>JAESFG010000165.1_pt1 | contig 197473 bp, 160 predicted proteins | sample 9269371 | NCBI WGS metagenome assembly JAESFG01 (sample SAMN14506227, study PRJNA617093) | algae metagenome | isolation source: Aetokthonos hydrillicola CCALA 1050 (B3-Florida) and co-occurring... | place: USA: South Carolina | collected 2013-01-01 | reverse complement strand
ATCAGCGGGAGCACGCTGCGAAGCCACAAAGAGAACACCCTGTTCGCCGAAGCCGCGTTCAAGGTCGCCGCCTACGCGATCAAGGTGTAGGGATCCCGCGGGAGATCAGGGCTTCTGGACTGAGCATTTCAATAGGGAATATGAAGCATACTACCACACTACCTGCTTCTCGCCCGCATTTCAGATTATTGGTGATCATGTTCTATGTGCGTGCGCCGGCGCATGCAACTCTTGCAGTAGGTTCTTTGCCGACGTAAATGCCTGTATTATGCAATGCCGGAGAAATCCACCATCTCCGAGTTATAGGCCAGCTCCCATCCGGCCTTGGCCTTAGCTGAAGGAGTTTATGGCCAGCTCGTATACATCCACTTTGAAGCGTGTGTTTGTATATTTCATACTGTTAAGTCTTGTCAGTCTATTGCTTACCGCCGGCATCCCCGCCGCAATAATGACTGCCGGCCTCTACTCCGTCGGCGCCGCGCCATTTCCAGGGAGCACTACATATGATACGGATGGCATACCAATTAGGTTAATGCAAGAGCCTCGTTCGCTCATGTTCGAGGGCATTCGAACAGAATATTCATGGCAGTTGGGACCGACGCTGACACCGAAGATGATGTTGCAGTCAATTGCTGGTCCAGGACCTACAAGTAGTGGTCCGAAGAAGGAGTATCGCATTGAACGAGGCTTCGGTTTTCCTTATCGGTCCATGCTCTTTAGTGCAACCTGGTACTCAGACCGTAGCTTTACGTTGATAGGAGGATATTCCCTAGACGACCTTGGTTCAATTAATTATAAGACGACTCCCTTGCGAATCGTTCCTCGGTATTTTGCTTGGCGCGGGATGTTGATGAACTGGCTTGCCTGTATGTTGGTGTTGCTGCCAGTATTGCTCTTGATCCGAGTGTTGCGACTTAGTTACAGACGCCGCCACAAGTTGTGCATGGCTTGCGGGCATCATGTGGGTCGGTCAACGTCGTGTCCGCAGTGTTTACAGCCAAGGTTGTGTGTGAAGTGCGGATATGAATTAGGAACACTCGCTGTGTGCCCAGAGTGCGGCCGTGATAGCTAAAACCTATCCGTAAACCGCGCAACCGCTGACGACCGGGGCGCGAATACCCTCGCATGGCGATGCGATTGACCGACGAGCAGATCGAGTGGCTGGCCGCCCGCGTGCCCGACGCGCCCGTCTCCCCCAGGGGCGGCCGCCCCGCGATGGACAAGGGTTGGGCCCTGACGTCGCGCACGAGCTGGGGATCGCGGCCTGGACGCTGCGGCGATGGATGAAAGCGCAGCTCGGCACGTCACGGGAGCGTGGCACCGGACTCGTCTTCGCTCCGTTCATCGTCGGACAACCCTGCGCCGTGCCACCGGGGCTTTGGGGCTCTGACCAAAGCCCCGGTGCTTCCTCGCGGGGGCCCGCGCCGAGTGTACCCGCTCGCCTTCCTCCGCCCGACACACCGCACCGCCAAACGCTCGCGGTGCCCATCCAACGTCCCCCCGATTACCTCGTCCGCCAACCGTCGCTTCTGCGCGCACAAACGCGCCGTTGCCGCCTTTGCGCGCGCAAATCTGTACCACCCGAAGCCCTCCCCGAAATTTTCCGCAAGTTTTTTATCTCCTTGCCACTGGGCCACTTAGCCACTCCGCCCCGTCCCGCAACGACGCCTTTGCGCGCGCAAACGTGCGCGCCCATCCCTCTATAGAGGAGCAGCACAATCGCTCTCGGTTCGGTTCTCGCCGCGTACGGGGAGGATGGACATCGGGAGGGGCGCAGCCCGACAAGGTCGCCACGACCCCTCCACCCACCCGGTCAGCCACGCGTCGAGCTCTCCGACCCAAGCGCGCCAAGCCGCTCCTCCACGGCCAGCCGCGTGCACCGGGCCTCACCACCCCGGCGCACGCGGGGACGTCGTTCACGCCAGCGTTGCCCCCGCAGGCTGACCCAACGCCCGTGAGAAGCAGAAATCCCGCTCCAACGAGCCCGACGCGGACGCAAGGGTCACACCACGCGCGCCCGGCGCCCGGCGCCCGCGGCCGCACCACCACCGCGCTCGCGCGCACGCGCGCCGTTTCCCCCCACCCCTCCCGCAACAATCCCCCAATGCCCGACCCCGCGCTCGACAAGCCCATGCTCGCCCTCGCCGCCCGCTCCGCCCTCCGCGCCGCCGGCCTCGCCGAGCCCAACCCCCTGGTCGGCGCCGTCATCGTCAAGCACGCCCGCGTCATCGGCGCCGGCCACCACCGCCGCTTCGGTCTCGCACACGCCGAAGTCGAGGCCATCGCCGACGCCCGCGCCCGCGGCCACGACCCGCACGGCGCAACCATGTACGTCACCCTCGAACCCTGCAACCACCACGGCAAGCAGCCCCCCTGCTCCGACGCCGTGCTCGCCGCCGGCATCGCCGAAGTCGTCATCGCCCGCCCCGACCCCAACCCCATCGCCGCCGGCGGCGCACAGAAACTGCGGCGCGCCGGCGTCACGGTCCGCTTCACCGACGCCTGCCCCGACGCCACGCGCCTCGCCGACCCCTTCGTCAAGCGCCTCACCACCGACCAGCCCTGGGTCATCGCCAAGTGGGCCCAGACCCTCGACGGTCGCATCGCTACCCGCACCGGCGAGAGCCAGTGGATCAGCTCCGAAAGGTCGCGCCGGCGCGTGCACGCCCTGCGCGCCCGCGTCGACGCCGTGCTCACCGGCATCGGCACCGTCCTCGCCGACGATCCCCAGCTCACCGCCCGCGCCGTGCGCCGCCCCCGCCGCACCGCCCTGCGCATCGTCGTCGACCCGCGCCTCGAACTCCCCCTCACCTCGCGCCTCGCCCGCACCGCCCGCGATGTCCCGGTGCTCTGCGCCACCACGCCCGCGGCCGCGCGCGCTCGCACAGACCACGCCGCCGCGCTCAACGCCGCCGGCGTCACCATCCTCGAAGCGCCGCCGCTGGGCGCACCCGACCACATCGACTTGCGGGCCCTGCTCGCCACCCTCCGCGCCGCCCTCGGCGTCTCCACCCTGCTCGTCGAATCCGGCCCGCGCCTGCTCGGCTCGCTCCTCGGCGCCGGCCTCGTCGATCAGGCGATCGTCTTCATCGCCCCACTCATCCTCGCCGACGCCCACGCCCACCCCGCGGCCGTTGGCCTCGCCGTCCCCAACCTCTCCGGCGCCCTGCGCATGCACGTCGCCGCCATGCACCGCAGCGGCCCCGACACCATGCTCACCCTGCTCCGCTAAGCCCAATCCGAGCCTCCCGCGCAAGCGGGAGGTGGTGGACCATCGATGCACAGCACCTCCCGCTCGCGCGGGAGGCTCGGATCCCCGGCCGTCCCGCACATACCCTTCCCACCATGTCTTCCTTCTACCAGCTCGAATTCGAGAAGCCGATCGCCGAACTCGAAGCCCGCATCGCCGACGCCCAGGAGCGGCTCAAGTTCGCCTCCGGCAGCCCCGACGCCGGCGGGGGCGCCAACCCCGTCGCCATCCAGGCCGAGATCGACCAGCTCCAGGAGGAGCACCGCCAGACCCTCGCCCGCATCTACCGCGCCCTCAACCCCTGGGAGACCGTCCGCGTCGCCCGCCACCCCAAGCGGCCCCAGACCAAGGACTACATCGCCCGCATCTGCAAGGACTTCGCCGAACTCCACGGCGACCGGCGCTTCGGCGACGACCCCGCCATCATCACCGGCTTCGCCCGCATCGGCTCGGTCAAGTGCATGGTCGTCGGCCACCAGAAGGGCCGCACCACGCAGGAAAAAATCGCCTGCCACTTCGGCTGCGCCCACCCCGAGGGCTATCGCAAGGCCCTCGCCAAGATGCAGCTCGCCGAGAAGTTCGGCCTCCCCATCGTCACCTTCGTCGACACCCCCGGCGCCTACCCCGGCCTGGGCGCCGAGGCCCGCGGCCAGGCCGAAGCCATCGCCCTCAACCTGCGCGAGATGTCGCGCCTCAAGACCCCCATCGTCTCGATCGTCATCGGCGAGGGCGGCTCCGGCGGCGCCCTGGGCATCGCCGTCGCCGACCGCGTCGCCATGCTCGAGCACGCCTGGTACTCGGTCATCAGCCCCGAGGGCTGCGCCGCGATCCTGTGGAAGCAGGCCAACGAGCAGACCAACTCGGCCGCGGCCAAGGCCCTGCGCCTCACCGCCCGCGACAACCTCGAACTGGGGATCGTCGACGCGGTCATTCCCGAACCGGCGGGCGGCGCCCATCGCGACCCGGACGGGGCGGCGGCGGAAATGGAGCGGTGGATCTCCACCCAGCTCGACGAACTGAGGTCCCATAACCCTGGGCTGCTCCCGGCCCGTCGTTATGAACGTTTCCGGAAACTCGGGGAATTTACTGAAACGTCCGTATAATGTGCGAACAAACGGACGTTTGGGGCGTTGAAAGTGCCAGTTTGCGGGGATCGCGGCTTTGACCAAAACCGCGCGCGCTTGTAAACTGTTTGCCCTGTGACAGGTCGCTCCGGTCCTTCTGAGACTGGATTTCAGCTCGCGAAATCGTGAGGGGCGGAAACCGATCGTGGCCAAAACCACCAAAGCGAGCAAACCCGTCGCGAAACCCAAGGCCGCGAGTCCGGCCGCCGGCAAAAAGCCCGGCGCGAAACCCGAACCCGCGCCCAAGATCAAGCCCGCGACAGCGACCAAGCCCGCGCCGGCCGCCAAGGTCGAGGCCAAGAAGCCCGCCGCGCCCGCCAAGCCGCCCGCTCCGGCCGCCAAGCCCGCGCCCGCGGCCGCTGCGCCCTCGGGCAAGCCCGCCAAGGCCCCTGCCGGCAAGCCGGCCGCCGCGGCCCCCGCGCCCACGACAAAGCCCGCGCCCGCTGCCAAGCCCGTCCCCGGCGCCAAGACCCCGGCTCCGTCCAAGGCCCCCGCCCCCAAGGCTCCGCCCGCGAAGGCCGCCGAGACCCCGGCGCCGGTCGCTCCCGCGCCCGCCGCGGCCCCCGCGCCCGGCGCCGACCCCAAGAAGCCCGGCGGCAAGGGGATCACGGTGGTGACGCCGCGGCCCTCGCGCCCCGCGAAGCCGAAGGTCACGTTCAAGCTCCCGCAGTCCGAGCCGCTGCTCAAGCCGGGCGGCAAGTGGAAGCCGCTCATCCCGTCGGGCCCCAGCGCGCCGGCGGTCGGCCACCTGTCCCGTCCCGCGGGCGAGGCGCTCAAGACGCACCTCAACAAGAAGGAACTGGAGCGGTATCGCCAGATCCTCGTGCGCAAGCGGGCCCAGCTCGCCGGCGACATCGTGACGATCGAGGACGAGGCCCTGCGCCAGTCCAGCGGCTCGCTCAGCCACATGCCCCAGCACATGGCCGAGCAGGGCACCGAGATGTTCGACCAGGCCCTGAGCCTCGACCTGGCCCAGGCCGACCGCAACCTCATCCGCGAGATCGACGCCGCCCTCAAGCGCATCGAGGACGGGACCTACGGCGTGTGCGAACTGACCGGCAAGCCGATCAAGCACGAGCGGCTCGAAGAGCTCCCGTGGACCCGCTACAGCATCGAGGCGGCCCGCGAGCTCGAGCGCCGGCCGTACCTGGCGTAAGCGAACGCCGATGAGCGATTCTCCCCCTTCGCCGGCTCAGCCCGCTCCCTCCCCTGACCCCACCCCGCCGGTGACGCCGGCGGCTCCGCACATGTCCGCCGCCCGCAGCCCGCGGGCCTGGACCGTGCTGCTGCTCGTGGTCGTCGCCAGCATCGTCGCCGACCTGTGGACCAAGTACGCCGCGTTCGAGCGCATCGCCGGGTTCCCGGTGGTGGTCGAGCGCGAGCGGGTGCTGGCGGTCGCCGCGGACAACCCGCGCCTGATCGGCCGGCTCGTCCCGCCGCACGACCCGGTCGTCGTCGTGCCGAAGTTCTTCGAGCTCACGCTGGTGCTCAACCCCGGCGCGGTGTTCGGGATCGGGGCCGGCCAGCGCGCGTTCTTCATCGGCTTCACGGCCTTGGCGATCGTGTTCGGCCTGTGGATGTTCGCCAGGTGGACCGGCCCGCGCGACCACTGGGCCCACGCCGGCATCGGCCTCGTGCTGGGCGGCGGGCTGGGAAACCTCTATGACCGGCTCGTGTACGCCTGCGTGCGCGACTTCCTCCACCCGCTCCCGGGCGTGAAGTGGCCGTTCGGCCTGCGCCCGTTCGGCGGCAACGGCGAATTGTGGCCCTACGTCTCGAACGTCGCGGACGCCCTGCTGCTGCTGGGCATCGGCGTGCTGCTGGTGTTCCTGTGGCGCGGACCGAAGGCGTAAAGCACCCTGGCGTGGTCTCGGTCGTGCTACAACCCCGTGTGGACCCGGGAACGCCGCAGGTTGCGTGGTCGTCGGATCGGACGCTCCGCGTGCAGTTTGGGCGTGCGATCGATCCCGTGACCCAGGCGCTCGTGCACCGGGCTCTGCGCCGGCTCGAACGCGCAGCCGTCGACGGGCTCGTGGATCTCGCCATCGGGTACACCACGCTCACCGCCACGTTTCGGCTCGCCGATCTCGACCACGCCGCCGCGCTCGCGCGCGTGCTCGCCGCGATCAACAACCCGGAGCCCGACGCCGGCGCCGACGCGGGCCACCAACTCCGCACCGTTGACATCCCGGTCGACTACGGCGGCCCGCACGGCCCCGACCTCTCGTTCATCGCCGAGCGCACCGGGCTGTCCGAACGCGCTGTCGTCGACCTGCACGCCGGGGGCGAATACACCGTCGGCTTTCTCGGGTTCACGCCGGGCTTTGCATATCTGCTGGGGCTGCCGGCGGCGCTCGCGGCGCCACGGCTCGCGACGCCGCGGACGCGGGTGCCGGCGGGCAGCGTCGGCATCGCCGGTGCGCAGACCGCGGTGTACCCGGGCGCCACGCCCGGCGGGTGGCGGCTCATCGGCATCGCCCGCGTGCGCATGTTCGACCCCTCCCGCGACGAGCCCGCGCTGCTGCGTCCGGGCGACCGCGTCCGCTTCGTCATCGCCTCCTTCGAACGCTCGTCCCCGGCGGTGCGTCCGTGAGCCTGCGCATCGTCCGCCCCGGCGTGCTGGCGACCGTGCAGGACCTCGGCCGACCCGGCCACGGCGTCCGCGGCGTGCCGGTCGGCGGCGCGGTGGACTGGGTCTCGTTCGTGCTCGCCAATCGGCTCGTCGGGAACGCCGACGGCGCCGCGGCCATCGAGATGGCGCTCGTCGGCGTCACCGTCGAGTTCGAGCGCGACGCGGTGATCGCCATCACTGGGGCCGGGTGCGCCGGCGTGCCGATGCACGAGGCCATTCATGCGCACGTCGGCGACCGGCTCGCGCTGGGTCCGCTGCGCGGCGGCGCCCGGGCCTACCTCGCGATCGCGGGCGGCGTCGACGTGCCGCGTGTGCTCGGCTCGCGGTCGACGCTCGCAGCGGCCGGCCTCGGCGGCGTGGACGGTCGAGCGCTGCGGGCCGGCGACGTGCTCACGTGTGTGCCGACAGAGCCCACCGTCCCCGCGCCCGCGGACGCGGCCGCACTCGCCGCCCTGCACGACCTCACGCGCCGCTCGCGCCTGCGGGTCACGCCCGGACCGCACGGCGCGCTGCTCGGGCCCGCGGCCATCGATGTCCTCAGCGCGACGACGTACCGCGTGAGCGATCGCTCCGACCGCGTCGGCATTCGGCTCGACGGCCCGCCACTGCCCGAAGCCGCCGCGGGCGCCGGCGAGATGGTGACCGAACCCATGACCCCCGGCGCGGTGCAGTCCCCGCCGGCGGGCGGCCCGATCGTGCTCGGACCGGACGCGCCCGTGACCGGCGGCTACCCGGTCGTCGCGGCGGTCATCGGGGCCGACCTGCCGGCCCTGGGTCAATTCGCCCCGCGCGACACCGTGTCGTTCGAGGGTGTCTCGCTCGACCGTGCGCTCACCGCGTACCGCGACCTGCACGGCGCGCTCGACCGCGCCGTCAGGCCCGCGCCCAACAATCGCACCGCATGAGCCGCGTCGACCTCAACTGCGACCTGGGCGAGATCCCGGCGCTCGTCGCGACGGGCGTCGACGATGCGCTCGCCGCGAGCGTCACGTCGATCAACCTGGCCTGCGGCGGGCACGCGGGCGACGACACGACCATGGATCGGCTCGTGGCGCTGGCCGCCAGGATCGGAGCCCGCGTCGGCGCGCACCCGAGTTACCCCGATCGCGCGGGGTTCGGCCGCGTGCCGACGGCGCTGACGCCCGACCAGGTCCGCGCCACCGTGCGCGAACAACTCGAAGCCCTCGTCCGCGTCGCCCGACGCCACGGCGTGACGGTCACGCACGTGAAGCCGCACGGGGCGCTGTACCACGCCTCGGCCCATCACGCCGACGTGGCCGAGGCCGTCCTGCTCGCGACGCGCGACACGCCCGGCTATGAGCACGCCGCCCTGGTCGGCCCGTGCGCAGCGCCCGCGCTCGACTGGTGGCGGACCGCGGGTGCACACGTGCTCGCCGAGGCCTTTGCCGACCGTGCGTACGAACCCGACGGAACCCTTCGCGCCCGGACATTGCCCGGCGCAGTGATCGAGGACCCCGCCCTGGCCGCGGGACAGGCCGTGCGGATCGCGCTCGAACACCGCGTCGTCTCCCACATGGGGGAGCCCGTGCCGCTGCACGCCGACACGCTGTGCCTGCACGGCGACGCCCCGGGCGCTGTCGAGCGTGTCCGGGCCGTACGCGCCGCCCTCGAGGGCGCGGGCGTCACGCTCGGGTAGGTCACGTTCGCGTCGCGACGAGCACGGTCAGGTCGTCCTGGTGGGGCGTGCCATCGAGGTGCTCGCGGACCGCCACCATGACCTTGTGCACGACCTCGTCGGCGGAGCGTCCACGCAGGTGCGCCAGCAGCCTGCGGAGACGGTCGAGCCCGAACTGCTCGTGCTGCGCGTTCATGGCCTCGTAGATCCCGTCGGACACCAGCACCACGCCGTCCCCGGGAGCGAGCGTCACCGAGTCCGGCTCGGGAACATCGAACACCTGCGAAACGCCCAGCGGCGGCATCTGGGGCAGGAACTCCTCGATGGCCGCGTCCCCCGTCCTGCGCAGCACGATGAGCGGCCCGTGGCCCGCCGAGCACAGGCGCATCCGGTACGTTTCGGGATCGAGTTCCGCCATCGCGCACGTCACGAACCGGCCTTCGACGGTGTCCTCGAGCATCAGGGCGTTGAGCCGCGACATGACCTCGGGCATCACGAACGCCGCCGCCAGGGCCCGCCCGTACGCGCGGCACGCCGACGCGAGCAGGGCCGACCCGACGCCGTGGCCGGTAACGTCGCCGACGCCCATGAGGAACCGCCCGTCGGGGCAGCGGCCCCAGTCGTAGTAGTCGCCCCCGGCGAACGCGGCGGGCTCGGCGAACGCCGCGACCTGCACGCCCGGAGCCGCGATCGCGCTGCTGGGGCGCAGGGCCTGCTGGATGGTGCGGGCGACCTGCAGCTCGGCCTCGAGCGTCGCGGCCCGGACGCGTTCTTCGGCGAGGCTGCGTTCGACGGTCACGTCGCGAGACAGGCCCATGAGCATGAGTTCGCCGTTGTGCGGGTTCACGAACGGGAAGTCGTGCTGGCGGAGGAACCCGGGGGTGCCGTCGGGCCGGGTGTAAGGCAGGTCGTCGCTGGTGCGGGGCACGCCGTCGCGCATGACCTTGCGGCACACGTCGACGAAAAACTCGGCCTGTGAACGGTTGGGGTCGACGTCGATGAGGCGCCGGCCGATGATGTCGTCCTTGCTGAGGCCGAAGTATTCGGCCGCGGGCCGGTTGGCGTACCAGAACCGCATCTGGTAATCGTGGACGTAGAAAAAGTCGGGGAGCAGGTCGAGGACCCTGGAAACCAGGTCGAGCTTGCGCGAGTCGTCGGGCTCGAGCGCACGCCCGTCCGTGATCGGCGCCAGCGCGTCGACGCGCACCGGTTCCGCCATCGGCGGACGCTCCTGCATCCCGTGCGGCGCGTGCGCCAAGGGACCCGGCGCGTCCGCGTTCGACCTTTGCGAATCCATGACGGACTCCCACGCCACGCGAGCCGTTCTGTGGCGACCGCCCCGCGAGTGCCCAAGGGTATGGACTCCCCGCTCCGTGAAAAATCGGTCACTCGACCGCCCTTGGCGTCACGGGCGCGCGGTACACTGCCCGGCCATGAGCCTGGCGCTGCTCGCGGTCATCGCCATTACGGTGCTCGTCGCGGGGTACTTCGCGTACGGCTCGTTCATCGCCGGGCGCTTCAACCTCGACGACGCCCGCGACACCCCGGCCACCACCCGCAACGACGGCGTCGACTTCGTCCCCACCAACCCGTTCTACCTGTTCGGCCAGCACTTCTCCGCCATCGCCGCGGCCGGGCCCATCGCCGGGCCCATCCTCGCGTGCATGGCGTTCGGCTGGCTCCCGTGCGTGCTGTGGATCCTCATCGGGGTCGTCTTCATCGGCGCGGTGCACGACTTCGCGGCCCTGGTCGCGTCCGTGCGGCACGGGGCGCACTCGATCGCCGAGATCGCCCGCGCCAACCTGGGCCGGCGCGCGTACCTCGCCCTCACCGGGTTCATCTGGCTCGCGCTGCTGTACGTCATCACCGCGTTCACGCAGATCACCGCGGACACGTTCGTCGGCAAGGCCGAGGAGTTCGAGGGTCTCGCCACGCCCTTCAACAAGGGCGGGGCCGTCGCCATGGCGAGCACGCTGTACCTCGGCCTGGCCCTGGTGATGGGCGTCGTCGTCCGCACGCTCCGCCCGCCGATGTGGCTCGTCACGCTCGTGTTCGTCCCCGCCACGCTCGGGTGCGTGTGGGCCGGCACGCGGCTCGACGGCGTGCTCGTCTTCGACGTCAAGGTGTGGTACGGCGCCATCCTGCTGTACTGCTTCATCGCCGCCCAACTGCCCATGTGGTTGCTCCAGCAGCCGCGCGGGTACCTCGGCGGGTTCGTGCTTTACATGGCCCTGGGCATCGGCGTCGCCGGCATCCTGCTGGGCAATTTCACCGTCGCCCAGCCCGCCGTCTCCCAGACCGCGTGGCGCACGCTCAACCCCCTCAGCGCCACCGCCCTGACCGACCCCGCCAGCGGCGCCAAGCTCACCGACTTCATGGCCCCCTTCCTCTTCGTCACCATCGCCTGCGGCGCGTGCTCGGGGTTCCACGGCCTGATCTGCGGCGGCACCACCTCGCGCCAGGTCGCGCGCGAGTCCCACTGCAAGCCCGTCGCCTTCGGCGCCATGCTCCTGGAAGGGCTCGTCGCCATCATCGCCCTCGCCACCGTCATGCTCCTGACCCCCAAGGAGGCCTCCGGGCTCTCCGCGGCCCGCGTCTACGGCGACGGGCTCGCCCGCTTCATCTCCTCGCTCGCCGGCCACCTTTCGCTCGACGGCCCCACCGTCTTCGTCTTCGCCGCGACCTTCGGGGCCATGGCGTTCAGCACCTTCGTCTTCGACACGCTCGACGTCTCGACCCGCCTGGGCCGCTATCTGCTGCAGGAGCTCTTCGGCACGCCGGGCCGCACGGCCGGCCTGGTGGCCGCGGCCGCCACCGCCGGCGTGCCGCTGGTGATGCTGCTGTCGACCGATCCCGCGGGCTACCGCCTGTTCTGGACGCTCTTCGGCACGTCCAACCAGCTGCTCGCGGCTCTCACGCTCCTGGGCATCACGGTGTGGCTGCGGCGCTCGGGCCGGCGCTGCTGGTACGTCGCGGCGCCGATGGTCTTTGTCATGACCATCACCGCCTGGGCCCTGCTGCTGCAGATCGGCGTGGGCGTGCGCGACGCCGCCCGCGGGGCGTGGCGCGACGGCGGGGGCGCGGCGAACCCGACCATCATCAACGCCGGCGTGGGGATCGCGCTGCTGGCGCTGGCGGCCCTGTTCGTGGTCGAAGCCGCCCGGGCCCTGAACCGTCCCGCGCCCGCCGGTGCGGCCAAGGGCGCATGAACCCCCCACCCACCTCGATCGCGCGCGTGCACATGGACCGGGTCGATTCCACCAGCCGGCACGCCCGCCGGCTCGTCGAGTCCGGCGACGTCCCCGACGTGCCCACGCTCTACACCGCTTGCGAACAGACCGGCGGCGTCGGCCGCTTCGGGCGCCCGTGGTCGAGCCCGCGCGGCGGGCTGTGGTGCACGCTCCTGTGGCCGCTGGCGCCGGACCGCGCCGCGGGCGTCATCGACGGCCTGGGCCTGCGCGTCGGCGTGGCGTGCCTGCACGCGATCACGGCGGCGGCGGGCCCGGGGGTCGACGTCCACCTCAAGTGGCCCAACGACGTGCTCGTGCACAACCGCAAGGTCCTGGGCGTGCTGTGCGAGGTCGTGTCGTCGCCCGCCGGCGTGAAATACGCCCTCCTCGGCGTCGGCGTGAACGCGAACCTCGACGCGCCATCGCTGCCCGAGCACCTGCGCTCCACGGCCACGACCCTCCGCGTCGCGCTCGGACGCGACGTCGACCTGCCCGCGCTGCGCGACGACCTCGTCGCGCGTCTCGCGGCCGCGTTGTCCACCACGGGCCTGGACGCCGTCACGCTGGCAACCGCCCGCACGGCCCTCGCCCGCGTGGGCCGCTCGGCCGTGGTCACCCTCGCCGACCGCTCGACGCTTTCGGGCACGCTCGTGGGCCTCGCCGACGACGGCACGCCTGTGCTCGAGACGCCCGCGGGGCGCGTGACGATCCCGCCCGGGTCCGAACTGGCGTGATCACTCGCTGTCGGTGAGCGTGAGCAGGATCCGGTCGGTCGGGGCGTCCTGCTGCACGCTCACACGCCGCTGGCGCACGAGTTCGAGCAGGGCCAGGAACAGCCCGATCATCTCCGAGCGGCTCCGCCCGCGGAAGACCTCGACGAAGTCGACCGGGGCTGTGGCCGCGTCGGCGTCCGCGCCGTCGGTCACGACGGCGCTCAGCTCGCGCAGGCGGTGCACCAGGTCCTCGGCGTGCACCTCGATGGGCGTCTCGTCGATGACGACGCGGTGGTCGCCCAGCCGCGTCATGTCGACGCTCGCCAGGATCTTCGCGAACGCCCCGGCCAGGTCCGACAGCGTGACGTCCTCGATGTCGACGTCCGCCAGCCGGCGCGCCGCCTCGGCCAGGCTCTCGCGGTCCATCCCAGCGTGCGACGCCGGGAAGCGCCGGTCCCACTCGTCGCGCTTGCGCCCCAGGGCGTCGGCCGCGTCGCGGTACCGCTTGTACTCCAGCAGTTGGCGCACCAGTTCCGCGCGCGGGTCGATGAGCTCCGACGCCGGCGCGTCCGGGGCCGCGCCCGCCTCGGTCACGCCGCCCTCGCGAACGGGCGCAGGTGCGAGCATGCGGGCCTTGACCTCCGTGAGCGTCGCCGCCATCACCAGGAACTCGCCCGCCAGGTCGATGTCGACCGTGTGGACGTGCTTGAGGTAGTCCATGTACTGGCGCGTGATCTCGGCGACCGGGATGTCGTGAATGTCGACCTCGGCCCGCCGGATGAGGTACAGCAAGAGGTCCAGCGGCCCCTCGAACGCGTCCAGCGCAACCTTGTATTCCGTGCTCAACCGCGCTCTCCGGGGCCTGTCCGGCCAGTGTACCCTTCCCTCCGTGACCGCCGTGAGTCCCAAGAAAGGAATCGCCGTCGATCCGTCCGCCCTGCCCGTTCCCCCCGGCCAGCCCGCCCAGCCGGGGGCGGACGAGCGTGCCTTCGCACGGCGCGTTCTGGACGCTGAGGCCCGGGCCGTCGCCGGCCTGGCCGCCCGGCTCGACGCGGGAGCCGGGGCCTTCGAGCGGGCCGTCACCCTCATCGTCCGCTGCGCCGACGCCGGCGGCACGGTGCTCGTCTCGGGCCTGGGCAAGAGCGGCCTGATCGGGGCCAAGATCGCCGCGACTCTTACCTCTTTGGGCATCCCGTCGCACTTCGTCCACCCCACCGAGGCCGCCCACGGCGATCTGGGCAACTTCCGCCCCCAGGACATCTGCCTCGCCCTCTCCTACTCCGGTGAGACCGAGGAAGTTGTCGCCCTCGCCGGCCTGCTTGCGCAGGACGGCGTCCCGATCCTCGCCATCACCCGCGGCGACGGCGCGAGCGGGCTCGAGCGCGTCGCCACCGTCAACCTCGCCATCGGGGCCGTTGACGAGCCCGAGCTCTCTCCTGCCCCCACGTGCTCCACCACCGCGACCCTCGCCCTGGGCGACGCCCTCGCGTTGTGCGCCTCGCGCCGACGCAACTTCACCGACGACGACTTCGCCAAGCGCCACCCCGGCGGCACCCTGGGCGGCCTGCTCCGACCCGTCATGGAGATCGTGCGGTTCCGCGTCGGGCGCGACCTCAACGCCGTGCCGCACGACCGCTCCGTCGCCCAGGCCCTCGAGCAGGCCGACACCGGCGTTCGACGCCCGGGGGCCCTGCTGCTGGTGGACCCGGCCAGCGGGGTGCTCAGCGGCATCTTCACCGACGCCGACCTGCGCCGGCTCGTTCGGCGCAACCCCGCCGACCTCGCCCGGCCCGTCGCCGAGTTCATGACCCGCCAGCCCAGCACCCTGAGCGTCTCGGCCCTGGTGCGCGACGCCGTCCGCGTCGTGCGCCAGAAGCGGGCTGACGAGATCCCCGTTGTTGACGAGCACGCGCGGCCGGTGGGCATCCTCGACGTCCAGGACCTCGTTGCCATGAAGGTGGTCAAGGAGTGAGCCCGCACCGTTCCCCCGCGCCCGTGCCCGCCGGCACGGACCCCGCCGCCTCCCCGGTTGGGTCCGCCCCCCGTGCGTTCGCCCCGCTCCGCGACGTCACCATGCTCGTCATGGACGTCGACGGCGTCATGACCGACGGCTCCATCCTGCTCGACGACCACGGACGCGAGACCAAGCGTTTTAACGTCCGCGACGGGGCCGGCCTGCGGGCCTGGACCGGCCTGGGCTTCACCGCCGCCGTCATCACCGGCCGGGCCGGGACGGCCCTGCAGCACCGCATGGCCGAGCTGGGAATCGCCGACGTCATCCAGGGATCCCGCACCAAGGGGGCCGCGCTGGCGGCATTGTGTGCGCACCGGGGCGTCAATCTTGCGCATGTGGCCTATCTGGGCGACGACTGGCCCGATCTGGCCGCCATGCGCCTCGTCGGATACCCGATCGCCGTCGGCGATGCCGATAACTTCGTCAAGTCCGCGGCGGCCCACGTCACCGCCGCGCCCGGAGGGCGCGGCGCTGTCCGAGAGGCGATCGAGCACCTGCTCGGCGCCAAGGGTCTCACGGAGCGAGCGGCGGAGCTGCTCGCGGGTGGCCCCGGCCCCACAGCCGCCCCGGCCTCACGGCCACGCCAGGAAGGGTGACCACGGATGTCGATCCCGCAAGACCCCCAGAACGTGCCCGATCAGGTCCTTCGCCCCGACGACGCCGCGCCGACCGCACCCGGCGCCGGCGCGGAGTCGCCCGCCCGCCCGCGCGGACGCGACCTCATCCCCCCGCCGCCGCTGACCTTCGGGTCCATCCCCGACGACATCGAGATCGTCGCCGAACCCGCGCGCCGCGGCCCCGGCGCACGGCGCGTCGGCCTGTTGCTCGCCGCCGCCCTCGCCCTCATCGGCGGCGGCGTCGCCCTGCTGCTGTGGCAACGAGGCGGCGCCCCCAAGCCGTCGCCGCAGCGAACCCCAGTTGCCGCCGTGCCCATCCGCCAGCCCGACGTCCCCAAGCCCCCGACCGAGGGCGACCCCGGCATCGCCGGCGTCACCGCGAGCCAGTCCGCCCGCATGCAGTTCATGGACCGGCACGACCCAGGGCGCGTTGCCGGCGAACTGCGGTACAGCCAGCTCGAACCGCTCGAACGCGGCCAGCAGCTCATCACCGAGCCCCGCGCCTGGATCTACCTGCGCGACGGCCGCACCGTCCACGTTCAGGCCGCCAAGGCCCGCCTCAGCACCAATACCGCCGGCGACAAGCCCCAGGAGCCCGAGTCCGGCACCTTCGAGGGCGCCGTCGTCATCCGCCTCTACAGCGCCGGGCCCAACGGCCAGCCCCGCCCCGTCGACATCGACGCCGACCGCCCCACCCTCATGTTCACCACCGACGCCTTCGCGTTCAACACGGTGCTGAGCGAGGTTACCTCCGCGTCCACCTGGCAGGCCAGCGCCGCCGCGTGGGAGTACAGCGCCCGCGGCCTGCGCCTGGTCTACGACGAGGTCTCGCAGCGCGTCGAGCTCTTTGAAACCGACGGCGACAACACCGCCGTGTACTTCCGCGGCGCCGACACCACCGACGCCACCACCGCCGCCGCCAGCACGCCCGCGACGCCGGCCAACCCCGCGGACCCCGCGGCGACCCCGACCGAAACCGCGGCCGCCCCGACCCCGACGCAACCCGCGGCGCCCGAAGAGATCATCTACCGCGCCGAACTCTCCGGCCCCGTCGCCCTCGTGGGTGAAGCCCAGCGCCTCGAAGCCCCCAGCGCCACCGCGTGGGTGCGCCTCATCGACGGCGCACTCCGCCCCGGCGCCATCGCCCCGGTGAAGTTCGTCGACGCCGCCAACCCGGCCGCATCCGGCGCGCCCCGCGCGGCCCCCGGCGCCCCCGCAACCGACGCGCCCCCGCCCGCCGACCCCGCCCCGGCCCCGGCCAAGGTCGCCGACGCCTCGCCCGCCTCGCAGCGCGGCAGCGAAGCCCCCACCGGCACCCTCACCTGGCCCGGCCCCATCACCGTCCGCCCCGTGAAGACCGCCGACCAGCTCGCCCGCGGCGACGACGTGCGCGTCCGGCTCGAAGGCGACGCCCCCGACGCCGTCACCATGCGCGACGACAAGTCCGGCCTGCGCGGCCACGCCCAGAGCCTCGAATACGGCGCCACCACCCGCGAACTCGTGCTCGCCGGCCCCGGCCCCGCCGGCGTCGCCTTCACCACCAAGGACGGCCAGCGCTTCGCCGCCCAGGCCCTGCGGGCCGACATCACCCGCGGCGTCGTCACCAGCCCCGGCCCCGGCATGCTCGGCTCGGGCGACGGCCCCGACGCCAAGACCTTCCGCCGGATCGCGTGGGACACCTCCGCCGCGTTCACCTTCGAAATGCGGGACGGCGCGATGACCTCCGCGCTGCGCCGGGCCGAACTCGTCGGCTCGGGGGCCGGGTCCCGCGGCGTCGTCGCCTCCGACAACCGCTCGTCGCTCTCGGCCGACGCCATCACCGCCGACTTCGTCCGCACCGACGCCAGCCCGAACGTGCTCTCCCGCGTCGTCGCCACCGGCTCGGCCCTGGCCGACGGGCGTGACGCCGGCTCGCTCGGCACCGATGAGCTGCTCGTGGAGTTCATCCCCGCCGCCGACGGGCGCGAGGCCGAGCCCACCCGCGTGGTCGCGCGCGGAACCGTGCTCGCCCAGCGCGAGGGCACGACGCTGCGGGCCGAGTACCTCGAGTCCGGCCTCGCCCGCAACGACAAAAACGACATCGGCGCCACCGTCGTCAACGCCAACGGCTCGGTCCGCTTCGACCGCACCGATGGCGTCGGAGCCACCGCCGCGGCCCTCACCGCCGACGCCCGGGCCCAGACCGTCACCCTCACCGGCGCGCTCGGCGCCGATCCGGCAAGCGTCTACAAGGACAAGTCCGTCATCACCGGCGAGAAGATCGACCTCGACGGCGCTGCCCGCACCCTGCTGGTCACCGGCCCGGGCAACTTCTCGCACGAGCAGGCCCGGCGCAAGGGCCCGCGCGGCGACTCCCCCGGCGACGAAGGCCTGGGCGACCCCGACATGCTCCGCGCCGAGGCCTCCTGGACCGTCGGCATGCGCTTCAACGACGTCACCGGCTCACTCGAGTGCGAAGGCGACGTCGTCGCCATGACCGACCCCTCGGGCATGCGCGTCGACCTCGTCCGCGGCCATCGCGTGCGCCTGGACCTCACCCCCGGCGGCCCCCAGGGCAAGGGCTCCATCGAGACCATCGGCGCCGCTCCGGCCCGCTCAAGCGAGCCCGAGCGCCGCCTGCTCCGCGCGGAGGTCTTTGGCCACAGCTTCGACCAGCAGGGCGGCGCACCCGCCGTCGTCGAGTCGCGCCAGTTCACCCCCGGCGCCGACCCCAGCGGCGACGGCGCCCGCACCCTCGAACGCCTGCTCTACATCGAGGGCGACCACATCATCGCCGACGCTCAGGTCGACACGCTCAACGTCCCCGGCCCCGGCAAGGCCCGCATCATCGACATGCGTTCCCCCGAGGGCGAGGCCAAGCCCGTGCTCGCCTCCCAGCCCGCCGACCTCGCGGCCGTGGGCCGCACGGTCGGCGCTTCGCAGTTCGTCTGGGACGGCTCGCTGCTGTTCGAGCGCCGCACCGGCGTGCTGGACCTGCAGCGCTTCGTGCGGGTGGTCCACCAGCCGCTCAACGACCCGACCGTCGTGAAGCTCGAAGCCGAGCGCCTCACCGCCACGCTCCGCTCGCGCCGCGGCGCCGACGGCCAGGCCCCGCCCGCCGCGGGCCTCACCGGCAAGGGCTCGGCCGAGCTCGTCAAGGTCAACGCCAACGACGCGGTCTACCTCGAGTCGTCCATCCCCGACAAGCCCGGCACCCGGCGGTTGCTCATCTGCGACCGGCTCAACTACAACGCCGACGCCCGCACCGCCGAGGCGTTCGCGGCCGACAACAACCGCCTGCAGCTCTTCGACGAGACCAAAGGCACGTCGGTCGCCGCCGAGCGGCTGTTCTGGGACATCGCCACCGACCGCAGCGAGATCATCAAGCCGACGCCGATCACGGCCCCGCGCTAACGCGGGCTTCGCGATCGCCGGCCGTCGTCAGCGCGAGCTCGCGACCCGGTCGATCTCGTCGAGCGTGGTCACGCCGCGGGCGACGAGCTGCCACCCGCTCTGCACGAGCGTGGTGAACAGCCCGGTCTCGATGACCTTCTTCATCGCGGTGATCGTGGGCTCCTTGAGGATCACGTCGCGCAGTTCGTCGGTGAAGTCGAGCAGTTCGAAGATGGCCCTTCGCCCGCGGTAGCCGGTCCGCAGGCACTGGCTGCACCCGGTCGCGACGAAGATCTCGCGCTTGCCCTCGAGGAACCGCCCCATCCGCGTCGCCTGGCTCGGCGTCACCGGCACCGGTCGCTTGCAGTTCTCGCACAAGAGCCGCGCCAGCCGCTGCGCCAGCACCAGCTCCAGGCTGTTGGCCACCAGGTACGGCTCGATCTTGAGGTCCAGCAGCCGGAACACCGACGCCATGGTGTCCTTGGCGTGCACCGTCGAGAACACCAGGTGGCCGGTCATCGCCGCCTGCATGCCCGTGCGGGCCGTCTCCTCGTCGCGGATCTCGCCCACGAGGATGACGTCCGGGTCCTGGCGCAGGATCGAGCGCAGCAGGTTGTTGAACGAGTTGCCCCGCCGCTCGTCCACGGGGATCTGCGTCACGCCCTCGATGTGGTACTCGACCGGGTCCTCGATCGTGACGACGTTCCGCGTCGTCCGGTCGATCTCCCGCAGCGCGTTGTACAGCGTCGTCGTCTTGCCCGAGCCCGTCGGCCCGCACACCAGCAGCATCCCCGCGTCCTGCTGGCACACCTTGCGGATCCGGTCCTGCATGTACACCGGCAGGTCCAGGTCCGACAGGTTCCGGGGCGAGTCGCGCTGGTCCAGCACCCGCAGCACCAGCTTCTGCCCGTGCATGCTCGGCGTGAAGCTCACGCGATAGTCCACCCGCCGCCCCTGCAGCCGCGTCGAGAACGAGCCGTCCAGCACCGCCTCCTTGCTCGTGGGCGGGAACTGGCACGCCGTTTTGATCAGCCCGTACATCAGGTCGCCGACCTTGTTCGGCAGGTCCACGATGTGCACCATCTGCCCGTCGACGCGCATGCGGACCTGGAAGTACTCCCCCTTGGGCTCGATGTGGATGTCCGTCGCCCGGCTCTTGCTCGCCGCCAGCAGGTGCAGCCGCAGCGACGTCGGCCCCGCCGACTCCCCCGCCAGGGCCGCGTTGGGCTTGCCCCGCCCGTCGATCATCGTCACGGCCTCGTCGGCCCCGCCCTTGGGCGGCAGAAGCTCGATGAGTTCCCGCAGGCTCGTCGCCCACGCTCCCGACGCCGGCTCGTGATCGCCCCCGCTCCCGCCTTCGCCGGGCCCGCGTGCGGCCCGCGCCAGCCCCGCCACGCCCGACTGGCCCTCCCCAGCCGACCCGTCGTCGACCTCGACCGAGAACTGCGTCGTCCCGATCTTGATGAGGTCCCCCACCGCCAGCTGCTTGTCCTGCACCTTCGTGCCGTTCACCTTCGTGCCGTTGCGCGACCCCAGGTCGCGGATCCGCACCAGCCCCTCGCCGTACGGCTCGATCACGCAGTGATAGCGCGACAGCAGGTCGTCCTTGATGGCCAGGACGTTGTCGTCGTTGCGCCCGATCGTGACGGCACGCCCGGCGATGACCACGCCCTGGCCGGAGCCATCCTGATACACGAGTCGATACGTTGGCATGGGCTTGCGGGAGAAGCGGGGACCGGACCAGCGACCATACGCCGCGGGCATGGTACGGGATGCTGCCCGCACGCGCCCAACGGCCGGCAACCCTCGCCCCGCCGAACCCACCCCGCTTTCATCTTTGCGCCACCCGCGCGGCTCGTGCCCGTGCCCGGTCGCGCCCCCCGCCCCCTACCCTCCCCGCCATGATCGACGTCAAGCACCTGCGTGAGAACCCCGAACACTACCGCGAGGGCGCCCGGCTCAAGGGCGTGGCGGTCGACATCGATCGCATCCTCGAGCTCGACGAGCAGCGCCGGCGCGCCCTGGCCGAGCAGGAGCGCCTCCGGGCCGAGCAGAAAAAGATCGAGAAGGAGCTGGGCCCGCAGATGGGCAAGCTCTCGGGCGCCCTGAAGAAAGCCTCCGATCCCCAGGAGACTGCCCGGCTCAGCGCCGAGCTCGAAGCCCTGCGCGCCACCCCCGCCCGCCTCAAGGAGCAGGTCTCCGCCCTCGAAGCCGCCGTCGCCGGCCTCGAGCCCGAGCTCGGCGCCCTGCTGCTCGCCGTCCCGCTCCCCCCCGACGCCGACGTGCCCCGCGGCACCTCCAGCGACGACAACGTCGAAATCAAGCGCTGGGCCGCCCCCCCCAGCCCCCACTGGCCCAACGGCTTCGACCCCGCCAAGCCCTTCCAGGACCAGCGCGGCTTCGCCCCCAAGACCCACATCGAACTCGTGCGCGATCTGGGACTCGCCGACTTCCCCCGCGGCGTCAGGCTCGCCGGCAGCCGCTCCTACATCCTCACCGGCGACGGCATGCTCCTGCACAACGCCGCCCTGCGCTTCGCCTTCGACTTCATGACCCAGCGCCAGGGCTTCAAGGCCATGAGCGTGCCCGTGCTGGTCCGAGAAGAGGCCATGGTCGGCACCGGCTTCTTCCCCGCCGGACGCGAACAGGCCTACCACGTCGAGGAGTCCAAACGCGTCGGCGCCGACGGCGCCGCCTCCGGCGGCTACGACCTCTTCCTCACCGGCACCGGCGAGGTCGGTCTCATGGGCGTGCACCAGGGCGAGATCCTGCGCGAGGAAGACCTCCCGCTCACGTACACCACCGTCAGCACCTGCTTCCGACGCGAAGCCGGCGCCGCCGGCAAGGACACCGCCGGCCTCTACCGCATCCACCAGTTCGACAAGGTCGAGCAGGTCGTCATCTGCCGCGCCGACCAGGCCGAGAGCCGCGCCTGGCACATGAAAATGATCACCTTCGTCGAGCAGATCCTCCAGGAACTCGGCCTGCCCTACCGCCTGCTCGAGTGCTGCTCCGGCGACCTGGGCGTCAAGAACGCCGCCATGATCGACATCGAGTGCTGGATGCCCGGGCGCGGCCCCGCCGGGCCCGACGCACGACCCACCGGCGCCTACGGCGAGACCCACTCCGCCAGCCGCCTCTACGACTACCAGTGCCGCCGCCTCAACATGCGCTACCGCCCCGGCGGCGACGCCGGCGCCGGCCCGCTCACCATCTGCCACTCGCTCAACAACACCGTGCTCGCCAGCCCGCGCATCCTCATCCCGATCCTCGAGATGTACCAGAACGCCGACGGCTCGGTCACCGTCCCCGCCGCCCTGCGCCCCTACATGGGCGGACGCGAGCGCATCGGCTGACGCGGTCCCACCGTCAGTGCCCCGCAGCCGGAAGCTCGCCCTCGGCGTGGGCCACGGGGGTGGCGGTTGGCCCCGCTGTGCCCGCGTCGACTTTGCCCGCGCCGTCAGGCGTCGCTCGCGTCCCGCCGCCCGCGGGCCGGGGCTTCTCCGGCGCGACCGCGATGAACATGGTCGGGTCGATCGGGCTGTCGAACCGCACGCCGATGATGTGGGCCCGTCCGCCGATGTACTGGCAGTGCGCCACCGACCCGCGCACCGACACCGCTTCACGGTCCACCGTGATCATGCTCACCATGCACCGCACCCCCGCCGGGATGAACGACGAGTGCAGCAGCCCGATGCCCCCTTCCGACAGGTCCGACACCGGCAACCGCACCGCCATCGTCGCCGCCGACCCGGCGTCGAACCGCACCAGCACCTTGAACGTGGGAGGAGCAGGGAAACGGGGCTGACTGCGCCGCTCGTCAGGGCGCGACGCCTGGGCCACCAGCTTCGCGTGCTCCTGCTCATTGAGTTTCAGCGGCTCAACGAACGCGGCCTTCAGAGCTTCGGACATGGACGTACTCCCGTTGGCTGCTGTGCTCCTGAGCAATACAACCGTCCAACCACCGTAACTTCGGCAACCCGGGCGGCTCCGGCCACGCTCGCAGAGGCTCGGGCGTGCAACTCCGCCCGCGCTCCCCGGTGCGGGCGCTATCGCTCCCCCCACCTGCCAGCGCGACCCCTCCCCCCCCACCCGGGCGTACCATGGTCCGATGACTCCACGACGCCCAACCCGCCAGGTGACCCTCGGTGACAGCCGCGTCGGTTTTGTGCGGATCGGCGGCGGAAAGCCCGCCCGCGACGGCACCCCGACCACCCCCGCCCCGGTCACCGTGCAGACGATGACCTCGGGGTACACCCACGACGTCGACGCCTGCATCGCCGAGATCAACAAGCTCACCGCCGCCGGGGCCGACATCGTCCGCGTGGCCGTCCCCGAGAAGAAGGACACCGACGCCCTCAAGCTCATCCTTCCCCAGGTCCGCGTCCCCATCGTCGCGGACGTGCACTTCCACTTCCAGCGCGCCCTCGAGGCCGTGGAGGCCGGCGTTCACAAGATCCGCCTCAACCCCGGCAACATCAACGACCGGGCCCAGGTCCGCGACGTCATCCAGGCCTGCAAGGCCCGCGGCCTGCCCATCCGCGTCGGCGTCAACGAGGGCTCCATCGTCGAGCGCCGCGACAAGCAGAAGCGCATGAAGGAACTGGGCCAGGTCTTCAGCGACCACAAGCACGGCTACCTGCTCGCCATCATGATCACCAAGCTCGAGGAATACCTCGACATCTTCTACGAGGAAGACTTCTACGACATCACCATCAGCGCCAAGAGCATGGACGCCGCCCTCGTCGTCGACGCCTACACCGAGATCTCCAACCGCTTCGACCACCCGCTCCACCTCGGCGTCACCCACGCCGGGCCCAAGGAGACCGGCTGCATCCGCTCCGTCGTCGCCCTGGGCTCGCTGCTGACCCAGGGCATCGGCGACACCGTCCGCATCAGTTACGCCAACGACCCGGTCTATGAAGTCGAGGACGGCCTGGAACTGCTCTATTGCCTCGGCCTGCGCGAGCGCAAGGGCGTCGACCTCATCGCCTGCCCCACGTGCGGGCGCATCCAGGTCGACCTGTTCACCCTCGTCCAGGACGTGCGCAAGGCCCTGGCCGCCAAGATCGAGCTCCCCATGAAGGTCGCCGTCATGGGCTGCATCGTCAACGGCCCCGGCGAGTGCGAGGGCGCTGACGTCGCCGTCTTCGCCGGCGACCGTCGCGGCATCATCTACGTCCAGGGCCAGAAGGTCGCCAACGTCCCCGAGGAGGAGATCCTCAGCCGCCTCGTGCTCGAGTGTGAGACGTTCCAGGCCAAGGTCCGCCGCGGCGAGGCCAAGCTCGGCGAGAAGGTCGTCGACATCATCCCGCCCGACCCGATCGGCGAACTCGGCTCCGGCTTCCACAAGATCGCCGCGGGCAACGTCGAGAAGCGCCCCGGCGGGGCCGTCCCGATCACCGTCGGCCGCTCCTGAACCCCACCCCCCGCCCGGAGGCGTGTGTTCATGCCCACGCCGCGTGCCCGACTCACGCTCGCCGTCATCGCGGCCGCCGCCGCGCTCCCCGGCTGCGCCAACCCCGACTCGCCCCGCAACCCCGCCGTCCCCGTCACCGTCGCCGAGGCCCGCGCCGACCTCGAGCGCCTGCGTGACCACCCCACGCCCCCGGTCCGCCCCGTCGTCGTCATCGGCGGCCTTTTCGACGTTGGCCTCGCCGTGAGCGACGTCCGCTCTCGCATCGCGGCCCACTTCCCGCCCGATTCCCCCATCATCGGCGTCAGCCTCTTCGGCATCGGCACCCAGGACGAGGCCCGCGACCGCGTCATCCGCGACGTGAGCGCCGCCTTCGGCCCGGGGGACCAGCCCGGCTTCACCGTCGACGTCGACGTCGTCGGTTTTTCCATGGGCGGCATCGTCGCCCAATACGCCGCCCTCCCGCGCGACGACCATGGCGACCGCCTGCGCATCGTGCGCCTCTTCACCCTCGCCACACCCCACCGCGGCACCGCCGCCGCCGAGTTCCCCACCCTCGACCAGCTCGTCGTCGACATCCGCCCCGGCTCGCCCGTGCTCACCCGCCTCGACCAGGCCCGCCCCGGCGCGGACTTCGAGATCTTTCCCTATGTCCGCCTCGGCGACGAGATCGTCGACCCCGCCGACGCCGCGCCCCCGGGCGACAACCCGTGGTGGGTCGCCAACATCCCGCTGCAGTGGGCACACGCCGACATCTACAAAGACCCGCGCATCATGGCCGACATCGTCCGGCGCCTCCGCGGCGACGACCCCCTCACCACCCAACCCCGCACGCCCCCACCCGAATAACTCCGCGGTCCACCTCCGGGTGCCACGATCGGCGCAGCCGGTCGTGCGCTCAAGCCTCAATCCGACGGCGGCGCCCCACCCTCCCGCCCGATCGGCGTCTCCCCGCGCAGCCGCAGCGCTACATCCGCCAGCACCCGTCGGTCGTGGCTGATCGCGTAGTGGCTCAGGTACCACGAAAATGTCGTCTCCACGTCCAGCCACAGCGGCGCCCGCCCCGGCGGCGCCGCCCGCGTCGCCCCCACGAGCCAGTCCCGCAAGAGCGCGTAGCACACCAGCTCGTACGGCGCGTCGGGCAGCAGCGCGTCCAGCCGGCGCAGCATCGTCGACCCCGCGCACAGCTGCCGCGCGGCCCCGTCCGGGCGCACGATCTCGGCGAACTTCGCCCCCCTGTGCGGCGTCGCCAGTGTGAACACCCGTTGCACCCGCAGCCCCGCCCCCGTGTCCCGCACTACCCCGTGCGCAAGCACCCGCGCGACGATCCCCCCCATCGACACCCCCACCAGGTCGAACTCCGCCTGCCCGGGGTACTTCGCCCGGATCACCCGCAGCGCCCTGGCCGCGGCACGCTCCACGCTCCCGCACCACGGATACGCCACCGACAGAAAGTCCTCGCGCCGTCCCGACGTGAACGGGCGCAGCAGGCTCTCCGTCCAGGTCGCGCTCACCCGCGGCGACCGCCACCCGCCCAGGATCACCACCGGGCGCTCAAGCGATCGCGGGCGCGACCGCAGCCGCGCCTCGACGGCCGTCGCGCTCTGAAGATCAACGGGAAAGTCCGGGTTCGGCGTGGCCATAGCAACGCGCGAGGCCCCCGCCCGCGGCGGAAGGCGCTCGCTTACTTCTTCGGCTCCGCGCCCGGGGTCGCGCCCGGCGTAACCTCCGGCTTCGCCCCGTCCTTCGCGTCGCCCGCGCCCGCCCCCCCCGCCGCCTTGCGACGCTCCTCCCGCGCCGTCTCGCGCTCGCCCTGGCGCTTCGCGGCCTCGATCTGCCGCGACATCGCCTTGGAGATGCTCTCGCGGAAGCTCTTGGCCTGCTGCACCGTCATGGCCCCGCCCGAGGTCACGTCCACGTCCATCGCCGTGAACCACGTGTCCTCCACCGGCCGGTACCCCAGCTCCACGATCCGCTTCTCCAGGTCCGCCAGGTGCCCGGCCCCGTAGATGATTCCGATCGACTTGCGCGCCGGCTGCTCCGCCAGCAGCGCCTTGAGGTCGTCGATCACCACTTTGTTCCGCTCGAGCACGATCACCGACATGAGCTTGCCCGTCCCCCCCGGCATCGAGTCGAGCGTGCCTTGCACGTTCGCCAGCGTGTCGATGAGGATCACCTTGCAGATCGTCTGCATCGTCGGGCTCGCCTCGATGAACTTGAGCACGAGGCCCGCGATCATCGCCTGCATCGACGACCCGTCCAGCAGCTTGAACAGCATCGACCCGTCCGCCCCGACCTCCTCCAGCCGCGCCTCGACCTGGTCGATCGACATGTCGCTGTTGCGCCAGTTCGGCTTGCTGTGGTCCATGTGCTCGGGCTGGAACACCAGCCCGAACGCGTCCGCCAGCCGGCGCTGGATCCCCTTCGACGCCCCCGGCAGTTCGTCCGGCGACACCGGCGTCAGGTCCGCGTACGCGATGTCGCCCGCGGCCCCCTCGCCCCCCGCCGCCCCGTCCGACCCCAGGCTTACCAGGCCGTACCCCGGCTTGGCGTCCGCCGAGTTCGCCGGCCTGAACACCAGCGCACGCCCCCACGCGTCGGTCGCCACCATCGGCGCCAGGGCCGCCAGCCGCTTGTCCTTCACGCCGCGCAGGTCCTCGAGCGACACCGGCAGCGCCCCGTCGTGGTCACGCTTGAACGCCTCGATGAGCGTCGCGCTCAACCGCACCCGCTTCTTCGTCAGGTCGATCCGCTCCTCGTCGGTCGCCTCCGGCGACACCCCGCCCTCGTGCGCGCCCGCCCCCGGCGGCTTCACGCCCTCGTACAGCACCACGTCGCTCGCGTCCAGGTACGCCTGCAACTGCTGGTAGAACGACAGATCGCCGATGTGCACCGCCGCGGCCACGCGGATCTCCGGCATCCCCGGCGTCTCCGACCGGAACGTCCGCGCCGCCGTCTGCAGCTGAACCCGCTTGCCGTCCTCCACGTCCACCGCCCTCACGTACGGGGCCGGAACCGGCGGCTCCGCCCGCGCAATCAGGCCCAGCGCAAGCACCACACCGACGACGATCGTTCGCTTCATCATGGAATGCACCACTCGTTCACCCGCGGCCGCTTCGGCCCACGCCCCCGCTTACCCGCACAACAGCTTCTCGATCTGGGCATACCGCTCCAGCGTTCCCCGGATCACCGAATCCGGCAGTTCCGGGCCCGGCGGCTGCTTGTTCCACCGCCCCGCCGCCACCAGGCCCTCCAGGTGTTCCCGCAGGAACTGCTTGTCGAAGCTCTTCTGCGCCCGCCCCGGCTCGTACCCCTCCGCGGGCCAGAACCGCGAGCTGTCGGGCGTCAGCACCTCGTCGATGAGCATGGGCTGCGTCCACACCCGCCCGGCCCGCGCGTCGGCGTCCAGCGGGATCCCGAACTCGAACTTCGTGTCCGCGATGATCACCCCGCGCGCCAGCGCGTGCTCGCTCGCCGCCTTGTAGATCGCGATCGACACGTCCCGCAGCACCGAGATCGTCTCGAGCCCCACGATCTCCGCGGCGTGCTCGAACGTGATGTTCTCGTCGTGCCCGCTCGCCGCCTTCGTCGCCGGCGTGAAGATCGGCTCCGCCAGCCGGTCGCACTGGCGCAGCCCGCCCGGCAGCTTCACCCCGCACACCGCCCCGGTCTGCTGGTATTCCTTCCACCCCGACCCCTCGAGATACCCCCGCACCACGCACTCGATCGGCAGAACCCGGCACGTCCGCCCGATCGTCACCCGCCCGTCCAGCCACGCCCTCGCCTCCGGGTCGCTCGGCACCGCCTCGGGCGGCACGTCCGACAGGCTCGTCGACAGCAGGTGCGTCTCGGCCAGCCCCTTGGCCGACACAAACCTGAGCCACCACGCCGCGATCCGCGTCAGAAGTTTGCCCTTGCCCGGGATCGGCGTCGGCATCACCACGTCGAACGCGGAAATCCGGTCCGACGCGACGAACAGCAGCCGGTCGGGCTGCCCCGGCACCGGCGGCAGGTCGTAGATATCACGGACCTTGCCACGGGCCCGAAGCGGCAGCCGGGGCGCGTACGCGGGAGCAGCGAGCGAAGCAGGCATTGCCATCCTCCGATGGTAGATCCCCGGTCGGGTCGCTATGCTGCCGCTCGATCCCCGACGGAGGTACCCCGGCCCGATGCTGCGATTCGCCGTCTTTGACCAGCAGGGGCCGGCGCGAACGTACCCGCTCGGGCACGCCTACCTCATCGGGCCCGAGCAGTCCGTCATCCCCGGCGACATCGCCTTCGAGGACGGCTTGATCGTCTGCCAGAAGCGCACCGGCGACTCGGCCGGCCTCGCCGTGCAGTTCCCCGTCGCCCTGGGCGACCCCGGCCAGCACAGCGTGCTCACGCTGCAGACCTGCCTGCTCCCCCCGCGCCGCACCCCCTACCTGCTCAGCCTCGAGCTCGCACGCCAGCGCGTCATGAGCATCATCAACAAGCTCGAGGAGTGGGCCCTGTTCGACCTGCCCGCCGACGACCCCGTCATGGTCGCCTTCGAGTCCGCCCGGCGCGCCTTCACCGACGCCGTCATCCACAAGGCCCCCGCCGCGGGCGCCGCCACCACGCCCGGCGCCGATCCCGCCGCCTCGTTCGACGCCGAAACCGACCGGCGCGCCCGGCACGCCCTCGCCCTCGCCGTCGACGCCGGCGAGAAACTCGCGCTCCGACACGCCTCGGTCATGTCCTCCCGCCGGGCCAGCGGCGAGCTGCAGCGCCTCGCCTCCACCATCCGGCCCCCCGCCCACGCCCTCACCGCCCACGAGACCATCGACAGCCGCGCCGCCCTCATCGGCAGCCCCGGCGTCCTGCTCCCCGGCGTCCCGCGCGTCGGCGTCACCGCCTGGCCCGTCGGCGCCTCGGGCTTCGGCCCCGAGCTCTGCAAGGCCACCCTCGACACCGCCGACTTCCTCACCATGCCCATGCGCTGGGTCGACATGGAGCCCACCGAGGGCCGCTACACCTTCCAGCCCACCGACCGCTGGATCGAATGGGCCGTGCGCGTCGCCAAGATGCCCGTCGTCGGCGGCCCGCTCGTCGACTTCCGCCGCGGCAGCCTCCCCGAGTGGCTCTACATCTGGGAGCACGACTACGACACCCTGCGCGAGCTCGTCGGCGAATACGTCAAGAACATCGTCACCCGCTACCGCAAGACGGTCGGCACCTGGACCGTCGTCAGCGGCGTGAACGCCAGCACCGCCATCAACCTCACCCCCGAGCAGGCGATGGACCTCACCCGCCTGTGCATCCTCGTCGTCCGCAAGCTCCAGCCCTCGGCCGTCATCCAGGTCGAAATCGACCAGCCCTGGGGCGAGTTTGTCGGCGACAACGCCCCGCGCAAAGCCGCCGAGCCCGGCGTCTCGGGCGTCGGCCGTCCCATCCCCCCGCTCACCTTCGCCGAACTCGCCCTGCAGCCCGGCCTCAACGCCGACGTCATCGGCGTCCGCGTCCACATGGGCCGCGCCGCCCCGGGCAGCTCCACCCGCGACCTGCTCGCCTTCAGCGAGGTCCTCGACCGCTACGCCCACTGCGAACGCCCCGTCACCGTCACCGCCGTCTCCGCGCCCGCCGACCCCGTCGCCCCCGACGCCGACGGCGAGGACGGGGGCTGGTGGCGCGCCCGCTGGAACCCCGACGTCCAGGCCCGCTGGGCCGCCGGCGCCCTCGCCATCGCCGCCAGCAAGCCCTACGTCACCAGCGTCTGCTGGGCCGCCCTCTCCGACGACCCCCGCAGCGGCGCCAAAGAAGGCCTCGTCGCCCCCAGCGCCCAGCCCCGCCCCGCACTCGCCGAACTCGCCCGCGTCCGCGCCGCCCTGCGGAACCGCCAGCCCCTCGCCGCCGGCGCGTGAACCTCGTCCAGCGTTCCGCTCCTCCCCACTCCCGGGAGCTCCCCCATGCACGGCGACCGCTCCTTCGAGCACCGCCCCGACTGGACCCAAGGCCCCGCCAAGTGGGCCGCCGCCGTCGTCCTGGGCGCCGCCTGCATCCTCACCATCGCCTGGGTCATGACCAGCCGCGTGAACGCCCACGAGCCCAGTCGCGCAGGCGACGGGATCACCTCGGCCGGCTCCCGACCCACGCCGCCGCCACCCACAGCCTCCGCCGCCACTCCGCTCGCTGCCGACCTCGTCGGCCCGCCGATCGCTTCATCGCCCGCCCCACCACCGCTGGCACTCACCGGCACCCCCGTCGAGCCGGCAACCTCGGCCGAACCACCGCGTGAGCACGCCGACGCCGCGCCGACCTCCGCCACGCCCACCACATCCCCCGCCCCGCTCACCCGCCTCATCAACCTCAACACCGCCACCGCCGCCGAACTCGAACTGCTCCCCGGCGTCGGTCCCAGGCTCGCCGAGCGCATCATCGCCCACCGCAGCGCCCACGGCCGCTTCGTCTCCGTCAACGACCTCGACAAGGTCCCCGGCGTCGGCCCCCGCACGCTCGAACGCCTCCGCCCCCTCGTCACGGTGGATTGAGCGTTCCCAGGATCTCCCTCCGCCAACGGCGGAGGGAGAAATGCTTGGTGGGCGTCCAGCCCACCAAGCGAGAGGGAGGCCGTGCACCCCGCCTGCTCACAGCCGCCCCTCCCGCGCCACAAACTCCTCGAGCACGAGCTTCCGCCCACACTCCGGGCACCACTCCCCGCCCACCCCGCGCAGCCCATATCCGCACGTCGGGCGCGCCACGTCCAGGTCCGCCAGGTACCGCTTCAGCCGTTGCCCCGCCGGCACCTGCCCGGCGCGCCACCACGCCTGCGCCCGCTCCACGAACGCCGCCATCGCCTCGTCCGACGCGAACGCCCGTCGCGGCACGATCGCCCCGCCGCCCTGCGCATACTGCACGAGGACGTACGCCCCGTCACCCTGCGTCCCGCCCACGCTCGCCACCGACGCGACGCTCCACCCCAGCGTCATTTCCCGCCCCCTGGCCCGCACCACCACACCCTCGGGCGAAACCGCCACCGTCGTCGGCCCCACGAAGTCGCTCACGTCCGCCGCACGCACGCGCGCCAGCGCCTCGCGCTTCTGCTTGCCCAGAAAGTCCACCCGCGGCAGCGCCCACAGCAAAAACGCCGCAAACGCCGCCCCGATCGCCCCGCCCACCATCGCCCCCTCGCGCCCGCCGCCGAACGCGCGGCCGATCACCACCACGCCGAACGCCACCGCCAGCGGCGACGCGCGCACCGCCTGCCGCCGCGCCGCCCGCGTCTGCTCCGCCGCGGCCTCGGCCCACGCCGGGCTCTCGCGCACCAGCGTTTCGTTCACGCGCACCCAGTCGTCGCGCGTGACCTCGCACGAAACCTCGATCACGTCGCCCATCGCCGCATCGTACCGATCCGGTCCCCCTAACATCCGCCGCTTGAGTTCCCCAGCGAGCGGGCCGGGCCCGTTCCATCTCGTCGAGTGGCTCACCCGCGACGACGCCGTGGCCGCCCTTGCGCGCGCTTCGACCGCCGGCCAGCGCATCGCCGCACGCGGCGCCTCGGGCTCCAGCCCCGCCTTCACCGCCGCCGCACTCGCCACCCTCACCACACGCCCCTGGCTCCTCGTCGTCGCCCACATCGACGAGGCCGACGAAGCCGCCGACGAGCTCGCCGCAGCCGGTGTCAGCGTCGTCCGCCTCCCCGCCCTCGAAGTCCTCCCCGGCGAGTCCAACGTCAGCCTCGAACTCTTCTCCGCTCGCCTCGCCGCCGTCAAACGCGTCAGCGTCCTCCCCAAGGGCCCGCCCACGCCACTGGTCATCATCGCCCCCGTCCAGGCCCTCATGCAGGGCGTCCCCAGCCCGCGCTCCCTCGGCCTGCTCTCGCTCACCGTCCGCCGCGGCGAGCGCCGACCCCTCACCGACCTCATCGACTGGCTCGCCCGCGCCGGCTACGACCGCGTCGAAACCGCCGACGAGCCCGGCACCTTCGCCGTCCGCGGCGGCATCCTCGACGTCTTCCCCCCGGGCGACCCCACCGGCTCGGGCGCCGCCGCGGGCGGGGGCGTCCCCGTCCGACTGGACTTCTTCGGCGACGAGATCGAGCGTCTCAGCGAGGTCGACCTCGACACCATGGGCTCGGACCGCGCCATCGATGCCGTCGAGTTCATCTGCGCCGCCGCCGACGCCGCGTCCGGCGCTTCCGGCCCCGCAGACACCGTGAGTTTCCTCGACCTGCTCCCCACCGGCCCCGCCGACCAGGGCGGCGCCGGCGTGCTCATGCACGAGAGCATGGAGCTCGTCGAGCAGGCCCGCGGCTATTTCGAACGCGTCACCGACGCCAGGTCCGGCATCACGCCCCCGCCCGCACTGCTCAAGGCCCTGCAGGAACGCTTCGACACCGTCGTCGAACTCAACCAGTTCTCCACAACCCGCATCGCCGGCGACGTCGCGATCGACCTCCCCGCACACCCCGCACCGAGCTTCGCCCACGACGCCGCGGACGCCGTCAAGGAGCTCGCCGAGTTCGCGCCCCGCGGCACCCGCGTCGTCGTCTACTGCCAGAACGACGCCGAGCGCTCCCGCCTGGGCGAACTGCTCGCCGACCACCCCGGCCGCGTCGAGACCGTCACCGCCTACCTCCACCGCGGCTTTGTCTGGGGCGACGAGGGCGACAGGCGGGATCGCCGCGTCCTCGTCCTGCCCTACCACGAGCTCATGCACCGCTTCTCGGTGCGCCGGCGCACCGGGCGCGGGCGCGCCGGCGGCGCCGCCGACGCCCGCCTCAAGGCCGGCCGTGCCATCGACACCTTCCTCGACTTCGCCCCCGGCGACCTCGTCGTGCACCGCGACCACGGCATCGCCCGCTTTGTTGGATTGGTCGTCATGGAGTCCGGCGCCAGCCGCCTCTCCGCCACCAGCCGCCTGCGCGACAACGTCCGCAAGAAGCGCGCCAGCGACGAGGCCCTCGAGGAATACCTCACCCTCGAGTTCGCCCAGGGCGCCAAGCTCCACGTGCCCGCCACCAAGATCGACCAGGTCCAGAAATACGTCGGCGGGTTCCGCGGCCAGCCCGCCCTCTCCGCCATCGGCGGCACCCGCTGGAAAAAGCAGAAAGACCAGGTCTTCGAGTCCGTCCGCGGCCTCGCCTCCGAACTGCTCCGCGTCCGCGCCGCCCGCGAGCATCTCCCCGGCGTCCGCTTCCCCGCCGACACCGCCTGGCAGAAGGAATTCGAGGCCGAGTTCCCCTACGACGAGACCGAGGACCAGCTCGCCGCCCTCGCCGAGATCAAGCGCGACATGCAGCAGGAACGGCCAATGGACCGCCTGCTCTGCGGCGACGTCGGCTACGGCAAGACCGAACTCGCCATCCGCGCCGCCTTCAAGGCCGTCGAGTTCGGCAAGCAGGTCGCCGTGCTCGTCCCCACCACCGTTCTCGCCGAGCAGCACGAGCGCACCTTTCGCCAGCGCTTCGCCGACTACCCCTTCCGCGTCGCCTCCCTCAGCCGCTTCAAGACCCCGCGCGAGATCGCCGACACCCTCGAGCTCGTCAAGAAGGGCCAGGTCGACATCGTCGTCGGCACGCACCGCCTGCTCAGCAAGGACGTCCGCTTCGCCGACCTGGGCCTGGTCATCATCGACGAGGAGCAGCGCTTCGGCGTCGAGCACAAGGAGAGACTCCTCAGCCTGCGCATGACCGTCGACGTGCTCACGCTCAGCGCCACCCCCATCCCCCGCACGCTCCACATGAGCATGCTCGGCCTGCGCGACATCTCCAGCCTCGCCACCGCGCCCGTCGACCGGCGCGCCGTCGTCACCGAGGTCATCCCGTACAACGAACGCCGCATCGCCCAGGCCATCACCCGCGAGCTCGCCCGCGACGGCCAGGTCTACTTCGTCCACAACCGCGTCCACAACATCCAGTCCGTCGCCGACACCGTCCAGAAACTCGCCGGCGACAAGGCCCGCGTCGTCATCGGCCACGGCCAGATGCCCGACGGCGAGCTCGAGGACGTCATCCTCAAGTTCGTCAGGCGCGAGGCGGACATCCTCGTCTGCACCACCATCATCGAGTCCGGCATCGACATCCCCACCGCCAACACCATGGTCATTGCCGACGCCGACCGCTTTGGCCTCGCCGAGCTCCACCAGCTCCGCGGGCGCGTCGGCCGCTACAAGCACCGCGCCTACTGCTACCTGCTCACCCCCGCCGACCGCCCCGTCACCGACAAGGCCAACAAGCGCCTCAAGGCCATCGAGGAATACTCCATGCTCGGCGCCGGCTTCAAGATCGCCATGCGCGACCTGGAGATCCGCGGCGCCGGCAACATCCTCGGCCCCGAACAGTCAGGCCACATCTCCGCCGTCGGCTACGAGATGTACTGCCAGCTCCTCGAAAAAGCCGTGCGCGAGCTCAACGGCGAGCAGACCGCCGCCAGCAGCGATACCGCCGTCGACCTCTCCGTCAGCGGCTACATCCCCAAGGCCTACATCCCCAGCGACCTCCGACGCATGGAGGCCTACCGGCGCCTCGCCGTCGCCGCCAGGCCCGAGGACGTCGCCGCCTTCCAGCGCGACGTCACCGCCGCCTACGGCAGCCCGCCCCCGAGCGTCCGCCGCCTCGTCGACGTCACCGAACTCCGCGTCACCCTCACCCACATGGGCATCCGCACCGTCGCCGTCAAGGAGAAGGACGTCGTCTTCCTCGCCACTGACCCCGTCGCCCTCATGAACCGCCTCGAAGCCGCCCAGGGCACCGTGCGTCTCATCCCCCCGAAAGCCGGCGCCAAGACCGACACCGCCGAAGTCTTCTACCGCCCGCCCGAAAGCTACCTCCAACCCCTCACGCTCCTCAGCGTCCTGCGAAAGCACCTGTGCGCCCAAGAGCCGCGAGCGCAAGGGAGCGACGAATCCGCTCCTCGCTCCAACCCCGCCCCACCTCCGCGCCCTCCGCGCTCGCCGCGGTGAACTCCAACCTCCGTGCTCTCCGTGTCCTCCGTGGTGCACGCCCGCTTACACCCCCACCTCCACCCGCGCCGGCCCATCCAGCGCACACCCCACCCCGACCTCCTCGCACACCGCCCGCGCCGTCGTCTGCGAACTCAGCCAGATCACCGGCAACCCCGACCCCGGGTGCGTCCCGCCCCCCACGAACCACACGCCCTCGAACCCCGGCAGCTTGTTGTGCACCCGCTTGTGGAGCATCTGCCCCAGGTTGTGCGCCAGGTTGAACGTCGCCCCGTGGTTGATGTTCGCCGCCCGCCAGTCCGCCGGCGTCACCACCTGCTCGGCCACGATCCGCCGCTCCAGGTCCCGCACCCCGAACCGCTCGGCGATCTGCTCCAGGCACAGCCGCCGCGCCTCCCCCGCCGCCCGCGACCAGTCCAGAGGCGGCGCCCCCACCTTCGTGTTCGGGCACGGGAGCAGCACGTACAGCGAACTGTCCCCCGCCGGCGCCAGCGTCGAGTCCGTCACCGACGGGTTGCACACGTACAGCGACGGATCCTCGCTCAGCCGCCCCGTCCTCGAGATGTCCTCGAGGTTCTCCCGGTACTTCGACGACACGTAGATCGTGTGGTGCGGCAGGTCCACCCCGCCCTTCACGCCCAGGTACAGCATGAACGTCGAGCACGAGTACCGCTTCGCGTCGATCGCCTCGTCGCTGTCCGCCCCGCCGCTGCTCCCCAGCAGCGACCCCAGCGCCCCGCGCCCGTGCCGCAGTTCCGGCGCGATCAGGTTCTTGAGCGCCCACGTCGCGTCCGCGTTGATCACCACGTGCTCGTGCTCGACCGTCCGCTCCACGCCGTCGGGCCCCGAGATCCGCAGCCCCCGCAGCCGGCGCTTCTCGTCAAACTCCGCCCGCGTCACCCGCGCCCCCGTCTCGATCCGCCCCCCGAGTTCCTCCACGATCCGCGCCAGCGCCGCCATCACCGCGCTGCACCCGCCGATCGGGTGCCACACCCCGTACTCGTACTCGATCAGGGGCAGAATGCTGAACAGGCTCGGGCAGTCGTACGGGCTCATCCCCAGGTACTTCGACTGAAACGACAGCGCCAGCCGCGTCGCCGGGTGCCGGAACCGGCTCGACAGATACCCGTTCACCGACAGGTGCGGGTTCAGGTACGGCGCAACCTTCACCGACCCCATGTTCACGAGGTCCAGCGGCGACGTGATCCGCGACCGCAGGATCGGCGTCATCAACTCCAGCTTCGCCCGGTTCTCCGCGATCATCCGCTCGAACGCCGGCCCGTCCGCGGCGTCCAGCGCCCCCAGCCGCGCCGCCATCGACTCGATGTCCTGCGTCGCCTCGATCACCGTCGTCCGAGCAACTCCGGACGACGCGTCCGGTCCGCCCCCCACGATCAGCCGGTACATCGGGTCCAGCCGCCGCAGGTCCACCACGTCGCTCAGCCGCCGCCCCGCGCTGCGCACGATCTCCTCGAGCACGTACGGCATCAGGAAGAACGTTGGCCCCCGGTCCACGTGGTACGCCCGCCCCGACTCCGAACCGGCCCCGAGCGTCACCCGGCTCGTCCGCCCCCCGACCACCGACGCAGCCTCGTAGACCGTCACCTCCAGCCCGCTCGCGGCCAGCACCACCGCCGCCGCCAACCCCCCCGGTCCGGCGCCCACCACCGCGATCGACCTGCGCGTGCTCGCCACCGTGCCGGCCTCCTCGCCCAAGCCCCTGGATGAATCCGCCGCGCCCCGCCGGTCGAAAGACGGGCACGCGCCCGCCGGCATCGCCTTCGTCACCGCCGTCCGGCCGGATTCCGCGTCGCGCCCCGGATCAGCCACCAATGTATACGCAACCCCGGTGCACGGTCCCGACAACGCCAGCCGCTCCACCTTCCGCTTCATCCGGCCCTCACACCACGCGCGGTATACTCGCGCCGATGATCGGCTCACGTCCACAGGACCGCGCCGGCGCCCACGCCCACCCCGCGGCGTCGGCCCCCGTCCCGGACTGGGCCCTCGCCGACCGCCTCAACTGGCTCGCCCGTTTCGAGCGCCTCCTCGCCCGCCACCGCGACGAGCTCTGCCTCTTCATGGCCGACGAAATCGGCAAGCCCCCCTTCGAAGGCCTCACCAGCGACCTCATGCCCCTGCTCGCGGCCTGCCGCTGGCTCCGCCGCCGCGCACCCCGGCTGCTCCGCCCGCGGCCGGTCCGCGGCCGGGCCTGGTTCCAGCTCGGTCAACGCCTCGCCATCGCCCGCGAGCCCCTGGGCACGGTCGCCATCATCGCCACCTGGAACTACCCGGTGCAGCTCCTGGGCATCCAGCTCATCCAGGCCCTGGTCGCCGGCAACCGCGTCATCGTCAAGCCCTCCGAGAACGCCCCGCGCACGCAGCAGCGCCTGCTCACGCTCGGCGTCGCCGCGGGCCTCCCCGACGGCGCGCTCACCTGGGTCGAGCCCACGCGCGACGCCGGCCCGCGCCTGCTGCGCGAGCACCACGTCGACCACGTCGTCTTCACCGGCAGCACCCGCGTCGGGCGCGAGGTCGCCGCCTGGGCCGCCGGCACGCTCACCCCCACCACGCTCGAGCTCTCCGGGCGCGACTCGGCTCTGGTGCTCGACGACGCCGACCCGCGCCTCGCCGCCCGCGCCATCTGGAACGCCGTCGTCACCAACGCCGGCCAGACCTGCATGGCCCCGCGCCGCGCCCTGGTCGACCAGCGCGTCTACGAGGCCTTCCTCGCCGCCCTCGCCCCGCTCGCCGCCGGCGCCCGCCCCGTGTGTCTCATCGCCCCCGACCCCGCCGCCCGTGCGTTCGACCTCGCGCGCGACGCCGTCGCCCGCGGCGGGCGCAGCCTGTCGGGCATCCTCGAACCCCCGCTCGCCGCCGACCCGCGCCGCCTCCGCCCCCTTGCGATCGTCGACTGCCCCGACTCCGCCCCGCTCGTCGAGGGCGACCACTTCGCCCCGATCCTCGCCGTCGTCCCCGTGCGCGACCTGTCGCACGCCCTCGCCCTGCACGCCCGCTGCACCCAGCACCTCGCCACCAGCGTCTTCACGCGCCGCCCCGCGCGCCGCCCGGGCCTCGCCCGCGCCCTGGGCGCGGGCATCGTCCTCTTCAACGACTGCCTGCTCCCCGTCGGCCACCCCGGCGTCGCCCTCGGCGGGCGCGGCGAAAGCGGCTGGGGCGTCTCCCGCGGCGCCGACGGCCTGCTCGCCATGACCCGCGCCGTCCACGTCACCTCCACCCATCCGCGTCTGCGCACGCCCCTCGCCCCCCCCACCACCGCCATGGTGCGAACGATCTCCTCACTCGTCGGCCGCTGGTACGGTGCCTCCCGCGCCACGCCCGCCCCGCCGCTCGACCCCGCTGACCCCGTTGTGCCCGACCGCTCCCCCGCACCCGCAACGCCCCGCGCCGCGCACGCCGCCGCACACGACCCGTCAGGAGCCCGCCCATGGTGACGACCTCGAGCCGCGGCCGCACGTCCCCACCCTCGGTCATCGTCGTCGGCGCCGGCCTCGCCGGCCTCGCCGCCAGCGTCGAACTCGCCTCCCGCGGCTGTCGCGTCACGCTCATCGACCGCAACACCCACGCCGGCGGCAAGATGAACCTGCTCAAGGAGAACGGCTTCTCCTTCGACATGGGCCCGACCATCCTCACCTTGCCCCAGGTCCTGCTCGGCATCATCCGGCGCGCCGGGCGCAACCCCGACGACTACCTCCGCATCGTCGACCTCGACCCCCAGTGGCGCTGCCACTATGAAGACGGCACCGTCATCGACCTTCGCAAGAACCCCGACGAGATGGCCGCGGCCCTGGACCGCCAGTTCCCCCAGGCCCTCCCCGGCGCCGGCTACCGCGCCTTCATCGAGTACAGCCGGCGCATGTTCCGCCTCAGCGAAAAGGTGTTCTTCTACAAGGACGTCGGCGGCGTCCTCGACATGATGCGCTCGACCCGATCGGCCGACCCCGCCCTGCTCCGCGACGTCATGGCCATGCGCATGCACTCGACCGTCGGCGCCACGGTCCACAAGCACATCGCCGAACCCCACCTCCGCCAGCTCGTCGAGCACTTCCTTCAGTACGTCGGCTCCAGCCCCTTCCTCGCCCCCGCCATCCTCACCCTCATCGCCGCAGCCCAGGTCGACCACGGCTGCTGCTACGCCATGGCCCCCGACAACTCCGACGGCGGCACCCGCATGGTCGCCCGCACCCTCTCCACCCTCGCCGACGAACTCGGCGTCGAGAAGCTGCTGGGCACCGGCGTCCGGCGCATCCGCCACGACGCCCGGCGCGCCGTCGGCGTCGAGCTCGACGACGGCCGCACCATCGACGCCGACGTCGTCGTCTCCAACTGCGACGTGCAGCGCACGCTCCGCGATCTCGTCGGCTCCACCGACGCACGGGCCCGCCACGCCGCCATCGCCCGCACCTACACCCCGGCGTGCAGCGGCGTCGTGCTGTACCTGGGCCTCAATCGCCAGTACGACCACCTTGCTCATCACAACTTCCTCTTCAGCAACGACAGCCAGCGCGAATTCGACGACATCTACCACCAGGGCATCCCCGCCCGCGACCCCACGCTCTACCTCGCCGTGCCCTCGCGTACCGACCCCACCCAGGCCCCGCCCGGCGGCGAGGCCCTGTACGTCCTGGTCCACACCGCCTACGTCCGCCCCGGCCAGCGCTGGGACGGCCCCGGCGGCCTCATGGAGTCGTACAAGCCCGTCATCCTCGACAAGCTCCGCCGCTTCGGCATGAGCGACCTCGACAAGCACATCGTCGTCGACCGCACCCTCTCCCCCGACGGCATCGACCGCATGTACAACGCCGAGGGCGGCGCCATCTACGGCCTGGCGTCCCACGGCCGCCTCGTCGGCGGCTTCAAGCCCCGCAACCGCAGCCGCGTCCTGGACAACCTCTACTTCGCCGGCGGCAGCGCCAACCCCGGCCCCGGCGTGCCGATGGTCCTGATGAGCGGCGTGACCGCGGCCAGCGCCGTGTGCGAGGACCACGGCCTGGGCCCGCTGCCCAACCTGAGCCTCGACGCCCTTCCTCTTTCCACCACCCCACGGATCTCCACCGGCACATGGCGGGCGCAACCGGCCACGACCTGATCCCGGCCGCGCCCAACCGGCGCGTGCAGGACGTCTTCATCTGGTACGCGCGCCGGCTCGCGCGCAAGAAGTTCCACGCCCTGCGCCTCGACCCCGCGTCGCTCCCGTGCCTCGAGTCCCTCGCCGGCGAGCCCCGCCCCGTGCTCGTCGCGATGAACCACTCGTCGTGGTGGGATCCCATCCTGGGCGTGCTCGTGGGCTCGCGTTTCTGTCGCGAGCGCTCGCACCTCTCGCCCATGGACTCGGTCCAGCTCCGCCGCTTCAGCTTCTTCCGGCGCCTGGGACTGTTCGGCATCAACCCCGACTCGCCCGCGAGCATGGACGCGATGCTCGCGTACATCCTCGAACGCTTCCGCGTCGACCCCAGCCCCATCCTGTGGATCACGCCCCAGGGCGAGTTCACCGACGTGCGCGAGCCCGTGCGTGTCCGGCCCGGCCTCGCGGCCCTTGCGTCGCGCCTGACATCGGCCGGCGCTGGGGACGGTCTGCGCATGGTCGCGATGGCGAGCGAACTGGCCTTCTGGCAGGACGCCCGACCCGAGGTCTTCATCCGCGTCGTCGACGTGCCCCCGCCGCCGGCCCCCGGCCTGGGCGCGTGGCAGCGCACCATTACCGGCGCGATGCAGGCCAACGCCGACGCCCTCGCGGCCCTCGTGCGGGCGCGTGACCCCGGCGCCTTCACCAACCTGCTGGGCGCCGGCCCCGCCACCGGCGCGGCCCGCGTCCACCCCGTGTACGACCTGTACCTGCGCCTCACCGGCCGCTCGGGCCGCCTCACCACCCGCGCCGAGCGGCTCGCCCCCGCGCACCAGGGCGGCCGCCCATGAGCACGCTCGCCTGGGTGCTGGTCTTCTCTCTCGCGGCGTGCCTGGTCACGCTCGCGATGACCATCCTCAACCTGCGGCGCTTCCGGCCCGCGCCCGACGGCCCCGCCCCCCTCGGCACCGCCCCGCCCGGCCCCGCCGACGCGCCGCTCGTGTCGGTGTGCATCCCGGCCCGCAACGAAGAGGCGAACATCGAGGCGTGCGTCCGCTCGCTGCTCGGGGGCGACTGGCCGAACCTCGAGGTGCTCGTCTACGACGACCAGAGCACCGACGCCACGCCGCGGATCCTCTCGGCGCTCGCGCGCGAGGACGCCCGCGTCCGTGTGGTGCCGACGGTGCCGCTGCCCGCGGGGTGGAACGGCAAGCAGCACGCGTGTGACCGCATGGGCCGCGCCGCCGCGGGCCGGTGGCTGCTCTTCACCGACGCCGACGTGCGCTTCGAACCCTTCGGCGTGCGCCGCGCGGTCCTCGCCGCCGACGGGCCCGCGCCCCGCGGCGCACCGGATGTCCCGCTCGGCCTGGTCTCCACCTTCCCGCGCCAGATCACCGGTTCGCTCGGCGAGGCCCTGCTGGTCCCGATGATCTTCTTCATCCTCATGAGCTACCTGCCCATCGGGCGCATGCGCCGCACGCTCGACCCGGGCGCCTCGGCCGGGTGCGGCCAGTTCCTGCTCGTCGGGCGCGACGCCTACCTCGCCGCCGGCGGCCACGCCGCCCTGCGCGATTCCATGCACGACGGCATCAAGCTGCCCCGCGCCGTGCGCCGCGCGGGTTTCCGCACCGACCTGTTCGACGGCACCGACCTGTGCTCGGTCCGCATGTACCGCGGTTTCGCGGCGACGTGGCGCGGCTTCGCCAAAAACGCTTACGAAGGCCTCGGCTCGATCGCCCTGCTGCTGTTCCTGACCGTGTTCCACGTGCTGGGCCACGTGCTGCCGTGGGCCGCCCTCGTCGGGGTGCTCGTGATCGCGATGTCGCCGGTGGAAACGTGCCCCGTCGGCTTTGACCAGTGGGCGCCGCGGGTGCTCGCCCCGGCCTGCGTCGGCCTCGCGTCGCTGCAGCGCTGGCTGCTGGCCCGGCGCTTCCGCCAGCCGCTGGTGTGCATCCCGCTGCACCCCGTGGGCGTGCTCGCGATGACGCTCGTGCAGTGGCACAGCCTGCTCCTGCATATCACCGGGCGTCGCTCCTGGCGGGGACGCACCGCCGGCGCCGCGCCGACGCTCGCTGCACCTCTCCCGGAGGCCGCGGCACCGTCCGCACACCCATGACCGCCCCATCCGAGTCACCATCGTCGGCCGCGCGCGTCGGCGAGCCCGCTCCCGACGTCACCCTGCCCGACCACACCGGCGCGCCGCTGAGCCTGTCGTCGTTCCGCGGCCGCTGGCTCGTGGTCTTCTTCTACCCCGCGGCGTTCAGCCCCCTGTGCACCAAGGAGGCCTGCACCTTCCGCGACGAGCACGAAGAGTTCGCCCGCGCCGGGGCCGCGGTGCTCGGCATCAGCGCCGACTCGGTCGAACGGCTCGCGTCCTTCGCCCGCACGTTCAAGCTGCCGTACACGCTGCTCTCGGACACGGGCGGGTCGGCCCGTGACCGCTTCGGCGTCCCGCGCACGCTCGGCGTTTTCCCGGGCCGCGCCACGTACGTGATCGACCCCAGCGGCACGGTCCGCGCCGCGTACAGCAACCCCGTCCGCGCCCGCCCCCACATCGACCAGGCCCTCAAGGTCATTCGCGGCGAGACGAGATGACCCTCTCCGGGTGCCGTGGGGTCACCATCCAAGCGGGTGCCACCACCCGCCCCGGCGCTTCGCCGCGGCGCGTGGTGGCGTGGGTCCATGTGCGCCCCCAACGCAGGACCTGAGTCCGCCAAGGTCCGGATTCTCCGATCCTCCCCTCAAAGAGCGCATCTCCGCTTCCGCGCGCACAAAGGCGCCGTTGCCGCCTTTGCGCGCGCATCCGTGTACCACCTGAACCCTGGCTTCCAGATTTTCCCAAGTTTTTTATCTCGTTGCCGCTCCGCTACTTAGTTGCTCCGCCGCCTCGCGCACCGGCGCCTTTGCGCGCGCAAACGTGTCCGCGCCCCCCTCTATAGAGGCGCGCACAAACACCCCACGCGCGACACAGCCATGCACGAACACGAACTCCACGTCTCCCGAGCCCTCGCCGGCGCCAAACTCCTCGCGCTCAAGAAGCTCTGCATCCTGCTCGACCGGCTCGACCCCGAGACCCAGTTCGCCGAGATCCGCCGCGTGGCTTCGACGATCCTCCGCGCCAAGGGCGACGACATCGAACCCGACTTCGGCTGCGCCGTCCCCCCCGCCGAATTCCCGCCCAGCCCGCCCCACAAAGACCCCAACTACCACGACGACAGGCTCCAGCACTCACGCCTGAACGAGCACGTCACGCAACCGTTCCACGGCGGCGCCAACCCCACGAGCCCCGACCGTCAGGGAGGGGGGCCAGCAACCCCATCCATGTCGCTTCACGCGCCTACGCCGCTTCCGACAGCATCGAGTCGTCTTCGGTCTCGATCAGGCCCGGAGCCGCGGCCATGCGGAATTCCGTCGGGTGGCGCGGGTAGAAGTTGCACGACGCGACCTCGACCCCGTCGACGTTCACGATCGACAGGCCGGTTTCGTGGCGCAGGTTCACCTCGTCCCCGAGCTTGGCCTCGTCGAGCCGGTGCACGGTCGATGTCAGCACGCGGCACACCGGCCGGCACGGGTCGATCGGGTCGTAGCGGTCGACGACCGCGCGCCGCCCGTCGCTCAGGCCGACGATCGATCCGGGCGGGTACGCGGGCGCCACAGACAGCAGGGCCCGAAAGACCATGGGGTCGATCTTGGCGTCTCGGGCCAGGTCCAGCAGCGGGCGCAGGGCCGCGACGTTCGGCAAATCCGGCACCTCGGCCCCGGGGCGCGTGCGCCGGAGGCGGTCGAAGCGGTCGGCGACGGCGACCACGCGGCTGAAGATATGGATCCGCTCGCCCGAGAGGGGGCGGCTCTGGCCGTCGCTCCCGCGGATGCGCGGGTAGCCCGAGCCGTCGTAGTTCTGGTGGTGGTGCAGGGCGACGCCCGCGGCGGTGGCGGGAATGCCGCCGCGCAAGAGCTCAAAGCCCAGGACGACGTGGCGGCGCACGTCCATGTCGTCGACGTCGCCGTCGGCGTGGAACTTGGCGAGCACGTTGGGGGCGAGTTGCAGCATGCCCACGTCGTGGAGCATGGCGCCCAGGCCGAGGTTCTCGATGCGCATGGCCCGCTGCGGGTTGACGCGCGAGCGCTGCGCGACGAGGTAGCCCTCGAGCTTGAGCCCCATGAGCAGGCTGAGGAAGCACACGTTGCTGGCGTGGCTGAGCAGCGGCTTGTCGTCGCTCGCCATCGACTGCACGAACAGGGCCGCGGACGGGATGTCGATGAACGCCGTGAGCAGCCGCCGGATCGCCGAGCCGTACTGGTCGAACGCCAGGGCGGCGCGGGCGTCACGGCTGACCGCGTCGAAGCCCTCGGCGAGCAGGCCGGTGAGCCGGGCGTGCTCGGTGACGATGCGGGGACTGACGAACTTGGCGACGTGCTCGAGCGGCGGGTACTTGATCCAGACGCCGCCGACGCGGAACTCGACCAGGGCCGTGATGGTGGCGGTGTCGAGCGTCGCCCCCGGCTTGAGCAGCACGTGCTCGGGGTTCTTGGGGTGCAGCACCGGCATCGCCAGCACCATCCCCGGCTGGGCCTTGGAGAGCGTCACTCGCAGCATCGAGACAAGCCATCGGCTCGACGCGCGGGTGCGGACACGCCGGTCCGGGATTGGACGCGGTCGGCGGGCGTGCAGGCGTTACCGTCCGCCGAGAAGTCGGAAGTTCTCGGGCGTGCGCGGGACGAGCACGACGACGGCCCGGGCCCGGATCGGACCGTCGGGCCCGGTGCGCGACAGCAGCAGGGCCTCGCCCACGGTCGGGGCCCGCAGGGCCGGGGGGCCGGCCGTGGGGCCGAGCGGGGCCGAGCCGTCGCGCACGCCGCGGCTCGTGCGGGGGCGCGGCTCGTCGGCCAGCGTGCTCGCGGGGGGCTCGTCGGTGCGGATGACCCGTCCGATGCTCGAGGAAGGCGGGGCGGCGGCGGCGTCGCTGGCCGGCGCGGCGGTTTCGGCGGGGACGGGTTCGTCGACGTCGCCGTCGCTCCAGCGGTGGTAGGGGTCTTCGGCGACGATGACGAGGGCCTCGCCGGGGCGGAGCTGGCCGCGGGCAGCCAGCCGCCAGAACATGATGCCCTGGCTGGGGGCGGAGGTGTCGGGCTCGGCGAGGGTGAGGTCGGCGACGTCGCGTTCGAGCACGCCCACGCTCTCGTGGTGCTGCGGGACGAGCTCGAACGAGACCGCGCTGGTGACGGCGTCGGGGCCGGCGCCGGACGCGGGCAGCGGCGTGAGCCAGCCGCGGGCGAGCAGGCGGAGGCGGCCGGGGGGGAGTTCGACCGGGCCGTCGTGCATGGTGAGGAGCGTGGAGCGGGTCCAGCTGGGTCCGCGGGCGACGTCAACCCAGGTGCCCGACTGGGCGAGCCGCTGCTGCTGCACCGACCCGACGGGGCGGAGCTGGCTCGGCAGGCGGTCGACCTGATCGACGGGCATGGCGATGACGCGGAAGCCGTTGGCGGCGAGGATCTCGCGGGCCCGCACGTCGAGGGGCACCTGGTCGGCGAGGCTGGGGCCGAGGTTCAGCAGGAGGTCGTCGCCACCGGCCTGGGTGATCCACCAGCGGACCTCGAGGCCGTCCTCGTTGCCGACCACGGCGATCGACGGCTTGACGTCGGCCGGGGCCGCGGGCGGGACCTCGGCCTTGGGCTTGGAACCGCAGGCGCCCAGGGCGAGGGTCAGGCCCACACCGGCCGCGAGCAGCGCCCGGGGGGCGGAACGGACGGCGCGAGGGTGGCTGGGGACGGTGAGCACCGGCCCATGGTATTTCGGGTCGGGGGTCGGGGCGGTTCCCGGCCGCAGGGGGCGACGGGGGTTGGGGCTAGCATGGCGGCGCGGGCTGTGTTCGGCCCCGAAGGCGAGGCGGCGCGTGCGACTGATCGTGCTTCGACACGGCAAGGCCGAGCCGCGTTCGGCGAGCGGGCTGGACGCGGACCGGGCCCTGGTGGCCAAGGGGCGGCAGCAGGCGGCGTTCGTGGGGGCGGCGCTGGTGAAGCGCGGGCTTGGGCCGGACCTGATCCTGACGAGCCCCATACGGCGGGCGATCGAGACGGCGCGGATCGTGCACGCGGCCCTCGCCGAGTCGGGGTTCGAGAGCCCGTTCGAGGTGTCGAGGCGGCTGGAGACGGACCGGCCGGTGGGCGATGCGCTGGGGGCGATCGCGGAGCGGGCGGACGCCGCGACGTTGCTGCTGGTGGGTCACAACCCGCAACTGGAGATGCTGGTGGACCGGTCGGTGGGCGGGGCGATCCCGGGCGGGGTGGAGATCTTGCGGACGGGGCAGGCGGTGCTGCTGGAGGTGATGGATCCTGCGCACGTGGTGCAGGGCGCGCAGTGGGTGGACGCGGTGCGGCTGGACGGGGAGTGACGTGCGGCGCGGGTGGGCTCGGGGCGGGGATGATGAACTGGACGAAAACGACACCGGCCCGGTCGTGAGACCGGGCCGGTGGAACATGAACTCGAATCGATCGACTGAAGACGGTCGATCAGACCTGCGACCGACCGCGATTAGCGGCGGCGACGGGTGGCGACGAGGCCGCCGAGGCCGAGCAGAGCAGCGGCGCCGGGGGCGGGGATGCGGGCGGCGCCGAACTCGCCGATGGCGAAGTCGACGTCGGAAGAGACGGAGATCGAGGTCAGCGAGCCGCCGGTGGTCCAGAAGCCGTAGCCACGGGCGCCGGCGTTGCCGTTGACGTCGAAGGTGAGGGTGGTGCCGTCGTCAGCGGTGGCGGTGAAGGAGCGGACGTCGAAGGGGTTGCCCTCGACGTAGAAGTAGAAGGCGCCGGTGCCGGCAGGGAGGGCGAGGGAGAGGCTGGTGGCGCCGTTGGTGTAGTACACGTCGCCGGTGTAGCCGTGGCTCCAGGTGGCCCAGCCAGCGCCGATCTGACGGTGGTTGACGGCGGCGCCGAAGCCGAGGGTGCCGAAGGGGGCGCCGTCGGCGGTGGTGATGTCGTTCACGTCGTTGAACAGCGGGCGGGGGTCGGCGCCGAAGGCGAGCATGTTGAACCCGCCGAGGGTGGCCGGGGGAGCGCCGGTGCCGAGGTCGGCGACGGCGATCTGGGCCTGGGCGGCGCCGGCGAAGGCGAGGACAGCGAGGGCTGCGAGCTTCATGGTCATCTCTCCTAATGAGACTGAGTCGCGAAACACAACACGCCACCTCGGCGCGCATGTCGCTTGATGAGTTTACCCAGACGGTATCTGTTGGCAAGGTTTCACATACAGTTTTGCCACATAGAGTCTGTGAGGGGACGATCTGAGGCGGTGAAAAACCGAACAACCCGGCCGCGCGGGGCCGGGTTGTTCTGATGTAAGGTCCGCAATAATGAGGACTTAGCGACGACGGCGGCCGGCGACCAAGCCGCCCAGGCCCATCAGGGCCGCCGCGCCGGGCGCGGGAACCTGGGCAATTCCGAACTCGCCGATGGCGAAGTCGACATCGCTGGAAATGGTGATGCTGGCGATCGGGGCGCCGGAGGTGGAGAAGCCGTAGCCGTTCGCGCCCGCGTTGCCGTTGACGGCCAGGGCGAGGCTGGCGCCGTCGTCGGCGGTGGCGGTGATGGTGAAGACGTCGAAGGGGTTGGGCTCGGCGTAGAAGTAGAACGCGCCGGTGCCGGCGGGCATGCCGATAGTGATGCTCGTGGCGCCGTTGGTGTAATAGACGTCGCCGGTATAGCCGTGGCTCCAGGTCGCCCAGCCGTTGCCGACCTCGCGGTGGTTCACGGCGGTGCTGAAGGTGATCGCGCCGAAGGGAGCGCCGTCGGCGGCGGTGACGTCCAGCACGTCGTTAAAGAGCGACCGGGTGTCGTCGCCGAAGGCGGTCATGGCGAACGAGCCGATCGTGGCGGGCGGGGCGCCGGTGCCGAGGTCGACGGCGGTGATCTGGGCGTTGGCGGCGCCAGCGGCGGCGAACACGGCGGCGACGGCGACGGCGGCGATGGTCTTCATGAGCTTCTCTCTCCGTTTGTTTCGTGTGTCCGGTCGCACGCCGTCGACAACGGCAAGGGGATGCGGCTCGGGGCCCACACTGTGCAATGCACGGGGCGGCGACGCCAGCGCTTCGTCGCGCGGGGGCGGTGAAGGTGGGGAAGGGGTGAGCAGTGCGCGCGGGGAACCGTTTCACTTTGTGATATCGGGACTCGGCGAACGAGCGGGCCGCGCGAGCGGTGCGGATATCGGAACTCGGGACGAGATTGAGATACCGGGCGTGGGGCGCGCAGTGCGGGCACGAGCGGCCCATCGGCGCCCAGGCATGATGGTGGCTATTGAAGGAACGTGCGGTCGGTTCGAGACTGCCGGGCCGGTTTCAGCTTCCACATCCCGCGGCGATGTCGCGGAACCAGCCGCTGATGAAGTCGCTGACGTCGGTGGAGTTGACGACGCCGTTGACGTCGGAGGTGCAGCACGTCGGAACGGCCTTTGTGGCGGCGAGCGTGCACGCCTCCTTCTCGCTTGCTCGGCTGGACGCCGAGCAAGCATTTCTCCCTCCGCCGTTGGCGGAGGGAGATCTCGCGTCAACGCATAAGGAAGATCGGGTCGCGCTGCGTGCCGCTGGTGACGACGGGTCCGGCGGCGGGGTCGACGTAGACGTTGATCTCGCTGCGGACGCCGAACTCGGGGAGGTATGCGCCGGGCTCGATGGTGAAGCCGGTGCCGGGGAGCATGGTGCGGGTGTCGTGGGTCTCGAGGTTGTCGAGGTTCATGCCGACGCCGTGGACGAGCGGGCCGGGGCTGAGGGAGTGGCCGGTGCGGTGGCGGATGAACTCGCCGAGGTCGGCGTTGATGAGCACGCTGCGGGCGGCGTCGTCGAGCTCGTGGCCGCGGACGGGCTGATTCGCCTTGCTGCGCTGCTGCGCGAGGGCGAGGGCGGCGTCGCGGGCCTTGACGACGGCGGTGAAGACCTGGAGGTGACGGGGCGGAAGCTCGGCCGGGGTTCCGGCGAAGGCGGTCCAGGTCACGTCGCTGAAGATGTTCTCGTCGCCGGGGACGCGGGCCCAGAGGTCGAGCAGGACCCAGTCGCCCTTGCGGATGGGGCTGGGGTTGGTGGGCGAGACGTCGAAGTGCGGGTCGCCGGCGTGGGCGTTCACGGCGACGATCGGGCCGTCGGGGGTTTCGAGGCCGTGCTTCTTGAACGCGTCCAGGACCCACTGCTGGGCCTGGTACTCGTTGACCGGTTCGCGGGCGGCGAGCTTGGCGCCGATCATCGCGAAGAGGCCTTCCTTGATCTGGTCGACCAGGGCGGAGGCGCGCTGGTGGTTGGCGTACGCGGCGTCGCCCCAGCGGGCGAGGGCGGCCTGCTGAACGTCCGCGGAGGAGACGACCTCGGCCCCGAGCGCGCGGACGAGTTCGAGGGTGCCCGCGTCGGTGTTCGAGACGACCGGGAGCGAGCAGCCGGGGGCGTAGTCCATGGCGACGCGGCCGGTGACGGTGGCCGCGAGCCAGGCGTGCAGGTCGCGCCAGCCGAGGTACGAGGCGCGGACGAGGCGGGTGGTGTCGCACTGGGCGAGGACGTCGCTCCAGGCGTTGGCGTCCAGGCCGTGGACGAGGATGGTGGCGGGGCCGCGGGCGGGGATATAGAGGAACAGGCGGCGCGTGGTGAAGCGTTTCTTGGCGCCGGCGCCGCCGGGGGCGGGGAGCAGGCGCGCGACGCTGAGGCTCGAGCCGCGGAAGTCGTAGAGGAGCCAGCCGTCGAGCTTCTCGCGCTGGAGGTGGGCCTGGATGTCGGGGAGGGAGGTGAGGAGCATGGTGGGTGTGGAGGTCGAAGCCGGAGGGTGTGGAACGGCGTTCAGCGGGGCTGGAGCGGGATGCACTTGGCGGCCTTGAGGTGGGCGAGCATCTCGCCGGGGAAGCCGCGCACGAGCGGGTCGCGCAGGACGGTGCCGTGGTCGAGGCCGGGGAGGATGCGGATGTAGCCGGCGGCGGGGGCGCCGTCGAGCGGGGCCATGGCGTCGACGGAACGCTTGAGCAGGTCGACGGCGATGTTGAGCGAGAAGTCGTCGGCGTCGCCGACGACGAGGCGGACGTTGCGTCGGAGCGGGTCGGCGAAGCGGCGTGGGTCCTGGCGGACGAGGCCGGCGATGTCGTAGCGGCGGTAGTGGTCCAGGACGCTGGGGTTCATGGCGCCGGTGACGCTGTCGTAGAGCGGGGCGGGGAAGCCGCGGGGGTCGCGCGGGCCGAAGACGGCCTGCCAGGAGTGCCACTGCTGGCCGGAGGTCTGGTTGGCGCCCAGGACGCGCTCGCCGCCGTTCTCCTGGCGGATGGTCATGCGGTCGACGCCGTCGGAGCGGAAGCTAACGGCGTCCTTGCCGGTGCGGGGGTCGGTGTAGAAGTTGCTCGCGGCGTAGATGTCGATGACCTGGAACGCGCGGAAGTCGACGGGGTCGGGGGAACTGGCCCAGGCGGCGCCGAAGACGGAGGGGTACTGGATCGCGAGCCAGACGGTGGCCCAGCCGCCGGAGGAGTGGCCGCGGAGCAGGCGGGCTTCGGGTTTGGGGATGAGCGGGTATTTGGCCTCGAGGGCGGGGATGAGTTCCTTGACGAGGGCCTCGCCGACGGGGCCGTTGTTGGCCGAGTCGGCGAAGAGGGTGTGGCCGTTGGGGCTCTCGGGGTCGAGGATGATCCAGAAGGTGTTGGCGGCGAGGTCGGCGCGGTCCTGGTCGCGGGTGGTGGCGCGTGAGAGGGCGCGGCGGGAGGCGTCGCGGTGGTCGCCGCCGAAGCCGGGGATCTCGTAGATGGCGGCGTAGGCCTTGGCGGGGTCGAGGTTGGTGGGGAGCACGACGCCGGCGCGGAGGGTGACGTCGCGCTTGTGGAAGGCCGAGAGCAGGGCGGACTTCACCTCGACCAGTTCAGCGCCGGGAACCTGGTTGAATGGACGGGTGGCGGTGAGGGCGGCGAGACCCAGGTCGACGGTGACCGGGGCGCCCGCGGCGAACTCGAAGGTCGTCATCGGCCCGGTGAGGTTGCCGGGGTCGTCGTCCCAGTGGCTGGTGAGGCGCGTGGTGATGAGCCGGGCCTGGGCGCGGTAGCGGCCGGGGGGGAGGTCCTTGAGCGGGGCGAGGGCGTGGTCGACGTTGGCGGTGGCGGCGTCGATGGTGACGGCCGCGCCCGGGGTGACGCCGGCGACGTCGAGGCCGAACATGGGCTGGGGGGAGCCCCAGAACGGCGCGTCGTTGGGCTGCGCGCCGGGCGGGACAGAGGCGCCGTCGGCGATGAGCGAGACGACGAGACGGCCGGAGACGGGCGCGGGGGCGACCTTCGGGTCAACGGTGACGCGGAACGTGACCTGGGCGTGCGCAGCGGAGACGAGGGAGAGGACGAGGGCGAGGGCTAGGACGGTGCGATGGAGCGCGGGCATGGGGAACGATACACGCGCCTTGGCGGGGCGCGCCGCCGTACCGTCCCGGCCATGAGCAGCAGCCCCTTGTCAGCGGGATCGTCGGCGTCGTCGGAGTACGCGTCGCAGCGCGACACGAACAAGGCGTACTGGAACGAGCGGATCGACACGCACGTGCGGAGCGAGCATTACGACGCGCAGGGGTTCCGCGCCGGGGGCCTGAGCCTGATGCCGCTGGAGCGCGAGGAGGTGGGATCGGTGGCGGGCAAGCGGCTGCTGCACCTGCAGTGCCACTTCGGGCTCGACACGCTGAGCTGGGCGCGGCTGGGCGCGGACGCGACGGGGGTGGACTTCTCGGAGAACGCGGTGGAGGCGGCGCGCCGGCTGAGCGTCGAGACGGGGGTGGCGGCGCGGTTCGTGTGCTGCGACGTGCTGGAGCTGGCGGAGCACCTGCCGGCGGAGGCGGGGGCGTTCGACGTGGTGTTTACGAGCTACGGGGTGCTGGATTACCTGCCGGACATCAACCGGTGGGCGAAGGTGGTGGCGCGGTTCCTCAAGCCCGGCGGGTTCTTCTACATGGCGGAGATCCATCCGTTTGCGCTCGTGTTCGACCACGGGCCGCGGGTGAAGCACCTGGAGCTCAAGCACCCGTACTCGTTTGCGGGCGGGATCGAGGAGCACGTGGCGGGGAACGCGGCCCGACGGCCGGTGAAGTGGGACGCGACCGACGAGCCGACGTACACGGGCGGGGAGGAGCGGTTCGCGAGCAACACGGCGTACTCGTGGAACCACGGCGTGGGCGAGGTGCTCAGCGCGCTGATCTCGGCGGGGCTATCGATCGAGTTCGTGCGCGAGTGGCCGTACGGGTGTTACGAGATCTTTCCGTTCATGCATCGGGATGCGCAGGGGTATTACCGGCTGAACGAGCACGGGGCGAGCGTGCCGCTGCTGTACTCGGTGAAGGCGGGGAAGCGGGCGTGAGCGTGATGGGGCGCGACCACGCGGGGGACGCCGCGGTGTACAGCCACCCGCGGATCTACGACCTCTTGCACACGCCGGGGACGGCGGCGGAGGTCGACGGGCTGGAGCGGTTGGCGGGGGTGTATGGGCGCGCGGGGGGGCAGGGCCGCCCGCGTGCGCGGGCGGCTCGGACCAGCGGCGTTCGATCGTGGCTCGAGCCCGCGTGCGGGACGGGGCGGTATCTGCGGGTGCTCTCGGCGCGGGCGAAGCGGCGCGGCGAGCGGGTGCGGCTGGTGGGGGTCGATCTCAACGGGGCGATGCTCGAGTTCGCACGCGCGCGGATCGACGGGGCGCGGTTCGTGCGGGCGGACATGCGGCGCCTGAGGCCGGGACCGCTGGGCGGGGCGTTCGACGCGGCGTTCATCCTGCAGAATTCGATCCGGCACCTGCAGAGCGACGCGGACGTGGTGAAGCACCTCGCGGCGGTGCGGTCGTGCCTGCGCCCCGGCGGGGTGTACCTGGTCGGGACGTCCCTCGAACCCGCGGCGGAGTTCCAGGAGTGCGACGACCACTACGAAGCGCGCCGGGGATCGCTCGTGGTGCGCGACGACGTGCAGTACGTGCCGCTGCCGGCCCGCGCCGGACGCGGCGACGGGCACGAGCGGGTGCACAGTTACGTCAGCGTGTGGCGCGGACGGTTGAGTGTGCCGGTCGCGGAGGTGGTGTCGACGTATCGGCTGTGGTGCTGCTCGCCGCGCCGGTGGGCCCGGCTGGTGGCCAAGGCGGGATTGGAGCAGGCGGCGGCGTGCGACCTGGACGGGACGGACCTGGGGCTCGAGCACCGGGGGTACGCGGTGCGGGTGCTGCGGCGAGTATGAGGTTGAGCCTTGCCGCGGGGGTTCGGATCTTGTACGCTCAAGGGTGATGGCTCAACGGCGGCATCATTACGAGCGGGCGTTCGAGGAGTACCTGCGGACGCGCCGGATCCCGTACGTGGCGGTGGATGAGGCCCGCAAGGCGCTGCTGCCCGACGAGGCGCCGCTGCGGGTGACGATCCCGGCGCGGACCGGCGCGACGGGTGCGGACGGGAACCCGGCGGCGGCGGAGGGCGCGGCGCTCAAGTCGTTCGACTTCGTCGTGTACGGCTGGGACTGGAGCGGCAAGGGCGGGACGGGCGACGCCGCGGAGGCGCGGGAGAGCAACCTGCTGCTGGATGTGAAGGGGCGGCGGGTGGTGGCGGCCCGGCGCCGGCCGGCGGTCGGGGCGGGGGTGGGTGGGGGCGGGGCCACGGGCGGGCCGAGCGGCGTGGGGATGGAGTTCGAGACCGAGGCGATGGGCTCGGGGCGGCCGTCACGGGCTCGGGGGCGCGAGCGGGTCGGGCGGCTGGAGTCGTGGGTGACGCAGGACGACATCGAGTCGCTGCGGACGTGGGGAGCGCTGTTCGGGGCGGGGTTCGACCCGGCGTTCGTGTTCGTGTACTGGTGCGATGATCAGCCGCCGGACGCGTTGTTCCAGGAGGTGTTCACGTACCAGGGGCGGTGGTACGCCCTGCGGGCGGTGCGGTTGGAGGACTATGTGCAGTCGATGAAACCGCGGAGCCTGCGGTGGCGGACCGTTCACGTGCCGACCGGCGCGTTCGAGCGGATCAGCCGTCCGTTTGCGCGTCCCGCGGGGATCGGCCGGGAGTAGAATGCACCATGAGCAAGCGCGAGCATGTCCGGACGGCGGTGATCGGCGCGGCGGCCCTGTGCGTGGGCGCTGCGTTCGCGACGACGGCTCTTGGGCAGGCTCCGCCGCCGGGGACGCCGGACGCGAACCAGGACAGGCTGCGGCCTCCGGTGCCGAGCGTGCCGCGGACGGAGCCGTCGGACATTCTCGGGATCGGCTTCGCGGTGCTGCTGGGCGGCGCGGTGGTGGCCGTGAACGCGATCCCGGGTCGGCGGGGGCACCAGGACTGAGTTACAGGCGGCGGGCACGGGCCCGCGCGTGGGCGTGGGATGGGGAACGAAAGCCCCAGGGAGCGATCGCGTGCCGAGCGGGATGAGCACTTCGGTGCGGCAACGGTTGATCGGCGTGAACATCGCGCTGCTGGGGGCGTTGGTGGCGACGAGCGTGCTGGCGCAGCCGCGGACGCAGCCGGGGATGGACCGGGCCCGGGGGAACTACACGGTGGTGTCGGGGCGTGTGCAGGGTTCGACGGGGAGCGTGCTGTACATCTTCGACGCGGCGAACCAGGAACTGGTGGCGGTGCGGTGGGACCGCAACGCGAACCGGTTCGAACTGCTGGGGTTCCGCGACGTGGCGGCCGATGCGCGGCAGCAGCAAGGGGGGCGCTGAGATGGCGTCGAACGGCGAGAGCGGCATGTCGGGAGGGCCGGCGACGGCGGCGGGACGCGGCTCGGACGGGGCGCTGTGGGCCAGTGCGCTGGTGCTCGCGGGGCTGCTGGTGATGCAGCTGTCGCGGAGCGGGCTGGGTTTGGACGCCGCGGCCAGGGCGGATCTTGTGAGCAGCGTGGACAAGTACACGGTGCTGACGTTCAACACGGTGACGGACGATGCGATCGGGGTGCTTGACAGTTCGGGGGAGGAGCTGTTCATCTACCAGGTGAAGAAGAACGACCGGCTGGAGTTCGTGGGTCGGCAGAACCTGCGTGACCTGTTCAGCACGGGGCGGGTGGGGGGCGGAACGGCGGGGCGCGGCGGGCGGTAGTGTGCGACGCGGTTTGACCCCGAGCCGGGCTGGGCCGGCGCGGGACTTCCCCCTTTCCCAGCGACAATCCGCACGGCCGCGCACGTGTGCTCCGCACCGGGCGGTTGCTGCTCCTTTCGCCGCACACCTATGCCCATCGTTCCACTGCCTCAGTTCGAGGCCGACCTCGAGGCCGATCGCAAGGCGTACGAAGCCCTCAAGCCCCCGACCACGGTCGTCGCGCGGTTCGGCGTGATGAAGATGGTGGGCGAGTTTCCGTTCGACCTGGACGTGAAGCCCGGGTGCGGGTCGAAATTGGTGCTGCGCACGCACCGGGGCACCGAGATCGGGGAGATGCTCACGAGCACGTGCCCGAACTCGGGGTGCTCCAAGAGCGTGACGCGCAAGGAGATGCTCGAGTACATCGAGAACTCGGGGGGCAAGGACTACCCGTTCTTCTCGACGCAGACGGTGGGCGGGCCGTCGATCCGGGTGCTGCGGATCGCGACGGTGGAGGACCTGAACGTGCAGGCGCGGCTGGACGAGACGCGCCGGCCGATGGTGCTCAAGGCCCGGGAGTTCGTGGAGCAGATCGGGCTGCCGATCAAGATGGTGGAGGCCGAGCCGATCCTGGGGCAGGAGCGGATCACGTTCTATTTCAACTCGGAGGAGCGGATCGACTTCCGCGAGCTGGTGCACCGGCTCAGCGAGGTGTACCACACGCGGATCGAGCTGCGCCAGATCGGGGCCCGCGACGAGGCCCGGCTGACGGCGGACTACGAGCGGTGCGGGCAGCACTGCTGCTGCAAGCAGTTCCTCAAGGTGCTCAAGCCGATCTCGATGAAGGCGGCGAAGGTGCAGAAGGCGACGCTCGACCCGCTCAAGATCAGCGGGCGGTGCGGGCGGCTGATGTGCTGTTTGCGGTACGAGGACCAGACGTACACGGACCTGGCCAAGCGGCTGCCGCGCAAGAAGTCGCGGGTGAACACCCCCGAGGGGTCGGGGACGGTGCTGGACGGGCAGATTTTGACGCAGCTGGTGCTGGTGCAGCTGGATCACGAGGACCGGCAGGTGGCGGTGCCGGTGGAGGAGATCGAAGTGTTGCCGCCGGGATCGGCTCCGGTGCCGCGGCCGGTGCAGGCGGGACCGGGGGGGTCGAGCGGGTCCGGTGGGCCGGCGCAGAGTCGGGGTGGGCCGGGCGGCGGCTCGGGTGGTGGTCCAGGTGGGGGCGGCGGCGGGCGCGAGGATCGGGGGCGGCGTCCGCGCGAACCGCGCGAAGCTCGGGAGGGCGGGCCGCGGCCGGACGCGAACCGGGGGCGGGAGTCGTCGGAGATTCCGGACATCATGGAGATCGGCGGGGACGGTGCGGTCGGGGGCGCCGGACCGGATGCGGCGCAGCGCGGTCCGGGGCAGGGCCGGCGAGGACCGATCCGCGAGGGGCGGGAGCCGCAGGGGCGCGAGCGTGATCGGGATCGCGATCGGCGTGATCGCGGGCCGCGGCCGGCCCCCGATCCGCAGTCGGGTCAACCGGGCGGCGGACCGGGCGGCGGGCAAAGCGGGCAGCAGCCGCAACGTCAGGGCGAAGGTCAGGGACAGCGGCCGGAAGGTCGGCGCGAGGGGCGGGGCGGGCCGGACGGGCGCTCGGGGCCGGGCGACAACCGGGGGCGCGACGGGCGCGGGCGGGAAGGGCGTGCCGGGCGGCCGCGCGACGACCGGCCCCGGGATGAGCGAGGGCGTGGGCCGGCAGGGCCCGGGGGTGCGGGAGGGCCCGGGGCGGGTGGGCCGCGGCCGGATCGGCGTGGCGAGCCGCGCCAGGGGCCGGGTCCGCAAGGCCCGGGCACTGGGCCGGCGAGCGACGCGGGTCCGCCGACGTCTGCACCTCCCCCACCGTCGCCGCCGAGTTCGCCTGAGGAGGGTGGGGACCGACCCGAGGCCCCGCCTCAGGCGTAACGGGTCTTGAGCGACATACGCTCGCCACTCATGAGCGCGACCACCTCGCCGCAGAACAAGCCGCCGAAGGAATCGATCAAGGAGACGCTGGTCTCGATCATCATTTCGTTTGTGCTGGCGTTCGTGTGCCGGGGGTTCGTGATCGAGCCGTTCGTGATCCCGACGGGGTCGATGGCGCCGACGCTGATGGGTGCGCACATGCTGATCCGGTCGGACCAGTCGGGGTACACCTGGCCGGTGGGGCCGTGGGAGGGGACGCCGCCGCCGGACTCGACGCCGCTGGCGATCCAGGGCGTGCGGGATCCGGGTTCGCCGATCGTGGTGCACGACCCGATGACGGGTGCGGAGGTGCGGTCCGGGGCGCAGGGGCGGCGGCTGCGGGGCGGGGACCGGATCCTGGTGCTCAAGTACCTGTACGCGATCTATCCGCCGCGGCGGTTCGACGTGGTCGTGTTCAAGAACCCGACGAACCCGCAGGAGAACTACATCAAGCGGCTGATCGGGCTGGGCGGGGAGCAGGTGGCGCTGGTGGACGGGGACGTGTTCGTGCGTCCGAACCCGCCGCCGACGGAGGAGACGGCCAACGCGTGGAGCCTGCCGGGGTGGCGGATTGCGCGCAAGCCGGCGTCGGCGCAGGCGGCGGTGTGGCAGCCGGTGTTCGACAGCCGCTATGCGCCGCTGGGCGGGGCCGGGGTGCCGGGCACGCCGGGGGCGTACACGCCGCCGTGGGTGAGCCCGGACCGCGGGTGGACCATCGGCGGGCAGGTGTACACGTACGAGGGGACGGGCCCGACGGAGCTGCGCTGGGACGCGACGCGCCCGCGCTATCGCGACGGGGCGGGGATCGAGACGTGGGGGATCGACGACCGCACGGCGTACAACGAGCTGCCGCCCAGCCGCGGGGCGTCGCAGTGGCTGAGCCGGTTCCCGGTAAGCGACGTGCGGGTGCGGGCGGGGGTTGAGGCGGCCGGGACGGGGCTTGAGGTGAGCCTGACGATCGCGGCCCGGCGGCACGAGTTCGTCGCGGAACTGTCGAACGGGCGAGCGGTGATCAAGCGTCGGGGCGGCGGCGGCGGGGCGAACCTCCTGGCGTGGGAGGAGATGGCGTCGGGGTCGACGCCCGAGTTTGCCCCGGGGCGGGTGGTGAACGTCGAGTTCGAGCACGTGGACCAGGCGCTGCGGCTGACGGTGAACGGGGCGACGGTGTGCGAGGCCGAGTACGAGTGGTCACCTTCCGAACGGATCGCGTTCGCGACCGGCGAGAGCCTGGAGCGGATCCTCGAGGACGAGGCCGGGGCGGGCGGCGTGCACCACGCCTTGAGCGACCCGTCGCGGTACACGCCGGTGCAGGTGCGCTGGAGTTTCCGGGGCGCGGGCGTGAAGCTGCACCGCGTGGGGCTCGACCGCGACCTGTACTACCGCGCGGCGGTTGACCACCTGAACCAGCGCGGACGGGCGACGCACCCGTCGAACCCGGTCGTGCTTGACGAGGACGAGTTCTTCTGCCTTGGCGACAACAGCCCGTCGAGCCAGGACGGGCGGTTCCTGGGCCCCCCCACGCCGTGGGTGGCGCGGGAGATGTGGACGATCCGCGGCAAGGAGCCCAAGGCGGGCGTGGTGCCGCGGGACCTGCTGATCGGCAAGGCGTTCTTCGTGTATTTCCCGGCGATGCACACCGAGGGCGCGGTGCCGGTGCCGGACTTCGGGCGGATGCGGTTTATCCGGTGAGAGCCGCGAGCGCGAGCGAGTGACGGATCTGGCGGGATCATGAGATTCACCGCGGGGATCGTTGAGAGCGCGGAGAGAAGACGGGAACTGGTTTCACCGGTTCCCGGCATTCTCAGCGCGCTCCGAGGGTTCCGCGGTGAACGCTGGTCGGGGGTGCCTGTCAGGCGGAAACACACCGGCGGTGGAGGGTGCGTGCGAAGCGACGTTTGACGTGGCCCAGCGCTTGCGATTGGGGCTCTTACGGCGTGCAGCCGGGCTGGCCGGAGCAGGCTTCGGGGCCGCCGAAGTCGCGTCCGGCCAGGCCGGCGCGGGTCCAGCGGTAGCGGCCGGTGATGATGCCGCCGCCGGAGATCGCGGGGGGCTCGAAGCTCGCGGGCAAGTAGCTGTACACGGTGTTGAGGGTGCTCTCGGGCTGGTTGGGGCGGAAGCCGACGTTCGCCTCGTTGGTGGCGCGGACGAGGACGGAGCCGTCGACGGTGAGGACGGGGACGCGGGCCTCGGGGTACCCGAAGTAGGCGACGCGGGCGCCGAAGAAGCGCTGGTGCATCTCCCACACCATCGCCTTCTGCGACGGGAAAGCGACCTGGGTGATGAGCCGGTCGCCCAGTGGGAACAGGGGTGACGGGAGCGTGTAGGTGTTGTGCGAACTCGCCTGCTCGACGACGTACTGGTTGGCGACCCGCTGGTCGCGGTTCCAGAACGCGGGGCCGAGTTCGTACGACGAGCTGTACACCCAGCGTCGCGACGACGGATCCCCCGGCGACGGCAGCGGCACCGGGTTGTTCGGCCACTGCTGCCAGCCCAGGCGCGTCGCGTCGCCGGGCGAAGCCACCCACGGCGTGGGGAGCGGCAGGTTCAAGTGGTCGGCGAGCACGAGCTGGCTGTAGAGGATGTGCGGCACCCAGCTCGTCATGCGCGGCATGGTCGGGTCGGCCCGGCGGCGGATGATGTCGACGGCCTGGTTGGCCGCGGCGTCGACGTCGGTGAAGGAGAACTCCAAGTCCGGGTATTCCGACGGGCTGGTGGCGCCGGCCCGCCAGGAGAAGGTCCAGAGGCGTTCGGCGTTGTCGGCGGTGTACGCCGAGCCGGCCCAGGCGAACTGCTTGAGGTTGCCGATCGAGTCACCCAGCGAGGAGTTGCGGCGCGCGTCGGCTGCCCCGAGGGCGAAGACGGCGAGCAGAACGCCGACGATCGCGAGGCTGACGAGGAGTTCCAGCAGCGCGAAGCCGGCGCGATGCGTTGATGTTGCCATGCGACCTCCCACGGGTATCCAGACCCACCGGCTGGCCGGAGCGCACCGGTAAACTTCAGTGTACGGTGCGAACGAGCATTCGCCAGTCACCCGGCGGGCCGGGACGGCCCTGGCCCGTGCTGTCGGCGGCGTGGCGGGGCCGATGGTCCCCGGCCACCGGCTGGCCGCGTCCGTACGGGTGGAGTCCGGCTTCACCGGTTCGCTTGGCGCACGTTCGGTGCGCGGTAGACTGTCGCTACCGGCCGGGGCGTTCTCGTGGGTGCGGAAGGTCCGCGTTCCAAACGCGTTCGGACGATGGGTACCGCTCGTGAGGACATGACCATGCCTACGGCCGCACGATCGGTGGGACGCTCGGCGCTTGCTGTGCTCATCGCGAGCGGGGCGGCGGTGGCCGCGCCGCCGGCGGAGTACACGACGCTCGCGGTGACGGGCGCGGCGGCGCCGGGTCTCAAGGGCGTGACGTTCCAGCGGCTCAACGGGTTGACGCTCAACGACTCGGGGCAGTGGGTGCTGCACGCGGTGCTCGCGGGCACGGGGGTGACGACGAGCAACGACGGCTCGGTGTGGTCGAACCGGTCGGGGTCGCTGGCGCTGGAGTATCGCGAGGGTGATCCCTCGCCGATCGAGACGTATTCGTTGACGTCGATGGCATACCCGGCGCTGAACGGGCAGGGGACGATCGGGCTGACCAGCGCGGTGTCGCTGACGCCGCCGGTGACGTCGGCGCCGACGATGGTGGGCGTGTTCGTGGAGTCGGCGCCGGGGGTGCTGGCGACGGTGGCCGCGGACACCCAGCCGGCGCCGGGGATCGATCCTCCGGCGAACTTTGCGTCAATCCTGCCGGCGCCGCTGGCGCTGACGAACCTCACGGCGATCAACGCGAACCTGGGGCGGGGCATCTGGTGGGACCGGCCGGGGGCGCTCGAGCTGGTGACGGGGTTCGGGCAGGCGGCGCCGGATATCGACGGCGCGACGTTCGCGCACCTGGACCCGGTATCGCAGAACCACGAGGGCGGGGTGGTGTTCCGGGCCCGCGTGCAGGGCGCGGGGATCACGTCGAGCACGAACTCGGGACTGTGGGTCGCGGGCGGCGGGATCACCCGGCTGCTGGCGCGCACGGGCGATCCGGCTCCGGGCTTCGGCGACGGCGTGGTGATCGCGGAGCTGGCGCTCAAGCCCGGCACGGACGCGACGGCCGCGGCCACATTCCGGGCCCGCGTGTCGGGCCCGGGCATCGGGCCCGGCTCCGACCAGGTGATCTACACCACGCGGCGCAAGGACCCGCTCACCCCGCTGGCCCGCTCGGGCGACGCGGCTCCGGGTGCCGGCGACGACGCGGTCTACCACTCGTTCGGCGGCGTGGCGGTGAACGACGCGGGCGACGCGGCGTACATCGCGCGGCTGGCCGGGGCGAGCGTGACGAGCGGCAACAACTTCGCGGTGTACGTGTTCCCGGCATCGGCGGATGAGCCGCGCCTGGTGGCCCGCGAGGGCGACGCCGTGAGCCCGGGCTCGGGCCTGGTGTACACGCAGTTCGTGGGCCCGGCGCTCAACGGCTTCGGGCGCGTGGCGATGCTGGCGCGCGTTGCCGGCGAGGGGATCACAAGCGCGAACAACCTGTGGCTGGTGGCCGAGGCGCCCGACGGGCGGCTGGTGCGGGTGGCCGCGACGGGCGAGGCGTTCGAGGTCGCGCCCGGGGATGTGCGCACGGTGCGGGACATCGGGTTTGAGGGCGGGGATCCGAAGGAAGGCCACGGGCAGTTCACGTTCGACTCGACGCTCGCGTTCCGACTGAACTTCACGGACTTCTCCGACGCGCTGGTGACGGCGCGGGTGGCGTGCGGGCCGGACTGGAACGCCGACGGGGTGATCAACTCGACGGACGTGAGCGACTTCATCAACGACTGGTTCGCGGACCAGGCGTCGGGGACGCTCGCGACGGACTTCAACTTCGACGGGACGTCGAACTCGACGGACGTGAGCGACTTCATCAACGCGTGGTTCGGGGGGTGCGACGGGTATTGAGCGCGCCGTACGCGTGAAGAGAGCAGCGAGGAGCGGCGCGCGGCATGTTCCGCGTGCGCTCGAGGCTCGGATCGGCAGGCGTTGCTCGTCGGGGAGGTTGGCGTGATCGTTGCGGCCGCGTGCTCGGCAATGGCAGTGATGCTCGCGGGCGTGTCCGCGCCGCCGCCGGCGAACTGGGCGCTTGCAGAGGTGCTGGACGCGCACGACAAGGCGTGGCTCAACGCGTTCGCGGCCCGGCGGGCGCGGGCCGAGGCGGAGATCGGCGCTGGCGTACCCGCGGACCTCCCCGCCGATTACTGGGCCCGATGGTCCGGCGCGTTCGTGACGGGCGGGGTGTTGACGTGGAGGTGCACGCTGCTCTCGCTGCAGGGCGAGATCGTGATGTACGACCACGGCTGCACCGGCGAGTTCCCGATGTACCAGGGCCGGGTCGTGGGGACGCACGAGAGCGGCGTGTTGGTGGAGTGGTCGTATCGGCCCGCGGACGCGTCATCCCGCCTCGCGGCCCACGACACCAGCCGCCGGATGCACTTCGTGACCTGGGGCCGGTGGCGCGGGTTCATGTCCGACGGGGTGATGAACGAGTTCATGCGTGCATACGCCGCGGGCAACTTGAGACGCGCCGCCTGGTGCATGCCGCGCTGGTCGAGCTACGCCGAGCCGCACGTTGACACGGATGACCCGCCGAATGTCGCGCCCGATGTGCCGGCGGCGTGGAGGGACGGCCTCGGCGTGCGCGAGGCTGACCCTCGACCACCCGCCGATCGCTGGACCGCCCGCGAGTCGCTCGCGATCGTGAACTGGCTGAACGCCGGGCATGACCCAATGGCCGCCCCGTTCGCGCGGGGACTCAAGCCCGGTGTCGGCGTAGAGACGACGCTCACCGAGGTGTGGCGGTCGCGTGTGCTCATTCGCCCGGTCGAGTTCCGGGCCACGACAATCGTGGCCGAGAAGCAGGCGATCGATGAGAGGTGGCGGCGGAGCGAGTTTCGCGTGACGCTCGACGCCGGGGCGAGCGACGGGGCGTTCGTTGGGATGACGCTGCCGTTTGTGCAGGGCAGCGCGACGGGCACGCTCTTGCTCGAGAGCGTGGGGGCCGACGCGAGCGACGGGACGCTCGTGGTCATCTCACACCGCGACGTCGAGATGAGCCCGATCGGACCGGGGCGGGTGTTCACGTTGCCGGGGATGAAGAAGGACGCACGGGCAAATTGATACCGGCGCACGTGCGCGAGCCGACGCGCGTGTCCCCGCGCTGGCGCTTGGGGCTCTTACGTCTTCGCGGCGTAGATCACGAAGCGGTGGCCGTGGGGGATCAGGCCCAGGCGCTTGCAGACCGCGTTACGGATGGCCTCGAGTTCGGGGATTTCGACGGGGGTGATGCGGCCGGCGTCCTGCTCGACGACGACGCCCGAGGGGCCACGGGCGTACGCGAGCTGGTAGTGCGACTGGTCGGCGTCGAAGAGGACCTGCTGGAGAATGCCGGCTTCCTGCAGGAGCTTGATGGTGCGGTAGACGGTGGCCTTGGAGACGCGGAAGCCCTGCTCTTTGAGGGCCCTCATGAGCTGGTCGGCCTGGAAGATGTCGTCGCGCCGGATGATGGCGTCGAGGATCTGGGCCCGCTCGGCGGTGTACTTGAGCCCCTCGCTCTTGAGCTTGCGCCGGAAGACGGCGCACAGGGGCTCGATGAGTTTCATCGGGGGTTCTTCGGCGCTGAAAGCGGCCGGTTCGACGCGGGCCTGCGACGTGGGGGCCATGCGCGATGATACCGGGCGCGTGCGCGAGTGTCCGGCGTTCCCGTACACTGCGTGCGTGGGAAATGCAGTTGAGAACGCGTCTCGATCGGTCGACGCCGGTGCGAAGCCACCCGCTCAGGGGTTGTTTGCGCGGGCGCCGATGCTGGTGGGCTTCGGCTTCGTGCTCGCCGCGGCGTGCGCGGCCAGCACGCTCGGCACGTGGCACGCGGACGCGCATGCTCCCGGACCCGGCGCGCACGTCGCTGGCGTGCTGCTCGCGGCCATCGCGGGGGGCGGGCTCGCGGCGCTGTACGTGGGCGCGGGCGCGGGGTGGGGACGAGTGCTGCTGCGCGCGTGCCGCGTGCCGGTCGACGCCGCGGGCCCGCTCGCGCCGCTCACGGGCCTCGCGTTCCTGCTCGTCCTCAGTCACGCGCTGGGGTGGCTGGGCGTGCTCAACGGCGTGACGGCGTGGCTCACGGTCGGCGTGGGCGTGTGCGTGTGGGCGGCTTCGAAGGTTGGGCGGGCACAGGCGGCGGACGCGCCCGATCGGGCCGGGCTGGTGTGGTGGCTCGCGGCGGTGCCGGCGGTGGGCGTGATGCTGGCCGCGGCGTCGAGCCCGCCCGGATGGCTGTGGCGCAGCGAGGCGGGCGGATACGACACGCTCTCGTACCACCTGCAACTCGTGCGTGAGTGGCTCGACCTCGGACGGCTCGCGCCGCTCGAGCACAACGTGTACTCGTACCTGCCGTCGTACGCCGAGGCGGCGTACCTGCACCTGGCTCACATGGCTCGCCCGCTGGGTCCGGTTCTCGGGCCGGGGCTGGGCGGCTCGGTCGGGTCGCTGCCGGAAGCGGCGATCCTGGGGGCGGCCTGGCTGCACGCGCTGGTCGCGCTGCTGAGTGCGCGGGCGGTCGTGCGGACGGCGCGGGTGTGGCTTGGGGATGCGGGCGCGCCCGCGGCGGTGCTGGCGGGCGCCGCGGTGCTCGCGACGCCGTGGGTCGTGGTCGCCGGCTCGCTCGCGTACAACGACCTGTTCGTCGTGGCGCTGGGAGCCGGGTGCGTGCTCGCAGCGGTTGTGCCGGGCGTGTCGCCGCTGGCTCGTGGCGCGGTCATCGGGCTGCTGGGGTCCGCGGCGGTCGGGGCCAAGCCGACGTCGGTGTTCATGCTCGCGCCGCTGACGCTGGCGGCCCTCGCCGTGGCGACGCCGGCGCTGAAGCGCGCCGAGTGGATGCGGCTGGTGGTCGCGGCGGTGGTCGTCGGTTCGCTCGCGGGAGCACCGTGGCTGGTGCGCAACGCCGCGGCGTCGGGGAACCCCGTGTTCCCGTTCGGACGCGCCGTGTTCGGCGACGGCCCGTGGACGCCCGAGCAGCACGCGCGGTACAGCGCGGCCCACCGGTTCGACGGCTCGCTCGGCGAGCGGCTGGGCGTGGCGCTTGGGAACAGCGGAGGCTTGGGTGGGGCCGCGGCGGGCGGGAAAGTCGGCCTGGGCGGGCAGCCGCGCGGGCCGCTGCACGAGCAGTGGTCAATCCTGTTCCCGGTCGGCGTCACTGGGCTCGGGCTGGGGCTGCTGTCAAGGCGGACGCACCGGGCGAGCGCGGCGATGCTCGCGGCACTGATCGCGCAAATCGTCGCGTGGCTGACGTTCACGCACATCCAGTCGCGGTTCCTGCTGCCGTGCGTGGTGCCGCTGGGGCTGGGCGTAGGGCTGGGGGCGGCGAGCGCGACGGAGCGGCTGGGCGGGCATGCGCGGGCGCGGCTCGCGGTCGCGGCGGTGGCGAGTGCGTGCGTGGCGTGGCTGAGCGTGCGCACGGTGCTGGTGTTCAGCGCCGAGCGGTCCGGGCGGCCGAACGCGATGCTCGCGTACGGGGTGAGCGGGCTGACCGGCGCGCTCGAGCCGGGACAGCCACCGCCGCCGCCCGACGCGCTGCGGGAACTGCCCGGACCCGAGACGTTCGTCAACATGGGCGGGCTGGCGGTCATGGATGCGCCGGGGCCGGGGCCGGAAGCGGGGCTGTACCTGTTTGGCGACGCAACGCCGCTGTACTTCGAGCCGCCCGGCGGCGTGCGGTTGGTGTACCACACGACGTATGACCGCGGGCCGTGGCCGGTGGGGACGACCGACCCCGCGGCGTGGGCCGCGGCCCTGCGCGAGCGCGGGGTGCGGTACGTCGTTGTGAACACGATGGAGCTCGACCGACTCGGGCGCAGCGGCTGGTACGATCCGGCCGTGACCCCCGAGCGTGTCGAGCAGTTCGTCAGCGAGTACACCCGCGTGATCGCGTCGTGGCCGCGGCGCGGCCAGCGGCTGTGCGTGCTCAACGGTGCGGGCCCGGGAAGCCCGTCGAAATGAGCACCGGCGCACAGCCCCCCCACCTTCCGTCCGCGCCCGCCCGACCGCGCCGGCGGTGGCTGACGGTGGCCGTGCAGCTCGCGGGGTTCGCGGTCGGGATAGCGCTGCTGTGGTACTGCGGGTCGGTCGCGCTCAAGCCGGAGAACCGGGCCCAGTTGCAGAAGCTCGCCGACGCGGGGCCGCTGCCGGCGTTGGCGCTCGCTGGCCTGTCGCTCGCGACGCTGCTCATCAACGGCATGCTTTTCTGGCTTGCGCTGCGCCCGGTGCAGCGGCTGGGGGTGCCGGGTGTGCTCGCGGCCAACTCGGTGGCGACGCTGCTGGCCTATCTGCCGCTGAAACTGAGCGTGATCTTCCGGCTGTTCATCCACACGCGCCGCGACGGCGTGCCGCTGCTGCGGATCGGGGCGTGGTTCGGCACGGTCGCCGCGGTCATGGCGGCGGTGCTCGGGCCGCTGCTGGTGGTAAGCACGCTGCGCCCGCGCGTGGACGGGGTGTGGGCGGTGCTGGCCCTGGGCGGCGTGGGCGTCGCGGTCGGGACGATAATCGTGGTCGCCCGCCAACTGCGGGACGAGGGCCGGTGGGCGTGGTTCGAGCGGCTGGGGGGACGGCTGCCGGGGCGACTCGGCGTGATGGCGCGGGACCGGCTGCTGCCGCGGGCCCACGAGGGCGTGCGCATGCTCGCCGACGCGCGGTGCGTGGGGGCCGCGGCCGGATTGCGCCTGGCGGACGTGGCGGTGCACTCGGCCCGGCTGGCGCTGGCGGCGTGGGTGATCGGTCAGCCGCTCTCGCCGGACCAGGCGGTGATCGCGGGGAGCACGTTCTTCCTGCTCGGGGCCCTGGCGCCGACGGGCCAACTGGGCGTGCGCGAGGCGGGGACCGCGGGGGTGATGTCGGCCCTGCACAGCGAGGGACTGGTGGTGGCGGTGCTCATGGTGTCGGCGGCGGAAGCGGCGGTGGTGCTGCTCGCGGCCGTCGCGGGCGGGGCATACCTGCGGCTCGACCGGCTGCTGGGGCGACGCTGAGCGGAGCCGGGCACTACGCTGTCGCACCGTGCGGCTCGCCCTGGCGCAGATCAACCCGACCGTCGGCGACATCGGCGCCAACGCCCGGCTTATCGAGGACTTCGCCGGCCGTGCCCGCGATGCCGGGGCCGATCTGGTCGTGTTCCCCGAGCTCTGCCTGACGGGGTATCCGCCCAAGGACCTGCTCATGCAGGAGGGCTTCGTGGCCGCGGCCGAGGGCGTGGCGATGGAGCTCGCGTCGCGCGTGCGCGGGTCGATGACGATCGTCCTGGGCACGCCGCTCGCGGCCCCGGGCGGGGCGACGGGCGTGCACAACGCGCTGGTCGCGGGGGGACCGAACCTGCGTCAGCCGGTGCGGTACGCCAAGCGGCTGCTGCCGACGTACGACGTGTTCGACGAGGACCGGTACTTCGTGCCCGGCACCCGCCCGGTGCTGGTGCCGGTGACGAGCGGCACGGGGCGGACGACGCGGGTGGGGCTCTCGATCTGTGAGGACCTGTGGCGGGGCGAGGACGTGGGGTTCAGCCACCGCTATCAGAGCGCCGCGGACCCGGTGAACGAGTTGGTGAATCCTCCCGGCGAACCGGGGCGCGGGGCCGAGGTGATCGTGAACCCGTCGGCGAGCCCGTTCCTGCTGGGCAAGGGGGCTCGGCACCGCGCGCTCTTGCGTCGGCACGCGGTGCAGAACCACGTCTACGTCGCCGCGGTCAACCAGGTGGGCGGGAACGACGAACTCATCTTCGACGGGCACGCGGGCGTGTTCGCGCCCGACGGGGCGTTGATCGCCGCCGCGCCGGGCTTCACCGAGCACCTGCTCGTGGTTGACCTGCCGTCGCGCGCGGCGGGCGCCGCCCCGGCGCTCAGCCCGGTGCAGGACCCGCTGCTCGACGCGTCCGAAGGGCAACTGCTCTTCAACGCGCTGGTGCTCGGCACGGCGGATTACTGCCGCAAGACCGGCTTCAGCAAGGTCGTGCTCGGGCTGTCGGGCGGGATCGACTCGGCGGTGACGGCGGTGATCGCCGCGGCCGCCCTGGGCCCGGAGAACGTGCTGGGGGTCGCGATGCCCAGCCGCTACAGCTCGCCGGGCTCGCTCACCGACGCCGCGGAGCTCGCGGCCGGGCTGGCGTGCGACTTCCGCACCATCTCGATCGAGGAGCCGTTCTCCGCTCTGCTGCACACGCTGGCGCCGGCGTTCGCGGGGTTCGAGTCCGACGTGACCGAGGAGAACATGCAGTCACGCGTGCGCGGCACGCTGCTCATGGCCCTGTCGAACAAGTTCGGACGGCTGCTGCTGACCACCGGCAACAAGAGCGAACTGGGCGTGGGGTACTGCACGCTCTACGGCGACATGAACGGCGGGCTCGCGGTGCTCAGCGACGTGACCAAGCAGTGGGTGTACACGCTCGCCCGCTGGATCAACGACAACCACGCGTCGCTGGGCCCGCTTCTGCGCCCGCTGGGACCGCCGATCCCCGAGAACTCGATCACCAAGCCGCCGTCGGCCGAGCTGCGCCCGAACCAGACCGACCAGGACTCGCTCCCGCCTTACGAGCAGCTCGACGAGGTGCTCGAGCGGTACGTGGAGCGACGCCAGAGCCCTGCCCGGATCGTGAGCGAGACCGGCTTTGATCCCGCGATGGTTGCGCGGGTCGTGCGCCTGACCGACCTGGCGGAGTTCAAGCGCAAGCAGGCCGCGATCGGCCTGAAGGTGACGGGCGTGGCCTTCGGCAGCGGCCGCCGGTTCCCGATCGCGCAGCGCTGGCGGGGGACTGTGTAGGAAGGCACTGAGGCACGAAGGCACAAAGGCACAAAGGTACAAAGGGGGAGGCACTCCGTGCCTTTGTGCCTGTGTGCCTGTGTGCCTGGCCCTTACGGCCCTTACGGCCCTTCGACCATCGCGGAGCGGGCGCCGGGGGTCGGCGGGGTCGGCTGCTGCATGTACGCCGCGGCGTGCTTGGAGGCGTCGATGAGCCACGGCAGGGCCGCGACGAGGATGACCACGCCGCCGGCGGAGAGCAGGCCGGCGAGGATGCGCGAGGGGTACGGGGTTTCCTCGATCGTGCCGCCGACGCCCAGGGCGCTGACAGGGTCGGGCTTCTCGAGGTACGGCGGGCCGGCGAGGCGGAGGTAGTAGTACGCCGCGATCGCGGAGTTGACGCCCAGCACGAGCACCAGGCCCAGGTGGCCGTTGGCGATGCCGGCGGTGAAGAGCGGGAGCTTGGCCCAGAAGCCCAGCAGCGGCGGGATGCCCGCAAGGCCCAGGGCGCACAGCACCATGATCCAGCCCAGCACCGGGCGCGTCTGGCACAGGCCGAAGAGGTCGTTCACCGACTCGACTTCCTCGTGCGAGCCGTCGGCCCCTCCCACCTTCCGCCGTTCCAGGGCGGCGACTACCGTGAAGGCGCCGACGTTCATCACGCCGTAGCACAGCAGGTAGAACAGCACCGCGGCGAGGCCGTTGGAGAAGAACCCGCCGTCGGCGGGGCCGGGGCCGGCGACGATGCCGACGAGCATGTAGCCGCTGTGGGCGATGGAGGAGTATGCGAGGATGCGCTTGATGCTGGTCTGCAGCAGGGCCAGGACGTTGCCGACGGTCATCGTGAGGGCCGCGATGACGATGAGCACCGCCGAGAGCGACGCGGGCAGGTCGTGGCCGCTCTCGCCGAAGCGCCAGCCGGCGCTGGCGCAGATGAGCATGATGGCGACGAACCCGGCGGTCTTGGGGACGAACGCGAGGAACGCCGAGACGGTCGCGGACGCGCCCTGGTAGACGTCGGGCGTGTAGAAGTGCATCGGGACCGCGGCGATCTTGAAGCACACGCCCAGCACGCTCAGGACGAGGCCGAGGGTCGCCAGGGTGTTCAGCCCGCCTTCGACGGCGAGTTGGCGGCCCAGGGCGGCTTGGATGCCCGAGAAGCTCGTGGTGCCCGTCGCCCCGTAGAGCATGACAAAGCCGTAGAGGAAAATGGCCGCACCGAGCGCGCCAAGGAAGAAGTACTTCACGCCGGCCTCGAGCGAGCGGGCCCGCTTGGAGGAGATGGCGACCATCACATACGTGGGCAGGCTCGTGAGTTCCAGGGCCAGGAAGAGCCAGATGAGGTCGGTGGCGCTCACGCACAGCATGAGGCCAGTGAGGCTGAAGAGGAAGAACGAGGTGAACTCGGCCCGGTTGGAACGGAGCGGGTCGAACGGCTCGCCGCGGGCGACCGCGGCCTCGTAGTCGCGGTCGACCGTGCCGGCCGAGAGCAGCAACAGCAGCAGGCCGACGCCCGCGATGACGGCCTTGCCGTAGGCCGCGAGGCCGGGCAGCGGGCTGGCGAGCGAGGGCGAGGTGAGGACCGCGAGGACGAACGCGGCGGCAAGGCCGATGGCGGCGCCGACGCCGACGAGGCGGCGGGTGGCGCGGTCGCGCGAGAGGCCCATGATCATGACCACGCAGGTGGTGACGAACAGGGCGATCTCGGGCCAGAGCGAGTGGACTTTGTCGATCATGGGTGGCCCCCCGCGCCGGCGGAGTGGTCATCGTGGGCCGGCGCCGGTGCGCTCGGCTCGACGACGGGGGCCGCGGGGGTGGCGGCCCGGGCGGGAATCACGCCGGCCCGTTGAGCGGCCCGGTCCACGTGGTACGCGAGGCCTTTGGCGGGGTCCTCGAGGGCGCGCAGGATCGGGCGGGGGTAGACGCCCAGGAACAGGCACGCCGCGGCCAGCGGGGCGAGCACCGCGATCTCACGCCGGGTGAGGTCGCTGGGCAGGTGGGCGGCATCGTGGTCATGGCCGGAGCCGTGGGCGTGGTGGCCGTGGCCGGCGGGCTCGACGAGCGGGCCCCACACGACGCGCCCGAGCATGTAGAGCATGTAGATGGCGCCGATGATCATGCCGACGCCGGCGAAGAAGGCGTACCACGGGCCGAGGTGGGCGCTCTGGAACGTGCCCAAGAGGCACATGAACTCGCTGACGAAACCGTTGAGGCCGGGCAGGCCCACGCTCGCCATGGCGAAGAACACCATGAAGGTGGCCCAGATGGGCATCTTCGCGGCCAGGCCGCCGAGCTCCTTGAGCTGGCGGGTGTGGTAGCGCTCATAGATCATGCCGATGAGCAGGAACAGCGCGCCGGTCGACAGGCCGTGGTTGATCATGTAGAGCACCGAGCCGGTGAGCCCGATGCTCGTGAACGCGAACATGCCCAGCACGCAGAAGCCCAGGTGGCTGACGCTCGAGTACGCCACGAGCTTCTTCACGTCGCCCTGCACCCAGCAGATCAGGCCGGCGTAGAGGGTGCCGATGATCGCGAGCACCGCCACCGTCGGTGCGAAATGAGCGGCCGCGGCCGGCACCATCTCGAGCACGAAGCGGAAGATGCCGTAGGTGCCGAGCTTGAGCAGCACGCCGGCGAGCACGACCGAGCCGGCCGTGGGCGCCTCGGTGTGGGCGAGCGGCAGCCACGTGTGCACGGGGAACAGGGGCACCTTGACGGCGAAGCCGAGCATGAGGGCCCCGAAGACCCAGGCCTGCATCGACAGCGGCATCGCGTTGGCCGCGGTCCGCAGGGTCGCGAAGTCGAAGGTGAGTTCGCCCGGGTGGACCTTGGCGTAGTTGTACCACGCGACGTAGACCAGGCCGGCCAGGGCGATGATCGAGCCGGTGAAGGTGTACAGGAAGAACTTGATCGCGGCCTTCTTGCGGTTCGTGCTGCCGTAGAGGCTGATGAGCACGAACATCGGCACGAGCGTGAACTCGAAGAAGACGTAGAACAGGATGAGGTCGCGGGCGGCGAACACGCCGGTCATCGCGGCCTGCAGCACCAGGAGCCAGGCGAAGTAGGTCTTGACCCGCTCGGTCACGGCGGTGAACGAGCCGAGAATCACGATCGGCCCGAGGAAGACCGTCAGGCCGATGAGCAGCATCGACACCGTGTCGGCGGCAAGGCTCACCTGCAGGCCCATCGACGGCACCCAGTCCCACTGCCAGACGAACGAGTCCTCGTTGCCCTTCCAGGGGAAGCCGGCGGCCATGAAGACGTACCACGCCAGGGGCAGGAGCGTGCCGAGCATGGCCCACTGCTTCACGCGCTCGCGCGGGATGAGCGGGACGGTGAGGCCGAAGATCAGCGGCGTCACGATCAGCATCAGCAGCGTCACAGGGCACCCCCCATGGCCGCGAGAGCCACCGCGAGCACCAGCCCGATGCCCATGAGCATCCGCAGGGCGTAGTCGTGCAGCACGCCCGACTGGCTCGGGCGCACCAGCGTCCCGACGCCGCGGGGCGCGAAGCCGAAGAGATTCACCAGGCCGTCAACCAGGAAGTTGTCCAGGAAGGCGAAGACGTGGGCGAGCACCCGCAGGGGCACGACGACCACGGCGTGGTAGAACTCGTCGACGTAGTACTTGTTCCGCGCCACCTTCACCAGGCCGCCGAGCATCGGCACCATGGCGTCGGCCCGCGCGGTCGCCGCCCGGTCGCGGTTGCCGATGAACAGGCCCTGCCAGCCGCGCGGGCCGTGCAGGTACGCCGCGATGAGGATGCCCGCCAGGCCCACGGCCGCGGACACGAAGTACATGACCTTGTGCGGGTCCTGCCCGAGGATCGTGCCGCCGTGCGGCTCGTGGTAGTTCGCGCTCGAGGTGGCGACCATGCCGCCGACCCAGCCGCCGTGGGCTCCATCGGGGGCGTGCACGAAGTACAACGCCGCGGCCAGGATGCTGAGCACCATGGCGGCGCCGATGGCGACCTTCATGGCCATGCCGGGCGGATGAGGATCAAACTCTTCCGTGGTGGGATCAAAGTCGACGCGGGTGACCATGCGGCGATCGGCGACCGACCCGTGGCCGTGGCCGGAATGCCCGTGGTCGTGACCGTGCGCAGGGTCATGGCCATGGCCGTGCCCGTGCTGGGCGTGCCACTCGTCCAGGGTCGTGCCCTTGGGGTGGCGGCCCATGTCGACCAGTTCGGGATCTTCGCCGGGGACGAACTCCTTGGGGCCGGCGTACACGCGGAAGTACGTGCGGAACGTGTAGTACGCCGTCATGCCGGCGGTGAGCAGCAGCAGCCAGCCCAGGGCCTGGCTGCCGGCGACCGTGCCCTGCGGCAGGCTGAAGGCGCCGGCGAGGATCATGTCCTTGCTGAAGAACCCGGCGGTGAAGGGGACGCCGCTGAGGTTGATCGCGCCGACGAGCATCGCGATGCCCACGAGGCCGAAGCCGCGCATCCACGCCACGCCGCTGAGCCGGCGCAGGTCGAGCTGGCCGCCGAAGCCGTGCATGACGGCGCCGACGCCCAGGAACAGCGTGGCCTTGAAGAACGCGTGCGTGAAGGTGTGGAAGCTCGCGCCCACGGGGGTGAGCACGCCCAGGCCGGCGAACATGAAGCCCAGCTGGCTGATGGTCGAATAGCCCATCACGCGCTTGATGTCGAAGATCGCCATCTCGATGGTCGCGGCCCAGAAGGCCGTGATCGCCCCGCTCCAGGCCACGACCGTCAGGGCCACCAGGGCCGGGTCGGCCGCGTACAGCGGGAACACGCGCGCGATGAGGAACACGCCGGCGGTCACCATGGTCGCGGCGTGGATCAGGGCGCTCACCGGGGTCGGGCCCTCCATCGCGTCGGGGAGCCACACGTAGAAGAACAGCTGGGCCGACTTGCCGAACGCGCCGACGGTCAGCAGCAGGGCCGCCCAGCGGACGACCCCGGGGACCTGCTCGGCGTGCCCGTGGGCGATGGCGTTGACGTAGTCCTGCCAGATGGGGATCAGGTCGCGGTACTGCACCGTGCCGAAGTGCTTGAACAGCAGCATGATGCCCAGGGCCAGGCCCAGGTCACCGATGCGGTTCATGATGAAGGCCTTCTTGCCGGCCGCGACCGCCGGGGCCTTCTTGTAGAAGTACCCGATGAGCAGGTACGAGCACAGGCCGACGCCTTCCCAGCCCAGGTACAGCAGCACGAGGTTGTCGGCCATGACCAGGCACGACATGCTGAAGACGAAGAGGTTGAAGGCGGCGAAGAAGCGGCAATACCCCAGCCCCACGTCGTGGCTCATGTATTCGCTGGCGTACAGGGCGATCAGGGCGCCCAGGCCGGTCACGAACAGCATCCACAGCAGCGTGAGCGTGTCGACGTAGAACGAGAAGTTCGCCGTGAGCGAGTCGTGCGGGCCCCCGCCCCAGCGGAAGGTGATCCACTCGAAGCCGTGGACGATGGCCGTCTGGCCGTTCCACTCCAGGAACGTCTTGAGCACGCACAGGAACGCGCCGACCAGGGCCCCGACGGTGATCCACGCCGGGAGCTTGCTGCGCACGCCCAGGGCCGCGCACAGCCCGCACGCGATCACCGCGCCGATGGTGAGGGCCGGCACCGCCATGAGCAGCGACCCGCCCTCGCCGAAGGCGACCTTGGTCACGTGGCCGGCCCCGTGGGCCGCGGCCTCGGCGTGGCCGTGCCCGTCCCCGTCCGGCCCCGCCGCGAGCACCGCCGACGCCAGGATGTTCCCCATCACCTCAACCAAGCCAGCTCCTCATTCCACCCCGTCTGTGTGCCTTCGGGCCTGTGTGCCTCAGTGCCTTCTTCATCACCCCTTCAACTCCGCCCACGCCGACGCGTCCAGCGTCTCGCGCCGCCGGAACAGCAGCACGACCAGGGCCAGGGCCAGGGCCGCCTCGGCCGCGGCCACGGTCAGGACGAAGATCACGAACGTCTCGCCGGTGTGGTTCAGGTGAAAGCGGCTGAACGCGATCGCCGCCAGCCCCGCCGCCTGGAACATGAGCTCCGTGCACAGGAACATGACGATCAGGTTCCTGCGCGTCACGAAGCCGATGAGCCCCAGGGCGAACATGATCCCCGACACCACCAGGTAATGCAGCAGCGTCGCCGGGTGCATGAGCACCGGGTGGTCGGCCTGCGCCAGCAGCGTCGTCGAAATGGCCAGCACGTCGCCCACGGGCTTAGACCTCCCCCGGCGTCATTTGCTTCGGGCCGCGCTCGTGCGTCGTCCGCCCCAGTTCGCTCACCCGCGCCGCCAGGGCCTGCTCGTCCAGGTCCACCTTCTTGCGGGCCAGCACGACCGCCCCCAGCATCGCCATCAGCAGCACCACGCCCGCGATCTCGATCGAGCCCGGCTGGTCGCTCAGCAGGCTGAAGCCCACACCCTCCACGTTCCCGATCGCGGCCGTCGCCGGCAGTTCCACCCGGTTCGTCTGCCCGCCGCGCGTGAACACCTGCACGTACGTCCGCCCGTCGACCTGCTCGAGCACGGCCCGGGCCGTGCCCCGCCCCAGCGAATCGTCCGTCCGCACCCGCCCCCCCTCGGGCAGGGAGCCGGCGTTCCGCAGCGCAACCTCGATCTTGCCGGGCAGTTCCTCGATCCGGGCCGCCGCGCCGTACCCGGCCGGGGCCTCGAGGCCCGCGGCCCCCTTGGCGAACAGCGTCGTCATCCCCGCCAGCAGCACGAAGGCGAACACGGTCGCGATGACCGGCTCGCGGCTGTAGCGGTCGTACTCCGCCAGGGCCTCGACCTCGTCCGCCGTCGGGCTCTCGGTCGCCAGCATGATCACGAACAGGTACGTGATCAGGATCGCCCCGGCGTACACGATGATGAGGGCGAACGCCATGAACTCCGCGGCCAGCAGGACGTAGAGCCCCGACGAGGCCAGGATCGTCATGATGAAGTACAGGGCCGCGTACACCGGACGCGGATGGCTGATGACCCGCAGGGCCGCCCCCAGGCCGATCGCCGAGAACACGTAGAAGAACAGGTTGGGGGCGTGCGCAGCGCTCTTGACCAAGAGGGCCACAAGCATCAGCCCCAAGCCCAGCCCAGCGACCAGGGCCCCGATCACCTGCGGGTTGATCCCGCGACGCGGCAGGGCCATGCAGACGCCCACCGCGCCCAGCGCGCACCCGGCGAACATGAGCACGGGGTTGAACAATTCGCCCACGGCAAGGCGCTCCAAGACCCGCCGGCGCGGCCACAGCCCGCCGGAGAGAAACCCGCATCCGATAAGGCGGGCAGCGTAGCCCAACCCCGACCATCCTTCAAATACCGACAGGCGGACGTCTGCTGGGCCCATCACCGGTCCCGTCCAAGAGCCCCCGGCACGCCACCCGCTGCTGCATGCGCACCACGCCGGCGCAAACGTTCGATGGCCGCGCTGCGACGCGCCAAACCCCCCGCGCGCGAATCCCGTATTGCGGAGGGCAGCGGCGAGAATATCGGAACGTGGTACCGTGGTCGCGCCGATGCCGTTTCGCGTCGCACAGGAGCCCCCCATGTTGCCCCACGTAGCCGCGGTCGGCGCCGGCCTGCTTGCCGTTGTCACCGCCTCGGCCGCCATAGCCGGCGCCGGCACGGCCCCCGACCCCAAGGCGCAGCAGGATCACGCCGAGCCGGCCCTGACAGCGCGTCAACCCGACCTGCGGCTGCGTCTGCAGCCCGATGGTGGAGCGCCCGCCGCCACTCCCCCGAGCGAGGCCCCGCAGCACGCCGGCGCCGACGATGCCTCGGACCTCGCCCGGAAGCTGCAGAACCCCGTCGCCGACCTCGTGAGCGTGCCGCTGCAGTTCAACTACGACGAGGGCTTCGGACCCAACGACGCCGGGCGCGTCACCCTCAACATCCAGCCTGTCGTCCCCTTCACGCTCACCGCCGAGTGGAACCTCATCTCGCGCACGATCCTCCCGATCCTCTGGCAGGATTCACCCGCCCCCGGGCTCGACAGCGACGCCGGCCTTGGCGATACCACCCAATCGTTCTTCTTCTCCCCGAAGCAACCCGTCGACGGCTGGATCATCGGCTTCGGTCCCGCCCTGCTGCTCCCCACCGGCACCGATCCGCAGCTCCGCAGCGAACAACTCGCCCTGGGTCCGACGGGTGTCATTCTCCGACAAAGCCACGGCTGGACCTACGGCGGGCTGGTCAATCACCTCTGGGGCGTCACGCAGAGCGATGACCACGACGAGGTCAACTCGACCTTCGTTCAACCATTCCTCAGCTACACCTGGCCCACCGCAACCACGCTCGGGGTCAACTCCGAGATGACCTACGACTGGAACTCCAGCGAACTCACCCTCCCCATCAACGTCCAGCTCGCCCAACTGCTCAAGATCGAGGGCCAGGCCGTACAGGTGCAACTCGGCGGGCGCTACTACGCGGACGCCCCCGACGCCGGGCCCGAGTGGGGCGTGCGCTTCTCGATCACCTTCCTCTTCCCGAAGTGACGCGGCGCTCTGGCGCCTCGTCGTCAACGCGCCGCGCCTCCCGACCCGGACGGCCGCTCCCGCTCCCGGGCCATCGCCACCAGCCCCACGGCCATCCGCTGGATCGAGGCGTCGGGCAGCGCCGCTTCCGCATCCGCCAGCGCCTCGCCCACGTGCTCCCCATATCCCAGCGCCAGGCTCGCGATCGCGAAGTTGGCGCAGAACGCCGCTCGCCGGCCGTGCCCCCGGGGGACCAGTTCGTCGCGCCGCCGCCACAACGCCTCAAGGCACCCTCCCGCCGAACGCTCGTCAGCCGCGTCCGCGTGCGCGCCGCCAAGCGTGTGCACCGCGCTCAGCACCGTCTCTCCGTCCCCCGGCCCCGCGAGCATCATCCGGTACATCGCCACGCGCTCGCACCACGTCACCCGCTCGGCCTGCTTGCCGGGCCACTGGGCGTACAGACCCGCCATCAGCCCCGCCGCCCACTCGTTCTGCCGGTTGCCGTGGGGGAACAGCGCCGCGAACGCCTCGACCGTGAGCAGCCCGCACCGCTCCGCCCGCTCGTACATCCCCAGCCCCTGGTACACCCCGGCCATGCGCCGGTAGGTATAGCCGCGTCGGCTCGGCGCGGTGGAACTCTCCAGCAGGTCCGGAAGCGTCTCGGCGATCGCGAGCGCCTCGACCTGCCTTCCCGCGCCCGCAAGCGCGCTCATCACCTCGCTCAGGAGCACCGCCCGCTGCGGGTCGTCCACGGGCAGGTCGTTCGCCCTGGACCGCACGCGCTCTGCGAGCGCCGCCACCACGCCCGGGTCGCTGCCGCGTCGTCCCGATTCGCAGTCGAGCATGGCCCCCCACAACGTGTCAAGCCGTGCCCGGTGCCGCTGCGGGTCACGCTCGCCCAGCGCGATCGCCTCCCGGTACACGGCGATCGCGTCCTTGAAAAAGGTCCGGTTCTGCTTCGCCCGCCCGGCGCTCATGAGCGCATCGACGAGCAGGTCGTCGCCCACGCCCCCGGCGCGTCGAGACCGCTGCACCGCCTCCACCGCCGCCGCCTCGGCCGCGAGCGGCTGCTGCGCGCTCGTCAGGCTCGCGGACTGGCGCAGCAGAACGCGAATGGTCCGCTCGTCGTCGACCCCGAACGCGGCGTCGCTCATCGCGACCGCACGCGTCCACTCCCCCGTGCACGCGTCCACTTCGCCCGCCACGCCCAACGCCTCGGCGATCGCCGCGTGCACCTCCGCCTGCAGGTCCGGCTGACCCGCGAACCGCTCGGGCACCGACCCTCGCGCGTCCAGCAATACCCGCACCATCGTCGCACCTTCCCCCAGCCGGTCGGGCGCAGCCGCCTTGAGCAGGTCGTCGACCAGGTACGCCTTCACCGCGGCCGCCGCCCGTTCCTTGATCACCGCGGCCTGCCGCTCCCGCTCCGCCCGCACGTACAGCGCCACGCTCGAGCCCAGCCCCGCCAGCAGCGCCACCACCGCCACAACGCCCGACGCCACCAGCGCCCGGTGACGCGACGCGAACTTCGTCACCTGGTACCGCACCGTCGCCGGGCGCGCCAGCACCCGCTCCCGGCGCAGGTACCGCCGCAGGTCGTCGGCCAGCGCCGCCGCGCTGGCGTAGCGCCGCTCGCGCTGCTTGGCCATGGCGGCGCCCACGACGGTCACGACGTCGCGGTCAAGCCGGGTTCCGTCCGCCCGGGCCGCCTCACGCAGCGACGGCGGGTCCTCGTCGCGAACAACGCGGGCCGCCTCCGCCAGCGGCTTGCCGGCCAGGTCGTACGCCGGCCGCCCGGCGAGCAGTTCGTACAGGATCGCCCCCAGGGCGTACACGTCCGACCGCGCGTCGGTGTCACCCTCCCCGCTGAGCTGCTCCGGGCTCATGTACCCCACGGTGCCGATGAGCGCCCCGGTCTCGGTGATCGCCGTGTGCTGCGCGCCGGCGTCGAGCACCAGCGCCACGCCGAAGTCGAGAATCACCGGCTGCGCACCCCGCTCGCCCGCGCCGGGGTCGCCCGGCCGGACGAGGATGTTCGACGGCTTGAGGTCCCGGTGCACCACGCCCTTGGCGTGCGCGTGGTGGGCCGCGTCCGCCACGCGCGCCACCAGCTCGAGTCGCGCGGCCACGCTCAAGGCGTGCTCGCGCGCATACGCCGTGATCCGCGCACCCGCCACGTACTCCATCGCGAAGTACGCCAGCGACCCGCGCGCCGTCGGCACCGCGCCCGCGTCGTACACCCGCGCGATCCCCGGGTGCGCCAGCCGCCCCAGAACCCGCACCTCGCGCGCAAACCGCGCCCGCAGCCCCTCCGACGGCCACGCCGAGCGCAACACCTTCAGCGCCACCTCCCGTTCGGGGAACGCCTGGCGGGCGAGGTACGCCACGCCCATGCCGCCCTCGCCCAGCACGCGGATCACGCGGTACGGCCCGATGCTCTCGGGCGCCGCCGGTTCGGCCGCCAGCAGCGCCGGCGCCAGCCGGTCCGAGAACGACGCGCAGTCGATCACGCCCAGGCCCGCCCCTGCCCCCTGGTCCGCCCGGAACAGGTCCTCCGCCGCGGCCCGGAGTTCCGCGTCGCCGCCGCACGATTCCTCCAGCAGCGCCGCCCGCAGCGCCGGGGACAGGTCGCACCCGCGATGGAACATCTCCCGCATCCGCGCGAACTGGTCGGGCGTGGTGAGCGGCTTCATCCGACCAGCTCCTGCTTCATCCACGCGCGAATGAGCCTCGTGTCCAGTTCCACCGTCCGCGGCGACACCCCCAGCAGCTCGGCCGTGCGCTCCACCGACAACCCCACCAGGAACCGGAATTCGAACGTCTCCGCCAGCCGGTTGTCCATCGCCGCGAGCCGGGTCAGCGAGTCGTCCAGCGCCACCAGGTCAACCTCCCGGGCCGCCTGCGGCTCGGCGCCGTCCAGGCACACCCGCGCCATCCCCCCGCCGCGCTTGGCCGACCGGCGGGCCCGCGCCTGGTCGATCAGCAGGTTCCGCATCGCCCGGGCCGCGACCCGGAAGAAGCCCTGCGCGTCGTCCCACCCCGCGCCCGGCGTGCGCAGCAGCCGCAGGCACACCTCGTTCACCAGCGCCGTCGGCTGCAGCGTGCAGTCGACCTGGTTGGGGTCCATCATCCCGTGGGCCAGCCCGCGCAGCTGCCCGTACGTGATCTCCAGCAACTCGGCCGTGGCCGACGAGTCCCCGGTGCGGATCCGCCCCAGCAATTCGGTCACGATGGTCTGTTGCTCGGTGCTCATCGCACGCCCCGTGCCCCGTTGCCGGTCCGTCGTCCAACGCCTCCGTCAAAATAATCGTTCCCGCTTGCGCCCGCCAGCGAGCCCTCACGTTTTCCTTTGCGGCCGCGGCGTTCCCCGGCCAATCCCGCCCCCGACGCCCCCGCGCACGCACCCCGCGCGGGCGCCGGCGGTCCCGTGCCCTCACATCGCCCGCGCCCCGTGCGCGGGCCCCGCCGCACAGAAGGAGACCGTCCATGAGCTTCCGCCGTCGTGTTCTTGGCACCATCGTCGCGCTCGCCGCCGCCTGCGTCGCCTCCCCGGCACACGCCGATGTCAGGACGTTTTCGGACACCGAGTTCGTCGAGGCCCAGTGGAACGTCACCAACTACGGCGGCGGGTGGGTCATCGGTGATCGCCCGATCACGGACGATCTTGGCAACCCGGGATGGTGCCGCACCGTCGAGATCTACACCCCCAGCGGCGCCCAGCGCGGGGCCCATTTCCCCACGTACGGCCGGGCCGTCGTCGACCAATCCCTGCGCGGCATGATCACGTCGATCACCTTGACCATCGACGCCAGGTGGGTCCTCGGGCCTATCGTCGGGAGCGGCCAGAGGGTCGCTGTCGCCGTGCAACAGAACGGGATTGACTACATGTCCGTCCCCTCCGTCGCGGCGGGATACTCCAGCGATTGGCACACGATCACCGTCACCGTCGTCGGCGCCGACTTCACACGGCTCGACGGCCAACCCGGCACCGTGGACTTTTCCAGCTGCGGCGCACCCGTCAGAATCGGCTTCACGACCAGCTTCACCGCGAACGGCGTCGTAAATCACACGTACTACGACAACCTCCAGGTCGACGTCACCACTTCGCCGACCGCCTTCGCCGAACAGTCGTTCGCCGACGCCAACTGGACCACGTCCTCCTTCGGCTCCGGCACGGTCACCGGCACCCAGACCGACGCCGCCTCCGGAAACCCCGGCACCGCTTGGAACGTCCGAAACCAGATCGCCGGCACCGGCGCCGTCCGCGGCTTCCACGCCTGGGCCTGCCCCTCCTACGACCCCCACACCCGCGGCCCGGTCGCCCGAATCGACATGTCGATCGACGCCAAGTACATCTCCGGCGTGGGCGGCAATGGTCAGCAGGTCAACGTCGGCATCATGCAGGGCGGCGTTGCCTACCGCGCCGGCCAGCACCCCACCGGCAGCACCGGCGACTGGACGACACTCACCTTCTCCCAAACCGCCGCCGACTTCATCCGTGTTGACGGCTTGCCCGGCACCCCCGACCTCACCTCCTGCGGCGACCCGATTTCTTTCGGCTTCGTCACCAGCAACAGCGGAACCGCGTACGCCACACGTGTGTACTACGACAACCTGAGCATCGCGGTCACGTCCGCCACCGACCCGATCTCCGATGCCGACTTCCCCGGCGCCAACTGGAGCGTCACCTCCTTCGGCAACGGCTCGGTCACCGGCGTCCAGACCGACGACGCCTCGGGCAACCCCGGTTTCGCCCGCAACGTCCGCAACCAGGTCACCTCCGGCACCGTCGTCGGCTTCCACAAGCGCCTCGACCCCGCCGCCGTCGTGAACCCAGGTACGAGCGGCCCCATCGCCTCCATCGCCTTGTCCATCGACGCCCGCTACATCTCCGGCCCCGGCGCCAACGGCCAGCAGGTCGGCCTCGCTCTCGAGCAGGGCGGCATCGCCTACCGCGCCCCCACCCTCCCCACCGGAAACTCCGGCGAATGGGTCACCCTCACGTTCGCCAACGTCGCCGGGGACTTCACCCGTATCGACGGCCTCCCCGGCGCCCCCGACTTCTCCGCCGGCGGCGGCCCCGTCACGCTCGGCTTCGCCACGGCCAACTCCGGCGGCCCCTACGCCGTCCGCGTCTACTACGACAACTTCAGCGCGACCGTCGCCTTCGGCCCCCGCTGCCGCTCCGACTTCAACGTCGACTGCACCTCGAACTCCACCGACGTCAGCGACTTCATCAACCAGTGGTTCCAGGACCAGACCGCGGGCACCCTGATCACCGACTGGGACGACAACGACGTCGTCAACTCCACCGACGTGAGCGAGTTCATCAACACCTGGTTCGACGACCAGGCCAACGGCTGCGGCTGAGCGGCATCCCGTCCAAACCCCGCGTTCTCTTCATCCGCCCCGATCCGTCGCTGGCCGCACGCCGAGCCTCTCTACCCTCCCGCGTGCTCCCCAAGCGTCACATCCCCAACAGCCTCACGATCGCCCGCCTGGCTCTGGCGGGCGTTTTCTTTCTCATGCTCGCGAGGTGGTCCTCCAGCGATCCCCGACCCGACCCCGCGCGCCCGGACCTCCCCCTTCTCATCGCCGCGGCCGTCTTCACCCTCGCCGCCTTTACCGACGCCCTCGACGGCTACCTCGCCCGGCGCTGGAAGGTCGTCTCGGTCTTCGGCCGCATCATGGACCCCTTCGCCGACAAGATCCTCGTGCTCGGCGCGTTCGTCATGCTCGCCGGTCCCAACTTTGCCCACACCGTGCTGCTGGGCATCGACGCGCACCGGCTCGACGACTACACCTTCGTCCACGTCTCCAAGGTCGACCCGCTCGCCCGCCAACTTTCCCACGTCGCCCCCTGGATGGCCGTCGTCATCCTCGCCCGCGAACTGCTCGTCACCAGCCTCCGCGCCGCCTTCGAGTCCCGCGGCGTCGACTTCTCCGCGGGCCCCTCGGGCAAGGCCAAGATGATCCTCCAGTCCGGCTGCGTCCCGTTCGTCCTCGTCGCCGTGGCCTTCCGGGCCGTGCCCCCCACCGACCCCGCCCCGCTCGAGATCGCGGCCAAGTGGCTCGTGTGGGTCACCGTCGTCGTCACCGCCTGGTCGGCGCTCCCATATATTGCCCGCGCCCGGGCCCTGGCCCGCGCCGTGCCCCCCGTCCCGTCCACGCCCGCACCACCGCCGACCGACATACTCCCCACGCTGTGAACCGCGCACTCTCCCCCACCGGCCGTCTGCTCATCACCTCACTGGGCCTGGGCCACTGCCGCCCCTTCCCCGGTACGTGGGGCTCGCTCCCGCCGCTGGCCATCGCCGGCACCCTCGCCCACTTCGGCGTCAGCCCCGCGCACGGCGACACCACCTCGTTCATCTACCACGCCGTACTACTAATCATCCTCATCGTCTTCTCCCTCGTGTGCATCGTCCACGGCGACGGGGCCGAGGTCGCCTTCGGCCGCAAGGACCCCTCCAGCGTCGTCGCCGACGAAACCGCCGGCATGTGCATCCCGCTCATGCTCATCCCCGGCCCCGCCCTGGCAACGTTCCCGTCCGGCCCGCTCGTGCTGCTGCTGGCGTTCGTGCTCTTCCGCATCTTCGACATCGTCAAGCCCTGGCCCTGCCGCCAGCTCCAGGCCATCCCCGCCGGCTGGGGCATCCTCATCGACGACCTCTTCGCCGGCGTCTACGCCCTGCTCGCGATGCAGCTCATCACCCGCCTCGCGATGTGACCGCCGCGGGCTGAGCCGTTTACCACGCAGGACACGGAGCACACGGGGACCGAGCAAGGAATCGGGATGCCACGCAATTCACGACTCAATCCTCCGTGACCTCCGTGTTCTCCGTGGTGAATTCTTCATGCCACCCACCAAGCCCGAGTTTCGCGCCGCCATGAAAGCCGCCCTCGCGGCCATGAACCCCGCGCACCGCGCCACCGCCTCCGCCCGCGCCTGCGACCGCCTCGCCGCCCTCCCCGAGTTCGCCGCCGCCCGCACCCTCGCCCTCTACGCACCGCTCCCGACCGAACTCGACGTCATGCCCCTGGCCGCCGCGGCCATTGCGCACGGTGTAACCGTCGCCATCCCCCGCACCAACTGGACCACCCGCGAACTGCTCTTCGCCCCGCTCGCCACCGCCGACACCAACGCCCTCGTCCTGGGCCGCCTCGGACTGCGCGAGCCCGGGCGCGACGCCCCCACCATCCTCCTCAGCGCCATCGACCTGCTCGTCGTCCCCGGCCTGGCCTTCGATCCCCGCGGCCACCGCCTCGGGCGCGGCGCCGGGTTCTATGACCGGCTCCTCGCCCATCCCGATCTGCGTGCACTGACCGTGGGGGTGTGCTTCGACGAGCAACTGGTCGAAGACGTCCCCGTCGATCCTCACGACCTGCCCGTGGCCAGCGTTGTTACGCCCTCGCACGTCGTCGGGCGACCCTGACTCCGGGGGCGACCAGCCGGCGCTGGCCGCTCGCTTCACCGGCGTCGGTGCGGGTTGACAGGCTGCGCTCGCTCATCCCCCGCACTTGCCCGCGGTGTCCTCGAACCACGAGTTGATGTAGTCGCTCACGTCGGTCGAGTTCACCACCCCGTCGCCGTTCCAGTCGGCGATGCAGCAGCCCGCGCCGCCGACGATGAGGCCGACGGCCGTGCTGGTCGTGCTGTCGCACGTGTTGGACACCACGACGTCGTAGAACCCCATGCTCGCTGTGGTGGCCGCGGGGATGACATATGTCGGCCCGGTGGCGCCGGGGATGGGCTGGCCGCCGCGGCGCCACTGGTAGTTCAGGCCCGTGCCGGTGGCCGTGACGCTGAACGCCGCGCCGTCGCCCGGGCACACCCTGAGATTGGCAGGCTGCGCCTTGATCCGCGGGGCGTAGACGCCGGTGTTGAGCAGGACGCTTGCGTTGTCGCTAAAGAAATTGGCCACGGCCATGTCGAGGTCGCCGTCGCCGTCGAGGTCGCCCAGGGGCACGGAGTACGGCCGGTCGCCCGTGGCGTAGTTCACGCTGGGCGCGAACGTCCCGTTCCCGGTGTTGAGCAGGACGCTGGCGTTGTCGCTGTTGGCGTTAGCCACGGCCATGTCGAGGTCGCCGTCGCCGTCGAGGTCGCCCACGGCCACGGACCACGGGGCGTCGCCCGCGGCGTAGTTCACCCTGGGCGCGAACGTCCCGCTGCCGGTGTTGAGCAGGACGCTGGCGTTGTCGCTGTTGAGGTTGGCCACGACCATGTCGAGGTCGCCGTCGCCGTCGAGGTCGCCCAGGGCCACGCAGATCGGCCCGCTGTCCGCAGCGTAGTTCACGCTTGCCGCGAACGTCCCGTTCCCGGTGTTGAGCAGGACGCTGATGGTGAAGCCGTTCTGGCTGGCCACGGCCATGTCGAGGTCCCCGTCGCCGTCGAGGTCGCCCAGAGCCACGAACTGCGGCAGGTTGCCCGCGGCGTAGCTCACGCTGGGCGCGAACGTCCCGCTACCGGTGTTGAGCAGGACACTGGCGGTGTTACTGAAGCGGTTGGCAATGGCCATATCGAGGTCGCCGTCGCCGTCGAGGTCGCCCAGGGCCACGGAGAACGGCCCGTCGCCCGCGCCGTAGTTCACGCTGGGCGCGAACGTCCCGTTCCCGGTGTTGAGCAGGACGCTGACGTTGTCGCTCAAATCGTTCGCCACGGCCATGTCGAGGTCGCCGTCGCCGTCGAGGTCGCCCAGGGCCACGGACCGCGGCCCGTCGCCCGCGGCGTAGTTCACCCGAGGCGCGAACGTCCCGCTGCCGGTGTTGCGCAGGACGCTGACGTTGTCGCTCAAATTGTTCGCCACGGCCATGTCGAGGTCGCCGTCGCCGTCGAGGTCGCCCAGGGCCGCGGAGGTCGGCGCGTCGCCAGCGGCGTAGTTCACACTGGGCGCGAACGACAATACGCCCGGGCACTGGGCCGGGGCGGGGGCCGCCGCGAGGCTGAGAGAAACGAGCAAGACGCCGATCATCCGGGGGGCAAGAACTGGCACGCTTGAACGCAGGAACGTGGGCACGGGATCTCCTCTCCGATCACCATCGCCGGCTGGGGCCGCGAACCATGCGGATTTCCCTTCGCCGCTTCGCATTCAAATTAGTGGAACAAGGGGCGGAGCACCAGATGTTCCCCCACGCGCCCGTCAGTTTTTAACCAAAGCCAACAGGAGTCGGCAAGCCGCTGCACATCGCCCGATCCACCTCGGATTGCCCCGTCCGGTAATCGCACGAATCTGTCGCGTTCGGCCCGTGCTTGACGATCAATCTCCCTGCCAGACCTACCGTTCCATCTCCAGCCTGACGCACCGGTCGGTCGGTGTTCACCCCGTTTCAGGAATCCGCATGACCCTCAGTTCCCAGATGGCCCGCACCGACCGCATGTCCGGCTCCTGGGGCGGCTCCAGCCGCCGCCGCACCCCCGGACCCGCCCTCACCTACGGCCTTGCCGCCGGCGGCGTCCTGCTCTTGGCCGTGATCGCCTGGACCTTCTCCGGCCCCAGCACCACCGCCGCGGCCGACGGTTCCGGCGCCACCCCCACCGGCGCCACCCCCACCGGCGCCACCCCCACCGGCGCCACCCCCACCGGCGACGCCGCCACCCCGCCCACGCCCCCCGCCGCCCAACTCCCCGCCGGCACACCCCTCGCGAACGACTCGCGCCAGCCCGCCCCGGCCCCGCAGCCAGCCCCCAGGCAGCCGGCCGCGAGCCTCGAAATGGGCACCTCCGGCCCCAGCACGGCCAAGACCGGTACCGTCGACATCCCCACCCTTCCTACATCTATTCCGGCCGCGACCCCCTCGCCGCGCCACACCCCGACCCTCGTCCCCACCTCCGAACTCAAGCCGGGCCCGACCGGCTCCGCGGCCGCGGCCGGCGCCGGCGCCGACGCCGCCAAGCCCGCCGGCGCCCAGCCGGCGAGTCATCCCAACCCCGCGCCGGGCGCGGCGCCCACGAACCCCCCCGCCAACCCCCCCGCCAACCCCGCGGCCACTCCCCCGGCCCCCGCCACGCCCGCGGGCCCGGCCCCAAGCATCCCCGCCGACGTACAGGCCCGGTTCACCGCGGCCGAGCGGGCCATGAAAGAGAACCGCCTCGTCGACGCCCGCCAGCTCCTCAACGGCGCCCTGCTCGACCCCCGCACCCCCGAGTCCGACCGCGAGGGCCTGCGCCGCTGGATGGCCCAGATCAACGACACGCTCGTCTTCAGCCCCACCATCGCCGCCAACGATCCGCTCGTCACCACGTACACCATCGCCAAGGGCGACAGTCTCGAGAGGATCGCCGCCCGCCAGGGCGTCGCCACCGACTGGCGCTTCATCCAGCGCGTCAACAACCTCAGCGCCCCCGGACGCATCAGCGTCGGCCAGAAACTCAAGCTCGTCCGCGGGCCCTTCCACGCCGTGGTCCACAAGGGCGCCTTCCGCATGGACATCTTCGCCGGCGAGCCCAATCTCGCCGGCCAGACGCCCAAGGGCGGCGTCGGCGGCGTCCAGGGCGCCGACCCCGGCTGGATCTACATCCGCTCCTTCCCCGTCGGCCTCGGTACGCAGGGCTCCACCCCCACCGGCTCGTTCGTTGTCCGCCCGCGCTCCAAGCTCATCAACCCCGCCTGGACCAACCCGCGCACCGGCGAGAAGTTCGCCAAGGACGACCCCAAGAACCCCATCGGCGAGCGCTGGATGGGCCTCGAAGGCATCGACGACAGCACCCGCGCCCTCGCGGCGTACGGCGTCCACGGGACCATCGACCCCCAGTCCATCGGGCGCGAAATGTCCATGGGCTGTGTCCGCCTCGCCGACGCCGATGTCGACATCGTCTACGAACTGCTCACCGAAGGCGTGAGCGTCGTGCGGATCGTGCCGTGAAAATCTCCCTCCGCCAACGGCGGAGGGAGAAATGCGTGATCGGCGTCCAGCCGATCACGCGAGAGGGAGGCGGGGGCGTGCCGAATTCCCCCGAAGATATCTTCGACGAGAGGACGCTCCTCAAAGTCGGTGTCTTCCGCAGCTTCAACCAACTCGGCCCGTCCACGTGGCCCGCCGATGATGTGAAGTAGCGCTCACGCAATCCTGACCCAATCTTGCCCGTCGGTTGCACTCCACGCCCGCGCCGGTCAGGTACGGTCGCCGCGCATGCCCCGCGGCAACGTCGCCGCCGTGCAGCGCACCAGCGCCGGCGCCGCACGACGCGGGCCGGCCCGAACCGGAGGATCCGTCATGAACCGCACCCGTCTCGCCCTGCTCGCCGCCGGCCTCGCGCTCGCGGCCCCAGCCCTCGCCCAGCCCTTCCCCACCCTCACGGGCGCCAACCCGATCGTCATCGGCCACCGCGGCGCGTGCGGCTACCGCCCCGAGCACACGCTCGAGTCCTACGCCCTCGCCATCGACCTGGGCGCCGACTACATCGAGCCCGACCTGGTCTCCACCAAGGACGGCGTGCTCATCGCCCGGCACGAGCCCATGCTCAGCGCCACCACCAACGTCGCCAGCCTCCCGCAGTTCGCCGACCGCCTCACCACCAAGGTCATCGACGGCGTCAGCGTCACCGACTACTTCGCCTCCGACTTCACCCTCGCCGAGATCAAGACCCTCCGCGCCCGCCAGCAGGTCGCCAGCCGCGACCAGTCCTTCAACGACCAGTTCGAAATCCCCACCTTCGCCGAGGTCGTCGCCCTCGCCCAGTCCCGCGGCGTCGGCGTCTACCCCGAGACCAAGCACCCCACCTTCCACCAGAACCTCGGCCTGCCCCTCGAGCAGCGCCTGCTCAACGTGCTCTCCTCCGCCGGCTGGAACAACGCCGCCGCCCCCGTCTTCATCCAGTCCTTCGAGAGCAGCAACCTCCAGCAGCTCAACACCATGACCGACGTCCGGCTCATTCAGCTCATCGACGCCAACGACGTCAACAACGACGGCACCCTCGACCTCACCGCCCCCTACGACCGCCCCTACGACTTCACCGTCGCCGGCGACCCCCGCACCTTCGGCGACCTGCTCACCCCCGCCGGCCTCGACTTCATCAACGACTACGCCGACGGCGTCGGCCCCTGGAAGCCCTACCTGCTCGTCACCGCCATCTACGACCCCAACAACGACGGCATCGCCGACGACCGCAACGGCGACGGCATCGTCAACATCCAGGACCGCGTCGTCATCGGCGACTCGGGCGTCATCGCCGACGCCCACGCCGCCGGCCTGCTCGTGCACGCCTACACCTTCCGCAACGACGCCAGCCAGTACGGCTTCTACAACGCCTTCGACGAGTACCGCGCATACTTCGAACTCGGCGTCGACGGCCTCTTCAGCGACTTCCCCGACTCCGCCCGCGCCGCCATCCCCGCACCCGGCGCCGCCGGCCTGATCGCCCTCGGCGGCCTCGTCGCCGCCCGCCGCCGCCGGGCCTAAGAGCCGCGAGCGCAGGCGAATGCAGAACACCGAGCCCGGAGCGCGCTCCAAGGTCGCGCTCCGGGATCTTTTTCTCACGCCCGACCTGAGCGCGCGAAAGTCCGGGTGCCGGTGGAGGAAGGCACAAAGGCACAAAGGCACAAAGGCCCAGAGGCCCAGAGGCACAGAGGCACAGAGGCACGAAGAAAGCGCTCGCAAGGGGAGGTTTGACTCCGTGCCTTCGTGCCTTCGTGCCTTCGTGCCTTTGTGCCTTCGTGCCTTCGTGCCTCCGTGCCTCCGTGCCTCCGTGCCTTCGTGCCCTTTCCCCCCTACCTCTCGATCACCTTCCCCGTCCCCTTCACGATCTCCCCGATCGTCCACACCGTCTCCCCCATCTTGCGCAACTGCTCCGCCACGCTCTCGGCAAACGTCGGCTTCACGATCACGCAGTACCCAACGCCCATGTTGAAGACGCGCCGCATCTCCGCGTCCTCGATCCCGCCCTGCTCCTGCAGGAACTTGAACACCGGCGGCACCGGCCACGCCTTCGTGTCGATCACGGCGTCCACCTTCGGGTTCAGGGCCCGCTCGAGGTTCCCCGCCATCCCCGACCCCGTGATGTTCGCCATCCCCGAAATGACCATCTTCACCCGGTACGCCCGCAGCAGCTTCACGATCGACGACGCGTAGATCCGCGTCGGCGTAAGCAGCACCTTGCCCAGCGTCGGCGCCTCGGCTTGGGTGCCCGTCACCGACGGCTTGGCGCCGGTGGCGGCCGAACCACGCCCGCGCGACGCGCCCTTCGCCGTTCCGTTCGTGCCCGCCCGCGGCGACCGTGCACCCCGAGCGCGCGCCGCGGGCTCGCCCGGAACCAGCTCCGGATACACCTTCTGCAAATCCAGCCCCGCGTGCTTCACGACCTTGCGCACCAGGCTGTACCCGTTCGAGTGGATCCCGCTCGACGCCACCCCCAGCACCACGTCCTTCCGTTCAACCCGCACCGGGTTGATCGCCCGCTTGAGCTCCACGACCCCTACCGCGAACCCCGCAAGGTCGAACTCCCCAGGCGCATAGACGTCCGGCATCTCCGCGGTCTCGCCCCCCAGCAGCGCACACCCCGACTGCCGGCACCCTTCCGCCACGCCGCGGACGATTTGGTCAAGCATCCCCTTGTCGACCTTCGACACGGCGATGTAGTCCAGGAAGAACAGCGGCTCGGCCCCCTGCACGATCATGTCGTTGATCGACATCGCCACCAGGTCGATCCCGACCGTCGAGTAGTCCCCCACCTCGCTCGCGAGCTTCACCTTCGTCCCCACCCCGTCCGTGCACGCCACCAGCACCGGGTCCTTGTAGTTCCGCTTGAACAGCCGCTCGTTGTAATCGAGCCGGAACAGCCCCGCGAACCCGCCGGGGTTGTCGATCACCCGCGGCGAATACGTCCTGCGCAGCACGCTCACCAGCGACTCGGTGAACGAGTCCTTCTCGTGCAGGTCCACGCCCGCGCTGGCGTACGTCAGTCCGGCTCCCTTCGGCATGGCCGCAGGATAGGAGGCGGACGATCCCCCCCCGGCCCCCGCGCCGGGGGAAACGCCCGTCGACGCGGGACCTGAGTCCGCACAGGTCCGGATCAGCGACCAGCCCCCGACGCCCCGCGCCCGCCCGAGTCCCCGCCTCCGCTCTCGACGTCTTCCTCCCGCGCCGGCGCCGCTGCGAGCAGGAGCGCGACACCGAGCCCTCCAAGCACCTGCCCCCCAGCAGATACGCGATCGTGCCCCACGTCATGCCCGACGATGAAGGAGCGAACCGGCGTGTAGAGTTCTCACGATGGATCTCGCCACCGTTCTACTTTTCCTCCTGGGCTCGGTCCTGATCGTGCGCGAGCTCGTCAAACGCTACGGCAACACGCCGGACAACAAGGGCATCTCGCTCTTTGCCGCCTTCTGCGTGCTCGTTTCCGCCGGGTACCTCTCCAAGCATCTCACCCGATGGCTCGTCCCGGGCGCCGACGTCTGGACCAAGCTGGGCGTCGGCCTGCCGCTGTACTACGCCGCGCTTGCGATATTCCTCATCTGCTACGACGTCCGCCCGGCGCGGGCATTGCTCATCGCGGCGGTCGTTGTGCCGGTCATGCTGCTCCGCACCATCCTGTTCGTCGCGCTGGGCCCGTGACCGCCGCCCGAACCGACGATGCCCGGCCGTTCGCAGACGCCGCCGCCTACCCTAGCGGCCTCAGTTCATCACTCCCCGGAGCGAATTGCCCCATGAACCGCCTGTTCACGTCCGAATCCGTTTCGATGGGCCACCCCGACAAGGTCGCCGACCAGATCTCCGACGCCGTGCTGGACGCGATGATCGCCGACGACCCCTATTCGCGGGTCGCGTGCGAGACGCTCGTGGCGACCGGCCTGGTCGTGGTCGCGGGCGAGGTGACCACCCGGACCTACGTCGACATCCCCGAACTCGCCCGGCGGACCATCCGCGAGATCGGCTACACCTCCGGCGACATGCGCTTCGACGCCGAGTCCTGCGCGGTGCTCGTCGCCCTTAACAAGCAGAGCCCCGACATCGCCATGGGCGTCGACCGCGAGGGCGCCGGCGACCAGGGCATGATGTTCGGCTTCGCCTGCAAGGACACCCCCGAGTTCATGCCGCTGGCCATCCAGCTCTCGCACCAGCTCGTCGAGCAGCAGGCCCACGTCCGGCGCGAGAACAAGGTCCCCGGCCTCCGCCCCGACGCCAAGAGCCAGATCACCGTCGAATACCAGAACGACAAGCCCGTCCGCGTCGACACCGTCGTGCTCAGCACCCAGCACGACCCCCTGTGGAACGAGCGCCAGGCCGACCTCAAGAAGGACATGATCGAGCACGTGCTCAAGCCCGTGCTCAAGGAGTGGTGGAACCCCGCCATCACCGTCCACATCAACCCCACCGGCCGCTTCGAGATCGGCGGGCCCCACGGCGACACCGGCCTCACCGGGCGCAAGATCATCGTCGACACCTACGGCGGCATGGGCCGGCACGGCGGCGGCGCCTTCAGCGGCAAGGACCCCACCAAGGTCGACCGCTCCGCCGCGTACATGGCCCGCTACATCGCCAAGAACGTCGTCGCCGCCGGCCTCGCCGACCGCTGCGAAATCCAGCTCTCCTACGCCATCGGCGTCGCCGAGCCGACCAGCGTCTACGTCGACTGCTTCGGCACCGCCAAGGCTTCCGAAGAGAAGATCTCCAAGGCCATCCGCGACCACTTCAAGCTTACCCCGCGCGGCATCATCGAGAGCCTCGCCCTGCGCAACCCCATCTACGGCGCCACCGCCAAGCACGGCCACTTCGGCCGCGCCTGCGCCCCCGTCTCCTACAAGGGCAAGAAGTTCGACGCCTTCACCTGGGAACGCACCGACAAGGCCGAGGTCCTCAAGCGCAGCGTCTGACCGCTCAGAGCCGCGAACGCCAGCCAGTGGCGAATCTCCGCTCCCCCCAAAGCCCGGCGGCGCCCCCGCCGGGCTTTCTAGTGCCCGCACGATCCCCCTCCGGCAACCGCCGGAGGTGGGATGCTCGATCGGCGTCCAGCCGATCGAGCGAGGGGGAGGCGAGCACGGTACGTACCGAGCGAGCGACTGCACCAAAAGTGCCCCACGCCGGTACACGAGGGCATGGCCCGCCTTCACACCGCGATCGTCGCCTGCCTCTGCCTGCTGCTCGGCATCCCACTCCCAGCGACCTGGGCTCAAGGCGGCTCCGCCGGCGTCCCCGGGCGCGCGGGCGTGCCGGGCGCGAATGGCAATCCCGCCGCACCCGGCGTCGGCGCCGGGCGTGAGCCGGCGCCCGACGAGACCACGACCTATGTGAACGGCCCCATCGGCGCCCGCGTGCTCGAGGCCGTCAAGGCCCTCGAGTCGCAGGGGTTCACCGGCGCGGTGCTCGCCGCTCGCGACGGGCGCGTCGTCGCGGCCGCGGGCGTCGGCAAAGCCACCGCGTCGGCCGACAACACCCCGGCGACGCTCTTCGAGATCGCGTCGCTCACCAAGAGTTTCACCGGCGCGGGCGTGCTGCGTCTCGCGCAGCGCGAGCCCGCGCCGCCGCTGGCGCTGAGCGACCCCATCGCCAGGCATCTCCCGGGCATCCCCGAGAATTGCCGGGCCATCACCGTCGAGCAGCTCCTGCACCACACGTCGGGGATCCCCGGCGACAACTCCAGCGGCTCGGGCGACGACCTCGCGGCGGTGCTGCCGCAGTTTCTCAAGGGCGGCCCGCGCCACGAGCCCGGGACGCACTTTGAGTACTGGAACCAGGGCTACGCGCTGCTCTCGGAGGTGATCGCGCGGGCGAGCGGGCAGCGCTACACCGACTTCTGCCGTGCCGAGCTGTTCACGCCGATGGGCATGACGTCGACGTGCTTCACGGGCGATCAGGCCCCGCCCGGCGCGCTGGTCGCCATTGGCCGCTCGTCGCGCGGGCCGGCCCGCAGCGCCCTGGAGCATCCGTACGGCTCGTACGGCTTCCAGTACCGCGGCATGGGCGGGATCGTGTCGAGCGTGTGGGACCTGTACCGCTACGACCGGGCCCTGCGGGCCGCGGAGCAGGGCGCGCCCGGCGCGGTGCTGAGCCCCGCGTCGGTCAAGGCACTGTTCACACCCGGGCCGGGGGACTATGGGCTCGGCTGGTTCGTCCGCACCGACCCGGCCGGGCAGGTCGTGCACGAGCACAGCGGCGGCGTGCGCGGCTTCGTGTGCACCATGCGGCGTTACCCTGCCCAGGACGCGGTCCTTATCGTGCTGTGCAACCGAGACGACGCGCCTGTGGGACGGATCGCCGACACGCTCGAGGCCGTGCTGCTGGAGCGCCGCGTTGCGCACCCGCACGACGCGAAGGTCAAGCCGCTGCCCGAGGACCTGCGCGCGGCCCTGCTCGGCACGTTCATCCAGGGGTCGCGCCGGCTGGTCATCACGGCCGACGGCGCCGCCACCCGGGGCGACCTGGCGTGGGGCGGCCCGGGCGCCCCCGTCACCCGCGGCACGATCGGGCTGAACGCCGCGGGTGAGCCCGTGTACTTCGACGGGAGCGAAATGCTCGGGGTGACGATCGAGCGGGACGGTGACGGCACGGCCAAGGCGCTGAAGATCATGGATATGGCGTTCACGCGCACGACCGAAGGGGCAGGGAAGAAGTAGACACGCGCCCGGGCTTGAGGTCCGAACCTGCACACTTTGACGACGTACCCTCCACCATGCCTTTGCGCCTGGCCACGCCGCGCACGCTCTCGATCATGGTGATCTGTTCGTTGCTGGGGGCGTGCTCGGCCTCCGGCCCGACGGTCGGGTCCGAGCAAGGCGGCCGGCCCGGGGCGGCGCCGGAGTCCACGGAGGCGGCCCGCGACGCTTCGGTCCACCTGCTGCCCGGCGACATCGCGGCGACCGACGCCAAGCGCAGCGTGGTCAGGATCGCGCTGCCCGAGCACGCGGGCCAGTGGTGGGATCGCGTGCGCATCGGCACCGGCGTGTACATCGGGGCCGGGCGCGTGCTCACGGCCCACCATGTCGTGTACACCGGCACGCCGGTGAGCGCCGCGCCGCTGACGATCTCGGTGCGGGCTTACGACGCCGGGCGCGGCGACCGGCGCCAGTACACCGACCCGTCGCCCGCGGCCACGCCGGCGCGCGACGTCGCGGTCATCTCGGTCAGCGAGGCCCCGCCGAACGTGCACGCCGCGACGCTGGCCCAGGAGCGGCCCAAGATCGGCGACAAGCTCACCGGCTTCGGCCTGGGCTCGGCGTGGCGCGGCGGGCTGCGGGAACTGTCGTGCACGGTCGTGAGCCGGTCGCTCGACGGCAGCTTCTTCGCGATCGACGCCCCGACGGTCCACGGCGACTCGGGAGGCCCGGTCTTCAACGAGAAAGGCGAGCTCGTGGGCCTGATGCTCGGCGGCGGGCCGGATTACCAGCCTTGGCGGGTCGCGGTGTACCCGGACCGCGAGCTCGAGTTCAGCTACACGTACCCGGACTTTCAGTCGGCCCGGCGGATCAAGGGCGAGACGCTCGTGATCGACCTGACGCAGATCCAGCTGCCCAAGTGACGGACCGTCGCCGCGTGCGCGGGCGATGGGCCCATTGTGCGGGGTGACGGAGCACCTCCCGTTTGCGCGGGAGGCTCGGACGATGCGCGCGGGCCGCGCGGCAACCGGGAACGGGGATGGGCGTACATCGGGTATGGTCGACGTGCTGGTCGGGGCGCTGCCGCTGCTGTGCGTGGTCCTGGGCGCGGTACTGCTGTGCGTGGTCCTGGGCGCGGTGCTGCTGCGGCGCGGCGTCCGGACCCGCATTTCTCCCCAACGGTCCGGCGCACTCGCGGTCCTTGTTGGCGTGGTCGCTCTCACAGCGTTGATCGCTCCATTTCTCGGCGTCGACCCGGTATTCAGAACACTGGGACCTGCGGCGTTCGCTTGGGGAGCGTTCGCATTCGGTGCGGCAACCTCCCTCTCATTGGCGACCGCCGTCGCGATCGGCGACCGTTCACGCGGGCGGCCTCGCTGTCCGTCGTGCTGGTACGACATGAGCGGGGCTCGCACGAGTTCACCCTCTGCTTTGATATGCCCTGAATGCGGGCACAACATTCGCCGTGATCGAAGGCTCTTCTGCACGCGTCGGCCCCGGTCACTCGTCGTCGCATCGCTAGTTCCCCTCGCACTTTCCGCTAGCGGCTTTGGCGTGTGGCTCGCCTCCCAACCCGATTGGACCAAAGCCACACCGACGGCGGTGCTGAGCATCCTCTCGCCGTGGAGCGATTTCAGTGGTGCACTGCGCACTGAAGTTCGCGACCGAATTCGAGACCAATCGCCCGAGCACGAGCGGACCCTGCAGGCCTGCGCATCGCACTTCGCGCTTTGGATCCGCTCGGATCCCGACGCCGTGCTCTTCCACGCGACAATCCTCGACTCTATTGGACTCGCGAACGGCGATACGACGACTGCGGTCATCTCTGTTCTCTTGTCGTCGGATCCCGAGGTCACCGCCAAAGCGGCCGAACTTCTCGGCCGGCTTCCCCATCCGAGTGCAGATCACACAACTGAGGCCGCGCTGGTCGAGGCCTTGAACGACCCCGATGCTCGAGAGCGAGCCGTGAACGGCCTGTGCTACCTCAAACTCGATCACCGCGGGGGGGCGGTCCCTCTGGCGCTTTTGACGCTCGCTCAAAGTTCGAACGTAACACCGCAGTCGCTTAACCTCCTTGGCCTGTACGAACCGACCAAGCAATCGCGGGATCTTCTCATTCGCGTCGCTCGCACCGCCTCCGGCTGGACAGCAGCTAGCGCGGTCTCGGCACTCACAAATCTGTATCCATATGACACCGAAGTGCAATCGCTCGTGATCGCTGAACTCGCGAAGCCGGCACCCGACAATCCGGATCTTTCCATGATCAGCCTGCTTCGCTGGCACGATCTGAGTGCCGGCCGGACAGGACCCGACGCGGTTGCCCGGCGCCGTGACTTGTACTCGGCACCAGTCCGCCACGCGATCATTGACACCTTGACGGCTTCTCATGCATCCCCCGCATTGGCTCGGTTCGCGACAATCGAATGGTGGCCCGTAGCGAACGAGGCGTTTACCCGGGAAGAACGGGCCGAGCTCCAACGGCTGCTGAATCGCAACGGGACCGGGAACGAGTAACGAAGGTGCGTACGCCGGAGTGCCCGGCAACCGGGGACGGGGATGGGCGTACATCGGGTATGGTCGACGTGCTGGTCGGGGCGGTACCGCTGCTGTGCGTGGTCCTGGGGGCGGTGCTGCTGCGGGCGCTGTGGCGGCGGGTCGGCGAACAGAAGGTGAGCACGGCTCGGGCGAGCGTGCTGTCGGTGCTGGCGCTGCTCATCCTCGTGGCGATCGTGGCGCTGCCGACGATCGTGTTCGAGAGCATCGCGGGGCGGTCGAGCGGGTACCGGGTGTGGGCGTGGGCGGCGCTGGCGACGGGCACGATCACGACCGGGGTGCTGCTGACGCTGGCGCTGGTCGGCGACCGGTCGCGCGGGCGGCGGCGGTGCCCGAAGTGCTGGTACGACATGAGCGCAACGCCGGGGCTGGTGTGCCCGGAGTGCGGCGGCGATGCGCGGCGCGAGGGTCGGCTGCACCTGTCGCGCCGGCGGGCGCGGTGGGTCGCGGCGAGCCTGCTGCCGCTGGCGGCGGGGATGCTCGTGTACGGGGCGTGGCTGTCGCAGCAGAGCCGCTGGGCGCAGTCGGTGCCGACGGCCGTGCTCAGCCTCGCGTCGGCGTGGTCGGACCAGAGCGAGGAGTTGAGCTGGGAGACGCTGGACCGCTTCGGGAGACCGCCGGGCACACCCAACGCGCCCGCGGGGTGGGAGCGGTGGGTGCAGACGCAGGTGTCACGATTGGCGCTGCGGGCGCGGTCGAAGCCGGACGTGGTGCTGATGCACGCGGATCTGCTCGCGAAGCTCGAGCGCGACGACAGGGATGTGGTCGCGAGGGTAACGCCGCTGGCGGGGGATGCGGATCCGCGGGTTGCACGGCGTGCCGTGGCGCTGCTGGCGATGATGCGGGCGGACCCGGAGGCGCGGGAGGCGGCGCTGGTGGGCGGGACGGGGCACGCGGATGTCAATGCGCGGGACCGGGCGCTGTGGGCGCTGCGGGTGCACAAGTCGGAGCATCCGGGCGGGGCGGCGCCGGCGGCGATCGTGGCGCTGGCGGCGGGTCCGCCGGCGCAGACGCCGGCGCTGGGGGTGCTGGGGCTGTACGACGCGAGCGAAGCGTCGCGGGCGGCGCTGGAGGGGGCGATGACGCATCCGGACGCGCGGACGCGCGCGGTGGCCGCGGCGGCGCTCGCGTCGCTGTATCCCGACGATTCTCGCGTGGCGGCGCTGGTGCTGGGCGAGCTGCGCGCGGCGGCCGGGGCGGACCCCGAGTTCCACATGCTGTGGGAATTGCGGCGGGTGGACATTGCGAAAGCCAGGCTGGGGGGCGAGGCGGCGGCGGCGTGGCGGCGGGTGTTTACCGATGATGTCCGGGGGGCGATCGTCGAGCTGGCCACGCGGATCGACGACCTTGAGACGCTCGGGGCGTGGGTGGGCAAGCACTCGGCGTTTACGGACGAGGAAAAGGCCGCGGTGAAGCGTGCTGCCGGTGAACGGCAGCCATGACGCGATCGGCGCGGAGCGTGGTCACCAGGCGACCGGGGCCTCGGCGGTGAGGACGCGGGAGTCGCCCCAGCCGGCGTCGATGACGGTGAACGCGGCGTGGATGCGGGCGGTGCGGGGCGAGGCGGAGGGCTGGGCGTCGGCGGGGAGGTTGGGCAGGCCGGTGAGGCGGAGGACGTAGGTGCGGGTGACGAGGCCGTCGAACGCCGCGGCGTTGGTCTGGGGGTCGCGCAGGTCGACTTCCCAGCGGGGAGCGGGGGCGGCGGGTGCGGTCTGGCCTTCGAGGCCGCCGGGGCCGCGGGGCGGGTCGAGCTCGATGACGACGGTGCCGAGGGCCTTGGTGGGCTGGCCGAAGCCGTCCTGGAGGGTGAGGTGGACGACGAGTTGATCGGGGGCGGACTCGGCGCGGTGGATGCGTGAGAGCGGCGAGATGGCCAGGGCGCGCGGGCTGAGGGCCTGGGCGGCGGAGGCTGGGGTGGGGTCGTCGGGTGAGCCGGGGCGGGAGCCGCCGGGGTAGGGGTTCCAGCCGCAGGCGGGGAGGAGCGCGAGCGCGGCGAGCGCGAGCAGCGCCGGCGCGGGGTTCTCGGGCCAGCGCGGGGTGCGGTCCGGCGTCGGCGGGGAAGCGGGGTGCACGCGGTCGGGTGGGGACCCGGTCATTCGTGCACCATCGTACCAAATCCGGGCCGGGTGGCGGCGGCCATCAGACATCGCCGATGCGGACGAACGTGGCGGTGTATCGGAGGGACCAGACGCGGGCGCGGTCGACGCGGTCGGTGGGATCGAAGCGGACGAAGGTCATCTCGGGCCACTGGCGGGCGTGGTGGTCGATGAGCAGGCCGGGGGTGGCGGGGATCGGGGTGAAGAGGGCGGTGATGGCGTCGCGCAGGGACCACAGGCCGGCCTCGCTGGAGGCGACGAGGCGGCCGGTGACGCGGACGGTGGTTTCGAGGCGGCCGGTGATGAGCGTGCCGGGGATGCCGGGTGCGCCGAGCACGAGGCTGCTGGGCAGCGCGAGGTAGCCGCGGGCGTCTTCCTGGAAGCGGTGCGGGCCGGACGAGAAGAGCGGCAGGCCGGCGAACGAGGAGGGCATTGGTAAAGCTCCTGACGTGTGGAGAGGCGGCGGGAGGGGCGCGGGTCAGAGGTCTTGGATGGCGACGGGGTCGGCGACGCCGTCGGGGCTGAGGGCGACCAGAGTGATGTGCTGACGGGTGGCGCGGGCTGAGCCGGCGGCGGCGGAGGGGCCGGTGAGCTGGTATTCGACGCCGGTGACGACGGCGGAGACGGTGAGGCGTCGGCGGGCCGAAGCGGCGGTGGCGGCGAACTCGGCGGCGAGGGTGTGGCGCTCGCCGGGGACGACGCTGGAGGGGGCCTGGCCGACGATGAGGCGGGTGAGGCGGAGGGTGACGCGCTGCTCGGGGACGTCGGCGAAGACGGCGTGGGGGCCGTCGTCGGACCACTCGAGCGCGGTGCGCTCGGCGGCGCGGTCAACGGCGAGCCACAGAACGTCGTCGAGGGTGTGGGGGCCGAAGGAGACGTGGTCGGGGAGGAGGAGCATGGGGGGATCCTGGGGTCGGGGGTTCGAAAGGCACCAGAAGAAGAAGAAGAAGAAGAAGAGGAACAAGAAGAGGAAGACCTTCGTCACTCGCTTACGCTCGCGGCTCTTAGGCGCGGACGATTTGGTGGGCGTTGAGGCGGCGGGCGGCGTCGGGCAGGCCGTCGTGGTTGAGGTCGAGGGCGACCAGGACGCGGGCGCGTTCGGTGGTGAAGCGCTGGGCGTAGAGGCGGGCCCGCTGGGCGGCGGCGGAGTCGTTGCCGGTGGTGGCGCTGGCGGCGGACCAGATGAGGTGCAGGGCGCCGAGGCTCTCGACGAGGCGGAGCGCGTCGGGGTTGGTGACGCGGGACTCGTCGGGTGCGCCGGCGGGGACGGCGCCGGGCTCGAGGCCGGCCATGCGCAGGAGCTGGGCGTGGACGAGGGCGAGCTGCGGGGCGAAGGTGGCGATGGTGACGGCGGCCGCGGTGACGGGAGCGGGCGGAATGGGCGCGGCGTCCGGGGCGGCGCGCGGGCGCGAGACTTCGAGCACGGCGGCGCTGGTGCGCGAGAGGACTTCGACGGGGACGCCGGCGACGAGGGCGACGTGGCCGGTGGTGACGCCGACGAGGGCGGCGTCGGCGCCGGTGAGGGTGAGCGTGGTGCCGGCGATTGTGCCGGTGGCGACGAGCAGGCGCTGGCTTTGCAGGGCGACGTCGGTGAAGAGCGTGGGCTCGAGGGTGATGAGGTCGCGGTCGTGGGCGAACATGGGGGTGCTCCGAGGAGGTGACGTTGTGCGTGGTGGACTTGGGGGGCGGGAGGAATCTCCCCGGCGCGGCTTTCGCCTGGCCGGGGAGTGGTGACGCCGGGGAATCGCGGTGCGCTGGTGTGGGCCGCTGCGCCGCCGCGACCGGCGGATCAGGTGATGGAGAGGCCGCGGATGACGCCGTGGGCGTTCTCGTTCAGGAACTCGAGGGTGTACTCGCCCAGGACGAGGCCGACCTCGGAGTCGCCGGCGCTGGCGAGGGGCTTGTACTGGAAGCTGCGGCCGGCGAGGGGGAGGACGGCGATGCGGGAGCTGTCGAGCAGGAGCATGGCGTCGGGGGGCACCCAGCGGGACAGGACGACGCGGCAGACGCCGAAGTCGCTTTCGTAGACGCTGACGAGGTCGCGCAGGCGGGTGTCGGACCCGGTGAAGGTGCGCTGCGAGGAGAGGAAGTCGTTGATGCGGCGCTTCTGGAAGCCGCCGACGACGATGGTGTCGATGCGGGAGCCGGACTGGTCCCAGATGGTGCGCAGGGCGGTGTTGAGAAGGTTCTCGTTGAGGTCGGTGCCGGAGCCGCCGCCGGCGGGGATGCCGCCCGAGCCGGGCTGGAAGGCGTTGGTGGAGATCTGACGGATGATGCCGTTCATGGAGCGGCGGACGGTGGCGGAGCCCTGGGGGTTGGCGGCGGGGGCGACGCCGTTGATGACGGAGTTCTCCAGGTCGCGGAGCAGCTCGCGGATGCGTTCCTGCTTCTGGTAGTCGACCTCGTCGGCGACGCCGTGGGCGCGGACGGCCTGGAGCGAGCCGGAGACCTCGACGCTGGCGGTGAAGATCTGGGTGAAGTTGCGCTTGCGGGCGCGGGCGGTGAAGCGTGCGGCGGGGCGGTCGTCGCCCTCAAGGGCGGCGTTGCCGACGATGGTGAGCTTGAGGTTGTCGGTGAGGGCGAAGGCGGGGGTGCCGCCGTAGGCGCGGACGACGGTGAGGACGCTGCCGGCGATAGCGGTGACGAGCATGATCTCGCGGCCGCCTTCGGCGCGGACCTGGTCGCCGACGCGGAAGCGGTCGGCGTTGTCGACGGTGACACTGGTGCAGGTGGTGGGGCCGGGGGTGAAGGTGGTCTGATTGACCAGGTCGGTGTTGGGGAGCAGGGCGTCCACACTGCTTTCCCGTCTGAACCGGAGACCGTTCACATGGGGACCGAACGGGATAGCGAACCTCTAGTCGGCTGGTACGGATTCTGGATGGGTGCTATACTCGGTGCCAAGTCTTGGCATAAACCGGAGCCCGCTCGATGTCGACACTTCTCTTCTCGGCTGATGCCCTAACCAACATCGAACTTCGCCTGTTCGATGCGCCCCCAGCCCCCGGTGACCTCGCACCTCCCGCGACGGTGCTGCCGGACATGGCCGCGATTCGGGCGCACATCGCAGGGAACGGCCTCCGGATCACTCGAGACGAAGTAATCGTCCAGGAAATCGTGAAGATCCTCCATGCGAAGACTTTTGACGAACTCTCACTCAAGCGGAGAAGGCGATGTCGCTTCTACCGCTTGAAGTCGGACAGTTCCCGCGACGTACGCGAACGCATCGCCGAACTCCTTGCGGAAGCGCGAGAGTCGGCCGAGCCAGCAGGAACAACGGGCAAGCCGTGGGACGGCGGTGCCGAGTTGATCCTTGATGACGACAGCATCGCCTACGCAGTCGGGCGGCTACATCGATATGCGATCTTGCAAGCCGAGCGCGATGTTCTGGGGGAGGCCTTTGAATCGCTGATCGGGCCTTCCCTCAGAGGTGCCGAGGGTCAGTTCTTCACTCCCAGGAACGTGGTTCAAATGTGTGTCGAGATGCTCATGCCCAAGCCTGGAGAGCGCATCATCGATCCCGCCTGTGGTGCTGGCGGCTTCCTCGGCGACACGCTTCGCTATCTGCTTAAGAGCAAAAGTCGCACGGCTGCCGGAGGCGGCGTCGTCGGCATCGACAAGGACGCATTCCTCGCGACGCTCTGCAAGGACCACCTCGCGCTATACCCGTCAGAACACCAGGTCTTTTGTGAGAACTCGCTTGCGCCGCCATCGACATGGTCACGGGATGCACAGAACGCTGCTGCTCTCGGGTCCTTTGACGTTGTGCTGACCAATCCTCCCTTTGGTGCAGCCATTCCCGTCAAGGGTGAAGACGTCTTGTCTCAGTACGATCTCGCGAGGAAGTGGAGCACAAGTCGCGATGGCAAGGGCTTCGCTAGATCAGACACACTGCTTCCCACTCGCCCGCCCCAGACGCTCTTTGCCGAACGATGCCTGCAGTTCCTTCGTCCGGGTGGTCGTGCTGCAATTGTTCTTCCTGAGGGCCTCTTCGGCAATGAGTCCGAGGGATACATCCGACAATGGGTGATGTCTCAGGCACACGTTCTGGCCGTGGTTGACTGTCCGCTTGAGACTTTCATGCCAAGCACCCCAACCAAGACGTGCGTGCTCTTCCTGCAGAAGCGGCGTTCTGGCGAACCGCCCAAAGAGAACCGAAAGGTCTTCATGGCCATCGCCCGCAAGTGCGGCCATGACAGGCGAGGAAAGCCTCTGTTGGAAGCGGACGGCCAGCGAAACGACGACTTCCCGCGCATCGCGAGAGCCTTCGTCGAAGGGAGCCGCGAGTGATTTCGACCGAGCACCGCTGGGTTCCCTACGAAGATGTCGGCGATCTCTGGTTGCCACGACTTCTCGCGGCAAAGCACCGAGCCTCGAGCCTCTCATCACGGTCAGGCTTCGTCTTGTTGGGCGATATCTGCCGGCTCGAATCCGGCCGGTACATCGCGGAGTATGTCGGTGCCGCTGAGCCCGACTCCCGCCCATATCTGCGAGTCGACAACATTCGTCCATTTTGCGCCAACCTGAATCCCGACGACGTCGCTCGCGTCGCTTGCGACGATCAGCAGATTTCCTCAGGGTCGGTGGTTCGTGAAGATGATGTCGTCATCGCCAGGACTGGAACGCTCGGAAAGGCGGTCCTCGCCGACGCAACGCTCGACGGTGCGATCGCGAGCCAGCACGTGACAAGGATGAGCCTGACCCCATCATCACCAGCAGGACTGAACGCCGGGTTTCTCTGCGCGTTCCTCAATTCACCATTGGGTCGGGAGCAGCTGTTGTCGGGCGGAGCCGGAAGTACTCGCTTGGAGTTGACGCACGCGAGATTGGCCTCGCTGCGAATACCTCTCTTGTCCGCGACCGACATGGATCGAATCGGGTCGGCGAGTCGCGAGGGTTCGCGAAAGTTGTTCGCCGCTGCTCGGAGGTGCCAGGACGCGATCGCCCTTTATGACGAACTGCTCGGGGCAGGATCCGATGACGGCGTCTGCGGCACCCATCTGTGGATTCCGGAGGATCGTGTCGCGGGCCAATGGGTGCCTCGCATGTTCTTTGAGAACATCGAGACCTGGCGGGATCTTCTGCGCAGCCGCTTTCAACTGGAGCCACTCGGAGACCTCGCTCGGATTCGTCGTGGCAAGGGCACGAAGACATCGCATTACGCGACTGATGGCATCCCATTTGTTCGTACAAGTTCCATCATCAATGGCGGCATAGATCCGTTCCCTGATCACTATGCTTCATCGGACACGGCTGCCTCATTCAAACAGCCAACCTCGGCCGGAGACATTCTCCTGTCCATCGAGGGAAAGATCGGCGAGGTTGCAATCCTCGGCGAAGCCGAGTCATGTGCCTTCAAGAATCACATCGAGCACATTCGCGTCAACACTTCAAGTGTCGATCCGTACGAGGTGTTTCTGCTGCTGTCTTCCGGGTTTGGCAAGGCACAGATTCGTTCCATCACTGTGGTGCAAGCGACGATCCCAGGTCTGGCAAGCCGCAGCAGGCAGATACTGGTGCCCGTCGGACCGACAAGTGGAAGGTCCCTCACACCCAATGACCGCAAAATCCGACAGCGCGCTCTCGACTTGGCACGAACAGCGGTAGAGATGCGCTCAGACGGAATCCGGATTCTCCGAGAGGTCATGGGCAATCTGGCCAGGCTCTCAAGCGCAGTCGCCTAACGGCGGAATGCGGCGCGAGCGATGCCTTCGACACCCTCTCGACGCGCCACCTGCCTGAGCGCCGCGGCAGCGTCGGTGTCATTCACCTGGTAGCCATTGCGGCGAAGCACCTCTGCCATCCACTGCACGGTTGGCGCGAGACCTCTATCTCTTGCAACGGCGTTGCAGTGATGATGCCCCCAGCCGAGCGAATAGCGATGGTGGTTGTACCATCCAGGTTTCAGATCATTCATGTGAAACAGATTCACTTCGGTGATCGTGAGATCGAATACCTCCCGCCCCTCCGCCTGTTCGACGCGAGTCATAAGTTCAGACGCCCGGATGTGCTGTCTACACAGGGGGCAGATTGTGCGTCCCCCAAGCATTACGCCGAGCGTCTCGAGTCGCGCTGTGTCCCACAGACCCTGACGCTCAGCTTCCTGAAGGAGCGCAGCAGGAACTCCGGTGCCAGCATCGGTTCGATGGGCGTCAATGCCCTCCGTATGCCAAGAAAGCAGAGCGAGTTGAATGCAGGTCGCGTTCAACTCGGCCGTACTGGCGTACTCAAAGAACCTGATGCCTTGCGGATCACCTTCGACACGGTCGGCGGCGGCAGCCTGATCGGTTGCAGTAGTGGCCGGAAGCCGCAATACCATTTCGCCCGGCCCTCCACGGGTCCGAGCCCGCCATTCGGCGCGCGGGGGAAACTGGTTGAAATTCCGACGGTTGTCGTAGTAGACGAATGCGTCGGTGCCAATGACGACTGTCGGATCGAAATCGTCCCGGACCCGACCGGGTGCGCTGAAATACTCCTCAGGCCGCACCATGACCACATAGCCGCTCTCGAAACCATCAGGATGCAGGCGATCCCGAAAGGCGTACGGAACTACCGCGAGCCCGTTGCGATTCACCCGGTTTTGGTACACAACCCGGTCATACGGCTGTGCTCCGCGAGTTTGCTTGGTCTTTCCGATCTTGTTCCGGATCTCGTCGGGCAGCCCAACCAGAAACCGTGCGAGCCTATCTTGCGCTGGTGGCATTCGAGAAGTGTATCTGGTTCGCATCGGCACATGAGCGCGCGGTAGGGAGGGCCATTTCCTCGGAAATCGCCTCCCATGCCGTCCTTGCGGATTCGGAGTCCGAGACTGCGAGCAAGTGCCGGTAGTCGTCCGGAGGAAAATTCTCCTGCCGCGCTGCGAATCCACCTCCGCGCCGGAAATAAGGGTTTGGGGGGTAGGCCCGTCGCCCGACGCCCCCCCCCGGCAAGGAGACCACCGTGACCCGAATCGGACTGACCTTTGACGAGCATTTCGACCTCCGCGTGAAGCCCCGGGCGGGCGCGGACCCCGCGTTCCATGAGGCGGCCCAGGAGGAGCGGGACCGGATGTTCCCGATGGCGACCGCCGCGGCCTCGCACCACCTGCGGTCCCGCGGCTACGACTGCCGCCCCGCGATCCTCGACGCGCTGATCCGGCAGGGGGTGGTCACGCCATCGAAGCCGGACGCATGGTCGCAGGCCGATGTGGACGCCGCCGCCGATCACCTCGAAGAGGCGGGCGTGTTCACGCCCTATGCGGCGATGTGCATGGCGCTCGGGTGCCGATACGCCGACTTCCTGCGTCCTCTCTGCGAGGCTGCGGATCGCGAGTCCGCCAAGTACGGTCGGCCCGTGCGGCCCGACGACCAGCTCTTCGTCATGCACCGTGTGCCGCCCCGCGAGAACACCCCGGCCGTGATCTCCTTCACGCTGTGCGACGACACCCGCGAGAGGCTCGAGCGTGGCGAGGAGGTCTGAATGCCCGACCCCTCACCCCCCGAACTCGAACTCACGCCCGACCTGCTCGACTACGCGCGGAAGAAAGGGATCGAGATTGCGAAGGGCTTTCGCAATCCACGGATCGACCCCGAGGACGCGGCACAGCACGCTCTGCTGCACTTGATCGCCAAGCCGCCCAGGTGGGACCCGGCCCGGGGCGCGACTCCGACGACTTTGATCCACACGATCGTGCAGCGGGCGGTCATCAAGTTCGTCGAGCGAGAGGCTCGCGATGTTCGACAGTTCCGGGCGCTGAACGAGCCTGCGGAGTCTTCGCCAACGACCAACGAAGGCGTCCATCCGGATCCTGTAGGAACGGAGATCGCCAACAGCCGCACGGTCGGCCTGTCGCAGTCGTTCTGGTCCAAGGAAGATGTGTTCGAGTACATCGACAACGAGGACAGCCGTGCACTGTGCCAGCTCGTGATGGAGTGCAACGGGAACGTCAGCGAGGCTGCGAGACGGCTCAACGAGAAGAAAAGCACGATCCGGTACCGGCTCAAGTTGCTGATCCCGAAGCTGCTGGCCAAGGGCTTCAAGGTGGTCTCCGAAGGAGAGTTTCATGAACGGAAACGCGGTCAAGGATGACCTGTTGCTCACGGCCGCCGGGGTCGAGATCGAGGCCGCGGGCAAGGATGCCCGCCCCAAGATCAGCGTCGTCGCCTACACGGGCCGCATCATGCGCGTGCCCGGCTGGGGTGACATCGCCATCGACCTGGCGGGCCTTGAAGCCGGAGGCCAGGTGCCCCTGCTGGCGGACCACAACGCCACGGTCGGCAGCGTCGTCGGCCACGGTGAGCCCGCCGTCGCCAACGGGCGGCTCATGGTCGCGGGCGTCGTCAGCGGCGCTGGCGAACCGGCGCGGCATGTCGTGGAGATGGCCAGGGGGGGCTTCCAGTTCCAGGCGTCGGTCGGCGTCGCGCCCACCGAGCACGAGCGGGTGAAGCCGAACCAGTCGGTCGAGATCAACGGGCGGTCGCTTTCGTCGCCGGGCGGGTTCACGCTCGTGCGCAAGGGGCGGCTGCGGGAAGTCAGCATCACGCCGCTGGGGGCCGACGCGGAAACGTCGGTGGCCATCGCGGCTTCACGTCAAGGACGGACGAACATGGCGGACATCGCACACGAGGATCAGATCCGCGCCGACGAGCGCGACCGGCTGAAGGAGATCGAACTGACCTGCCGTCCCATCTTCGCAGGTGGGGGCGAGCGGGACTGGGGCGTGCACCAGAAGCGAGTGGACGAGATGAAGGCCAAGGCCGTCGCGGGCGACATGACCGTCAGCGAACTCCGCGCTGGTGTTCTTGAAGTGCTCCGGGCCTCGCGCCCCGTGTTCTCTGGCGTCATCACCGGCGGCGGCTCGGGCCACATCCCGCGTGCCCGGGTGATCGAGGCGGCCATCCTCAAGCGAGCGGGCTTCGCCGCGCTCGCCGAGAAGGCCCTCGGCCCGGCGTGCATGGAAGCCGCCGACGACCTCCGCGTGGCTCACACGCTGGACCTCTGCCGCGCGGCCTTGCAGCACGAGGGGATCGACGCTCCGGCCGACCGCGAGGGCATGGTGCGGGCGTCGCTGACGACGCACACGCTCACCGAGGCGCTGGGAGCCGCGGTCAATAAGGTCCTGCTCGACGGCTATCAGGAGAGCCCGGCCACCTGGCGGTCGTTCGCGGGCGTGCGGAGCGTGCCGGACTTCAAGACGGCCACGGCGATCCGCCCTTCGTTCACCGGCTCGCTCCAGCAGATCCCGCCCGGCGGCGAGTTCAAGCACGGTGGTGCAGACGAAGCCACGACCCAGTACAAGGTGGACACCTACGGCAAGATGTTCTCCATCGACCGCCGCGACCTCATCAACGACGACCTGTCGCTGTTCGACAGCGTTGCCCGCGCGATGGGCCGTGCGGCAATGCGGAAGCTCAGTGACTTGATGTACGACACGTTGCTGACCAACGCCGGCGCATTCTTCTCCGCGGGCAACGGCAACTACATCACCGGGGCTGACACGAATCTCAGCATCGACGGCCTGACGAAGGCCATCACTGCCATGCTCACGCAGCGGGACGCGGAGGGCAACGACTTGGACCTGCGGCCGACCCGTCTGGTCGTGCCCCCGGAACTCCAGACTGTGGCCCGCGCCGTGCTCGAGAGCGAGTACATCGCGGCCCAGACGAACCTGCCGACCGGCAACAGCCTGCGGAACGCGGTGGGCCTTGAGGTCGAGCCGCGTCTGAGCAACACCAAGAAGTACGGCACCAAGGCCTCGACGAAGCACTGGTACCTGTTCGCGGCCCCGGCGGCGAGCCCGATCATCGTCGGATTCCTCAACGGCCAGCAGACCCCGACGGTCGAGTTCTTCGGGCTCGACCAGACGGTGAATAAGTTGGCGGTGTCGTGGCGCGTCTACTTCGACTTCGGCGCGGCCCTGTGCGACCCGCGGGCGGCGGTGCGGAGCAAGGGCGAGGCGTAAGCGGTCGGCGCTGGTGCGGCCGGGGGCGGTTGCGGGCTGCCCCCGGCCTTTCTTTCACACGGATCACGAATGACGCACGCCGCGCGTTCGCGGCGGCGCGATGGGTGCGCTCATGATCGAGCAGCAGGACATCCCGCCGTCCCAGATCCAGATCGGGGACATCGCGTTCGGGATCGAGTTCGTCGAGGTCCCCGATGCCGCCGCGCGTTGGAACGAGGTGATCGACCACATCGGTGCGTGGTTGCTGGCCGAGTGGGAGCGTGAGCAACAGGAAAGCGAGCCGGAGTGACAGCGCAGCACTGCACAGAGTTCGGCATCGTCGTCGCTGCGGGCCATCGGTACGCCCGCTGGTACGACGATGGCCCTTCGCCTAGCCGCTACGACGGCAGCGATGCCATCGAGGTGGAGCAGGCGTATCGGATCGCGTTTCTCGGTGCTGCGATGGAAGTGGCCAAGTGGACCGAGCCGGACGAGACAGCGGTCGAGGCCGCGTGGCGGGCCAGGTGTGAGGTCTATTCCGTTGCCCGCGTCCTGCTTCCCTCGGCCGACTACTTCGGTGTGTCCGATCCGGAGGAGCGAGTCGCGTTCGTCGGCGAGCAGATGGCGTATCGGTTGAGGCACGCCGCCGAAGCGGCCCATGCCCGTGGCCGTCATCAAGCGCTGGCCACGTCCGCAGACGCGTGGTCGCGGCTCTCCGATCTCGGCATCTCCGACGACCAGATCGTTGGATCGCTGCTTCCCGCCTGGCTCGCGGAGGTGCGGGCCTGGGCGGAACAGCCCGCCAAGCCCAAGGTCGTCGCTGTCCCGCCGGTGCTGGATGAGACGGAGGCGGCGCTGCGGCTGGCTGCGCCGAAGCAGGCGATAGGCACGCGAGCCTCACTTGCACAGAGTGCAAGTGACGAAGCTCTCACTCCCCGCGCCTACACCATCGAGCCCCCGTCTGCGCAGTTCATCAGTGTGCGCCAGCTCATGGCTGCGTGCCCGGCGCTGCGTCCGCCCGTGATCGAAGGCCTGCTCCGCGAGGGCGAGACGATGAACCTGATCGCGTCGCCCAAGACCGGCAAGTCGTGGCTCGTGCTCGACTTGGCCATCGCCGTCGCCATGGGCCGACCCTGGCTCGGCCGCTTTCCGACGGTCGCCGGCGAAGTGCTGATCATCGACAACGAGCTGCATGGGGAGACCTCCGCCAACCGCATCCCCAAGGTCGCCAAGGCCCGCGGTCTCGGCACCGACGAGTTCGCCGACCGCGTCTTCATCCGCAACCTCCGCGGCGGGCTTCAGGACATCGTCTCGCTCGGCCCGTATTTCCGCGCCATCGAGCCGGGGCGCTTCCGCCTGATCGTGCTGGACGCCTTCTACCGCTTCCTGCCCGCGGGCATGGACGAGAACGCCAACGCCGACATGGCGTCGCTCTACAACCACATCGACCGGTACGCAGCCGACCTCGGCTGCGCCTTCGTGCTGATCCACCACAGCAGCAAGGGCAACCAGTCCGGCAAGTCGGTCACCGATGTCGGCGCGGGCGCTGGCAGTCAGAGCCGCGCGACCGATGCGCACCTCGTCCTGCGGCCGCACGAAGAGCCGGACGTGGTCGTGCTGGATGCGGCAGTGCGCTCTTGGCCGCCGCAGGAGTCGGTGTGCTTGCGCTGGGCGTTCCCGGTGTGGGACGTGGCCGAGGACCTCGATCCGAAGCGGCTCAAGGTCGAGTCACCGCGCCGACGGCAGCGCAGCGATCGCCCACCGCCACTGGAGGATTGGACGCCTGAGCGCTTCGTCGGCGCGTTCATGCCAGGCAGCCCGGCGCTGCGCGACGAGATCCTGCTGGCCGCGGCCAAGGACCTGTCGCGCGCCAAGGCGAGCAGCATGCTCAAACTCGCCGAGGCCCGGGGGCTTGTAGAGCGCGTTCAGCCCGGCCCGTCTGATCGCGTCCGTTTCGTCGTGGCGCGGAGATCCGAGGGTGGCCCGTGAGGGGGGGAGGGGGGTTGCGCGCAAACACGTACGCGCGTATGCCCCCCCGGGGGGGCATACGCACCCGGGGGGTATGGGGGGAGAACTCGACCCCCCTCCCCCCGGCACGGTTCCTTCGCCGCCCCTGGCCCTTGGCTACGCCCGCGGGAACAGCCACGGGGGTAGACAGACTTTGTTTCGCCTGTCCGGGCGCGGGCTGCCCCCACACGGCCCACATCGCCGGAATGTGCCCGATTCGACTTGAACTTTGCCACCCATGACGCCCTCCTGTGTCCGCCGGGCGGCAATTCCGCCGCCCCGCGATTTGGAGACCTGAACATGGCCAAGCAGAACACCACCCGCAAGATGTCCAAGAGCGCCGCCCGCGCCGAGGTCGCAGCCCGCACCAAGCGGAACCTGGCCAACGCAAAGGCGACCGCCGGTTCGAAGCACGCCGCAGACAAGCGGCTCAGTGCCATCAGCGCCGCGGCCAAGGTGCTGGCCGACGCGGGCAAGCCCATGCGGGCGAAGGAGATGATCGAGGCGGCAAGCGCGAAGGGCCTTTGGTCGAGCCCCAAGGGCAAGACGCCGGAGGCGACGCTCTACGCCGCCATCATCCGCGAGATCGCCGCCAAGGGGAAGGCGGCTCGCTTCAGCAAGGTCGAGCGCGGCCTCTTCGCCGCGACGGAGGTGGCATGATCGCCAACGACATCCGCTTTGCGGTTGGCTATGCCCGGCGCTCGACCGATCTGCAGGAGCGGTCGCTTCCCGACCAGAAGGCGGCGGTCGAGCGCTGGGCTCGCGATCACGGATTTCGCATCCTGCGGTGGTTCGTCGACGACGCCATCAGCGGCACCAGTGCCCGGGGTCGCGACCAGTTCACTCGCCTCATCCATGAGGCGGAGAACGGGCGCGACTTCGATGCGGTGCTCTGCTACGACATGTCCCGGTTCTCGCGCGGCGGCACTAACGAGACCGGCTACTACATCCACCGCCTCCGTCTGGCGGGCGTCGAGACGCACTTCACGGCCGAAGGCATCCCCGACGGCGATGAGGGCGAACTGCTCCAAGGCGTGAAGTCGTGGCAGGCCCGCCAGTACTCGGTGAAACTCTCGCGCGACAGCATTCGCGGCCAGCACTCGACGGTGACGGTGAAGCACAGCGCCATGGGCGGTCGCTCCCCCTACGGCTACGACCGCCAGTACGTGTCCGCCAACGGGCAGGTGCTCAAGACCGTCCGGACGCTCCCCGATGGCCGTCGCCAGGAGTTCGGCCCCGACGGTCGGCACCTGCGCTTCATCGACCCGAAGGAGAAACTCCCGAAGAAGATGAAGTCGGACATCGTGCGGCTCATCCCCGGCGACCCGAAGCACATCGCTGTCGTGCGAGACATCTTCGAGATGTGCGCCAAGGGGCTGGGGTTCCGGTCGATCCTCATCGCGCTCAACGCCAAGGGGATCGAAGGCCCCATGCACGCCTGCTGGAACCAGATGGCGGTGAAGTCGATCCTGCAGAACCCCTGCTATCGCGGGGCGCTGGCGTGGAACCGCCGCACATTCGGCAAGATCCATGAGGTGGCGTCCGACGGGTCGGCCATCCCGAAGAAGGTGGCGAAGACGACGCGCAACCCCAAGGACCGTTGGATCGTCATCGAGAATGTCCACGAGGCGATCGTGCCGCCGGACCTGTTCTGGAAGGCGCACGAGCAGATGGCCAAGCGCCGCAACGCCGGTGGCCTGGCCCGCCCGACGCAGCGGTACCTGCTGTCGGGCCTCGTGCGGTGCAAGCACTGTGGCCACAACTTCTGGGGCTGCGTGCTGAAGAACAGCGCGGGCGAGATCCGGTACTACGCCGACGGCGGGTATCGCGCGCAGGGGATCGGCGTCTGCAAGGCGACGCACATCCAAGCCGCCGCGCTTGACCGCTGGGTGCTGGAGCAACTGCGGACCACCTTCCTGGCCGACAAGGCCGGGGTCGAGCGGGCTATCGAGCAGTTCGTGAAGGCAGCGTGCGGGCGCGGTGCGGCCGCGAAGGCGCAACCGGACCGAAGCAGGGAACTGGCCGACCTGAACAGGCGGATCAAGACGACGGTCGCGCTGCTTTCCGACAGCGACCTCGCCGACGTTGGCGAACTGCGGGCCGCGCTGGTGGATCTGAAGCGCCGCCGCGAGACGCTCGAGGCCGACGTGGCCAACAAGCCCGCGTCCCCGAAGTCGATCGACCCCGACCGCCTGCGGGCCTGGGCACGCGAGCGGATCGCCGACCTCGCGCGGGCGCTCAAACCCGGCACGCCGATGATCGAGGCGCGCCCGGCTGTCCACGCGTTCGTCCCGAAGATCGAGATTGATCCCGACCGCAAGGTGGGCACGCTCTTCCTGCCGCGCGACACGTGCAGCGCCCTTCAATCAGCGTTTGTCAGACGGGATACGAGCGCATCCTCGAGCCACTCGTGGATGGTGCTGGCGGCGGAGCGTTTGGCGTCGCCGAGGTGGTCGAGCAGCGGGGTCTCGTAGGGGCTGACGAGGCTGATGATGTCGCTGACGTCCTCGACGAGTTCGGGGAGGTCCGGGCCGGAGGCGAAGGTGGGCTTGCCGGTGAAGGGCATGGGGCGGTCCTTTCAGAAATGGGGTGACACGGGGGGAAACGCGTGATGCGGTGAGCCGGTGAAACGGGGCAGCGGTGGGTGGTGGCGCGCGGGCCAACGGTCGGGGCGTCAGGCGCGCCGGACGCGCATGTAGCGGAGCAGGGCCGAGCGGCTGCCGGTGCGGGCGTCGCGGGCGGCGGTGTCGAGCGGCGACGCGGGCGGCTCGGGCTGGGTGCGCCCGACCATCGACGACGGCGCGCTGTGGCGCTTGAAGAGCCCGGGCTTGCGCCGGCGCAGGGCGCGGACCTCGTCGGCGATGTCCGGGTCGGACGCCGCGGCGATCCGCTCCATCACCAGCGCGCCGGCGGCCTCGAGGTCCGACGCGCCGGCCTCGACGAGGTGGCGTTCGATCTCGCGCCGGCGCTCGGAGCGGGCGAGGTCGGTGCGGGTGGTCGCGAGCTGCGACTCCAGGTCGTCGATGCGCTTGGCGAGGGCGGTGGTGTCGGGCGGGGTGGGCGAAGGCGTGGGGGTTTCAGCGGCGGTGACGGGGGTGGCGATGGTGGCCGGGACGGTTTCGGAGGGCATTGGGGCTCCTTTCTGCGGGGTGTGGGCGCGCGGATGGCGCGGGGTGACGCGGGGCGGGGGTGAACGTGCGATGGCGTGGGGGGCGGCGGGGTGTTGGGTGCCGAGCGGAGGCCCGTCGCTCACGCTCCGGGTTCGTTAGACGACGCCCGCGTCGCCGGGCTGGTAGCCGAGCTCGTCGATGAGGCGCGAGCGCGGGACGCCGAGCTGGGCCTTGTCCAGGGCGCTGGCGACCTGCTCGCGCTCGTCGAGCGGGAGCGGACTTGGCCAGTCGATGCGGACGGCGCGGTCGGCGGGGTCGGTGGCGAGCAGGCCGGCGTCGTCGAGGGCGGTGAGGATGAGGCGGGCGAGGGACTGGATGCCGCGGCCGTAGGTGACGCGCTTGCGCTCGGTCTTGCTCAGCAGGCCGAGCAGGGTGACGCGCAGGGCGTTTTCGCTGGAGAGGTTGCCGATCTTGGCGCGGACAACGCCGGTGGCCAGGGGCGGGACGCCGGAGATTTTGTCGAGGGCTTCGCGGAGCTCGTCGATGTGGCGGTCTTCGCTGGGGCTCGCGGCGTCGCCGCCGAAGGCGGTGACGGAGGCGTCGGGGTTGTCGGTGGACCAGATCTGTCCCGGGGCGACGGGGGTGCGGTCGAAGCCGGCGATGCCCTTGGCGAGGTACATCTTGAAGGACTGGAAGGTGACGCGGGCGGCGCGGTCGGAGAGGCGGGTGTTGAGTTCATCCTGGAGCGGGATGAGCGGCTCGACCTCGGAGAGGCCGGGGTAGTCGAAGGGCTGAGCGATGTTCTGGATGTGCACGAGCGGGAGCACGCCGGGGGTGAGGCGGTTGGGGGCATCCTCGATGAGTCGCAGTCCGGCGCCGGGGATGTCGGCGCCGCCCGGGCCCGCCGGGGCGCCGGTGTCCTCGTAGCGCTGGCGGTGGGTTGCGGAGAAGATCTCGAGGATCCGCGGGGCGGCGGGGCGGGCGGGCTGGAGGGATGCGGCGAAGCCGAGGCTCGGCGCAGGTGTGCCGGACGACGCAGGCGCGGGGAGCGCGGGGCGGGCGTAGGTGAGCAGGTAGGCGTCGAGGCGGCGGAAATCGTCGGGGGAGGGGAGCGGGACGCCGCGGGTGGGTTCGATGAGTTCGATGCGCATGGCGTCGGCGGCGGCGCGGGCGAGGCGGTCGGGGTCGAGCGGGGCGTCGGCGGCGGTGCGGCGCGGCAGGGGCTCGAGTTGGCGCAGGAGCAGGTCGACGTGGCCGTAGACGTGGCCGAGCAGGGCGGCGTCCTGGAGCAGGGTGATGCCGCCGGAGGCCTCGAAGACGGCGTCGAGCACGGCGTCGACGGCGTCGCGGGTGGCGCGGTCGCGGGCGAGGGAGCGGATCTTGATGGGGCGGCCGAACATGAAGTCGACCATGGCGTGGATGCGCCAGGCGATGTCGTTCTCGATGACGGGGTCGCGGACGATCGGGGCGCGGTCGTCGGGAAGCGTGGCGGCGCCGGTGACGGCCCGCGGGTGGGTGATGCGGGGCGGGAGGCCGCGCTGCTGGCCCTGGCGGTAGGCGCGGGCGCCGGAGCGGAAGGCGCCCAGGCCGGCGGGGGCGCCCGCGGCGTCGGCGATGAACGCGACGGGGGAGACCTCGACGGCGTTGCGGTAGTAGGTCCAGAACAGGTCGAGGCGCGGCATGTTGGCGCGGCGGTGGCGGTCGAGAAGAGTCTCGACGAGCGCAGGGGTAAGGCCGATGTCGGCGAAGGGGGAAAGGCGGAGGGGCATGGGAATCTCCGGGAGCGGGGCGAGTCGGGCGAGTCGGACGAGCGGGGCGGAAAATCGCGTGCTCTCACAGAGGGGTGCGCGCGCACGTTTGCGCGCGCAAACGCGCCGTTGCGCGCGGGGTGAAATCGCGCAAGTGCTTGCGGGAGCGGGGAATAAAAATTTTGCGGAAAATTCGGCGCGGGGTCGGAAGTGGTCGCGCCGTGCGCGCGCAAAAGCGCCGTTAGCGCGTTTGCGCGCGCAAAGGCGTCACGTGTGCGGGGCAGCCGCTTCGTGGCGACCGGGAAACGGGGCGTCGTTTGTGTGTCCGTGCACGCGGCGTTCAAGACTGAGGCGTTTAGGGCGGTTGGCACCCGGGCGTGTGGCTTTGCACGGCGCGTGGGCGGTTGGCACCGCGTCGCGACGCTCCGGTATGCTCAGCCACGCACACGCACGCGAACATGAGGACGCCCATGTCGACATTCGACTGCCAGAGCAAGTCCCGTTACCACAACTCCATTGACGCGCTCAACTGGCTTGACACGAGCGGGGAGCAGCACGCCCTGTACGTGCAGGCGTTCGAGCTCGCGAAGATGCGGGTGTGCGAGTTCCTGGCGCGGTTTGATCCGTCGGACTCGCGGCGGCCGTGCGTGTTCACCGACTGCGACGAGACGATCCTGGACAACAGCGCGTTCAATTCCTGGCTTGTGCGGTACGGGCGCGGGTTCAACGACCTGGCGTGGGACGCGTACTGCCGCCAGAAGCTGTCGAAGGCGACGGCCGGCGCGGTCGAGTTCGCGAAGTTCCTCACGGCTCGCAACGTCGACCTGTATTACGTGACGAGCCGCAGCAACGCCACGCGGCCGCAGACGGCGGAGAACCTGCGGCTGCTGGGGTTCCCGATCGACGTGGGGGTTGACGGCGACGCCAACGCCGACCCGAGCACGACGCGCTTGTTCATGAAGGGGTTCAAGGTGCCGGGCGGGGACCGCAAGTTCGCCCATTACGACTACGTCGTGCAGGCGCGGGGCGCGGCGCCGATCCTGTGGATGGGGGACAACCTGCACGACTTCGACCGGGCGTACAACGGGATCGAGCGGACGTGGCGCCAGCGGCTCGACGCCGCGGCCGGGGAGCACGCCGGGCGGTGGGGTCGGTCGTGGATCGTGTTCCCCAACCCGGTGTACGGCGACTACCTGCTATCACGCTGGAACGGTGGCGAGCGGGCCAAGGGGTTGCTGCTCGACGACCCGTGCGCGGCGAACGCCGATGCCACCAGGAAGAACGAGCAGCTGCGCGAGGGCGTCTGGACGGACACGGCCCCCAAGACCAATGACCTTGAGTGCTGGGGGCAGGCCCCCGAGGGGATCACGCCGGCCTGACCAGGTGCGGTTCTCGCGCTACCTTCGGGGACTATGTCAACTGGCAGTGACGGGCCGCTCATGGTGTCGGTGTCGGGGGTGCGCGGGATCGTCGGGAAGACGATGACGCCGGAGGTGGCGGTGCGGTTCGCGGGGGCGGTGGGGACGTGGTTGGTGAGGAGGCACAAAGGCGAGCGCCCACGACCGCGGGTGGCGCTGTCTTGGGACGGACGGTGGGGTGGAGACTCGATCTACGCCAGTGCGGAGGCGGGCTTGCTCGGAGCAGGGTGCGAGGTGAAGCGAATCGGCGTGGCGATGACACCGACGTTGGGCGTCGTCGTCGATCGCTTTGGGAGAGGGCTCGACGCGGGTATTCAAATTACGGCCTCGCACAACCCGCAGGAGTGGAACGGGCTCAAGGTACTGCTGCGGGACGGCGCGGACGAGGGCAGCGGCGAACCGACGGCCGCCGCGCCGGCGGCGTCCATAGCCGCCCAGTTCATCGAGCTCTTTCAGCGCGGCGGGCAGGTGTGGCAAACATCCGATCGGATGTCGATGGACTGGGCCGACGCCGACGCCAGCTCCTATGCGGCGGTCCACCTTGAGACGGTCGTCGAGCAAATCATGCAGGTGTGCAAGGACGGGTTCTTCGCCCTTCGCGATCGCTGGCTGCGTGTGGTCTTGGACTCGTGCGAAGCGTCGGGAAGTCTGCAGACCCCTGAGCTCCTGGATCGGTTCGGAGTGTCGCTGCGCATGATGGGTGGAATGAGCGGCGTATTCCCCCACACTCCCGAACCGACGGAAGCGAACCTCACCAGGCTTGCCGCGGAGGTGAAGAAGCACCGCGCGGACGTGGGCTTTGCGCAGGACCCCGATGCCGACCGGCTCGCGATCATCGACGAGAACGGCCGGTACATCGGCGAGGAGTACACGCTTGTGCTCGCGGCTCTTGCGCTCGCGGAGTTCGGGGTGCTGGGGAAGGGCTCGGTCATCGTGGTGAACCTGAGCACGAGCCGGATGATCGAGGATGTCGCGGCGAAAGTCGGGGCGAGCGTGGTGCGGACACCTGTGGGCGAGGCGAACGTGGTCGAGGCGATGAAGAAGCTGGGGCCGGAGGCGTGTCCGCTCGGAGGCGAGGGCAACGGCGGGGTGATCTGGCCGCGGGTGACGTATGTGCGGGATTCGCTGAGCGGGATGGCGCTGGTGCTGGCGCTGATGGCGAAGACTGGCAAGACGGTGAGCCAGTTGATCTCGGGGGTGCCGTCGTACGCGATCGTGAAGCGGAAGGTGGACCTGAAGGACAAGAGCGAGGCCGTGCGGGCCGCGGAGGCGGTGAAGGGGTTGTTCAAGGGGGCGCGGGTGGACACGCAGGACGGCGTGCGGGTGGATGTCGACGACGCGACCTACGGCAAGGCGTGGCTGCATGTGCGGGCGAGCAACACGGAGCCGATCATGCGACTGATCGCCGAGGCGTCGACGAAGGGGCAGGCGGAGAAGCTGCTGGACGCCGCGGCGCGGGCGATCGGATAAGAGCCCGGAGCGCGAGCGACGGGCCACGGCGGGGCCGGTTGCGAAAGCGACGTCGGTGTGGCCGGGCGCTTGCGCTTGCGGCTCTTGGCACTACCGGCCGCGGCGGCCGGTAGTGGCACCCCGACGACCTTGCTCCCCACTCACTTCTTTGTGTGCGTCAACAGCCACTCGATCGCGCCAGGGAGTTCGGCGCCGACGACCAGCGTGTGCCCGTGGTTCGGGCTGAAGCGGTACTCGACCGGCAGGCCCGCGGCCTGGGCCTGCTTCGCGCCGGTCTCGATCCGCTGCACCGGGATCAGCACGTCGAGTTCGCCGGCGACCACGAGGACCGGGCAGATGGTCGTGCCGGGGCGGAAGGTGGAGAAGCCGGCGATGCACGCGGCCGCGGCGAGGGCGTTGGCGCGTTGGTTCGCCCACGCCGCGACCACACCCGAGCCGAGCGAGTGGCCGACGGCGTAGACGCGGGACCGGTCAACGGGGAAGTCCCTGGCGACCTGGTCGACGAGGCTGTCGAAGAAGAGCGGGCTGGCCGCGAAGGGCGAATTCGCGGGGCTGACGGCGATGAAGCCGCGGGCCGCGGCTTGGCGGACGAGTTCGCCCGCGCCGTAGCCGTCGAAGAACATGTTCTCGTCGCCGCCGGCGCCGTGCAGGGCGATGACCAGCGGCAGGCCCGGACCGCCCTGGCCGGCGGCGGGCGAGGCGAGCGCCTCGGCGGAGACGTAGACGCGGGCCGGCACGCTCGCGCCGGCGAGATCGAAGGTGCGCCAGTGGTCGCCGGGGCGGCGGGCGTAGGGGTTTCGCCCGGCGCGAAGCGCGGCGAGGTCGGCCTCGAGATCAACCGCCAGGGCGATCGGGTCGGCGAGGGCCTGGGCCGCGTTGTTGGGGTTGGGCGTGGAGGTGAGCAGCTCGGCGCGGGAGCGGAACACGGCGACGGCGCGGGCGAGGTCGGGCTTTGCGCCCAGGATCTTGTCGGCCTCGGCGAGCGCCTCGGCGCGGATCGCTTCCGGCGAGCGTGGCATCACATAAACCGGCTCGCGCAGGATCTCGCGGTTATCGAGCGACGCGAGCGCCACGGCGTACTCACCAGCCGCTAGATTGGAGGCGTCAAGGTCCTTGTCTTTCGGGAACCCCCGCACTCCGCCCGCGCTCGCGACCACGGATACCGACACGCCGACCGGCTGCCCGTGCGGCTTGCCGCTCGCATCGATCAGCACGCCCCGCAAGGCAAGGAGCCCGCCCGCGAGTGAAGGGTCGGGAACGTCGTACAGCGACCCGACGGTGAAGCCGACACGCGCGTCGGGAGCACCGGCCGGGATGATCGGCGGGGCGACGCGGACGCGCAGGGCGGAGATGAGCCCCGCGCCAGGCTCGGTCACCGGGGTGCCGAGCCACGTGAGCATGTCGCGCATCGCGGCGTCGAGTTCGCTCGCGGGCCCGCCCAGGCCGCCCCCGAAGAACGCCCGGGTGGCGCGTTCGAACGCGAGGTTCACCTCGCGGGTGCGCTCGGTAGTCATGACGCCCGCGTCCTGGGCACGCTTGAGCAGGCGCTCGAACGCGATGTAACTGCGGGCAAGGTCGGCCCGTGTGGCTTGCAGCGCCGCGGGTGTCGCGGGCGGGGCAGGCGGAGCGGCGGCCTGCGGCGGGGCCGGTGCCTGCTGGGCCGGCGCGACCGGGGCAAGCAACGCCCCCGCGACTGCCGCGGCGAGCACGAGGGTTGGCACGCGCATGAGAACCCTCACTCGATCCACGCCAGTTCGGCGAGCTGGTCCACGAGTTTCGTCGCCACCCCGACGTCCTCGGATCCGGGCCGGTCTTCCGCAACGATGAGGATCTGGCGCACGTCGCCGGCGATGAACGTGATCGTGTACGTGGTCTTGGCGGGCGACGGGGCGTTGGGGTCCGTCGGCGGCGGAAGCGGCACGATCGCCGGGTGGTCGGCCCGGAAGAGCGGGCCGTCGCGCAGCGCGAGCCAGACGCGACGGACGTCGTCGTCGCTCAGCCGGCGCGTCTGGGCCGGGTGCATCTCTTCGCTGGCGGACCGGGTGACCGCGACCCGCAGCAGGCCGTCGGGCTCGAGCACGTACCGGGCGGCCCGCTGGGCCCGCGGCAGGCCGCGCTTGGCCGGGGACTGGACCGTGATCGCGAGCGTGAAGTTCGCCGGCGGGTCGTCGGACGCGGCCGCGGCCGCGAACTTCTGCTCGCGGGTCGTGCCGCAGGACCACAGCAGCAGCGCAAGGACGGGGAGCAGCGCGGCGAGGACGAGCCTGGGCATGCCCGGAGCGTAGTGCCCGACCCGACGCCGGTGACGCCCCAGCGCGCGGCCGTGGCGCCTCAGCGCCCGGGCATGGCGGGCTTGGCCTTGGCGGCGGGCTCGACCTTGACCTCGCGCAGCTCATCACCGACGCGGACCTTGATGACCGGCACGGACTGGTCGAGGCGGATCCACGCCGTGGCGGTGAAGGGCGTGAGCATCTGCATGTTCATCGAGTCCGGACCCGGGGGCGTGGTGCGGAGTTCGAACTGGGGCGGGAAGATGCGGATAGGCAGCAGGAGCAGTTCGCTGGACCAGCCGCCGGAGCGGTGCTTGCCGCGGGCGACGAGCAGGACGATGGCCTGGGGGTTGGCGGCGGCGTCGGCCTGGGGCTGGGCGTCGGTCAGGCCGGTGGCCTGGTACGCGAAGAGTTCGAGGTCGAGGGGGACGTTGGCGGCGTCGGGGCGCTTGGCGGGCTCGCCGGGCTGGGCCGCGGGCGTGCCGGGGGGCGTGCCTGGGGGGGTGGGCTGCACGGCGGGCTCCTTGGAGGCCGGCGGCGTCGCCGGGGTGGCGGGCTGGCCGAGTTCGGCGGCGGCGTCGGCGGACGTGCTCAGATTGCGGTCGCGGTCGCACCCGGTGAGGGCGAGCGTGGCGGCGAGGAACGTGGCGGCGATGGTGAGGGTGCGGCGCGGCATGGGATTCCTCTCGGGCAATGTTGCTGCTCAGAGCATATGGGAGGTTGCCGGCGATCTGTCTCCGGGAATCGCGGGGCGGCCGCGTCCCGGTGCTTGCGCACCCGGGCTCGTACGGCGTATTCTCGGGGCATGGCTGTGACGTTTCACCGGGCGAATCTGGCGAACGGGTTGACGATCATCGCGGAGGCGGACGAGACGGCGCACTCCGCGGCCGCGGGGTTCTTTGTGCGGACGGGGGCCCGCGACGAGGCCCCGGCGCTCATGGGGGTGAGCCATTTCCTCGAGCACATGATGTTCAAGGGGACGGACACGATCTCGGCCGAGGGGCTGAACCGCGAGTTCGACCGGCTGGGGACGCGGAACAACGCGTACACGTCGGGCGAGCTCACGTGCTTCTACGCGAGCGTGCTGCCCGAGCGGCTGGGGGAGGTCGTTGACCTTCTGGGCACGATGCTGCGGCCGGCCCTGCGCGAGAGCGACTTTGAGACCGAGAAGAAGGTCATCCTCGAAGAGATCGCGATGTACGAGGACAACCCCTTCTGGGTGCTGTACGAGAAGTCGATGGAGGAGTACTTCGGCGGCCACCCGCTCGGGCACCGGGTGCTGGGGACGCCGGCGACGATCCAGGCGATGACCGCCGCCCAGATGCGCGAGTACTTCCAGCGACGCTATTCGGCGGACAACACGGTGGTGGCGCTGGCGGGCAAACTCGACTTCGACGCGTGCGTGAAGCGCATCGAGGGCCTGTGCGGCTCGTGGCAGCGGACCGGACCGACGCGCGACTCGAGCGCGCCGGCGACGGGCGCCAAGGAGCTTGCGCTCAAGGACGCCAAGGTGACGCGGGCGTACGCGCTCATGGTCGCTCCGGGCCCGGCGTACAGCGACGAGCGCCGCTACGCCGCGAACATGGCGGCCCAGGTGCTCGGCGGGCCGGACAACAGCCGCCTGCACTGGGCCCTGGTGGAGACGGGGCTGGCGGAGCAGGCCGAGGCGGGGTACGACGCCCGCGACGGCTGCGGCGACTTCATGGTGTTCCTCACGTGCGACCCCGAGCGGCTCGACGAGGCGTGGGGCATCACGACGCGCCAGATCGACGAGCTGGGCGTGAGCGTGACCGAGGACGACCTGGCGAAGATCCGGGCCAAGATCGCGACGGGCGTGACGCTCGCGGGCGAGCGCCCCGGCGGGCGGATGCAGCGGCTGGGGCGGCAGTGGACGTACCTGCGGACGCACACGACGCTCGCGGAGGAACTCGAGCGGATCAACGCGGTGACCGCCGAGGACGTGAAGCGCGTGCTGCGCGAGTTTCCGCTGAGCCGGCGGACGGTGGGGACACTGGTGCCGGCGTGACGTGCTGATCCGAGCCTCCCGCGCGAGCGGTCGAGGAGATGGGGACGCACAACACCTCCCGCGCGCGCGGGAGGCTCGGATCATGAGCCGGCTTGACGAACGGTTCTCGCCGCTCCGAGAAAGTCGCCCTCCGGCTCGATCCTGAGCGCGTGCTCGCGTGGGATCCCCGCCGCGAGCGCCGCGTCGATGTCACGCTGCGCATCGCCGATGAGCCAGCTCCGCGCAAGGTCGAGCCCCAGGTCGCGTGCCGCGGCCAGCAGCATCCCGGGCCCGGGCTTGCGCCAGGGGTGCTCGATGTTCCACGGCGGGGTCGTGCCCTTGGGGTGATACGGGCACACGTACACGCCCGCGAACTCGACCCCCGCCTCCGCCCGCGCAATCGCCCGCAGCCGCTCGTTGCACGCGTGCACCTGCGCGAGCGTGCATCGCCCGCGCGCCACCGCCCCCTGGTTGCTCACGACCACCAGGGCGTACCCCGCTGCGGCCAGCAATCGCAGCCCCTCGGCCACGCCGGGCAGCAGGCGCACCAACGTGGGGTCGAACAAATCGCCCGGGAACGGCGTGCCCGTCGTTACCGAGCGGTTGGCGATGAGCGTGTCGTCGCGGTCGAGAAAGACGCCGGGTCGCATCGGGGCGATTATTCTCGGCCCGGGCGGGCTTCTCGCCCGATACGGTGCAGATCTCGTCATGACCGTCCGCCATCGCCATTTCGTGCTGTGCACCCTCGCCGGGCTCGGGCTCGCCGGGTGCGTCTCGGTCGATCCCAGTGCCGACTACACGCGGGCCCAGGATCTCGCGCGCGAGCGGGCGGGCGAACTGACGTCCTGGCCCGATGGACGGGCCGACCTCGCGGACCGCGCCTTTGACCAGCCGCTCACCCCCGACCACGCCGCGCTCGTCGCCCTGAGCACGAACCCCGGCCTGCTGGCCCAGGCCCAGTCGATCGCCGCCGCCCGCGCCGACGTCGCCCAAGCCGGCCTGCTCCCCAACCCTGTGCTCGGTGTCACCATCGGTTTCCCGGGAGGGGGCGAACAGAACATCACCGCGTTCTCGGTCTCGCTCGTGCAGCAGCTCGCGGCCCTGTGGACCCGCGGGGACCGCGTCGCCGCGGCCGAGGGCGAGCTCGACGGCGCAATCCTCGAACTCGTCGACGCCGCCCTGGACCTCTCGGCCCGCGTTCGGATCGCGCACGCCCGGGCCATGAACGCCGACCGTGTCGCCGCCCTCACGCACGAGCACGCCGCGCTGCTCGACCGGCTCGTCACCGTCGCCCAGCATCGCATCGACGCCGGCGAGGGCACGCGGCTTGACCTCACGCGCATCCAGCTCGTGCGGCGCACGCTCGAAGCCGAGGCCCGCGCCGCCGACCTGGAGCGTCTCACCGCCCGGCTTGAGCTGCTTGCCCTCATGGGCATGGCCGACGCGCCGACCGAGTTCGCCCTCGCGCCCGCGCCGGCGAGCGCCGAGGCGCTTCCCGATGACCGCGCCGCCATGGACCTCGCCGCACACCAGCGGCTCGACGTCGCCATCGCCGACGCCCGGCTCCGCTCGGCGGTCGCCACGCTCGGCCAGGCCCGCGGCGAGCGGATCCCCGAGATCGAAGCCGGCGTCGAGTTCAGTTCCGACGACGAACGCCGTCAGGAGATCGGCCCGGTCATCGGCGTCGAGATTCCCATCTTCGACACCGGCGACGCCGGCGTCGCCAAGGCCGCGGCCGGGGCCCGCGCCGCCGAGCACGCGGCCCGGCAGGCCCGCCAACGCGCGTTCGCCGAGTCGCGGGCGGCGCTCGCCCGGGCGAGGGCGGCGGACGACATCGCCGCGTTCACGCGTGAGCAGATGGTGAGCCTGTCGGGCGAGAACCTCGACCTGGCCCGGTCCGCGGTCGCGTCCGGTCAGGCCGACACCACAGTCCTTATGGAAGCCCAGCGTGAGGTCATCCAGGCGAACCTGGGCCTGGCCCAGGCGGAATTGCGCGCGGTCGAAGCCCGGATCGCGCTGGCCCGAGCCCTGGGCGGGCGGCTCACCGCCGCGCCGGCGCCGGCGGCCGACTTGAGCGCGACGAGTCCACCAGCGCCACTTCCGTAACCCGTCCGCCGCCGGGGATGAAGACCCGGTCGCCCGGCGCGGGCCGCACGACCGCGCCGCCCGTGAACGCGCCGAACGCAGGGAGCACCAGGGCGTGGCGCCGGAGCCAGAAGCACGGCGCCCGCATCGACGACGCGGCGGGCCCTTCGAGTCGAACGACCGGATGGATGTGCCCGTGCACGAGCAGCGGCGGGGCCGTGCCCGCGGCGCAGGCAGACCTGCACTCGGTGTGGCACAGGGCGAGCCCCGCCTGCTTCCCCATCCCCCCCACTGTCCACGGCTCGTCGACGCACTCGAATCCCAGTTCGCACGCCGGATCGCCCGCCTTCACGTCGTGGTTCCCGCGCACGAGCGTGAGCCCGAGGGTGCGCCACCGGCCCCGCCATGCCGCGAGCGCGTCGATCGCGGCGAAGTAGCCCGGCCCGCCTGCGTGAAAGAGGTCGCCAAGCACGATGAGCCGCTCGGCCCTCGTGGTGCACAGGGCTTCGTCGAGCACGCTCAGGGTCCGGCCGGTCGGCCCCGCTTCGCCCGCGGGCACGGGACAGCCGGCGCTGGCGAAGTGGGCATCCTTGCCCAGGTGCAGGTCCGCCACGAGCAGAGTGCGCTCGGACGGCCACCACGCCGCCCGCTGGGGCAACAGTTCAAGCACCGCACTGGCAAGGTCGACCCGCACCGGCGGACTTTACCCACCTGCCTCGGCCTCGTCACCGGCCGCGGCCTCGAGTCGCACGACCATCGATTCCAGCCGCTCGTGCCACGCCTGGCTCGAGAGCGTCGTGGCCCGCAGCCGCTCGGCCCACAGGCCGAACCCCAGGGGGCTGAGCCGCTGGAGCGGCACGATCTCGATCGTCCGCTCGCGCGAGGCGCTCATCGCCGTTCGTAGCCGGCGCACCTCGAGCTGCGCGTCGAGCACCTCGCGCCGGGCCTGGTCCAGCAGCAGGTTGGAGGGGTCGAACTCGCTCAGCACGTCGTAGAACATGTCGCTCGACGCCTGCAACTGTCGAGCCGGGCGCTTCTGCCCGGGATACGTCGGCACGATGAGCCCCGCGACCCGCGCGATGTCGCGGAACTGGCGCCGGGCGAGCTGGCTCGCGTTCAGGCACTCAAGCAGGTCGTCCAGCAGCCGGTCCTCGCTCAACAGCTCGCGCCACGCGGATTCGTCCAGGTCGATGGGGGCGCTCGAGAGCAGTTCCACGCCGTAGTCGTTCCCCGTGCTCGTGATCGTGATCGGCGTGCGTCGGCTGAGCCGGTACGCCAGCAGCGGTCCCAGACCCTCGTGGCACGCGCGCCCGGCGAACAGGAACATGAACGCGTGGTAGCCGTCCGACGTCCTGATCGTCTCGATGAGCAGGCGACGGCGCGTCGGCAGGCGCGACCAGCGGGCCTGCAGGTCCAGGATCGGACGCACCGCCGCCAACTCCGGCCCGCCAAACTCGCCCCGCTCGGCCTCTTCGAACCGGTCCAGCACCGCGGCCGCCAGTTCGCTGCTCAGCTGCATCCGCCCGCCGTTCCACTTGGGCACCACGCCGCTCTTCTTCGTCGCCTTCTTGACGTACGCGCTCATGTCCTTGAGCCGCACGAGTTCGAGCACCCTCCCGGCGAACACGAACCGGTCGCCGATCCGCAGCCGCGCGATGAACGACTCCTCAATGAACCCCACCGTCTTGCCCGAGCCGGCGAACGTCACGCTGAGCATCGGGTCGGACGTGATCGTGCCGATCCCCAACCGGTGAACACGGGCGGCGAACTCCGACGCGATCCGCCACAGGCCCGTCTCGTCGGGCCGGGCCCGGGCGTAGCGCTCGTACGCCCCAAGCGCCGGACCGCCGGCGCGGACGAAGTCCAGGGCCCACCCCCACTCGCGCTCGGTCAGCTCGCTGAATGCCGCGGTCGCGCGCAGGCTTTCGTACATCGCCCGCTCGAAAAACCCGCCGCCCGCCGCCAGCGTCACCAGGTGCTGCACGAGCACGTCCAGGGCCTTGCGCAGCGGGATGCGCTGCTCGACTTCGCGCCTCCCCGCCGCGGCCCGTGCCGCCGCGAACTCCACCAGTTCCATGGCGTTGGTCGGCACGCACAGCACGCGGCTCGCCGCCCCCGGCCGGTGGCCGCTGCGTCCGGCCCGCTGCAGCAGCCGGGCCACGCCGCGCGGGCTGCCGATCTGGATCACCTGCTCGACGGGGGCGAAATCAACCCCAAGGTCGAGGCTCGACGTGCACACCACGCACCGCAGGCCGCGGGCCTCGACGCCGCCCGAGACGCCGCTGACCTCCGGCCCGTTCCCGGCGCGAACACGCTGCCGCCCCACCCGCAGCAGGTCCTCCACGCGCGTCCGCAGCCCGCGCTCGAGCGAGCCGTGGTGGATCGCCACCTCCCCCAGCCACTCCGGCCGCTCGTCGAGAATCCGCCGGAACCAGATCTCCGCCTGGCTCCGCACGTTGCAGAAGATCAGCGTCGTCCCGCCCGCGTCCGAGCACCGCTCCACGGCCGCGATCACCGCCCCCAGCACCTTGATCCCCAGGTGCCCCGCCCACGGGAACCGCTCGATGTCGTCGGGGATGATCGACTCGACCACCAACGTCTTGGGCTCGACGCCCTTGATGAGCGCCGGGCTCGGCTCGTGCCCGGGCGTGCCCACACCCACGAGCACCCGCGCCGCCTGCTCCATGTTGCCGATGGTGGCCGAAAGGCCCCACGTGCGCAGGTCAGGGACAAACTCGCGCAGCCGCGACAGTGCCAACTCGGTCATTACGCCCCGCTTGGTGCCCAGCAGTTCGTGCCACTCGTCGACAACCACGCTGCGGAGCGAGGCGAGGCGCTCGCGCGCGTCGGGGTACGAGAGCAGCAGGCTCAGGCTCTCGGGCGTGGTGATCAGGGCCGTGGGGAGCCGCTCCCGCTGCTTGCGCTTGAGCGACTGGGCCGTGTCGCCGGTGCGGGTCTCGACCGTCCACGACCGTCCCAGCCCCAGGTCCGCCAGCGGGTCGACCAGCGCCTGGGCCGTGTCCGCCGCCAGGGCTCGCAGCGGGGTGATCCACAGCACCCGCAGCGGCTCCGCGGCGTCGCGGCTCCGCCTCTTCGAAGCCGGACCAGAGTCCGCGAAGGTCCGGATGGATCCGGAATCTCCTGCGCCCACAGCACGCGGCCCCCCCTCGCCGCCTCGCCCCGCGTCACGCAGCGCCTCCGCCACCGGTCCCAACCACACCGACAGCGTCTTGCCCATCCCTGTCGGCGCGTGAACCAGCCCCGACCGACCCGCGAGGTACGCCTCCCAAGCGCGGCGTTGGAACTCGAACGGGGTCCACCCGCGCCGCTGAAACAGGCCCAGCAGCGGCGCCATCGCATCGGTGTCCGAGACCCGTTCCGTCACGACGCGAGAATATGAAGCGAACCGCATCCGGCGAACGCGGACGGCCACGCCCGGTCGTCACCCCGCGGTAGGATCACCCATGGCCGTCACGCAGCGCATCCTCCAGATCATCCCCGCCCAGGGCTGGCTCGCGCTCTACGAGCAGGGCACCGGCGATGTCCAGGACCTGCGTACCCGGCCGGTCGTGTGCTGGGCCCTGGTCGAGGAAACCTCCGGCGACGTCCCCCCCAGCACCCGCGTCGTCGGGCTCGACGCCGAGACCGTCGCCGGCAAGCAGCCCCGCGGCACCTTCCTCGCCTATGTCCGCGATGGCGAAAAACTCGACCGCTTCCGGCGCGATCCGGTGTAATCGTCCAAGCCCGAATCCGGGCACCGACTCCACCCGAAGCACCCGGGCGCGACGGATCGAACACGCTCGTGCGTCCCCGGGGGCGGGGCGGACGGAGACCCTTCTCCATGCGGACACGCCCGCTTGCCGCGCTGATCGCCACGATCTTCGCCTTCGCCGCCGCTGCCCAGCCCGACACCGGCGCCCGGTTCGAAGGCGCCATGGTGTATTCCGACGGCCGGTTCGAGGCCCGCACCCTGAGTGTGCGTGACGGCCTCGTTGCCCCGCCGGGCCCGCCCGAGCCGGGCCACAAGGCCACATCGCTCGCCGGGATGTACATCCTTCCCGCCTTCGGCGACGCCCACACCCATCGCTTCACCGGCTCCGACGCGCCAGCCGTGCAGATGTTCCTCTCCGCCGGATTCGTCTACATCCACAACCTCAACGGCGCCGCCGACTCGCGCCGCCGGTGTGCTGGCGACGCCAACACCCCCACCACGCCCGACGTCCGCTTTGCCAACGCGGGCTTCACCGCCACAGGCGGCCACCCCGTCCCGCTCTACACCTATCTCGACAGCATGAACCGCGAGAACGACCCCGCGACCGTCATGTCTCGGATCGCGGACGTGAACTTTTACATCGTCGACAGCGTCGCCCAGGTCGGTCCCAAGTGGGACACGTTCATCGCCACCAGGCCCGACGGCGTCAAGCTCTTTCTGCTGAACAGTCAGCGCTGGGACGCGCCCGTCGAAGGCAGCAAGAGCGACGGCCTCCGTCCAGAGGTCGCACGCGAGATTGGCCGACGCGCGAAGGCCGCGGGCCTGCGGGCCTTCGCCCATGTCGAGTCCGCGGCCGACGCGATCGTCGCCCGCGAAGCCGGCGTCGCCCTGCTCGCCCACATGCCCGGCTACGCCGTCAACGCCGACACCCCCGAAGCCACCGCGAGCGCGAACGTACCCGACGAGGAGATGCTCGCGGCGGCCAAGGCCGGCATCGCCATGACCCCGACGCTCGGTCTGATCTACGCCGATCCCAAGGACGTTGCGCTGGTCGCCCGCGTCAAGGCATGGAAGCGGGGCCAGGTTTCACGCTGGCGGGGGGCGGGTGTCCCGATCCTGTACGGGTCCGACAACTACTTCGACATCACAGGCGAGCTGCGGGCCATGATCGAGTCAGGGCTGTGGACGGGGCCCGAGCTGGTGGACATGGTCGCGGTGCGCACCCCGCGCTGGATCTTCCCCGACCGCGCGGTTGGCTCGCTCGAGCCGGGCAGCGAAGCCACCTTCGTCGTCCTCACGGGCAACCCGCTGGAGCGCCCCGAGGCAATGTTGGAAGTTCAGGCGGTATACAAAGCAGGCCGGGAAATCTGGCGCAAACCCGTGCCGGTCACGTCCCCGCCCCCGCCGCCTCCCGCGGCGGCGCCCCCCGCCCCGGGCCGCGATCGCTGATGGAGCCGCCACCGGGCGTCCCCGGTACGGTAGAAAGCCCCGATGACGTTCCTGATCGAAATGATGAAGCTCGGCCTGGGGAACCTGCGCCGGCACATGCTCCGCTCGGTCCTGACGGCCCTGGGCATCATCCTGGGCGTCGCGGCCGTGATCACCATGGTCAGCGTCGGCGAGGGGTCCAAGCGCCAGGCCCTCGACCAGCTCGAGCGGCTGGGGGCCAAGAACATCATCCTCCGCTCGCAGAAGCCCCCCGAGAGCGAGCAGCAGCAGGGCGGCCAGAACCGGCGGTCGTGGGTCGCCAAGTACGGCCTGACCCGCGAGGACGTCCGGGTGCTCGAGGCCAACTTCCCGACTCTCGAGTCCATCGTCCCGCTCAAGACAATCGGCGGGCAGATCCTTGTCGAGGACCGGCGCAAGCCCAGCCAGGTTTTCGGCACGACCCCCGACCTGCTCAAGGTCGCGAACCTGACCATCGCCCGCGGCCGCTACCTGACCCCCGCCGACCTCGACGAGCGGGCCTCGGTCGCCGTGGTCGGAGCCGAGGTCGCCAAGGAACTCTTCCCGTTCGACGACCCGCTCGACGCCACGCTGCGGATCGACGAGAAGGTCGTCCGGATCATCGGCGTTCTTGCCCCGGTCGGGCTCTCGGGCGGGGCCGGCGCGGCCCTGGTGGGGCGCGACCTGAACCTTGACGTGCACATCCCGATCACGACCGCGACCACCGTCTTCGGGGACATGGTCATGCGCCGCGAGAGCGGCTCGTTCAATGCGAGCGAAGTCGAAGTCTCCGAGCTCTACCTGGTGGCGCCCAGCCGGGAGGAAGTCCCCGGCTACGCGGACATCATCCGGCGGGTGATGGATGCGCGCAAGCCCGGCTTGCCCGACGTCGGCATGATCGTGCCGTTCGAGTTGCTGCAGAACGCCCGCCGTGCCGCGATGACCTGGAACGTGGTGCTGGGCGCCATCGCGAGCATCGCGCTGCTGGTGGGCGGCATCGGCATCATGAATATCATGCTCGCGAGCGTGACCGAGCGGACCCGCGAGATCGGCATCCGCCGGGCCCTGGGCGCGACCCGCAACCACATCAAGCTCCAGTTCCTCATCGAAACCGGCGTCCTCAGCGCCATCGGCGGCCTTGCCGGCGTCGGCTTGGGCGTGCTCGCGAGCATCGGCCTCAACCAGGTGCCGCGGCTCGCCTCCGTGCGATTCTTCGATCGAATCATCCCCGCCGACTTCGCCCTGAGCACCCAGCTCACGGGGTGGTCGATCCTCGTGGCCTTCTTCGTGGCCGCGGCCACCGGGCTGGTTTTCGGGCTCTACCCCGCGATCAAGGCGGCGAAGCAGGATCCGATTGTGGCGCTTCGGCACGATTGACCGCAATCCGGGACGCACGGGGCGCGGATCGGCCGATACGCTTGGCCGCGGCCCCTCGCACGGGGGGCGGCCTCACGGACGAGGGCCGAGCACGGTGGGCAACGACATCGACACGCCGCTGTGGCCGTGGATGGTGGCCCAGACCAAGTCGCGCCAAGAGAAGGCGCTGGCGCTCGACCTGGACCGGCTCGGGATCCCCCACTTTCTTCCTCTGTCTCGCACGGTCAGGTATTACGGACGTCGAAAGGCCCGGGTCGACCTCCCCCTGTTTGCGGGCTACGTCTTCCTGCGCGCGGACCGTGACGCGGCGATACGGGCCGACCGCACGAAAAGGGTGGTCCGGCTCCTTCCCGTTCCCGATCAGGGGATGCTCGACGAGCAGTTAGGGTTTATCCGCGAAGCGATTGCGCGCGGGGCGCTTCTGGTTGAAGGACCGGCCCTGAATCACGGGGAGTCGGTTGAGATCACGTCAGGCCCCTTTAAAGGGATACACGGGGTGGTACACTCTCGGGCCCAACTAGGACGAGTGATCTTAAATGTCGATCTCATCGGTCGAGCCGCAATCCTTGAGCTTGATTCGGCCTTCGTTCGACCCACATAGGGCGACTCCGGGCGCCCGTTCTGGCACCGTGCCGAGCGTCGACTGCGCGCAGTCGACGTTGGCGGAGCCTTGACCGTACCCAGAAACTGGTGAGTTCTCGGGCCTCGGTTCGAGGAGCTTTCTCGCTCGTACCGTTCAGACGTTCCTGCTACCCCACAACCGGGTACACGACGGTGATCCGGCCGTCGATAGCAGTGTGCAGCGGTTCGTGATCCTTTTGACAAGGGGATGATGTGTTGTCCTTCCGCGCGTGTGTTGTGAGTGCGGCCTTGTTGTTCGGTGGCTCGGTCGGGTTCTGTCTGACCAGCACCGATTCCTCGACCCCCTCCAGGCCCCAGAACAAGGGTCCAGATTCGAGCTCGGTCGCACCGCAGTCGGCCCGGATCAGCATGCCGGCGTGGGCCGGGGGCATTCGGATTGTAAAGAGCGGTGTGCCCTCGAACCTGTTGATGTCGACAACAGCCGGCCCACCAGCGACGCGGGTCGCGTCGACGGAGGCCGCGCGATCGATCGATCAGCGGGCGGGGGCGGCCAAAGGCGTGCACGCTCCGACGATTGGGCCGCGAGGCGTGCATGCCAAGGGGAGCGCCGACACGGGCGCGCCGGGGCCGAAGCGGACGCCGATGGATCCAAGTCCGTCCGCGGGCACCGAGTCGGGCGGAACGCCCGAGTCCGGCGCACGCAATGGGGCGGAGCGGGCAACGCGGGTGCTGGCGTACACGCCGGAGTTCCAAGGGGCGCCGGTGTTGGGCGAGGCGTGGGTGCCGACGCGGCCGGGGCGGGCGTCGCGGATGACGCTGCCGGCGGCGCCGTCGCAGGTCACGACCGAGATGGACGGGGTGACGGGGGTACGGGTGCGTTGGCGGGACATGTCGACCAACGACGACGGCTTCCGGGTGCGTTGGGAGCGGCTGGAGGGGTCGCAGTGGATCGGGGTGGAGACGCGGGACGTCGGGCCGGAGCCGGCGTCGACGCTGTTCAACGCGGGGTTCGGGACGCACCGGTTCCAGGTCGCGGCGGTGAACGACCGGGGGGCTTCAGCGTTCTCGGTGTATTCGCAGCCTCGGACGGTGACGCCGCCGGCGCCCCCCCCTCCGCCTCCGCCGCCGCCGTCGGGCGGGGATCCGCCGCCGGCGCAGGGTCCGGCGGCGCCGACGGGCGTAACGGCGACCGACACGGGGAACCGGTCGGCGAGCGTGCAGTGGCAGGACAACTCGAGCGACGAGGCCCGGTTCGAGGTGGAGCGGAGCCCGGCGTGGCCGGGCGGTGTGCAGTCGGTGGGGGCAAACGTGACGATGCTGCTCGACCCGTCGGGCGTGGGGTCGTTCGCGTACCGGGTGCGGGCGAGCTCGGATGCGCGGTCGTCGGCGTGGTCGGGGTGGGTGACGGTGAACGTGAGCGAGGTTGCGCCGGCGGCGCCGAGCGGTCTGACGGCGGTGGACGCCCTGAACGAGCGCGACGTGGCGGTTCAATGGGTGGACAATTCGGACAATGAGACGGGCTTCCTGGTGGAGCGGCAGCGCTGGGACGGCTCGGCGTGGGGCACGACGACGACGACGACGGTGTGGTCCGGGGTGACCGAGCTGACGGACCAGCCAGGGCCGGGGACGCTGCGGTACCGCGTGCAGGCGACGAACATCGCGGGCGATTCGGCGTGGACGGCGTGGGTGCAACTTGCGGTTGACGACGGATGGACGAATTTCGCGCCGAGCCCCGATTCGCGGATCATCTATGTCAGCAGCTCGACCGGGAACGACGCGAACGACGGGCTGAGCACGGCGACGCCGAAGCGGACGATCAACGCGGGTCGCGCGCTGCTGCGAACGGGGTACCCCGACTGGATCCTGTTCAAGCGGGGCGACACATTCAGCGAGAACGGCTGGGAAGTGGGCGGCTACGGGGGGCGGTCCGCGTCCGAGCCGCAGGTGTGGGGCGCGTACGGCGACGGGGCTCGGCCGGTGTTCACGCCGGTGCCGGGGAGCGGCGGGGCGGGGTTCCAGTTCAACTGGAGCCCGAGCCACGTGGCCGTGGTGGGGCTGCACATGGTCGGCGAGCCCGCGGGTGGCGGGTCGGGGCTGCAGATCTACACGTCGTCGCACCCGATCCAGAACTTCCTGATCGAGGACTGCGTGATCGAGGGGTTCAAGGACAACCTGAACATCCAGGGCTCGTCATCGAACCGGGTGCGGAACGTGGTGATCCGGCGGTGCGTGGTGGTGGACGCGTACCCGGTGGGGACGGCCCACTCGCAGGGGGCGTACATCAACTACATCGACGGGCTGCTCATCGAGGAGTGCCTGTTCGACCACAACGGCTGGAAGAACGCGGACCGCTCGGACGCGACGATCTTCAACCACAACCTGTACATCTCGTCGGGAAACCTGAACGTGACGGTGCGGCGGAACGTCATCGCGCGGGCGTCGTCGCACGGGCTGCAGCTGCGGTGCGGCGGGGTGATCGAGGGCAACCTGTTCCTGCAGAACCCGCTGGGGGCCCAGCTGGGCGGGGGCGACCCCAACCCCGACTCGCACACCAACGGCATCGTGGGCGAGATCACGGGGAACGTGATCATGGAGGGTCTGGACATCAACCCGAGCAACCCGCGGGGCACGGGCATCCTGTGCCTGAACGTGGGCACGGGCGGCACGGTCGTGCGGGACAACATCGTGGCGAACACGAACGTGACCAACGACGTGAACGCGTACGGGCTGAGCGTGATCGTGAACGACACGGCGTACGGCCAGGGCGTGGGGTTCAACAGCACGAACGTGAGCGGGAACATCTTCTACAACTGGCGGGGCGGGGTGATCCTGAGCGGCGCGTCGTCGTCGCCGCCGTGGCCCTCGACGTTCAACACGGTGGCGGGCAACGTCTTTGAGAACAACGACGTGCAGGTGCCGCTGGCGTCGGGATCGGGGCGGCCGGCGATGACGGTCCTGTTCGCGAGCCAGCCGGGGCACTACCAGTTCCGCGGGAACACGTACTGGAGCAACCTGCCGTCGACGCAGTGCCTGCGGTACAACAACCAGCCGATGACGTTCGCGGCGTGGGCGGCGGCGACCGGCGACACGGATTCGGCGCTGCGGCAGAAGACGTACGCGAACCCAACGGTCAGCATCGGCGGCTACAACGCCGCGCAGGGCGGGGCGGCGACGACCGAGGCGTTCCTGGGCCAGGCCCGGCTGCAGGGTCGGGCGAACTGGCGGCGCGAGTACAAGGCGGCCGGGGCGATCGAGTACATCCGGGCCGGGTTCACGGCCACTTCGAACTGAACTGAACTCGACGATTGCACGGGCAAACGTGGTGAGCGGGTATCCCCTTCGACAGCGGGTCGGGCGTGAGGCGGTGAAGACGGCGTTGCGGGCCGTGCACCGCTGGTCCGCGCTCAGCGAGCCGGCGCCGGGGTTCTCGATCGTGCTGGGCGTGCCGTGGGACCTTCGGCACCTGCTCAACGTGAACCTGCGGTTCGTGGCCCGGACGGACCTGAGCCGGGTGCGCGAGGTGTTCGTGGTGTTCGACCGGCGGGAGCAGCCGGAGATGGGCGAGATTGCGGAGCGGACCGGGCGCGAATTCCCGGCGCTGCCGCTGACGTTCCTGTGGTACCCCGAGGTCGCGGGCCGGATCGTGGAGCGGGTGCACGTGTCGACGTTCTACAACTCGATGAACACGACGCTGGCGATCGGGCGGTGCTCGACGCGGCACGCGGTGCTGCACGACTTTGACCTGTACCCGCTGCGGGCGGACCACTTCACTTCGATCGTGGACGCGATGGCCGCCAACTCCTGGCGGTTCGCGGGGCACGAGCTGACGCACTTCGACGGGCTCGAGGACGGCGACCTGCAGATCGGCACGTGGACGCTGGGCGTGGACGCGCAGTGGCTGCGGGCGAACTACCGGCCGGTGGACTGCTTTCACCGGGTCGGGGTGCACCGGGGGCGGCGGTTCAACCTCGACCCGTTCGCGTGGATCCAGTTCCGCACGCCGCAGCGGGGGCTGACGCGGGGGTTCGACGACTCGAGTTTCTGCCACGTGAAGAACCTGTGCAGTACGTACCTGCGGTTCCTCAAGCGGGCGCCGCTGAACGTGGCTTGGCGGATGCACTACCTGTGGTACCTGGAGGAGTTGTCCGGGCGGGCGGGGAGGCTCGAGCAGGTGACGCGGGCGATGAACGAGAGCGCCGACGGGGTGCTGCACGTGGACCAGCACCCGGCGGACTTTCGCACGACGCACGCTTCGTGCGCGAACGTGCTGCGTGGCGAGCTGGACGCGATGGAGCAGTTCCTGTTCGGAGCCACGCGCGAGAGCGTGCGGGCGTATGTAGACGAGTTCGAGCGCTTCGTGCACCGGCACGGGGACGTGGCGCCGATCCGCGATCCCGCCGGCGGGATCGGGTGGTCGGCTCGGTTTGATCGGCAGGGCCGGCCGGTGGCGGCGGGGGCTTCGGCCTGACGCGGCGAGCACGCGGGGATTGACGATGACACACTGGTCGGGCACACGGGTCCTGGTGACGGGGGCAGGCGGCTTCATCGGGTCGCACCTGACCGAGCGGCTGGTGGCGCTGGGCGCGCAGGTCACGGCGCTGGTGCACTACGACGCGCGCCCGGACCGGGGCAACCTCGAGTGCCTGCCGGCGGCGGCGCTGGCGCGGCTCACGCTCGCGAGCGGGGACCTGTGCGACCCGTTCTTCATGCAGGAGGTCGTCAAGGGCCAGGAGGTGGTGTTCCACCTGGGGGCGCTGATCCCGATTCCCTACAGCTACCGCGCCCCGGCCTCGTACCTGATGACCAACGCGCAGGGAACGCTCAACGTGTGCGAGGCGTGCCGGCGGGGCGGGGTGAGGCGGCTGGTGCACACGTCGACGAGCGAGACCTACGGCACGGCCCTGCGGACGCCGATCGACGAGGAGCATCCGCTGCAGGCGCAGTCGCCGTACGCCGCGAGCAAGATCGCGGCCGACAAGCTGGTGGAGAGCTACCACCGCTCGTTCGGGCTGCCGGCGGCGACGATCCGACCGTTCAACACGTACGGGCCGCGTCAGTCGGCGCGAGCGGTTATCCCGACGGTGATGGCGCAGCTGGTGAGCGGGGCGGCGGCGCTGCGGGTGGGATCGCTGGCGCCGGCGCGGGACTTCCTGTTCGTGGAGGACACGGTCGAGGGGTTCCTCGCGGTGGCGTCGAGCGACGCGTGCGTGGGCACGGTGACGAACGTGGGCACGGGTGTGGCGGTGACGATCGGGGAGATGTGCGAGCTGGCGATGCAGGTCACGGGGCGGCGGGTCGAGATCGTGACCGACGACCAGCGGACGCGGCCGGAGAAGAGCGAAGTGATGAACCTGCTCTGCGACGCGAGGGCGGCGGAGCGCCGGTGCGGGTGGCGGCCGCGGGTCACCCTGCGTGACGGTCTTGAGAAGGTCGCGGCGTTCATCCGGGCGAACCCGCAGCGGTTCCGGCCCGAGGAGTACGTGGTCTAAATGCCCGACAGCACGGTTGTCATTCTCGCGGGCGGCAAGGGGACGCGGCTCGCACCGTACACGACGGTGTTCCCCAAGCCGCTCATGCCGGTCGGGGACATGCCGATCCTGGAGATCGTGCTGCGCCAACTGCGGCACTACGGGTTCCGGGACGTGGTGATCTCGGTGGGGCACCTGGCGGAGCTGCTGGTGGCGTTCTTCGGCGACGGCTCGAAGTGGGGGCTGAAGATCCGGTACGTCAGCGAGGACCAGCCGCTGGGGACGATGGGGCCGCTCAAGCTGGTGGAGGGGCTGGACCGGCCGTTCATGGTGATGAACGGCGACCTGCTGACGGACATCGACTACGCGGCACTCTTGGCGTATCACGTGGGGCACGGGTGCGAGGCGACGGTGTCGGTGGTGCCTCGCCAGATCCAGGTGTCGCTGGGCGTGCTCGAGTACGACGGGCAGCAGCGGCTGACGGGGTTCCGCGAGAAGCCGACGACAACGTACCACGCGAGCATGGGGATCTACGCGTTCAACCCGTCGGTGCTGGACCTGATCCCTGCGGGCAGGCACTACGGGTTTGACACGCTCATGCTCGACATGCTCAAGGCGGGGCGCGGGGTGAAGGTGCGGCCGTTCGACGGCATGTGGCTCGACATCGGGCGGCCGGAGGATTACGCCGTGGCCAACGAGACGGTGCAGAAGCACCGCGAGCGGTTCCTGCCCGACGCGGGCGGGCAGGGAGGACGGCCATGATGACGGGGCAGTGGAAGGTGCCGCTGTTCGAGCCCGACTTCGGGCCGGCGGAGGCGGAAGCGGTGCTGCAGCCCCTGCGCGACCAGTGGGTCACGATGGGGGAGACGACGGGGCGGCTGGAGGCGGAGTTTGCGCGTCGGTGCGGGGTGAAGCACGCGATCGCGATGACGAACTGCACGGCGGCGCTGCACCTGGCGATGATCGCCGCGGGCGTGGGGCCGGGCGACGAGGTGATCGTGCCGACGCTGACGTTCGTGGCGACGGCGAACGCGGTGCGGTACGTGGGTGCGCGGCCGGTGTTCTGCGACTCGGCGGGTGAGACGGACCTGAACATCGACGTGGAGCAGATCGAGCGGCGGGTGACCCCGCGGACCAAGGCGGTGATCGCGGTGCATTACGCGGGGTTCCCGGTGAACATGCCGCGGGTGATGGAGATCGGCGCGGCCCGGGGGCTGGTGGTTGTGGAAGACTGCGCGCACGCGCTGTTCTCGACGGTGCAGGGGCGGGCGTGCGGCGGGTGGGGCCGGGTCGGGTGCTTCAGCTTCTTCGGGAACAAGAACATCACGTGCGGCGAAGGCGGGATGATCACGACCAACGACGACGCCACGGCCGAGCGCGTGAAGAACATGCGCTCGCACGGGATGACGTCGGTAACGCTGGACCGGTTCAAGGGGCGGGCGTTCAGCTACGACGTGATCGCGCACGGGTACAACTACCGGATGGAGGACCTGCGCAGCGCGGTGGCGCTGGCGCAGCTGGGGCGGCTGGACGGGTTTCTCGCCGAGCGGCAGAGGGTGCGGGAGCGGTACGAGCGGCTGCTGGCGGGCTCGCCGGTGATCGTGCCGGACTTCGGGTGGGGGCGGATCAGCCGGCCCGGTGACAGCGTGGGGCACCACATCATGCCGGTGGTTCTGCCGGTGGGGACGGACCGGCCGGCGGTGATCGCGGCGCTGAAGGAGGCGGGGATCCAGTCGTCGCTGCACTACCCGCCGGTGCACCGGTTCAGCGCGTTCCGCTCGGAGCTGGAACTGGCGGGCGACCTGTCTCGGACCGAGGCGCTGTCGGACCGTGAGCTGACGCTGCCGATGTTCCCGACGATGACGGACGTGCAGGTGGACCTGGTGTGCGCGACGCTGCTGGGGGCGGTGCGCGGGCACTGACGCATGGCGGACGGGAGCGTGGGGGCCTGGGATGGGGCGGATGGGTTCGTGAGGGGTCACTGAACGATGTGCGGGATCGCCGGCTTTACATGGCGTGACGACGGCGTGCTCGACCGGATGGTCGCGGCGCTGCGGCACCGCGGGCCCGACGACGCGGGGACGTACTGCGACGGGCGGGTGTCGCTGGGGCAGCGCCGGCTGAGCGTGCTGGACCTGTCGGCGTCGGGGCACCAGCCGATGCTGAGCGAGGACGGGGCGGTCGGCATCGTCTACAACGGCGAGATCTACAATCACGCGGAGCTGCGGGACGAACTGACGGCGCTGGGGTGCACGTTCCGCGGGACCTCGGACACCGAGGTGTTCCTGCGGGCGTACCTGCGGTGGGGACCCGAGTGCCTGAAGCGGTTCAACGGGATGTGGGCCGCGTGTGTGTACGACCGGCGGAGCGGCACGCTGCACCTGAGCCGCGACCGGATCGGGGTCAAGCCGCTGTACTACGCGAACGTGCGGGGCGGGCTGGTGTTCGCGAGCGAGCTCAAGGCGATCCTCGAGCACGGGATCGCGCGGACGGTGAACCGCGAGGCGGTGGACCTGCTGCTGTCGACGCAGTTCGTGCCCAGCCCGATGACGATCTTCGAGGGCGTGCGCAAGCTCGGGCCGCGCCAGATGCTGACGTGGGACCTGGCGAGCGGCGAGGGCCGGGTGTCGCACTATTACGAGATTCCCGAGTCGCGCCCGGTGCACGACCGCGCGGGGCTGATCGCCGAGGGACGCCGGCTGCTCGAGGACGCGGTGCGGATCCGGCTGGTGGCGGACGTGCCGGTGGGGGCGTTCCTGTCGGGCGGGATCGACAGCACGCTCGTGGTGTCGCAGATGCGCAGGACGGTCGAAGGGAACCGGCTGCACACGGTGTCGATGGGGTTCGATATCCCCGGGCTGGACGAGTCGGCGTACATCGGCATCGCGCGGGACGCGTTCGGGACGGTGCACCACCACCTGACGTTCACGATGGCGGACATCGACCGGGCCGGACAGGAGATGGCGCAGATCTACGACGAGCCGGTGGCGGACACCTCGTCGTTCCCGACGCTTCGGCTGTGCCAGGAAGCGCGACGGTGGATGACGGTGGCGCTCAGCGGCGATGGCGGTGACGAGATCTTCGGCGGGTACAGCAGCCGGCAGGTGGTGGCGCGGTTCGAGCAGCTGCGGCGGTTGCCGCGCCCGGCGCGGTGGCTCGCGCACCGGGTGCTGGCGGGGTGGAAGGGGTACGGGAACACACGCTTGGGCCGGCTGGCGGAGGCGCTGCGGGTGAGCCTCCTGCCGCCGGAGCGGTACGGAGCGGAGATCGGGGCGTCGCTGGTGTACCGGCCCCCGGCGTTCAAGGCGTGGATCACGGACAAGCTGGCGGAACTGCTGCCCAAGTCGGGCGGGAGCCTGACGGAGGCGATGCTCAAGTTCGACATTTACTACAACCGCCTCGGGGACAACTACGCCGCGAAGGTTGATCGGATGTCGATGTCGTGCGGTCTGGAGGTGCGGTCGCCGCTGCTGGACTACCGGTTCATGGAGTACAGCGCGCGGATTCCGACGGCGTGGAAGCTGACGGGGCGGGACACGAAGATCCTGATGAAGGAGATGATCCGCGGGCTGATCCCGGATGCGATCATCGACAGGACGAAGAAGGGGTTCGCCGGTCCGCTGGGGGCGTGGATGGACGCGAACGAAGCGCAGATGAAGAGCGCCGTGCAGGCGCTGTACGACGCGGGGGTGCTCGACGAGCCGTGGCGCGAGTTTTACCTCGGCACGGTGTTCGTGCGGAGCGAGGGGATCTACCGCGAGTACAAGAAGCGGCTGTACTTCCTGTGGCGGTGGTACGAGCACTGGGTGGCGCCGGCGAGGCAGGGTCAAGGGCCCGCCGCCGATCCAGCGCAGGCGGCGCTGCGGCGGACCGCATGAGACCGACATCGGCAACTCCTCAGGTGCGGTCCGGCGCGGCGCGGGCGTCGCGTGCAGGCGCTCGCGGCATCGCGCAGGTGCTCGGTTCGTTCAGCGACGGCGGGGCCCAGCGGCTGGCGTACAACCTGGCCGTGGCGATCGGGGAGCTCGGGAAGCGATCCTACGCGGTGGCGCTGCGGGATGCCGGGCACTTCGCCGAGCACGTGCCCAGCGGGACCACGGCGGTGGCGCTGCAGGCGCACGTGGGCGGACGGATCGGTCGCCTGCGGGCCATGCGGGCGTTCCGTGCCGTGGTGAAGCGTGAGAACATCGGTGTGGTGCACGTGCACGGGACGCGGTCGCTCCCGTTCGTCGTCCTCGCGCTGTGGGGGCTGCGGCCGAAGGTGCGGCTCGCGTTCACCTGGCAGGACTCGGAGAACGTGCTCGAGAAGCCGGGACTGGGCACGCGCGTGCTCGCGTGGGCGATCCGGCGGTGCGAGGTCGTGAGCGGCTCGTCGCGGGACGTTGCGCGTCGGCTGGGCGCGAACGCCCGGGTGCGCAACGTGGGGATCTTCCACGGCGGCGTGCCGGTGACGGCACTGCCGGACTCGCGTCCGGCGGCGCCGCTGGGCGTGCTGTGGATCGGACGGATGATCCCGCCCAAGGACCCGCAGGCGCTGATCCGGGCGACGGCCAGGCTGCGGGACGAGGGTCACCGTCTCGACGTGCACCTGGTGGGGTCGCCGACCGGGCACGCGCGGGACTACTTCGACCAGACCTGCGCCCTCATCAAGGACCTGGGGCTCGCGGACAGGGTGTTCGCGCCCGGGTTCGTGCCCGACGCGGACATGCCGGCGTACTTCGCCCGGGCCCACATCGGCGTGCAGACGTCGCACACCGAGGGCATGAGCATCGCGCTCATGGAACAGATGATGGCCGGGCTGGCGATGGTCGCGACCGACGTCGGCGACACGGCGTGCGCGATCCGCGACGCCGAGACCGGGCTGCTCATCCCGCGTCAGGACGACGAGGCGCTGGTGAACGCCCTGCGCCGGATCGTCACCGACGAGCCGCTGCGGCGCAGGCTCGCCGACGGAGCCCGGCGGACGGCCGTCGAGACGTTCAGCCTCGAGGCCATGGCGCGCCGGGCGCTGCGCGACTACGGCGTCGACATCGGGGGCGGCGAGTGACCGCGACGCCTTCCGGCCCCCCCACTGCCTCGGGCGCCACAGCGGCCCCCGAGCCGGCTCCCGGCGGCCTGCGGTCGCGGGCGGCCCACGGCTCGCTGTGGACGTTCCTCTCGTTCGCCATCGGCAACGTCCTGCGCCTGGGCTCCAACCTGGTGCTCGCGCACGCCTTGTTCCCGGAGGCGTTCGCGCTCGTGGCCCTCGCGGCCATCGTTCTGCAGGCACTGCAGATGTTCTCCGACGTCGGCGTCGGGGCCCTGGTCATCCAGCACCCGCGCGGGCGCGAGCCATCGTTCCTGAACACGGCGTGGACGGTGCAGGTGATCCGCGGCGTCGTGCTGTGGCTCGCCACCTTGGCGCTGGCTTGGCCGGTAGCGCGGTTCTACGAGACGCCGGAGCTGGTCTGGGTGATTCCCGCGTGCGGGCTGGCGTTCATCTCGACGGGCCTGCAATCGACGGCGCTGTACACGTGCAGCCGCGAACTGAAGATCGGCCGGATCACGATGATGGGGCTGGGCGAGTCGCTCATCAAGACGGTGATCACGGTGGTGTGGGCCCTGATCTCGCCCTCGGTATGGGCCCTCATTGGCGGCTCGCTCATCAGTTACGTGCTGTTCATGATCGCCACGCACGTGATGCTGCCCGGCGAACGGAACCGCTTCGCGTGGGACCGCGAGGCGGTGCGGCACCTGACGCGGTTCGGGCGCTGGATCTTTGTGAGTACAGCCCTGACCTTCCTCGCCATGCAGTCGGACCGGCTGTTGCTGGGCAAGCTCGTGCCGATGGATCTGCTGGGCGTGTACAGCATCGCGAGCATGTTCGCGCGGCTGCCGTCGGAGGTCGTCTGGCGGCTGACCAACGAGATCCAGTTCCCGGCGCTGTCGGAGCTCGCCCGCTCGGCCCCCGAGCGGCTGACCGCCAAACTGCTCGAGTCGCGGCGCGTGATCCTCGCGCTGGTGCAGGGGGGGATCGTGGGGGTCGTGATCGTGTCGCCGTGGTTCTTCGGGTACCTGTACGACGATCGCTACGCGGCCGCGGCGTGGCTCGCGCCGATGCTCGCGGGCACCGTCTGGTTCGCGATCCTGCAGGGCACTGCGGACCGGGCCCTGATCGCCCTGGGCGACGCCCGGACGCTGGCGCTGAGCAACGGGGTGAACTGCGTGATCACACTCTCGGCGTGCCTGTGGGGCTTCCTGTGGCTCGGCATGCCGGGGTTCATCGCCGGGGTGGGCGCCGGGAACGTCGGCGGGCACCTGGTGGTCGTGGTCGCCCTGTGGCGACGGAACATCCGGATCGTGCGCCAGGACCTTGCGTACACGGGCTTCATCGTGAGCGTCGGGGGAGTGGCGCTCGCACTTCCGTATCTGCTCCACCACCGGCTCAACACGCCCGAGCACATGGCGCTCGGGGCGGCCGCATTGCTGGTGTCGGCGTGGTGGGCGTACGTCGTGGTATCGCCCCTGGCGTGGGAGACCGCCCGGCGGGTCATTCCGCCCCGGATGCTGGAGTGGTCGCCGGCGCTGGTTCGCCGGATTGAGCGTGCCCGCGGATGAGCCCGACCGTTCCCATCGCGATGTTCGGCTGGCCGCTGGTGGTGCTCGTGCTGTTCACGCTCATGCCCGCGCGCCGGGCCGTGCTCGTGGGCGTGCTGGTGGCATGGCTGTTTCTTCCGATCGCCGGGTACAGCCTGGCGGGGCTCCCTGACATCACGAAAATGTCGATCACGTGCCTCTCGGTCTTCATCGGCACGGTTGTCTTCGACACGTCGCGGCTGATCCGGCTCCGCTGGAGCTGGGCCGACCTGGCGATGCTCGCGTGGGTCACGGTGCCGGTCGCCTCGGCGGTGAGCGCCGGGTACGGGGCGTACGAGGGTGTCTCGGCGGCGTTCGACGCGACCGTGACATGGGGCCTGCCGTACCTGATCGGGCGGATGTACTTCAGCGACGCCGCGGCGATGCGGGACCTGGCGATGGCTCTGTGTATCGGCGGGCTCGTGTACGCCCCGCTCGTGCTGTTCGAGGCCCGCATGAGCCCGCAACTGCACACGTGGGTCTACGGGTTTCATCAGCACGTGTTCGCCCAATCCAAGCGATCGGGCGGATGGAGGCCCACGGTGTTCATGACCCACGGGCTCGCGGTCGCCATGTTCATGTCGACGGCGGCGCTGGCGGGGCTGTGGATGGCGAGCCGGGCGCGCGAGCGCGCGATCCCCGGCCTGCCCGCGTGGCTCCCACCGGCCGGGCTGCTGGTGGTGGCCGCGGGGTGCCGATCGACGTACGCCCTGATGCTCATGGTCGTGGGCATGGCGGCGGCGGTGGTGGGTCGGATGCTGGGCACCCGCGTGTTCGTGCTCGTGCTGCTGCTCATCGCCCCGACGTACATCGCCGCCCGCACGGTCGGGGGCTGGGACGCGGGGGAGCTGCGCAGCGCGGCCATGGTGTTCGGCCCCGACCGCGCCGAGAGCCTCGCCGTGCGGCTCGACAGTGAAGACACGATGTGGCGGTGGATCCAGAGCGACCTGCTGGTCGGGCGGAGCCGGATCGGCTCACTGCTGATCGACAGCGGGGCGTGGGGCCGGTTCATCCCGGACGGGCTGTGGCTCATCGCCCTGGGCAAGCACGGCCTGGTCGGCCTTGTCGCCATGTTCGGCGTGCTCGTGCTGCCGTGCGCGTTGTACGTCGCACGCACGACGCCGTCAGAGTTCTTCGGCCCTGCACTCGCCGGGGCCACGGCGGTCATGCTGCTCGTGGTGCTCTACACCCTTGACTTTCTTCTGAACGCGAGCGTGAACCCGCTCCCGATCATGGGGGCGGGCGGGCTCGCGGTGCTGCGTCCCGTGCGGGCCGCGGTCGCGATCCCCGCTCAATGGACGGACCCCGCGTTCGCGCCCGCCTCGGGCCCCGGTCGGCGTCCGCCATCGAACGTTCTGCCGTCGTGACGAACTCCCCTGCACACGCCGTCGGTCCGGTCGTGCTGTACACGCTCTCGTGGCCCGGGGGCAGCCGGCCGAACGGCATCGTGACGTACGTCGGGCATATGTGCGAGGGGTTCTCCGCCATCGGCGTCGAGGCGCACGTGATCGCGAGCTCCGTCGAACCCGGGCACTCCGACGACTCGGTGCACACGGTCCAGATCGCGCGGGCGCCGGCTCCGGTCCGGGCGGTGCGCCGGGCCATGGAGAAGCTCTCGCCGGGATGGCGGCGGAACGTTGAGGTCGGCGGCGCGATCGCCGAGCGCTACCGTGAACTCGCGCGCACGCGCGGGGCGACGCTGCTGGAGATGGAGGAGTCGTTCGGCATCGCCGCGGCCGTTCGGGCCCGTACGGGGCTGCCGGTGATCGTGCGGCTGCACGGGCCGTGGTTTCTCAATGGCGCGTGGCACACGCTCTCGAAGGCAGACCGGCTCCGCATCGCCCGCGAGCGGGCCGGGATCGCCGCAGCGACGGGCGTGACCGCGCCCTCGCGGGATGTGCTCGAGCGCACCAAGGCGCACTACGGCCTCGACCTTCCGGGGGCGGCGGTGATCCCGTATCCGATCCCGCTCGCCCCGCCCAGTGAGCGTTGGCGGCCGGACCCGGGCCGCCCGGAGACGGTGCTTTTCGTCGGCCGCTTCGACAATCACAAGGGCGGCGACGTGATGCTCGACGCCTTCGCGCGAGTTGCGGCGACGAGGCCCGGCACGCGGCTGATCTTCGTGGGACCGCAGCCCGGTTACGTCGACCCGGCAGGGAGACGGTGGTCGTACGAGGACTATGCCCGAAGGTGCTTCGGCGATCGTGACATCGCCGCACGCGTGCAGGCGACGGGGCCTCTGGCGCCGCCTCAGGTGCGGGGCCTGCGTCGCGAGGCCTCGGTGGTAGTCGCGCCGTCGCGGTATGAGAACTTCGGCTTCACGATCCTGGAATGCCTGTCGCAGGGGTGTCCGGTGGTAGCGACGTCGGCGGGCGGCACGCCGGAAATCGTGCAGCACGACCGGAACGGCCTGCTCGCGCCTCCGGGCGAGCCGGGGCCGCTCGCCGAGGCGATCGTGGCGCTGCTCGCCGATCCGGCGCGGGCCGAGCGACTGGCCGCGCAGGGCCTGGCGGACTGCGCCGAGCGGTATCACCCCGAGACGATCGCCCGCACGACAGCGGCGTTCTATACCCGCGTGCTCGGCGGGCCGGGGAGCGTGCGACGGTGAAGACGCTCGTCGTCATCGTGTGCTACAAGGTCGTGGACCTCACGATCGACTGCCTGCGCACGCTCGACGACGAGGTCCGCTCGATGCCGTCCACGCGGGTGGTCGTGTGCGAGAACGGGACCGGCGGGGACGCGGCCCGGCGGCTCGCCGAGGCTATCGCGACCGGAGGGTGGGGCGACTGGTGCGAACTGCAGGTCATCCACCCCAACCGCGGCTTCACGGGCGGTAACAACCACGTCATCCGCGGGGCGTTGGCGTCGGCCGATCCGCCGCGCTACGTGCTGCTGCTCAACGCCGACACGCTCGTGCACCCCGGGGCCCTGCGGACGCTCGTGGCGTTCATGGACGAGCACCCCACGGCGGGCATCGCCGGCAGCCGACTGGAGGCCCGCGACGGTTCGGTGCAGGTGTCCGCGTTCCGGTTCTACTCCCCCATCAGCGAGTTTGACCGCGGGCTGCGGCTGGGGGTGGTGTCGCGGCTGCTGAGGCGGTGGAGCGTGTGCCCGCCGCCGGCGCCGGAGACGACGCAGGCCCAGTGGGTCTCGGGCGCGTGCATGATCATCCGACGCGACGTGATCGACGCCATCGGCCCGCTCGACGAGGGATACTTCACGTACTTCGACGACGTCGACTACTGCTGGAACGCCCGCCGGGCCGGCTGGCCCGTGTGGTACGTGCCCGCGAGCCGGGTGGTGCATCTTGAAGGCGCGTCGACGGGCATCTCGTCGGCCCGACCCGCCAAGGGACGCCGCGCGTCGTACTGGTACCAGGCCCGGCGCCGGTTCTACCTCAAGAACTACGGCCCGCTGCGGGCGGCGCTCGTGGACGCGGCGTTCATCGCCGGGCTGAGTTTGTTCCGGCTTCGCCAGGCCGTGCAGCGCAAGCCCGATGACGACCCCGCACGCTTCCTGCGCGACACCGTGCGCCACAGCGTCTTCCTCGCCGGCTTCGGCCTTCAGGACGTCCCCAACCCGGCCCTGGTGCGGCCGGTCCAGGAGCCCGCCCCGTGAACCTCGACCGATCGAACGTGCCCGTGTTCGTGCTGTGCGGCGGCTTGGGCACCCGCCTTCGCGAAGAGACCGAGTTGCGCCCCAAGCCCATGGTGCCCGTCGGTAACAGGCCGATCCTGTGGCACGTCATGCGCACGTACTCGCACCACGGCTTCAAGCGTTTCATCCTGTGCCTGGGGTACAAGTCCGAGGTCATCAAGTCGTACTTCCTCAACTACGCCTCGCTCAACAGCGACTTCACCGTCAACCTCAAGTCCGACGCCGTCACGGTGCACTCGGTCGACCACGACCAGGACTGGGAAGTGACGCTCGCGTACACGGGCGAACTGACCATGACGGGCGCCCGCGTCGCGCGGGCCGCGGCCAAGTACCTGGGCACGGCCGAGCATTTCGCCGTCACCTACGGCGACGGGCTCACCAACGCAGATCTCGGGCGCGAATGGTCGTTCCACCGGGCCGAGAGCCGCATCGGCACGGTGCTGGGGGTCAACCCGCCGTCGCGGTTCGGCGAACTGAAGGTCGACGGCGGCGCGGTGCGCGAGTTCGCCGAGAAACCCGAGTTCACAGAGAGCTGGATCAACGGCGGGTACTTCTTCTTCAAGCGCGAGTTCCTGCGGTACCTCTCCGACGCCGAGGGGTGCGTGCTCGAGCGCGAGCCGCTGGTGCGGCTCGCGGCCGACGGGCAACTGAGCATGTTCAAGCTCCCGCCCGGCGGGTTCTGGGGGTGCATGGACACGCAGCGCGACCGCGAGCACCTGGACAAGCTCTGGGCCTCGGGCTCGGCGCCGTGGGCGGTCTGATTTCGGTTCTTCCGCACGACACAAGCGAGGCATCTGCATGAAAGCGTTCGTCACCGGCCATCGCGGCTACATCGGGTCTCACCTGGTCGACGTGCTCAAGCAGCACGGCCACAGCGTCGTCGGCTGCGATGTCGACCTCTTCGCCGGCTGCAACTGGGAGCCGATGACCCCGGCCGACGTCGACCTGCGCAGGGACGTGCGCGATATCCAGCCCGCCGACCTCGCGGGGTGCGATTGCGTCATGCACCTGGCGGCCATCTCGAACGACCCCATGGGGGCCGTCGACGGCGGACTGACCTTCGACATCAACCGCGACGCGTCGGTCAGGCTGGCGAAGGTCGCCAAGCAGGCGGGCGTGCCGCGGTTCCTGTTCGCCGGCAGCTGCTCGGTCTACGGCCAGGGCGCCAAGCTCGACCTGGACGAGTCGGACCCGCTCAACCCGCTCACGGCGTACGCGCAGTCGAAGATCGAGACCGAGACGCTCGTGTCCGCACTCGCCGACTCCACGTTCTCGCCCGCGTTCCTTCGGAACGCGACGGCGTACGGGCACTCCCCGATGCTGCGGATCGACCTGGTCGTCAACAACCTGCTCGGCTCGGCCCTGGCGTTCGGCGAGATCCGCATCCAGTCCGACGGCAGCCCGTGGCGGCCGCTGATCCACTGCCGCGACATCGCCCGCGCGTTCGTCGCCTTCGCCGAGGCCCCGCGCGACGCCGTCCATAACAAGGCCGTGAACGTGGGCGGCAATCCCGAGAACTACCAGGTCCGCCAGGTCGCCGATGAGGTAAAGCGGCTGATGCCCGCGGCGAAGATCACGTACACCGGCGAGGTCGGGGCCGACCCCCGCAACTACCGCGTGAACTTCGACATGCTCGCGCGGGTGCTGCCGGGCTTCAAGCTGCAGTACACGCTCGCGTCCGGCATGGACGAGCTGTTCCGGGCCATGTCGCGCCACGGGTTCTCGAAGAAGGACTTCGAGGGCGACCAGTTCGTCCGCCTGCGGACGCTCAAGAAGCGGCTCGACCTCATCCAGCGCCCCGGCCAGGCCAAGACCACCCCCAGCGAGAATCGCCCATGATCTTCACCGAAACGCCCCTCAAGGGCGCGTACATCATCAACCTCGAGAAACGCGGCGACGACCGCGGCTTCTTCGCCCGCGTGTTCTGCGAGCGTGAGTTCAGCGCCCACACCCTGGTCACCAGGTACGTGCAGGTGAACAACTCGCTCTCCGGCCAGAAGGGCACGCTGCGCGGGATGCACTACCAGCTCGCCCCCAAGGCCGAGACCAAGCTCGTCCGCTGCATCAAGGGCAGCCTGTACGACGTCATCCTCGACCTGCGGCCCGGCTCCCCCACCTTCGGCAAGAGCTTCGGAGCAGAACTGAGCGCGTCGAACCGTACGATGATGTACGTCCCCAAGGGCTTCGCACACGGGTTCATCACCCTGAGCGACGACTGCGAGGCGTTCTACTTCGTCGACGAGTTCTACGCACCCGACGCCGAGCGCATCGTCCGCTGGAACGACCCCGCCTTCGCGATCCAGTGGCCCGCGGCACCGGCGGTGCTTTCGGACAAGGACGCGAAGGCACCCGACTTCACCCCCGCCTGGCACCTGCAGGGACAGTCCGCATGAAAGTCCTCTTCACCGGCGCCAGTTCCTTCACCGGCTTCTGGTTCGTGCGCGAACTCGCCCGCGCGGGTCACGACGTCACCGCCACGTTCCGTCGCGGCGTGGACGAGTATCCCGATGAACCGCGCCGCACGCGCGTGCGTGAACTCGCAACGGTGTGCCGGCCGGTCGTCGGGGCGGCGTTCGGGGACGACAAGTTCCTGGAACTGGTCCGCGGGACGGCGTGGGACGTGGTGTGCCATCACGCCGCCGAGGTGACGAACTACAAGAGCCCGGACTTCGACGCCGTGGGCGCCACCGCCAGCAACACCCGCGCGGCCGCGAAAGTCATGGAGCTGATGAAGCAGGCCGGGTGCCACCGCCTCGTGGTCACCGGCAGCGTGTTCGAGAATGACGAGGGTGCAGGGTCGGAAGGGCTCGCGGCGTTCTCGGCGTACGGCCTGTCCAAGGCCCTGGCGTGGCAGACGCTGCGCTACTACGCCGGGCGGGCCGGGCTGTCGGTGGGCAAATTCGTGATTCCCAACCCGTTCGGCCCCTTCGAGGAGCCACGCTTCACGGCGTACCTCATGAAAAACTGGCTCGCCGGCAAGCCCGCCGGCGTGAACACGCCGGAGTACGTGCGCGACAACATCCACGTCTCGCTGCTGGCCCGCTGCTACGCGAGGTTCGTGGCCGGACTGGGAACCGCTCCCGGCATCGCGCGGCTGAACCCGTCGGGCTACGTCGAGAGCCAGGGCGCGTTCACCCAGCGGTTCGCCGCCGAGATGCGGGCACGCCTGCACCTGGCGTGCGAAGTCACCCTCGCCCGCCAGACCGACTTCTCCGAACCCCGTACCCGCATCAACACCGACCCCGCCCGACCGCTCGTGCCGGACTGGGACGAGGCCAAGGCGTGGGACGACGTCGCGGCGTACTACGCGGGTTCACACCGCTGACGCCGCTCACCCCCCGGCAGATCATGTCCAGCACACTCTCATCCACACCGTTCGACGCCGTGATCATCGGCGGCGGCGCCGTCGGCCTGGCGACCGCCATGGCGCTCTCGACTGTCCACGCACGCCGCGTCGCGGTCGTCGAGGCCGAGCCGACGCTCGCCGCCCACCAGACCGGCAACAACAGCGGCGTCATTCACTCCGGGCTGTACTACAAGCCGGGGAGCCTCAAGGCCCGCCTGTGCTGCGAAGGCCGCGAGCTCATGTACCGCTTCTGCCTGGAGCACGGCGTGCCGCACGAGCGGTGCGGGAAGATCGTGGTCGCGACGAGCGAACCCGAGCTCGGGGCCCTCACCACGCTCGAGCAGCGCGGGGCCGCCAACGGCCTGGCCAAGCTCCGGCGCCTCACCATCGACGAACTGCGCGAGCACGAGCCCCACGTCGCGGGCATCGCCGGCATCCACGTCGTCGAGACCGGCATCGTCGACTACAAGCGGGTCACCTCGGCATACGCCGATGTCGTCCGACGCACCGGCGGAACCGTCCAGACTTCGGCACGGGCCGTCGGCATCCGGCGCACCGCCCAGGGCGTCACCGTTGAGACGACCGCCGGCACCGTGCACGCCCGTGTGCTCGTCAACTGCGCCGGGCTGCACTCCGATCGCGTCGCCAAGCTCGCCGGCGTCGACCCGGGCGTGAAGATCGTGCCGTTCCGCGGCGAGTACTACACGCTCAAGCCGTCCGCCGCCCACCTGGTCAAGCACCTCATCTACCCCGTACCGAACCCCGCCTTCCCGTTCCTGGGCGTGCACTACACGCGCATGATCGGCGGCGGCATCGAGGCCGGGCCCAACGCCGTGCTCGCCCTGAGCCGGCACGGCTACTCCTGGACGCGGATGAACCTGCGCGACATGGTCGATGCCGCGACCTTCCCGGGCCTGTGGAAGCTGTGCCGCAAGCACTGGTCCGACGGCCTGGGCGAAGTCCACCGCTCGCTGAGCAAAGCCGCGTTCGTCCGCGCTCTGCAGAAGCTGCTGCCCGAGATCACCAGCGCGGACCTCGAGCCGGGCGGCGCCGGCGTACGGGCCCAGGCGATGGAGCCCTCAGGCGCACTCGTGGACGACTTCCGCATCCTTGAAACTCCGAACATGGTGCACGTCTTGAACGCCCCCTCTCCCGCCGCAACCGCGTCGATCGCCATCGGGCGGCATATTGGCACGATCACCGATGCCCGGTTCTGAGCAGCCCCAGAATCAGCCGGGCAGTCTCGGCATCGTCGTGATCGGACGCAACGAGGGCGAACGCCTCGTGCGCTGCCTGCGCAGCGTCGGCGGGCGAGGGCCGACCGTCTACGTCGACTCCGGCAGCACCGACCGCAGCGTCGAAACCGCTCGCGAGCACGGCGCACAGGTCGTGCAGCTCGACCTGTCCCTCCCGTTCACCGCCGCCCGCTCGCGCAACGCCGGCCTGCGCCGCCTGCTCGAACTCCACCCCGGCCTGTTCTGCGTCCAGTTCGTCGACGGCGACTGCGAGATTGACCCCGCCTGGCTCGACGCCGCCCTCGCGGCCCTGCACGCCGATGCAGCCCTCGCCGCCGTCTGTGGCCGGCTCATCGAACGACGCCCCGACGCCAGCCTGTACAACCGCCTGTGTCAGCTCGAATGGAACCAGCCCGCCGGCCAGGTCAACGCCTGCGGCGGCGTGGCCGCGTACGCCGTCGCCCCACTGCTGGCCGCCGGCTTGTTCCGCGAGGACATGATCGCGGGCGAAGAGCCCGAACTGTGCTTCCGCCTGCGGGCCCGGGGCGGGCGCATCCTCCGGCTCGACGTCCCCATGGCCACCCACGACGCCGCGATGACGCGCCTGGGCCAATGGCTCCGGCGAGCCCGGCGCGGCGGCCACGCCTTCGCTGAGTGCTTCTGGATTCACCGCACCGCGCGATACCGGCTGCGCGAGTCTGCCCGCATCCTCGCGTGGGGGTTCGTCATGCCGCTCGCGGGTGCGGCACTTGCCGTCCTCGCCCTCGCCTGGCCGCCCGCGTGGTTCGGCGTGGGCGCCATCGCCGTCCTGTACGCTCTCGTGCTCGCCCGTGCCGCCCGCGAACAGCTCCGCCGCGGCACCCGCCCGACCGACGCCCTGCTGTACGCCGCCTTCTGCACCATCGCGAAGGTCCCCGAGGCCGTCGGCATCGCCCAGTTCGCCGCCAATCGTCTGCGCAGCCGGCGCACCCCGCTCATCGAGTACAAGGCCTGATCGAGCGTCGTCCATCCCTCCCCCACTCGCACCCTCCCCCCGTGCACGTCGCGTACATCGCAGCCCGCCTCCCGTCGCTCTCCGAGACGTTCGTGTACCGCGAACTGCTCGCCGTCCGCGCCTTGGGCATCGACGTCACGCCCGTCAGCGTCTTCGCTCCGGACTCGAACACACCGGACGACGCGCTGCGGCGACTCGCCGACGAAGGCCTGGTCGTCTACACCGGTTCAGGATGGCGTGCCGCCGTGCTTGAAGCGCTGCGTTCGCCGATCCGCGCAGCGGGCACGCTCCTCGCCAGCCTCCGCGATGCGATCACAACGTCCGACGCTCCGATCCGAACGCGCGTGAAGATCCCCGGCCAGGCCCTCGCCGCCCTCGGCCTCGCCGCCCGCCTTCGAGCCCACGCCGTCGACCACCTGCACGCCCACATGGCGAACACACCCGCCACAATCGCGATGTACACCGCCCGTCACCTGGGAATCGGATTCAGCTTCACCGGCCACGCCAACGACCTGTTCGTGCACCGGTCCCTGCTCCCCCAGAAGATCGCGCGCGCCGACTTCGTCGCCTGCATCAGTCGCTGGCACCGGGCCTTCTACCAGCGCTGGGGCGCGATCGACGACGCTCGCTCCCCGGTCATCCGCTGCGGCGTCGACCCGCCGCCATCCACCGATTCCGCCAACACCCCGCGGCCCGGCGCCCCGCTCCGCGTGCTGTGCGTCGCCCGACTGGTCCCCAAGAAGGGGATCGACACCCTCATCCGTGCCGTCGCCGCCCTTGGCGCCGACACCCCGGTGGAGTGCACGGTCATCGGCGACGGCCCCCAGCGCGACCGGCTCGCGACCCTGATCGACTCGCTCGGCGTGACCGGACGCGTCCGCCTCCTGGGCGCCCGGCCGCATCCCGAGGTTCTCGACCTCGTCCGCGCCTGCGACACCTTCGTCCTGGCGTGCCGGCGCGACCCGGGCACCGGCGATCAGGACGGCATCCCGGTCTCGCTCATGGAAGCCATGGCCGCGTCGCGGTGCGTGGTCACCACAAACCTGCCGCCGCTCGATGAGCTCGTCGTCGCCGACCGCACCGGGCTGTGCGTTGCTCCCGATGACCCCGGCGCACTGGCCGCGGCCCTGCACACCCTCGCTCACGATCCCGCCCTTCGCACCCGGCTCGCGCACGCCGGACGGGCCCACGTTCTGGCCGAGTTCGACCGCACCGTGAACGCCCGAAGGCTCGCCGAGCGGTTCCTCGCCGCCGCCACCCGGCGGGCCCGCACCCCCACCACCGTTCCCACCATTGCATGAGCCGCCGCTACCTCATCGTCGCCCCCGGCCGCAACGAGGCCAAGTTCATGCGCCGCACGCTCGACAGCCTCGCGGCTCAGACGGTCCCGCCCGCGCTGGTCATCGCCGTCGACGACGGATCCACCGACGACTCGCCGAAGATCCTCACCGAGTATTCCGCCCGTTTCCCCTGGCTCCGCGTCGTCACCCGCAAAGACCGCGGCGAACGCTCCGTCGGCCCGGGCGTCATCGAGGCGTTCTACGCCGGACTCGACACCGTCAACCTCGACGACTTCGACTACGTCTGCAAGCTCGACCTCGACCTCGAACTGCCCCCCCGCTACTTCGAAGGCCTCATGGAGCGCATGGAGGCCAACCCGCGCCTGGGCTGCTTCTCGGGCAAGCCCTATTACCCCGGCCCGGCGAACCCCGACGGCGTCTTCGGCCAGGAACTCATCCGCGAGGCCATCGGCGACGAGGTCTCCGTCGGCGCCAGCAAGTTCTACCGCGTCACCTGCTTCCGACAGATCGGCGGGTTCGTGCGCCAGGTCATGTGGGACGGCATCGACAACCACCGCGCCCGCATGCTCGGCTGGCAGGTCGGTTCCACCGACGACCCCGCCCTGCGCTTCATCCATCTCCGACCGATGGGCTCGAGCCACAAGAGCATGTGGACCGGGCGCAAACGACACGGCTTCGGCCAGTACTTCATGGGCACCGGCATCGTCTTCATGACCGCCAGCGCCCTGTACCGCGTGCCCAGGCGCCCGTACGTCGTCGGCGCCCTCGCCATCTGGTGGGGCTATGTGGAGAGCATGCTGCGGCGCGTCCCCCGCTACGGCGACCGCGCCTTCCGGTCGTTCTTGCGCCGGTACCAGTTCGAGAGCCTTGTCCTGGGGAAGGCCCGGGCCGCCGCCCGCGCCGAATTCCGCGCGAAAGACGCCTGGAACCCCGCCCGCCGGCCCCCGGCATAATCACGCCCGTGCGTTCCTCTCGGGACGACCCGCACCCGCCGATACTCTCACCCGCACGCTTCACGACCACGAGCCCCCACCATGCCCCCTCTCGACACGCTCCGCTCCAAGATCGCTTCCCGCGAAGCCCTCGTCGGCATCATCGGCCTTGGGTACGTCGGCCTTCCCCTGGCCGCGGCCTTTCACGACGCCGGAATGCGCGTCCTGGGCTTCGACATCGACGCCGCCAAGATCGAAGCCCTCGCGTCCGGGCGCAGCTACCTCAAGCACCTGGGTGAGGACATGTTCGTCGCCCTGGGCCGCTCGGCCCGCTTCTCGGCCACGACCGACTTTGCGCGACTCGCCGAGCCCGACGTCCTCATCGTCTGCGTGCCCACGCCGCTGGGTCGCCACCGCGAGCCCGACCTCACCTACGTCGTCAACTCCGGTCGCGACATCGGCCGCACGCTCCGCGCCGGCCAGTTGCTCGTGCTCGAGTCGACCACGTACCCCGGCACCACGCGCGACGATTTCCTGCCCGCCGTCCTCGCCGCCCGGCCCGAGAAGGCCCGCACCCTCGAATCCGGGCGCGACTTCTTCGTCGCCTTCAGCCCCGAGCGCGAGGACCCGGGCCGCAAGAGCCACAACACCAAGACCACCCCCAAGCTCGTCGGCGGCCTCGACGCCGCCTCCGGTGAACTCGCCACCATCCTCTATCGCCACGCCATCGAGCGGGTCGTCACGGTCTCGTCCGCGGAGGTCGCCGAGGCCGCCAAGATCCTCGAGAACACCTTCCGCGCCGTCAACATCGCCATGGTGAACGAGCTCAAGGTCCTCTTCACGGAGATGGGCATCGACGTGTGGGAGGTCATCGACGCCGCGGCCACCAAGCCCTTCGGCTTCATGCCCTTCTACCCCGGCCCCGGCCTGGGCGGCCACTGCATCCCCATCGACCCGTTCTACCTCACCTGGAAGGCCCGCGAAGTCGGCCGCCCCACGCGCTTCATCGAACTCGCCGGCGAGATCAACCACGCCATGCCCGACTACGTCGTGGCCCGCACCTCCGCGGCCCTCAACGCCCGCGGCAAGGCCGTGAAGGGCTCGCGCATCCTGGTGCTCGGCCTCGCGTACAAGCCCGACATCGACGACGTGCGCGAGAGCCCCAGCTTCGAACTCATCGAGAAGCTCCGCGATCTCGGCGCCGACGTCGCGTACCACGATCCCCACGTCGCCAGGACGCACCAGATGCGCAAGTACGACCTGCGCATGGCGAGCGTGGAGTTCACGCCCTCGGAACTCGCGCGCTACGACGCCGTCGTCGTCAGCACCCATCACTCCGCCTACGACTGGCAACTCGTCGCCGACCACGCCAAGCTCGTCATCGACACCCGCAACGCCCTCAAGGGCGTCTCGGGCCGCCGCGACCACATCGTGCCCGCGTGAGCACCGCCGACCTCCCAGGCCGCATCCTGCTGCTCGGTCAGCCCATCGACGCCGTGACGTCCACGCAGGCCCTCGCGCGCATCTTCACCGATCTTTCCGCCGCTCGCGGCGGCTGGGTCGTCACCCCCAACCTCGACATCCTCCGACGCCTCGTGCTCGACACCGACTTCCGCCAACTCTGCTCTGGCGCCAGCCTTATGCTCGCCGACGGCATGCCGCTGGTCTGGGCCAGCCGGCTCCAGGGCACCCCGCTGCCCGCGCGCGTCGCGGGCTCGGACCTCATCTGGGACCTCGCCGCCGCTGCCGCCCGCGAAGACCGCTCGATGTACTTCCTCGGCGGCAACCCCGGCGCCGCCGAAGGGGCCGCGAACCTCCTCGTGCGGCGTTCACCCTCGCTCCGGATCGTCGGCACCGAGTGCCCGCCCCTGGGCTTCGAGCGCGACGAGGCGTACATGACCGGCCTGCTCGCCCGCATGCACGCCGCGGCGCCGGACATCGTGCTCGTCGCCCTGGGCTGTCCGAAGCAGGAACACGTCATCACCCGCCTGCGTCCCCACCTGCCGCGCACCTGGTTCCTGGGCGTCGGCGTGACCTTCAGCTTCGTCACCGGCGATGTGCGTCGCGCCCCGCGTTGGCTCCAGCGGCTCGGGCTCGAATGGACCCATCGGCTCATCCAGGAACCGCGCCGCCTGTGGCGACGCTACCTCGTCGACGGCCTCCCCTTCGCCGCTCGCCTGCTGATGGTGTCCGCCTTGCAGCGCGTGCGACCCAACTCCGGACTACCACCGCACGAGGCCCGGTCGTGATGCAGGCCCCCCACATCCCGCTCGCGGCCCGCGTTTCGGCCGTGGTCCTCCTCGGCGGCACGCTCCGTGCCCAGGACTTTCATCGAGCGCTGCGCCGCCCGCTGGTTTCGCTCCCGCTCAGCGAAACCCAGACGATGTGGTCACGCTGGCACGCCGCCGCGGCGTCCCTCGCCGAGTCCTCGTCAGAACCCGCTCCCGTCCGCCTCGACCTGCTCGTTGGCGACCCGGCCGACGCCCCCAGTGCGCAATCGGGCGCCGGGACCGTCCGCGCAGGCTCGTTCGTCGATCGCGGCGACGTCCGCGGCACCGCCGGCGTCCTGCGCGACCACATTGAGCACACCGGCGCCACCGGCTTCGTTCTCGTCGCAAACGCCAACCAGGCCGTCCTCGGTGACTTTGCAAGCCTCGTCCACACCCTCGCCGCGGGCGTCCGCGACATCGCCCTCATGACCTCGACCGAGGGCAACGGCGGGTTCCTCATGCTCGCTCGGGCCGAGTGCCTCCTGGCGATCTCCACCAAGGGCTTCGTCGACCTCAAGGAGCAGGCCCTGCCCATGCTCGCCCGCAACCACGACGTCCGCGTCGTGCACGCCCCGCTCGGCGCCGGGCCCACGTCCGTCCGCTCCCATGGCGACTACCTCCGCCTCGTCGCCCGCCTGCACTCCCAATCCACTCCCGACCGCTTAAACTCCATCGAGGACCGCTTCGGTCTGCGTTTTCGCCTTGTCGAGCAGGGCGCGACCGTCGCCCCCGACGCGGTGATCCAGAATTCTGTCGTCCTGCGCGACGGCAGCGTCAGTCCCGGCGCCGCTGTCGCCTGGAGCGTCGTCACCGCCGGCGCGAACGTCCCCACCGGCTCCGCCGTACGCAACAAGCTGGTGTCCCCTTGAACGCCCTGCCCGCCCACACCCGCTCCGCATCGACGTCACGCCCCCGCCCGGTCTCGCCGGTCGAGGTCGGAGGCATCGCGTGCGTGCTCGGGGCCGCGGCCATCTTCGCCGCCTGGGACGCCTGGGCCGATATCTGGTTCGTCGCCACCCGCGATGAGGAACAGAGCCACATCCTGCTCGTGCCCATCGTCGCCGTCTGGATGGCCTGGGCCCGGCGCATCCGCCTGCGCAAACTCCATCCCCAGGTCAGCATCGCCGGCCTCGGCCTCATTGTCGTCGGAGCCCTCGCGTGCCACCAGGGCTTTCGTTCCGCCCTCGACATCGCGTGGCACGGCGGCGCGGTCCTCATGCTCATCGGCGCCCTGCTCACGGTTCTGGGTCGCCACATCGCCTTCGCAATCCTGCCAGCCTTCCTCGTGCTCGTATTCCTCGTCCCCGTCCCCGGGGCGCTCCGCCAGGCCCTCGCCCACCCGCTTCAAACCGCCGCGGCCCACCTCACCCAGCTTGCCCTCGAGGTGATCGGCGTCGACGTCGAGCGCACCGGCAACGTCCTGGTCGTGCAAGGGCACCAGATCGCGGTCGCCGAAGCGTGCAACGGCATGCGCATGGTCTGGGCCCTCATCCTTGTCGCCTACGCGTTCGCGATGAGCATTCCGCTGCGAAACAGCGTCCGCTTCATCATCCTCGTGCTCAGCCCCGTGCTCGCCCTCACGTGCAACGTCATCCGCCTCATCCCGACCGCCTTGCTGTACGGCTCAGGTGACCACGACCTCGCCGACAAGTTCCACGACATCAGCGGCTGGCTCATGATCCCGATCGCGTTCGCCGGACTTCTGGGCGTCATCCGCATTCTCCGCTGGGCAGCCGTCCCCGTCGCCCGCTACAACCTCGCGTACCAATGACCCCGCGGACAGCTTTCAGCCGACGTTGGATGATCTACGCCGCCGCGGGCGTGGCCCTCGCCATCATGGCCTGCATCGCCGGCGCCCGCATCGCGACGCGCTCGCCCATCGATGCCTCGCCCTACCACGCCCGCGTAAAGGCCGTCATCCAGGCCATCCCGTACCGGCTCGCCCGCTGGGAAGGCGAGGACATCCCCGTCCCTCCCGCCGCGGTCGCGCTGCTGCGTCCGAACGTCCTGCTCGGCCGCCAATACCGGTCCGAGCGCGATCGTGTCCAGGTGTCGCTCGTTGTCGTCCAGTGCCAGGATGCCCGCGACCTCGCCGGCCACTACCCGCCGATCTGCTACCCCGCCCGCGGCTGGCACGCCGCGTCCGCGCAGGAGGGGATCACCCTGCCCGGGTGCACCATCGGCCCGATCGCCCGGTACGCCTTCTCACGCCCCGCCGATATTCACAGCACCGGGCTGGTCGTCTACAACGTGCTGATTCTGCCGGGTATCGGACCCGTCCGGTCGATGTTCGACGTCCGCGAGGCCGCCGGCAACCCCCAGGCCCGCGCTTTCGGCGCCGCCGAGATCCAGATGCTCGTTCCTGCCGATCTGATGGACTCCGAACAGGCCGGCATCGTCGCCGAGCTGCTTTCCGAGCTCCAGCCCGTCGTCCAGGCCCTCACCGACCGCCACTAGCCCGCAGCGCATGAACGACCCCGGACACATCCACGACCTCGTCCCGGCCCCGCCGCGCCACGCCGACCTGCACGCGGTCGTGCCCGCGCGCTCGTCGGAGCCCGAGCAGGTCAACGTCGTCAAGCTGTTGCACCGGCTCCTGCGGGGGCGCTACCCCTTCGTCATCGTCCTGGGCGTGCTCTTGGTCGCCGCCGGCGCGGTCACGGGCTATGTCCTGGGAATCCCCAAGTACCGCGCCGACGCCCTTATTCGCATCCAGCCGCGCATGCCCAGGATCCTCTACGAGAGCGAGCAGACCTCGGTCACCCCGATGTTCTCGAGCTTCGTGAGCACCCAAGCCAGCCTCGTCAAACAGGACCGCGTGATCACCCGCGCCATGAATTCCGAGGAATGGCGCCGCCTCGGCCGCCCGAACACCCCGCAGGCCCAGGACGACTTCCGCGACTCGGTCCGCGTCGTCACGAACCAGGACGCGCCCGAGCTCATCAGCGTCAGCTTCGTCGACATCGACGCGGTCGCCGCCAAAATCGGACTCGAGCAGACGCTCCGCGCCTACGAAGCCATCTTCGGCCAGGCGGAATCACGCCAGGTCACGCAGTTCCAGCTCGCCACCCTCGAGAGCCGCCGACGCACCCTCACCGAGGACATCACCCGCCGCCGCCAGGACATCCGAACCATCGCGGCCGAGTACGGCACCGAAGACCTCGCCCAGCTCCACGGCCTGAAGATGGACCACCTGCTCGTCACAGAGCGCCGCCTGGGCGAGGTCGAACTCGCCCTCGCGCAGATCGTCGACAAGCCGGGCGCCGCACCCGCCGGGGAGGCCCCCGCCGACCTGCCCCCCGACGAGATCGCCCGCGTCGACCAGGCCATGGCCGGCTACCTCGCCAAGCGCCGCGAATTCGAGAAGGTCATCGAGGCCCTCAAGGCCCGCGGCTTCGGGGCCCAGCACCCCGATTACCAGCAGGTCGAGGCCGAGATCGCCGCCCTCGACCTGTCGATCTCCGCCTACGCCAACGCCTGGAACGCCGATCGCGCCGCCGGCAAGCTCACACCGTCCCCCGGCGGCAACGGCCTCATCGCCGAGACCCCCGACCAGCTCCGGGCCCGGCTCGAAGCCCTCAAGACCCAGGCCGCCCGCGCCCGCGCCGACGTCGTTGAGCTCGGCAACAAGCGCCTCGACATCGAAGCCCGCCAGCGCGAGATCGCCAACCTCACCACGCTCCTGGACGAGGTCAACCGTCGCATCGACGAGGTCAACGTTGAGGCCAAGGTCGAGCAGACCGTCGGCCGCATCGAGGTCATCCTCCCCGAGGCCGTCCCCGCCGTCCCCACCGATGACCCCCGCAAGAAGTACGCCGCGTTCGGCGGCACCATGGGCGGAGGCCTTGTCATGGCCTTCACCCTGCTCGTCGGCCTCATCGATCGGCGCTTCCGCTACTCCGACGAACTCACCGACACCACCAAGCGCCCCCTGCTGGCCTGCCTCCCCCTCGTCACCGACCGCAAGGACGAGGAAGCCCTCGGCGCGGCTCACAACATCCACCGCATCCGCGCCCTGCTGCAGATCGCCAGCCCGGGCCACCGCACAATCGTCATCACCAGCCCGTCCCCGGGCGAGGGTAAGACAAGCGTCTGCATCTCCCTGGGCATGTCCTTCGCCGCCGTCGGCGAGCGCACGCTGCTGGTCGACCTGGACCTCATCGGCCGCGGCCTCACGTCGCGCCTCGCCCTGCGCGCCCAGGTCGGCCTTCACGCCGCCCTCGCCGGCACTCCGGTCGACACCCTCGCCGCCCAGGTCCGCGCCCCGCACCTGTTCGCCCTGCCCATCGAGCACCTCGACGGGCGCACCCCCTCGAGCCTGCGCCGAGACGACATCCGCACCCTCCTCGACGACGCCGCCAGGACCTTCTCCTGCATCATCGTCGACACCGGCCCCATCCTGGGCAGCCTCGAAGCCAACTATGCCGCCGCCGCCGCCGACGGCGTCGTCCTGGTCATCAGCCGCGGCCAGCCCCGCTCGAACTTCGAGCGCGCCGTCTCCGATCTCCGCCAGGTCGGGGCCCGCATCCTCGGCATTGTCTTCAACCGCGCCCGCACCTCCGACTTCCGACACTCCAACCCCAGCGCCTCCATCCGCTTCTCTCGGCCCACGCAGCCGGGCACGCGCCCCCCGCCGTCCCAGCAGCCCTCGATCGACCCTCTCGCCGATGTGGTCGCCGACGACCTTGTCGCGTCTCCCGGGCCCGACGCGCCCGCGTCCGCATCGCCGTTCGAGCCCAGCTGATGCAGCCCTCGCCCTACGCCGCTCACCTCTGGGGCCTTGAGCTTCACGAACTGCACGACCGCTTCTGGGCCTCCCGGGGCGTCCAGGTCGTCCGCCCCAACCGCGCCGTGCAGGTCGCCGACGTCGCAGAGCTCTACCTGCTGCTCGATACCGGCGTGCTGCTGATCGCGCGGCTCGCGCCCATCCTCGACGACTTCGCCTGGCTCGACCCCGACCTCGCCCAGATCCGCATCCGCGATCAGGTCCGCTCCGCCTTCACCGAACAGGCCCTCGCCGACACCCAGGGCCGCTTCGTCCGCTACGTCCGGCGCTACGCCGAGTCCGACCCGCGCCGCGGGCGCATCGGCCTCACCCGCGACCCCGAGCTCGCCCGCCTCTGGCAGGCCGCCCCCAACTCCCGCGACGCCTGGCGGGCCCTGCGCCGCGTTGTCCGTCCCACCATGCGCTGGAGCGCTTCGATCCGCGGCCGGCTCTACCACGCCGCCGACCCCATCGAGTGCGCCGACTTCCTCGAGGACCTCACCGCCGGCTGGCCCCGCCCCGACACCACCATCCCCGGGCTCGTGCGCCGCGCCGCCGGGGTGTGGGCTCATCATTCCGCGTCGGTCGACAGCCGCGCCCGGCTCGTCGGCCCGCTCTGGATCGGCGCCGGCCGCACCATCGCCGCGGACGACGCGATCGTCGGTCCAGGCGCCCTGACCGACCACGCTCCCCCCGCCGCCCCGCCCCCCGACGTCCGCTGGCTGGAGATCGAGCCCGTCGGCGTGCTCGCGTTGCGTGCCTCGGCCCGCCGCCACGTCCGCCGCCCCTTCAAGCGCGCCTTCGACATCCTCTTCTCCCTCGCGGTGCTCGCCTTCACCCTTCCGCTCTACCCCATCATCGCCCTGCTCATCGCGCTCGAGGACGGCCGCCCCGTCTTCTTCAGCCACGAGCGCGAGACCGTCGGCGGCCGCCGCTTCGGCTGCATCAAGTTCCGCTCCATGCGCCGCGACGCCGAGCAGATCAAGCAGCAGCTCCAGGCCCTGAACAGGGCCGACGGCCCCCAGTTCTACATCCCCGACGACCCCCGCCTCACCCGCGTCGGACGCGTCCTGCGCGACCTGCAGCTCGATGAACTGCCGCAGTTCATCAACGTCCTGTTTGGCGACATGTCCGTCGTCGGCCCGCGTCCAAGCCCACGCCGCGAGAACCAGTACGCTCCCGGCTGGCGCGAGGCCCGCCTGAGCGTCCGCCCCGGCGTCACCGGCCTCTGGCAGATCATGCGGACCCGCTCCGACGGCGCCGATTTCCAGGAGTGGATCAAGTACGATCTTGAGTACGTGCAGAATCAGTCATTCCGTCTGGACGCCTGGATCATCTGGCAGACCGTCTCGATGCTCCTGCGCCGCATCTTCCGCCCATGAAAATGAAACCAAAGACGTTCCGTCGCCTCGTCCTGCTCGGCGTGCTCCTGACGCTCGTGGTCGGCGGGTTCGCCGCCGCCGTCGTCATCCGCAAGCACCGGATGAACGCTCGCATCACCGAGAGCCGCGAGGCCGGCTTCAAGGCCGTCGCCGCCAAGGACCACGCCCAGACGCTCGAGCGCCTCGGCTCCTATTTGCGCCGCCGGCCCGAGGACGCCGAAGCCCTGCTCGCGTACGCCCGCGCCCGGCGCGCCGTCGAGGACCGCGCCGGCCGCCACCTCGTCGAGGCCGCCGCCGTCTACCAGCGCTACCTCGCGCTCAACCCCGCCGACGACCAGGCCCGCGCCGAGCTCTTCGACACCCTCGTAAGCGCCGCGCTCGACGTCGAGATCCTCGACCTCGCCGCCCGCCTGCGCCCGACCGACCTCACCCAGATCACCCCCCAGCACGCCCGTGTTGTGCGCGAGGAGATCGCCGCACGCCTCCGGCGCAAGGACGCCCGCCCCGCCACCGTCGACCTGGCCAAGCGCCTCACCGAGATCGCCCCGGCCGACTACAGCTCCCACGCCCTCTACGTCGCCACCTTGCTCGCCGCCGAGCGCCGCCAGGACGCCGTCGACTACGTCAACGCCACCGCCGCCGCCGCCCCCGACGACCCCCGTGTCGCCCTCCTCCAGGCCGCCGTCGGTGACGATCGGCTCAAGCAGCCCGGATGGCTCCTCACCCGCCTCGCCGCCATTGCCGGCCTCGATCCCCAGACCGGCGCACGCCTGGGCCCCCCGGTCGACGCCTCGCCCAACATCCTCACCGCCGTGATGTCCGGCTTCGACACGCTCGGCCGCGCAGACCTCGCCCTCGCCGCCCTCGAACCGGCCGCCCGGTCCGGCGACCGCGACGCGCTGCGAGCCTGGATCCGCCGCGCGTGGTACGCCGGCGCCGACGACGCCGTGATCTCCGCGGGCCCCCGCGCCGACGCCGCTGACGGCGCCCCCCAGTCCGACCGAAGCGCCGACGCCTGGTCAGACCCCGACGTGCTCGCCTTCAAGGCCCTCAGCCTCCAGCGCACCGGCGACGCGTCCGGCGCCCAGGCCGCCCTCGCCCGCATCACCGGCATCGACTTCCGATCCCGCGCCTGGGCCGCCGCCGCGCCCGCCCTCGCCTCCGCCTCCACCGACTCCGCCTCCACCGACGCCGCGGCCGCAACCACCGCGCTCCGCACCGCCATCGACCTCAACCCCGTCGAGCCCGTCTTCCGCCTGTCCCTCGCCCGCACGCTGCTCGCACGCGCACAGCCAGAACTCGCCCGCCAGGAAGTCACCACAGCCCTTGACTCCCCCTACTCCGCCGGCTGGTCCCTCCCCGACATCCTCCTCGCCGACACCTTCCTCGCCGAGAACCGCCCCAGCGAAGCCGAGCAGGCCGCCCTTCGCGGCCTCGCACGCCACCCGCGCGACCAGCGGCTCAACTTCCTCGGCCTCGTTTCCAAGATCGACCAGGTCGACCGCGGCATCGCCGGTCGCGAGTCCGCCCAGGACCTGCTCAAGCGCCTCGACGCCCTCGCCGCCGAGTGGTCCGCCAAGCCCGAGTCCGCCCCCTCCGGCCAGGCCCGGCAGTGGTTCATCCTCGGTCGCGCCGTCTGCGCCGACGCCGTCGGCGATCGCGACCGCCTCGCCCTCGCCATCAAGGACGCTTCCAAGTCCTCCGCCCAACTCACCCCCGCCGTCCTTGCGCGGCTCGCGGCCATCAGCGCCCGCAACAATCTCGACGTCGACTTCGGCCCCGCCATGAACTCCGCCGCCGCATCGCCTGAGTCCATCCTCGCCCGTGCCATCGTGATGCGATCCCAGGGCAAGGCCGACGAAGCCCGGGCCCTGCTCGACAACGCCCTCGCCGACCCCGCCCACACCGGTCGCCAATGGCAGGAAATCCGCCCCCGCGCCCTCGAGGCGGCGTCCGACCCCGCCGCCGCCGCCGCGTGGAAGCAGTTCGCCGAAACCTTCAGCACCGACCTGGACGCGCAGCTCAGCGCGCTCGAAGCGTCCTCGGTCGCTCGCGACCCGGCCCTCGTCGATCAGCTCGTGCAGCGCTTCGCCGCGGCCGCCGGCCCCACCGGCAAGCTCCCCCTGCGCGTTCGCATCGCCCAGTCACGCTCCCTGCTGCTCCAGCCGCCCTCCACCACCACCCGTGACCGCGCCATCGGCATCCTTCGACCCATCACCTCCGAGGCCCCCGAGCTCGCCGAGCCGCGCCTCCTGCTCGCTCAGGCGCTGCTCATGGAGCTGCCCGGCGCCACGCCCGACCGCGCAGGCGCCATCGAACAGCTCCGCGCGGCCATTCCCGTCTCCGCCCGCGCCTGGGAAATCCGCTTCCGCCTCGGCGAGCTCATGGCCACGTCCGGCGACAACCAGGCCGCCGCCCGCGAATTCGCCGCCGTCGCCTCGGACACCCGCGCCGACCCCGACGCGCGCTGGGACGCCGTCGCACGCCTCGCTTCACTCGGTCAGTTCGACGCCGCCGCGTCCGGCGCCTCCTCCCTGGTTGACGCCGCCGCGAAACTGACGCCCAAGCAGGCCGTGTCCGCGGCCCGCATACTCACCACCGCCGGCAACCCCGAGCACGCTTCGCAGGCCCTGGCCAAGCTCGCCGACACCCCGCTCTCGCCCGACGACGTCACCGACCTCGCCCTCGCCTGGGCCGCCCTCGCGGCCCCCGACAAAGCCAAGGCCCTCATCGATCGCGCCGCCGCCGGCGCCTCGCCCGCCGACAAGCCGGCGTACCAGCGCGCCACCATCCGCGTCCTGGCCCGCAGCGCGCCCGAACAAGCCCTGCGGGCGGCCGAGCAGCTCGTCGCCGACGCACCGGGCGATCCCGAGAACTTCCGCGTCCTCGCCGCCCTGTACACCGCCGAGGGCCGCGCCGCCGACGCTCAGCGCACGGTCGACGCCGGCCTCGCCAGGCACCCCGACGACCCCGACCTCCGCCTCCAGCGCGTCCAGATTGGCCTCTCCGCCGGCGCCGACGACGCCGGTTCGCTTGAAGCGCTCGCCCGGGCCCTGGACACCAAGCCCGAGTTCAAGCGCCGGGCCGAGGCCGTCCGCGCCCTGGTCGCTCTCAGGAACTCCAGCGCCGCGAACGACCCCGCCGCGCTCAAGGCCCTCGTGACCCAGTTCCCAGACGAACCCACCGTCGCCAGTTTCGTCTCCGGCGCCCTGCTCAAGCAGCGCCGGGCCGCCGAAGCCGCCGACGTCGCCGCCGCCGGCCTTCGCCGCTTCCCGACCTTCACGCAGCTCGCCTCCGACGCCTACGCCGCCAGCGCCGCTGCCGGTCGCTGGCAGGACGCCCTCATCGCAGCCGAGCAGTGGCAGCGCCTCGCCCGGGCCCGCGCCGCCGACGTCGCGGTCGCCCGCGCGAACCTCGCCCTCGGTCGTCCCCGCCTCGCCCGCGCCGTGCTCGAGCCCCACCTCGCCGGCGCGACCGCCGACCCGCAGCGCTCAATCAGCGTGATCGGCCCGTGGACCGAGGTCCTGCTCGCCCAAGGATCCCCGCAGGACGCCCGCAAGTTCCTCGAGCCCCTCGCCGCAAAGTCCCCGGACGTGCTCCGTTCCGTCTGGATCCCCTTGGCCAGCACCCGCGTCCCCGTCGCCGACGCTCCGGCCTGGCTCTCCGGCGCTGAACCTCTCGCCACCGACGACCCCGCCCGACTGCTCCTGGCCCGCGCGTGGTTCGCGCTCGCCGACCGCGACCAGGCCGGCCGCGCCGCCCATCTCGACAAGGCCCGCACCCTCGCCCTCGACGTTCACCAGCGCGGCGCAACCCCCCAGACGTCGTACCTGCTCGGCATGATCGCCGGGGCTCAAGGCAAGTTCGACGACGCGGACGCCAACTTCACCGCCGCCGCTCAGGACCCGGCGCTCAAAGTCCCCGCCACCGTCGGGCTTGCACGCCTCGCCATGGCGCGGGCTCGTCCCGCCGACGCCGTGACCCTTGCACAAACCGCCGTCGCCGCCGCAACACCACCCGACCCCGAAGCCCGCCTCGTGCTCGCCGAGTCCCTCCAGGCTCTCGCCGCCGCGTCCGACTCGACGTCCCGCGCGGCCCGGTTCATCGACGCCGCCAAAGCCTACGAAAGCGCGGCGGCGGGCTCCGGCCCGCAACTCCTCGCACAGGCCGCCCTGTGCTACGAGCAGGGCGGTCAGCCCGTCGAGGCCATCCGTCTCTACGACCTTGCCCTGCAAAGCCCCGCCATCGACCCCGCGGCCGTCGCCATTATCCAGAACAACCTCGCCTATCTCCTCGTCACCGCCCGCACCGACCCCGACTCCATCGCCCGCGGCCTCGAGCTCGCACGCTCCGCAACCTCAGCCCAACCCAACGGCTCGTCCTTCGACACCCTCGGAAGCTGCGAGCTCGCCGCCGGTAACGCCGCCGCCGCCATCGAGGCCTTTCGGCGCTCGCTCACGCTCCGTGCCCAGTGGCCTTCGACCATGGTCAAGCTCGCCGACGCCCTGATCACCGCCGCGCCCGCCGACACCTCCGAGGCGGCCTCGCTGCTCGACCAGGCCCAGGCCCTACTCGCGAGCAAGCCCAACGCGGCGGTGAGCGAGCGGCTCGCGACCGTCCGCACCAAGCTCAAGTCCACCCGCTAAAGCCCCCAATTTCACACCCACCTCCTCAGGACCGACCACTCCACCGGAGTGGTCGGTCCTTTTCGTTGCGCATTTGGCAATTGAGGAAAGCCGGCGGACACACGCATCCACAGCTCTGTGTATTTTTTTAAAAGTTGCAATACGCCCCGACCTGGGGAGGGAACCGGAGGCATACTCCGGCGAACAGGGAGACGATTCCTCGCCGACGTGCCGTTTGCCCACAGACGGCCCCGCCGGCGTGTCACGCAGTGTACGTGGGACAGGTAGAGAGAAGATGGATTGGACCGCGCCCGCGGCCCTTCGGCCCCCTTTGTCCGCAATTCGCGACCTCGGTCGCGTGCCGGCACCCCTGTGCGCTGCCGGCGCATGCACACATCATGAGTCCGCTGTCTGGCCCCGGATGACCCCGCCGTCGTCCTGGGCGATCCCGCCCGTCCCCGACGGCCGGCCCATCGCCTGAACCCGGGCAGCCAGCGCCCCGCTCGACGTATTCGACGCCGCGGCCCTCGTGGGGCTCGGCGATTCGACCGCACGCATCACACCCCTCTCTCCGGAGGTCCACGCACCAGTCACAAAGCGCCCAGATAACACGGCGCAGCCCACATAGAGGATTCGGACGTTCTCCGTCGCCATGACCGCGACACCGGGTCATCGTTGATCCTTCGGCCAACGCAGCTTTCGGCTGCGTGCTATCGTTTCGGCAAATATGAGAACAGCGTCATAAGATTGCCCAGAGTGACGTTTGTCCTCAACGTAAATTATGTGTGCTGATCGCTCCATCGTGTTGACACTTGTTCCGGTGGAGTTCATACTTCCCGTTGTCTGCAGGATTGGGCCATGGCTCGCCCACAGATTGTGGATGCGCAAACCGGTTCGCCCACGATCGGTCCCCGCCGCACGGACGTTCCGCACGGCACAAACGCTGCAGGCCATCACCCACGCTTGAGTCGCGTTGTGCGACTCGGAGGCACTGAGACATGAAGAATGCACTTGCAGTTGCGGCCTTGCTCGCCGCCAGCAGCGCAGCCCTGGCCGACGGCCAGGCGCTGATGACCAGCCCTGGCAATGGCGCGTACCATGCGCAGGCGACCAGCGGCTACATCGGCGAAGGAGGCGGCGCTGGATTCGACACGTTCTGCGTCGAGCTCAACGAGTACTTCAGCCCGCCGGAATCGATGGGCGTCGTCCTGAGCATGAACGCTGTGAACGGTGGCGTTGGCGGCGGTAGCCCCGACCCCCTGAGCGAGCGGACGGCTCTGATGTACCGCACCTTCCGTGACGGTGGCACGTTTGCCACCGCGAGCTACGGGAACGTTGTCGTGACCGGCGACGCTTTCTGGCAGGCGAAGTTGCAGGATGCAATCTGGGCCTCCGAGGACGAAGTGACCCTTTCCTCGCTCTCCCAGCAAGCCCGCGAATTGTATGACTGGGCTCAGAACAACGCAGTTGCTGGCAACTTCTACAACGTTGCTGTGATGAACACCACTCGTCCGTCGGGCGAGCGTGGGCAGGACTTCCTCACCATCGTCCCGCTCCCGACCGCCGCTTGGGCCGGTCTGGGCTCGCTCGCGATGGTCCTCGGCACCGGCTACATCCGCCGGCGCTCCCAGCAGGCCTGATCGCCGCTCACACTGACCACCCGGACCGTCTCCCCCACCGGGGAGACGGTCTCTTCGACCTTCGGGCGTCTGTTCCCGTGTGTTTCCGGGAAGGGCCGTCCGGCGTGAGTTCCCTCGTGGGGACCGCGGCATCGTGCGGAACTTCACCGCGCCTGCCCGGACCCGTTGGAGATGTTCGCATGAAGACCCTGTTCGCCACCGCCGCCCTGCTCGCCGCCGCCTCCGTCGCGTGCGCCGACGGCCTCGAAGGCAATTTCACCGGCAACCTCGGCCTTTCCAACGCCTTCCGCGTCTGGAACGGCTCGAGCTACCAGACCCTCAGCGGCGGCGCCCTGCAGCACAGCTGGCGCAACGGCACCGGCATCTTCGACAGCCCCCTCTACGAGCGCAGCGAGACGTACACCTTCTGCTGCGACATCGACCCGGCCGGCGGCGGCTGGTCCTTCTACACCGCCGTCCGCGTCACCGAAGCCCCGGTCGACGGCAGCGGCAACCCCGGCGAAGGCGGGCCGTACTCCGCCACCGAGGCCGATCGCCTGAGCGCCTGGGTCACCGCCTGCCTCCAGCTCAACCTGCTCGACAACGCGGGCTTCTTCAACAACGCCTCGGCCACCCTCAACGGCACCAGCTACACCGCCGCCGAGCTCGGCCAGGCCGTCCAGTTCGGCGTGTGGGATTCGCTCTGGGACGACGGCACCAACAGCCCCTGGGATCACAGCCTCGGCTCCGGTGAAGGCGCCGCCCAGAACGAGGTCTACCTCTCCGGCACCTCCGCCGCCGTGACCCGCCTCCGCACCATCATCGATTACGTCGGCGGCGTCGCCACCGGCTACCTCGGCGGAACCGGCACCAAGCTCGTCCGCATCCTCGCCCGCGAGGGTGAGCAGGACCAGCTCGTCCTCGTCCCCCTGCCCCCCGCCGCCCTCGCCGGCTTGGGCACCCTCGCCGCCATCGGCCTCATCGGCGCCCGCAACCGCCGTCGCGCCTGATCGCGTCCGGGTTCCCCATTCTCACACTCTCCTTCACGGAGCGGGATCTCACCGATCCCGCTCCGTTTGTCATTTGTTGCATTGCGGGATCGGGCAAACTTCCCTACGCTGTGCGTGGACGCACGCACCACCGCCGCGTCTGGAAGAGGAGATCCCCATGACCGCCCGCACCGTCGCCGCCTCCGCGGCCGCGTCCTTGCTGCTCGCCGCCGGCGTCAGCGCCCAGACCCTTGGCCCCGATTTCGCCGCCGATTACGAGATCGTCGACCTCGGATCGATCGAAGGCTTGCCCCAGCCCTACGGCGGCCTCTTTACCCGCTTCCAGGATCCCACCGGTCTCTACATCGGCGGCGCCGCCAACACCGCCGAGGGCGCCCTGTACCGCATCGGCGTCAACCGCGGCATCGGCGGCCGCATCATCGGTCTGCAGCCCGGCCCCGCCGTCCGCGTCGCCGACGCCCCGTACAACGACGGCGGCATCGTTCCCGATCCCGGTGGGCTCATCTCCTACGCCCAGTGGCCGCAGAACCGCTACTCGCAGATCGACCTCACCACCGGCACGCTCGTGAACGACATCGACCTCGCCCCCTTCGGCGTCGCATCGGCCTCGGCCAGCCTCAACTGGATCCCCTTGGGGTACCCCGGCGCCGGACGCATGCAGCTCGCCAGCTGGTCCGGCGGCGAGTTCTACGACGTCAACTACTCCGTCGGCCCCGGCGGCATTATCAGCATCAACGGCGTGACCCAGAACCCCTGGGCCACCCTTCCCGGAGGTCCCGAAGGCTTCAACTACGTTCCCATCGGCTCCGCCGGTTTCGCCAACCCCAGCATGATCGTCTCCGAATTCTCCGCCGGAAATGTCGCCGCGTACGAGATGGACGCCAGCGGCGACCCGATCGTCGGCTCCCGGCGCGACTTCATCATCGGGCTCAGCGGAGCCGAAGGCGCCTGGATCGACGTCTTCAGCGGCGAATTCCTCTTCTCGACCTTCGGCACGCAGCAGGACCGGGTCATCCTCGTCCGCGGTTTCGAAGTCCCTTCCCCCGGGGCCTTGGCCCTGCTGGGCCTGGGCGGCCTGGCCGCCGTCCGCCGGCGGCGCTGAACCGACACCACTCTCCCTTCCCGTCCGGCTCGCCGGGCGACAACCCGCGACCTATCCTCCGAGCCCCGGTCGGCACCCCCGTCCGGGGCTCTGTCTTTGACCCCGTTGGACCCCTGTCGCGAGGAGCGGCCCGCCCCATGGCAAGCACCGGCACGATCACCCAGGTCATCGGCTCGACCTTCGACGCTCAGTTTCCCGAGGACCAGCTCCCGGACATCTACAACGCCGTCACCATCGACGAGGCGACCCCCGTCGGCAAGCTCACGCTCACCGGCGAAGTCCAGCAGCACCTGGGCGGCGGGCGCGTCCGCGCCGTCGCGCTGGGCTCCACCGACGGCCTCCGCCGCGGCATGTCCTGCGTCGACATCGGCTCGCCTGTCCGCGTCCCCGTCGGCGAGAAGGTCCTCGGCCGGGTGTTCAACCTGCTCGGCCAGCCCATCGACAAGATGCCCCCCCCGGCCGGCGCCCCCACGATGCCGATCCACAGGCAGCCCCCCGAGTTCAGCCAGCTTAACCCCAACACCGAAATCCTCGAGACCGGCATCAAGGTCATCGACCTGCTCTGCCCCTTCGTACGCGGCGGCAAGATCGGTCTGTTCGGCGGCGCCGGCGTCGGCAAGACCGTCGTCATCCAGGAGATGATCGCCCGCGTCGCCCGTAACTTCGGCGGCTATTCCGTGTTCGCAGGCGTCGGCGAGCGCACCCGCGAAGGCAACGACCTCTGGCGCGAAATGAAGGAGGCCGAGTACTTCGACGAGACCGGCAAGAAGTGCCACGTCCTCGACAAGGTGGCCATGGTGTTCGGCCAGATGAACGAGCCCCCGGGCGCGCGTCTGCGCGTCGCCCTGAGCGGCCTCACCATGGCCGAAGAGTTCCGCGACGCGTCGGGCAAGGAAACCCTGATGTTCGTCGACAACATCTTCCGCTTCACCCAGGCCGGTTCCGAGGTGTCCGCACTCCTCGGCCGTATGCCCAGCGCCGTCGGATACCAGCCCACTCTCTCCACTGAGATGGGTGAGCTCCAGGAGCGCATCACCTCCACCAGCAAGGGCGCCATCACCTCGGTGCAGGCCATCTACGTCCCCGCCGACGACCTCACCGACCCGGCCCCCGCGACCGCCTTCGCCCACCTCGACGCCTTCGTCGTGCTCTCGCGCAGCATCGCGGAGAAGGGCATCTACCCCGCCGTCGACCCCCTCGCCTCCACCAGCCGAATCCTCGACCCCCAGATCCTCGGCGCCAAGCACTACGCCGTCTCCCGGCGCGTGCAGTCGATCCTCCAGCGGTACAAGGAACTCCAGGACATCATCGCCATCCTCGGCGTCGACGAACTCAGCCCCGAGGACAAGCTCACCGTGTCCCGCGCCCGCAAGATCGAGCGATTCCTGAGCCAGCCCTTCTACGTCGCCGAAGTCTTCACCGGCTTCCCCGGCGTCACCACCCCGCTCACCGAGACCATCTCGAGCTTCGAGCGCCTCTGCAACGGCGAGGGCGACGACCTCCCCGAGGGCGCCTTCATGTACGTCGGCACCCTCGACGACGCCCGCAAGAAGGCCGAGAAGATGAAGTAAGCCGCAACCCGCGGCCAACCCACGCTCTCCCCCCAACCCCCGGCTCAGGCTGGGGGTTGTTCATTGCCCTCGCCGCGGGTTCAGAACGCCAACACCGCGCGCCCGCGACGTACGCTCGATCGATCGCTCACCGCACCGATGGGCCCGCTCATGATCGACACCAGGACAGCCCCGCGCCGCACGCTCCGCTTTGACACCCTCGCCGGCCTGCGGGCCGAGCTCGACCGCCTCGACGCCGCGCACCGCGCCGGCACGCTGCGAGCCACCGGAAACTGGTCCCCCGGACGCATCCTCGCCCACCTCGCGGCATGGATCGAATACCCCTATTCCGGCTTTCCCATGCGCAGCTCCATCCTCATGCGCTTGCTCGGCCGCCTCGCGAAGCGCTCGATCCTGCACGCACCGTTCAAGCCCGGTTTCCGGTTCCGGGCCGTGCCCAGCGGCACCTACGGCCAGGACGAAATGCCGTTCCCCGAAGCACTCAGCCGCTTGCGAACCGCACTGGACACGCTCGAAACCCGCACGCCGCCGCTGCCGAGCCCCGTCTTCGGCCCGCTCTCGCACGAGGAATGGATCCGCCTGCACCTGTCCCACGCCGAACTGCACCTTGGCTTTCTCAATCCCTCGTCGGCAACATGAACGTCTGTTCATGTTGACTTCATGTACGCTTGATACGATCAGACAAAGCCGGGATAACCATCCGGTCGTGTCGTTATCGCGTCCGTGAGGGCCATCGGGACATGCACGCATCGCGGGACATCTCGCCGCCCGCGCCGGAGCACCCCGGCGTCGCCCTGCATACGCAGATGTTCGAGGCGCTCCCGGTTGCGGTGTGCGTGATCGGTCGCGACGGGCGTTTGCAGATGTACAACCGCGCGGCTGTCGATCTCTGGGGCCGGACGCCGTCGCCCGACGATCGGTGGTGTGGCTCGCTGCACGCGAGCACGCCCGCGGGACAGGCCTTGGCCGCGGAGCGTTACCCGGCATCGCTGGCCCTGCGCACCGGCCGCCCCGTGCAGAGCGAGGAGATCCTGATTGAGCGGCCCGACGGCACGCGCCGGTACGCGGTCGTCAGCGCGACGCCTCTTGTTGACGAGCACGGCACGCCCACGGCCGCGGTCACGCTGCTCACCGATGTGACCGAGCGTCGCGCGTCCGACGCGGCCCTGCGCGCCAGCGAGGAGCGCTACCGGGCCTTGGTCGAGGGCCAGACCGAGATGATCTGCCGCTTCCGGCGCGACGGTACCATCCTCTTCGCCAACCAGGCGTACGCGCGCACGATGGTCGGACGAGAGGCCGCGGAACTTGAGGGCGTGAACCTGTGGGGCTACGTCGAGCCCACCGACCGCCCCGGGGTCGAGGCGATGCTCGACGCCATCACCCCCGCCTCGCCGCAGGTCACCATCGAGAACCGCATCCGCTCCGCGGAGGGCAGCCGCTGGACCCTTTGGACCAACCGCGGGCTCGCGTTCGACGAGCGCGGCGTCCCGAGCGAGCTGCAGTCCTGCGGCATCGACATCACCGACCGCAAGCTCGCCGAGCGGGCCCTGTTCGAGAGCGAGTCCCGCTTCCGCCAGGTCGCCAATTCCGCGCCGGTGATGATCTGGATCAGCGGCCCGGACACCCTCCGCCACTGGTTCAACCAGCGCTGGCTCGACTTCGTCGCCAGCACCATCGAAGACCAGCAGGGCCACGGCTGGATGCGCTTTGTCCACCCCGCCGACCTCGACCGCTACCTCGAGCAGTACCTCCGCGCGTTCGAAGCCCGCGCGCCGTTCACCATTGAGTACCGCCTGCGCCGGCACGACGGCGTGTATCGCTGGGTCATCGCCCACGCCACCCCGATGCACAACGCCGACGCCGAGTTCACCGGCTACATCGGCACCAGCTCCGACATCACCGAGCGCAAGGAGCTCGAGCAGGAGCGCGAGCGTCACCGCGTCGAACTCGAGCAGCGCGTCCAGCAGCGGACGTTCGAGCTTACGGCGTCGCACGAGCGCTTGCGCCTGGCCGAGCGGCTCGCCAAGATCGGCACGCTCGCGGCCGGCCTCGGCCATGACATGGGCAACCTGCTCGCGCCGCTGCTGGTCCGGCTCGATTCGCTCGAAGCGCAGCGCCTCTCACCCGCGGCGCTCGAGGATGTCGAGGCCGTCCGCACGTCGACCGACTACTTCCGTCGCCTCGCCTCGGGCCTGCGCATGCTCGCGATCGACCCCCGCCTGCACCCCGCCAGCGACGTGACCGACATCGCCGAGTGGTGGGCCGACGCCGCGGGCGTATACAAGTGCGTGCTCCCCCGCGGCATTGCGCTCAGCTGCACGATCGCCCCCGCCCTCCAGCGCGTCGGAATCTCCAGGCCCGCCCTCACGCAGGTGGTCTTCAACCTCGTCCAGAATGCTGGTGACGCACTGCGCTCGCGCACGTCGGGCTCGGTTCGGGTGGAGATCATCCCCGATGCGGACCACGTCCTGGTGCGCATCATCGACGACGGCCCGGGGATGGACCCCGACGTTCTCCGTCGCTGCATGGAACCGTTCTTCTCGACCAAGGGCCACGGCGCCTCCACCGGACTGGGCCTCATGATCGTTCACGACCTGGTGCGGTCCGCGGGCGGCTCCGTCAGCGTCGATTCGCACCTGGGCCGCGGGACCACGTTCACGGTCCGCTTGCCGGCGGTTGAACCCCAAGCGCCGGCTCCTGCGAGCAGCCATGGGCGCGCCCTCGTGGCCGTGCGGGACGGACGGCTGCGCTCCGTGATCACGGGCGAGCTGCGAGCCCTGCGGTTCGAAGTGATGCCCGATGGACCGGCGGCGCCGTCGGCGTCTTTGGCTGTACTCGATGCCGACGCCCTTGACCGCCCGATTCCGGGTGATGTGCCGGTCATCGTGCTTGCCGATGCGGCCCCAACCATCGGTGAACGGGTGACGGCGGTTGGCCCGCGTCCAGGGTTTGCGCAGCTTCGCGACGCACTGCGAAACGCCGCCCGGCTCGCGAATGCCGACGCACGCCGTCGAGATCAGTAGTTGCGGACGGCGCCGGGAGGGACGCGCTCGCGAGTCCGATCATCGAAAGACGATCGGCCCGCACAAGGCACGTCAGCGATCCGGCCCCCCCAGGCTGGGGGGGAAGACGGCCTCGCCGGCGGCGACGCGCCGAACCACCATGAACATGTCCGCGGGCGGTGCAAGCTTGTCGAGGAAGCCCCACGCGCCGGCGTCGAACGCCGCGCGGATCAGGTCGGGGTCGGCGTGGCCGGAGTACACGATGGCGCGAACATCGGGAATCAGGCCTGAAAGCCGCTTGATCTCGGCGAGCGGGTCAGCCCCGGGCATCGACAGGTCAAGCACGGCGACGTGCGGCTTGAGGGACATCGCCACCTCGACGAGGCGCTCCGCGTCTTCAAGAAGGCCGACGAGCTCAATATCAGGTTGCGAAGTAAATAATCTCTGCCAAGCTTGCCTGAGCTTCGGCTCATCGTCTGCGTACAAGACCCTGATCATTCCCGCCCTTTTCTGACCACCGGCTTCTACGAGCAGCAGTCGCGGTCGCCGCGAGACGGACGTAGGATAGATGAACTCGACGTGGCGTTCAAATGAAATGGCGTTTATCGCTGGCCGGTGATGGTCGAAACACGCACACGTGTGACCCGGATCAACGGCCGAACAGAAAACATATCGCTTTTCTCATTGGACGATCTTGCGCTGCAACGTCCACTCGGCAAGTCCGTCGTGCACACAATTTGCATGCATGACATCACGAGGCCTCTGGCGTCGACGGGCTGGAACCGCAGGCAGCGGATGCACACATCCGTGTGCGGTCAACCCCACGCGGACCCAGCAGCCCCCGCGCAACACTCTCTCTCCTCGCGGAGCATCGCGCGTGACGCGCCGGGGTGAGCAGGCGAGCGGACGTACGGACCGGGAGTATCGGGCAGTCGGAGCAGATCCACTCCCCGCCCGGCGGGACGGCGCCAGGCTCCGGAGCAAAGAAGAAGTGCCCCCCGAAGGACTCGAACCTTCGACCCGCTGATTAAGAGTCAGCTGCTCTACCAACTGAGCTAGGAGGGCGTGCGGCCGCGATGCAGGGCGACGCGGGCGAAAGTTTAGCGGACTGGCGCGGAGAGTCGAGTGCCAAGCGGACCATGCCCGGCAGTTCGCCCAGGCGTTGGGTGGGGATGGGCGAAAGACGGATCGCGCGCCGGACAGCCGGGGCCGATTGACTCGCTCCCCCCCCATCGATAACCTTGCGGGCTACGAACCGCCCGGTTCGCGGGTGTCCCGCGAGTACCGGCGCCGGGGTCCGCCCCCGCCCGGGTTCGCAGCGTGTTTGCAGCCGCCAGGCCGGTTGGACCGCGGCAGAAGGAGCTTGCTCATGCTTCCTCCGATGAGGCAAAGCTACGGCCGCAGCCGCCGCCGGCGTGCCCACCACGCCCTGACGGGGTATACCCCCACGCTCTGCCCGATCTCGGGCACCCCCAAGGCCCACCACCGCGCGTGCGCGGAATCGGGGTATGTGCGCCCCGGGCTGCGGATCAGCGTCCCGAAGCTCGGGATCGGGGTCCAGAAGGGCTGAGTCGCTCATGCGCATCGCCGTGGACGTCATGGGCGGCGACCACGCGCCCGACGCCATTCTCAAAGGGTGCATCGACGCCCTGCCCCTGCTTGCGCCCGAGGATCGCCTGATCCTCGTGGGCCTCGAGCGGGACATCCGCGAGGTGCTCGACGAGCGCCGCGTGCGGGACGAGCGCATCATCGTCCACCCGTGCACGCAGGTGATCAGCATGCACGAAGCCCCCGTCGAGGCGGTGCGGGGCAAGCCCGACAGCTCCATCGTCCGCATGGCCGAGCTCGGCTCGCGCCGCGCCGGCGCCGACTGCGACGTGGTGCTCAGCGCCGGGAACACGGGCGCGTGCGTGGCCGCGGCCACGATGACCATGCGCCGGCTCCCGGGCGTACACCGTCCGGGCATCGCGGTGACCATACCCGGGTTCCACGGCCCGATCGTGCTGTGCGACGCGGGGGCGAATCCGGAGCCGCGCCCGAGCCACCTGTGGCAGTACGGCGTGATGGCCGAGACGCTGGCCCGCACGGTGCTGAGGATCGCCCGCCCGCGCGTGGCGACGATGAACATCGGGTCGGAAGAGGGCAAGGGGACCGACCTGATCAACCGGTCGCACGAGCTGCTCAAGGCGACGCCGGGGATGAACTACGTGGGCTTCGTCGAGGGCCGGGACTTCTTCGACGGGGCCGCGGACGTCATCGTCACCGACGGGTTCGTCGGCAACACGCTCTTGAAGCTCGCCGAGGGACTCGCGCGGTCGCTCATCATGGGGATCGCGGCGGAGCTGTTCAGCGTGGACCCGAACCTGGCGCTGCAGCTCGAGCCGGCGTTCAAGCAGTTCTACGCGAAAAAGGACTACCACGAGCACGGGGGCGCGCCGCTGCTGGGCGTGAACGGCGTGTGCGTGATCGCGCACGGGTCCAGCGAGGCGCGAACAATCAAGAGCGCCATCCGCAACAGTCGCGGATACGTCTCCGCCGGGCTCAACGACGCGATCGTCAAGCGCCTGGCGGAGGTCTCGGCTGTCGCACAGTCCCTGAAAGAACCGGCATGACCCCGACCCCATCGCTCGCGCCGTCCGCTCCGCGTCCCGCTCCCGCGCCGGGCGCTGTGCGGCGGCGGATGCCGGGGCCGGCGGGCGTGCGTCTGCTCGGCACCGGCTCGTACCTGCCCAAGGTCGTCATCACCAACGCCGATCTCGAGAAGGTGATGGACACCTCCGACGAGTGGATCGTGCAGCGCACCGGCATCCGCCAGCGCTACTCGGCCCGGCGCGAGAACGGCGAGTCCACGTACACCATGGGCGTTGAGGCGCTGCGCCGGGCCCTGGCCGATGCGAAGGTCGACCCGCTCGAGCTCGACCTGGTCATCTGCGCGACCATGACCCCCGAGATGACCTGCCCGGCGAGTTCGTGCCGCATCGTCGACGCCGTGGGCGCGACCCGCGCGGGCGCGTGGGACCTGTCCGCGGCGTGCTCGGGGTTCGTCTACGGCATGAACGCCGCGCACGACCTGATCATGGGCGGCGGGTACAAGACCGTCGCGGTCATCGGGGCCGACACGCTCAGCAAGTTCATGGATTACTGCGACGCCGGGCGGGGCACGGCCGTGATCTTCGGCGACGGGGCCGGTGCGGCGATCTTCCGCGCGTGCGACGACCCGAGCAAGGGCATCCTCGCCCAGAGCATGCACGCCGACGGCGGCGGGTGGAAGCACATCTACATCCCCGAGCACCCCACGGACTTCCCCGAGGGTCACGACACCACGCACAAGCTCGAGAAGCTGTTCATGGCCGGCTCGGCGGTGTTCAAGTTCGCGGTGGGTACCTTCCCCGAGGTCATTCAGCAGACCCTCGACGCCGCGGGCCTGCGGGCCAGCGACATCGACATGTTCGTGTGCCACCAGTCGAACAAGCGGATCCTGGACGCGGCCCGCGAACGTTTCGGGCTGCCCGAGGACAAGCTGTACATCAACATCGACCGCGTGGGCAACACCGTCGGCGCGAGCGTGCCGCTGTGCCTGGACGAGCTGCGCAAAGCGGGCCGGATCAAGGACGGCATGAAGGTGCTGTTCGTGGCGTTCGGCGGCGGGCTGACGTGGGGTTCGAGCCTCTGGCAGCTGTAGCTCCCGGCCTCGCTGGCCCCATTGCGGCCCGCTTTCTTGCATCCACAGTCGGCCGGGCCCGTCCCGCGTGGTAGAGTTCTGCCCGCAGAGATCACCGACCGCAGGCCCTCCCCGGGTTCTCGGTCCTTGAGGAGGTGCCCCGTCATGCCGCGTTTGTTCCGCCCGCTGTGCCGCGTTCTCGCGGCGTCCGCTGTTCTTGCCCTCGTCGCCGGGGCCGCCAGCGCGGAGGTGATCTACGTCGACGTCACCGCTGCGGGCGCCAACAACGGCACCAGCTGGGACGACGCGTTCTCGGGAAGCCAGGGGCTGGTCGCGGCCATCAACTCGGCGGTGAGCGGGGACGAGATCTGGGTCGCCGCGGGCCGCTACATCCCCGGCACCGCCCGGACCTCGAGTTTCATCCTCAAGAACGGCGTGGCGATCTACGGCGGGTTCAGCGGCTCCGAGACCCTGCTGTCGCAGCGCAACGTCGCGGCGAACGTGACCATCCTCTCGGGCGACGTGAACAACAACGACTCGCCGTACCCCTCGACCACCGGGTGGGCGGAGAACGTGTACCACGTCGTGACCGGAACGGGCCGGAACCAGACGGCGGTGCTGGACGGCTTCACGATCTCGCGCGGCTTCGCGAACGGGTCGGGCACGGACCAGGAGCGGGGCGGCGGCGTCATCTGCACCTCCGGCAACCCGACGTTCCGCAACCTCGTCGTCATCAACAACCGCGTGACCTTCGGCGGCGGCGCGTTCTACCTGCGGACCGCGAGCCCCACGATCACCGACTGCCGAATCGAAGCCAACAACGGCGGCTCGTTCGGCGGCGCGTGCGACATGTTCACCAACTGCAACCCCGTGTGGGAGCGGTGCCTGATCATCGGCAACACCGCGGCCCGCGCCGGCGGCGTCGAGGTCTTCGGCACCTGCCAGCCCGACTTCTTCAACTGCATCTTCGCGAACAACACCAGCACAAGCTCCGGCGGCGGCGGCGGCATGTACGTCGCCTCGTCGTCGAACGTGGACATCATCAACTGCACGCTGTACGCGAACGCCTCGACGGCGGTCGCGGGCGGCGGCGTCCTCACCAGCGGCTCGAACACCCGAGTGCGCAACACGATCGTGTGGGCCAACACCGGCCCCGGCGGCGCGACCGCGGGCAACCAGCTCACCGGCTCGGCCTACACCGTGCAGTACTGCTGTGTGATGAACGGCTTCACCGGCGCGGGGAACATCTCGACCAACCCCATGCTTGTGAATCCCGCGGGCCGCGACTTTCACCCCGACTTCGGCTCTCCCGTCATCGACGCCGGGCGCAACAGCGACTATTCATCCCAGAATCTGCTTGATTTCGACTCCGCCCCACGCTTCGTCGACGATCCCACCACGCCCGACACCGGGCTCGGCACGCCCCCGATCATCGACATGGGCGCCCTCGAGCTCCAGGGCGGCTTTGTGTGCCCCACGATCACCGAGCAACCCCAGGGCGGCCAGGTCTGCCGCAACGCCGACTTCACGCTGACCGTCGCGATCGACGGCATCGCCGCGGGCTACCAGTGGCGCAAGGACGGCGTCGATATCCCCGACGCCACCGGGGCCAGCTACACCATCCAGGACGCTACGAACGCCGATGAAGGCTCCTATGTCGTCATCGTCCAACTGACCTTCTGCCCGTTCCTCCAAAGCCAGCCCGCCCTTGTCGTCGTATGCCGGACCGACACCAACTGCGACGGGGTCATCAACTCCACGGACGTCAGCGAGTTCATCAACCAGTGGTTCACCGACCTCGCCGAGGGCACGCTCACGAGCGACTTCGACGCCAACGGCGTGGTGAATTCCACCGACGTCTCCGAGTTCATCAACGTCTGGTTCGTTGAGTCCACCCCCCAGGGCTGCTCCGGCTGACTCCGGTTCTCGCTCCCCCCGCCCCCCGCACGCCCCCCCCGCGCAGTCCCCCGTCCGCCCGCTGCGGAAGTTCGTTCACGCAGACTTGTTGCGCCCGTCGCCGCCGCACTCCGCCCTCTGAGGGGAAGACCCGCGCCCGCATCCAGGACGCGGGTTCCGCCCTCGGAGGACTCACCGTGCGTACACCGACCGCCACCACGCTCCTTGCCCTCGTCGCCGGCGCCGCGCCCGCTCTCGCCCAGGTTCGCGCGTACTCCATCAACGAAGGTGTGAACTACCTTCAGACCGGCGAGGACTCTCCCCCCAAGTCGCCGATCAACTGGACCCTGAACATGGAGCTTCAGACCGTCGTGCCGGGGGACGCGGCCGCCACCGTCGTGACCTTCTCCGGACCCCGCAGCCCCTTCGCGCTCACCTTCATCCCCGGCCAGCCCTTTGGCCTGCACCGCCGCTTCGGCGGCTCCTATGTCACCAAGGCCGCCCTCGACGCCGACTTCCCCCCCGGCCCGTACACCTTCACCGTCAGCGGCGGGACGATCGGCGTCCAAGCCGATTCCCTCAACGTGCCCCTCGACGTCTTCCCCGCCGTCATCCCGTATCTCTCCGGCGACAGCTTCACACGCCTCCAAAGCGCCAACGCCACCGTGCCCTTTACAGGTGCGTTCCCCCCATTCACGATCCCGTCGGGCGCCGACAGAGGCATCGTTCAACTTACCATTTCGCGCGGATCTGGTCAGCCGGCGGACCTCTCGCTGCTGCTCACCCCCGCCGACTCCTCCTTCACCATCCCGCCCAGAACACTCGACGGCAACACGAGCTACATTCTCCGCCTGGTCTACACCGCGTATCTCGATTTCCCCGCTCGCTTCCCCGGCGGGACCGCAAGCGGACGCGTGGCCTTTGTCCGTGCCACCGCCGTCGATTTCACCACCACCTGCGACGCCGACTTCAACACCGACCACACCGTCAACTCCACCGACGTCTCCGACTTCATCAACCAATGGTTCAACGACCTCGCCGAGGGCACGCTCACAAGCGACTTCGATGCCAACGGCGTGGTGAACTCCACGGACGTGAGCAGCTTCATCAACGTGTGGTTCGAGGAATCCGCCGGGCAGATCTGCGGGGGATAAGGCCGGGGACACGCCCGCCCGCCGCCGTGCGTACGACCCCGCGGTCTACGCTCGTCCCGGATGTCCCTGGACCTGATCGCCGTCACCGCCTTCGGCCTCGAGTCACTCGCGGTGCGCGAACTGGCCGACCTGGGGTACGCGGCCAAGCCGTCGTCGACGGGGCGAATCCCGTTCAGCGCGGACCCGATCGCGGTCGCACGGTGCAACCTCATGCTCCGCACCGTCGGCCGCCTGCTGCTGAAGGTCGGCTCGTTCCCGGCCCCGGACTTCGGCGTGCTCTTTGACGCGACCTACGCCCTGCCGTGGCAGGAGTGGATCCCGCGCGACGGGGCGTTCCCGGTGAACGGACGCTCGGTCAAGTCGCAGCTCTCGAGCGTGCCGGCGTGCCAGCGGGTCGTGAAGAAGGCGATCGCCCAGAAGCTCATGGACGCCCACGGCGTCAGCACCCTGCCCGAGACCGGGCCGCGCTTCATCGCCGAGGTGTCGCTGCTGCAGGACGTCGCAACGCTCACGCTCGACACCTCCGGCGACGGCCTGAACAAACGCGGGTACCGGCCGGTGGTCGGCCCCGCGGCCCTGAAGGAGACGCTGGCCGCGGGCCTGGTCATGCTCAGCGGCTGGAAGCCGCACCAGCCGCTGGTCGACCCGTTCTGCGGCACGGGCACGATCGCGATCGAGGCGGCACTGATGGCCCGCGGGATCGCCCCGGGCATCAACCGCGACTTCGACAGCGTGCACTGGCCGGCGCTGCCGGGAGACATCTGGGACGCCGCGGAGGAGGAAGCACACTCGCTCGCCACGGGCGCGCTGGGGCACACGATCCACGCGAGCGACATCGACGACCGGTCGCTGGCGCTGGCGCGTCAGAACGCCGCGGCCGCCGGGGTCGAGCGCGACATCCACTTCGTCAGGCGCGACGTGCGCGACCTGTCGAGCACGCGCGACTACGGGGTGATCATCGCCAACCCGCCGTACGGCGAGCGGCTGAGCGACCCCGAGGAAGTCGAGCTGCTGTACCGGGCCCTGCCGCTGGTCTTCCGCAAGCTGCCGACGTGGAGCTTCCACATCCTCACGGCGCGGCTCGACCTTGAGCAGATCTTCGGCCAGCCCGCGACGCGCCGGCGCAAGCTCTTCAATGCGCAGATCGAGTGCACGTACTTCAGTTTCCTGGGGCCCAAGCCGCCGCGAGATCCGGCGGAACGAGCCCTCAGCGCAAGTGAGGGGCCCTCGCCGGTCGCCGGTGCGCAGCCCGACCCCGCGGAACTCGCGCTGACCGATGCGGAGGCCATCACGCAGGCGGACACCGATGTTGCGGCGGCGGCGCCGACGGCGCTCGCACCCGAGCCCGCCGTCGAGCCCGCTCCCGAGCCGCGGCGCGAGCGCACGCCGCCGGCCCCGCGCCCGCCGGCGTTCGGCGGGCTGTCCGATCGTGACCGCAAGGACATCGCCGACTTCGCGGCCCGGCTGTCGTCGCGTCAGCGGCACCTGCGCCGTTGGCCCAAGCGCGGGATCACGTGTTACCGCCTGTACGAGCGCGACGTCCCGGACGTGCCGGTGATCGTCGACCGGTACGAGGACTACCTGCACATCGTGGAGTATGAGCGGCCCAGCCAGCGGACGGCTGCCCAGCAGGACGAGTTCCTCGACGGCGTGGCGGACGCGGCGGCGTCGGCGTTGGAACTGCCGCGTGCCCACGTGTTCGTCAAGTCGCGCCCGCGCCAGCGCGATTTCGGGCAGCACGAGAAGGTGACCGAGGAGCGGACGATCATCGTGGCGCACGAGGGCGGCCTGTCCTTCGAGGTCAACCTCTCGAGCTACACCGACGTGGGGCTGTTCCTTGACCACCGCCAGACCCGGGCCATGGTGCGGGACGAGGGCAGGGGCAAGCGGTTCCTGAACCTGTTCTGCTACACGGGCTCGTTCACGGTGTACGCGTGCGCAGGCGGAGCCGCGAGCACGACGTCGGTCGACCTCTCGAACACGTACCTGGACTGGACGGCGCGGAACCTGGGGATCAACCGCTTCACGCCCACGAGCCCGTGCCCGAACCGGCTCGTGCGCTCGGGCGTGATGGAGTTCCTCACCGAGCACCCGCACGGGGCGCACTACGACCTGGTCGTTGCCGACCCGCCGACGTACTCGCGCTCCAAGAGCACCGAGGACGACTGGGACGTGCAGCGCGACCACGGAGCGATGCTCACGGGCATCGCTACGGTGCTCTCGCCCGGCGGCGTGATCTACTTCTCGACGAACTTCCGCAAGTTCAAGCTCGAGGAGGAGTCGCTCCCCCGCGAACTGACGGTGCGCGAGATCACGAATAAGACCGTCCCCGAGGACTACCGCAACGAACGGATCCATCGGTGCTGGCGGATGGTCAAGACGCCCTGAGCGGGTTCACCACGGAGGACACGGAGCACGGAGGATGCCGCGCTTTACCGCGCAGAGCGCTGAGAAGGCGGGACTGGCAGCGGGCCCTGGACCGAGATCCATGCACTGCTCGTCTCCGCGCTCTCCGCGGTGAAGTCCTGCTCTACTCATCAAACTCAAAGCTCGCCCGCGCCAGCCGCGGCGGCTTGCGCATCGCCACGTTCACGATCAGCCCCGTCATGATCCACACGCTCACCATGCTCGACCCGCCGTAGCTCACGAACGGGAGCGTGAGGCCGACGATCGGCAGGTATCCCAGGTTCATCCCCACGTTCACGAGCATCTGCACGCTCACGATCGCGGCGCATCCCACGACCACGAGCCGGCCGAACGGCTCGCGGCTCATGCCCGCGACCACCAGGGCGCCGAGCACCCAGACGCCGTAGAGCGCGAGCGTGAGCACGCCGCCCAGGAACCCGAAGCGGTTCACGATCACGGCGAAGACCATGTCGTTGTGGCGCTCGGGCAGGCGGTTGAAGCGGACCAGGGCCCGGCTCCGGGCGTCGCTCTGGCCGTCGAGCCCGCCCGCCCCGGCGAGCGTGACCGCGGTGAGCTGCTGGTAGTTGATGTCCTCGGCCCCGGTGGCCTCGCCCCGCACGACGCTGATCAGCCCGATGATGCGCTGCTGCTGGTGCGGACGCAGCAGAGGGAAACTCGCGGGCAAGGCGGCCGCGGCGATGAGCACCGCCGCGATGAGGTGCTTCATCTTCGCCCCGGCCGCGAGCAGCATCGCCAGCAGCGTGGGCGCAAACAGGCTCGCCGAGCCCAGGTCCGGCTGGAGCATGATAAGCGCAACGGGCACGAACCCGATGAGCGCCGGCGGGATGAGCCCCAGCAGCGTGCGGTGGTTTTTCCGCCACCGCAGGTAATCCGCCAGCACCAGGATGAACGAGATCTTCGCCAGTTCCGCCGGCTGCAGCGTGAGCGGGCCCAGCGTGATCCACGCCCGGGCCCCGTTCCGGGGCGTCACGATCCAGTGCGGCACCGCCGGGATCAGCAGGAACACCAGCAGCCCCAGCACAACCCACATCGACGGCCACGCCACGTACCGCACGAACCGGTAGTGCGGGAGCGCCACGATCGCACCCGCCAGCAGGCCCACCACCAGGAACACGATCTGGCGCAGCACCAGGCCCCGCGGCGTAATCAGCCCCGCCTCGGGATCGCTCACCACCGACACGTCGATCGCGTACACCCCCAGCAGCGACAGCGCCAGCCCGCTCGCGACGCACAGCCACCCGGCGTGCGCCAGCGTCAGATCCCGCCCGATGATCTCGCGAATCCGTCCGCCGATCACGCCAGCACGATTCCCTTCATGTCCCCCGCCGCCGACTCCCTTCGTAGGCTCGGGCCCGCCACCACGACGCCTACTCCTTGAGGTACCCCTCCGCCACGAGCGCCTCGATCGCCTGGTTCGCCAGTGGCCCGGCGACGCGACCGCCGGAGCCCGCGAAGTCGACCACGACCGCCACGGCGTAGCGCGGTCGGCCCCCGGCCTTCTCCCCCACCAAAGCGAGCGTCCAGGAGTGGTCGCCGTCGCGGGCCTCGACCTGGCCTTCCGCATTCCTCGCGATCACGGCGGACGCGTCGGCGGTGCCGGTCTTGGCCCAGACCGCGAGCTTGCCGCGTTCGATGACCGTGAACACCGGCTCGCGCACGCTCTTGGTCTCGCCGCCGGGTCCGGTGGTTTCGTAGGTGACGTGGTGGGCCGTGCCGCGTTCCTGTTCCACGCCGGCCCGCAGGCCGCGCAGCGCCATCTCGATCGCGCCGGGAGAGATGCCCAGGTTCTCCGGCCGGCCCGCGTCCGCCGCCCCGCTGTCGAGCCGCAGGCGCGGGCGGATCGCCACGCCGCCGCGGGCGATGGTCGCGTACGCGTTCGCGGCCTGCATGGGCGTCCACGCGATCGGCCCCTGGCCGATCGCCATCTGCACCGCCTCGCTCGCGGAGGGACCCTTGGGACCGCCCAGTTGCCACACCGAGCGCTCGTTCTCGTTCTCGGGCTCGGCGACGTAGCCGCGCGGGCGCACGTAGGTGCTCAGATCCCAGAAGCGTGACGCGGGACCGACGCTGAAGCGCTCGAACCACTTCACCACGCCGGCGGGTCCGAGGCGCTTGCCCAGTTCGAAGAAGAAGATGTTGCACGAGACCATGAGGGCGTCGGCGCCGTCCAGGTCGTGCCCGAGCTGGGCGCTGTGCGTGGTGCCGCCGAACTGCTTGTAGATCCAGCACCGCAGGATGGTCGGGTCGTTGGGGAGAAAGTGCCCGGTGCACGCGATGCGTTCGTCGAGACGGTACACGCCCGCCGTGGTCGCTGCGCACAGCATGAGCGGCTTGACGATCGACCCGGGCTGGTAGGGCTTGCTGATCGCACGGTTGAGCCGGGGCATCTCGATGCCCGCGCCCAGCACGCTGTCGGGGTCGCGCCGCAGCTGCTCGCGGGTGAAGCTCGGGGCGGTCACCATCGCGAGCACGTCCCCGCTGTCGACGTCGATCACGACCGCCGCGCCAGTCAGCGTCGTCCCGGATGGCAGGACCTGGTTCTTGTGCCACGGCTGCACGATCGCCAGGCCCACCTGGGGCTCGAACAGGGCCTGGATGCGGGCCTGCAGGGCGGCGTCGATGGTCAGGCGCACGTCCGCACCCGGGGTGGGTTTGTCGTCGCGGTCGCGCTCGCCGGTGTCCAGGCGAGTCCGCTGGATGCCCCGCAGGCCGCGGAGCTCGTCCTCGCACAACCACTCGAGTCCCGCGGCACCGACCGCGTCACCGGGCTGGTAATGCCCGCGGTCGACGGTCCGCGTGCCGTCGGGGTTCACCTTCTCGCGCGGGCGCCGCTCGATGTCTTCCTTGTAGATACGTCCACGCATCCAGCCGAGCAGGTGCGTCGCGACGCCGCGGACCTCGACCTCGAGCGGCTGGTCGCTCCGCAGCGGCAGCGGGAAGCTCCGCCGGTCGATCGACACGGTCATGGTCTCGAGGGGGTACTCGCGGTTGCGCCCGTCGACGACGCTGACGCCCGGCAGGATGCGGCCCTCGATCGCGGCCTCGTCGGCCTCACGCGCGGTCATCTCGCGTGGCTTGCACAATACCGACAGCTCAAACGCCAGGGCGTCGGAGATGTTCGGCAGCACCACGTGGGCGATCGTCTCCTCTTTCAGCCGTGATCGCTTCGACCGCACCGCCGGCGCAGCGGGCGCCGCCGGCTCGGGCGTGGCCGCCCCCTCCTCGCTGTCAACCTCGCTTCCCAGGTCGCGCCCGCGCTGCAGTTCGGCCTCGCGCTTGCGCCGCTGCTCGTCGACGAGTGCGATCGCGGCCCGCACCTCGCCGACGATCTCGTCTCGCCGCGCCAGCACGCTGGGCAGGGTCATGCCCGTGGCGCCCGCCAGCCGGGCCCACATCGCGTCCACCGCCTGCTCAAACGCCGGCCGGAACTGCTCGGCCAGTTCGGCGCGTTCCGCGGTCGTCAGTTCGCCCCAGCGCTGGCGGTACACCGTCCGGGCCCGGCGCAGGGCCGCGGCCCGCGGCCACTCCCCCGTGAGCACGTCGTACTCCACCGCCACGTCGTAGCTGGGCCGGTCCATCGCCAGCACCCGGCCCTGGCGGTCCAGGATCCGGCCGCGGCTGGTCGGCAGCCACGTCTCGCTCACGAGCTTCTTGTCCGCCTCCCGCGCCAGCGCCTCGCCCCGACCGAGCGTCAACTGCCCCAGCCGCACCATCGGCGCGGCGATCGCCAGCCCGACCGCGGCCCCGATGAGCACGAGCCGGCGGACGAACATGCTCGGGATCAGGGCCATGCGGTCCATCCCCCCGGGCTCACGCCGGGGACGTGCGGGTGGCGGATCTGGCGCCGGGCCCGGGCGGGACCGGGCCCGCCCGCGGGCGCGCGGAACGCTCTATTGTCGGCCCCCAGGGGTCGCCCGCCGCAACGTTCGCGCCCCCCGCGTTACGGGATCGCCGGCTGCTTGGCCCGCGTCAGCATTGCGTACGCGTTGTGGTTGTGGATCGACTCGAAGTTCTCCGACGTGATCGAGTACCACTTCACCCGCTCGTCGCGGTCGAGCGCCACCGCCAGGTCGCGCACGATGTCCTCCACGAACTTGGGGTTCTCGTACGCCGCTTCGGTGACGTGCTTCTCGTCCGGGCGCTTGAGGACCGCGTACAGCTGCTCGCTCGCGGCCTTCTCAATGATCCCCGCGAGGCACTCGATCCACATCTGCCCCTCGAACCGCACCGAAGCCTCGACGTGGCACCGCTGGTTGTGGGCCCCGAACCGGCTGATCTCCTTGCTGCACGGGCACAGGCTCGTCGCCGGGGCCAGCACGCTCATCACGAAGTCCTCCCCGACCGCCGAGCTCGTGCACCGGAAACCCACCCGGTAGTCCATCAGCCCGGGCATCCGGGTCACCGGAGCCAGTTTGCGGATGAAGTAGGTGAAGTCGGCCTCGAAGTGCGCATCCGCGGCCCCCAGCCGGTCACGGATCGCCCGCGTGATCGTCGGAATGTCCGTCGGCGTGATCGCCCCCGAGTGCGCGTTGAGCACTTCGAGGAACCGGCTCATGTGCGTGCCCTTCTGGTAATGGGGCAGCGAAACGTACATGTTGATCTTCGCGACCGTGGTCTGCTCCCCGGCCGCCCCGGTCTCGGTGTACCCGGCCGGGACCACCAGCCGCATGGGGTACGTGACGTCCTTCACCCCCACCTTGTCGATGGCCACCCGCCGGGTGTCCGCCTTGCCCTGCACGTCGGGCATGACGCCCGCGCCGGGCGTGCCGGACGCCGATCGGCCGTTGGGGCCCTGACCGATCCCGGCCGCCGCACTGTTCAGCCCACTCGTGGTGTTCATGGTCACATGAGATCGTACGCGCCGGGTGATTGGATGCCGGGGAGGGGGTGAAGTTCGAGCTCGAAAGCGATGCCGCTGCCCCCCGCGGCGACGAGGCTGTAAGAGCAGGATTCGGCCGCAGGCGCCGAGTCTCGTGCTTACGCGTTCGCCAACTGCCCCGCCCGCTCCTCGATCATCCCGCCCGCCCAGCTCACGCCGATCGGCAGCCCCATAAACCCGCCCGCGACCCAGTCCAAGGGCAGCACGTTCGCCAGGTGCAGCAGCGACCCGGAATACGCCGCCGTCACCGCCTTGCCGCCGTGGATGAGGGCCGCGAGCGCCGGGCTCGCGGCCGCGAGCAGCCCCACCCCTGCGCACAAGACCCACGTCGGGCACCGCTCGGCGCTCAGCCGGGCCGCCATGCCGCCAACGAGCCCGCCGATGAACGCCGCCCCGATCGCCTGGCCCTTCAGGGCCTCCTGCGCGGCGATCCAGACGCCCACGCCCGCGCCCAGCACCATCGCCGCGACCCCGGTCGCGAAGACATCCATCCCCGGTTCGCTGGGGCGCGAGCCCGGGCGCGTCCCGACCGCCGCGATGGCGCCCGCCGGAACGGGGTGCGCGCGGACGATCAGCCACGCCGCGCCCGTCGCGGCCGCCCCCACGATCAGCCCCTCCACCGCGAGCGTCCACAGGCTGCCGCCGCTCTGCGTGCGGCGCAGGATGGTCTCGACCGTTCCGGTCGGCCACGCGGCCCACGCCAGCACCATGCCGGCGCAGAACAGCCCCCAGCCTGCGCCCATGAGGCGGGACGCGACCATCCCGGCCCCGGTCGCCAGCGCGATCGCCGCCAGCACCAGCACGAGCCCCATCGCGGGCGAGCCGCTGAGCAGGGCCGGGGTGCCCGGCAGGCCGTCGGGGGCGGTCATCATGGACGTGAGCCACGCCGCGACCGGCCCGATGACCAGCATCGACCCCATCGGCACGCCCCATCGCACCAGGGTGTTGTTCATGGGCCAACCGTAGCAAGGGCGGGGCGTAGCCGGGGCTGTGAGCGGCCTGGCGGCACCCCCCGGGTCACCTCGTCAGGGCCATGAGCCGGGCGATCCGCTCCTTCACCGGGGGATGGGAGCTCAGCACGCTGTCAAGGGCCTGGTGGCTGTCGTGCATGGCCCGCATCGGGTTCACGATGAACAGGTGGGCCATGCCGCGGTTGGCGGTTTCCACCGTCGGCTCGGGGTCGCGGGCGAGCTTGGCCAGGGCCGAGGCCAGGCCCAGGGGGTTGCGGGTGAGCTCGGCGGCGCCCGCGTCGGCGAGGTACTCGCGCTGGCGGGAGTACGCCATCTGGATGAGCTGGGCGACGAGCGGAGCCACGATCGAGAGGACCACGGCCACGACGATGAGGATGACCACGAGCACGCCGCCGCCCTTGCCCTTGTCGCCGTCGCCGCTCGCCCGCACCCTGGGACCGAAAAACACCATCCGGCGCATCGCGTCGCACGCGAACACGATGAGCCCCGCCATGGTCGCCATGAGCAGGCTGAAACGGATGTCGTAGTGCCGCACGTGCGCGAGTTCGTGGGCCATGACCCCCTGCAACTCGTCGCGGTTGAGCCGACTCCGCAGCCCGGTGGTGATCGCCACGGCCGCGTGGGCCGGGTCGCGCCCGGTCGCGAACGCGTTCAGGGCGGTCTCAGGGATGAGGTACACCCGCGGCATGGGCAGGCCCGCGGCGATCCGCATCTCGTCGACCACGTTGAACAGTTCGGGGTCGTCGCGGTGCTCGATCTCCTTGGCGCCGGTCATCATGAGCAGGGCGCTCGCCCCGCCGAACCACGACCACACGGCCCCCAGGACGCCCAGCACCAGGGCAATCCCGGCGCCCAGCAGGGCCGAGGGCACGAGCGTGCGCGCCTGCGACCACGCCCCGGTGTTCACCCCCACCACCGTCGCCGGGGCGTCCTTGAGCGTCTCGCCGGCACGCTCGTGGTTCTCGAACATGCGATCGATCTCGCCCTGCGACAGCCCCTGCGGGACGGTGTAGAGGTCGCCGACGCCGCCGGCGACCCGCTCCATCGACCCGATCCACGGCAGCACCGCGGCGCCGATCACCGCGCCCACCAGGCACCCCAGCAGCACCATGAACACCATGAGCACAACCGACTGGCGCTTGTTCTTGCGGATGAGGTCGAGGTACGTCACCCCCGGCGGGTACGCCGAGGCCCGCTTCATCGTCTCCGGGTTGTTCAGCGACGCCAGACCCTCCACGAACGTCTCCCTTCTCGGTGCGTGCGCGCGGCCGTCAGGGCAGCGGGCCCCATTCCGCGCTGATCTTCGCCCACGCTTGTTGGTATCTCGTCCGCATCGCTTCCAGCGACGTGGGGATCACGCGCACGTGCCCCACCGTGGTGATGAAGTTCGTGTCCCCCAGCCAGCGCGGCACCAGGTGCACGTGCAGGTGCTGAGGCACGCCCGCACCCGCCGCCCGACCCTGGTTGATGCCGATGTTCACCCCCTGGGGCTCGAGCGTGGCCCGCATGAGGGCCGCGGCCACGTCGACCAGCCGCCACAGCGCCGCTCGCTGGCGGGCGGTGTAGTCAAGCAACGTGGGGCGCGGGTCGCCCAGGGCCACGAGCAGGTGGCCGCCGGCGTAGGGGAAGGCGTTGAGCAGGATGAACCCCCCCACCGGCTCCGGGGAGGCGGCGTCCCGCCCACCGGCGGCGGTGGTGTCGGGGAAGCGGACGATGACGTTGTGATCGTGATCGCGAGCGGGCTGGAGCCAGTAGTCGCGGATGAACGAGCCGGAGGTGGCGGCCGCGGTGCACGGGTGGTTCTTGTCGCGGTCGATCGACTCCATGTAGTCGAGCCGCCACGGGGCCTGGATGGCCCCGGAGGTGGGCGTCGGATCGTGGGGATGCGGCGGCGGGGAACCCGGCGATCGCGAAGGGTGAGCGGCCATGCGAGACAGAGGGTAGTGGCTGGCCCCCTCCGCCGCCTCGCTCGCCGCGACGGATGCGGGTACGCTCACGCGGACCCGAGCGTGCGGTCCTACCCGCTGACGCCGAACGGAGAGCAGTGTCATGGCCAAGAAATCGTCGAAGAAAGCCGGCAAGACCTCGTCATCGCGCCGCATCGTCCACGCCAAGGCCGGGCGCAAGGCGGCCCCGAAGAAGTCGCCTTCGCGGGCCAAGCCGCCGGCGGGGCCCAAGGCGGTGTCGTCGGGACGCGGGGCGTCGCCGGCGGACATCGGGCGTGACCTGGTGGCGATGTTCAACGCCCAGGTGCCCGAGCGCGAGATCTGGGACAAGCACTTCAGCCAGGCCCTGGTGTCGATCGAAGGCAACGGGATGGCGTGGTCGGGCCTCAAGGCGGTGGCCGCGAAGGGCGCGGAGTGGCTTGCGCAGCACACGATTCACGGCGCGAGCGCCGAGGGTCCGTTCGTAGGGGCGACGGGCTTCGCCGTGAAGTTCCGCATGGACGTCGAGGTCAAGGCGACGGGCCAGCGCATTCAGATGGACGAGATCGGCGTGTACACGGTGAAGAACGGGAAGGTCGTGCAGGAAGAGTTCATGTACTCGATGGGGTGAGGCCGGGACGGGTCCTTCCAAAGGCCGAACGATTGCGCGAACTGCCCACCGTGCCCAAAGTACCCTGAACTTCCCACCGTGCAGATTCGTATAAATCATGTCGGCAGCAGTACCGACAGTTTCTGAGTCTTCTTCCTCCTCCGGCGAAAGGGCTCCGTGGCTTCCACGGGGCCCTTCCGCATTTTTGAGGCATTCCGCGGACGGGCGAGAGAGCGGGGCGAGGATCACACCACGCTGCGCCCCGGGGCGGCCTCGCCCGGGGGCATCCAGACCTCGTGCATGTCCTGGCCGTCGTTGATGCGACGCAGGGCGAGGTAGAGCACCGTGGCGCCGGTGGCGACGAAACTCACGAGATAGGCGTACGCGATGAGCATCAGGCCGGTCTTGGCGAGCCGCACGATCGACGAGGCTGTGTACGCCCCGGTGGGGGCTTCCTTGCCTTCGAGGGCGGCGACGAGCTCGGGGGTTGCGCGCACTTCCTGCGACGTCAGCCCGAGGATCGAGATGCGGCCCTCGGTTCCCACCCATGCACCCAGCGACGCCTGGGCGAAGTGCATCGCGCCCAGCAGCAGGAGGAGCATGAGCCAGTACGTGATCGCGCCCTGAAGCATGATCGAGCCGGTGTAGAGCACCGTCCGCCCGGTGCGCCCGAAGACGTACGCGTAGGCCCGCTGGACCGCGTCGAAGCCGTCGGAGTTGTCCGCGGCGATCGCCGGCAAAATGAGAGGTGTGCCGAACACGACCGCGATGATCAGGACCATGCCCGCCAGCCCCGCGGCGAGGGCGAAGGCGTAGAACAGCGACCCGACGACGTTCAGGAGCGGCAGGTTCAAGAGCACGGCCCCGGCGAAGCCCATGAGCAGCGCGATGCCCCACAGGCCGGCCATGGGGGCGACGACAGCGAGAAACGCCGTGCGGGCCCGGCTGATGCCGAAGCCCAGGGCCTCGGGCCAGGGAGTATCGGTGTTGTACGCGAACTGCAGCGCGGCGGAGCGCGAGATGGACGTGAAGCCGATGAGCACGGCCGGGACGGTCAGGATGAGCGCGACCGCGGTGCCCAGGGTGTGCTGGCTCAGGGCCCAGTACGGGGCACGGACCACGAGCCGGTACAGCGCAGGGGCCGTCAGGGCGGGGTCGAGGACCCAGTGACCGTCCTTGTACACGCTCTGGACGACCGCGTCGAAGGCCCCGGAGAAGATCTCGGGCAGCGGCGTCACACCCGGGGCGGTGTTCTGCAGAGCGACCGCGAGGCTCCAGGCGATGCCGCCGGCGATGAGCGTGAACAGGCCCAGGATGATCCGGCCCGGCGCCAGGGCCACGCCCGCGGCCCGGAAAAGCTTGGGCCACACCAGCCCGGCGATCAGATCGTCGGCGGTCAGCGGGGCGGGGCGCACGGCGGGCGGGGCGTTCCGGGGCAGCTGCGACATGCGGCCATGCTACCTCGCCGAGGCCCCGGGCGTGCGGAGCGGCACGGCGCCGCCCGGCGGCCACTTCGGTTACCATGACGTCGCGGCGGCCGTCGGGGCGGAATCACCCGGGCCGCTTGCGGAACAACTCCGCCGGCGGGCGCTTGATCGCCCCGCATTCGCAAGGAGGACGGGAATGGGCGCAGCACTGGGTCTTGGGGCCATCCTGGGCATCGGCGTGGTCGCGATCCTGCTGATCGCGGCGGTGTGGGTCATCGCTGTGTACAACGGCCTGGTCCGCAAGAAGGTGGACGCGGACAACGGCTGGTCACAGATCGACGTGCAGCTCAAACGGCGCTACGACCTCATCCCGAACCTTGTCGAGACGGTCAAGGGCTACGCCGGGCACGAGCGCGAGACGCTCGAGGCCGTGATCGCGGCCCGCAGCCGGGCGGTGAACGTCACCTCCGACGCCGCTCACGCCATGGAGAAGTCCATGGCGGAGAATCAGCTGACCAGCGCGCTCGGCCGGCTCATGGCCATCAGCGAGGCGTACCCGCAGCTCAAGGCGGACGCGAACTTCCGCCAGCTTCAGGAAGAGCTCACGAGCACCGAGAACAAGATCGGCTTTGCGCGTCAGCACTTCAACGACACGGTCGCGACCTATGAGACCAGCCGCATGCAGTTCCCCGGCTCGATCGTCGCGGGAGCGTTCGGGTTCACCAAGCGCGAGTACTTCGAGCTCAAGGACGAGGCCCAGCGCGAAGCGCCCAAGGTGAGCTTCTCGCGGTGAGGGCCGGATGATCCGAGCCTCCCGCGCGAGCGGGAGGTCGTTGACGCCCGAACGCACAACACCCACCGCTTGCGCGGCGGGCTCGGATCCGAGCCTCCCGCGCGAGCGGGAGGTGGTTGACGCCCAACGCACAACACCCACCGCTTGCGCGGCGGGCTCGGATCCGAGCCTCCCGCGCGAGCGGGAGGTCTTTGACGCCCGAACGCACAGGACCCACCGCTTGCGCGGCGGGCTCGGATCCGAGCCTCCCGC
>JAESFG010000164.1_pt1 | contig 199253 bp, 147 predicted proteins | sample 9269371 | NCBI WGS metagenome assembly JAESFG01 (sample SAMN14506227, study PRJNA617093) | algae metagenome | isolation source: Aetokthonos hydrillicola CCALA 1050 (B3-Florida) and co-occurring... | place: USA: South Carolina | collected 2013-01-01 | reverse complement strand
AATATGTACAAACTAAAATAGAAGAATGGGAAGAAAAAGGGCTTTTTTTACTTTATTTGCCTACTTATTCTCCACACCTAAACAAGATTGAAACATTATGGCGTTTTATTAAATATCGGTGGCTCAAAATAAAAGACTATGCTAGCTTGAGTAACTTAAAAAATGCCATTAGAGATATTCTAGGAAAATTTGGTACTCAATACCAAATCCAATTTACCATTAATTATTGACGGTTATTTTTGTCCTTGTAATTACCTGCTCCGAACGGCTGTAAATATCATCTTTCAATGCCTCCTGTAAGGTGATAAAAGTATAACTTCGCTTTTTCATTATTTCAATCAGTTCATTAAAATAATCGCAGTTAATTGAATTGGCATGACACAAAAAAATGTGTTTGATGGGTCTGCCGGCTACTTCCTGAGTAAGTTTTTCATAATATTCAAAACTGGCTTCAGTATAACTAAGGTACTTTTGAGCTATATCTTTCATCAATGCTTTGTTATTTGCTTTCATAGCATCCATATATACTTTATTGAAAAGCCAGTCGCTGGCATCAATCGTTACCGGAGCATTTTCATAACCTTTTTCATGAAGAAATGTCTGAAAACCATATTTTTTCAGACTATCTGAGCCAGTATGCAAATATGGGAATCTGAAATATTTGTCAGTTTGGTTGTATTTTTCCCAGAGCTTTTTTAAGACTGCTTCTCCCTTCATCGTTTCAATCTCAAATTCCTGAAGTGATATTTTACTAAATGAAGGATGAGAAAAAGTATGATTACCCAGTTGCTGTCCGTTGATCAGCCAGGCTTCCAGCAAACCAACCCGTTCATCTATTTCGCCCAATCTATATAATAAGCCTTCATTTACAAAACCTGTTGTTTTTAGATTGTGTTGTTTCATTTTGCCAAGCAGTTTTACAGTAGCTTCCTGTGTATGCTTCAGGGAAATTTCTTGTATAAAAGGCAAATCATCTACTGTGATGGCAATTTCTTTCTGGGCTTTCAGGCTAAGACTGATAAAAAGGCAAAATAAAAGGATAAATCTCATGGCTTAGGTTGGGGAATAGTTGGTGAAAAATCTTTTTATTTCAGAATGGTTTTCAGCATTAAGTCAGCTACCAGCTGATTGCCTGCTTCGTTAAGGTGAACCCGGTCTGTCGTCAAAATACCTGATTCCTTATTAGAAGGGTTATTTTTAAGGTTATATGCCTGAAATTCTTTTCTTAGGTCAATAAGGGGACAATCAAATTTTGCAGCAATATTTCTGATGATATTAGAATAATGGTTCATGTCACCATCCTGCTGATTGCTGTTATCTGTTCGTTCGCCAATAGCTGCCGGTGTGCAGCAAATGACTTTAATTCCCTGAGATTGTAGTTTTTTGATAATGGCTGTATAAAAATTGCTAAATTTATCAGCATCCGTACCTGTTCCTGAACTTGTCTTGTGCCACACATCATTTACACCAATATAAATTACAACAACATCTGGTTTTTGCGAAATCACATCATCTTCCATACGAAGAAACAAATCATACACTTTGTTGCCTCCAATCCCAGCACCTATCAACTGATACTTTTCTTTAATTCCTTGTTTTTCAAGTATTTCTTTCATTTTAGTGATATACCCGCCCGGATTTACGCCAGCTTGTGTGATAGAATCGCCGAAAAAGATAATCTTGGTTGGCTTGTCATAGTTTAATGAGAGCATTGAAAAAGAGAATAAGGCTATCAGCAGAGTTTTAACTGTTTTTTTCATACTATTTATTAGATTGCTTACTGAAAAGTTTGGATAAAATGCAGATGCAAAGTAAAAAATATTATACACTATCATAGTCAGAAACAGATAAATTTCTTATCAAACGAATTTTTATCTTACAAGCATAAAACCCATTTTGATTCGTCAGATAAGTAAAGATACTTCCTTTAATCTCTAACTCCTTGCAGGCTACAGAAAATACTGACCTAAAAAAGATAAAAAAGCAAATTGCTTTTTATAATATGATTCCTAATATGGTTTGGTCAGTTTTGGCATTCGTCCCAATCAGTATTTTTTGCTACAATCATCTTAGTTCTCTGTTGTTTTATATCTTTTTGGTTATAAGTATGAGTTTTATTTTTTTGCCGAATGCCTTTTTTGACAAGATACAACTAAGCAGAAAATCTTCATTTTATACAAAATTGGGAGTTAGGTTTATCAATAAGTTTACTCAAAATGGGACATTTCTCAATCGTGTCATTAAAAGAAAATACCCCAGCTATAAAGTTGTTTCTTATCAGAGTAAAAAGATAAAAGAGGTTGTCAGGCAGACATATATGTTCGAAAAATTTCATGCTTCTTTATGTTTGTTCTTTATGTTTACTTCCTTTTATGCCTTATTTTCTGACTATTTCAGTTGGGGTATTGTGTTTATTATTACCAATTTTATTTATAACGTTTATCCTGTTTTACTGCAACAGTATATTCGTACCAAACTATATACTTCATAATATTTGTAAGTAGTTAATTCAGGTTTTTGCAAAATTCAAAACAAAATGCTGTTTTATAATATTCCGAATGGTTTATTAAAAGTAGTTTGCTTATTTTGTATAGTTTTGCAACAAACCGCAATCGTTATCTACTGATAGTCTAATGATTAAAAAACTTGCTTTTTCGTGTTTATCACTTCTCTTACTTTATAGTTATAGCAGTGTTTGTGCCCAAAAAAATACTGCTTTAGATACACTCAATATCCAAAATATGACACTGGAAGAGTTGCTCCAGCTCAAATCTTCGGGTGTATCCAGTGAACTTGAGAACATAATAAATATAAGATTGGGGGTTGCTTCTAAAAAACCTCTTTCCCTCCGTAAATCACCAGCTATTATTTCCGTGGTTACAGAGGAAGAAATTCAAAAGTCAGGAGCCAGAGAACTGCTGGATGTGCTCAGAATGATTCCCGGGTTTGATTTTGGAAGCGATGTTCAAAATTCGGTGGGTATAGGCATAAGAGGCAATTGGTCTCACGAAGGCAAAGTACTGGTGTTGTTGGATGGACAAGAAATGAACGAAATTCTCTATTCTACGGCAATGCTCGGCAATAACTATCCGGTAAGTCAGATTAAAAGAATTGAAATAATTCGGGGACCTGGTTCGGCTTTATATGGAGGATATGCCGAATATGGAGTGATTAATATCATTACAAAAACCGGTGAAGACCTTAACGGATTATCGGTGAATATGCTTTATGGACAAATGCAAAAAACCTATGGACGCAGAAATCTGAGTGTAAGTTATGGTAAAAAGATAAAAGACTGGGATATAAGTATAGCTGGGCTTTTAGGACAGGGTCATAGAAGTGATCAAACTTATACAGATATCTATGGCTCAGCATTTGAGATGGGAAATACAAATGAACTTAATCCTGCTTACATCAACACAGGGATTACTCATAAAAACTCTGCGTTTAGGTTTATATACGACCATTTAAGCACTACTACACAAGATGGATATGACAAAATATTATCACGTCCTTATCCCAGCAACTTTACTTCATATTATCTTGAACTAAAACACACTTTGGTTTTAAGTAAAAATTTTACTCTTACTCCTCGTTTTAACTTTAAAAATCAGCAACCCTATCACTACAAAAGCGATGGTAGCCAGTCGGATGAATATCCAATTTACGAAAAATCAGCAAGCCGGTATCGATTTAATGTATCAGCTTCTTATGATGCCCTACCTTCATTAAATCTCAACTTTGGTGGCGAAGTATTTGCTGATAAAGCTCAGGCAAAGGGACCTGAAGAGTATTGGTTTAAGGTTTATAATCCTGACGGAAACACTACCACAAAATCGGTAAGCTATCAGAATTATGCAGCATTTATGCAGGCTCTCTGGAAAAATAGGCTTTTTAACGTGATAATTGGAGCAAGATATGACAATAATTCTTCGTATGGAGATGCTTTTGTACCTCGGTTTGGTCTGGTAAAAAACATCCGAAGACTTAATCTGAAACTTTTATTGGGATATTCGTTCAGAGCTCCGGGAATCGAGAATGTATCGCTTGCCTATGAGGGTAAAATCAAACCCGAAAAGACCCGAACACTCGAACTGGAAACAGGCTATCAGCTTACCAGAGATATGTATCTTACTGCCAGCCTTTTTGATTTTACTACTAAAAATCCTATCATTTATTTTACAGAAGACCTCACAGAGGGTTACAGAAACAGAGATAAAAATGGCAGTCAGGGTTTGGAGCTGGAATACAAGTGGAAACAAAAATGGGGCTATGTAAATCTTAACTATGCTTATTATACGGTAGCTAATAAAGTTCAGGTGCCTGAATACCAGGTTTTAACAGATCGTAATGCTTTGCTTGCTTTTGCCCGCCATAAAATTAATCTGAATGCTGCATGGCAGCTAACACACAAACTTTCGGTAAACCCATCAGCTTCCTTTATTGGTAAACGTTACGGCTATACAGGTATAGATATCAATGACAATCTTATACTTACATCATTTAATCCGGTATGTCTGGCAAATCTGTTTGTTACATTCGATGCAAATGCAAACTGGCAGGTAGCAGCCGGAAGTTATAATCTGTTTAATGCCAACTACCAGTTTATACAACCTTACAACAGTGGACATGCTCCATTGCCGGGTACTTCAAGGGAAGTGCTGATTAGGCTTAGTGTTCATTTTTAGTGTAAAGTATTGACAATAAATGTGTTTTGAAAACGAATATTCAGATGCTAAGAAATAAATCACTTGTATTAACCCTGTTTTTTTTTATTACCCTAACTGCCAAATCCCAGCAAATAGATATCAGAATTGCATCGATGTATGTAATCAACTTTGCCAAATATATTGAATGGCCTGCCGGCTCCATTAAAAGCTCTTTTGTTATTGGTGTAGTAGGTAACCCAAAAATGGTTGCCGAACTCAATACCCTGACAGCTGGCAGAACCATAGAAAATAAGCCAATTGTCATAAAAGATATGAGTACCCTGCCCATAGCAGAAGTTAAAAACTGTCAGATTCTTATTTTTGATGAGAATAGCCTTTCAAAACTTAAAAATTATCAGCCAACTATTGCCGAAAGTCCTATGCTGATTATTACTGAAAAAGACTTTTCTCCAAAAAAAGGAGTGGGTATTAATATTATTCTTGATGAAGACGACGATTATAAGACCAAATTTCAGCTTAACAAAACCGCCATTGAATCTCGTGGTATGAAAGTATCTTCCCAATTACAAGCTCTTGCTAAAAAATAAATTCACGTGTATTTGACTCGTAGCTCTTTGTTAATAAACTACTTAGTATTGTTTATATAACAAATATTGCATAAAAATTAATTTTTATTAAATAAAATCGGTTACCTGAAACATCATATTTCATAAAACGTACAATATTGTATTTTTCATTAGTTACATTTTTATTTAACATCCCTTTTTAATCTTTACCTTAAAGCTACTATTTATGGCACTTTCACCCGAAAAAATCAACCAAATTATCGATAACGTAAAACAAAGAGGTACTTATTATCTCAATAATCCTGATTTTTTAGCACTGACTGATGAACTGCGAGACTATCTTTTGGGAAATACCAGCCAGATTCCAGATCTTACTCTTAACTATTGGGGTTGGTATTTTTCAGGAATAACGGATTTACTTGATGAACCTGCAAAATGGACAAGTGATGATGAACGGATTTTTGATTTGATTTTTGAAAAGAATAACTGGAATAATGTATTTAACAACTACTTTTTTTATGCTGTAGAAAAGTGGATAAGTGCAGAAAAAGATGAAAAAACTGTTTTTGATATAGTTGCAGAATGCCTTAAAAGACGTGGTTTTAGTGAGCCTGAAATACTACAGATACTTGTTGACAGACTTGGGTATAAGCTGATAGCTAATTACAACCCCAAGACCTTATCATCTGCCGGTAAATATTTTATTAGTCATCTTCCTTCAAACCTCACAAATCTGATACAGTTTTCTCTGTCCAACTACCATCACTCTTATTTTTTCAATACAATATTATTCTTCGCAAACGAAAAATTCGATGAGTATATTGATGATCTTCTCATGCCTGTCCAAAATTATTATGGATATACTGAGTTTGATGAAGGGAAAATATATTCAGTTATTGAAAAAGATGTAAAAAAATATGAACCTGCTCTGCTTAATCTGTTAAGCAAACTCGAATCTCCAGCCAATCGGGATTACATTCGTACACAACTTGCTGAAAAAATGCCTGAAAAATATGGTCAGGAAATTTTAAAAAATGCTTATACTTATCTGGAAGAGCATACTGCTTTTATGCAGAATAAAAAAATAACCTATTACTATGAAAAGTCATCATATGATGAATCCCACAAAAGATGGCGAACATTAAGTGAAATAAAAATAGATTATATCTTAAAAAATGACCAGCAGAACGCAGTTGGTTTTGTATCAAACTATCTGAAAGAAAATGGAAAAATAGAAATAGGTATTTTAGAAGTAATTGACCAGCATTTGAAAGTTGATAGTGTTGATACTCTGGCACAAGCCTTTGATAATACACATATTGGGAATGAGTCTTTCTTTAAAAAACTACTTGAAATACTTTCTAAATACGACTATTCCAAACATGAAGACAAGGTTTGGAATCTGACAAAAAATAAATCCAAACGCATTCGGGAACTGGCTGCTGTTACTCTTGCCAAACTTGGTGAAAAAGCTATTCCACAGGCGGCGGAGCTCTTGAATGCCAAAAATGCAGTTACCAGGCAGTGTGGAGCTTTGTTGCTGACTTTGATTAATACTGATAAGGCGAAATTGTTGCTACAAAATGCCCTTGATAACGAAAAAAATGATGATGCCCGTGATGTAATGCTTCAGGCACTTGCTGAGACTTTGTACATAAATATAACAGAGAAAGAGGTAGATGCGATGGTAGCTTCTGCTGAAAAAAGAGGGAAGCTGGAAAAATCAGTAGAGAAATGGCTGGATGAAAAAATCTTACCTGAACTCAGGTATAAATCCGGGAAAAAACTTGATGAAAAGACTCTCAGATTTTTGCTTTATCGTATGAGCCGGACCAAGGAAATTCGACCGGATGCGGAGGCTAAACCTGTTTTAGCTCTTATTGACAGAGAGCAAAGTGGCATTTTTGCCAAAAAACTTTTTAAAACTTTTCTGGATAATGGAGCAGATTCTAAACAGAAATATTGTCTTACACTTGCCGGCTTGTTAGGTGACGATGAAGTTGTCGATTCGTTGAGGGCAACAGTAAATAACTGGGCTGAAGCCAGCCGGGGTAAAATGGCAGAATATGCAGTAGGGGCATTGGCACTGATTGGCAGTAATAAGGCATTACGGGCGGTTGAGTTTCTTTCGAGAAAGTATAAAAACAAGAACAAAAATATAGGTGAAGCTGCCTTAAAAGCTTTACAGGTAGCAGCCGAAGAATTAGGTATTTCGATGTATGAGTTGTCAGATAGTATTATTCCTGACTTTGATTTTGATGGCTTATTCAAATATTTTACTGTAGGAAATGACGAATTCAGAGCCTTCATTGGTAACGATTTTAAATTACAGTTTTTCAATGAAGATAATAAATTGCTTAAATCTCCTCCCAAAGGGATTTCGGCTGAGCTGAAAGAGGAGTTTAAGGAAATAGGTAAAGAAGTAAGAGATATTGTACGTTCTCAGTCCAATCGTCTGGAACAATATCTGGTTATTCAACGTCGCTGGACAACTGAAGCATGGCAGGCTTTTTTCCTCAACAACCCTATTATGTTTGTATATGCCCTGAAGCTGGTGTGGGGAGTATTTGACAAACAAGGTAATCTTGAGCAGGCTTTTTATTGTACAGAAGATACTTCACTGATGAGTCTGGAAGATGAAGAAATTTCGCTTGACGAAGATAAATTTATCGGAATGGTGCATCCTGCATCTGTTTCGCCGGAAGAAGCTCAGGCATGGATTCGGAAATTTTATGACCTGGAAATAGAAGCCATTTTCCCTCAGATGAACCGTGCTATCGAACGCCTGCCAGAAGAACAAAAAGAAATTAAGTTTTATGACGGACTCTCAAAGAAAAAAATCAACTCGTATGGAGCCGTAGGATTGTTTGAGAAAAGAGGCTGGCAACGTGGCTCTGTAGTAGATGGAGGATGGGTTTCAACCTATCACAAAGTATTTCAGGAGGCAGGTATAGAGGCTTTTGTTGAAACAGAAGGTATCGTAGTAGGTTATTATGATTATGATGATACTTATCTGGGAAGGCTATTTTTTGTGAAAGCAGGAAGTGTCAGAACCGGAAGTTATGTATATGATGAACCCAGTAATGACAAAGATGTTCGGCTGTTTACTTTTGGGGAAATACCTGAACTGATTTACTCTGAAGTTATCTCAGACTTAAAACAAATGCCATTTATCGAAGAAGAGAAGAAAGAAGGAGAGAGGCAACAATAAATATATTTCTAAACTTTAATTACACAAGGGGTATGAAATTTTTTCATAACCCTTGTGTATTCATATAAGGGATTGTTCTGGAATTTTATTTGTTGTGTTTTAAAAATTCAAAATATGATTCTGAAAGTGTAGCATCCTTGCTCTTACTTTTTGGGTCAAGCCAAAAAATAACAAAAAAGTCAAGAAATTCCTAAAGCTATCAGCCCTGCAAAGCCTGCCCACGCCCGCAGGAATTTCATGTCAGCCCTCTTTTTTTAGAGCTAGCTATTGATATTCAAATAGTTAGTTTTTTTTGTAAATTCCAAAACAAACTCTAAAGTAATTATTATTTTTTCAGACGGATACTTACTGATTTGGCATGAGCATCAAGCCCTTCGGCATAAGCCATAGTTTCTACGGTCTGTCCAATATTGGCAAGCCCTTCGGCAGTTAGTTGCTGAAAAGTGATTTTTTTTACAAAACTATCCAATGAAACACCACTGTAAGCAGCTGCATAACCATTGGTAGGCAGTGTGTGATTGGTACCTGAGGCATAATCTCCTACACTTTCAGGTGAATAATGTCCTAAAAAAACCGAGCCTGCATTGGTGATTTTATCAGCCACAAGTTCAGGATTGGCAACCTGCAATAGTAAATGTTCAGCTGAATACTCATTAAGTAGTCTGATGGCTGCTTCCTGATTTTCTACCAAAAACATCTTGCTGTGATGCAAAGCCCCAGATGCCATAGTACGACGGGAAATGTCATTGATTTGTCTGTAAATTTCTTCGTTAGTTTTAACCAGAAAAGACTCACTTTCAGAAACCAGAATCACCTGACTATCTTCGCCATGCTCTGCCTGTGAAAGTAAATCTGCTGCTACAAAAGCCGGATTAGCAGTTTCATCAGCATAAATAGCTACTTCAGAAGGTCCGGCAGGCATGTCTATGGCTACGCCTTCACGGGCAACCAGTTGTTTGGCTGCTGTTACATACTGATTTCCCGGACCGAATATCTTATATACTTTCGGAACAGACTCTGTACCATACGCCATGGCTGCAATAGCCTGGCTTCCACCAATCTTAAAAATTTTGGTTATGCCTGCGAGGTCTGCTGTATACAGCACAGCCGGATGGATAGTGCCATCTTTGCGTGCAGGTGAGCAAAGTACTACTTCTTCGCAACCAGCTATTTCTGCCGGGATTCCAAGCATCAATACAGTTGAAAATAGAGGAGCTGTACCACCTGGTATATATAGACCTACTTTTTGAATTGGTACTACTTTTCGCCAGCATTCTACCCCTTCCATAGTCTGGATTTTTTCTTCGGGCTTAATCTGAGCTAGATGAAATTTCTTAATATTTCGGTAAGCTACACTTATGGCTTCTTTCAGATTTTTATCCAGACTCATTTTGGCATTCATAATTTCGTCCTCACTTACCCGAAAATTTTCGAGTGTAATACCATCAAACTGATGAGTGAAATGTTTAATGGCAATGTCTCCTTCATTTTTTATAGCCTGCAATACAGGTTTTACTGTTTCTTCAGTTTTTGCGAGATTGATAGCAGGACGTGCAAGCAATCGGGGCAACTCACTGACTCTGGGAAATCGGATTATTTGCATCAGAATTATGTTTTAACAGACTGCGAAAGTAGAGAAAAAGAATGATATGAAGAAGAATAGCGATTTGATGTGAATTTTTCTACTTTTGAAATCAATATTTTTTAGGACTTTCAGCAAGGGGCATATAGTTGATTTTGTGGTAGTAAACTTTTTTGTTTCACCTTATCAGACATTTTTTCTCCTGCTATTTTTTATATCATTTCTATGCTCGATAAATTATTTTCTTATTTTAAACACAAGGAAGATGTTTTTGATGAATCATTCGGAAATCCTAAAGTAAAGGAATTTGGTAAATTGCTACAAAAACAACAGTATCTTGACTGTGAGAGGATTTATCATAATTCTGATTGGGCTGAGAGAAGTTTAATGATGCGAGGTATCGCTTTTTCAGATAACTATCATGCAGCAATTCAACAATATCAGAAGAATCGGAAGAATGCACTTTCATGTTTACTTGCAGGTAGTCATGCATTGCATCTTGCCTGGCAGGCAAGAACTGGTAAAAGGGCAAAAGATGTAACTTACGATGAATTTAAAGGCTTTCGTAAATTTCTCGAATTGTCTTATGAATTTCTACAATCTTCTATTGAACACAATGCTACAGATCCTGAGCCGTTTGCCCAACTTATAAGGGTATTAATGGGATTGAGTGAAGATGTTGAGGTAATAGAAAGTTATTTTAAAGAAGCTACCAGACTTTGTCATGAGCATATGCCGGCTCATATCAATATGATTACTGTCTATAATCCTAAATGGTTTGGTTCTCTGGAACGGATGTATGGATTTGCTAAAAGTTGCCAGCAAAATAATAATACACCCTTGTTTTTACAGCTTACAGATTATGCTATTTCAGAGCACCACTTGTATTTTTCAATGAATAATAGGGATGAAGATTATGAGACTTTTTATCAAAAACCTGAAACTCGGGCTATGATAATGGAAAATTATAGTAAACTGAAAGTACCTGAATCTGGCAAAGCATGGATGCCTATGGTGCGAAGCTATGTGGCTTATAATCTTTATCAGATAGAAGAAACAGGTTATATGTGGAAAGAATTGAGTACCAATAATTTTTATGGCAGCATATTGCCATGGGGGTATGCTGGAATACACAACAGTAAAGAGCTGCGTAAACTTTTCAGGTAAAGATTTACTGAAAGTGCCCCGAAATGAGTTTAGATATCGGGGCACTTGTATTTACTGGTAAATATTTAATTTCTGCTGGAGTTCACTAATTTGATAGTCTTTTTCTTTGATATCCTGCTCATAGGTATTGCTTTTCCTATGAAGTTCCTCCCGAATGTTTTCCAATTCATTTAACGTTTCTTTCATTATCTCCTCCTGAGCCTGTAATTGTGCCAGCTGAAGTTTGTTTTGGGTTATATCAGTTGCCAGTTTCAATAATCGCTCTATATCACCGTCTGTATTTCTTATGATAGAGTAGTTTCCTGCTATGTATACTTTTTCTCCATTTTTTCTTATTCTTTCAAACTCTCCTGACTGAGCTTTTCCTGCTCCCAGATTTTTCCAGAAATTTTTGTATGCATCAGATTTTGCGTATTCTTTTTCTACAAAAATGCTATGGTGTTTACCCTGTATTTCTGATAATTTGTAACCCATTAAATTTAAAAAAGAATTATTGGCAGTAAGAATATAGCCATTTATGTCAAATTCAATAGAACAAATACCACTTTCATTAATAGCATTCATTTTACTTTCCATCTCTATCGAAGTTCTTCTCATTTCCTCCTGAGTAGCTTCCATTTCTTCCATATTCTGACGCATTTCTTCCTCCTGTGCACGCATTTCTTCTCCCCTGATTTGAGCTTCTTCCAGTAAAAGTCTGGTTCTTTCATTAACATTCAATGAGACTATCATTGAGGCTATATTTTCTGCTATTTTTTCCAGAAAAGTGATTTCTTTTTCTCCAAACCGTTGAAAAGAGGCTATTTCCAGCACTCCTACAGTTTCCTCCTTGTATTTTAGAGGTATTAGAGCCAGGCTTGTAGGGTTGGCTAGTCCTAATCCCGAAGTTATTTTTATATAATCTTGGGGTATATCGGTCATAAAAATGGTTGCTTCTTCCAGAAAACATTGCCCTACCAGTCCTTCTCCCGGCATAATTTTTTTGCTGATGTATTTTTTTCGTTCATAGGCATAACAGGCTTTAAGATTGAGATAAGGTGAAGAAGCATCCTGATTATCAAGTAAAAATATACCTGCCTGATTGGCTCCTACATATCTTACAAGCGAACTCAGCACCTCATCTGCCATTTGTGTAAGATCCTGATTATATTTTCTCATAATCTCACCGATTTGAGCAATTCCTAACGTTACAAATCTTTCTTGTTGTTCACGTTCGTATGCTGAAAGCAAATTTTCACGCATTTTTAGCAAAGCTTTACCCAATTCATCGTTTTCATCAGCCAGTTTGTAATCAAATACAAGGTTTCCCTGACTGATTTTGTCAGCAAACTCAATATTTTGGTTGATATTTTTAAGTTGTGAATTGAGAGAGGTAATGTTACTGGCATTTGAAATGGTTTGCTTTCTGAAAATATAAGACCAGTATCCACAAATTCCGACTATGAGTGCAGCCAACCCTCCATGAAACATAAAAGTTGGCAAATCCATGTAGTTGAGTTGTGTAAAATAAATGTCTTTTTTTCCGGCATATTGCAGATAAGCAAAAGTGGCATGATGAACTACCACAATAATAATATTCGGTAATTGCAGTCGCCAGTCCTGGTATACAATCATCAGAGCTGCCCCTACAAATACGAAGAAGTGCATTTCAAACAAACCATGCATCTGGTAAATAAACTGTGCCGTAAAAATGGCAAATATGCCACTGGCTACATATTGATACAGAGTAGAACCCAACGATTTTATAATAAAATAAGTAGCCAGACAAATGCTTCCTACTCCAAGAGCAATGAAATAGGTGTCATAAACAAATGCAATAGCCAAGCCAAATGCAAAACAGCCAATAAGAGATATAAACATGATTTTGTCGCCTCTCTTTGTAATTTTGAAGAGAGCATTTTGCAAATCATTTTCTGCGGAGTTATTTTGAAAGGTATTCATACGGTAATAGATGTACTCATAAGATTGATGTGAGGTAAATAGTATTATTATAAATCTTTCCGGGAAAGCGGACAACCATATGCTGTAGTGGCTTCTTTACCAAAAACAGGCGGAGTTTGTCCGGAGAGCATTCTTTGTAAGGCAATAGCTGCAAATGCAGTTTTTTTATCAGTACAATAGCGAGAAATATTGTAATTGCCTTTGTAAAAAATTTGATGGTCTTTATTGAGTAATACAGCCTGAGGAGTAGCATACACTCCACAAACTGAAGAAAATTTTCCTTGTGTATCTACCAACACCGGAAATTTATTATCTGTCAGCCTGCGGGCTCTTTCTATATCACTATCTTCAGGAATTATTGTGTAAACAGAAATTTTATCTTGGTATGCTTCTGCCATTGTCATAAATTCTTTGATGTTAAATCTGGAACAAGGGCAGTCAGGATTAAAAAAATGTAATAATATAGGTTGGTTATCAGAGAAAACATTTTTCTCAGGAAGATTAACAAATTGTCCTGTAAAAATAGGTTTATAACCGACAGGTATAGGGGTTGGCAGGGCATACTGCATTTCCTGGTTCCAGAAAATAAAAGCAATAGAAGAAGTAGCTATCAGTAAAATGCCTGCACTAATTAATATTTTCATGCTGTTTTTAATCGAAATACTTGTTTTTGGATAATAAACGTAAAATAAGGTAACACGGATTGATAATATAATTGGAAAAATATAAGTGAATGTAAGGTTTTTCTTAAAATTGTTGGGTGCAATTTTGATTGTCAAATATTTGGCTAAGCAGAGAAATATAGTTAAATTATTTAAATAAAAACTCTCACAGGTTTATAATTTAATTGCTATTTCTTAATTCTTTAGCTCTTTGTTCTATTTTATTCATTTCATATAAAAAATAGAAACAACAAAAAAACTCCCAAGATTCCTGAAATTCTACTTTTGACAATTATTTGTATTTTTATTTCTACTCATCATGTTAATAAATTCTCTATACTGTTTATGTAATCAATCAGATTTTTAGTCATACTCTTTTTATTGAGAAAAGTATTTTGAAAGTAAGACTTCCCATCTTTAGAATGGTGAAATCTTCGTCTGAAATGTGTATTTTTGAGACCCATATTTTTATGCTCCACTATGACCAAAGAACAGGTTCTCAAACAATATTTCGGCTATGAAACCTTTCGTCCCTTACAGGCAGAAATCATCAATACCATACTTGCAGGCAATGATTGCCTTGTGCTGATGCCTACGGGAGGTGGAAAATCAATATGTTTTCAGGTGCCTGCTATGGTAAAAAAAGGTATTACACTGGTAATATCTCCACTCATTGCCCTGATGAAAGACCAGGTACAGGCTTTACAGTCTGTCGGGATTCCGGCTGCATTTATAAATAGTTCTCTCAGCAATACTGAACAGGCACGAGTAATTCAGGATTGCCGAAACGGGCAGATTAAAATACTTTATCTGGCTCCTGAAAAACTTTTGTCAGGCAATTTTCTTAATTTTATCCAGCAACTTGAAATATCACTGTTTGCCATAGACGAATCACACTGTATTTCATCCTGGGGACACGATTTTCGTCCGGAATACACCCAGTTAGGTATTCTGAAAAAGCAGTTTCCGTCGGTTCCTGTAGTAGCCCTTACTGCTACTGCCGATAAAGTTACACGCAGAGATATTCTAAATCAACTTGGCATTTCAGATGCTGAAGTATTTATCGCTTCTTTCGACAGACCTAATTTAAGTCTTACCGTCTTACCAGGCAAAAAAAAACTACAACAAATTCAGCAATTTCTCGAAAAACATGCTCATGAATCGGGTATCATTTATTGTTTGAGCCGTTCTGCTACTGAAGATTTAGCTGATAAACTCCGGAATCTGGGCTTTAATGCCAAACACTACCATGCCGGCATGGATGCAGCATATCGTTCTAATGTTCAGGATGCATTTATTAAAGATGATATTCAGATAATTGTGGCTACCATTGCTTTTGGTATGGGAATAGATAAATCGAATGTAAGATGGGTGATACACTACAATCTGCCCAAAAATATTGAAAGTTTTTATCAGGAGATTGGCAGAGCCGGGCGGGATGGTATGCCTGCCGATACTATTTTGTTTTATTCGTATGGAGATGTGATTTCACAGTCTGATTTTAATGCACAAGCCCCACCCGAACGGCGTGAATTGCTCAATGCCAAACTCGACCGTATGAGGCAATATGCTGAGTCGGAAATTTGTCGTAGAAGAGTGCTCATTTCATATTTTAATGAAAATGTAGATAAAGATTGTGGCAATTGTGATGTCTGTAAAAACCCGAAAACCAAGTTTGATGGAACAATTCTTGCCCAAAAAGCTCTTTCTGCCATTGCCCGAACAGATGAAAAAATAGCTATGGGAATGCTGATTGATATTTTGCGGGGTTCTAATAATCGAAATGTGCTGGAAAAAGGCTATAACCAGCTCAAAACTTTTGGAGCAGGCAAAGAACTCAAATCTGAGGAATGGGCTGATTATATTTTTCAACTGCTTAATTCGGGTGTGATGGATATTGCCTACGACGAAGGACATACATTTAAACTCAATACATTGAGTTGGCAGGTGCTGAAAGAAAACAAACAGGTGATGCTTTCTCAATACATTTCGTTTGCTGAAAGAAAAGCCATGCAGGAAGCTCAGGAAGAATTGGAACGTCAGGAACGCAAAGTTGCCAAAAAAGAGCTGATTAAAGATGATTTATTTGAGCAACTGAGACTCTTACGTAAAGAAATTGCTGATAGTGAGGGGGTTCCGGCTTATATTGTTTTTAATGATGCTACTCTATCTGATATGGCTCAGAAGAAACCGGTTACCCGTTCAGAAATGATGAAAGTATCAGGCGTAGGAGAGCAGAAATATGAAAAATATGGCGAAATATTTATCAACAAAATACTGGAATTTCTGGGAGGATTTAAAGGTAGAACAGGTTCAGTAGGCATAGATACTGCTCAGTTGTCTTATAATCTCTACACCGAAGGATTTTCAATTGATGAAATTGCTGCAAAAAGAAATTTAACCCCAAGCAGTATTTTTACACACTTGCTCAAAGCTGAACAAAATGGTAAAACCATTGCCTGGGGCAATTTTATTTCACCAGCGGAGTACAATGCCATCATCCGGGCTGCCCGAAGTCTCAATTTGCAGAAAGGTGATGCTATAAAACCTCTTTTTGAAGCCCTCGAAGAGCAATATGACTATACTAAAATCAGAATAGCCTTGCTTATCTGGGAGAAACAGGGTGTTAAAAATTAAAATATGTCAAGGTTATTTTTATTTTTCGGATTTCTCTTTTTACTACAAAATTGTCAGGAAGAGAGTAAAAAGGTGATACAAAAACAGGATACCACAACTGTATTTGTGTCTGAAACCCGTATTTTAAAGCAAAATAAAATACCTGATTCTGTTTTTAGTATGACAAAACTTAAGTATCTGAGTATTAAAGGTATGGATTGTGATTATAGAGAAGCAGATAGTAAAGGAAATGATATCACGCAATGCTGGATGATTAGGGAAATTCCCGTAAAAATCAGTAATCTTAAAGAACTTGAAGTTTTGGATTTATCTGTAAATGCAATTCATGCTATTCCACCAGAAATAGCTAATTTGCAGAAAATGAGAATAATAAATCTGACAGATAATCCGGGGCTACAAGACATAGAAGGTATTGTTAATTTGCCTAATCTTGAAGAATTATATTTATATGGATGTAATTTATCAGGATTACCCAAAGGAATTAAAAATCTGAAGAAGTTAAAGAAAATTGGTTTAACAGGTAATCATATAGATAAATCTGAGATAGATAAATTAAGAAAACAACTTCCAAAATGTGAGATAAATTTTTGATAACCCATGAACCCGATTTTCAAAAAACTCCAGCTTAACGTCCTAACCAAAGAAATACTGGTGTTAAATGCTCCAGACGAATTTGAACACACCTTGCAGGAAGTTTCGGAAACTGTAACGGTAAGCAGAGGGGCTACTCAGGCAAAATATGATTTTATTCTGACTTTTGTGAAATCTTGTAAGGAAGTGGAAAGTCATGCAGAAACTATTACAAATCTGCTGGCTGAAGACGGAAATCTATGGTTTGCTTATCCCAAAAAATCTTCAAAAAAATACAAATCTGATTTGGGCAGAGATGATAGCTGGTCAGCACTTGGCAGCCTTGATTTTGAACCTGTAAGGCAGATAGCTATTGATGAAGATTGGTCAGCTCTGCGTTTTAGAAAAGCCTCTTTAATTAAAAAATTTACCAGAAAAACGGCTTTAAGTGACACAGGGAAGAGCCGAATTGAAGAATAATCGTTTTTTCGCCTGAAAACTTAGACGTAATTTTGGCTGATAAAACTGTTAAAATCTGTTTCTTTTGAAAAGAATAAGCAAAACCTATAGGTTAAGAGAAGAGTACAAAGCTGAGTTTTATAAAAGAGTGCTATTATGGGCTAACAGGTTTAACCATGCCCATTTTTTGCAGGACAATCAGTTTGAAAATTACCCCTATGGAGGTTTTAGAACGATAGTGGCAGCCGGAGCAGATGAAAAAGATATTTTCAGGACAGATGAGGAGGGTAACACATTCGAAAAACTCCAGCAATTTTACGATTCAAAAAAAGACTGGCTTTTTGGATATTTTGCCTATGATTTAAAAAATGAGACCGAAAATTTACAAAGCCAGCATCCCAATCATCCCGAATTCCCGACATGCTACTTTTATGTACCACAGCATTTGATTTTTATTGAAAATGACTGTTTTACCATAGAGAGTCCTCAAGAGCCAGACGAACTATATCATACCATTTTTTCACTACGGCATGATTTGGTACTTTCTGATAATCAAACGGTTTTGCTTGAAGAATTGCAAGCTCGTGTAAATCGGGAAGATTATATTTCTAATGTCAAAAAAATCAAAGACCATATTCTCGAGGGCGATATTTACGAACTTAACTATTGTATTGAGTTTTTTTCAGGGAAAGCCTCTATTCAGCCAACAGAAGTGTATCAGGCACTTAATAAATTATCACCCATGCCTTTTTCGGCTTTTGTAAAGGTAAAAAGTGGGAAGTATCTGATGTGTGCTTCTCCTGAGCGTTTTCTGAAAAAACAAGGTAATCAACTTATTTCTCAGCCTATCAAAGGAACCATACGCCGGGGCAAAACTAACGAAGAAGACAATCAACTGAGAGAAGAGTTGCGTAACTCCGAAAAAGAGCAGGCAGAAAATATGATGATTGTGGATTTAGTCAGAAACGACCTCAATCGTAGTGCCAAAACAGGTAGTGTGAAAGTAGAAGAGATATTTGGCATCTATACTTTCAGGGCTTTACATCAGATGATTTCGACAGTAACAGCTCAGATAAGAGACAATATGTCTTTTACAACCGTTATTAAAAACGCTTTTCCGATGGGAAGTATGACCGGAGCTCCCAAAATCAAAGCCATGCAACTCATCGACCAATATGAAGCCAACAGTCGGGGGTTGTACTCAGGGGCTGTTGGTTATATAACCCCTGAGAGCGATTTTGACTTTAATGTGGTGATAAGAAGCATTTTATATAATTCAGAAAAAAAATATCTTTCCTTTTCTGTAGGAAGTGCTATCACTTATGATGCCGATCCGGCTCAAGAGTATGAAGAATGCCTGCTGAAAGCCGAAACTATGAAAAGAGTACTTACATCAACAGCTTATCAGTTTCCTAAAATCAATAAAAATTTGTTGCCTGAAGAAATACTAAAGCTTGTTTTCGGTGTAGTTTTCTATACTTTTTTTATCAGCAATGTAATCTCAGGACAATGGAGATTGATTAACTCAGCTACATTGCCCGTTGCAGGAATTATTTCACTTTTACAGGTTTTATGTTACACAGGTTTTAAACTGATTCCTTACCGAAAGAGCAGGGGATGGAATATACTACATAATTGGGTAGCTCATTTGCTCAATGGACCGTTTGCTTTGTGTTATGCTGTAATTGCCTGGATTTTAATGGGATTGGCTGCTTTTTATGGTATTTTTTATAGTTTTTACCTGAAATTTTTTGAGAAAAAGTTTGATATGGAAGAATTTAACAAAGAATTTCAAAAAACTGACCCCATTGTTCCGCCTATTGAATATATGGAAAAAGCGAATTAAGAGTATAAAAGTGTCAAAAACTTTCATGATTAAATCTCTTTCCTCTCATTCTGAATACGGGAGCTGAGATTTGTCAAATTCTCTTCAGCTCAATCTGAGTCTTCCAGTGCAAAAATGTCTTCCACTTTTTTCTCAAAATAACGGGCAATTTTCAGAGCAAGAATTGCAGAAGGAACATATTTATTGCTCTCTATTGCATTAATAGACTGTCTTGAAACCTGCACTGCTTCTGCCAAATCTGCCTGAGTGATGCTTTTGATAGCCCGTTCTATTCTTATGGTATTTTTCATATCAGGCTCTTTCTAAGTTTTCGTTTCTCTGCCAGCATTATCAGGTTAAATCTGATAATAAATAATATCATTGTTGTTGCAATATTCACTATCATCACATCCAGAAACATAAAGCCATAAATAAATATAATAGCTCCAATCAGCAGTAATGTATTAACATAAACGCTCCATACCAAAGATTCCAGTCTGATTTTGCCTATCCATTCATCTTCTGTTTTTTCTTTGCTGAATCCTGTAAGTAATAAGCTGATTAACAGCAGCACCATGATGATTTCATCAGTAAAATTATTTGCTTTCAGATTGAACAAAAAATCTCCGTCTGATAAAAACTTAGTGGTGCCTTCTCTGGAAAATGAGAGCATTTCAAGCTGAAATGATTCTCCCATAGTAAGCCTGAGTACACCCAAAGTAAAAAAAACAATCAGTAGAACCCAGCCAATAAGTTTGTAGCGATGTGGTAATAAATAACGTGTTTCCATAATTCATTTTTTGTTTGATTGTAAGCTTAACTTTACAAAAGTAAATTATGTTAGATATTTTGTCAAGTAAAATTTACATTTTATTTTTTTATAAATTCACTTCCTGACAATCAGACTTAATATATTGCTTGGCAGCACTCTGGTTTATTCTTGACAGGAGTTTGGAAGCTGTAAACTGATTGTTTGCCTGGTTTCTTGGAAAAGGTAAGCAGAACAGGCATGAGCTAAGTAGTGAGACTAAATAAATTTTGGATTAGTGATGATTGGGAGGAGAATGAAATAATTAAACGAAGTATATTGCTAAAATGAACTTGGATTAAATAATTAAGTCAGATAAAAACAGATATTCTTACAGAGTTTTGTATCATCCGATAGATCCGAACACTGGATTTATCGGGATTGTCTTTTAAAAAGAGACTTTCAGGGATTTTTGTGTCATCATTTCACAAAAAACCATTATCTGATGCTCACACAAAATTCACTTTCTGTTCGCCGTTATGATCTCGACTGGTTGAGAGTTCTGGCTTTTGGACTACTTATCTTTTATCACACAGGAATGTTTTTCGTAACGTGGGGCTGGCATATCAAAAACAATGTAATTGCTGAATGGATGCAAATACCTATGCTTTTCCTAAATCAGTGGCGAATGAGTTTACTTTTTATTATTTCAGGAGCAGCTACTTATCTTGCTCTTGATAAACTACCCGCAGGAAAATTTACCTGGGAACGTACCAAGCGTATTTTTATACCTTTGGTATTTGGTATGTTTGTTATTATTCCACCTCAGATTTACTTCGAGAGAATTTCAAACGGTAAAACATTTTCTTATCTGGAGTTTTATCCATCAATTCTTCATTTTATACCTTATCCAAAAGGGAATTTTAGCTGGCATCATTTGTGGTATCTGGCGTATCTTTTTGTATATTCTTTGGTATTTTTACCACTTTTTATATGGCTCAGGAGTGAATCTGGCAAAAAAGTTACCAGTTTTATGGCAGGTATTGCTTCAATACCTTTTATGATTTATGCTTTTGCCATAGTACAATTTCTGGCAGAAGGAGCCCTTCGTGACCGCTGGGAACCTACCAATAATTTAATTGCCGACTGGTACAATCATGCGTTGTATACCGGATTCTTTATTGCTGGTTTTGTAATTTGTACAAATGAAAAATTCTGGCAAGCCATTGAGAGGCAACGATTCTGGTCGTTAGGATTAGGTCTGGTAACTATTGTTGTTTTATATAGTGTTTACTGGCTCAACTGGAAAGACATAGATGGTTTAGAAATAGCTGTTTACAGGGCTGTTAAGTCGTTGAATCGCTGGTTTTGGTTGTTAACTATACTTGGTTTTGGTAAATATTACCTTAATTTCAATGCTCCGTTTCTCAAATATTCAACAGATGCAGTCTATCCTTTTTATATTCTGCATCAGACTGTGATTATTTTTATTGCCTATTTTGCTACCAACTGGCAATGGAGTGTGGGCATTAAATTTTTATATATTGCTGCCGCTACTTTTTTAGTTTGCTGGATATTGTACGAATTTTTGATAAAACGTTTTCAGCTTACACGCTTGCTGTTTGGTATGAAACTGAAACCTTTCAGACAAAAAGAACCTGTACTGGAGGAGGCTTAAATCTCCAGTACAGGCTTTTTTGTGATTATGATTTTCATTTACTAGTCAACCTCGCAAAGGTTAAATGAATAACATCAATAATTTAACTCTTGCGGGGTTACTAAATAGTGTTTCAAGCGAAAATCCTGATTATATTTTCTTTCATAAGTATTCTGAACATTTTCTGTTAATAGAGTAGATAATACCTTTAGCCTTTATTTGTCAGCATTTTACAAATTTTTGATAATGGGATTCAGAATCTTTTTTCAGTGATTTTGCATACATTTATTGAATTAATTAAGTTCGTTTCTGTAATACACATTGTGTTGGGAGTTTTGTGTAATACTGACCTGATAATTAGAGAGATACAATTAGATTGAAATAAACATCTTATCAAGGGTTAAAATATTGATAGTCATTATGTAAGTTGGCAACCTTTGCAAAGTTTAGTTCTATTTGGTTGTATTCCGGCATATAGGCAAAAAAGATTACCTGAAAAAATATGAATGTTGAGCTTCAAAAACTTTATAAAATCGCACAAAAAAATGAAAGGAATATAATAGGTCTGATGTCAGGTACTTCTCTGGACGGATTGGATGTGGCATTGTGTCAGATTTCGGGATATGGAACAGAAACAAGGGTGAAATTATCTAAATTTAAGACAGTTCCCTATAATGCTGACATACGATATAAAATCAGACAGGTATTTGCAAAGCAATTTATAGATTTTCAGTATTTATGTATGCTGAATGCCTGGATTGGCAGATTGCATGCTGAAATGATACTGGAATGTCTCAGCGAATGGAATCTTACCTGTTCAGACGTTGATTTAATTGCCAGTCATGGACAAACCGTGTTTCATGCTCCTAAAAGTTTACATCCCCAGTCTGACTTCCCCAATGCTACCTTACAAATTGGTGATGGCGATCATATTGCCCAACTCACCAATATTATAACTGTCTCAGATTTCAGGCAAAAACATATTGCAGCCGGTGGTGAAGGGGCTCCTCTGGCTGTATATGGAGATTACCTTATTTTCTCAAAAAAAGATGAAAACCGGATTATGCTCAACATAGGAGGTATCGCTAATTTTACAAACTTACCCGGTTCTAATCTGGCTACAGAAGTTTTTACAACAGATACAGGACCTGGTAATACCCTGGTTGATTTGTTTACCCGAAAGTTTTTTCCTGAAAAAAATTATGACAAAGATGCTGAGATATCAATGTCAGGTGTTGTTAATCCAAGTCTGTTGAATGAGCTTAAGAAAAACGATTTTTTCAGACAACCATTTCCTAAAACCACCGGTCCTGAGCTTTTTTCTGAAAAATATGTGCTCAATGCCCAGCAAGAATCGAATAATCTTTCTATCTCTCCTCCCGACTTACTGGCAACACTCACTCGTTTTTCCGCAGAAACCATCGCAGAGGCTATTAGTAAAGCATGTAATGCAAATGAGGCTTATCATCTTTATATGAGTGGGGGTGGACTACATAATCCTCTGTTAATCAGGTATCTTCATGAGCTCTTACCTGATTGTATTTTTCATAAGACCGATGAAACAGGTATCTTGGCAGATGCTAAAGAGGCAGTTTTATTTGCCGTACTTGCCAACGAATGTATTGCAGGCAATAGCATAGATTTTGGTAGCCGGCAGGGAGTACCTGCTGTGACTATGGGGAAAATTTCACTCCCTTCTTCTCTGACCCCTGCACCTTAAATGATGGTTGAACTGTAATTAAAAAGTTATATAAAGTAAAGATTCTTCAAATTTTACGTATTAATTTAACGTGAGTTCGGGATTATAATAGTCTATAAGTTATTATCTATCAAATTCTTAGTAGATTTACATTTAACTTATTTCCAACTTTTATTCATTCAAAGACCTTCTTACTTTTTTGTATGCCCAAAAAAGTAAGCAAAAAAAGGCAGCCACAGCGTGGACAAGCCCTAAACTTCTAAGTCTCTTGTCTTATTTTCAATTCTTTTGGGCTTGTTCACGCTGCTGTTGCATCCCTACCCGCTTTTTATCCCGAATTTATGTTAATTTAACTGTCGTGAAAAGTTGCCTGAATGTCAAATAGTTTGGCTTATTGATAGAATGCCTGACTTACACATTCATTAAATTACTTATCTTGAAGATAACCTGTGAAATAAGTAAAACAAAAACAGATTTTACAGGTTAAAAAATACTGTGAATCAATTGATTTTTAACCTGTTTTTACTAATGAAAAAATTGTTTTACTCCTGTTTGGCTGGTATTTCGCTCTTCCTGATGGTAGCTTATACCAACCGTTATAATAATCCCACAGAAACCTCGCAAAGAGGCACTCCGGGCATAAAATCTATTAATGCACTGGCATTTGGGACAGATGGTGTTTTATTTATTGGCGATTCTAAAAATGCAATGATTTTTGCTGTTGAAACCAAAGATGTTACACCGGCAACTGCATCAACACCATTGGAAATGCAAGCCATTGATCAGAAAATTGCTGTTTTGCTCGGAACTGATGCCCGGAAAATTACAATTCAGGATATGGCAGTAAATCCGGTTTCCAAGAAACTGTACATTGCTGTGATGTCTGCAGATGGCACACCAGTATTGTTAAAACTGGAAGGAACAGAATTACAGTCGGTAAGTCTGAAAGATGTGAAGTTTTCTTCCGTTTCAATTAATAATGTTCCTGCTGAAGATGCCAAAGACCAACGAGGCAGACCGATGCGTGTCTGGACTATTTCTGATTTGAATTATGCTGATGGCAAAGTAATGGTAACGGGTTTATCGAATCAGGAATTTGGCTCTACTTTTCGTAGTTTTACCTATCCTTTTACTGACAAGCAAGAGCAAACTTCTCTTGAAATTTATCATGCTGCTCATGGTCGTTACGAAACGGCATCACCCGTTAAAACCTTCACTACTGCTGAAGTTGGAGGAAAAAAATATATGATTGCCAGCTATACCTGTACCCCGCTCGTACTCTTTCCAATGGATGAGCTTAAAGCAGGCAAGCATGTAAAGGGCAGGACTATAGGTGAATTTGGAGCAGGAAATTCACCGATTGACATAATTACCATGAAAAAAGACAATGAGTCTTACCTGATTATGGCAAATACTGACAGACCTGTTATGAAAGTCAAATATAAAGACTTGGAAACATATCAGGGTTCATTGACTGAACCTGTTAAAGAAACCTTCAGTACGGCAGGTGTACCCTATATTTCTTTCCCGTATGTAAATGTGCTGCAACTTGACAAGCTGGATGAAACGCAGTTTGTATTTTTGCAAAGAAGAGCTAATGGTGACCTTGACCTGAGAACAGCCAATAACAGGGCTTTATGATAAAAAAGTTTACTACCAGTCTGTACTTTTATGGATACAGACTGGTAATATTAAGTTTACTGCTTTTTTCTGCCTGCCAAAGTAAGACAGATGCTAATAAAAAAATAGCAATCCGATGGGAAAATGACCGGGCAAAAGCTCTGGTCATTTCTAATTTCCCAACGACTGCATCTTCCGAAAAAAAAGACCGGATTCAGGTAAAACTATCTGGAAACAGTCAAAATCCGGCAATTTTTGGAAGTTTTACACAATATCAGGATAGTGTCGTTTTTGAACCCCTCATTCCATTTACAAGGGGTATGCAATACGATATTTTTATCAATCAAAAACTATTTGGCAGTATCACGATTCCAACGACTGATAATTCTCCTAGCCTTCTGGCAATTTTTCCATCACAAGATACTGTTCCTGAAAACTTGCTGAAACTATACTTCGAGTTTTCTCAGCCTATGACTGAAGAAAAAGCCCTTCAGCATATTTTTTTAACAGATATGAAAGGTGATACCATTCCAAATGTTTTTCTGGAACTACATCCTGAATTATGGAATGAAGACAATACCATACTTACCCTATGGCTGGACCCTGGCAGAATAAAACGTGATTTACAGCCTAACAAGCGTTTAGGTCTGCCTCTCATAGCTGGCAAACAATATAAAATGGTAATCGCAAAGGGTTGGGAAGATAAACTTGGGGCGAAATCAGAGCAGGTTTATACCAAAACCTTCTGGGTAACCCATCGTGATGAACAATATCCTGAAACAAGTACATGGCAATTGGACATTCCGGCAGTGAATACCCAGAAGTCTCTCAAAATACACTTTAAAGAGGCAATGGACTATATTTTACTGAAAAATACCATTCAGATTACAGATGCTAATGGGAATATTGTTTTGGGGAAAGTCGAAATTGAAGATGAAGAGAAAATATATAGTTTTACGCCTGATAAACCCTGGACAGAAAAAAAGTATAAAATAAAAACAGAAGCTCGTCTTGAAGACCTTGCCGGTAATAACCTGAACCGGCTTTTTGATACTGATTTGCAGCGTAATAAATCTTCTGAAGCTAAAAATTTCTATGAAATAGTGTGGCAGCCTAAGAAATAACACTCCATTTTGTAAATAAGCAAGGCAGTACACTTTCTTCAAAGTATATTTGAGAAATTTTTGTATTGAAGTAAGCCATGCTATTAGAAATTACCACCACACACCAGCCTGCTACCGATTTAGGCTATTTGTTGCACAAACATCCTGATAAACTGCAAACTATTGAATTATCAGTTGGACAAGCCCATGTTTTTTATCCGGAAGCAAACGAGGAATTGTGTACAGTCTGCCTTTTGCTTGACATTAATCCGGTTGATTTGGTAAGAAACACCAAAGGAAAAAATATCTTTTTGCCAGAGCATTATGTGAATGACAGACCTTATACCAGTAATTCTTTTCTGAGTACTGCTATTGTAAAAGCATTTGGTTCTGCCATAAATGGAGTATGTCATGCAAAACCTGAACTCACAACCACTTCTATTCCTTTTCAGGCTACGATTTATTCATTGAAGGTTGATTGTGAAAAGCAGTACATAAATAAGTTGTTTGAGCCACTTGGTTATCAGGTTACTTATGACATCATTCCACCTGATTCTCAGTTTCCTGAATGGGGAGAAGGTAAAATTGTGAATCTTACTCTGCAGCATACTATTACCCTTAAAGAATTATTGTCTCATATCTATGTTTTTATCATGGTTCTTGACAATGACCGCCACTATTGGGTGTCTGCAAATGATGTAGATATATTGGTAAGACGTGGAGAAAACTGGCTTGAAATGCATCCTGAAAAAGAATGGATTACACGACGTTATCTTAAAAACTTTCGTTTGCTTACCAGTCAGGCTCTGCAACAACTGACAGGTGAATCAGAATTAACAGAACCTGAAATTGTTTCTGAAAAGAAAGTAAATCTTCACCAGCAACGGCTTGAAAAAGCTGTAGAAGTATTGAAAAAAAGTGGAGCCGAAAGTGTTCTTGATATGGGATGTGGAGAAGGCAAACTGCTTAAATTGTTACTAAAAGAACGACAATTTAAAAAGATTACAGGCATGGATGTGGCTTTTGGTGAATTGCAAAAAGCCAAAGAAATTTTACATCTCAATGACGCTTCACCGGCTCTGAAAGAACGGTTAAAGATTTTTCAGGGTTCGGCTACCTATAAAGACGAACGGTTAAAAAACTATGATGCCCTTGCTCTGATTGAAGTAATAGAACATCTTGATGAAGAACGTTTGCCTTCTCTCGAAAAAGTAGTTTTTGGCTTTGCAAATCCTGAAACAGTTGTCATTTCTACGCCCAATGCTGAGTATAATGCCATATTTGAGAGACCTGTATTCACGAATAATTTCAGACATGAAGACCATCGTTTTGAATGGACGAGAGCTGAATTTGAAACGTGGTGCAGTAAAAACTCTCTGGAATATGGATATGATTATATGATTTATCCCGTAGGGCAGGAAAAAGAAAATGTAGGTTCTCCTTCACAATTAGCTGTGTTTACAAAAAAATGAAAGAAATAAAATTACCCGAAACTGCCTTGGTATTGCTGGTAGGTCCGAGCAGTGCCGGCAAGTCAACTTTTGCAAAAAAGTACTTTTTAGCTACCGAAGTTATTTCATCTGACCATTGCCGGGCATTGGTTTCTGATGATGAAAATAATCTTGCTGCTACCAATGCAGCATTTGAAGTTTTGCATTGTATAGCTGCCAAACGCCTCCAAGCAGGCAAACTGGCTATAATTGATGCCTTAAACCTCCGTAAAGAAGACCGTGCCAAACTTATTCAGTTGGCAAAAGACAATTACGCTTTGGCGACTGCCATTGTGCTGGAAACGCCAATCCGACAATTATTTGACCGTCACACAATCAGAACCGATAGGAATTTTGGTAAAAATGTGCTGGAAAGGCAATATGATGACTTCAAGCGTTCTCTGAAAACCATAGAAAAAGAAGGATTTAGTTATGTTTATTTTGTCAATCCTGAAGAAGAAGTAAGTATCATCCGTCAAAAACTCTGGAACAACAAGAAAGACGAAAAAGGAGGTTTTGACATCATCGGCGATATTCATGGCTGCTTTGACGAATTAACAGAATTGCTCCTGAAACTGGGTTATAATTTTCAACAGAGTGAAGATACTCATTTCGAAATTCAGCATCCCGAAAATAGAAGAGTGATTTTTTTGGGAGATTTAACCGATAGAGGAAATAAGTCACCAGAGGTATTACGGTTGGTGATGGACATGGTAAAAAGTGGCAAAGCATTCTGTATTTGTGGAAATCATGATGATAAACTGAATAAATTTCTGTCAGGAAAGAATGTAAATCTTACTCATGGACTGGAAAAAACTGTTCAGCAACTGGCAACTACGACCAAAGAGTTTAGGAACGAAGTAAAAGAATTTTTAAACAGCCTGATTGCTCATTATGTGCTGGATGAAGGCAAACTTGTGGTAGCACATGGTGGTTTACCAGAACAAATGCATGGCAGAGCTGCTGCCGCAGTAAGGTCATTTTGCCTTTTTGGAGAAACTACCGGAGAAATTGATGAGTTTGGTCTGCCTGTTCGTTATGACTGGGCTAAAAACTACAAAGGAAAATCTATGGTAGTATATGGACATACACCTGTGCCTGAAACAGAATGGTTGAATAATACCATTAATATAGATACGGGTTGTGTTTTCGGAGGAAGTCTGACTGCCTTACGTTATCCGGAAAAAGAAATTGTTTCTGTAAAAGCTCATGAAGTGTATTGTGAGCCGGTCCGTACTTTTCGGGAAAATAAAGAGCAAATTTCAGCTCAGCACGAGTTTGATGATTTGCTGGACATTAGCATCATCAACGGCAAAAAACTGATTGAAACCAAGTTTCAGCATAAAGTTATCATTCGGGAAGAAAATGCGGTGGCAGCTCTGGAAGTGATGAGTCGTTTTGCTATTAACCCAAAATGGCTCATTTATCTGCCTCCTACCATGTCACCACCCGAAACCAGTAAGCTTGCCAATTACCTTGAACATCCGGCTGAAGTTTTTACTCACTTTACAAATAATGGGATAAAAAAGGTGATTTGTGAAGAGAAACACATGGGCTCAAGAGCTATAGCGATTATTTGCAAAGAGCCAGAAGTAGCTAAAAAACGCTTTGGACTGCTTAATGCTTCATCAGGAATAATTTATACACGAACCGGAAGGGCTTTTTTTGATAATCCCCGAACAGAAAAAGAGTTTCTGGAAATGCTGAATAAAGCTCTGACCGATTCTGGTTTCTGGGAAAAATTTGATACGGACTGGGTTTGCCTCGATGGTGAGTTAATGCCCTGGAATGCCAAAGCACAAGCTCTTTTAAGCCAGCAATATGCCGTTGTGGGAAGTGCTGCTGCCAATGGCTTAGAAAATACTATGCAGGCATTAACAAAAGTCCAAAACAGAGGCATCGCAACAAATGACCTACAGGAAACTTTTGGTTTGAGACAAAATCAGATAAAAAAATATATCGATTCTTATCGGAATTATTGTCGTGAAACACAGGGCATAGAAGGATTGGTTTATGCTCCGTTTCATATACTTGCCACAGAAGACAAAACCTATTTTGATAAACAACACATCTGGCATCTTGATAACATTAAGCAGTTTTGTGACTTTAATCCAAAATATTTAATGGCAACTGCTAATGTGGTGGTTGACCTCGAAAATCAGGAAAGTGTGCAGGATGCTACAACATGGTGGCTACATTTAACCTCGAAAGGGGGTGAAGGAATGGTTGTAAAACCACTTGATTATATTTCTTCTTATAAAGGAAAGACAGTACAACCTGCCATGAAATGCCGGGGTAGTGAATACCTGCGTATTATCTATGGTCCTGAATACGACACACAACAAAATATAGCTGTTTTAAAAGAACGAAATGTAAAAGCAAAACGTGAATTAGCTTTAAAAGAGTTTGCGTTAGGACTTGAAGCTCTTGATCGTTTTGTCAGAAAAGAGCCTTTGAGTCAGATACATGAGTGTGTATTTGGGGTATTGGCACTGGAGAGTGAATCTATTGACCCAAGACTATAAACAAAAAGGTCTGTTTTAGTTTTAAAACAGACCTTTTTGTTTTATTAAATATAGAATGACTTATTTCTGAACTCTTTCCCAAACTTCGGTTTGCTTGCGGATAGATTCGGCATGTACCAGTTTGAAAATTTCAGTGATAAAGTCATTATTCAGGTTCATTTTATTAGCCCAGTCACCACGGGTTTGCATAATTTCAGCCCAACGGTCTTGCTGAAATACAGTAACATTGTTTTCACGTTTGTATTCTCCCAACTCTTCAACCAAAAGCTGACGTGCAACCAACACTTCCATCAATTCTCTGTCAACGTCATCAATTTTATGACGAATTTCTTCCAAGTGGTTGATAAACAAAGCATTGTCAGAAGAAGTATGTCTGAGTTTAAGAGCCGAAAGCACCTGCTCCAGAGCAGCCGGAGTAAGTTGCTGTGCAGCATCACTCAAGGCATTGTCAGGGTCAGGATGTGATTCTATAATCAAACCATCATAATTCAAATCAAGAGCTTTTTGTGATAGTTCGTAAATCAGATTACGTTTTCCACCCATGTGACTTGGGTCACCAATAATAGGTATTTCAGGGAATTTGGTTTTCAGTTCGATAGCAATTTGCCAGAGAGGAGCATTGCGGTATTTTGTTTTCTGAAAAGTAGAAAAACCTCTGTGAATCACAGCCAGTTTTTTGATGCCGGCATTATAAATTCTTTCGATAGCACCAATCCAAAGTTCTAACTGTGGATTAACCGGATTTTTCAGAATGACAGGAACATCCACTCCTTTCAAAGCATCAGCAAGTTCCTGTACGTTAAATGGATTAACAGTCGTTCTGGCTCCAACCCACAATATATCTACACCTGCTTTCAGAGCGTCTTCAATATGTTCAGGTTTTGCAACTTCAGTAGCAACTGGCAAACCGGTAGCATCTTTTACAGCTTTAACCCATGGAAGAGCTTCTTTTCCATAGCCTTCAAAACCATTCGGACGAGTACGTGGTTTCCAGATACCACAACGGAAGGCATGAACGCCTAATTTTTTTAATGCTACAGCAGTAGTTACCATCTGCTCTTCAGATTCGGCACTGCAAGGTCCGGCAATTAGAAAAGGCTTTTTATCTTCTACTTTTGCCCATTCTTTAAGGGGTGTGATGTCTAAACTCATCTTCTTGGATTCGATTGCGTTTACTGAATTATTAAATATTTTCAATGCGGAAAAAGTTGCAATTTCGTAATTCCGACAAGGAAAAGCAAATTTTTTAAGGGGATTATCGGCTTTATAACAAGATTTAGCAGAATAAAAGTTTGTTTCAGATTTAAGTAAAGAAGATAATGCAGAAATAAAACAGAACAATCAGGTTGGTTTGGCTATCGGGAAGTTGCTTTTGTTACGCCAATCATTACCCCAAAATTACCATCTGTTTGTATCCATTGTTGTTCAGGCAAATAGGTTCTTGAAACATATCCATCCAGATACAAAGCATTTTTACATCCTAATTGCTGAAAATATTTTGCAAAATCATAGAAGTTGATTTCTTTTTTTGACATAGCAAAAACAATTTTATTATCAGGCAGAATACCTACACCATTTCTGATATTCAAATTTTTAGAGCCTTCCTTAAAAGCTTCATGGATAGTTCCATTTATCACAAGCATTGGTCCTGATTGGGTAGCATACTTTATTTTACCGTTGTTAATAAATTCTGTTGTATTACTCACCACTGGAATATTATCTGAAGTTATATAAAAAACTCCATTAGGTTTCAGGTAAAAATTACCTGTCCCACTCATAGTATCAATTGCATGTATTATTTTAAAATTCTGAATAAAAAGTCCCTGAGGAGAAAAATCTTTTTTAAACATGCCTCCATTCATGGCAAATAACAATTCCTGATTTTTACTATTTGTATAAGCCTTTACATTTTGAAAGTTTTTCAGAATTTTGCCTTTCTCATCTTTCCAAAAAAACTGAACTTCCTGCACTTTAGGATTAACCGTATAACTCAAAATATGGCTATCATCGGGTTTGTTTTCTGGTATAAATGCAATCAGTCCGATAATAACTAAAACTGATATTCCTAAAAACAATGTTGATTTTGTAGGTCTGATATTGATTTTCACTTTCCGTATATTCTCATTTTAAGGCAGGATGGTCGGGGTATTGATATTTCGTAGGGAGTTTTGGCGAGCAATCCGGTTTTGACATTTCTTTTAAAAACGATAATATTATTGGTATTAAGATTGGCTACCAATACAAAGTTGCCTGTGGGGTCAATCATAAAATTTCTCGGATGGTCGCCTAAAGTCGGCTGATGTCCTTTTAAAGTAAGTTTTCCTGTAGAAGTGTTTATGGCAAAAATGGCAATAGTATTCTCAATTCTGTTAGAAACATACAAAAACCGACCATCAGGTGAAACATGAATATCAGCTCCTGAATAAATATCCAGTTTTTTTGCGTACGAAGCTATTCTCTGTATAGAATCAAGTTTGCCATTTTGATAACGATATACAGAAACAGTACCACTTAACTCTTCAATACAATACGCAAATTTTTTATTAGGATGAAAAGTAAAATGCCTTGGTCCACTGCCTGACACACATTTTACTGTAAAATTTGTTTCTGAAAGAGGTTTTTCACCATTACTAAACTTAAAAGCTCTGATTTTGTCCGAACCTAAATCTGGTAAATAAAGATATTGATTATCAGGCGAAAAAATAGCAGCATGGATGTGTGACTTTTCCTGACGACTTTTGATAATACTGCTGTCTGTAAACTGAATGTGTTGGGTATAAGGATTTAAAGAACCATCGGGGTTTGTCTGAAAAACAGCTACACTACCACCTGTATAATTTCCACCTACCACAAACTTATTATTAGCCGAAACATTGACATGAGCAGGATTTTCACCACCCGTTTCCTGCTTATTGATAAAAGCTATTTTACTGCCAACACTATCTATTTTAAAAGCACTGATACTACCCGGAATCGGTAACTTAGTTTCTGTACAGGCATACAGATAACGTCCATCAGGCGAAACAGACAGAAAAGAAGGATTTATGATATTTTGCCCGTTGCTTTGCTTGAGCAGTTCGCCGGTTTTTGGATTAAATTCATAGATGTAAATTCCAGCATCAGGCTTGCCGTCCGTATAGGTGCCAATAAAAAGAAGCGTTTTTGTATGATTTTGGGCATACAATGACAAACAAAGAAATCCTGTAAAAAAAGCAACCAAAATTCGTTGAACTGCGGGCTTAGGAAAGTGAAGCATGAAGGTTTCTGTAAAAGTTTATACTTCACTAAAAAAGATATTTGCAGTCAGATAATCAAATTTCTTCAGCTTTTTATTTCAAACACAAGCAATACTCTTAGCTCATGTTGTGTACATAGGTATGAATTTCAGGTCCACCGAAGCCATTTTGAGCAAAAGTGGTTTTAAATTTCTCGTTCAAGCCACTTATAACAGCTTTCTGGTCTTCGGGCATACTTTGCCCGGTTACTGATATTACCATCCCTGCTTTGAGTTTAGAGATATTTACTGCCGGACTCATAATCCGGCTGTCAGATTCCATTACCTCCATAATTACAGCCTTCACTTTATTAAAATCATGCCTCCCATCAATTTCTATTTCCAGTTCAAAACCTAGTTTCCCTTCTCTCGAGTAATTGACAATAACTCCATTAGAAAGCGAGCCATTAGGTATAATAATAGTACGGCTGTCAGGTGCCAGCAAAATAGTACTGAATATCTGTATTTCTTTTACGGCTCCGGTCTGGCCTTGTGCAGCAATTACATCTCCTACTTTAAACGGGCGAAAAATGAGAATCAAAACTCCGCCAGCAAAATTCCCAAGACTTCCCTGCAAGGCTAATCCTACCGCCAAACTGGCTGCTCCCAGCACTGCCACAAATGAAGTGGTTTGTATTCCTAACATTCCGGCAATCGTAAAAATTAATAAAATTTTTAAACCCAGGTCAATCAGACTATACAAAAAACCTTCGAGAGAGGCATCAAACTCCCGGGCTTTCATAGCAAAAGATGCCAGTTTTGAGATTCTTCTGATAAGCCAGCTTCCTATGATCCATATGATAATAGCTCCAACAACTTTAGGCAAATAATCGACACCCATCGCAATCAGCCTTTCAAAATATATTTCAATCTGTTTCATTTTTGTAAGTTTTATAGTAGTTTAACGTGAGTTCGGAATTAGTCTAATTTGTAAATTGCTGTTTGTCAAACATTGAATGGTTGTATTTTTAACTGATTCCCAGCTTTATTTCATTGAAAGACCTTCTTACTTTTTTGTATGCCCAAAAAAGTAAGCAAAAAAAGGCAGCAGGGCAAAAGCGATAGCTTTTGAGCCAGCCTTGTGATAGGACGAGCAAAAACTAACCCTAAACCTTTAGTTCTCTTATTATTCTCTCAATGTTTTCGGGTTAGTTCACGCTGCTGTTGCATCTCTACCCTGTTTTTTTATCCCGAACTCACGTTAATTTACTCAGAAAGGATATCCAATAGCGATATTAAGAATCAGATTGCTTTTTCGCCACTCCGGACTCAGAAAATCTATATTTTTAATTACCCAATGTTTTTCGTCGGTAAGATATGCCTTACGCAATGGAAAAGCTGCATCAAAGCGTAATACAAAATAGTTTAAATCCATTCTTAAGCCGGCTCCTGTGCCAATATTAATTTCATTAGCAAAAGTTTTCCAGCTAAAATCGGCTCCTGGGCGGTTAGGGTCATTGTGTAAAAGCCAGATATTTCCAGCATCAACAAAAACAGCTCCTTTGAGATAACCCCAAATACCAAAACGATATTCTGCTGTCGATTCCAGTTTTACATCTCCGGTTTGGTCAATAAAAAATACCCTTTGTGTTGTATCACCAATTTGTGTAAAAGCATTAAACGAACCCGGTCCTACCGACCTTGCCCGAAAAGCTCTTAAACTATTGGAGCCTCCTGCCGAAAATTGTTTGATATAAGGCATACTTGACGAATTGCCATAGGCAAAACCTGTACCAGCGATTAATCTGAAAGCAAACTGACTGTTTTTATTAAAATCATGGTAATATCGTAAGTTGGCATCCAGACGTGAATATTGGGAATATGGAGAATTAAAAAGTTCGAGGGGCTGGTCTGAAGTAGGTTGTTTCCCAGACAGTTTCCCAATTAAAAAAGCCAGATTTCCGGAAATATCTACATTCCCATTAAAATAAAAATTATCTTTTGCTTTTTCTTTTCCATCATTGGTTTGAGAGTTATAAGTAAACCCATATCGTGAACCTAATACAAACTGGTTTTCAAAACTTCGCTGCAAAAAAGGGTCTGCTGACAATAGTTTTTGAAACTCGTCAGATATATAACCTCTTTTGAAATAGGTAATCTCTATCGGGTACAATTCATGACTTTTGGCTGAAGTTTCACGCCAGTTATAACCCAATGCCACATTAAAAGAATTAATCTGAAATAAATTAAGTCGATTTTGCAGTTTTGCCCCCAGTTTCATGTTAGTTCGGGGCATATACTCTGCTGAATTATAAGATATAGGAAATGGAACAATAAAACGGGGAATAGCAAGACTTGCTTCTGTACCTAATTCAAAGGAAGTGAGAGGCTTGCCTAAAGACTGCCCGCTTACCTGCACCTCGTATCCACTGTGTACTCTCAACTGAAATAATTCGGCACCTCTTAAAAAATTACGGTTTACAAAACTTAGTGCTACAGATGGTCCGACAAAATTATTTGACTTAGATACAAACTGAGATTCAAAACGAAGAGATTTTTTCAGATAAGGAGTCAGATAAATATTAGCCTGCAAAAGGTTAGACTGGGGTATTGGTTCAAACTTAATGTTTACAAACTTAAAAACACCCAAATCTGTCAGCCTTCGGAGGGTTAGTTCGTGGTTATAACGCCGGTAAAGACTATCGTTATGCAGGCTAATAGATTTAATAATAATTTCAGGTCTGAAATCCTGTTTTCTGTAGAGATAATGAAAGTCTTTTATGTTCAAAGAGTCATATTGGGCAGAAAGTGTACTGTCTTTTGTGAAAGTGTAATGGTTAATAATGCTGACTGTATCTAATGAAAAAGCTTTGGTAGCATTGGGAGGAGTATTTTTTTCAAGTGTCAAAAATAAATCTACCTGTCGCTCTCCGACTGTGCTGTCTGCCCTGAAAATCAGGTATTCACTGTTAAAATAATAAAAACCTCTGTCTCTTACAGCTTTTTCAACCAAATCCATTTCTTTGTTTAAGTTGTCAAGCTTATGAATGTCTCCCACTTTCAAAAAGCTTTCTTCTCTAATTATGTCAGAAATTCTGCCAAAAACAGAGTCTATTTGCCGGTAAGAAATACTTTTGATTCGATATGGTGGTGTTAGTAAAGTAGCCATATAATTTACATGAGCCATCTTTTTATCTTTAACTACCTTATAATTGACCACTGCATCAAAATATCCATTATTAACAAGCTGGTTTCTAAGATTTTTGGAAGTTTTTTCAGGGTCTGCATCTGTAAGATATACTGGCTTTTTGCCTAACTTATATTTCATAAAATAACGTAAGCTTTTTTTCTTTCCGGGGTCACCTGCTTTATAATAAAACCAAACCGAAGAATACATTCCTAAAAACGTCTTATTAGGTTTGGGATATATTCCACTTTCAAGTTTGAGCTTCAAGTCTTTTTCATCAGGAATCTTATCATTTGCCTCTAATTTTAATTGAGAACCTGTATATAGATACTGATTTTCAGGAACGAACTTACTTACACGACAGCCTGCTAAAGCCACCACAAACCCACAAATAATAAAAAGACGAATGGTATATGTATAAAACTTTCTCATATCTGCTGGCAGTTTATTCGCTTGATTTTGATGAAAATAATTCCCTGAAAGCATTATAATCTCTAATGTAAATTATACCTCCTCCTGTTTCTATCAACTCACCACTTACCAAATCAAAGCTCCGTTGACGAAATCCGGTAATTCTGAGTCGCCCATCTTTTGTCAATTTATACTCCAGTCTAAGGTCTCCTACAAAATCCGAAAGGCTTTGCTGACTTGTAGCCGAACTACCCTCCAGATTTACATTACCTGCTACTTTTACAACCAGCCTGTCGTTAAACAGATTTTTAGAAACACCTAATTCCAACTGCGTTTTGCCTTGTGCTGAGCCACTTGAATAATCCTGAAAAGAATTTACATCGAGTTGCAGTTCTATACCTTTTACCTGACTGGCAAACCGATTGAGTTGTTCAGTTAAGATTTTGCTTACGCTGGTACGAACCGTAGTTTCCGTACTGGAAGAGCTGCTTTCGAGTGGATTTTCAGCAAAAAATCTTTGCAGTAAAAACAGAGCAAAAACCTGTTTATTCAGCTCAGATGGGTCAGTATTAATTTCTTTAAGCCGTATATCGACATTTCGACTCAGATCATTTTGCTTGTCTTCTGCCATTGCCAGCCCAAAACTAATTTCCGGGTGTGTAAGTACCCCTTTCATATTTAATGATACAAGAAAAGGCAATCGCTGGCGGTATTGCTGCTTGTCACTTTCAGTAGTCAGCCGATTTTGCATCAGTTCCAAAGGCGAGGTTATTACCTTATAAGTAGCCTGAATATCAAGGTTTGCTGCCAATGGGTCGCCTGACCAGGTAATACTGCTGTTCCGGCTAAGGTTAAATTCACGTTTGATGAGGTTAAAAAATGACAGATTATAGGTACCTGAAAGCACCTGATAACGTCCGGTGAGGTCAATATCGCCCGAAGGGTCAATACTCAAACTTAAAGTAGTTTCACCTTTTACTTTAAGCTGATCACCTGCAATGGGGTCTATTACAATCGCAAAAGTGCTGGTAGAATCAATTTCAATATTGGTAGTTAGTTCAAATCCTTTTACACCCGAACGAACAGAATCAGGGGCAGTTTGTTTAATCATTTGTTTCACAAACACATCATTTTCCACGTCGGCATCAAACCATTGTATTACCCCTTCCTGTCCGGCAACTGTACCTTCACTTTGCTGCACTACATAAGTCAGATTGCTGTTTGTTCCTACTTTTAAATTGGCAGCAATAACAGGTTTGTTGGAATTGCCTCTGATATCTGCTTCTACATTCACAAATAATTTTCCATAATACATTTTATTGTCTTCTGAAGTCGAGTTAAGTACCTGAAAATTATTGCCCGAAACATGTAATCTCAGCCTGTAAAAACGATAGTTACGGGTAAGCACATCGCCTGTAAGTGTAGCCGTTTGTTGCTGATTATCCTGTAAAGCAAAACTATTGAAATGCAGTCCGGCATTATCAAAATAGATAGTTTGTCTGTCTATACGAAAAGTATTATTAAGTTGAATAACATTAAATGACGTATTGGTAAAAGTAAAATTACCATTGAGATGTGGACGTGCAGGTGAGCCTGAGACCTGTATTTTTCCCGAACCTGTGCCAGTAAAATCTTTGAGTTGCTCTTTTACAAAAGGAGCAAAATTAGCAAACTGGACTTTTCGGCAATCAACATCAAAATTGAGTGGATTATCACCTTTGGTGAGATAAAAACCCTGAATTTGCAAATCATTATCATTACCGGTTACTTTCAGATTTACATCAAACCTGTTCGATTTTTTTTGCTCTGCAACCAGGCTTATATCGCCAATGTTTGCCTTCTCATAAGTCAGCTTGGCAATATTGAGATGAGAGGTAAAAACGGTGTCTTTTTCCTGCCGGAAAACCTGAACATCCCCATTTAACAAACCTGTTACCCAATTTGTATCTGACTGTATAAGTGTAGTAAGCGTTGCCAGTTCAAAGTTTTTAAAATCAGCTTTAATGCTCGAAGGCTGTTCGTTTACATTCGCCAGCAACAAATGCTGATTTCCTGAAAATAAATCTACATCTCTGATAAAAAAGCCTTTTTTTGTAAAAAGGAGCATATTATCAGAATTAATATTCCATAAACGGGCATTTATCAGCAGACTATCCTGTAAAATATGCAATTTAAATTGTTGTTTCAGACTTTGGGCAATTGTGCCTATGCTATATTTCTGATGTTGAAGCGAATCAAGCAAGGTTAGTCTGCTTTGAATAGTATCATTTTGGACTTGTGTAGTAAATCCGGTTTTAAAAATATGAAAGCTTGGATGTTTTACCTGTGCTACCCTTGCTTCTGCCCACAACCGCCTGCGGTCAGAATTGATGGAGAGCTGAAAGGAATCTACTTTAATACCAGCATATTTCAGCAAAAACACCTCAGCATCAAGATTGAGCCGGGCTGCCTGACTGTCAAAGTTTCCCTTGATAAGCCCTGGCTTTAGTGAATCAAGGTCTGGAATCAGTATATCTGTAAAAATAGCAGGGTTTCTTAGCTTGAGTTCAAAATCAAACTGTTGTGGTTTGGCTTTTACTTGTTTTACAGAATCGTCAATGGTAAAATAACGGTTAAAATGATTGGTCAAAGCTCCGGCAAATCCTGAGAGGTTGATATTTCCACGAAACCGTCCCGAAAGAATATCTGAATCAATCTTAATATCTGTTTTTTCTTTTTCCTGAAACGATACATAAAGCAACGAATCTACTGCATAGACTTTCCCTTCATTTACAACAGCCAGTTTCCATAAATCCACATTTCCATTGATATTATCAAGTTCTTTAAACCTGAGATTGGCTTTCATTTGCAGGCGGGAATGCAAATTTTTGTCAGTAAAATGCAGGGCTTTCCATGAAATATTTTTTAAATCCAAATCAGCAATATAAGCCGGAATCTCCTTTCGCAGGTTGGCCCTTCCGTTGAAAACGAAATTAAGATTAGTATCTGCCATTTCTATTTTTCCGCTATAAAGCGAAGAAATAGCTTTCATTTCGGCAATAATATTATGATAGGCATATTGTTGAAATTCGATTAACCCGACTCTGGCATCAATCTGGACATTGATAGCTTCAGGCTTAAATCCACTGCCACTGATACCAAGAGCCAGATTGCATTTGCCCAGCATTTTTTCCTGACGCAGCAGTTTACCCAATTCTGCTCCCATCACTTGCAAACTTCCCCGATATGAGCCATTCGAAAAATCATTATTTGTTTTAAGATTCAGGTGTGTTTGAATATTTCCTAATGAAGTAGTAAGTAATACTTTCGTAAGAAAATCATGGGTATTACCGGATAACTTTGCTTTCAGATTAATTTTTGAAGGGATAAGTACATTTTGAGGAAGCATAGCAGGTGGCAAAACACTATAAATATCTCCTGCTGTTGTAGCAAAATCATCAATTGCCAATGTAAAAGTCGTGTTATTAATATCAGGCAAATTGCTGATATTGCCTTTGAGAGCAAGAGATGTTTGCTGAAAGGTATGAATCTTTAAATTTTCGATAAGCAAATCACTTACTTTCCCTTTAATTTTTGATTCAACATCTATTACATCAGTCTTTTTGATACGAACAGACAATGTGGCAAGTACATCAGGCTGAAAATACAGCAAATCTGCTACTGCTACATGAGAAGGTTCTATTTGGGCATCTATTTTAGCTGAAGCATATTCATCTGCGATTTTTTCCAAGGAAGCATATCCTGCTTTTATATCACCCTTTACAGTACTGACTGGCGTTGCAAATGTTAAATTGGTTATTGAGGCATCTGTTTCTGTTACAGTCAACTGAGTTTGAAACTTTGTAATTTCAAAACCACTTTTTTCTCTGAAATTCAGTTGTTCGAGGTTTGCTTTTATGATAGTACCTTTATATACAACATCTTTTGCTTTAGCATTAAAATCAGAAACGAAAAGATGGGCAAAATCCAATCCTTTCATTTTTGGAGTCTGATTAAAATCATCAAATGCCAGATAGTTTTTTATGAACTTTGCGTCCTTGATATGTACTTGCCAGGGTTTTGAAGGAGTTGCAGGGTTGCCTGTGGGTATTGGTTTAGCCGGTTTATCTTTTATAACAGCTTGCTGTTCCCGGTGATACGTAATAAAACCCTTTTCCAGCAAAAAAGAATTTATAGAAATTTGCTGTTTGCCTATATCAAGCGTATCTGCCTGCATAGATGCTTTGCCAATATCAGATTTCAGAGTCTGGGAATTAGTCTGATACAAAACATGAATATCCTCCAAATCAAGTTTTTGTAAGCCTGTTGTAAAAGCAGGCGAATCTGGTTGCTCTTTTTCAGAAGATGCAACGGGTATGGATTTGTCTGTATATTGGAGGGTTGTATGGGCAAGCTGAAATTTGTCGAGTTTATAAATTGATTTTTCAATATCAAGGGTTTCAAAATCAAGATTACATTCTCCCAGATTTACCAGTAAGTTAGTTCGGGCAATATTATCTCTCATGGTGAGGAATATTTTACCCAGTTTAATGTGGTTAACTGAAATTTTCCAGGGAGTAGCAACTGTATCTTTTTCTGTAACAGTAGCAGAATCAGAGAAGGCTTTGACAATAAAATCGTAGTTATAACTGCTGTCATTTTCAGCTCGGTAAATATGTCCTGTTAAATTTTCGAGTACTATTCTATTTATATCAACCTTTTTTTTGCGTAAAGCCAGCAAATCTACATCAACTGCCAAATGACCACTGTATAAGAGTGTATCTTTTTGCAGGTCTTCCATATAAACACCATTCAATACTATAAACTTCGGGAAACCCACATTTACCCCTTTCACTTCAACCCTGGTTTTTAGTTTTTTTTGGAGATAATCTGCTACTTTTTGGGTCAGGTAAGTTTGTACAGAAGGAAGCTGGAGCAATAAAATGCCAATCAGAAGAATACCGATGAGAATACCTGTCAGCCAAAGGATAATTTTGCCACTCTTTTTCAGGATTGCAGGGAAACGCATTTTTTAAAATTCATTATCAGATAAAAAATAGTATTGGACTGGCTGTTGAAAACCTGGGAGATTTTCAGATTCTATTAAAATAAAAATGTATGCCAGATTGAGTAATAAATGCAACAGCCTTTGTCAATTTGTGACAAAGGCTGTTGCACAATCTTTTTACCTTAGGCTTTGGTTTTTGCCTGCTTTTTAGTTTTTTCATCAGGATTTACCGGGGCATCCTGCTGAATTTCGTTATAGCCTTTTTTCTTATTCATATTGGTCTTTTCTGATTGAATTTCAGCTTCTGTATCAGTTGTTTTATCATTTTTTCTATCCGGTATAAGCCTTTTTTCAGCTTTTTCGCCAGTTTGCAGATTTTTCATAATTGTATAAGGTTAGCGTGTAAATGAAAATATTTTTTCGTCATTATTTTTCCTGCCTGTGATGTGGTCTTTTATAATTTCAGCACCTACCATGCTAAAAGTAATACCATTGCCACCAAAACCCAAAGCAAAAAATGTATGAGGCATTTGTTTTATTTTACCTATATAAGGCAATCCATCTTTGGTTTGAGCAAAAGTGCCTGTCCACGAAAAATCTGTAATCAATGGAATGTGAGGCATTTTAGTACGAAAAGTATTTTCCAGAGCTTTAGTTTTACGTTTGAGCAAAGCATCTCTTCGGTTAGGATTGTAAAAAGGTTCATCTTTGCCACCTACTAAAATTCGGTTATCGTCTGTAGTCCGAATGTATAAGTAAGGCTGAGCTGTTTCCCAAATCAGACAGTTTTCCTGCCATAAATCTTTAAAATCAGGCAGAGGCTCACTAACCAGAGCATAAGTAGAGCTAAGTTTGATAATGGTTTTGTCGGGCAGATGCTCTCTTGATTCATAACCAGCCGCCATCACCAGATGAGGTGCTTTTATTTCAAATCCACGACTGGTTTTTAGAGTTACACCCTTTGTATGGGTATGTATTTCTATGACATCAGTATTATCAAATACCTCTCCACCCATTTTCTTTATTTGTTGCAAGAGGGCATGGGTCAGGGAGTAAGCATCAACTTGTGCTCCCAAATCGGAGAGGAGAGCAGCCGGAGCTTTGAAGTTAAATTTGTCTTCTATTTCTTGCTGTGTTAAATATTCAATGCCAATGCCAAGTTTTTTTCGCAAAGGCAATTCTTTATCAATAATTTCAACATCTTTTTGTGTTGAAGCAAAAAACAGGCTTTTTTTTCTTTCAAAACCAACACTGGTTTCAAGGTCAGAAGTTATCTTTTCAATCTTAAGAATGGCTTCTGCACATAGTTCATAACTTCTGAAAGCATTTTTTCTGCCTGCTAATTCTATCAACTGATGAAGCGGAACATCTATTTCATATTGTAAAAGGGCTGTGCTGGCACACGTACTGCCCATACCTGCATGCCTGCGATCGAGCAATATCACATGTATGCCTGCTTTTGCCAGTGTATAGCCTATTAGTGCTCCGGTAATACCGGCTCCTATAATGACTACTTCAGCCTGTAAATCAGCATTCTGTGATGCATAATTATTAAGTATGCCATCCCGCAAAAGCCAGAATGGGTAATGAGAACGTAAATCCATGTCTGTTTGATGATTTGGTTTTTATGAGGAAGCAACTATTTCTTTAATTTCAATTTTTACGGCATCACTATCTGGCTCAATCGGTTTGCCTAAAAACCGGGCATATACCTTTGTAAACTCAGCTCCGAAATAGAGAATCGTTGAGGAATAATATACCCACAATAAGATTACTACCAGAGAACCCGCCGTCCCATAAGCCGACCCCACACTGGCTTTACTTAAATACAAGCCTATCAGGTATTTGCCCAGGGTAAAGAGCAATGCAGTAAAGACTGCCCCTGTCCACACTTCTTTCCACCTGATGCGAACATCTGGAAGTATCTTAAAAATGACAGCGAATAAAGTAGTAATGACAGCCAGGACTATCAGGTTGTTGATTATGAAAAATAATATTACTGTGATGTCTGCTAAAAGCATTTGAAGTCTTTCGCTAAAAACATTGAGCAAGGCATTGATTACCAGTGAAACCAGCAATAAAAAACTCATACTCACAATGACAGAAATAGATAAACCTCTGTTAACCAGCATTTTTACCCAGCTTCTGCGAGGTTTGACTTTTACCTGCCAGATGGTATTAAGAGAGTTTTGCATTTCCGTAAAAACGCCACTGGCTCCCAATATTAGAGTTACTACTCCTATGAGGGTTGCCCAGGGAGTTTGTCCTGAAAATTTCACATTTTTTATCATTTCCTGTATTTGTAAAGCTGCTGGTCCACCTATCAGGTCTTCTATCTGACCATACACCCTGCCTTGTATGGCTTCTCTGCCAAAGAAAAAACCAGCCAGTGCCATCAGTAATACCAGCATGGGTGACAATGAAAAAAGTGTATAATAAGAAAGCGAAGCACTCATTTTCATAGCATTGTCGTCAGAAAATGCCTGATAGGTTTCTTTAAGTACCTGCCAGAAATCTTTGAAAAATTTTTTCATAGGAATACAGTAATTTATTAATCAATCCTGATACTGTATCTTGAAAAATATAATGCCATCAAATAAGCCTGCTTTCAAAACTTGCATGGTTTTTACTCACTTTTCAGAAAGTTGGCTCACAATCCATCACTTTCGCTCTGCTTCTTTTTGTTGCTTTTCTTGTCTACTGCAAGCAAGTGACATTTAAAATGGTAAGAAGATGCTTGAATGAGTAAAAATTAGTAATCAGTCAAAAGTAAAATATCTGATAAAGCGTGATTTATAAGTACAGGTATTTTTGTTATAATAAGGTAAAATGTTTTCTGATTATCTGATAGTAATTATCTTGCTGATAGACAGAGAAATATGTGGAAAACTGGTGAAAAACTCGTGGATAACTTGATAAATGTTCTTTGTATTTTTGTTAGGTAAAATATAATCCGGGAACAGGGTTCTGAACATAATATTTATGCAGAAATTGCCAGTGATTGATGTTGAAACAGTGATTAAAGATATTAGAGAAATTAAGTATTATCAAGAAGAAGAGTTAGAACTTGAAGCACATTTCAAGTTTGTTGTATCAGATACGATAGGAATAGAAAATGAGGGGATGAATGAAGAAGAAAGACAAAAAGAAATAGAGAGTAATAAAAATTATTCTCGTGAAGCAGGAGGTCAGATAGTAGATATTGATGAGAAGAATAAAAACGTTAAATTAGATTGTGGTAAAATCATTATTTTAAAATATGTAATAGAATATTATTTTGATAATAAGGAATTACCTGTCTCAGAAGTTTATTAACAAATGAAAAAGCCATCCTGATTAAAGGGTGGCTTTTTTCTTATCTTACTGATATACAAAAAGCTATGTGGATAAACTTGTGTGTAACTTATTATTTTTGTGGAAAAAAATTATTTTATACTGGTTACTTTTGTAGTGTAAACAAACTATATAAAATTATGGCAACAAGCTATTATCAAAGTAATCTTACAAGTTTAGGTATTTTCTATGTATATCTAAATACATGTTTTAAAAATGGAAATTATGAAGTTAATTGTAAGTTATTCAGAATTTCAAATAATAAAATTATAATTGAATTTAGTAAGGATAGTATAGATGATAATATATCAGAAAATGAATCTTTAATATTAAGGTATGAAGAAATTCTAAAAGATATTGATAAAATAATTTTTGTTTTATGTAATGATTCTAAATTAGAAGTCAACTACAAAGAAATAACATTTGAAGAGTTGGAAAATAAAGTTGATGCTTCTCAGTTAAAAATAAATAATATCTGAAAATTATTTAATATAATTATTCTCTATAAGTTTTTTTTAATCTCATAGAAACTACTTATATTTATACTGAAAGTTCTTTCATGTATTTTAGTTTAAAAGTCACCAAAACTTTAAAAGACCTCAACTATACAATATTTGAGGTCTTTTTTATTTCTCTTGTAAATATCTTAATAGTGTTGAATACCAAAAAGGAAGTGATTAATATAAAGCCTGATAACAGTATCAGGTGTCAAAACTGACTTTTTACAAGCTATTTCTGTTTAATACCATCGCACTTGCCTGAGCTACTGGCATAATCGTAACATCACTGATATTGACATGGGGTGGCTGGTTGATTAAAAACCATATCGTATTGGCAATGTCTTCGGCAGTCAGAGGCTTAAACCCTTCATATACTTTTTTAGCCCGTTCGGCATCACCATTAAAACGAACCATCGAAAACTCGGTCTCTACTGCTCCCGGATTGACAGAAGAAACTTTAATACCATAAGGGTTCAAGTCCATCAGCATTCCTTTGGTGAGGGCATCTACGGCAAATTTAGAGGCATTATACACATTTCCATTCGGATATACATCTTTGCCTGCTATAGAACTAAGGTTGATAATTTGTCCCTTTTTCCGGGCAACCATTTGTGGAGTAATTAATCGTGTTAAATACAAAAGTCCTTTCACATTCGTATCAATCATCTTATCCCAGTCTTCAGTATTTCCTTCGTGAATAGGAGCCAAGCCAAAAGCATTCCCTGCATTATTGATAAGAATATCTACTTGTTTAAAATCTTCAGGCAGCGTATTAATGGCAGTTTCAGTAGCTTTTTTGTCCTGAACATCAAAACAGAGAGTATACACCCTGGTTTTTGCTGCAAGTTCTGCTTTTAATGTATCCAGACGCTCCTGTCTTCGACCACAGAGAATCAGGGAGATAGAATGTTGTGCCAGTAAACGGGCTGTAGCTTCGCCGATACCAGAGGTAGAACCTGTAATGAGTGCTGTCATGATAAAGTAATTTTTAGTTTACAAATCTAAAAAGAAAGGCTCCATCCCCATAGTTATTTTATACTAAAATTACAGAGGTATGTCACAGAGTATTCTTTACTTAGTGGATTGTTTGTGTTATTTCAGTTTTATGGAATAATGCAGACAGATAATAAACCTGAAAATCAATGAGTTTTAAAATTTTGAAAAAACAGAAATGTATCACCGGGCAGTTGATTTTTATGGAAACGTTGCCGGGAACGATTGCGTAAAAATATTCAATTATTTATTTGTTTTGTTATATTTTGACTTCTATAATTGAATGTGTAATTACATAAGTTAAATATTTTATTTGATTTGTACAATTGTTCCGGAGCCTACTCATTCCTCATTAGTTAGTACTTTCTATTTTTTTTCTGCGTTTTTCATTATTAAAATTTAAAGATCTATAACATGAAAACAAAAGTTATATTGACCAGTATCATATTGGTTTACTCCGGTATTTTTTCGGGTTGCAGAAAAGATGAGGCTGCACTGATTTCATCAACTGGCGGAGCAAATTCTGCTTTAGTTGCAGCCGCAGCCAGTACTTGTTCGGCTCAGGGATGGGCATCACAGAATGGTGGAACAACCGGTGGAGGTTCTGCTGCCATAACAGTGGTTTCTACTTATGCTACCCTTAAAGCAGCTATTGAAAACACAAGTGTGAAAGTGATACAGGTGAACGGGACTATAACCATCCCTTCTGCCGGCAGAATTTCGTTTCAGGATCAGACAGGCAAAACAATATTTGGTTCATCCGGGGCTAAACTTGTTTCTGCTGATCAGACAAAATCTGGCTCCGGTATTATTTATGTGAAAAGATGTAACAATATTATCATCAGAAATCTCATTTTTGAAGGACCTGGTGCCTATGATACAGATGGCTGGGATAATTGCACGCTGGATGCCTGTAAAAATGTATGGGTTGATCATTGTGAATTCAGAGATGGAGTTGATGGGAATTTTGATATAAAAAATACCTCTGATTTTATTACGGTTTCCTGGTGTAAATTTACTTACCTCAAAGCTCCAAAACCTGGTGGACCAGGAGGTGCAGATGATCATAGATATACTAATTTAATTGGCTCTTCAGATTCAGCAACAGGAGACAGAGGACGTCTGAACATCACATTTTCGCATTGCTGGTGGGGACCCGGCTGTGTGGAGCGTATGCCCCGGGTAAGATTTGGAAAAATACATATTGTCAACAGCTTTTTTAATAGTACTGTGAGCAATAAATGTATTCAGGCTGCTTTTGAAGCTAATATTTTAGCTGAGGCAGATGTTTTTGAGAATGTAAAAGAGCCCATCAATCTAATGTCGGGCTATACCGCTATACAAGTAAAAAATTGTGTATTTACAAATACAACTGGAAATAAAACAGGTAGTGGCACTGCTTTTACTCCACCTTATACCATTACCGTTCAGAGTGCAAGTAGTGTAAAATCTACAGTTACGGCTTCCAACGGAGCAGGAGCTACTCTCTCTGGTAATACTTGTGGTAGCATTTAATTGATTATCAAAGAAATATATCAACTTGGATATGCAATATTTAAGTTGATATATTTCTGCAAAACTTATGAACAACGATTTTAAAGGCTTATACAAAATCAATATCCGTCAAAATTCAAAATCAGCGATACATTGTGTGTTGTAATACGCTTTAGACTGTTGTTATAAATATTGTTATCACTGGCATTCATATTGACCAGCCCATGCGAAAAACGAATTTCAGGAGCTAATTTAAAATAGGTATAATACAGGTCAAAGCCGAAGCCATATTCTACCGAAAGGTCTAAATCATTGGTTTTAAAAGCTTGTGTGGCTTCAAAACGACTGCCTCCAATAATGAAAGTTGGCTTTATGCCGGCAATCATATACATGCCTACATTACCTCTGCGTAACGATTTATATTTGAGTAAAACAGGCAATTCAAGGCTGGAACTTTGAACAATCTGGGTTTGTGAATCCCCGTTTTTTAAACGAAACTCTATATTTCGCTGGTAAAATTGATACTGGAAAATAGTTCTGACAAAGAAAAAATCATTGAGTTTAAAAGCTACCATTGCTCCAATGGTAGGAAATGTATAACCCCACTTTGGACTTGCAGCCAAAACAGTATCACTACCAGCCAGAAATTTATTGGAATATTTAAGGTAGAACGAGTTTTGCCCGCCACCCAGCAAAAAACCAAATCTTACATCTTTGTCATCATAAAATCCTATATTTTTTTCAAAATAACGCCTGTTATGATGCTGAGCCTGTGAAGTAGCCACAAAAAAGCAAAATAGCAACACAAGTAGCCCTGATGATTTTGCTGAAATAAAATTAAAAAATGAAGTCATTATATCAGACTGCCAGGTTTGAGTTTTTTGATTTAAAGCATCTTTTCGTACTATACTTTCTTTCCGATATAAATTGAACTGATGCCGAATGTGAGAGGAATGCATTGTGTTTGAGTATAGCCAAGCCGGTTTAAAATATTGACAAAATCTTTACCATCCGGAAAAGCTGCAACTGACTGAGGCAGATACGTATAGGCAGATTTGTCTTTCGAAATGGTATTGCCGACTAAAGGCAGAATGGTTTTAAAATAAAAATTATAAAGTTGTTTGAACGGAAAAAATTTTGGTTTTGAAAACTCCAAAATTACGCATGTTCCCCCTGATTTCAAAACTCTTAGCATATCTGACAATCCTTTTTCCAGGTTCTCAAAATTCCGTACTCCAAAAGAAACGATAACGGCATCAAAAGTATTGTCCGGGAAATTTAATTTTTCTGAGTCCCCTGATTTGAGCTCTATCACATTTTCCAGACCTTTGTGCTTTATTTTTTCTCTTCCGATAGCCAGCATTCCTTCTGAAATATCTACCCCAGTTACTTTTTCAGGATGAAGCGTCAGAGCTTCTATGGCAAAATCGGCAGTGCCGGTAGCAATATCAAGTATTTGTTTGGGTTGGGCAGATTTTAATAATTTAATGGCTTTTTTTCTCCAGGTTATATCAATACCAGCACTCAGCAGTCGATTCAGTAAATCGTATTTAGGAGAGATATTGTTAAACATTTCGGCAACCTGCTCTTTTTTGCCGGCTTCTTTCTCTTTATAAGGAACTACAGTTTCCATGAAATTTAATTTTTGTGGTGCAAAAATAGATACTCTGACCCGACAAACGACTGAAAAGTTGTTATTTTTTATATTAATACGGGCTGTTATACAACTTTTTTACTGGCAAATAAGTTTTAATTATGTACCTTTGTTTACCTTCTTTGCAGAATTGTTTTGAGTAAATCTTTTGTTTCGGGTTTTACAGGCTCATCAATTATATTTTTTGCCTTGTGAAAAAAACAGATTTATATGAAAACACTGATTCTGGCTTGTTTATTGATAGCTTCTTTGCATTACACACTTCTTGCTCAGCAAAGTAAGTACATCAGCAATACATCACTTCCTTCCAAACTGGCTGATAAAAACTTTTTGGAAAATCTGATGAAAGAAGATACCTCTCAGGCTATCTATAAAGTGTTGTATGACCCACGTAAATACAGGGTACAGATAATTTATACTCAAATCAATCGTGATAAAAAAGGGAAGCCCAAATTCAAAACATTTGGTTTCCGAAACAATGACCAGGAATATTTTTATCCGGCAAGCATGGTAAAGCTTCCGGTGATGCTGCTGGCACTTGAAAAAATACATCGTCTTAATATCAAAAATCTGGATATGAATACCCCGTTGGTTTGTCACAGAAGCAGTGGCGGTAGTTTTCAGACTACAGTGGCAGAGGCTATAAAAAAGATGCTGGTAGTAAGCGATAATTACTCATTTACAATATTATATGAATTTGTAGGACAGCGTTATCTGCACAAACGTTTGCAGGAGATGGGTTATACCAACACCAGTATTACCCAAAATTTTTCTTATTCTTCCAAACCATTCAGGAGTTTTCAGTTTATTACCGAACAGGGACAAACCCTGTATGAAGAATTACCTGAAGGCAAAATTGATTTGGCTCCTATTCATGTAGAAAAACCTGTGTTGGGTGGTAAAAACTTTGCTTATGCGAATCACTTTCCATTGGATGATATTCATAAAATGGTGATGACTACAATGTTTCCCGAAGCATTTCCTTTTCAGGAAAGACCTGTGCTGGAAGACGAAGATTTTGAATTTTTGCATAAATACATGAGTATTTTTCCGAGAGAGTGTCAGGAACTTGGTTATAGTGAGGATGTATTTCCGGATGCAGTTTTTAAGTTTTATCTGAATGCCAAAAATCGTTCCCGCAAAAATCCGGAAGTTCGTTGTTTCAATAAGGTGGGCATTTCACTGGGTTTTCTGACAGATTGTAGCTATTTTGTTGATTATGAAAATAATACAGAATTTTTTGTATCATGTGTGATTTATGTAAACCAGAGTGGGGGAGTAGGGGATGGTAACTATGAATATCAGAGTGTAGGCTATCCTTTTTTTACAAACCTGAGTCGGGTATTACAGGAATATGAAAAGAAAAGAGAAAAAAAATATAAACCCACTCCTGAGAAAATTGATTACCAAAAACTGGAAGCAGGTCGTTAAACAAAACAACATCCAGATGCTTTTCATTTTTTAGTTTTCTGCTTCATTGTCTGATTTTTTGTAGCTTGCAATACATTTTACAGACCCCATTTACCATTGTATGCTACCCAACTATTTAGGTTCGTTTCTTGCAATATTCATACGAATGGTAAGTAGTCTGGCTATCAATAAACTTTTTGCTATTTATTTTGGAGGAACAGGTATTGCGTTATTAGCCCATCTGCAAAACCTGATGGGAATGGTAACTTTAGTATCTACAGAAGGAATACAGCGTGGTTTGACAAAGTACCTTTCAGATGAAACAATAGAAATTGAAGCAAAAAAACAATTTCTGGGAGCCGGGCTAATATGGATATTGTCGGTTTTTGTAGCCGCCAGTTTGCTCATTTCACGCTTCGACACTATTTTTCTTGTACCTTTTCTGGGAGAGAGACATCCTGTGGTAAGTTACCTGATTTTTATGTCATCATTGTTGGGTCAGTTATTGTATCTGACAGGTACAACATTGCTGCTTATCCAAAAACGGATGAGTGATTATGTAATGGCAACCCTTTATGGAGGTTTAATTGCAGTGCTGGCAGTTTCTGTTACGGCTACTGCCGGAAACTTGCATGTTGCATTGCTTGCATTTGCAATCGGACAGGCTGTTCCATTACTGGCAGTAGCAGCAATTTTCCTGAGAATTCGTTTACGAAATCAATTGCCACCCTGGCTTTCAGAAAATGTAAGCTTTTCTCCACAAAGTTTTTCTGCCTTGGGAGGTTTTGCTGGTGTTGCCCTGAGTATTCTGTTATTTGGCAATGTGGTTAACTTTTATGTAAGAGGTCTCGCCATACGTGAATTCGGAGCAGAAACAGCAGGCTTGTGGCAGGCTTTGGTAAAGCTGTCAGGTAGCTATGGGCAGGTTTTTACGGCAATGATAAGTATTGCTTTCTTTCCAAAACTTTCTGAAAAAATAGCTGACAAGAAAGCAACTGTCGATTTTATTAAACAAAATGCGTTGTTGTGGACACCAATTATTGCTGGGGGGCTTTTGATAGTCTATTTTTTGCGTAACTATTTGATAAGTTGGCTTTTTAGTGTGGAGTTTGTTCCCGCAGGTGCTTTGATTTTACCACAACTGGCAGGCGATTTTTTTAATTTGTCTTCTTATTTTCTGGCATATTGGCTGCTTGCCGAAGCTCGTATTATTACGTTTATTATTACGCAGGCAATTTCGGCAGCTGTGTATGTTGCAAGTATATACTTACTTTTGCCTTTTCTTGGAATTCTGACTTTTCCAACGGCTTATGCCATTCAGTCTTTTGTTTATATTCTGGTACTGGCTGGTATATTTTTAAAGGCGGTTACGGAAAATCAGTCAGTGATGAAAGAACAAGAAAACTAATTTTCCACATTAGCAACTTATATTCATGAGGTTTCATAAAAATCTGGTAGATGCTGTAGTATTGGCACTGATGCAAATTTTTTCGGAAGGAAAATATGCAGACAAAGTTATTGAGAAAGTTTTGCAGTCTGATAAACGCTGGGGAGCCAGAGATCGGGCTTTTATTGCTGAAAATACTTATGAAATTGTAAGGTGGTGGCGATTGCTCAGATATCTCACTCATTCTGAAAATGAAACGCTGACCAGTGCAAGTTTGTATAAAATTATCGGTACATGGCAGATTTTAAATGAAATAGAATTGCCAAGATGGGAAGAATTTGCAGAGGTAAAGCCTTTTGAGGTAGAGAAACTTTATCAGAAAGCAGAAAAAATTCGTAAAATCAGGCAATCTGTGCCCGACTGGCTTGACGAGTTGGGTGAAACAGAAGTCGGCGAAAACTGGGATAAAGAACTGACAGCCCTTAACCAGGAGGCTCCGGTTATTTTACGGGCTAATGCACTTAAAACCAGTGCTCATGCTCTGAGAAAACTTTTTCAGGAAAAAGAAATCGAAACTTTTACGATAGATACTTTGCCTGATGCCCTGATGTTAAAAAAACGCATGAATGTTTTTACGTCAGATTACTTCAAGGAAGGGTTATTTGAAGTACAGGATGCTGCTTCGCAACTGGTTGCTCCGTTTCTGGAAACCGAGCCGGGCATGAGAGTGGTGGATGCCTGTGCCGGAGCCGGTGGTAAAACCTTGCATCTGGCAAGTATTATGGAAAATAAAGGCAGAATTATAGCAATGGATGTGGAGCAGTGGAAACTTGACGAGTTGAAAAAACGGGCAAGACGGAATGGCGTACAAAATATGGAAACCCGCCTGATAGAAAATAACAAAACTATCAAACGTTTGTATGACACGGCTGACCGTTTATTGCTGGATGTTCCTTGTTCCGGATTGGGAGTTCTACGCCGGAATCCGGATGCAAAATGGAAATTAGACCTTGATTTTATTAATCAGATTCGTAAAACTCAGCAGGAAATTTTGCAAAATTATTCACAGATGCTCAGAAAAGGTGGTAAACTGGTATATGCTACCTGTAGTATTCTGCCTTCTGAAAGTGAAGAACAGGTAAAAAAGTTTCTTGCACAAAATACTGACTTTACTTTACTGGATGAAAACCGGATTTCTCCTGCCGAGACTGGATTTGATGGTTTTTATATGGCAAGAATGGAAAGAAAATAAAAAATCCAGTATCAGTTTCTAAAAACTGATACTGGATTTTTTAGGATTATTTTTTCTCATTCAAAATCACACATCATGCCTATAGGTTGACCTGGCGGTAATACTTTTTCGGGCTCGGTTTTGGCTTTTTCCGGATTTTTGATTCGCTCCAGAGCTAAGTCTAAATGAGCCTGATAATCTGTATCTTGTGTTTTGGCTTTTTGTGTGTCAATCCAGATTTTTAAATCTTTCAGGTATTTTCCGGCAACCGCTTTTACAGCAAATGAACTGCGGGTGTCTGTTGCCAGGTTCATCAAATGTGTCAGTACTATCTGTTCGGTCTGAAACTGAATTTGTTTGGATAAGCCGATTAGTCTTTCATTTTTCCATGTTTTCTGAAAAGTTTTTTCAATAACTTCATCCAAGCCCGGTGTATTGGCTCTTGATTTGTATTCAATCAGGCGGTTAGCTCTTTCCGGATGGAACAATAACATCAGGGCATTAGAGGCAGATGCTTCAGCTGCAGCCATTGGGTCAAAAGTGAGCCCGGTACGTTTCTGAAAAAGTTCACGGGTTTGATAATAGCCTTGTGGACGGGGTGGTATCAAAGCAATTATTTTTTCGGGTAGGGTCAATACATCAGGAGAAATACATTTTAGTACGCTTTCCAGAGATTCTTCCTGCTGCTTGCGGGAAACAATCTCAGTCACTATTTGCTTGTCATCTCGATTGGCATAACTGTAATTGAGCCCTCCAACAGATTTTACCACAGCTTCCAGTTGATAACGATGCAGGTTATAAACAGGCACCAATACATCTTCCAGCAAACCCATCGGCTGCCCGTTACGAATATTATTTTCTGAAAAGTCATTCAATGCTTTCTGACGAATTTTTAAAATATTATCCAGTTCTCCAACCGGACTTTTTCCATTATCCCACAAATGTGCTGACGGATGGGCTCCTCCCAAAGCTCTTGCATCAGTATCTGAAATAAAAATCAAACCTTTTTTTCGACCATTTTCCAGAATTTCATTCAGAGCTTTCTTTTCATCCGTTCCCCTGGTAAAATCCTGGTAACCATACATAATAGCAATTTTGTCCCATTCGCCAATTTCATTGGTATAAACATCAGAAAGGTCAATGTTTCCATTTTTATCCAGCTTGAGAGTGGGGTGAGGGTAATCCATTACAGAAGCTCTGTCGTTGGTGCTGGCAGCAAAATTATGGACAATTCCCAAGGTATGACCTACTTCATGAGCTGCCAGTTGACGTAGCCGATGAAGGGCTGCTTTTAGCATTTTATCATCTGCCGGAATTTTACCGTCCTTAAAAGGAGCCAGCAATCCCTGAAAAATCAAATAGTCCTGACGTACCCGTAATGAACCCAGCGTGACATGCCCCTTGATAATTTCGCCTGTACGAGGGTCTGTAACTGAAGAGCCATAAGACCAGCCTCTGGTGCTGCGGTGTACCCAGTTAATTACATTATATCGTACATCCATCGGGTCGGCATCGTCGGGCAGTACTTTTACCTGAAAGGCATCTTTATAGCCGGCTGCCTCAAATGCCTGATTCCACCATGATGCCCCTTCCAGCAGAGCCGAACGAATAGGTTCAGGTGTGCCATTATCCAGATAATAAATGATGGGTTTTATAGGTTCTGAAATTTTAGCTTCAGGATTTTTCTTTTTTAACCGATGACGTACAATAAATTTTTTATCAATAGGCTCACTCACAGGAGTAGCATAATCAAAATAAGACATATTAAAATAACCAGACCGAATATCATATTCTCTTGGCGTGTAATCATTATCTGGTAACTGAATAAATGAGTGATGCAAACGAAGCGTAATGGCTTCAGGAGAGGGCACTACAGAAGTTACATAATTTCCGGCATCTGACCCGCCTGTAAAAGTAAGAGTAACTTCAAATTCTGAGTTTTGAGGAAAATTTTTGGTTCGGGGCAGATAGATTGCCGAACGACTTTTGTCGAGATTGTAAGAACCTTGTCTGCTGTTTCTGATTCGGTCTGTTACACCATGAGAATCGCGAAGTAAAAAATCAGTAATATCAACCACCACTTTTTGGTTTTCAGCAGCTTTTACTTCAAAACCAAACAAAACCGATTGTGCAAAAGATTGTTCTACTGCTCTTTTTTCGTTTTTATCTTGGGTAACAGCCCTATACGAAAGATTTGGCTGATAAAGCAATACTTTGTTACCAACTCTGTTAAAAAAAACTACCCGGTCTTGTCCTAATTGACCTCTGTCTAAACCAATATCGTTTGAGCCGAGTCCGGCTGATAATGAGTTTACATATAGAAACTCTGTATCAAATTTATCAATTTCAAGATACATTTTTCCGGTTTTGTCATCCCAGTAAAAATTGAAATAGCCTTCATATTTTCGGAAATTTTTATCTTTCAGAAAACTTGTTATGCTCTCCTGTGCAAAAGTGATTGTATGGAATATGATAAATGCAAAGAATAATAGTACTTTTTTCATGAAAAAACAGGTTAGAATAGTAAGACGGATAAATCTTCTCAAAATAGAAATTAATAGGGAAATGCAAAAAAACTGAAAGTAAATATGAAGAAATATGTGTCGTTGCCTGAAAAGTGTTATAACATAAAAAACAAAACAGGTTTGAAACAGTTTTTTTTAATGTACCAGATTCAAACTGTAAAGAGTTATACCAGTAAATCGAGTGTTACTACAGGAACAGGCTGAAAGCTAACAGAACCTGAAGGAAACCCGAAATTTTATACTCTGAAAATTCAGGTTTTTATAAACGAATGCCTTATGTGAAAACTCCCTGATAGTCAGTTTTATACCGTGTTTTGTTTTATTCTTTTTACCAAAAATGAAGCAGCGGAATTTTTTAATGGTTACTGCCGTTGTTTTTTTACATAAAGCTACTATCAGACTGTAAGTTAAATTGTGATTTAACAGAAATAGTCCTATTTTTGAAAAACAACCTAAACCTTTCGTTGTAAGAAAGAAACAAACACAAACAAAGTTATGGGTAAGAAAGTCCTTATCTTGAATCAAGACTACTCGGCACTGACGGTTTGTAGCGTTCAGAAAGCCTTTATTTTGGTGTATCTCAACAAAGCCGAACTCGTCTCAGAAGCCCGAAATCTATTGCTGCGTTCTGTCAGCAGTACATTTCCAATGCCCTCTATTATCCGCCTTTATAAGTATGTCAATCTGCCATACAAAGGGGTAATGTTGAGCCGGCAAAACATTTTTAAACGTGACCACCATGTGTGTCAATATTGCGGAACTTCAGAAGATTTGACGCTTGACCACGTATTGCCTAAATCGAGAGGTGGTAAGTCGTCATGGGATAATCTGGTTACAGCCTGTAAGAGTTGTAATTCTAAAAAAGGTGATTTTACACCAGAAGAAGCAGGTATGCCTTTGCGTATGAAGCCATTTAAACCATCATTTATTATGTTTCTGCGAGATTTCTCCGGGCATATTGATGAAGAATGGGTGCCATATCTTGGAAAAAAAAGCAAAGTTTTTGCAGAATGACACTCCCGGTTTTTTGTTATAAATTCATTTTGTAGATTGTCATGTTTTGAAAAAGACATGACATTTTTTATTTTTGAGAAACAGGTGTGTTTTATTTTTTAACAGGTTAGTTTGTTTTTTTATGATAACTCATTTGCATTTTCATAATTTTACAGTCAATTCTTAACATACATTCCAAATCCTGATTATTGAATGGTTATTACCACTACTCCTACCGTTGAAGATAAAAAAATTATACGCTATCTGGGTATTGTAACTGGTGTGGCTCTGGTAGGCAGAGATATGAATGAACTCCGGGGTGATAGTGTCATTAAAGAAATGCAGGAGCAAGCCATTAAACTTGGTGCCAATGCTGTGGTAGGAGTTGATCTGGATATTATTCCGAATGGTATTACTTTTCTGTGTATTGCCAATGGCACAGCTGTCATAGTGGAATAAAGTAAAAGTTTTGAAAAATATGTTCAAAATCTGCCAGACTTCTCTTCTAAGTCTTATCGTATTTTTTATTCTGCAAACTGCTCAAGCTCAAAATGATACTCTAATTGTTGTAGAAGAGCCTGATACTATTGTCTGGTATAAAGTTGTATTGAATCTAAATGATCCTCCTGTTCTGGGTAAATCTTTTTGGAAAGACAATAGCTCGTGTATCTATCGTACACCAGAAAAGAAAGATTGGAAAGCAATTAAAAGAAACAGGTCACTTATCAAGATACAACCTAATGAGCGTAATTATCAAAAATACTTTAGACTTGCGAGTTCTTTATGGGAATGTGAGAAAAGTGAAATGGCTGAGAATATGTTTTTAACTATTTTTAATTCCAAAGACAATTTTTATACAGCTACTTATCATCACAATTCAGATATACCTGGTGATACCTCTACAAATAGCTACGGGTATGGAAGTTATACCTCTAATTACAAACACAAAGCAGCCATTTACCTGAGTAAAATCTATATTGAAAAACAGCAATTTAAAAAAGCACTTTATTATCTCGATGAGGGTGTTCATACATACAGAGAAGTTTATACCTGTGGAACAGGCTATGCTATACAAAAAAATGAGTTTGATTGTTTGTATGCAAAAACATATCAGGGCTTAAAAGAATATGATAAAATCATAGAATTGCTTTTGCCTGACAGTTTTGAATATACCAATGAAATATTGATTGAAGCAATTAAAAATAAATATACTTCTAAGGAGATTGACCAGGAATTAAGTAATGCCGAGCAAAAAATGGAGTTTGTAGCAGATACTTCGCCTTCGTATAGCTATTCAACCCGCCTGACAAAACAGGGTGAAATCACTGACACAACAACCTATTACGCCGGAAGTACAAAAATTGTTGTCTTTGGTAAAGAAATCATGTTACCCGTTCCCACACTTGAAAATGGGGAAAGGCTTACAAAAGAAAGAATGGTTGAGGAATACAGAAAATCTGTTTTATATACAAAATTAAAAGAATAAGTTTTAATCCATATAGGTTAGGCGAGTGTTTCTGAGGTTTTATGGGTTGGTTTTTAGTAAGTTACAACATCGCTTTTGCAGGCTGCATAAATGGCAAATCAAAGTAATTGTCCATCTTCTTTTCACTATATGTAAGGCAAAAGAACTAACTAACGTGAGCTCGGGAATAAAAAAGAGCGTAAGGATGCAACAGCAGCGTGGACTAGCCCGAAAGTCTTGAGAGAATGATAGGAGATTTAGGAGTCTTGGGCTTGTCTTTGCTGTAGCTGACTTTTTTTACTTACTTTTTTGGGCATACAAAAAAGTAAGAAGGGCTTTGAATGAAATAAAGCTGGGAATTAGATTTGAAAGAATACATAAATAACTGAATGTCAATTTTTTGGAACAAAAATCAATCCCCAACTCATGTTAAATAATGCTTTTAAAAAACCGACTCATCAATTAATGAGCCGGCTTTGAACTGCTTTTTTGTAGGCTATCAGTACACAAAATCTCTCCATATCCACAGGATTTCATCCCAACTCTCTTTTTTCAAAACACTTTATTCTTCTTTCAATACATCAAGTATTTTATTATAGATTTTAAGCATAAGCTAAGTCATACCTACCTATTCATCAATCAGGCGTTTGGTGATAGGCAGATAAGAGTCTATCCGGCGGTCACGCAGGAAGGGCCAGTGAGTCCGATAATAATCTGTTTTACTCAACTCTATTTCCATTACAAACACTTCTTCATCGTCATGAGATGCCTGATACAAGACTCTGCCAAACGGATTTGCCACAAACGAACCACCCCAGAATTTCATATCACCTTCGTAACCTACCCGGTTGATAGAAACCACATGGATGCCATTGGCAACCGCATGTGAACGCTGAATGGTTTGCCATGCCTGGTATTGTTCGTTGTTGGTAGCTTCATCCTGATGGATAGACCAGCCGATGGCAGTTGGGTAAACCAAAAACTCGGCCCCCATCAGTGAAGTAATACGGGCTGCCTCCGGATACCACTGATCCCAGCAAATCAATACACCAATTTTGCCAAACTTGGTCTGGAAAACCTTGTAGCCTAAATCCCCAGGTGTAAAATAAAATTTCTCGTAATAGCCAGGGTCATCCGGAATGTGCATTTTGCGGTATTTGCCCAGATAAGTGCCATCCGAATCAAGTACAGCAGTGGTATTGTGATACAATCCTTCTGCACGTTTTTCAAACAAGGAGGCTATGATTACCACACCCAGTTCTTTGGCAAGTGCTGACAGTGTGTCGGTACTGGGTCCGGGAATGGCTTCAGCCAGTTTGAAATTTTCATAATCCTCTACATCACAGAAATACAACGACAAAAACAACTCCTGCAAACAAACCACATTGGCTCCTTTGGCAGCAGCTTCCCGGATTTTTTCGATGGTTTTTGCCATGTTTTCTGCCGGATTTTTGGTACACGACACCTGCACCAGACCTACTTTTATTTTCTTTGACATTTTTTTCAGTTATTTGACAAACAAGATTGATACTTTTTCAGGCATATCATTTTATCAAAAAATGTACCAAATTTTATTTGGCAGATTTTGTTGCAAAGCTATTCATTTTGCCGGAAAAGTGAATGAATAAATTGTTAAGCTCTCTGACGGAAGTGTTGAAAAACCCGTTGGGATACTTTTTGCTTGTTATATTGTTGAATGGTTAAATTGGTTTATTTATACTTGTATCATTGTTACCTATGGTTGAGGAGGTTTTTTTGCTCGAAGACGAAGATTTGCTTTAAGAGTATTATATCAATCTCGTATTGTTTCATATTTTTTGTGTACATTGATATAAGACAAAAATAAATTTTAAAGCTATGAAAAACTGGATTGCTTCATTAATTGTGATTTTTATTTGTTTAATGTGTTCATTTGTTGATGATGAGTATTCTAATACCCCACCTGACATAAGGAAACTACTGACTAATAATAGTTTGAAATATTGGGATAATAAAGGAAATGGATACGGATGGCTATTTTATAATAATCACAAGTTTGATTTTTTTGAATACGACAATAACAATCAAAAAAGCATTGTAACTCAAATTGATGACATTATGATTAGCTATCAATCTTGGTATTTGCAAAATGATACTTTAATTGCCGGTGAAAGCACTTTTAAAATCAAAAAAATAACGATAGATACTTTAATTGTTAAAAATTTATATGGAGGGCGAGATATACTATTTGTTGCAAGTAAAAAATAATCTATCCTAAATCTACAAGTTTTTAATCCTGCTCTTCCTCGTTTTTTCACCATTATCACCAATGTCGAAAAATATTTTTATTGTCAGCATCTCTATTCATTAAATATCTCTTCTTTGACTGGATAATCATATTCTGCTTCAATGAAAGGTATGGATGTATTATGGATAATCTTGAAATATTTTGTTCTTACTAATCTCCCCATGTTGTCATAAAAGAAAAACTCTTTGTATTTTTCAGATTCTTTGAAAATTATTGCCTCCGTAATAGCATGCTCATTATTATATGAAAGTAAAATTTTTGCCCGATAGCTAACTGAATGGCTGGTAATACTTTCAATTAGCTCATTATTATACTTAAAACGACATACATATTTTGATTTATCAGATAAAGTGTAAACTCTTTTATAAATTTTGTTACTACCATTCTTATAATTCATCCATCCTTTGTCTTGTTGGATTAAGTAGAAAGGGTCATATTTTTTTATGAAATTTGTAAAGTAAAACATCTGTTGGTAAGGAAATAGCTTAAAAGTATCTCTTACATTTCGGTCATTGTCTAACGGAAATGTAAAACTTGCCGAGTTTTTAGTTGTATCAGATTCATAAACAGATATTTTAACAGATTTCGGATATAATTTTATATAATCAAGGTGCTTACGATACACAAAGCCTAATGCTGACAAAGCAGGATAGAAATAGAGGGTTCGGTAACCGGATTGATAATAGGTGCTTCCATTAAAAGGATTAGAATATCCGGAACGATATTTATAAAAATTTTTTTCATTCTTGTCCAATATTATAACAGCATCTACGCCATAATTTTGGGCATCTTTCTTTAGCTTATTTACCAATTCATTGTAACTGGTTTGAGGACTGTCATATATTTCAATAACAGTAATTTTTACATAATCAGTATCTTTTATTATCTCTCTAGGAAAAAAGACTTTTACATCACGATTGTGTGGAGGAGGAATCGGATATTTAGTGATGGTATTACCACTTGGGAAAGTGCCCCTGAGATAGGGATGAGTACAAGCAGACAGTAAAAGAAATGATAGATAAAAAGTAGGTTTAATTTTTTTCATAGTATAGAGCATTTTACTATAAAAAATACAGCAAAAAATATGCGATAATTTAGCTACAATATGAATTTTAATCAAAATTTAATGGGAACTATACATTGTCTTAAAAATACAAAAGCCTGCCCCAATAAGAAGCAGACTTTTGAGAAGCAGTCCATTGAAAATAAAGTACTTCAATAATTTTACATCAATACCCACCCCGGAATTTATAGGTTTGCGATACTTTGTTCATTGCTACTATATAGGCAGCAATACGCATCGACACTTTATAATCCAGTGAAGTCTGATATACTTTGTCAAAGGCATCTTTCATAATCCGGTCACTCCGACGATTGATACGGTCGAGTGTCCATTTATAGCCCAGGCGATTTTGTACCCACTCAAAGTACGATACCGTTACCCCGCCGGCATTCGCCAAAATATCAGGTACAACCACAATGCCTTTTTCATTAATTACAGAGTCGGCAGTAGCAGAGGTAGGTCCGTTTGCCCCTTCTACAATAAGCCGGGCTTTGATATTCTGCACATTGTCCATCGTAATCACATCTTCCTTGGCAGCCGGAACAAGTACATCAACATCCAGTCCCAGGAGCTCATCATTTGTAATTTTTTCAGCACCTGTGTAGCCATCCAGTGTTCCCCGATTAGCATCTCTATAACGCAGGGCTGCTTCGATATCAATACCATTGTTGTTGTAATATCCGCCGGATACATCACTGACAGCCACTACTTTTACACCTCTCTCATGAAGCAAGGAGGCAGCATGAGAGCCCACATTGCCAAAACCCTGTACCGCACATGAAGATTTGTAAGGACTCATACGCAGTTTTTCCATTGCCGACATAGTACTTACCATCACACCACGTCCGGTAGCTTCAGTTCTGCCCAAAGAACCACCCAATACAAGAGGCTTTCCGGTTACTACAGCATTGACAGTCATGCCTTTGGCTTTTGAGTATTCGTCCATCAGCCACGCCATTTCACGTTGTGAAGTACCCATATCCGGTGCAGGAATATCTTTATCTGGTCCAAATACATCGAGCATGCCAATCGTATAAGCACGCATGAGGCGTTCTATTTCACCAGCAGACATAGCACGAGGGTTACAGGCAATGCCACCTTTTGCTCCACCATACGGAATATCCACCACAGCACATTTCCATGTCATCCAGGCAGCTAAAGCACGTACTTCATCCAGGGTTACATCTTTATCAAGACGAATACCACCTTTAGCCGGACCCAGAATATTAGAGTGAATCACCCGGATGCCTTCAAAAACTTTGATAGAACCATCATCCATCGTGATAGGTAATCCTACAATCACCTGACGGGCAGGTACTTTCAGAATATAATACATTTGTTCGTCCAGACCGAGAAGCCTTGCAGCTTCATCAAAACGGGACATCATCGACTCTAAGGGGTTATGTTTATCCTTGATAGGAGCCGGTTCGAGATAAGCCATATTTTTTTGATTTTTGGTTTGTTGAATTTTATAAATAATAAGTCTGCAACTGACAATAAGCTTGGTTTGGCAAATCAGGTCAGACAGATGATAGGGTAGTAGTTAAGAATAGTCGTTATCACGGGGTAAAATTATTACTTTTTTGATGAAAAATAGTAAAAAATAAAGTTTTCGTTTAAAACACCTTTGCCGCCTGCAAAATTGGGAGTAAAAGCCTGAAATTTGAAAAGAAAAATTCAAAAAAACGATTTATAACGATGAACTATAAATTATTAAGCTATGAATTGAAATAGCTCATGGCTAGCAAATGACTTACAATGTATAATTTATGTTCCATATTGTAAAATATAAAGTATATAAAAATTTGATTTTTTCTCAAAAAAGCCCTATGTTTGTCAGGTTATAGCGTAAAAGATTAAGCCTTTCTCAGAATAATTGAGCTTCTTGTTGATACAGAAGCCTGATTTTCAATTTTTTAGTTTTGCAAAAATCAGCCGGATGTCAGCTGACAACAGTTACCTTTCTGTGATAAATCAGTTTTTACGGTTTGTCACTGGTACTTAAAACTGATTGTTTAACACTGACATCTTACTGTTTTTTTGCTTATTATTATATAATTATGACAACAGTTCGTTACGACGAAGACAGTATTAAGTCATTAGACTGGCGTGAACACATTCGCCTGCGTCCGGGTATGTATATCGGAAAACTGGGTGACGGAGCATCGCCGGATGATGGTATTTATGTGTTAGTCAAAGAGGTGGTAGATAACTCTATTGATGAACATACAATGGGTTTTGGGAAAACGATTGAAATTGATGTGTCCGAAAAGAGGGTGATTGTAAGAGATTATGGTCGGGGTATTCCATTGGGGAAAGTGGTGGATGTGGTTTCAAAAATCAATACAGGAGCAAAATATGATTCGGCTGCTTTTCAGAAATCAGTAGGTCTTAACGGGGTAGGTACAAAGGCTGTAAATGCTCTTTCTAATTATTTTAAAGTACAGGCTTTCCGGGATGGTAAAACCAAAAGTGCTGAATTTGAAAAAGGTATTCTTAAAAATGAATCTCCTGAAGCCGAAACCCGTGAGAAAAATGGAACTTTGGTGATTTTTGAACCTGATGATAGTGTTTTCAGGCATTTTCATTTTATTCCACAATACCTTGAAGAGCAAATCTGGAATTATGCCTATCTTAATTCGGGTCTGAAAATCAAATTTAACAACCAGGAATATTTTTCGCCAAACGGTTTGCTGGATTTGCTTTCCCGCAAAATTTCTCTCGAAAACCGACGCTATCCTATCATTCATCTCAAAGGAGAAGACATAGAAGTAGCCCTGACACATGGTGATGAATATGGAGAAGAATACTATTCGTTTGTAAACGGACAATATACCACACAGGGTGGTACTCATTTGCAGGCTTTCCGTGAATCGTATGCTACAACCATTCGTGACTTTTATAAAGGCAAATATGAGTTGTCAGACATCAGAAGTTCGGCAGTTGGGTCAATCTCGGTAAGGGTGCAGGAGCCGGTTTTTGAATCTCAGACCAAAACCAAACTGGGTTCTCTGAATATTGCTCCCGAAGGGCAAAGTATGAAGGGCTTTGTGGCTGAGTTTTTGAAAAAATCGCTGGATGATTTTCTGCACAAGCACAAAGAAGTAGCAGATGCCTTGGAAAAACGTATTCAGCAATCTAAAAAAGAACGTGAAGAGCTTGCCGGTATCAAGAAAATTGCAAACGAAAGAGCCAAAAAAGCAAGTTTACACAATAAAAAACTGAGAGATTGCCGGGTACATTTTCCTGACAAAAAGAATGATTTAAACGAAGAAACTACACTTTTTATCACAGAAGGAGATTCGGCAAGTGGTAGTATTACCAAAGCTCGTGATGTGCAAACGCAGGCAGTATTCAGTCTTCGTGGAAAACCTTTGAACTGTTTTGGTCTAACCAAGAAGATTGTGTATGAAAACGAAGAATTTAATCTGTTGCAACATGCCCTTGATATTGAAGATGGTGTAGAAAACCTGCGTTATAACCGGATTGTAATTGCTACAGATGCTGACGTGGATGGCATGCACATCAGATTGCTGTTGCTTACTTTCTTCCTCCAGTTTTTCCCGGATTTAGTAAAAAAAGGTCACGTGTATATTCTGGAAACGCCACTTTTTAGGGTGAGAAATAAGAAAGAAACGATTTATTGTTATACTGACGAAGAACGTCGTAAAGCCATAGCAAAGCTGGGACCTAAGCCCGAAATTACACGTTTTAAAGGATTGGGTGAGATTTCGCCGAATGAATTTGCCGGATTTATAGGAGAAGATATGCGTCTGGAGCCGGTAATTTTACAGCAGGATACTACTATTCCCAAATTGCTAAGTTATTACATGGGCAAAAATACCCCTGAACGCCAGCAGTTTATTATCGAAAATCTAAAAATTGAAAAAGATTTAGAAGAAGTAGTGGCGGGGTAAGTTAATAAACCAAAAGTCTTTAATTTAAAATTGAACACTTTCGGTTATCTTTATCAGAACCTGAATCAATATCTTCTATTCTCCTTAGTAAGTATTGTCTATATTCTTCAAACTCCTGTTGGTATTGTTGAAACTCAAAATAAAAAGGTAACGGCTTTTCTATGTATTGTCCCCAATCCCATACAATAGTATTTCCCTTTTTAGTAATATGAGCATCCCAACTCCCACAATTTCTATCACCACACTGCCCACAACAGAAAATTTGAACACCACTCTCTTGCTCCTCTTTAAACTGTAGCTTCTTAAAATGAAGGTCATTTATCCATGTAATATCTTCTAATGAAAATGTTTCTCCTAAAAACCTATTTATCATAAATAGCCCCCATTTATAGGCTTTTTTTGCTTCAATAAACTCAAATGAACTAAAATAACCCTTAAAAAATAAGTCGAAAGTACCTTTATAAACCTGATACTTCCAGACTTGATCAAAAGACCTGCCATTAATCATAAACTCTATTCTTAATCGCATATCTTCGCCGGTACTTTTTCTCAATTCTTCAATTTCCAAAAGTAAATCTTCAATAGTTTGATTAGCTCCTTTTTCTTTTACAAAATGCCATTTGATATGTTTCTCTGTCCACATCTCCACTGGTTCTCCAGCTTTTAAGAACTCTTTTGATGGTACCAATTTCTGAATAGACCATTTTAGTTTAAATACATCCATGCTTGTTGTAGTAAATATAAAAACTTATAATAAGGTAATGTGTTGATAAATAAGCTCTTTCTTTAAAGAAAACAATCTCGTTTAGTATTGGGAAAACTGCTGATAAATTACAAGTTATTGATTCTCTTTATAATTAGATTCTGCTTTCCAAATCTGCAACGCCCCTTCTGGTACATTTTCAGTATGTTCTATGAGTATGGCTAAAACACCAAGTGAAAACCTATTCCAGACAGTATTCCAAATCCCGTCTAAATTTGCTCCCCTTTCAATTAACATAAGAAGCAGTTCTTCATATCCATTGAATGCTGGTATAAAAACAGGTTTTGGACTTAAGTCTTTTTTAGCCAAATTAATATCTGCCTTATTTTTTAATAATATTTCCACCATTGCTATTTGAATTTACAGAACAAGCCATTTGCAAAGGTGTAACATAACTTATACCCTCTTCATTTACAGGTGCACCATAAGAGAGTAAAAGTTCTACCAACACAGCAGATTTCGTTCTTACGGCTTCTACTATTGGCGATTCATATTCTTTCCATAAATGAAACCCTCTAATTGGCTTTACTCCTGATTTTAATAGTTCCTCTACTTTCTCAACTTCCATATTCCTGATATATTCTAACAAGAGCTTTTTGTCTGAATCTATTCTTAATTCTTTATTGAATAGCAATAGTATCGAATTCATACGTATTAAATAATGTTGGTTACTAAATGAAAATAAAACACAAAATTTCCTCTGAATCAAGCTATAATGTTTAGTATTTTAGTTCTTCCAAAAATATTCAATTTATGTTGACAGAACGCTTTATACTTTTAACTCCTAAACCTGGTTTGAAGGAGATACTTTTTCTTGCCTTAGAAAAGCATGGTTTTACTTTCAGCAATCATGAAGGTAGCATAAATCTCTACAAAGACGGCTATGATATAGAACATTGGATGATTTATTATGAATATGAACCAGATTATATTGAGCAGCTATTTAAAGAATATGCTCAAAAAATAGTACCTGTTTTGGGAGAAAAGCCTTTTGTTCATAGTTTTTCCTATTCTCTATCCAGAAGTTTAGATATTCTACGGGAAGTAATGGACATTATCGCAACTGAAATAGAACTGCAAAATCTGAATGCTGAAATTATCGTTGAGGATTCTTCTGAAGGTGTTTTTTATTTCTTTGATGAGTTTAATCAGCTCAGGAAAGAACGAAAAATATGGCTATTTATGTAGTTTTTAGCTATTACTTAAATGTCTGAGAAAAAACAGACACACCTCTGTATTATTTCTCAAATCCTTGATATAATGAGTATAAGATTGTGGAAATAGAACGCTTGGAGTATATCCACATTTAGTTAAAATGACCTGTAATTCAATCTGGATATATACTTTTGACGTGTTCTATTGAATTTTTTACCATTTTGATTAATACATTCGTGTCAATGTCTTCCAGTTTTTGTATATAGATACAGCCTTTGCCTGTTTTATGTTTCCCAAAAGTTGCAAGAAGCGTTTCTCTTTCATCAAAGTGTGCAGAAAGATACAACACAATGGCATTTGCTCTGGCAGCAATTCCGGTGAGAGGAGCATTGCCTTCACGTCCACTTTCATATTTATAATGATAACTTCCAAAACCAATGATACTGGCTCCCCACATTTTGGGCTCAAGTCCGGTGCTTTCCGTTATCAAATCAACAATTGCTAGACAATCTTTGCGTCTTTTCTCGTCTGTCACTGTAGTCAAAAAGTCAGAAACGCTGGCTTCAGTTTCAGTAGTTTTATTTTTTGCCATATTGGGTAGAGAGGGGTGTTATTGTTTTGATATTCAGGAGTTTGTTATTGATTGAAATCTCCTTAAAGTTACTACAATAAATTCTTAAAACAGATTTTTTATATGAAAAATTTGTGTAGAAAACCGATGTAACTCAACAAGTAAAACATAGACTGTTGACCGGTTTTTAAGACAGAATTTATAATGATTTTAGCTGGTTACCCAATGCTGGTGAAACGGATAAATAGTAAGAAAATCATTAAACGGGACAAAGATATTTTTGTCTTACTGCCATGAAAACTTTCGGTCATATTCTCAAAAGCATAGTTCTGTTATTAACAGCCGTAATGCTGGTTCTGGCATTTTTTGTGTCATAAAAAAATGCCAGATTACTCAGATTTTGCCATTTATTTAACCTGTGGGATTACTCTGTAGCTTTCAGGTGGTCCCAGATAACTGGGGCTGAGTCTGTCGGTTTCAATCACAATTTTCTGCAAAACTAGTCCTGCATCTACCATCCATATCTTTAAAGTATGTTCACCCTCCTGCTGAAGCGTGTGAGTAGATGTTTTGATAAGAATATTGTCAGCCACCCATTTTTCCCAGGTTTTATTAGAGTTATCAGTATGAAGGTTGATAATTTGTATGGGTTCGTCATCAAAAGAAACACCATAACGTAATCCTTGTCCATTCGGGAAATTAAGTGTTGGTGAAAAATAAGCATTCACTTCCAGATTACGGATATTGGAAAGATTGACGATATATTCAAGGTGAGGACTGCCAACAGTCGGATTCTGAGCCGGAGCTGTTACCGGAAAAGTAGTAATCCCTGAAAGTGTTTTACCTAAATCAGGAATAATTTTCCAGCTAATGCCATCTTTTTCAACCTTCTTGCTAAAGTGCTCTGCTTCAATAGATATATAGCCGTTATTTTCTACAAAACCTTTCAAATTTTTGATGATTTTATTAAAAATATGGGCTCTTACATGAATAGTTTTTCCATTGCCGGTAACTTTAATAAACACTTCGTTGTACCCTTCTGGAGCTTTAGGGGTATCCAAAGTTACCCAAATACGCTGTTCTTTTTCTATTTTACCTTTTGTCTGAGAAACTGTCAGCCAGGGTACTCCGGTTTCTGCTGTAAAATCGAAAGAAGTTTGACCGGTATTAAAAATGTCGAAATAATGTTTTGTTTCGCCATAGTTGGAGAAATAAGGCATAATTGCAGCACGAGTCTCCGTAGTCCAGCTCTCAGCAGAACCCTCCACCACAATTCCCATTTGTGCATCAATAGGCAGATTGAGGGTTTTTACTTGCGGCATTACATCTTTTTCAGGTTGTTGCCAATAAGTATAGCTGATATGAGTCTGATCCATCATGTGGCTCCACTTGCCACCTGCCAGGGCTTTGTTGTAATAAGCCGAAATTTCAACATCTTTTTCAAACAAAGTTTTTACTTTATCTGCCAAATCATTTGTGGATGCTCTTTGTTGGCGAAAATACAGCAGATTTTTGCCTGTTGTGATATGTAACTCATTGAGATTGGCACAGGCTTTTACAGGATGTAAAACCAATTGATAATAAGCATCTTTATACTCAGCAGCAAGCTGGTCATAAATTTTTTCTGCTTCTGATGCCAGTTTATTGTAATCATTTACAACCATTTCTGCTTCCTGATAGTTGACGAGACTGTAAGTTTGAGCAGATAAAAGTTCTGGTTTACGACGGCTGTTGTATTGGGTATATTTGGTAAGAATACCTGCAATAGCTGATGCAAAAGTATTCCCAAATTGCTGTGCTGCCCATCTTTCAGTATATTTTTTTAAATCTTCTGCTTTAATTTTTTCCGGATTCCAGGCATAATCTAGGAAAAATGAAATCGGAAATTCCATCGGTTTGATATCGCCAACATTTACAATCCATAGTTGGTTGGCTTTGTATTCGTAAGCCAGATGCATTTGTTCCCATATTCTTGCAATCTGATTTGTATTGAGCCATTTATAGTTTCTGGGTCCACCCACATAGTCGAAATGATAATATATGCCATAGCCACCTTTACGAGGTTTTTCATCAGATTTAGGTAATTTTCTGATATTTCCCCAGTTGTCATCACACAGCAAAAGCGTAACATCATCGGGCACCCGCATGCCTTTGTCGTAATAATCCTGTACTTCTTTATACAAAGCCCAAACCTGCGGAACTTCTTCCGGTTTTTTGCTGGTTACATCCGAAATAATTTTTCTTTGGTCTGCCACAATTCGCTGCAAAAGTTCAGTAGCTGTTTCACGGGTCATGGGTTCATCACCATCACCACGCATGCCTACCGTTACCAGGCTTTCATTACTTCCCATGCGTTTGATGCTTTCTTTCCAAAATTCACGTAGAGTAGAGTCATTTTTAGTATAATCCCATTTGCCTTTGCCATACCGCCGCCACTCGTCGTGTGCTCTCATCAGGGGTTCGTGGTGTGAGGTTCCAATCACAACGCCATACTCATCAGCCAGTTTGGGGTTCATGGGGTCATCGTCATAAAAAGCATTGCCCCACATGGCGGGCCAAAGGTAATTGCCTTTGAGACGAAGAATCAGTTCGAATACATGTTCATAAAACTTATGATTAAAGCCTCCAAATTTCTCACGGGTCCAGCCCGAAAGTGCCGGAGCCTCATCATTGATAAAAATTCCCCGATATTTTACGGCAGGCTCTCCGGCAGAAAAAGCCCCAGATTTTACATACAAATTAGGCTGTTTTTTTATGGGAACATCTGCCCACCAATACCAGGGCGAAACTCCTATTTGAGATGAAAGGTCATAAATGCCAAAAATAGTCCCACGTTTGTCGCTACCTGCAATCACCAAAGCTTTATCTACACCGGGAAAAGGTTTATCAATGGTTTGAATCAGAAAGGTTTCCCACTTTCCCTGAATGCCCGTTACATTGATTTTTCCGTTTTTTACTAATTCATCAATTGTCTTATTCTTTCCCAAAGTTCCTATGAGTACTATATTCTTTTCTTTAAAATCATGCTTTTCTACGAGAAGTGGTTCGTTGCCTGTAACTTTTTTAAGATCATTCTGCAAACTTTTCACTGCTCTGATTACACCCGGAAAATCTTCGTCAGATGCATAGATTGTTGCTGGTTTTCCTGAAACAGCTAAAGGGAAACCGGTTTTTTCTTTTTGCGGGGAGATGTAAGAAGGTGCTGATATGGGTGACTGGGCATACAAAAACAAGGAAACAAATAATGATAAAATCAGAAATTGTATTTTTAGAAACAGAGAAATTTTCATGTAATTTAAAAATATAGATGTAATAGGATAATTCAGGAATATAAAAATATCAGGATATAATATTAAAATACAAATTTTGGTAATGAAATATTTTTGTAATTGAAATTAGAGAAAAATACCTGCTGCTTTTTGCTTTATATTAGTAGCTTATTTATGAAAAAATATGTTGGCATGAAAAATCTCGTACAATTAATTGTCTTTTTTTTATTTTTCAATACTGCTCTTTTTGCTCAGAAAGGCATCACTGCCATTCTCGGAGCTTTCCCGGCAGAAGTTAAAATGCTGCAAGATTCTGTGGAGCACCCTAAAGTTAAGGTAGTAGAAGGCATAAAATTTGTGTCGGGTATATTAAAGGGACAAAAAGTAGTAATTGCCGAGACAGGTATAGGCAAAGTAAATGCTGCCATGACTACTACGCTGGTAATTGCTGTATTTAAACCTGAAAGACTGATTTTTACGGGTATTGCCGGTGGACTTAATCCCGAACTCAATCCGGGTGATATAGTAATAGGAAAACTGGTAGGGTATCATGACTATCATTCTGTTAAGTTGGATGCCACTGCACAACCCACCAATCAAACTATCAATCCGGTAAACAAGCAGTTCAATCCGGAATTCTTTGAAGCCGACAAAATATTGCTTCAAAAGGCTGAAACTGCTGCTCAGGTTATTGATTTTATGAAAATTGATAATAAAAAACCTACCGTAAAAACCGGAAAGATTATTACAGGAGATATTTTTGTTCATTCCAAAACATTGGTAGAGCAGTTATGGAATGATTATCAGGCAGATGCTACTGAAATGGAAGGAGCTGCCGTAGCCCAGGTTTGTTTTCAGCAACAATTACCTTTGCTTGTAATCAGGAGCTTATCTGACAAAGCTGATGAAAATGCAAGAAAAGATATGCTGAGTTTTTATAAAACAGCTGCTGCTAACTCTGCCGGATTAGTAAAAGCCATTCTGAAAACTTTATAAGTATAGGTTAGGTAAAAAAGATTAAGAAAATAAAAGTCATAAAATATGCCAGAAGGATGACTTATGATTTTTTTAATGACTCCATGTTAGCTAATTCATTCTTAATAGCTTCAAGTGTATTTAATTTTGTTTCTAGTTCCTGAATTTTATCGATATAAGTTCGTTCTTTTTTCTTCATTTTCTCTTGTATTGCCTGTAGCTTATCTATATTCTTACGCAATTCTTCTTCATTACTTGATTCGTTTTTAGTGGCTTCAAGTGTATTTAATTTTGCTTCTAATTCCTGAATTTGATCAATATAGCCTCGCTCTTTTCTACTCATTTCTTCCTGTATTGCCTGAAGTTCTTCCATATTCTGACGCATTTCTTCTTCCTGTGCACGCATCATCTCGGTTTGTTGCTGAGATTGGGTAAGCAGCTCAAAGGTTTCTTCATTTCTCTTATTTACAGATAAAGAAGATGCAATACTTTCACCCAGTTTTTCAACAAACTGAATCACATGTTCTTCAAATTCGTTAAATGATGCAATCTCAATAATACCCAATACTTTATCATCAAATTTGAGAGGAGCAATGAGTATAGATTTTGGATTGCCTTGTCCTAAACCAGAGGTGATGTTAATATATTCCTCCGGAATATCAGTTAAATAAATGACATCTTTTTCTAAATATGCCTGTCCTAAAAGCCCTTCTCCAACGTCGATTTGCTTATTTAAAAACTTTTTCCTTTCGTAGGCATAACAAGCTTTCATTTCCAGAAACAGTCTGTCTTGATGATTGTCATTGAGAATAAAAATAGCCCCCTGATTGGCTTTCACATATTTTACAAGACTTGCAATAAGATCATCCATAAATTTTTGCCCGTCTGAATCACTGTTACGTAAAATATCAGCAAATTTTGCAAATCCTTCGGCTGCCCAGGTTCTGCGTTTGTCTTCTTCACTTGCTTTTTGTAAATCATCCCGCATCATCATCAGCGATTTACCCATGATGTCATCATTACTCAATAATTTAAAATAAGTATCATATTCCCCCTTACCAATTTTACTTGCAAAGTCAACCTTTAGTTTTACCCCATCTACCATATCTGAGATAGCTCTTGCCATTTCACCAATTTCATCTGAACGCTCCGTATTTTCATTGATTTCTACATATTTGCCGAGTGCCAGTTCTTTCACCTGATTGGATAATTCCTTCACTGGTTTCTGGATGGTCTGTATGGCATACCAGGAAGCTCCTATAATAATACAGGTAATAAGTAGTAAACTGATTACCAAGGCGGTATTCAAAATATAATATGAGTTGGATTTGGATTCTGTTGCTAAGGCTACTTTCTCGTTTTCGGTTTTTACTGCTTTTTCAAGATTGACTTTTATCTGTTTGTGTATTGGGACAATCTTTTGATTAAAGTTTGAGATAGCCAAATCAACAATTGAATCATTGGCATAAGCCTCTTCAGTTTTTAGAAAAGACATGATTACTTTTTGTTCATCAACAAATTTTATCAAATCACTTTGCAGATTAAATAACATTTGTTTCTCAGGCTCATTGGTCAGAGTCCGGTTTAATTGGTTAATTTTGTTTGTTAATACCTGAAAATCAGATTCATGTAAAGAAATTAATCTTGCTTTCTCAGAGGGACTGGGTTGATATATCCAGTTGTTGGATAAAGTATAAGTAACGTCAGTAAAAGACAATACATCTTTTAAAAGCAGTAAAGTAGGGTAATAAAGACTGGTCATCTTTTTATCTATGCCTCTGTTATTCCATAAGGTAAACAGACTAAATGATATGACTAATAAAGCCAGAATAAAAATGGCGAGATAGCCTGACATGATTCTGCCAACAATACCAAAACGTTTTTTTGATTTCATGTTATTTTACAATTAGTACTACTTTAACAGAAGATTTATTGGGGGATGCATTGAGAGAAGCTGTTGAAACAAAACCTATTGCCCCAGGTTCTCCACCTACAAATGAGATAATGGCTTCATCGTTAGGAAACTTGTCCTGGGGCTTATCAGCACTCTCATATTGTTTTTGAGTAAAATAAGTTTCTACATCTGTGGCAGTCATATTTAAAACTTTTGTATAAAAAGTTTCCTGCTCCGGACATTTTGCCTTTCGGTCTGCTGGTTTTATATTTTTATTGATGCCGGGCCAGCGTTTTTTAATCTTTCTGAGCCAATAAAGTTTTACTTCACTGGCAGTAAGTTGTTCTACGGTATTGTCTTTATTTACAATAATGGCAATTTCAGTAGCAACGGGTTTCCATGAGCTGAAAATGATGCTGATAAAAAGGAGTATCGCTAATATATTTTTCATAGTTCTGTCTTTTAAAAGCCGAAAGCAAACTGTAATCTGGGTCCGAAACTAAGTTCACTTCTTTTGCCATAGCTAAATTCATATTCAAATTTTAGTATGGCATTGGGATCAAAACGGTAGCGTGCTCCAATGTTGATTGCTTTACGGGTTTCTAAAATTTGTTGTTGCTGAGCAGTTTTAAAAAAGGCAATGTTGTCGTCAAATACAGTTATTTCACCAAATAGGTAGGGGATGAATTTTTCGGAAAGTTTATATCCGGCATAGATATAAGCTGCTTTGATATTTTTGTTGGGGGATTGTTGAGCATTATAATTGTGAATAAATGCTTCAGATATGAATTCGAACTTTTTTTCAGGATTTATATATATCAAAGACGCATTTACTATGGAGTAATTGTAATCTTCACTTAGGGTATCATTAAAATTAGTAATCATACCTTTTTGCATTTTATTGAAATAGCCTGACATCATTACCTTTAGTCCTTCGACTGGTTCTATGCCTATGCTGCCTGTATACCCCATATTTTGACCAAGCAAGTAAGACACTCCTCCGGTTCCTCCATACTTCCCAATGCCATTGCCTATCATTAGCTTATAAAAAAATCTTGCTTTCCCCAGAGCGTTACCTTCAATTTGGAAACCAGCATCTCTGGTTTGTGTAAAACCTTCGTCATGAAGAGGTTCCAGAATCTGTGGACGGCTTATGGTGGGTTGTAATATCAAGCCGAAGTTGTAGTTAGTATTCCAGAATCCAATAGGATTATACATTCGTCCTATTCTGAAACTTAAAAAGTCTTTGAAATAATATTTGGCAAAAATTCTTTCAATTTCGACTTGAGGACCTTCAACTGCATTGTAGTGAGGATTTAACTCGGCAGCAACCGAAATTTTTTCATTTATCTGTGAGGTAACATAAATAATCATGGGTCCTCCTCTGAAATAGACAGCATTTTTATCATATTTAGGATTATATGTTTGCTCTACTCCGGGTTGTCCGAAAAATCTGATTTGAGTTTCCTGAGCTTTTAAACAACAGCTTATCACTGATACTACTATAAGAGTAGTTAGTCTGGTTTTAAACATATCTTGAATTGTTTCAGAAAAAAGAAAAAAAACAATGACCAGTCCTTAAATTCAATGAATTAGTACTGTGATTGTATAAAAAATATTAAAAATTGATTTTACTGAAATTACTTAAAGTAAGTAGTGAGACGAATTTAATTCAGATAAAAAAGCGACCCTCAAAGGGATAAGAAATTGACAAATAGTACTTAAAATATAAATCCTTATAGGATTTGGTTTTTTTAATTATGTCTCAATACTTGTAAAATGTACCATACAGTAAACTGTATGAAAGAGATGGTTTTGTTTTAAGAAATCGTTATAAAAAACTGAACTGTTTTTATATGAGTTAATATGAAGATGGTGTATAAAACTCTAAATACTATAAAAAACTTTGAAAGACGAAAAATTAATAATTAAAGGTAGAGATAAATTTCAGTAATCATTTATCAGAGATTGAATCCTGTTGCTTACCTTGTGTAAGTTATTTGATAATTTAAATTGTTTTTTATCATATTTATTCTTGTTTTTTTATAAAAAAATATATGATTTGTTATTTACAGTTGTAACTTATTTTTTAATAATAATTTTTTTATTGTTTGTATTGTATTATTCAGGCAGTTTTTTAACTTGTAGGATTAGTGGTTGAGGTGTATTTAAAAGTTGAATTATACAGAAGTGAAGAGATGTAAGTTTTTTTTTAAATACGGTGCTTTATGCAAAGTAGATTGAACAATAAAATGCTGAATGGTTCAAATAAAACCCTACAGACATATCCTTAATGGAAAGTAGAGTGACAAAATTAAAACAGATAAAAACGAACCCCGCAAGGTTTAGGATATTGATACTCAATCTCTAAATGATAAACCCTTGCGGGGATTTAATGATTATTAATTTTAACTTACAGCTTGTTTATAAATGTTTTCTCAGTCTTTACCGACATTCTTTTTGTAGTTTTTTATGTAGTCAGGCAGTTCAATACCAGACTTAAGTAAGGAGTGAGGCTGGGGTTTTTGTGGAGTCATCACAAGTGGCAATACACCTGCCCAGACATCCAGTGCCATATCTTCATCATCATCATTAGGCTCTCCGGTTCGTATTTTAGCTGAAGCTTCTTCAATTTTAATGGCAATTACCATAGTTTTTTTCATCTCACTGGTGTCGGGTTGTCGGGCATCTGCCCATCTTCCAGGCATTACATGTTCAGTAAATTTCTCTAATGCCAGCCATTTTTCATCTGCATTTTCAACGAGTCTGGTTTTTCCAAAAATGACTACCGAACGATAATTAACTGAATGATGAAATACCGAACGGGCAAGCACCAAGCCATCAATAAACGAGACAGCCATACAAACCTCTATTCCTTTAGCCATTTCCCTGAAAAAATGACTTCCTACTGAGCCATGCAAATAAATAGTATCGTCTATCCGACAATAACCTGTTGGAATTATAAAAGGTTGATTGTCAAAAACGTAGCTAATATGACAAAACAGACTTTCATCTAGAATGCCATAAATGGTGTCAGTATCATAACTTCCTCTTTTGGCGAGACGGGTAATGGTGGTTTTTTCGGTAGGTTGCATAAAAAAATCAATGTTAATGTTTTTCTGATGCGAAATTAAATTATTGAGGACTATATAAGGTGTCCGGTTTTTGTATTGTAAGTAGTCCGGATTGTTTTTTCTAAGATTTTTGTAAAAAAATGAATAATTTGCTTTCCTGTATCGCCATTAAAAATTATCCTGATGAAAATTAGCCTGTTTTGGGTTAAAAGTCTGTTTTGTTTTATTTCTCTGTACTTTTTTGGCAATGTACTTGCCTTTAACCCCAACACCACTGACAGTCTGCTACAGGTACTTAAGGGTTTGCCTGCTGATACGCAGCGAGTAAATGTACTTGTAAAACTTGCTGACAATCTTTCCTTTATCAATACCAATCAGGCTCTTTCGTTTGCTGGCGAAGCCATAGAACTTGCCCATAAGCTTCATTTTAAGAAAGGAGAGGCATTTGGATTGTTACAAACTGCATTTATAAAAGTAAGACAGGGATTTTATACAGATGCAGCCGAAAATATATTTACGGCTCTTAAAATTGGTGAAGACATTAATAATCAGTCGGTTATTGCGTTTGCATATTTTAATATGGGTAGTTTAAAAAGGTATCAGTCAGAATATGATGCCGGGTTAGAATATTATCGGAAGTCTTATGCTATAAGAGAAAAACTTAAGGATAAATATGGTATGGCATTTTCACTCAACGGCATAGGTAATATTTTTTATTTTAAAAAAGACTACAAAACCAGCCAGGTATATTACCGAAAATCTGCAAAACTCCGAAGAGAGATAAATGATATTCAGGGATTGGCAACAAGCTATCATAACATTGGGGTAAATTATTGTTATCTGAAAGATACTTTAAAAGCTCTTGCTTTTCAGGATACCGCTCTGGTTTTTGCTGGACAGTCGGGTGATAAAAACGTGGAAAACAGCATTTATAACCTGCTTGGAGATATTTATATAGGTCTTAAGCAGCCCGACAAAGCTCTTTACTATTTGGACAAAGGTCGTAATCTTGCTCATGAATTGAATGCCCAATTTTTGCTGGTCAATATTTATGAAAGAGTAAGCAAAGCTTTTGTACTTAAGAATGACTATAAAAAAGCGTATTACTATCATCTTTTATATAAACAAATGCTTGATAAGGTTGAGGATGAGAAAAGTATGAAACAGATTGAGCGTATGAGGTATGATTATGAGCTGGAGAAAAAAGAAAAAGAGATACTTATTCGTGATTCAACTATTCAAAAACAACATTTTGCTGTTATTTTAATCGGAGTAGTACTGCTCTCTTTGGGAATTTTTTTGGTATTGCTTTATCGTAGTTACAAAATCAAGCAAAGAGACCATCAGCAATTGAGTCATCAGCAACAGGAAATATTATTGCAAAACATACGGCTGGCAGAACTCAATTCTCTTAAAAATCAACTTTTTTCCATCATCACCCACGATTTTCGGAATCCTTTACATGCTTTACAGGGTATTTTGAATTTGCTCAAAGAAGATGCTCTCAGTCCTGAAGAAATCAAATATCTTACAACTGAACTCAGTGACAAATTGGGCATCACATTGAATTTGCTTGAGAATCTGCTGCATTGGGCTAAAAGTCAGATGGATGGTGTGAAAATACAAACAGAGATTTTCGATATAAAAGTACTGGCAGATGAAAATGCTACTTTACTAAAAAGCCAGGCACTTCGTAAACAAATTACAATTTATAATGAAATTACAGATACTGTTAAGGTATTTGCCGATGCTCAAATGATTAATATTGTGATTCGGAACCTGATGACCAATGCTGTGAAATTTACAAACTCAGGTGGTTCAGTCTGGGTTTTTCTGGAAGTAAAAAGTAATCAGGTTAGTTTTTATGTAAAGGATAACGGCTTGGGAATCAGCGAAGAAAATGTTCACAATTTGTTTTCGCCAACCTTCACTACACTGGGTTCTGCTAAAGAAAAAGGCACCGGATTAGGACTAATGTTGTGTAAAGACTTTATCGAGAAAAATGGGGGTACATTACAGGTCGAAAGCAAGCAAGGTGAAGGAAGTACTTTTTCATTTACATTGCCTGTTTATACGCCGTAAGAATAGATTTTTAGAAATTTAAAATCTTATCAGAAAATTTATGCGAATAATTAGAAAACGCATGATACCTAAAAAATTAAGTTTACTGATAGTGATGTCATCAGTTTGGTTGTCATCACTTTATGCCCAAAATATCTCTGTAAAACCACTTCATTATTCTCCTTATCATTCTACCGGTTTTGTATGCCAACAGCCCAAGTTACGTTTTAATCGTGCTTTGTATGGCGGAAATACTGCCTTTCGGGTAGAAACAGGTGATTTGCCTGAATTTGCTCTGTATTTACCCGGCATGGGTGGAAATCTGAAAATAGGTTTTATGAATGGTGAAAAAAGCAAGTGGATTACACAGACTGATCAACTCAAAACCATATATCAGCATGGTAAAATGTGGTACGAATTGCAGGATAAAATGCTGGGAAATGCAGTTCTAAAACTTGAGGTTTCGGCTGCCTACACCCATGAAGCGATGCTGATTCACTACTATACCGAAGGTAAAGTGCCAGAAGGAATAAAAATTGTATTTTTGTTTGGTGGTGTAACAGGGAAAAAGTTCAGCCGGGATGGTGATATCGGAGCTGACCCTGAAAGTAACTTTTATCTGAAAGCCGAAAATTGTATCAATAATGTCTGGCAAATCAAGTCTGACTATGCCCGTTTGACTTACCTTTCTAAAGATACAACACAATGTTTATCAGTAATTTTATCTGAAAGATTCGAGAAGTTTATCACAGATGCCTCCGTGCAAGAAACGCCTTTGATGGCACAGAAAGCAACAAATGATATTGTTAAAAATCCATGTTTATGGGCAATCGGAACCTTATCAGAAAAGCCTGAGTTTTGCTGGATTCAGCGAAATGATGCTGGCAAAATGCACTATTCTGACTTACAGAAACTTGCCATTGAAAATGATATACTTCGGCAAAAAATTATCCAAACTATTGAAATACACACTCCTGATAGTCTCTTAAATCCTTTGGGCGAAGCACTGAGTCTGGCTGCTGATGCAATCTGGGATGCTCCTACCTACATGCACGGTGCAGTAGCCTGGCGTATGCGATTGCCTGCCTGGCGGGGACCTTATATTGCAGATGTACTGGGGCAACACGACAGGGCTCAAACTCACTTTTCGGCTTATGCTGCCTCTCAGGTAGGTAGTGATTATTTGCTTACTTCATCCATGCCAGATACTGCCATGCACTTTGCCCGTCAGGTAGAAAAAATAGGGCAGGGTATTTTTACAGAAGGATATATTTGTCGTAACCCCAATGGCGAATTTAAAGCCCATCATTATGATATGAATCTGGTATATATAGACCAGTTAATTAATCATCTTTACTGGACTGGGGATAAAGTTTATTTGCAAAAAATGTTTCCGGTACTTGAAAAACATCTGGCATGGGAAAAACATAATTTTGATGCTGATAACGACGGACTTTTTGATGCATATTGCTGTATTTGGGCAAGCGATGCTTTGCAGTATAGTGGCGGAGCCGTAACCCATTCCACTGCTTATAACTACAAAGCATTTAAGGCAGCTGCTTATTTTGCCCGACTTTTAGGTAAAAATCCTAAAGATTATGAAGCAGGAGCCCGGAAAATTTACAATGCTTTGCAAAAGCATTTGTGGGTATCAGATAAAAATTGTTTTGCTGAGTATAAAGATGCTATGGGGCTTCGGCTGGTACATCCTTCAGCAGCATTATGGACTGTGTATCATGCCATTGATTCTAAAGCAGCTTCACCTTTGCAATGTTATCAGATGACCCAATATATTGACAGAGAAATTCCGAAAGTGCCGTTTCAAATACCTGAATGGAATCAAAATCTAACCTTGCTCAGCACTAACAACTGGCAGCCTTATACCTGGAGTATTAATAATGTAGCTTTGGCAGAAAATCTGCATACAGCCCTGGCTTGCTGGCAGGCAAATAATGCAGATTTGGGTTTTACTATCTGGCGAAATGCCCTGATTGAGTCTTTTTATACATCGGCTTCTCCCGGAGGATTTGAGCAACTTTCGAGTCTGGATGCCATGCGTGGCGAATTGTATCGTGATTTTGCAGATGGTATTGGAATAGCAGGAAGGAGTTTGGTAGAAGGACTTTTTGGAATAGAGCCTGACTTATTTGAGCAAAAACTAACAATTAAACCGGGTTTCCCGACTGACTGGGATTTTGCAAGGTTAAAAACGGCAGACTTAACTTTCGATTTTCAACGCAAAAACAAACACTATCATTACCGAATAGACACGTATTGGGAAAAACCGGTTTCACTGACTCTGACTTTGCCTGTGGTATCACCACAAATCAAAAATGTAAAACTAAATGGCAAGAATATCACTTTTGATTTGATTAAACTTCCTTCAGGACAAAAAACCATACAGATAATAACACCGCAGTCCAGGTCTTTTATTGTAGATTTTGACATGGATGATAAAAAGTCAGTAAAACAAGATTTTACTTATAAAGCAAGAAGTGTAACGGCGAGTATCAATTTAGAAAAACATGAGAATGTTGCTTCTATTGATATTTCGGCTTATTTCAATGATAAAATTACCAATATTTTCAGCCATCAGTACCTTACTCCACGTCCGACTTCACCTACTTTACAACTGCCTTATCAGGGTATTGGCAATTGGTGTTATCCACTTACAACTGCCTTAATTGATGACAGGGGACTCAGAAAAACATCTCAGCAAAATGCTGGTAAAATAGCTTATAACGGAATAAGTTTTAGTACCCCCTCAGATAGCTCTCAAAACAATATTGCTTTTGTAAGTAAGTGGGATAATTTTCCTGATACACTTACAATTCCTGTAAAAGGAGTTAAAGGAAAGCAATTGCACCTGATACTGGCAGGTACGACCAACCCCATGCAAAGCCGAATGGAAAATGGGAAAGTGGTGGTACATTACGAAAATGGAAAGACAACGACTCTATCATTAACTAACCCCGACACATGGTGGACCATAGAGCAGGATTATTTCTTTGATAACAAAGCATTTTATTATAATTCTGCTACCAAGCCTGTGAGACTGGCTTTGAAAACAGGCGAATTTTATACGGAAAAGAAAAACTATACCACTATCAAAGGCTTTAGTAACAGAGCTGTAGAAGGGGGGGCTGCCAATATTTATTCACTAAAAATTGAAAACAACCCCATACAATCCATTGAAATTATTGCTCTTTGTAATGATGTAGTGATAGGACTAATGGCAGCAAGTATAGAATAACTGCATTACAGATTTAAACTTGTAATTTGGTCGAATAAACTTGTTTAAGCACCAATAGTACCTGTTTTTATTTCGCCGTTTCGTGTGTAATTGGCAAAAATTACACCATTAGATGTTACCAAACTGTCGGTTAACTTAAAAGCAGCCGGAATAATGCCTTCTCCAAATAAACGTTTGCCACTGCCAAGCGTAACCGGAAAAATCATAAGCCATAGCTCATCAACCAGGTCATGTTTAAATAAAGTTTGAGCAAGCTTGCCACTTCCTATTACTTTTAAAACAGAGCCATCTCCCTTTTTTAGTTCTTTGAGGTGTGCTACAATATCTCCGGTAATCAGTGTAGAATTTGCCCAGTTGAGCTCAATTTGACTACCAGAAACGACATATTTTGTAACTTTATTAACTCCGGGCCACATTTCTTCATGGTTGGGCCAATAGGCAGCGAAAATGTCATAGGTTTTTCTGCCTAAAAGAAGGTCAGAAATAGTCAGATTTTTTTGCATAAACTTATTCGCTTCTTCATCAGCTTCGAGAAAGTAGGGTGCTGTCCAGCCGCCATATTTAAAGTCTTCTGATTCATCTTCTTCTGGTCTGCCTGGTGCCTGCATTACACCATCCAGTGAAATAAATTCCTGAATAATTATTTTTCGCATGTCAATTTGTAGTTTTTGTATAAACAAATTTAGCCACTAATGCAGGATTGTTGGAGCCGGAATACGTCAATAGTAGGGGGTGAATACGACAACGATTAAAGTTTATAGTAAGCAGTATTTAAAAATAATATGACTACTATTAAGCAGAGTTAAAATGAAAAGGTGATATATTGCTTCTCCCGTTTAATATTAAAGGATGTCTGTTTTATAGCATTTCTTAATTGATAATTCATTTAATTTCTGATCCAAAAGATTCGTCCGCAGGTTGTTTTAAGTCGGAACCTCCTTTATGTGGAAATTGAACATATCCTTTTGGAGGTTTAGGTAAATTGTTTTCACATTCTTTAGAACATAAATTTACTAACAATGGTAAAATATCTGTACCAACCCAAAGTGAAATCCAAAGTTGATTTGTTTGTTCATAAGTCATAACCTGACCACAAACACTACAATGTACAAGATTGTCTAAATATCGAACTGGATTTCGAGTTAAACGAGGAAATCCCATTCTGTTTTTGTAATTTCCATATAATGTCCTGATACTTACTCTACTGACTTTGAGTTTTTTGCATTTTGTGATTTCATAAGGAAACCAATGCAGGTCATAGGAGGTATAAGGGTCAAAATATTCAAGAGATTCCATTTCACCAATCTCTGGTGGAATACGTTTTAATCTACTGCCATAAAGCAAAATATTTTTCACTTTTTTTAACTTTGCTATTGTTTCTGGCAAAGTATATATTTTTGTAAATAACTCCTCTCCAAGTTCTTCTGATGGGGAAAAATCTTCAAGATTCTCATCGTAAACCTTGTCTATATACTCACACAATTTTTTCCAGGCAAGTGAATTTCTGTCTTGTACATCATTGTCGATTTTTGAAATTCTTTTGTTCATTCTTTTGTCAAATTGTCTAAAATAGGATAAATCTTGATTAGAGATATTAAACTCAAAATAAATATTTTTTCAGAAAGACTTGGAGAATTAAAAATTAATCATTCACTTTGTATTGCAAAGTGCTTTGAAATATCAACAAAAGCCTTGAATTACAGTCTGTATGACAGAAAAAGATACTTCTTCGCTGGAGGCATTGAACGAAATCAGGGATATGATGAAAAAATCGTCCCGTTTTATTTCACTGAGTGGACTTTCCGGTGTTTCTGCCGGCGTATTTGCATTAATAGGAGCTTTGGCTGCTTATGTAAAAATGAGTTTTAGCTGGGAGGTTCCGGCTGAGTATGGTTATGAAAGCAAGGGCGTTAGCAGACATTATTTTGAGATAAATGATTTCATTGTTTTTTGTCTGTATGATGCTGTTTTTGTGATAGGAGGGGCATTGATTTTTGCATTTTTCTTTACCTATCGCAAATCACGCAAAATGGGACAGTCTATCTGGGACGAAACAGCCCGGCGTATGATAATAAGTTTGATGATTCCTTTGTGTACGGGAGGCGTATTTTGTCTGGCGTTGCTTTATCATCAGGTTTATGGATTGATAGCCCCTGCTATGCTGGTTTTTTATGGATTGTCATTGCTCAATGGAGCAAAATATACCGTTCATGATATTCATATTTTAGGATATACCGAGATAGTTTTGGGTATGGTATGTGCTTTTTTGCCGGGTTATGGGTTGCTGTTTTGGGCAGTAGGTTTCGGAATATTTCATGTGATATATGGCATATTCATGTATTGGAAGTATGAGAGAAAGTAAAAAAACAAGGAAGACTAAACGTGTTAGATAATTTTAATAAAGCCTTTGAGAGTAAAGCCCGTTTGGGCATTATGTCGGTACTCATGGTAAATGACCGTGTAGAGTTTAACCGGCTCAAAGAGTTATTGAACCTGACCGACGGCAATTTGGCAAGCCACCTCAAAGCACTGGAAGAACTTGCTTATATTCAGGTAGAAAAACAGTTTGTCGGACGAAAGCCTAACACAACTTATGGGGCAACCCAAGCCGGAAAAAATGCTTTTACAGAACACTTAAATGCCCTTGAAGCCTTCTTGAAAGGTTAATTATAAAAATAAGACACTCTTTTGCATAAAGAGTTTTTTTTGAAAGAGATACTTTGAAATTCAAAGTACTTTTAAATGTAAATTACTTTATTAATTAATACATTACAATTATGAACAAATTCAAAAACTACTTTTTTCTGACAGCCGTTGTTGCTTATGGTATTTTATTTTACGATCAGGGGCAGGGTATCAATTACCTGATTTTTTCAGGTTTACTGATTATTTTGCTTTTGCTGGCATTTCCGGGAGCCTGGCGAAGGTCAGCCTGGTGCTATGTGGCGGGAGCATCACTTTTGTCAGGTTTTACGCTGGTGTGGCATCATTCTACGTTGGCATATATTGCCCATTTGCTATCACTTGCATTGCTAAGTGGTTTAACCATTCAGCCGGCAGCCTCTTTTTTCGGGGCTTTGTTGCATTTTTTTAGTTCCACTTTCAGCAGTCCTTTAATCCAGTTTTCAGAAACAATCAACATGGAGGATAAACAAAAATCCTCAAAACAGCCGGGTAGGAGATGGGCTTTGGGCAGAAAAATGGGTTATGTGATTCCGGTTCTGATAACTGCATTGTTTTTTGTTTTGTATCAGAATGGCAACCCTGTTTTTGCTTCTGTAGTAGCCACTATCGATTTTAGTTTTATTTCCTGGAACTGGATTGTTTTCACATTTGCAGGGCTTTTGCTTTTGACTGGAACATTTTATCCTTTTATTCATGATTTTTTCAATTTTGAGCAAAATATTCCCGATCAGCTTGTTCGTATTAGAGTAAAAAAGAGTAAAACTCTCAATATACTGACAGGATTAAAAAGGGAATTTCAGACCGGCAAACTGCTTTTTATACTACTCAATCTGTTGATTTTGTTTGTCAATAGTCTCGATTTTGTCTATTTGTTTCTTCTCAAAACATTGCCTGCGGGAGTGAATTACAAAGATTTTTTGCACCAGAGCGTTCATTCACTGATTTGGTCAATAGTGCTGGCAATCGCTGTAATACTGTATTATTTCCGAGGGGATCTCAATTTTTTCAGTAAAAATAAATCACTCAAAACACTAGCTTATGTCTGGATTTTTCAGAATACACTGATGGTACTGATTACATTGTATAAAAACTTTACTTACATCAGTGAAGGAGGGCTGACGCATCGCCGTATTGGAGTATATGTGTATTTGCTGCTCACTTTTATCGGCTTGCTTGTTACTTTCTGGAAAGTGCTGGAAGCCAAAAGCAACTGGTTTCTGTTTAAGACAAATGCCTGGTTGTTTTTTATAGTTCTGATATGCAGTACTTTTTTTAACTGGGATAGAATCATTATCGACTATAATAACCAGAGTCGTTTTAAAAGTTCTGAATTTGACTGGCTCAAAGGTTATGCAGTGTACGAATTGTCTGACAGTGTTTTACCTGAGCTTACTCAAATGGTCATTTCATCGCCGGGCTCCCTTACCAAAGAAGAACTGGATGAGGTTTTCAGACGAAAACAACAGTTTTTGATTCGCCAGCTAAATGCAAAAAGCCTTTCCTGGAACTACGAAGATGCACGAATTGCCAGAGAAATTATCCAATAACTCACACTCAACTCCTTACTGAAATGAAAATCAAAATGATTTTGCCGGCACTTACCGAAGCCAAAAGTCCATACTGGCGACCTATCAAGTATTCTTTATTTCCACCTTTGGGATTGGCAACACTGGCAGGCTATTGTTCGGCTGAGGATGAAATAATAATACAGGATGAACATGTGGAAGAGCTTTATCTGGATGACGAACCCGAACTTGTTATCATTCAGGTGTATATCACCAATGCCTATCGTTCGTATGCTTTGGCTGACCATTATCGTCGAAAAGGGGCTTATGTGTGTTTGGGAGGACTGCATGTAAGTTCATTGCCTGATGAGGCTTTGCCTCATGCCGACAGTCTTTTTATTGGTCCGGGAGAAGATACTTTTCCGGTTTTTCTGAAAGACTTTAAGGAAAAACATCCTCAAAAAATTTATACTTCTAAAATCCGAACACTGGCAGGCATACCACCTGTGAGAAGAGATTTGATAAAAAGACAGCTGTATCTCGTGCCTAATTCCATTGTCGTTACAAGAGGTTGCCCTCATCATTGCGATTTTTGTTACAAGGATGCCTTTTTTGAAGGTGGAAAATCTTTTTATACCCAAACAACAGATGATGCTTTATCAGAGATTGACCGATTGCCGGGCAGTCATTTATACTTTCTGGATGACCATTTGCTTGGAAATATCAGGTTTGCCACCAGCCTTTTTGAAGGCATGCAGGGTATGAACCGGGTTTTTCAGGGAGCTTCTACGGTAGATGCAATACTTAGAGGAAATCTGATTGAGAAAGCAGCCAAAGCTGGTATGAGAAGTGTATTTGTGGGTTTTGAAACCTTGAGCAGTGGCAATCTGCAACAAAGCAACAAAAAGCAGAATCTGGGCAAAGACTATTCGGAAGCCATCGGACGATTGCATGATTTGGGAATTATGATTAACGGAAGTTTTGTATTCGGACTGGATGAAGACGACAAAGATGTATTTAAAAGAACGGTAGATTGGGCAGTCAATCAGGGTATTACAACAGCTACTTTTCATATTTTGACTCCTTATCCGGGAACGAAACTGTTTACAGATATGGAAAATGCCGGACGAATACTAACCCGCAACTGGGGTTTGTACGATACCCGTCAGGTAGTTTATAAAACGGTAAATCTTTCGGCAGAAGAACTCAAACAGGGCTACGATTGGGCTTATAAAAGTTTTTATGGTTGGTCTAATATCGTAAAAGCCAGTCTGGTACATGATTCGTTGAAACATCAAATCAAGCATTTTGCCTATGCAGGAGGCTGGAAAAAATTTGAACCGCTCTGGAATTTTATCATCAAAACCCACGGCTTAAATCAGATGCTGCCTTTGCTCGAAGCTATTTTATCGAAAGTAAATGCAAAAAGCTTCCCGAAAAAAGAACCTGAAATTACGGAACTCACCACCGCAATCGCTTCTTAACTTTTTCTTACAATCTAATTTTTTTACTTAAACTATTATGGAAACTGGCACACAAACCGAAATCCCTGTTAGTGAACAGGAGTTACAAACCTTAGAGCAGAAACCTGATAATCTTTTACAGGAGCCCTTATATCTGCTGGGTTTTATAGCTGTAATTTTCTCAGCATTAGCTCTCTTTTTTCTGAAAGACATTACCCTCAATCGTAATACAAGCCTCTTTGAAGGAATGTTTTTTATTCATTATGGAGCAGCGGTAGTCTATTTTTTCGTTCTTTTTGTCAGATTTCGATTTGATTTGCTCAAACAGCCACATATTTTTTTGTGGTTACTATTGTCTTATATCAGTTGTTTTTCACTGAATCGTACCATTACGATTTTTCAGGAAACAATCCCCTGGCTCATTGTATATCTGGTGGCAACCAGTTCAGCGTTGATTTTGTATCATTTTCTGCCGTTTTTCTCCAGGCCACTACGTTACCTTACTTTCTTTTTGCTGGGAGCAGGAGGGATAATGCAATTGTATTTTACTATTTATCTTTTACCATATTTGTTTATTGGTTTGTTTGGCATGCCATTTTTCGGTATTTCATTGCATACGTTTGTGCCTTTATATCTTTTAATTGCAACTATCAGACTTGCCATAAAAAACTTTTCAAAAAAAGAAATAATTGCTTTCTGGGTAGGGGTTGGTTTGCCACTTGCTTTCACTATCTATTTCGTAGTCTCTTATTCTCAAATTAATTCCCAGCTGACTTCAATGTATAATAAAAGTCAGTTGCAAACCAATACAGATTTACCGGGATGGGTACGGATTAGCCAGAAACTACCTTCTGACTGGATAACAGAAAGGGTATTAAAGACGAAATTTGTTTATCAAGCTGATTGGCAAATGGATAGTTTTTTGGACTTTGGACGTGATATAGGGAGAAACTTTGGAGAAGTACGTCAGCACGACCCTCTTGTTATGCTTGGACACTATTTTACTCCAAAGTCAGGAGTACTTAGTGTAGATGAACGCATCAAAATACTGGAAGCTCGCCATGATGCCCGTCATCAGGCACAGGAACGGCTATGGTCAGGCAAAGATTTGACTACTTCCAATGTTATCTCCAACATAAAGATTTTCCCACAATACCGACTGGCATATACGGAGAAAACGCTTCAAATCCATAATAATGCTTCCAGAAGCTGGAATAATCAGCAGGAGGCTATCTATAGTTTTCATTTGCCTGAAGGCTCGGTTGTTAGTTCGCTGTCTCTATGGATTAACGGAAAAGAAGAGCCAGCTTATCTCACCACAAAAAACAAAGCTGATTCGGCTTATAAAAGTGTTGTAAGTGTAGAACGTCGTGACCCTTCGGTTGTACACTGGCAGGAAGGAAATACGGTAAGTGTAAGGGTATTTCCATGCACTACAGCAGAAAATCGCCAGTTTAAAATAGGGTTTACTACACCGCTTCGGCTCGAAAAAGGTAAAATGTATTATGAAAACATCTATTTTGAAGGACCTTCACCATTGGGTTCTCCTGAAACGGTGCAGGTGGTTTTTGACAAAGAACCTCAAAATACCAACCTGCCTCTGGAATATAAAATAGAGAATGGTAAAATTTTGCATGAGGGTTTATACCGAACAGACTGGCAACTGGGTTTTGCAGCATCAACTTTAGACAAAACGCCTTTTACTTTTAACGGAAAAAGTTATTCTCTTTCAGAATATACCCGACAATATCAGTCATTTGAACCCAATGAGGTGTATCTTGATATCAATGAAAGCTGGTCGGAAGCTGAACTTGAGGCAATCTGGAAAACTGTGAAACACAAGCCTGTCTTTGTCTTTCAGGAAAGCCTGATGAAAGTAACTGAAGAAAATCATCTTTCGCTTTTCAAAAATCTCAAAAGCTTGAAATTTAGTCTTTTCCCGTTGCATTTGATTACTAATCCTGATAAAAGTTTGCTCATCAGCAAAGGTGTAGCCAATTCACCTGATTTGAATGACCTGAAAAACAGTGCTTTTGCAGAAAATCTGAGTGTCTTTTTGCAAAACCATAAAGGCATCAGGTTGTATAATCTGGGCAATGAAATAGCTCCTTTTCTGAAAACCCTCAAAGAATTCAGAGTGTTTGTTTATGATTCCGGTGATACCGAAAAGCTAAGTAAATTAATAAAAGACAGACAGTTTGCTGTTTCTTCAGAAACTGATAAAACTGTAGTTCTGGATAATACAGGCATACAGATTACAGAAACCCCACAAATACCCTCAAATCCTTCAACCAGCTCTCCTGACCATCTTTTGCGATTATTTGCCTATAACGACATTTTACGCAAAACCGGTCAGGATTATTTTAAAAATGATTTCATCCGTCCGGAGCTTATTGCCGAAGCGGAAAAAGCCAATATTGTTACACCGGTTTCCAGTCTTATTGTGTTAGAAACCAAAGCTGATTACGAACGATTTGATATTGCTGCCAGTAAAAACAGCCTTAAAAATGCTTCTATGCATTCGTCGGGTGCTGTGCCTGAGCCTCACGAGTGGCTGCTGATTGGTTTGATTGTGTTGATTATGTTGTTTTTATGGAAAAAAGGACAACTGCCACAGTTGAAATTTTGACAAAAACCAAAAGGTATTTTTCTGATTCTTGATTCATACAGAAGAGCGATTTAAGTAGAAACACCACTAAGCTACCTAAAAGAAACAAACCCCACAAGGGTTTATGTGCTGATAATTAGCACTTAAGTCATAAACCCTTGCAGGGATTTTGTACTTCGTCATAGTGTCCAGATACTTGTAGCTGCTCTTCTGTGAAAATAAAATTAATATGAACTCCTTATATTCAATTAAAATTCCGGTCGTTCCTAAAACTATATGGTTTTTAGGGGTTTATCTGCTGATTGGTATTTATGTTTTCGGAATAGCCTATCACTCTTTTGACAGTACCAATTGGATGGCATTAGTACTGGCTCCGTATGTTTTTATTTTTCAGAAAGCAGAAAAATCAGGAAAGTATTTTATATTCAGTATGGCGTGCTTGCTGTTATCGGTTTTTATTCACCTCAACAGCATTTATTTTCTGGCAGTAGCTTTTGGATTATTTTTTATGCTCGAAAGTTTTGTTGGGAAGATAAACCGATTGCCTTTCTTGTGGATAGTAGTGATTTCTCCGGTATTCAAGCACTTTGGTATAGTATTTGGCTTTCCACTTCGGCTTAAACTGACAGAAATTGTAGGAAGACTGCTCGGTATAATTGGTTATAAGGCTGAAATATTGGGGAATATCATCAGACTAAACGGCACAGAGTTTTCGGTTGATCCGGCTTGCACCGGTTTGCAGATGATGGCAATTTCATGTCTGGCAGGTCTTTTGATCATGGCTTTTTTTGAAAGACAACAGCAAATCTCTTTTTCTTTTTTATCCTCCGGGTTGATATTTTCAGGTATTATGTTGCTCAATATCTTCTGTAATCTGGTCAGAATTGTGGTACTGGTAATTTTTCATATCCTTCCGGAAAATCCTTTACACGACATCTTAGGGCTTGTTTGTCTGGGTGTATATGTGATAATTCCGGCTTATTTTCTGATACAATTTGCCGCAGTACATTTTCCATTCAGACTGACTCCTGCATTGATTTGGATGCTTGCCTGTGTTTACAGATTATTTCCTTTTGTCTTTATCAGATTTTTATTTCCTTCCCGACCTGTAAACACTTTGTCAGCAATAAAACTGACAGGTATCAATTTTTTTCTTGTCATTTTAATTGTGATTCAAGGTTTTTTATTTAGAATGTATGAGCCTGTTGGTCAGTTGGTTAATTGCAATTTGACGGACTGTCAAAAAGAGGTTTTGAAGAATGGGATTATCAAACTCGAAAATGAAAAATGTTTGATTTACATAAAGCCACTTGCAGGTTTTTACAGTGCAGAACATACTCCTCTGATTTGCTGGCAGGGGAGTGGCTATCGTTTTTCGCATACAGCCACCCGCACGATTGCCGGTACAGAAATGTATTGTGGAGTATTGACTAAAGAAAAAGATACTCTTTATACAGCCTGGTGGTTTGACAATGGCAATTTCCGGACGATACACCCTCTGGAGTGGCGGATGAGAGCCATAAAAGGTGAAAAAGATTTTAGCCTGGTTAATGTAAATGCTACCACAGAAACCCAATTGACAGAAGCAGTAAGTTACATTTTAAAAGAAAAAATATTTAAGAATTGAACATATAACTAGATGAAAATATTAATTATTAATCCTCCACATTTATCTATTGGTAGCAGACTTGCAGGTGAACATTTGCCTCCTTTAGGCTTGTTGTCTATCGGAGGACCATTGATTGATGCCGGATATGAAGTAGAACTGTTGGATGCTGATTATTATAATTACAAGATTGATATCTTGGTAAAGATGATTGTAGATAAACTACCTGATGTGATTATGTTGGGACATTCCGGTTCTACTTCTGCCCAGCCAATAATAAATGACATTACCCGATTAGTCAAACAACAGAATAATGGTATAAAAACTATTATCGGTGGGGTTTTTCCTACCTATCACTGGAAAGAAATTTTAGAAACAAATCCCCAGATTGATTATATCGTTTGTGGTGAAGGCGAAGAAATCTGTCTGAATTTAATCAAAATTCTGGAAAATAACCTTTGTCCTGAATTAGTGAAGGGAATTGCTTTTAATTGGAATAGTAAGCCTCACAAAACTTTAACAGCCGAAATTATTAAAAATCTTGACAATTACCGGGTAGGTTGGGAGTTGATGAAAGAATATCATTATACTTATTGGGGAAAACGAAAAGCAGTAGTCATTCAGTTTTCAAGAGGATGTCCTTATCCCTGTACCTATTGTGGGCAAAGTTTATTCTGGAAACAATGGCGACACAGAAACCCTCAACTGTTAGCTGACGAAATTGAAATGCTTCATAAAACTTATGGTATTGAAGTATTTAATTTTGCTGACGAAAATCCTTCTTCAAACCCCAAAGCCTGGAAAGAATTTCTAGAAGCCTTGGTAGCAAAAAATCTGAAACTGATTTTAGTAGGTTCTATCAGAGCTGATAATATTGTGAGAGATGCTGACTTTTTATATTTATACAAAAAAGCAGGTTTTGAGAGATTTTTACTTGGTATAGAAAATTATGATGAAGTAGTATTGGAAAAAATTAAAAAAGCAGGTAGCATTTCAAAAGACAAAGAAGCTATTCAACTTTTAAGAAAACATAATATTCTTTCAATGGCTACATACGTGGTTGGTTTTGGTGAAGAAAGAACCAGAGATTTTTACAATAGCCTTAAACAACTTTTATCTTATGACCCTGACCAGATTCAGCTTTTATATGTTACACCTCATAAATGGACTCCTTATTTTGATGAAGTAAAAGACAAAGAAATTATTCTTACAGATCAGCGAAAATGGGATTATAAACATCAGGTTATCACTACTAAGTATCTTAAGCCCTGGATTGTAATTTTATATGTCAAATTGATAGAATTAATTATGCAAACGAGACCCATTGCTTTATTCCGTTTATTTTTTCATAAAGAAGCCAGATTGAGAAGTGCTATGCGTTGGTATACCAGAATAGGTAGAAGGGTTTGGTTCTGGGAATTGTATCAGTTCTTTTTTGTAACCAAACTCAATAAGCAAAAAATTAAAATGAACGAATTCTGGAAGTAAGCAATCTGGAAATCCACTAACCAATAAAAAGAGAGAGCAGAAATGCTCTCTCTTTTTATTGCTGCGAACTCTGTTTTTACTGAACAGGAATCAATTTAAAAACCAGTACTATCTCTCCGTTCTTATAATTTTTGTAAGTAAACGATACATCAAAATTATTACTCGTAATTTGCTGAATTATAGCTTTTTGTTCAGCAGAAGTACCTTTATTTAACAGTAATGATTGTTCGTTATCAGCCAGTTCCCATGTACCGGTAGTAGGTGTAATGGAAGTAAGTGCGTTGGTAAAAGTATAAGAGCCATCTGATTTAAAAGTGAGGCGGTAAGCAGAATAATCAGTTTGTGTATCAGTACTTCCGTTTGAGATAACTGATGCCACTTTCCATACCCGGGAAATCAGTTCAGAGCGGGTAGGGTCTTCTTCTTTTTTACAGGCAACCGTCACAAAGCCCAACAAAAGCAATAATAAAATAGTCTTTTTCATAAAATTTAGATGCTGAATAGTGAATTCCGGCAATCAGGAGAGTTGTTTGCTACCCTGATTGCCGAGTGTTTAATATTTAATAAAAGATTTTACAGTTGTTTTTTTACCATCTTCAATAAGCAGAAAATATTGTCCCGGAGCAATTTTTTCGACAGGAATTTCGGTTTCCCATACTTCCCCTTGTTGTTTTTGCAGTATTTTTTCTGTTACTTTTTTACCCAGCATATTGATTATACTGATAGTAATGGCAGAAGCATTGTTGCGGTTGGTATATCTGATATTCAGTTTATTATCAGTCGGATTGGGGAATAGTTCCGTGGTAGCAGGCTCAAATTTTTCACTGGATGTAATGCTTACTGCATCTGAAGTAGCCGAGCAAGTGCCAGAGGTAACTTTTACCGTATAACTCCCGGCTGCCGTAACGTTGTAAGTTCGGGCTGTTGCACCTGCAATAAGTGCCCCGTCTTTATACCATTGGTTTCCGGATGTACTGCTTGATGTAAGAATGAGTACAGTAGAATTTTGGCTACCAGTTTGAGAAATAGTGGGTTTTGTCAGAAATTTGGCACAATTTACATCTGATTCTATTTTAAAAATACTGATGGTACTGCTGATTTCATTGGAAACTACCACCAATCCTGTATCAATCGGACTTTCTGTCGCCGGAATGTAAATAATACCTTCCGGACCTAAATCTCCACCCCAGGCAGCCGTACTGCGACTGTTAGTATATTGTACAAATGAAGGAGTCTGCGGATTGGTAACGTTATAGACCATTACCCCACCGATGCGTTCTAAAGTAATAAAGGCATAGGTTTTATTATTGATAACGGCAGTAGTTACACCCTCTGGTTCAGGTCCTTTGTTATCGCTACGATCTTTCAGGGTATTATTTTCGTGACCAGCATTAAAAATACTCCCAAAAGTAGCGTCAGCAGCTGTAATACGTTCCAGTTGGTCGCCACTGTCATACACACGTGTCATGCTACCTGCACCGGTTTGCCAGATAGAAAACGACCTTGCTCCAAAGAGATGTATCTCATCAAAATCTCCGTCTCCATCTGTATCACCTGAACGGTTTGTCAACTGCAATCTTCCTAGAATATTGTTATTTTTAAGCAAAACTGCCTTTGGAAACAAAGTTGGATCTAAAACATAAGAACTTGAATTTACCCGAATTTCCTCGTTAAGTGCTGAATAAGCCCGACTGTCGCCTTCGTTGGCAGTAACCAGATAAGTTTGTCCATTTACTTCAAAACTTGCAATGGCATCCGGCTGATACATGCCTTTTACAGGTACATTGCTGATGAGTATCGCCCCACTCTGGTCAGAAGCATCCAATCCGTTGGTAAGTTGGCTATGGTCTTTGAGTCCAAGTGGATTGATGGCTGTGAAGGTTTTGGTAGCAATATCTAACGTGGCGATGGCATTGTTTTCCTGTAAAGTAACATACGCCGTTTTAGAATCTTTGGAGAAAGTAATGTATTCCGGTTCTAAATCCTGGGCTACGGTGGAAGCAGTTTGTCCATTTCCTGTAAATACCCCATAAATCCGGATTCCGGCAGCTTTTAACTGGGTAATCTGGCTGTTAAAGGTTGTGAAACCTGCTGTTGTAACATTGGCTTGTGTAAGACCACTCACCCCACCTGAAATATCTACAATCGTTACACTGCCTTCAGGGTCTTTGCTGTAGTTTGTATTGGGCTCTCCTTCATTGGCAGTGAGAATATATTTACCATCCGGTGAGAAAGTAATCATATCGGGCATGGCTCCGGCATCTACCTGCTTTACCAAAGTTCCGGCAGTATCTAAAATCACTATTTTTCCTGCTTCCTGCGGGTCAACGTTTTCGATGGCTACGGCAATGATACCATTTCTGGCTGCTACGGAATTGATGCCACCGCCATATTGCAAAATATCAATAGAACGTATCAGTTTAGGACTTCTCGGATTGCTGAAATTGAAAATATCCAGTTTAGGAGCTTTTCCGGAAGCAGTTTCACCCACTGAGTTTACAACAAATAATCTTTTGCTGCCTGCATCGTAAGCTGATATTTCGGAAGAGCTTTTGGTAAGTGAGCCTTTGTTGGAAAAACTGCTGACATATTTCAGTTCTATCTCTTTACTGGCTGTCGGTGAAGCAGCAAAATCATTATCAAAAACAGCCAAATCCCGGCTTGTGGTGCTGCCCAGTATGACACCGGAAGAAGGGTTGCTAAGGGTTACGGTCATATATTCTATTCCTTCCAGTGCAGCATCATCTTTAATAGTAAGCGTTACAGTACCGGTAGTTTGTCCGGAAGCAATGGTAATGCTGGCAGCACTCAAAGAGTAATCATCATTTGTAATGCCTGTTCCGGAAATTGTCACATCCACAGTTTGAGTGCTTGTAACGGCAGCAGAAGCCGTAGCTGTGATAACAACTGTGGCATTGGGCGTAATTTCTCTGCTGAAAACAACAGGTAAGGCAAAATTGACAACCGGCGTATCGTTGTCATTGATGGTTAGATTTTGAGAAATTGTGCTACCTAATGCAATGCCTGAAGAAGGATTTGAGATAGTAATCGTAGCTGTTTCTGTTCCTTCAATGCCAGTATCATCCAGAATGGTGAGGGTAGCAGTGCCAGTAGTTTGTCCGGCAGGAATGGTGATAGTAGTTTTATCAAGGGAATAATCAGATGCAGTAATACCAGTTCCGGAAATGGCAATATCTACTGTCTGGTCTGTTGTGGCTATACCTGAAGCCGTAGCTGTGATGGTTATCGTATTATTGGGTGTAGCTTCTGATGTAGAAGAGCTGCTCAGGGACAAATTTACCGAAGGAAGTACAGGAGCTACAGGAGCAAAAGCTACTCCTCTGAAAGCTGTATTGGCAGTAGCCGTAGCCAGTAAGGTTGGTACTCCGGTAAGAGTAGCATTATAGCCGGAATTGTCAGACAATGAAACTAATTCTCCTCCGCCAGTTGCAGTAGAACCTCCTTTCCTAGAGGCATACAAAGTAACTGTATTGCCACTTACCGAACCCGTCAAACCCCGGTAATCGTCAGCATCTGTTCCGATGATGCCGTTTGCAACCCAGCTTCCACCTACTAGTGAAAATTTTTGAATACCGGCTACGTCATCGGCTACATACAACACATCCACACCTGCTACGGTGTTATCCAAATCAAAAAATACAAATCCATAAGGGCTGCTGGAAGTAAGAAAGCCGGGCAGGTTGGTAATGGTTTGTCCGGCAGTGGTTGGAAGTCCTGTGCCTACCGTTCCGACACGAACGGCAGAACCTGATGCAGTAGAGGTATATAATTGTCCGCCTGCAATCACCAGACTACGAATATTGGTAATCGTAGTGCTGAGTTGGGTGCTGGTAGTAGCTCCTTTTGTGGCATAACGAATACCACCTGCTCCGCCTGCCACCCACAAGTCTGTTCCGTTGGTGGTAACTGCCGAACGGGGATTGTTACCATCGGCATAGTCGGTTAGTTTGGTAGAAATATCTACGACTCCGCCTGAATTGATAATAGCCACTACCCTGTTGACAGAAGCTGCGGTAGTGCCACTGACTGAGCCACTTCCGCCAAGGTCTCTGCCATAGCCTGATAAGGTTAAATATTTTCCGTCAGCAGAACGTACCAACGCTCCCTCTGAGGTAGCTGTGCCACTTAAAATTAACTGGGCATTGGCTCCTGAAACTGTAGTCGGCAAAGCTACAGAACGAACAAGTGTACCGGACGGTGAATATTCGTCGAGGAATACGGCATTTCCGGTATTGACCAGAGAGCCGGTTCCGTCGCCTACTCTTACAACGACTAAATTTCCGGAAGTAAAGGGTGTTTGTGCCTGTAGAATTATGGAAAGAAGCACAAATAACAGGCAAAGTAAAACTTTTTGCATATACTAATTTAAGTGTGAGGTTATTAGATGTAAACTTTACAGTAAAAAGTGGATTGAGAGAATCTTGCAAAGTTATTTGTAACTTAATTATTGAATTTTACGGGATTGTTAAGTTTGTGTAAAGAAACAGGCAGTAGCGAGCATAAATCTTCTCTGGTTTTCAGAGTATATAGTTCTCTTTTAATGAATCCATTTTGATTATGCGTGCATATTTTCAGCTAAAAATTTTACCTTTGCAGCCCGAAACCTGATACCCAAACCCTGAAATATGACTGATTTTATAGAAGAACTGAAATGGCGGGGCATGATTCATGACACCATGCCCGGCTTGGAAGAACAACTCAAAAAAGAACTAACCTCTGCTTATATCGGCTTTGACCCAACGGCTACTTCGCTTCATGTGGGCAATCTGGCAACTCTGATGTTGCTGGTGCATTTTCAAAGGTCCGGACACAAGCCTATTGCTCTGGTGGGTGGAGCTACCGGCATGATAGGTGACCCATCCGGCAAATCTGCTGAACGGGAGTTTTTGTCTGAAGAAATTTTACGCCGAAATCAGGATGCTATCAAAAAACAACTTGCCAGGTTTCTTGATTTTTCAGATAAACCCAATGCTGCCGAAGTAGTAAACAACTACGACTGGTTTAAAGATATGGGCTTTTTGGAGTTTCTGCGTAATGTCGGCAAACACCTGACTGTCAATTATATGATGGCAAAAGATTCTGTAAAAAACCGCCTCGAAAAAGGGACCGGCATTTCGTTTACAGAATTTTCTTACCAGCTTTTGCAGGGCTATGATTTTTACTGGCTCTACAAAAACAAAAATGCCAGACTGCAAATGGGTGGTTCTGACCAGTGGGGTAATATTACTTCCGGTACGGAACTCATTCGCCGGATAGATAGTGGCGAAGCTTATGCCCTCACTACACCTTTGCTTACAAAATCTGACGGACAGAAGTTTGGCAAAAGTGAAGGTGGCAATGTGTGGCTGGATGCCAGCATGACATCGCCTTATAAGTTTTACCAGTTCTGGCTCAAAGCAACAGATTATGAAGCTCCAAAACTTATAAGGGTTTTTACGCTGCTGGATAAAGAAACTATTGAAAGTCTGGAAGCCGAACACCAGCAAGACCCCGGCAAACGTGTGTTGCAAAAAGCCTTAGCCAAAGAAATTACTATTTTTGTTCATTCAGAAGAAGATTATCAAAAAGCCCTTGAAGCATCAGATATTCTTTTTGGTAAAAATACTACTGATATTCTGGCAAAAACAGACGAACAAACCCTGCTCGAAGTTTTTGAAGGTGTGCCACAGGTAGAACTTACAAAAGATGAATTTTCAGGCTTGACCAATGTACTTGACTTTGTTGCTGCGGTAGCTGATAAGCAAAAGTCATTCAACGAAAAGCCTTTGTTTTTGTCAAAAGGAGATGCCCGTAAACTGATTCAAGGCAATGGGGTAAGCATCAATAAAATCAAACTCACTGACCCTGCTCAGGCTGTAGATTTTCAGTTACTGCAAGATAAATATTTACTCATTCAAAAAGGCAAAGACTATTGCCTTGTAAAAATTGTCTAATTTATATGTATATAAGGAAGCTCCAATATTTTTTGATTCAATTGATAATTACTGGAACTTCCTTATAAAAGGAGAAAATAGACTATATACCTTCAAAAAACTTTATAAAATCATTAATAACATAAAATAGGGCTGTAACGATATTTTGTATAAGAACAATTACAAAGAAAAAAGTGCTTAGGAATAAAGATAACCGTACATAAAACCGAATATTTTGTTTAGACGAAGAGAACCTTCCAAATATCTCCCAAAAAACTTCTCTTTCTGCAATCAAAGTGTTTTTTTCGTCCTCGTCCTCATTTACTAATATAGGCATAGCAAATTTATACAATGTTTCTTTATACATAAATGTTAGTTCTGTTTGCTTCTCCTTTACATCGACTTTGGGTAAATCATTGACTTTGATATTATTTGAATTTAATTCTGTTAAATAAGATTTTGTTTTTAATCTATCATAAAGTTTCTCTTTCTCATTCTCATCTTTTACGATTTCTTTCATTTCCCAAGCAATCCATCTAGGAGAGTGTAGATGTGCTTTATATTCACTATATGAGGGATATTTTTTAATGAAACTTGGACAGAATATCAAATAAAGTGCATATGCAATGACATAAAAGAAAGCAGAAAACCAAAGACAGTACCAATTAAATGGTAATTCAAGATTAATAATAAAGGTTTTTAAGTTAATAGTAAGGGTTAATTCTTTAGGTATTTGCCCTAAGGTTTTGATAAGTATTGGAAAGATTGCAAAAACTAAGGTAAAGTATCTAAAAATTGTGATGTTAAAAAACGAACGATACCATTGCCAATCTGTCCAGAATTGATCTAAACCAGCCCAACGTGTAATAATATTTCTATGTGACGCCATGACTCAAATATAGTTATAGGTTGACTTTATTCCAAGAAAATATTCTTCTCCCTTTAATATCTCTTCGGCCACTATCAACAACTCCATAAAATTTAGTAGGATTAAAACTTGAATTCAAGTTTTCCCATCTTTCTAGGATGTAATCATTAACTGTATTATGTCTGCCTTCTTTTTTTTCAATTCTGCTATGAGAATTTAATTGATTATCAATGGTCCCATTTGGTTTCCACTCATTTTCAATTAAGTCAAATGTTATTTCTTCAAAATTAGACTTTTTAATGGCATATGCTATTTGAAATTTATTCCAACTCGAAAACTCAGGAAACTGATCTACACCGCTACAACAACAATTTGTATCACTTAGATACTGTAATTCGTTATCGGCTACTCCAAAAGTTATATTATACTTTGATAACTCTAGTTTGACTTTCTTAATATTTTCTATTTTGTATTTAGGAGGTAGAATATACTCTCTTCCTTCATTAATACATTCATTTTTTTTAAAGAATTCCCTAAGATCAAAATTAGACTTAGCTATTAGTTGTTGAAAAAGAGGATTGTTTTTTTCGAAAGGCAGCTTTAGGTGTTCAAAACCGAGATGTTTAATCCCTAAATTTGAAACAGTTGGTATAAAATTAATAGGCTCTTCACTTACATTAGGTATAAATGGCTGCCACCTAATTGCAGTTTTTACATTTTCTTTAGATAGTTTCTCAATAGTTTTTAGTAATCGAGATGGAGGTGTTGAGTGTGGTTCAGTTATTTCTGCTATCTTATTTATTGTAGTAGAAAAAGAGAATTGTACTAAAAGTCTTGGGTTAGATTTTAAAATATTTAAGTATGGTTCAGTAGATAAAAGATCTGATTTTGTACTAATGACGATTGGATATTCTATAGAACATAGGTACTCCAACACTTTTAGTGAAATTTTCTTTTTTTTTTCTATCGGTTGAAAAGGATCACTCATACCTCCGAAATGTACTGTCATTCGATTGGAGATGTATTCTGAGATGATACCTCGGTCATCTGAAATCTCTGATTTTAAAGATTTTTTAAATTTTTCAATAATAAGTTCTGGGCTAGAAGCACGAACCATATTTGTTATAATTTTTCCACCACGTAATCGTGCAAAACAATAAGTACAAGAAAAAGCACAACCCGAATAGGTATCTAATCTGAATGGAAGTCCACAAAAACTGAATTGACTTGTTATGCTAAGGGGATTGTTGTAGAGTTTATTCATTCTCTTTTTTCTTAATTTTCATTATATTTAACCATTTTTTCAATTCTTCAACTATTTTTTTAGCCCCATTCCCTACTAATTTATTCTCTTCATTAATACTTAAACTAGATTTGTCAAATTCAATAAATAGTTTCCCATCTAAATCTCCTAATAAAGTTAAATTTTTCTCTTTAATTATAATAACTTTTTTATTTAGTGCAAGCATATAACCTATTTCTAAATAAATATTACTATTAACTTCACTATCAAAGAGTGCTATTCCGAAGTCGCATCCCCAGAGATATGTTTCTATGTTAATAAATTTATTATCATCAAATCTATGTTCATCAGCTTTAAGAATAATAATCTCATATTGTTTGAATAAGTCTTTTATCATGACTTCTATAGCTAATCTATAAAGATCTTCCTTGAATTCAATCATCAAAAAGGCATTTTTCCCCTTGCATATTTCAATAAAATTGTTATAGTTGTCCGAGATGTGTTTAGGAATTGAGTTTACGATGGTTTCCATTTTTATATCTGTTACAAATTTCCCATTATTTATCAATTGTCTATAATTTTGAAAATCAGCTTCTTTCATTGGTATAGCTGACATTATTTTTCCGGATTCGTCAGTTAAATCACTAATGCTTCCAAAAAATATAGAATAAGTTATTTCTGGTAAACTAACATTAACTGATATTTGTACAGCAATCCAACAGATATCCTCATACTGCACATTATAATGACTACATGCTTTAGAAGAAGTCCCCTGGATTTCAGGTAATTTCTTTTTCTTTATATATATATATCTACTATTAATTTTGCCATTCTTATAGTGTTTATGCCTTGTAACTATTTGAATAACCTTTTTCTTATCTCCCTTATATGCTATAATATCACCATAACTAATAGAACCTACGGGATCCATTCGCCTATCGTTAAATTCAATAGACTTTATCCTACTGAATCCATCTTTTTCTAAAGCAACTTTTGCTAAGTATAGCCCCACTTCTCTTAGGTTGTGGATTGATAATACAATTTCATTCACTTTTTCAGAATAAGGATTCATATTAATTGATAGACATTGTACTAATTAAGTTTAAATCAAAAATTAAATTTTTGAAATTAGAATTTGTGTAATTATTGTTGTTTAGTAGATATAATATTTTTTAATGTAATTATAAGTGATTTATTTTTTGTTAAATTAAATAATAATAAAGGACTAATTTAAAGAAAATATAAATTTTTACTTTTGAATGCCAGAAAACTTATGTAAACTTGCTAGTAACTATAAATTTATGTTTTTCTCTATTCTAAGGCAACGTTTTTGGGAAGTAGTTTCATATTTATTTAGCCCTGCTGGTGCCATGTGGGTAATTGTTGAGCCCATAATATGGTCATTTGGAGATGAATGGATTAAACGTGAAATTAGGATTATTGGATATATAGCTCTTATACTAATTGGTATAACTATTTCGATATTTAAAGTGCTTTCACTAGTTAAGACTGAAATTGAAATCGAAAACAGGAAAATTGTTATAAAGTTTGGCAATATATTCGATAGTAAAGCGACCTATAAAACCATACCTATTAGCCGTCATATTTTTGAAACAGAAGTTTTTCCAAATAGCCTTCATTACCAATTTATTAAGAAATTTGAAAATTCTGAAGAATTTCAAGAAAAAATAGAGAAGATGGTATCCCCAATTTCAACAGAATTTGAAATTTCAGATAGACACAAGGATAGCGAAATCTTGAATCGACGTTATAAATTAGGTAAAACTATACCCATTAGCTATTGTAATCAAAAATTTTTACTGTTTAGTTTGACGGAAACAGAAACACAATCAGAAAGAGAGCCAATACCTGATGATAATTGTACTATTACTAAGCTTTGGACTGCTCTTAGTGAATTTTGGAAAAATGCTTCCCAAATAACAAATGGTAGTAGTATTGCTATTCCTTTAATTGGGCATAATGTCAATGGAATCAATCTTTCCCCTATGAAAACATTGGAGATTAATATATTAGCAATACTATATGCACTGAAAACAGGTGATTTAAGAATGAATGTTAATCATTATATTGAAATTGTTATTTATAATAGTAAAAATTCTAGTTTGGTTCAAAAAATTGATTTACAAAGAGTAAAAGAAATTTGGAAAGATAATTAATAAAATATATGAAAAAAGATACAGAAAAGATATTGGTTTTTGCATTTGGATTATTATTTATTACTACCTTACTCGTTATAGCCATAGCCATTCCAGAACCAACAAAATTTCAATGGAATATATTTAAAACAATATTAGCACTTTCTGGTGCAGCAATTGCTGCATTCTTACCAGGATTTATTAATGTAGAAATTAATAATTATATTCGAGCAGGCGGTAGTCTAGCTGTTTTTGTGATACTCTTCTTTTATAATCCTGCCGAGCTTGTCGTTGATATAGAAAAAGTTGATAAAAAGTATAGTTCTTTATCTTTTCAACTTGGCGAGGACATTGAAATACTTACAATATCTGCTAATAAGTTACTTGCTAATTCACATGATACTGTATTTAAGACTAAGATTAAAAATGAAATAGATAGTATCACTTTAAAATTAAGCGAACTAAAACTAGCTAACAAAATTGGATTAATTAAATCACCTTCATTAAAAAATATTAAACAAGTAAAAGATAATATCTATAATGCCTTGATGGAAAAACATTCAAAACAAATTGCAATATATTGTAAAGTTGGATGGGAGCTGACTGATTTAGTATATAAACTAGAAACTCATGATGAAACACAATTTAGTAATCTATACAAAAAAGATGTATTGACGATTAATGCCAATCTTAAACTTATTCACAAAGATACTCTACCTGATAAATTTACTAATAAGGGTGATATTCATCTTAAAATAAAGATTCTAACTGCCGAAATCGAAGGTTTTTAGGCTATTTGTGAACACCAATGAATCATTGATATTCTTTTTTCTTCACTTTTCCGGTTACATTCCTTAACTTTCCCGCCTGTTTTTTGAAGGGCAAATGGCTTTTTTCTGTAATTGCCTGATTATTAAATTTTTACACACTTAAAAATTAAAAAATCTATTTTTAACGCTCAATGACTACCCTTGAACAAGTCAAAAGTTTGTTTCCCGTACAGGAATCAGACATACCTGCGGAATGGCGGTTGCCTGCCCCCGTACATCAACGTCGTATTCTGATTAATGGAGAAATCCGTAATTTCTCAGGAGATGTGCATACTGTTTTATCTCCGGTTTGTGTACAGGATGCTAATGGCGAATTGCAGCAAATCGTTATAGGCAGCTATCCGTTAGCTACCGAAAGTGAAAGTATGGAAGCTTTGCAGGCTGCTGTAGAAGCTTACAATTATGGTCGTGGCGAATGGAGCACCATGTCTGTTGCCAAACGTATCGAGCATATTGAAGATTTTACCTATCGCATGATTGCTAAAAAGAAAGAAATAGTAAGTCTGCTGATGTGGGAAATCGGAAAATCGGCTGCCGATTCTGAAAAAGAGTTTGACCGTACCGTTGAGTATATTCATGCAACTATCGATGAGCTCAAAACAATGGATAATAATGCTTCCCGTTTTACAACTGTTCAGGGAATCATTGGTCAGATTCGTCGTGCTCCTTTAGGTGTTGTATTGTGTATGGGACCTTTCAATTACCCTCTTAATGAAACGTTTACTACGCTTATACCTGCCCTGATTATGGGTAATACGGTTCTTTTCAAACCACCCAAGCATGGTACTTTATTGTTTGAGCCGATGCTGGAAGCCTTCCGTGATGCTTTCCCTAAAGGTGTGGTAAATACTATCTATGGACGTGGTAACAATGTGGTTCCTGCTTTGATGTCATCTGGCAAAGTTGATGTACTGGCTCTTATCGGTTCCAGTCGTGTAGCTGACCAGTTGAAAAAACTGCATCCAAAATCCAACCGCCTGAGAGCTATTTTGGGTCTTGATGCCAAAAATGCAGCCATCATTCTGCCCGATGCTGACATCGAAACTGCCGTAAAAGAATGTATTTTGGGTAGTTTGTCGTTTAACGGACAACGTTGTACGGCTATCAAGCTGATAATGGTACATGGTTCGGTAGCTGATGTTTTCCTGAAAAGAATGACTGAAGAAGTTGCCAAACTAAAAGCCGGTATGCCTTGGGAAAAAGGAGTGGCTATTACTCCACTTCCGGAGCCGAATAAGCCCAATTACCTCAAAGAATGTCTGGATGATGCCAAAAAACATGGAGCTTTGGTTATCAATGAACAATTGGGTGGTGGTTTGGTTTATAAAACCCTGGTTTCTCCGGCAATTGTATATCCGGTTAACAGCAAAATGAAACTGTATCGTGAAGAGCAGTTTGGTCCGGTAATTCCTGTAATGCCTTTTGATGACATAGAAACTCCTATTCAATACATGATTGAGTCAGATCACGGGCAGCAGGTTAGTATTTTTGGTACTGACCCTGAAAAGATGGCTTTACTTATCGACCCACTTGTTAATCAGGTTTGTCGGGTAAATATCAATTGCCAGTGTCAGCGTGGACCGGATGTGTTTCCGTTTACTGGTCGTAAAGATTCGGCAGAAGGAACCTTGTCAGTGGCAGATGCCCTGCGTTCGTTCTCTATACGTACTATGGTGGCAGCCAAGCTGACCGATGCCAACAAGCAGTTATTGAATGAAATCATACACGAAAATCAGTCTGAATTTTTGAGTACTCATTTTATATTCTAAATTTATCAGCACAATTCCGGAATTTTCGGAATTGTGCTTTTATATTAACTGCCCTGTTATGCAAAATACTGACGCTCCACTTCTTCCACGTCCTGCCAATCTTCAAGTGGAAGAAAATATGCTGGATATCACTTTTCAGCGAAAATGGTTTTCACCAGTGTATATCATTATGTTGGTTTTCTCATTTTTCTGGAACGGTTTTCTGATATTTTGGTATTCCACAGCTTCTCAAATGGACGGTCCTCTGAAGTGGATTTTCTTGCTGTTTCCTTTGTTACATGTGGCTGCCGGAGTTAGTATTTTTTATATCGGAATAGCCGGACTGGTAAACAAAACTATTTTTAAGGTGGATAAAATGGAGCTTTCTGTCAAACATACTCCTTTGCCGTGGACAGGTAACAAAACAGTAAGCAGAAGTGATTTGAAGCAGTTTTATACTAAAAAGACAATCTCACACGGACGTAATTCTACGACTATCACCTACGATTTGATGGCTATTACAAGAGATGATAGTATTGAAAAAATACTTACGGGGCTTACTACACCCGAAGAACCTAAGTACATCGAGAGAAAAATAGAAAATTTCTGGAATATCACAGATGTAAGGGTTGAAGGTGAATATATGGGCGACTGATAGCTCATAAATATGTGAGGCAAATAAAAAATCCGGTCTGAAACAGAAAAACCGGATTTTTGTATTTCAAGGGTCTCAACGTTTTACTGAGTTACTGCAATCACACCTCCATGACGGGCAGTTTTAGCGATAGAAATGTTATGTTCGATTTGTTGTAGCTGTCTGGAAAGAATATTATTTGTATCGACCGGAATGTCTGTCAGCGATTCCAGAAAGGTTTTATAAGTATCCACTACAGCTGATTCTGCTTCCAGAACTACGTTCAGCATTTCAGTTTTTGTAGTTTCATCTCCCGGACTAAGCCTGTTCCAAATTTCATAAAAAGGCAAATTTCTTACTACTTCCGAAGGTACACCATCTCCATAGTTTGCTAGTTCTTGTGTAATCTGAACCATATACTCCCTGGCTTCGCTGGTAAGTTTTGAGAATAATGTTTTTAAGTCCAGGTCTGTTGTATCCTGTGATAACTTTTCATAAGCCTCAGACCGTAAGGTATGAATGATATTCAGATGACTTAAAACAGATAGTGTATTTGGTGCTTCAATAGTTTTCATGGTTTTTTAGTTTGGTTTCACAATTCCTATAAAAAATACATGCCAGCCTTTACTTTGCTTCTCTGTCATCAACTCAGTAACTGGTGTGTAAAATATTACCCAATTTTTATGTTTACAGGAAATAAAAAATACTAGCCAACAAGTTTTTTAACTAGCTATAAAGGAGGAAGATGATAAGAAAATAGTCTAATTTTTTCTAAAAATTACTACATTTGAAATCCAACGCTTTTAATATGAAACAAATTTTTACAATTGTCTCAAAAGTGCTTTGCTTGTCTGGCTGTCATGTTTTTTTGCAGAATTATTTGAAGATTTCTTTCGTATTGCTAATGCTCTTTTCGGCTCCGGTTTTTTCACAGACTTATAAATTTGCTGAGCTTGCAGGCTCTCCTGTGATGAACACCACTGGCTGGAATCTGGTAGGAGATGCCCGTGTTGGAAGTACAGGTGCTGATGGTAATAACCTAAGCGATGAACTTATTCTATGTTCTCCGGTCAATAGTACCAGTGGGGCTTGCTTTTACAGCAGACCTGTCAATATTTCTCAATGTCAGAAATGGACTGCTGAGTTTGATTACCGGATTTTTGATGGAACAGGGGCTGATGGAATCGCTTTTTGTTTTCTGGCAAACCCACCCACAGGTTTTACAACCGGAGGAAACGTAGGCATTCCTAATCGACCCATAGGGTTGATGATTATTTTAGATACTTACCTCAATTGTCCGGGTTCTACATCTGTTCCTAAACTGGAAATGAGGTATTATGAAGGCAATGTAAATTTTGGAGGAAGTACAGAAGCCTTGCTTGAGTGTCCAGTACCTGTGCAGCCCACCTCCGGAACTTTGCCAATTTTACGACAATCATCTTACAACCGCATGAAAATTACGTATAGTTTTGGTGAAGTGAAGGTTTTTATTAACAATACGCAAGTGCTTTCAGGAAACTACAAAATCAATTTTCCGGGTTATTTTGGTTTTACTTCAAGCACAGGCGGTTCAAACGACAGGCATTCTATTAAAAACTTTGTGCTTTATACTTTTAAACCCATAGTTTCACCACCCAATGCCGGGCAGGATATTACAGTTTGTAATGGTGATAGTGTACAGCTTGGGGTTTCTACTCAGATAAATGACCCTTATACTTACGACTGGAATCCTAAAACCAATATTTCCAATCCTAAGATTTCAAATCCTAAAGTAAGAGTTTTTAATAATTCTCCGCAGCCTGTTACTTATACATATTTTGTTACCAAAGATTCACTGATTAATGATACACTTTGTGCTTATTCTGATGACATTAAAATAACCGTAAGAGGTAAAGCAGCACAGGCAGGAGCAGACCAGACATTATGTTCTGGTAAGGCTTATCGTATTTTTGGAGCTACTCAGGCTGGCGTGAAATACAAATGGACTCCTGCTACAGGTCTCAATGATGCTACATTAGGAGAACCTACAGTACAAATTACCAATAAAACCAATGCTCCGGTAGTGTATCAGTATATCGTAGAGGCAATACTTAATGATGGTAGTTGCCCGGCTTCGTATGATACCGTACAGTTTACTATTCTTCCTGAATTTGCTACTCCTTCCAAATCTGTAAGCATGTGTTCAGGAGAAAGCAGACAGATAGGAGTCAGTCCGGCAACCGGTACGCTTTACAACTGGTCGCCAGCCACCGGATTAAGTAAGTTTGATGTTTCTAATCCGGTACTTACTCTGACTAACAGCACTTTAACCGTTCAGACTTATAAATATATTCTAACAAGCTATACTTCACTTTGTACAACTTATGACACGGTAGTTGTTACTCTTGTGCCTAAAACAGAAGTTATTGGTTCAGTATCGGTTTGTCCAAATGTAACGGGAGTGTTGTACGAAGTAAAAAATCCTGTAGCAGGCTTAGTTTACAACTGGACAGTTACAGGTGGGACTCTAAAATCAGGACAGGGGACAGGTAAGATAGTAGTAGATTGGGGAACTGGTAATTCGTCAGCTTCTGTATCCGTAAATATATCAGGGCAAAATTGTCCTGCAAGTTTGCCTGTAACCATTAATAAATTACTTTCACCACAAAAACCTGTAACAGCAGACCCCAGACTTTGTCTGGCAACCGCCAAAAATGTACGTTTTGAAACACTGAACACAACAGGGTCAGTTTATACATGGTTTGTATCGGGCAATGGAAAAATTGTTTCAGGACAGGGGACGAATGTGATTCTGGCTGACTGGAATGGAGAGGGCGTTGGCAAAGTTTGGGTGCAGGAAAACAGTACTACTCAAACTGATGTCTGTCAGGGAGTTTCAGATACACTTTTCCTGCAAATTAACCAAAAACCTGACCCTGAATCTGTCATAATTCGTTCTGTAACAATAGTTCCTGATAAAGATTCAACAGCATTGCTAAGATTTGTAATTAAGCCAAACCCGGACTTAAAATCAACTTTTGTTATCAGTCGTCGTACTTTTTTACCGTCAGTTGGAAACTGGACAGAAGTGGGTACTGTTGCTAAAACAGATTCTCTTTTTACGGATAAAAACCTGAATACCTCGGCAAATTCTTTTGAATATAAAATAGAAGGAAAAGACAGGTGTGATTTGCCTGTGGTTACCAATCCTAATCATCATACTGTTGTGCTGAAAGCTGAAGCTGATAATAAAGATTCAGTTATTACTCTTTCATGGAATGATTATACCGGATGGCGAAATGGTGTAAAATCTTATGAAATCTGGCGAAAATTAGATGATAAACCTTTCAATGTTTTTGCTATAGTTTCAGGCAATACGCTAACTTATAGAAAAAATGCTGCCTATGATGGTTTTCAGCACACATTTCAGATTATGGCTCTGGAAGATAAAGGCAATACTGGCACTTCATTTTCTAATCGGGTAAAACTTGAATTTGAGCATCCGCTTGTCATTCCCAACCTGATAACACCGGGTAATGATGATAAAAATGAGTTTTGGGTCATAGGAAATTTGCAACTTTATCCTCACAATGAACTTGTAATTTTTAATAGGTTGGGTAAAGAGGTTTTTAAAACCAGTGACTACAAACAAAACTGGAATGCAGATAAGCTGCCTAACGGAATCTATTATTACTTGCTTGAAACTGCCGGACCAGCTCGTAAATATCAGGGGTGGATAATGGTCATGAGAGGAATTCAGTAATAACTAACGTGAATTCGGGATTAGACTATGTATTAAATCATTGATTATCAAATATTTGATATTTTGTTTTTAACTAATTGCTCACATTTCCTCATTCCAAGCCCTTCTTACTTTTTTGTATGCCCAAAAAAGTAAGCAAAAAAAGGCAGCCACAGCAAAAACTAACCCTAAACCTCTAGTTCTCTTAATATTCTTTCAATGGTTTCGGGTTAGTTCACGCTGCTGTTGCATCCCCACCCACCTTTTTTATCCCGAACTCACGTTTACTAACAATATCCCATGATTTTGTAGATTACATAGCCCAAAATTTCATGAAAAAGAACGAACCATTTGCTTAATGCTCCTTCATTGGGTATAAATAAATCGGCAAAGCTATAATGTCTTTCGTGGGCATGAAAATCAGTGCTGAAAGCTGTAGCATTGATGCCAGCTTTTTTAAAACAACCTTCTGCCCGGTGCATGTGAAATGCTGAAGTGATGAGCAGGTATTTCTGATTTGGAAATCGCTTGTTAAGAATTTCGGCTGAACGCAAGGCATTTTCACGAGTATTTCGGGCAGTGATTTCCATGATAATTTTGTCTTCAGGCACTCCTGACATAACCAGAAAATTACGAAGGTGTTCGTTTTCTGAAGTTTCATCAGTTCTCATTCCCAAACCTTCGGGTGTAGCACCTGTAATTAAAATATATTTTATTTTGCCAAGTTTATAAAGTTCTAAGGTATGAATAATTCTGTCAACCCCTTTGCCTGAATACATTCTGTCTTTTGGGTTCTTTCTTCCTTCTGTGAGTCCGGTCAAAATAATGCCTACTTCATACGGTTCTTTGATAGATGTATAAGGAATGCCAGGTACTTCCCACAATAAAAAAGCTTCATTTGCTAAAAAGCTATTCCCAAAAATAAAAAGTAAGAGCAATCCAATACCTGTAAAACGCTTTCTTAGTTTAGGATTTTTGGTAAAAAAAGCAAAACCCAGACTTGCCAGAATCCAGGTCATGGGCATGATAATGTAATAAAGAGTCTTGGAAAGAATAAAAAACATATCTGAAAAATAAACGGAGGCTTTTGAGCCTCCGTAAAATTAATTTGGAATTAATGACTCTTTAGTGTTGCTTCTGTTTTCTTCTTGGGAAATAGGAGGGATGCTCCAATGCTGATACCCAATATGCCCACAATTACAAATAGTGAATATTCTGTCTTAAAGCCCCATTCTTCCAGAAAATGATGTAACAGCATTTTTGCTCCGATAAAAGTGAGTAAACAGGCAAGCCCTGTTTTAAGATACTGAAACATGGGCAATATGTTAGAAAGGAAGAAAAACATGCTTCTTAGCCCCATAATAGCAAAAATATTGGAGAAAAATACTACGTATGGATCTTCTGTAACGGCAAATACAGCCGGCACAGAATCTACAGCAAATAGTAAGTCTGTGAACTCAATAATTAGTACTACTACAAACAAAGGAGTAATTAAAAATCTTCCTGCTTTTTTGACAAAAAAATGGTCTTTAACATAGCGTGGAGTGATAGAAAAATATTTGGAAGCAAACTTGACAACAGGATGATTGTGAGTTTCGATGTGTTCATCATCATCTTTGTCAAAAAACATTTTACCGCCTGTATAAACCAAAAATGCACCAAAAATATACAATATCCAGTCAAAACGCTGAATGAGAGCTGCTCCAACAAAAATGAAAATAAATCGCATGATTACTGCCCCCAGCACTCCCCAGAAAAGCACTTTCTTGTAATAAATCGTTCTTACACCAAAAGAGGTAAAAATGAGTAGTATTACAAAAATATTGTCTACCGAAAGCGAATATTCAAGCAAGTATCCTGTAATAAATTCAAGAGCCATATTATCCCGGTAATTCTGAACACTTTGCTCAAAATTATTGGAATTGATGGGTACATGGTCTGCATACTTTTCCTGTACTTTTTGTAAGTCGGCAAAATTTTCAATACCATGTACAATATCACCATGCGTTTTGATAATAAAAAAGAAGACAATCGCAAATGTAACCCATACAGCACTCCAGATACCAGCTTCTTTAAAAGAAACCACATGATTTCCTTTATTAAAAACCCCCAGGTCAATTGCCAGCATCCCGCCTATGAAGAGAATAAAAAGTCCGAAAAATGTTATTTCGTGAGCGAGCATAAAAAGGTTTTAAGTTTCAAATATAAAATATTAAGCGAAAAGGTTGGGTTATTAAATGAAAAGTAAAAACAAAAATTTGAATTTTGAATTTTGAAACTTGAAATTTGGGACAAAATTCTCTTTGATTTTTAAAGAGGCAATCCAAATTCCCTGATTCATTGCTTTTGCGAAATTATGATGATGAAAGGATAACTAAAAAAGCATCCAATGTATAATAACAAAAAAGTTACTGTTGTATTACCGGCATATAATGCAGCTCTCACCCTTGAAAAAACATACCGTGAAATTCCTTTTGACCTGGTGGACGAGGTGATTTTGGTAGATGATGCCAGCCGTGACGATACTGTTTTGGTAGGTCAGCAACTGGGTATTACCCATATCATTCGCCATGAAAAGAATAAAGGTTATGGTGGAAATCAAAAATCATGTTATACCAAGGCTCTTGAGATAGGGTCGGACATAGTGATTATGCTACATCCGGATTACCAATATACGCCCAAGCTGCTTGTTGCCATGATTTCGATTATTGGCAATGAAGTGTATCCAGTGGTATTTGGGTCTCGTATTTTGGGAAAAGGAGCTCTGAAAGGCGGTATGCCAGTTTATAAATATATTGCCAACCGCTTGCTTACTTTTACACAAAACGTACTGATGGGTCAGAAACTTTCTGAGTATCATACGGGTTACCGGGCTTTTTCTGCTGAGGTATTGAAAAATGTAGATTTCCAAAAAAATTCAGATGATTTTATATTTGATAACGAAATGGTAGCTCAAATCTTTTATAAAGGATACGAAATTGCTGAAGTTACCTGTCCTACCAAATATTTTAAAGAAGCCTCATCTATTAATTTTAAGAGAAGTACTATTTATGGCTTAGGAGTTCTTAAAGTTTCGTTGCTTTATTTCCTTTCCAAGCTGGGTCTGGTGAAATGGAAAATTCTTAACTGAAATTGAAATAATAAAGTCCGGTAGAAATACCGGACTTTATTATTTTCTTGGATACGGACACTGAATACTGTAAAACGTATAGCTCAACATAATTTGGGTAGAAAAGTACATGTCATTCTTAAACGGATTGCCGTTTGAAAATCGTGAGTTAACAATATCGCCACCATAATTGTCAAGATAATCTGTAAAAGTTTTACGGGCACCAAACTCAATTCCTAAATTCAGATTGCCTGTAATTACTCGTCTGTAACCTACTCCAAAAGGGATGGCTAACTGAGTATTGCTATAAGTTGGATTGGGATTTGATTTTTCATCAAACCGAACTCCTGCAACACCAAAGTGAATATAAGGTGACCCATATTTTCGGGTGGTAAAATCTCTGAAGTTCAAAAAATTGTATTCAAATTCTAAAGCAGCCTCAGCAATCTGTGTAGAAAATAGCCAGCCTCTTGCTTTGGCATAGTCATCATTTGATTTTAAATCATCACCATAAATGTTGCCATAAGCCAAACTTAGCTTAAAACTTACAGCATGACTTGGGTTATGTCTTACAAAAATACTGCCTGCCGGACGTGAAAACTGTGGGTAAAAACCAGGGGCAACATCACCTTTGTAATTCATTACACCACCTCCAATACCTATTTCCAGCTTCTGGGCATAGGTTGGTAAAAAGGCAGTGATACATAAAAAGAGAGGCAATCTTTTGAGAAGATTGCCTGTTTTATTTTTTAAAGAAGTAAAAATCATAATACAGTAAATAGATTCAACCCAACAAGAACGCAAAGAAAATGATTTTATTATAAAAATCAGAATTTTGGACAACGAACCCCTCTGAACAGAATATAGGAAATATGGAAGCCATACGTCCAGTATTGATCTTTTTCGGTAGCCTTACCACGCTGCTCCCCTCTGCCTAAAGCATCATTACCATGACCTGTTACAGCAAAAGTCGGTCCGTATGCCTGCTGATAAGAAGGTCCATAGAGTGGAACAGCCACAGCATCCAGGTTTCGGTTGGCTCCAGTAGAAGAAAGAGGAGAAATACTTCTGTTTGAGAAACGAATAGCTTCGGGGCTCATTTGGGCAAGTGTAGCAGCATCCGGATAATTACCGCTTACATCATCCAGATAGTCGGTAAATGTCTGACGCAAACCTATTTCGGCAGCTAAATCTATCCGGTCAGATACCCGGAATTTAACACCTGCTCCATAAGGAATGGCAAATTGAAATAGAGAATATCTTTTTTTACCGTCAATGCCTTGTCCTTCAGTACCTAATGGTTGCAGGTTTACCCAACCTTCACCGGCAAATCTTGCTTGAGGATTGTGGTGGAAGGCTGCAACTCCGATAAATACATAAGGATTGAGAATAGGACGACGATTGAATAATTTTCGATTACCAAAAAGATCATAACTTACTGAAAATGCCAGTTCCTGAAAATTATTTCTAAAACTCAGATTTCTTACATATCTGAAACGGGCGTTGGCATCAGTTTCATTTTGAGATTTAAAATCATCTCCTGCTAGCTGACCAAAAGCCAGAGAACCTCTTACACTCACATGGGAATTCATTTTGCGGGAAACAAAAACACCAATATTCGGGCGACTGAATTTTAGCACATCTGTACTAATTACAGAAGGCTTAGGAGCTAAATCGCCAAAATAACTTGTTCCACAAGCCATTAGTCCAATATTTGTATAACGAAGAGCAGGATTAAACTTGCGACGGCGGTATTGGGCTTCAGCCGTATGATTATCTGCCAGAAGCAAGACAAGAAGAATAATGAAAGTGAAAACAGGTCTGTTTATACAAATTTTCATGTGTTATGTAGAATGTTTAGCACCAATTTAAGGGACTGTATCAAAAATATGGTATTTTGTTTTCAAAAAAAGCGAATTTGTTCCACTTTACCTTATTTTTTTGGAAAAAATTGTATTTTTCTTGAAAGAAACTTTTATTTCACAGAGTTTTAAAGTTAAAAATCTTTAATTTCTTACGTCTAAACCCCAACTAAGTTTGTTACGCAAAGTAGTTAAAAAATTGTCTCCGTCAAAGCGTACGAGTTTGGCTTTGAAACTTTCTTTTCTAACTGCAAGCTGTATCGACGAATCTACTACCCTTGACCGGGAGTCCAGTGAAACCAGATAATTTTTACTACGCCCCTGAATTTCAAAACTCACTACACTATTATCTGAAATAATCATAGGTCTTACGTTTAGATTGTGAGGACTGATTGGAGCAATGATAAAATTGCTTGACTGTGGTAATACCAATGGACCTCCACAACTTAATGCATATCCTGTAGAACCGGTCGGGGTAGAAACGATAAGACCATCTGCCCAATATGAATTCAGATACTCCCCATCGATATAGGTATGGACGGTTATCATCGAAGAAGTATCCCGGCGAGCTATTGTAAATTCATTCAGACCAAAATTAATACCATCAAAAATATCTTTATCTGATTCTACTCTTATCAAAGTACGTTCATCAAAAGTATAGGATCTTGTAAATAAATCTTTGGTATTCTTGAGCAGTTCATCAGGTGAAACCGTTGCCAGAAAACCTAACCTTCCTGTATTGATACCTACAATAGGAATTTTTCTGTCTCCTACATGGGTAACAGTTTCTAGCAGTGTCCCATCGCCTCCGATGCTAAAAATAAAATCAGCATCAAAGATTTCTCTTGGATGATGGTAAATGGTGCTGGGAGGCAGTGTAAAACCGTTTTTTGAAAGAAAAGTGTAAAAAGTATCCGAGAATTGAATTTCTGCTTCTTTTTGAGTGAGAAATGCTAGCAATGCTTCTATGCAAGGTCTGACTTCTTCTTTAAAATTTCTGCCGTGAAGGGCGAGTTTCATAGTGTAATAAGCAAAAATGCAAAATTTGCAACCTGATAAATAAGCGAGTTGTAAGATGAACTAGTATTTTGGTCTTAAAATTATGTAAATCTTTCCGTATTTCATAAATGAAGCCAAATCTCTTTGTGCAAGTTGTCAGTTATGGGGGTCAGATGTTGAGATATTTCATCAGAAGGTCGTACCGCTCTTTATCTACCTGTGAAGTTTCAGATTGTTGGTATTTGGCAATAATACGGTATTCAAAACGCTCAAAAGTGGCAATGATACGGGTGAGGTCAAATTTGTTGATTTTTAGCGTCAGGCGAATATTGTCAGCATCATGTGTGCCAGCCGAAACAAAGCTGCTGATGATTTTGGCATCATTAGATTCTACAAGACGACTGATTTCACTCAGCGAGTAATCTCTTTCAGACATAGAAAGAACAAGTGTACCGCCTGACTCCTGATGGGCATAGTTTTGGGTGTAAGAGACAAGAGTATCAGCTATTGTAATCACACCTGCATAAACTTGATTGTCATTTACTACGGCTACTATCTCGGTACGATTTTCTTCTGCAATTTTTAGAATGTCATAAAAAGGTTGCTGAGGCAATGTAAAAACTTCTGTATGAGAAAGCGAAAAATCAGAAACTACACTTCCTGCAATGTCAGGAAGTGTAGCTATTTCAGTCTTTTGCAATAATCCTGTATAGCGATTGTTGTCAGTTACGGGTAAAGCCGGTATCTGAAGTTCCTCCATCCAGTACAGGGCTTTTTCTGCCGAGTCTTCAGGAATTAATGAAGGAATCATCTGGTTAATGAGTTCTTCTGCAATCATGTTATAAGTTTGAGTCCGGCATTTTTAAAGTTCAGAAAAATGGCAATAGGATGTAAAAATTCAGAAAGCCACAATTCTGAATATTCTCTAAAAACTGGGTACTGTTTCAGTTTTTTGTAAAAATCGTGTCAGAATTTTATTGAATTTCTGAGGCTGTTCCATCATTGGAGCATGGCAGCATTCATCAATAAAATACAATTCAGAGTTAGGTATCAATCTGTTAAACTCGTAGCCTACTGAGGGAGGTGTAATAGTATCATTAAGTCCCCAGATAAGCAAGGTCGGAACCTGAATTTTTGCAATTTCCTCAGCCATATTATGTCTTTGTGCTGACTTGGCAATTGCCACAATTCTCATACATTTAGGAATACTGCTTGTAATTTCAAAAACCTCATCTACCAGTTCTTTGCTTGCTGTTTCCGGACGATAAAAAGTATATTCCACTCTTTCCTTTATATAATCATAACTTCCTCTTTTGGGATAAGAACCTCCCATTGAATTTTCAAAAAGTCCGGAACTACCAGTCAGAATCAATCGCTTTACATTTTCAGGATGCTTGAGGGTATATACCAGTCCTACATGTCCGCCCAATGAATTACCCAATAATGTCAAATCTTCCAGACCTTTATATTGTACAAACTCTTCAATAAATTCTGCCAAACCTTCTACAGAGGCTTCTCTGATTTCCATCTCATAAATTGGCATCATTGGAATAACTACCTTGTAACGGGGAGAAAAAGTGTTTATCACATCATTCCAGTTACTTAATGCACCAAATAAGCCATGCAAAGGCATTAAAACTTCGCCTTCGCCAGCTTCAATGTACTTAAATCCGTTTTCTTCTTTAACTTGTAAATTCATCTTTAGCAATAAAAATTATTAATTCAGGTTAAAAATCAGTTATATTACTTCTGAAATATTTTAAAACCATTCATGCACCACTCTTTCTGTTGTTATATTTTGCAAAGTAGCATAAATAGATTAATATTCAAATCATACTATCTGTAAAACTCCTGTTTGGGTTTTTGATAGTATGGGTTAGCTCACAAAAATCAGTCCAGTTTTTAATCATTTGAAACCCAAATTCAGTAAGAACCGCCTCTGGATGAAATTGTATTCCCCAAACTGGCAAGGTTTTATGTCTGAAAGCCATTATTTCATTCGTATGAGTAGTAGCAGTAATGTCTAATATTTCGGGTATGGTTTTTAAAATAAGTGAATGATACCTTACTACTTTTATTTTTTCAGGAATTTCTTCAAATATCAAGTCTTGTTTACATATAATTTCTGAAATTTTGCCATGTACTGGTTTAATTGCTTTTTCCAGACTTGCTCCAAAATACTGTCCAATTGCCTGATGTCCCAGACAAATACCTAACAGTGGTATTTTATCATGAAAGTAATCCACTATTGGCATCAGATTTCCTGCCTTTTGTGGTGTTTCTGGTCCTGGAGATAGTATAATTCCTTGACAATCAATATTTTTTAATGCTTCGAGTGTAATAGTATTTCTTACCACCTGGCAATCTGTGCCTGTTTGTAATACGTAGTCAGCAAGGTTGTAAGTAAAAGAATCAAAGTTATCTATCAGTAAAATCAAAACTATTATGGTTACGATGGAAAAATCTATCTTCTGAAAAGATACAACACAGTTTATTTAAAAAATATTCCTTCCTATAATAAAAAGCCTGATTCAGTTGATGAATCAGGCTTGTAGTGAAAAAGTTTTTAAAAATTATTGTTTAATCATTTTAATGGTTTTTTCCTGAGTATGATTGATAAGTTTTACAACATACAATCCACTTGCCAGGTCATTTATTTGCATGGAAAGCACATTCTGGTCAAAATCAAATTTGGGAGTTGGTAATTGTTTTCCCTGTACATCATAAATTGTAATTTTCAATTGAGCAATATCAGCATGATTGAGTGCAACATTGAAACGATCGACAGCAGGATTAGGAAATGAATGAATAACTTCAATATCAGCATCATTAACGTCTGCCAATCTTACAGGAGTGCCCTCCCCTGCAATGGCAGTGGCGTATTTCCAGGTATCAGTCTGGTCTTTCCAGCTAATCGTCAGCGAATTTTTGGTATCTGCACTGGGCAGATATGCCAGCGAAATGCTATTACTGCCTGGTAATACCAATATTTCACCTGAAGCTTCTGCACTGCCTTTCTGTACATATTTTATTCGGATATTGAATTTATTTGTATTATTTATAACCCAGTTTCTTACTCCTGAGGCAGTTGCCTGAACAGCTTTGAGTGCCAAAGGTGCAATGAATGAAATGGAAGGTTTTACGGCATTGACAGCCAAGTCTGCCCTGATTAAGCCATATCCTGAGTTTAAATCCCATCCTGTCTGAAATCCGGGATTCCATTGGTCATCCATATCCTGAGCTGTTCCTTGTAAGGCATTCTTGACTTCTGCCGGACTAAGATTGCGTTTGGCTGCATCAAAAAGCAGGGCTGCTACACCCGCAGCATGAGGGGCTGCGGCAGATGTACCGAAAAAGTTTGGAAACCCATCCCCTTCAAGATCAACCCCCGGATAGAAGAAAGTAGTATTGGCTCCATCTGGTGCCGTTACTGAAGGTTGTACCCGAACTTTAGACGGAATTCGCTCCCCTGAAGTATTAAAAAGAATGGGTACTCCACCTATTGAGGAAAAAGATTCAGTAAGGGCAGGGTTTACACCAAATGCAGGAGTATTGTTATAACGGGCTGCTGCAATTGCCATTGCCCCTGAAGCATTAGAGTGCCCATAAAGGGTACTGGCAAGTTGCCCTGGCAGATATGGATTAATTACATTATAAAATAATGAATTCCCAAAGTTTATATATTTGATACGATTAGGATTAACACCACCATATTTTAAAATTGATACATAATAGGTAACTGTGTTAGGGCTGTTGTTGTAAAAATAAAGTATTTCAGAGGGATCACCGTAAAGAAGGTTGTCTTCAAATGAATAAGCTACAATAGTTCCGGTAGGATTTAAAAGATAGATGTCAAGGTCAGATTTGGCACCCACACCACTTGCAGAGTAAAAAGAATCGTCCCATTGCAGCGAAGCTATAAACTCACCTCCCGGTGGGATATAAATTGGCTGAAAATAGCGTGGAGCATCGCCGGGTTTGCTGAAATTATGGGCTGTCCCGGCTGATGCCCCAAAAGGAGTGTAACTGCTTGGGTTAAAAGCATTGTCATAGGATGATTTTCCGTTATTTCCGGCAGCTGAGAAATAAGAAACATTTTTCACACTCTTCACATAATCAATAGCCTGTGCAATAATGCCATCCTGAAAGAAAGGTTCAGCAAAATAAGCGATATCATCTACAATAATCGGACAGTTGGCATTGAAGGCAAGATTGAGAATATCGCTGGCAAAAGCAGCCTCCCCATAAAAGGCAGAAGCAAAGGCTCCTTTGGCTTTAGGAGCCACATCATGTACAATTTCCATCATGGCTCTGCCCTCATCAGTAGCTCTGGCAGAAAGATAATCCCGCAATACGATTACATCAGAAGGCAAATCTCCTGAAGCTACGCCAGCACTTGCTCCACCCAAGCCATTGTAGCTATCAGATAAAACACCCACTCTTATTCCGAGTCCGTCAACGCCATAGTTTGCCCGGGCAATATCCGAACGCTGGGCTTTGTCGCCCTGTGAAGTTACCAAACCAGCATTTCTTACAGGTTTGTAAGCAGGCTTCATATTTTGCAGGGTAGGAATTGTACCAAATTCTGAAATTTTTGCAACAGGGATTATCGCTGAAATCACTCGTCCATATACACCTGTAATTACTGCTCCTTTTGACTGAAGTTCGTTTTTCAAAGCATCTACATCTCCTTTGGCTGCAATATCTACTAACACCCTCGAATTTTTGTCAAAAGTTTGGACATAGGGATTGGTGCGTTCGGGAAGTCCCGGAAAGGTTTTGAAGGCTTTTTTCTGACCTGCATTTACCTTATCTTCAAGCATCAGTAAATCAGCCTGAATGTTGGATGTTATTTTTATGCCAGACAACTCTGTAGGTGTACCTTTAAAAACCGGGTCGCCTTCAACAGCCAGATTTTTGTTTTGTTGGGCGAAAACAGTTGTTCCTGTTATAATCATTAGTATTATTAACAGGCTTTTGGGGGGTAGTTTTGGTCTCATAGGAATGATTAGGTTAACTAAGATAAAGGCTAAAAAGTAAAAAACTAACTTGGAATAGTACTATATGGATATACACAAGGCTTGTTTAGCTTTATGAAATGAAGCAACACTAATAAGTAACTAAAATAGGGGTATTCGTTATAAAGAATAGCAGCGAAATCAGGAATGACTTTTTCTAAACACCTCGCAAAAATGACTGTTTATCACAATTGTAAATAAAAGAATAAATAACGTGATTTGAAAATATTTTTCCAGAGATGTCAATTAATTTTTTGTCATTGTCTGATTGTAGAAGATGGAGCCCTAAACCAAAGGGTATTGATAATTTTATCTGATTTAGAATGGATTTTTTTTCAGCCGAATGGTTCAGGATAGAGACTTTCAGAGATTTTAGCTGGGAAAGAATATGGTATTTGTATTTTCTACCGGTTGTACCCTTGTTGTTTCTGTTGCGTTGGTTATTAAATATCCGATTCAGGCAAAAATTACAAGTATCGCTGCCTGAGACAGAAATAGGGTTTTCCTGGACTGTATTATTACGCTTTGTACCGAGAATTTTGTTGTTTCTGGCTGTTTGTTTTATTCTGATTGCACTAGCCCGCCCCCAACGCCAAAGTGAATACAGTGAGTTTGAGACAGAAGGTATTGATATAATGCTTGTACTGGATGTATCAGCATCTATGACAGAAAAAGATTTTCAGCCTAACCGACTTGAAGCAGCTAAACAGGTTGCCCGAAATTTTATCAAAGGCAGAACTCATGACAGAATAGGAATTGTGGTTTTTTCGGGAGAAGCTTTTTTATTGGTTCCACTCACAACTGACTATGATTTATTGCAGGAATCCGTTAATTCGATTACTTCAGGTATGATTAGTAGTGAAGGTACAGCCATCGGTACAGCCCTGGCAACTATGACCAACCGGATGAAAGATAACTTTTCTAAAACACGAATAGCTGTTTTGATTTCAGATGGTGACAATACTGTAGGGAATCTTGATCCGGCTACGGCTGCTGAAATAGCTTTTATGCACCATATAAAAGTCTATACAATTGCATTATCACAAGCAAAAAAGGAAGAATCAGAATCTGACACACTAATAAAGACTTATGATGAAAAAACTTTACAGGAGATTGCTACTACTACAGATGGATTGTTTTTCAGGGCTACTGACAACAGAGGTTTGGAGCAGATTTTTGCTCAAATCAATGTAATGGAAAAGTCGATAATTAAACAGGAAAGATATCTGCAAACGCAGGATTATTATACCATTTACCTGCAATGGGCAATGGTATTTTTATTGTTATGGCTTTTTTCAAAAAGTACGTTTATGAGTAATATCTTGGAAGATTAGATTGGAGTAAGCATTGATATTTTGTATGGCTCTAATGTGTTAATTATAAATCGCTTTTAGTAAGTTCTCTGGTATAATAAACGCTAAATTTTGGCTAAGCCTCGTTTGATGAGGAAAAAGAGTATCCTTTCTTTAGAATTTATTGGTGTATGTATTACTATATAGGAAATAAAAAAAACTCTACTGGAATTAATACAAGTGAATGGGATGATAGGGAATTTATAACTATTGTTTTAAAAAAGTATTTATATTTAAATCGGGATTATAATGGATTACCTGAAGAAGTAATTCAAAATATACTAATTGAACTAAAAGAAAAATTAAACTATCTGATAAGCCTTGCAAAACAGAATAATTTGAATGATTTGCATCCTTTGAGAGTACGAAAATATGAAGTAAAAAGTACCGGAGATATAGTGTTTTATGATAGATTAAATAGTGAACAGAGAATTCTTGATGATATTGATACCTATGTAATGATATTTGAATATGCTCTAAAGGATAATGACTCTTTTTGTTACTATTATTTACCAAGTGGAGGTTGGACTGAAAAAGAATATACAGGTATAATGTTAGATTTACGTAAAAATATTGAAGTAAAAGTATCTGATTTAAACAAAGATTACTTAAAGGAGTGGATTTTATTAGATTTACTTACTATTGAGAATGATAAGGTTTATGAAACATTGAAGTCCAAAAAACTATTTGGTTATGATTGGTTTGATTGGAATGAAACAGATTAAGATGATTATACAATTTCATAATATTGTCAATAAATGACATACGTTTTTGAAAAGAAGAATAGGTAAACTTAAAAAATTATAAAGAAGGAAGAAAACGAGGAATGTTGAATTATAAAAAATTATGCTGCTTATATCTGAATTTAAAAGAAATTTTGGCTCACAAGTAGTACCTGATGTGTTACTTGAACTGTTTGACTTTCAAAATACAATTCCTGATAGCTTATATTATTCTCAAGGATTTTCATTACAGGTAATAGAAAATCAGGGCATATCTACTTACTCGGAAAATGAAGTTTTTTTGAATTCACTATTTGAATTTGCTCAAGCCGATAGTACAGGATCTACATATACAATCTGGGCAAAGAAACCAGAAACTAACTTAAATCATGCCCCAATTGTAGTTTTTGGTAGTGAAGGAGGCTTTCATGTAGTTGCAAAAGATATGTTGGAATTGCTTCAAATTTTAACATTTGATACAGAGCCATTAATTGATTGGGAAAAAGTCTTGTATTATAAAGAAAATTCAGAGTTTGTGCCAAGCTTGGCAAGTGCAAAATATATACAATGGGTTAGGTACAAGTATCAGATACAGCCTGTAAATGAAGTAGATAGTATAGTCAGACAAGCCCAGTATCTTTATCAGGAAGAATTCGTACAATGGATGCAGCAATATTACACAGAATAGTAAAAACGCCTTGTTTATAATAATGGACACCTGAAGTATTGGTTTTGGGTAAACTTCAGTGTTTTGTATTGCTTCTAAAATATTTATCAGAAAGTCTTCCGACGTTAAAGGCTGAACCATTACGACCTCATTGTAAACGAGCAGGAATGATTATTTTTCAGTTAGAATATATACTCTTAATTTTTAGTATATGTTGTTTGTGATTTCTTTGATAATTTTCAGCTTTGTCAAAGCAATTATAAATTTTATGCAGACTACACCTTTTATACTCATGATTCGTCCGGTAAAGTTTGGATTTAATATTCAGACCGCCGAAACCAATACTTTTCAAAATTCTGATTTTCGGGAAGATACAACCTCTCAAAAAAAAGCTCTTAAAGAATTCGATAAAATGGTGAATATTCTTCAGGAGTCTGGAGTAGAGGTAACAGTGATAGATGATACGCCTGACCCTCACACCCCTGATAGCATTTTTCCAAATAACTGGGTTTCTTTTCACGATGATGGTTCAGTTTTTCTTTATCCAATGCAAGCCCCAAACCGCCGCTTGGAAAGACGTACTGATATTCTCCAAAATCTGCAAGCTCAGCATTTTCAGATTAGTAAAACGGTTGATTTAAGCTACTACGAAGCCACAGAAAAATTTCTGGAAGGTACAGGCAGCATGGTTTTAGACCGGGAAAACAAAATTGCTTATGCCTGTATTTCTCCCCGAACCAATGTTACAGTTTTGAATGACTTTGCTGAGCAGGCAGGTTATCAGGCTATAACTTTTCAGGCTATTGCCAGTGGTAAAGCCATCTATCATACCAATGTGGTAATGAGTTTGGGAGAAAAATATTGTACAATTTGTCTGGATGCTATTCCTGATGATAACGAAAGACTGATCATTGTCAATATCCTGAGTAAGACAGATAAGGAAATTATTGAAATTTCAGAAGAGCAAATGAATAGTTTTGCCGGCAATATGCTTCAAATCAGAAATAAGCACAATGAATTGTTGTTGGTAATGTCAGCTCAAGCATATAAATCGCTTACCAAAAAGCAGATTGAAACCCTCAAAAAACATGGTACGTTAGTTCATCCCTCACTTGAAACCATTGAGACTAACGGAGGAGGTAGTGCCAGATGTATGATTGCTGAGATACATTTGCCTAGAAACGTATAAAGTATTGAACACAATCCATTGTCTGTAGTTTGTAAATCAATAGACAATGGATTTAATCTAATGTTGCTCATTTTTATTTCATTTCCTCCGGCGTAACCAAAACCTGTTTTAATTCATTTCTCCGTAAAAAATCGAGGGTAATGGATTTACCAATATAGTTTTCATGCAGTTTTTTATGCAAATCATCTATGGAGGCAACAGACTGACCGTCAAAGCCCACAATAATATCGCCATCCTGCAATCCCGCCTTTGCAGCCGGACTGCCGGGTTCTGTCTGTGAAACCAATACACCTGTATTTTCCCTTAGCATATAAAACCGAACCTGATTTTTGTTGAGTCTTACCAGTTGTCCACCTATACCTATGTAAGCACGTCGTACTTTGCCGTGCAAAATAAGTTGCCCTGCCACAAATTGAGCTGTATTGCCGGCTATGGCAAAACAAATGCCTTGAGCTGAAGGAATCATGGCGGTATTTACACCAATTACCAGACCTTTAGAGTCAACCAATGGTCCACCAGAATTTCCCGGATTGAGTGAAGCATCGGTCTGGATAATGTCATCAATTAATCTGCCGGCTGTAGAACGCAGAGAACGTCCCTTGGCTGAAACAATACCAGCTGTAACAGAATAATCATATCCCAGTGGATTGCCAATAGCAATGGCAATCTGCCCAATTTTGAGTTGATTGGAATCAGAGAAGCTAATATGTTCGTTTACAGAATCATAAATCTTAAGTACGGCAAGGTCAGTAGCCGGGTCGTTTCCTGTTAGTTCTGCCTGCATCTTGCGTCCGTCTGAAAAACTGACACGAATCCCATTTGCATTACCTATTACATGACTATTTGTCAGGATATATCCGTCGGAGGAAAATACAAAACCTGAACCTGATCCAGCCCGTTCAGATTTGCCATTTTTTTTGATTAGAGTATCTACTTTTACTACAGCAGGGGCTACTTTTTCTACTACACTGATTACAGCATTGGAATAGGCATCCAGCAAATATTCATCTGAAAAGCTATTTTGTTCAGATAAATCAGAAAGAAAAGCTGTTTTCATATACAGTTTTGGATAATAAAGTGAAAGGTTATATTATTCAAAATCTGTACCGAAATAACTTTACTGTGTTTTTTTAACCATTCTCATCAAAGAAGCAGAATTGTTATACAGATGTACTTCACAGAGAGGTATCCATGCCAGATTTCTGGATTCAGACGAAATAACAAGTGGAATATTTCTATCGGCAGTAAACAAAAATCTTATATCATAATGCCAATGAGCCGGAAAACCTTTGTGTTCAGGTATAAGATGAATGTCTATGTCAAAAATAGAAGAATTTTGAACATCAATAGATTTTATTCCAGTTTCCTCTTCAGCTTCTCTCAGAGCAACATTTAATACATCACTTTCTCCATCACAATGCCCACCTGGCTGAAACCAATTGTCTAATTTTTGATGATGAGTAAGTAAGGTAAATGATTGACTATTATCAATTATCCATGCAGACCCGGTAATATGACCTTTTTGTAGATTTCTGTCAAAACAATCTGGGTTATTTCTTACAAAACCCAGCGTTTCAAGTCTAAAAGATTCTTCGGATTGGTCTGTAGGAATATATGTTTCCAGCAATCCAAGAAGCTGATTTCGGTGCATGTTATACTATTCGTTAGTTACAGGTATTTCCAGTTCAGCACATACTACATTTTCGCTTTCCTGGCTAATTTGAAAACTGGCTTTATTTTCGCCGTATATCAGCGAGAGACGTTGTTGGGTACTTATTAAGCCAAAACCAGTTCCATTATCTGAATTTTCGGCACTTAGTTTTCCGGTATTCCTGATATACAAATGAAGATGTCCATTGTTTCTCTCTGCCTGAATTGCAATAAAACCACCATGAATAGGCTTGGATACACCATGTTTGATAGCATTTTCCACAAGTGTCTGCACCATCATAGGCGGGACTTGTACCGGAAATGCCTCCTGAGCTACTTCAATTTTGATTTGCAAGCGTTCTTCGTAGCGTATCTTTTCCAGTTCCAGATAATCTTGTACCGTTTTCAATTCTTCTTGTAAAGAAACTGTTTTATGACGGTCAGCTACCAGAGAGTTTCGCAGAATACGGGAAAGTTGAGTGATACTTTGTTGTGCTTTTTCAGGGTTTTCGATTACAAGTCCCCTGATTCCATTTAATGCATTAAAAACAAAATGAGGATTAAGCTGCGACCGAAGTAATTTTGATTCAAAATCTCTGACAGAAGAAGAGAGTTTGAATTTTTCAATTTCATTGTTCTTGAGTCGCTCGAAGTAATGGAAAACGTGGTATAACAGTGCCCAAATCAGAATATTACGTGTCCAGTTGAACATATAGTAAACGAGAGCAAACTGAGGGAAATGCACATTAGGAACTGTATAATAATCAAGCGGAAAATTAAGACCTGCCATCAGCAACGCCATCAGAAGTACCGAAAGAAAAATACGTGGAATAAGGTGGGGGAGTGGTAAGTCAAGCCACTCAAGTCTTTTGACTAGCAGACGGTAACAGTGCGTAATGATGATACCAAGAAGAATATTGGCTATACCATTTAATATAAGGGTGTAACTGAATGGACCCCGTAAGATATAAAGTGAGATATCATACAGACAGAATATAGTCCAACCTCCTATTTGGTAAGTCCAGTAAACTTTCTGTCGATTCATATGATCATTATTCGGTGTGGTTTTTTTAAGAAAACAGTTATGTAACAATCAGCAATTATATAGTGTTACAACACCTTTATGTTTAATATTTACATAAAAGGAAAAATGAAAGTATAAGCAGATTGATTTTTCCTGAAACTATGTATTATGAAGATTGATTTTTTTTATTGAATGAAGATGGGTTGTATCATTAAAAAGCTCTATTCTAAAAATGCTGCCTGTATGTATTACTTTATAAAGGCATAAGTTTTCATGCTCAAAATCATCCATTTTTCTTAAAGGATAATTCAAAATGGTACAAAGCAATACCCTCATGGCTCTGCCATGCATACATACCAGTACATTGTCTTCATTTGCCTGAATAACAATATGCTGAATGGCAGGAATTTGTCTTTTTTGAACATCCTCCGGACTTTCTCCTCCTTCTATTTTGAGGGTATCATTACCATTTCGCCATTGTTCAAGCACCCAGTGGTAATAAACATCTTCTTCTGGAGTAATTCGTTGCCCTTCACGGTTTCCCCAGCTTATTTCATTTAATCCAGGAAGAATTTCCCAGGGAATCCCCTTATCTATAAAATTCTGTACAGATTGATGAGTTCTTTTAAGGGCAGAAGTATAAATTTTTGCAAAAGGAATCGTCTCATACATATTAAAAAAAGCAGCAGCCTGCAATCTTCCCAAATCATTCAGGTCTGAATCTACCCCCCCTCCCTGTACAATACCCTGCTTATTATAGTCTGTCTGTCCGTGTCTGATAAAATAAATTGTTTTAACTGGCAAAATAAATTTGAGATTTGAAGTTGAATGACTGAAATTTGAATTTTGATAAAGAAGAAAAGGTAGTTTTACTACTTAAAAACTATATCGGATTTATTCGATAACTGATTTATCTGAAAACTGAGGCGAAATTATAACATATAACGATATTTTCTATTCATCAGATTTAATTTTATGGATACAACAGTAGAACTGCTAAACGAAAGAGGTAAAAATACCTTAGTTGAACATTTGGGCATAGAATTTATGGAAGCGGGCAAAGACTATCTTGTTGCTCGAATGCCGGTTGATAACCGTACCGTCCAACCTTTACGTTTATTGCATGGAGGAGCTTCCGTTGCTTTTGCCGAAACCCTCGGTAGTATGGCAGCATATCTCTATATTAATCCTGATACCCATTATTGCCTTGGTCTGGAAATTAATGCCAATCATATTCGTTCTGTACCCGAAAATGGATGGGTTTATGGAAAAGTAACCCCTTTGCATATAGGAAGACGAACACAAGTTTGGGAAATTAAAATCACGACTGGAGAAGATAAACTCGTCTGCGTCAGTAGAATAACAATGGCAGTAGTAGAAAAATAAACCGATGTTTTAACCGTAAAAAAAAATATTTTTCAGAAAGTATTTGACAAGTCCAAAAAAGGTTATAATTTTGCAACTCCTTAGAAAAACGGGGTGTTTAAAACCAATTAAAGCACATCTTTTTCTAAGGTTTTTAAACAGAAAAAGGGAGCATACCAGAGTGGCCAAATGGGGCAGACTGTAAATCTGCTGACTTATGTCTTCGGTGGTTCGAATCCATCTGCTCCCACTAAAGTTCTTGTTTGCTTGGAGTAATACAAGAGTTTTAAATAAGCGGAAGTAGCTCAATTGGTAGAGCGATAGCCTTCCAAGCTATAGGTTGCGGGTTCGAGACCCGTCTTCCGCTCAAATCAAATTATTTACCGGATAACAACACTTGATAGCTGAATACGCTGGTGAGGTCTGTCAAAATGAAGGTAGATAATCTTGTAGCCAGCCGGCTTAGCTCAGTGGTAGAGCACTTCCTTGGTAAGGAAGAGGTCGTGGGTTCAAGTCCCATAGCTGGCTCAAGGAAATAAAGTAAAGATTATAAAGTAGTAGAGTTTATTTTCTCGAGCAGCGGAAGATTTTATAGCTGCATTTTCTTAAAACAACATCAATAACTAAAATTAGATTTTTCAAACATGGCAAAAGAAAATTTTGACCGCTCCAAACCTCACGTGAACGTTGGTACTATCGGTCACGTGGATCACGGTAAAACTACTTTAACAGCTGCTATTACTACTGTATTGGCAAACCAAGGTTTGGCTGAAAAAAGAGATTTCTCTTCAATTGATAATGCTCCTGAAGAAAAAGAAAGAGGTATTACTATCAATACGGCTCACGTAGAATATCAAACTAAAAATCGTCACTATGCACACGTTGACTGTCCAGGTCACGCTGACTATGTAAAAAACATGGTTACTGGTGCTGCTCAGATGGATGGAGCTATTCTTGTGGTAGCTGCTACTGATGGACCAATGCCTCAAACTCGTGAGCACATTCTGCTTGCTCGTCAGGTAGGTGTACCTCAGCTTGTAGTATTCATGAATAAAGTGGATATGGTTGATGATCCTGAGTTGTTGGAACTTGTTGAAATGGAAATTCGTGAGTTGTTGAGTTTTTATAGCTTTGATGGTGATAATATTCCTGTTATTCAAGGTTCTGCTTTAGGTGCATTGAATGGTGAAGCTAAATGGGTTGAAACTGTGAATCAGTTGATGGAAGCTGTAGATACATTTATTCCACTTCCTCCTCGTCAGACTGATCTTCCTTTCTTAATGCCTGTTGAAGACGTATTCTCAATCACTGGACGTGGTACTGTGGCTACAGGTCGTATTGAAAGAGGTGTTATCAACTCTGGTGATCCAGTTCATATTATTGGTATGGGTGCTGAAAATCTTACTTCTACTGTTACAGGTGTTGAGATGTTCCGTAAAATCCTTGACAGAGGTGAAGCAGGTGATAACGTAGGTTTATTATTGCGTGGTGTTGACAAAGACCAAATCCGTCGTGGTATGGTAATTTGTAAACCAAACTCAATTACTCCTCACAAACGTTTCAAAGCTGAAGTTTATGTTTTGTCAAAAGAAGAAGGTGGACGTCATACGCCATTCTTTAACAAATATCGCCCTCAGTTCTACATGCGTACAACCGATGTAACTGGAGAAATTATTCTTCCTGCAAACGTTGAGATGGTTATGCCTGGTGATAATATCACTATTGAGGTTCAGTTAATCAACTTGGTTGCTATGGACAAAGGATTGCGTTTCGCTATTCGTGAAGGCGGTCGTACTGTAGGTGCTGGTCAGGTAACTGAAATCCTTGACTAATTTTCTTTTCTAAGAAATAATATATAAACAATGCGTTCCTCGAAATACTTTCAGGAACGCATTGTTTTAATCAGAAAAGCACATTAAGTTGAAGTTTTACTTTTTCAAGAAATTATTGCATATTTGCAAATAAATATACGGGTGTAGTTCAAGGGTAGAATAGCGGTCTCCAAAACCGTTGATGGGAGTTCGAATCTCTCCACCCGTGCCAGTTGAGTTTTTATCACAATAAAAAACTGTAATACAAAACTATTATAGTGTTAAACTGAAAATCAAATGAGTACAATTTCAGAAGAAGTGAAAGAAAAAGTAAAAGAAGTCGAAGTAAATACTTCAAGTAAGGGTGTGTTGGGATTTATTAATGACTCGTACCATGAAGTTACAAAAGAAGTAACATGGACAAAGACTAATGAGTTATATAGTAGCACCACACTTGTTTTAGTAGCTTCTTTAATTTTTGCTTTGGTGATAGGAGGTATAGATTTTCTTTTTAAAGGAGGCTTAGATATTTTTTACAAATATATTGTCAAATAATTTTTCGGATGAGTGAACTGAAATGGTATGTAGTTCGGGCTGTAGCCGGACAGGAAAGGAAAGTGAAATCTTATTTGGAAAATGAGATTATCCGCCAAAAGCTGTCAGAACAAATTCCGCAAGTCATTATTTCTACAGAAAAAGTATTTGAAATGCGGAATGGAAAAAAAAGGGTAAGAGAAAAGAATAATCTACCCGGATATGTAATTATCCATGCTGACCTTTCACACGGAGAAGCTCTTCATACTATCACAAGTATTCCGGGTGTTATCGGCTTTTTAGGTTCTGACAATGGTAAAATGCAGCCAAAAACTCCAATCCCTCTCCGTCAGTCAGAAATTAATCGACTATTAGGGAAAGTAGAAGAACAGTTGGAGCAGGAAGAAAAATTGGATACGCCATTTATAGTAGGAGAAACAGTTACTGTAATGGATGGACCTTTTAAAGGTTTTAAGGGAATTGTGGAAGAAATACATGAAGATAAAAAACGTTTGAAAATTACTGTTAAGATATTTGGCAGAAATAATCCTATGGAATTGAGTTACACTCAGGTAGAAAAGGAACAGGTAGCCGGATAAAGATATTCATAAATAAAAAAGCCTTCTATTCAGAAGGCTTTTTTATTTATATGATTATGTGATGCTTCATCCAACTCAAAGCTTTCTCCATATCTTCAGGTGTATCAATACAGGGGGTCTCTTCAGTGGTGAAAGCTACTTTGATTTTATAACCATTTTCAATCCAGCGTAACTGTTCCAGTGATTCTGCTTTTTCAAGTGATGAGGGCTGGAGTAGTGTTATTTTTTCTAAAATGTCTTTTCTGTAAGCATACATTCCAACATGTCTGAAAAATGTACTTGCTTCTTGCCATTTTTCAGGAGGTAGATTTCTGACAAAAGGTATTGGGCTGCGACTAAAATAAATAGCTTCATTTTTATTGTTTAAGACAACTTTTGCCTCTCCTAAGTCTGTAATTTGTTGTAAATTAGAGATTTGCATGATGAGGGTTGCTATTTCTACATCTTTATCAGTGAGTGTATCGGCAAGTGTTTCAATCTGGGTTGGACTTACAAAAGGCTCATCTCCCTGTATATTTATCACATAGTCAAAATCTCCTTCTGTGTTTTGCAGAGCCTCAAAACAACGGTCAGTACCACTCGGATGATTTTCAGAAGTCATTACTACATTTCCACCGAATGCCATAACATGATTGTAAATCAATTCATTATCAGTAGCTACAACTATTTTTTTGAAGCATTTTGCTTTTGATGATTGTTCATATACTCTTTGAATCATGCTTTTTCCGGCAATGTCAATCAGGGCTTTTCCTGGAAACCGGGTTGAAGCATATCTGGCAGGGATAATACCCAAAATATTAAATGGATTCATTTTTTTTTCTTCTAAATAAGACTTTTTCTTTGGGTCAAAAATATGAATTTTACTTGTTATTGATGAGTGCCAGAGAGGATTTATATATTTGCATTTTATTTAAATACTATGTTTATATCTCCTTCTGTTTTAGCTGCTGATTTTGCCAATTTAGGCAACGATGTTCGTATGTTGAATGCCAGTGATGCCGACTGGATTCATGTAGATGTAATGGATGGCAATTTTGTATCTAATATTTCATTTGGCATACCTGTTTGTGAAGCAATTTCCCGGATTGCTGCCAAGCCTCTGGATGTTCACCTGATGATTGAAAAACCGGAGCGTTATATTTCAGATTTTAAAAAAGCTGGGGCAAGTCTGATTTCTGTGCATATTGAGGCTTGTAACCATTTGCACCGTACCATTCAGCAAATCAAAGATGCCGGATGCAAAGCAGGAGTGGCAGTCAATCCTCATACTAATGTATTGCTTCTTGAAGATGTGATTGCTGACATTGATTTGGTGTGTCTGATGTCGGTAAATCCGGGATTTGGGGGGCAGCATTTTATTGAAAATACTTACCAGAAAATCAGAAATCTGAAAAAAATGATTCTGGAAAAAAATACTACAGCTTTGATTGAAATTGACGGAGGTGTAAATCTGGAAAATGCTCCCAAGTTAATGGCTGCCGGAGCCGATGTACTGGTTGCAGGAAGTTTTGTTTTCAAAGCTGAAAACCCCATAGCAGCCATTGCTGACTTAAAACATGCTGCTCTTGCAAAGATTGTTTGATATTTGTAAAAAAATAGGGAAAGTTGGTTACTCAAAATCTTTTTTTTCATCAATCTGAAAAAATCCTACAACACAGCAGGGGAAATAACACAATTAATTGTCTTTACTGAAATTACTTTGATATGAAACGTATTCTTATTTTTATTTTACTGGCAACCATTTTCGCATGCCAACGTCATACAGTAACTCGTGTCAGTCCTGACCAACAGATAGATTTAAGTGGCAGATGGAATGATACTGATTCCAAAATGGTAGCAGATGCCATGACAAAAGATATTCTGAATCGTCCGTGGATTGCAAATTTTTCGCAGAGAAATGGTGGTAAAAAGCCTGTGGTGATTGTAGGAGTAATTTCTAACAAGAGTCACGAACATATTGAAGCTGAAACTTTTATCAAAGATGTGGAGAAGGCTTTTGTTAATACAGGAATGGTGAGATTGGTTCAGGATGGGACTTTCAGAGAAAAGGTAAGACAAGAAAGAGCTGACCAGCAGGAATTTGCTTCCCCGGAGACGCAGAAGAAATGGGGCAAGGAACTCGGTGCTGACTTTATGCTTTTTGGTACCATCAATTCAATTGTAGATTCTTATAACCGAAAACAAGTGACTCTTTACAAAGTAAATCTCGAACTTACTGACCTTGAAACCAATGAAGTAGTGTACCTGGGAGACAAGGAAATTAAAAAATATATTACCAACTAATTGAAAATTATAGCCGGAATAACTTGATAATCATTTTCATGATGAATACTTTTTGGATTAAACTATCAGAAAAAAGTGTTTTGCCTGAAAAGAGCAGTTATTCCGGCTTTTTTTTATACACTTCCCTGTTATCACTACTCATTTTTTGTTTGGCTTCCTGTACAAGTTATTACCAGCGTCAAATTCAGTTTAACCGGAATTTTGAGCAAGGGAATATGAAATCAGCAGAAGCAAGTCTTCTCAAAGATAAAAAAGGAGAATACCGAAAGACTAAGTTATTGCATTGTCTCAATTTAGGAACAGTTACATCACTTGAAGGAAAGTATGAAGAAAGCAATAATTATTTTGAGAAGGCTTATATATTGAGTGAAGACTATCAAAAGAATTATCTCTACGAAACAGCGTCTTTTTTGGTAAATCCGGGTATTGTGGAATACAAAGGAGAGGATTTTGAAATTCTGATGATTCATTATTACAAAGCCCTTAATTACCTGAAAATGGGGCAAAAACAGGAAGCTTTGGTAGAATGCAGGCGGATGAATATCAGGCTCAACAAACTTTCTGACAAGTATACTGCTGAAAATAAATTTCAACGGGATGCTTTTATACATTTACTGATGGGCATTATCTATGATGCAAATGGTGAAACTAATGATGCCTTTATTGCCTATCGGAATGCTGCTGAAATTTATGAGTCTGATTATCACAAGTTTTTTGGATTATCTGTACCCGAACAGCTCAAAAAAGACCTGCTTCGAACTGCTTACCTGAATGGTTTTATGAGTGATTTGGAATTTTGGGAGCAGAAATTTAATATGAAATACCAGCCCGAAAAAGTTAACAATGGAAATGTAATTTTCTTATGGCAAAACGGTCTGTGTCCGATAAAAGAACAGGATGCCATTACATTTACAATAGCAAGAGGACAGGCAGGTTTTGTCAATTTTTCTAATCCTGTTTTTGGATTTAATTTTTCTTTTCCTCTAGACGACAGCACATATCATAAAAGCGGGTTGGCTGCTCTGGAGTTTATAAGGGTAGCTTTTCCAAAATATGTAGAACGACCGGTTTTATTTCAATCTGCCAGGTTAGTAGCTGATAAAAATAGTTTTGTCCTTGAGAAGGCTGAAGACATCAATGCTATAGCTTTTAAAACCTTACAACAAAGAATGTTACAGGAATTGGGTAAGGCATTGTTGCGACTGGCTCTCAAAAAAGCCTCAGAATATACATTGCGTAAAGAAAATCAGGGCTTAGGTGCTGTTTTGAGTATGGTAAATGCCATTACAGAGCATGCTGATACAAGAGGCTGGCAGTCTTTGCCTCATTCAATATATTATTCACGAGTTTCTTTGCCTGAGGGAAAAAATACTGTAGAGCTTATCACACAGTCACCCTCAGCCGAAAGTAAAACTACTGGTTTTTCATTTGATATCAAGAAAGGACAAACTCTCTTTCAAACATTTTCTTCTTTGGAAACGAAAAATTTTGCTACGTCCCGCTATTGATTTTATTGACAGGTCAGTCGTCTTAAATAATAGTGTTAAATGGATGAATGGTTTTATTGTTAGTTGTGCCAGTTAACGAACAATAAAACCACAATACAATTTCAACAATATTATCCCATAGCAAATCCACTATTTAAAATAGCTCTGTAAAAAGGTAATGCTTTGAGGAACTTGCTCGATAGGTCTCGGCGATTCGTCTTCGATATAAAGATATTTGATTTTTAGGGCAATAATTTGTTTTAGAATGTCATCCATATTTAAGTCGCCACTGCCAAGAACTACATCGTTTTCTATATCCATTCTGCCATTCTGATTGCCATCTGTACCTTTCCGGCGGTCTTTAAGATGAATGGCTTTCCAGCGTGAAGGATATTTTTTTAGCCACGTCACAGGATTATGTCCCGGATGATAGACCCATAGTATATCCATTTCAAAATTGACATAAGCCGGATTGGTTAGTTTTATCAGTTCATCCATCAAATAGTGGTCTTTATAAGGAACAAATTCATAACCGTGATTATGGTAGAGAAAAGACAAACCATTGGCAGCTATCGTTTTACCGGCTTCATTAAAAACTTTAACAGATTTTTGTATATCCTGAAAATTAAAATCATGTTCCTGATGAGGAATCCAGTAACAGATGATATTCTTAGCTCCTAATAATTTGGCATTTTCAATAATATTTTTGAGTTTGGCAACATCCTGTAATTCTTCAAAAGATGCTCCTACAGCTTCAGCTACCATACCATATTCACTTAACAAATTTTTATATTCTTGTACAGATAAGTTGTAGAAACCAGCAACTTCTACCTTAGATAATCCCATGTCTTTTACTTTCTGAAAAGTTCCTCTTACATCTTTGGCAAATTGCTCCCGAAAGCTGTACAATTGCACTCCTACAGGGGATTTGATTTGAGCGAAACAGCTAAAATGTATCAGCAGACAAACAAGTATTAATTTAATTTTCATGGATTTAGGTTTGGTATTAAAGGTATTGGTAAATGATTTTCAGCGTTATAAAGTATGATTGCAGGTAAAAGCTTAAATGAGAAAAATATAAATGTTGCTATTCAACAGGATGCTTATTCCTTGTTCTTTTCAGATTCTTTAAAACGGCTTGGCAATATACCGAACTCTACCGAAAAACACTTGCTGAAATATTTTACATCCGAGAAACCCGATTGCCAGGCTACTTCGCTTACAGTAGCATTGGTATTCATCAGTAAGTTGGCTGCATATTGTAATTTGATTTTTTTGATAAAATCTACCCCTTTCATTTCTGTTATTTCTTTAATTTTTCGGTAAAGAGAAGAGCGGGACAAAGCCAGATGATGAGCCAGCGTATCCATTGTGAAATCTTCTTCTGACGCATAAGCATAGATAATTTCAACACATTTTTCAATAAACTCTTTCTCTTCTTTTTGAGTAGTTTTGATGTTTTTTAGAGGAAAAAGAGGAGTACCGAAAGTATTGTATAGATTTTCTCTGGAAGCAATCAGATTTTTGATTTGTGAGATAAGAATATTTTCGTCAACAGGTTTGGATAAATAAGCATCAACTCCAATATCGAGTCCTTTGACGACAAGTTCATTTTTTTCCAAAGAAGAGAGTAATATCACCGGAATATGAAAAGTAAGCGGATGTTTTTTGATTTCTTTACACATTTCAAATCCATCTATTACAGGCAAGAGAATATCGCTTAGTATCAAATCGGGTTGTGCAGAACGACTGAGTTGCAATCCTTCTTTTCCATCTTTTGCAGAATAAACATTAAAATGTTTTTTTAATACCAGAGAAAGGGTTTTTCGCAGTTCGTCGTTACTTTCTACAATCAGTACTAACTTTTCATGAAAGAGCGAAAAATTGGTTTTTCTTTTATGGTTTTCTTCTGCCTGTAACGGATTGTTATTGTTTGATAATGAAGAAGAAAGTAGCTCAGGACTTTTGTAGCGTTCTTCAGCTATCTTCAGCATTTCTATCAGATGGTCACGTTGTTCTGTAATTTTTTTATTTTGCTGAACAATAGTAGTATTCCGAATATCGAGAGCTTTGTTTACTGTATCTTTTTTCCAGTAAAAGTAAAACAGCAGACCTGCAATAACTGCCATCAAGGCTATTAAAATGCCTGCCAATAGCAAAGATAACGACTGACGACTTATGCGATAAGTCAATTCACTTATCAGGCTGGTTTGGTTGTCAATTTTGCTTTGTTGTTCTTTAATTTCCTCTCCCTGCAAAAGAAGAGTCCGAGCAGTTTCGGGCGTTACTGTAATAGTATTCAGAGTAGTAAGGCGTTTAAAAGGCCTATGTGTGTAAATAGCAGCAGCCAGTTGGATAGCCCTGTCTCCGCCAGTTGGATAAAGAAAGGTATGCGTAATTTTTCCATTTAATACATTTTCGAGACCCCCATTTTTTACACTTAAACCATCGATACCAAAAATAAATGGCTTTTGTCCGGCTTTTAATGACGCTTTCCATGCTCCTAATGCCATAGGATCATTATGAGCAAAAATCAAATCAGGATGTTGGTTTTGTAATGCTTTTTCGGATTCCTTCTGGGCTATATCTGGTAGCCACTTCCCTTCTCTTGACTCAACAATGGTAATTTTACTCCCCTGCAAAGCTGTTCTGAATCCGGCACTCCTTTCTATGGCTGGTGTAGAGCCTTTCAATCCTGTAATTTCAAGAACAGCTCCTTTGTTTTTTAGCAAAGAGATGGCAGCCTTTCCTACTTCTTTCCCAATTTCAAAGTTATCAGCTCCTATAAATGCAGTAAAAAGTTCAGAATTGATTTTTCGGTCAATAATAACAACAGGAATCCCTTTTTTATATACTTCTTCGACGATAGGTGTAAGAGGAGTAGCTTCATTAGGAGAGACTATCAGAATGTCAATTTTGTTTTTCATCAAATCTTGAATATCCTGAATTTGCTTCCGATTGTCATTTTTGGCATTTTTAATAATGAGTTCAGGATTCAGATTTCTGTAAAAACCTACTTCCCTACGCATCTCTTCATTCATTGTTTTACGCCAGTCATCATCTGTAGTGCATTGTGAGAATCCAATAATCCACTTTCGTTTTTCAGGGATGTTTTCTGAGCATCCCTGAAAAAATAATAAAATGAACCAGTAGTAGGCGAAAGTATATACCTTATGACGCATGTAAACTTCTTTTTTTCAATTTAATATTTTCTGTATTAGCTCTTTATGCCTGCATGAAAAATTAAGTAAGAATAATGGGTCAAAAAAATCGGAATTTTAAACAAAACCAGTTTTAAAGTGACTAATCCCATTTTTTCACCTGTAAATGACACAAAAATCTCCCTCATCCTCAAATTACTAAATTATGTTTGTATCGAAAAATTACAAAAAAAAATACAAATAATTCATTTTCAAAGTTCTTTAGTTTGAGGGGGAAAAACAGGGAGACGGAGTCAGTTTTCAGAATTTTACAGGGTTTGAAAGCTGACTCTTCAACCCTTCATGTAAGCAAGTGAGTTACTGATCTGTTTTTGTCTTGTACAGAGAGTGCAAGACGAAAATTGAATTATTCTAATAATCGAAAATGTAAGTTTTTAGAATAAAATGTACAGACAGTAATCTTAATGAAATGCTATTTTAAAAACAATACTTGTCATACTAACAAGTGAAGCATGATTATAAAAAAAGCCTAAATGAGTCAAAATGACACATTTTTTCTATAAAAAGTACAACTCATTGATAATGTTATGCTTACCTACTATTATTGAGACTTAATTGAATATTTTTCCGTTAAAAGTTTGCATTTTAATAATATTGAGTGTATTCTTGCAATAGAAAAATACTCTTTTTTAATAGAAAAATACTAAAATGGAGTATATAATAGTCATCATTTGAGTTTTTAAGTATTTATAAACAAATGTGATTATACAGCCTCACTCAGGAATTTCAGTATGAAAGAGTACGGTCATACTGTTTTTATCTTCTATCTACTATTTTTTATCATTATCTTTTAAACTTTTATTTATCAAACATGGAAAATTCTACGAGAAACCGGATGATAAAATCCAACAAAGGAAATTTTCTTATCCGTATGATGATTGTTTTCGTGGCAGGTTTTTGTTTACTGGTAAGTGGACAGGTATATGCCCAAAAAACAATTACTGGTAAAGTGACTGACAAAGCTGACGGTAGTGGTTTACCAGGTGTAAACATTGCTGTAAAAGGAACCACTAATGGAACTTCAACAGGTACAGATGGTAGCTATACCTTAAGTAATGTACCAGATAACGCAACACTGGTATTTAGCTTTGTAGGCTATGTAAGTCAGGAAGTAAATGTAGGAAACCAGTCAGTTATTGACCTGATATTATCTTCAGATGTTCAAGCATTAGAGGAAATTGTTGTTATAGGTTATGGTACACAACAGAAAAAAGATGTAACAGGTGGAGTTGTAGCAATAACTCCCAAAGACTTTAATCAAGGGGTAATTGCATCCCCAGAGCAATTATTACAAGGTAGGGCTGCTGGAATACAAATTACACCTGCTAGTGGAGAGCCAGGGGCTGGGGTAAATCTGAGAATTCGTGGTACTACTTCAGTAAGAGCAGGTAACAATCCATTATATGTAATAGATGGTTTCCCTGTAAGCGGGGATGATGTTAGTGATGGTGGGGCAGATTTAGGAGCTGGAACATCATCTGCTAAAAATCCTTTGAATTTTATTAATCCCATTGATATTGAGAGTATTACAGTTTTAAAAGATGCTTCATCAGCTGCAATTTATGGAGCAAGAGCGGCTAATGGTGTGGTAATTATTACGACAAAAAGGGGACAATATGGTAAATCAAGTTTGAACTTTTCAGCAAATACAAGTATTGGAAGTACTTTAAAAAGATATGATTTGGTATCGGCAAGTGATTTTCCAGCAGCTCTGACAAAATCTGGTAATACTGTTAATAATATTAATGTGAGGAATGGTAGCACTGATTGGCAAGATCAGATTTTTAGAACTGCTGTATCCCAAAACTATGCTCTTAGTTACGGTGGAGGTAATAATAAAACTATCTACTATATGTCATTAGGTTACTCCGATCAGCAAGGAGTAGTTAAAAACTCAGGATTTAATCGAGTTACTGCTAGATTTAATGCGTCACATCAAATGTTGGATGATAAGCTGAAACTGGAGTTACATCTTACTACGGCAGGCATCAAAGATAGTTATCCAGCCATAAGCAACAATGCCGGATATCAAGGTAGTTTAATAGGGGCAGCTTTACAAGCAAATCCTACATATCCTATCTATGATGATAAAGGGAGGTACTTTACACCTGGAGGATATGATGCTAAGAATCACCCTCAAAGTGACTTTAGAAATCCTGTAGCCATGTTAAATATGATGCATGATAACAGTACGACAAATAGAACATTAGGTACTATATCTGCCTCTTATGAAATTATAGATGGCTTAAATTATAAACTTAATTTCGGTATTGATAATACATCTTCTCAAAGAACTCAGAAAATAGACCCTTTTCTGACTGGCTTCAATTCTGCGGTCTCTAACAATATTAATGTGTTTACAGGTATTAATAATATTTTGAGCAGAGCCACCAAATCTACACTAGTTGAACACACTTTAAACTACAATAAAAAACTAGGTATCGGTAAATTAGATGCAGTAGCAGGATTTTCTTATCAAGAGTTTAAAAATGATAACTATTTTATACAATCTGGATATTTTCAGGATACTACTGGAAGAGTAGATAATATTGGTTATGTTAATAACAAAGATTATAAAGCTTTCTTTGGTGGATCAGGCACTACACAATCTGTGTTGAAATCATTGTTTGGTAGAATTAATTATAATATTGGTGACAAATATTTGTTTACTGCTACAGTTAGACGTGATGGCTCATCGAAGTTTGGACCCAACAATAAATACGGTGTATTTCCTTCTTTTGCTGCTGCTTGGGTTCTTTCTAATGAAAGTTTTATACCTCAAGGAGTTTTTAGCAATTTGAAAATTAGAGCTAGTTATGGTATTACAGGAAATCAAGAATTCCCTCCATATTTAACTCAAGCTACTCTTATTCCAGATCCTAATAATAATACGGCTAATCGAGATAATGCAACAAATCTTAACCTAAAGTGGGAAGAAACTAAGCAATATGGAATAGGTGTAGATTTTGGTATACTAAATGACCGATTAACTGGTACTATAGATTATTTTTATAAAGGAACTTCTAATGTTCTTTTCAGAGCCCCTAATCCTGATCCGGTTTCTCCATCTCCCTTTAAATGGGTAAATCTTGATGCTTTAATCGTTAATAAAGGATTAGAATTTGCATTAAATTATGCTGCTGTTAAAAGTGATAACTTTAAATGGGATATTGCTTATAACATGACATTTTTGAAAAATGTAGTACAGAGATTCAATGGTGCTGGACCATTTATTCCGACTGGGGCAATTGATGGGCAAGGGTTGACAGGAGCATATGCACAAAGAATTCAACAAGGTTATTCATTGTATTCTTTTTTCGTTCCAAAATTTAGTGGTTTTGATGAAAATGGCTTTGCTATTTATCCTGATGGTGATAAACCTGTTTATCAAGGCAATCCTATCCCAAAATTTAATTTTGGATTAGCAAATAATTTAAGTTATAAAAAATGGAGTCTGAGTATATTTATAAATGGAGCACAGGGCTATTATTTATATAACAATACTGCTAATGCTTTATTCTATAAAGCTGCTTTAAACTTAGCACATAATGTGACTAAGGAAGTAGCAAATAGTAATGAATATAGATTTAATGCTGGATCTGTATCATCTCGCTTCTTGGAAAAAGGCAATTTCGTCAGATTATCCAACGTAAATCTTGGATATACATTTAAATTTACAGAAGAAAGTAAAGTCAAATCCTTAAGGCTTTCCTTAACAGGTCAAAACTTATTACTTATCACAAAATACACTGGCGTAGATCCTGAAGTGAATACAAATAAATCTATTGCAGATATCCCCTCACTAGGCATTGATTATACTTCATATCCAAGTGCAAGAATTGTGACATTTGGATTAACTGCTGGATTTTAAAGTTTTATTACATTTTTATATAGTATAAAAATCAAAACATGAAAAATATGAAAATTTCTAAATTTTGGAAGATGATGCTGACTACTAATCTAATTGCTTCAGCATTTCTTTACTCTTGTACAGATTTGGAAGATAAGGTAACAGGCAGACCAGTAGACGCAAGTTCTGGAAGTTCATGTGTTACTGCTAAAGGTAAGCCTAGTGAATCCTTGGGAAGTGCTTATGCAAGGCTTAATGATTTGTCAGATCAGGCTAATGTTTATGCTTTATTAGAGCACCCATCAGATGAAATGATGGGACCTACTCGTGGGACTGACTGGGATGATTTTGGTACTTGGCGTAAACTCCACCAACATACATGGGATGCAACACACAATCAAATTATTTCATCATGGGATAATTTGAATAATGCTGTTTTTAGATCACAACTTACTATATATTCATCTGATCCTAATTCACAAAAGCAAATAATAGCAGAAGCATCTTTCTTAAAAGCCTTTTATAGTTTTTATATAGTAGATTTATTTGGTAAGCTACCTTCTACTAACTTAGCAAATACTTGTGCTGGTGCTACTCTCTTACCAAGGGCACAAGCAGTAGATACTCTTATAAAAGATTTAAACTATTCTGTAACTAATTTGGCTTTAGGGTCTCCCAATAAAGCTAATAAATCTGCTGCTCAGTTTTTATTGGCTAAGGTTTATCTAAATAAAGCTGTTTATACATCAGATCCTGAGAATCCTGCTGGTCCGTATAGTTTCGCAAAAGCTGATATGGATAAAGTGATAGAACTATGTAATGCAATTATTTCTTCTGGAAGTTATGAACTTACAAAAACTGGTAAATATTTTGATAATTTTCATTGGGAGAATGGACAAAGATCAAAAGAATTGATATTTACAATAGAAAATAATGAGGGTAGTCCAATAGCAAATGTAAGAAATAGATACTATATGGGCTTACATTACAATCAAACACCAAGTGGCTGGAATGGTTTTACTACTTTGGCTGATTTTTACAACAGTTTTGAAAAAGCTGACCAACGCTTAGGAGGTGCTTATCCAGGAGTAACTGATAAAATAGGTCTTCAGGTAGGCTTTCTTGTTGGGCAGCAATATGATGCAAAAGGAAATAAGCTTAAAACAAGAGGTGGAGAAGATCTAATATTTACACCAGACATTAATATTGCAGCAGCTGGCGAAGAAAAAGGGATAAGAGTGATGAAATATTTTCCTAATCCTGATAACTTAGATAATTCGGGTGCAGATTATGTGTTATTTAGATATTCTGATGTACTTTTGATGAAGGCTGAAGCAATACTTAGAGGTGGCTCGGATTCTCAAGGACAAACAGCTTTAACTATAATTAACGGATTAAGAGCTACTCGTGGAGCTTCTGCCTTGGGAAGTGTCACATTGGCAAATGTATTGGCTGAAAGAGGAAGAGAATTGTACTATGAAGGATGGAGAAGACAGGATCAGATTAGATTTGAGTCATTTTTAAAGGCTGTTGATCAGAGACCCAATCAGTCAGACAAACATGTTGTTGTTTTTCCAATACCACAAAAATCAATAGATCTGAATCCTAAATGGGAGCAAAATAAAGGATATTGATTTCATAAGTTATATATTAATTATCTTGCAAAACAGCAACCCGTAAATGGTTGCTGTTTTGTTTCTGTAAATATTGATTCTTGTCAATGAAACTATCCTATTTTTGTTGTCTGTTATTATTACTTTTTTCTTGTCAGGAAAGTGAAAATCCTCATTTACTTTTTACATCACTTTCATCTTCTGAAACCGGAATTCAATTTGCCAATATCCTCACAGAAACAGAGCAGGAAAATATTCTCAATTATGAGTATTTCTATAATGGCGGAGGGGTAGGAGTAGGAGATTTTAATAATGATGGATTACAGGACTTATTTTTTACAGCCAATCAAACAGCCAATCAACTTTATGTAAACAAAGGCAGTCTGAAATTTGAAGATATTTCTCAGAAAGCAGGTATTGAAGGTCGAAAAAATGCATGGAAAACAGGTGTGAGTCTGGTGGACATCAACGCTGATGGCTGGCTGGATATTTATGTTTGTTATTCAGGAAATAAATCAATCGAACTTCGTAAAAACCAACTTTTTATCAATAACCACAACCTCACATTTTCTGAAAAAGCAGAAGAATATGGGTTGGCAGATGCAGGATATTCCACACAGGCAGTTTTTTTTGATTATGATAACGATGGCGATCTGGATTGCTTTGTGCTTAATCATAATTTAAGAGATTATGAACGCAATCCCAGTGCAGAAGTAATGCGAAATAAAAGAGATGAATTTGCCGGAGACAAACTTTTCAGGAATGATGATTTGAAGTTTACAGAAGTAAGTCAACAGGTGGGCATAAAGAGTAATCCGTTGGGTTTTGGATTAGGTGTGGTAGCAGCAGATATTAACCAGGATAACAAACCGGATTTATACGTTGGAAATGACTATGTGGAAGATGATTATTTATATGTCAATCATGGAAATGGGTTACTGAAAGATGTATTGAGAGAGAAGCTTAATCATACTTCACGATTTACAATGGGTGTAGAAATAGCTGACATCAACAATGACACCCTGCCCGACATCTTCACACTGGATATGTTGCCTGAAGATAATTATCGTCAGAAATTATTGACTTTCCCGGATAACTGGAATAACTATCAGTCAATGCTTGACAATGGTTTTTGGCATCAGAATATGCGAAATATGCTGCATCTCAACAACGGAAATGGCAGTTTTAGTGAAATTGGGCAACTGGCAGGAGTTTCTAATACTGACTGGAGCTGGGCTGCTCTCTTTGCTGATTTTGATAACGACGGTCTCAAAGATTTATTTGTGAGCAATGGCGAGCTTAAAGATTTAACAAATTCTGATTTTATTAAGTATGCTGCTGATGAAGAAATGAAAAAGTCTTCGGGTATGCCTTCGGAAAGTCTGATAAATCAGATAAAACACATGTCTTCTTCTGCTACCCGAAACTATATTTTCAGAAACATAGATGGTATTCATTTTGAAAATAAGCAAAAGGAATGGGGTTTTAATAAGCCGGGTGTTGCCAATGGAGCTGTTTATGCTGATTTGGATAATGACGGAGACCTGGAAATTATTACCAATAATCTAAACGAAGAAGCAAAAATTTATAAAAACAACAGCACAGAGCAGAAATCAGGAGAAAAGCTGGAACAAAAGAATAATTTTTACCTTAAAATTAAGCTAAAAGGAAGCAGTAAAAATCCTTTTGGCATTGGAGCAAAGGTGTTGGTATATAGTGGGAACAAGACTCAATATCAGGAGTTTATGCCGGTTCGGGGCTTTCAGTCTTCTATCTGTGATAACCTTCATTTTGGGCTTGGTAACGAAGCTAAGTCTGTAAAAGTGAAAGTGATTTGGCAGGATGGAAAACAGCAGATTTTAGAAAATGTAAAACCCGGTCAAACGCTGGAAATCAACTATCAGAATGCAGTGACCATCCAAAAAAATAGCCAAAAAGCAATTTTGCTTTTTGAAGAATCAGCACGTCTGAAAACTGATACGTTGATGAAATCTTATCAAAGTGATTTTGACAAGCAAATTTTATTACCTTATCAATATTCCCGTACAGGAAGCAAGATAGCCAGTGGAGATGTAAATAATGACGGACTGGAAGATTTTTATGGAAGAGTGGGGCAAACCGGACAATTATGGCTTCAACAGAGAGAGGGAAGTTTCAAAAATATGACTTCTTTTTCAGCTGAAGATAAAAATATAAAAGATGCTGTATTTTTTGATGCCGATAATGACAAAGACCTCGACTTATATGTGGTAATAGGGAATTATGGCTCTCCAAAAAATGCAGAAAATCAGCAGGATAAACTTTATTTGAATGACGGGAAAGGTAACTTTAAGCTTAGAAATGATGCTATTCCTCAAGAATTTGTAAATAACTCATGTGTAAAAGTATTTGATATAGATAATGATGGTGACAAAGATTTATTTGCAGGTGGGGGTGTAAAGCCATTTAATTTTCCGTTGGAAGAGAAAAGTTATGTGTTAGTAAACGATGGAAAAGGCAAGTTTTCTTTATCGCAGGAATTTAGCCTGGGCTTGGTTACAGATATAGCCATAGATGATATAGATAAAAATGGTTTCCCGGATGTGCTGGCAGTTGGGGAATGGATGGCTCCTCAGGTACTATTGAATAAAAACGGGAAACTGCAGGAACCTCATACAATTCAGTTAAATGAGCCAATTAATCTGAATGGATGGTGGAATCGGATAGCTGCCAGTGATTTGGATAATGACGGTGATTTGGATTTTGTAGTTGGGAACTTGGGTTTAAACTGTCAGATGAAACCTTCTGAAAAAGAGCCTGTTACTTTGCTTTATGATGATTTTGATAATAATGGTAGTATTGACCCTTTGCTTTGTTATTACATTCAGGGAGTTTCTTATCCGGCTGCCGGACGAGACGAAACACTTGAACAGGTAGTAACTTTGCGAAAGAAATTTATCAGTTATGAATCTTTCAGCAAGGCTACGATTGAAGATTTTTTTCCTGAAAATCAGCTTAAAAATGCCAAACGGTTGAGAATGGATTTTACAGAAACAATCATTCTCGAAAATACCGGAAAAGATTTTAAAGTACACAGGTTGCCAGTTCAGGCACAATATGCTCCGGTGTATGCCATTTCTGTTCAGGATTTTGACGGCAATGGTACAAAAGATATCCTACTGGCAGGCAATAACGCCGAATTTAGGCTCAGAATCGGGAAAATGGATGCAAATAATGGCATATTGCTATCAGGCAAAGGTAATTTTCATTTTGATTATGTGCCACAAACCATTTCAGGATTTAACCTGAGAGGTGATGTAAAAGATGTATGTTTTATAAATGATAACTTGCTTTTTTTTATGAACGATAACTCTGTTAAGATTTACAACAGGAAAATAGCAGGTAAATAAGCAGATTCTAATAATTCCTAATAATCATGAAATTTAATTTCAGAGGCATAGTCCTGTTTTTAACTCTTGCAGTTTGTGCTTGTCAGCCACAAACCGACAAACCCAAGAGTGATACACTTTTTGAAACCCAGACGCCTGAAAAAACCCATATTGATTTTGTTAACAGTGTAAATGATACCAAAGACTTTAATATTTTCAATTACCGTAACTTTTATAATGGGGGTGGGGTGGCTATCGGAGACGTAAACAATGATTCATTACCCGATTTGTTTCTGACTTCAAACTTTGGAGAAAATAAATTATATCTCAATAAAGGAAATTTTGAGTTTGAAGACATTACCCGAAAGGCTGGCATAACTGTTAAAAAATTCTGGAGTACAGGTGTAACGTTTGCTGATGTAAATGGCGATGGTTTTCTGGATATTTATGTATGTAATTCGGGTAGTCGTGATGAAAGAGGCAATCAGTTGTATGTCAGCAATGGGCTCAAAAACGGAATACCAACTTTTACAGACAAAGCCCAGGAAGCCGGACTGGTAGATGGTGGCTTTGGTACACATGCAGCTTTTTTTGATTATGATCGTGACGGTGATCTGGATATGTATCTCCTTAACAACAGTTTTACTCCAATGGACAGACTGGAGACACAGAATATCAGGAACATACGGGACAAGAAAGGAGGAGACAAACTATTTAGAAATGATAGCCCCCTAACCCCCGAAGGGGGAACAAAAAATTCTGGTAAAGGGAATGTTTCAAATGGTGATAAACAACAAACTCCCGGAGGGCTTCACTTTACTGATGTTTCGGAAGAAGCAGGTATTTATGGAAGTTTGATTGGATTTGGGCTCGGTATTACAATTGGAGATGTCAACAACGACGGCTGGCTGGATATTTATATTTCCAATGACTTTTATGAAAGAGATTATTTATACATCAATCAGAAGAATGGTACTTTCAAAGAATCTCTGACCAGTGCTATGCGTCATATCAGTTTGTCTTCAATGGGAGCAGACGTGGCTGATATCAATAATGACGGCAATCTGGATATTTTCGTAACAGATATGTTGCCCTGGGATGATGTACGCCTCAAAACGACGACTACTTTTGAAGATTATGACCGCCAGCAATTGCTTGTTTCCAGAGATTTTCATTACCAATTTACCCAGAATATGCTACATCTTAATAATGGCAATGGCACTTTTTCTGAAATTGCCAGATTAGCCGGTGTGCATGCTACCGACTGGAGTTGGGGGGCTTTGTTGTTTGACATGGATAATGATGGCTTGAAAGATATTTTTGTGGCAAATGGCATTTACAAAGACCTGACCGACCAGGATTTTGTGAATTTTTTGGCAAATGAAGAAAATATTCGTCGTACGATAGAGTCTGGATATTCTGATAATCAGGCTCTTATTGCCAAAATTAATTCCAAGCCTATTTCTAATTATGCCTTTAAAAATAATGGCAACCTGCATTTTGACAACAAAGCCAAAGACTGGGGTTTGGGTGAATTAAGCTACTCTAATGGTTCGGCGTATGGCGATTTGGATAATGATGGCGACCTTGATCTGATTGTCAATAATGTAAACCAGCCTTTGGGAGTTTTTAAAAACCTTGCCAGTGAAAAACTGAAAACCCATTATCTGCGAATAAAACTCAACGGTACAGAAAAAAACCGAAATGCTATTGGTACCAAAGTATATGTATATCAGCAGGGAAAAATGCAGTTTTTGCAACAGATGCCTAACCGGGGTTTTATGTCGTCGGTAGATTTAACGATGGTATTTGGTTTGGGAAACAATGCTGTTGTTGACTCTTTGAAAGTAATCTGGCATGATGATAAAGTTCAGCTTCTGAAAAACATCAAGGCTGACCAAACTTTGACTTTAGACTGGAAAAACGGACAGGCAGCAGCGAGCAAGGAGCAGAAAAGAAATCCCTCGTTTGGTAACTGGGAAGTTGTAAACGGGCTCGATTATACCCATAAAGAAAGTGTTTTTGTGGATTATAACCGGGATGTGTTGCTTAAAAGAATGTACTCTACTGAAGGTCCGGCTCTGGCAACCGGTGATGTAAACGGTGACGGACTGGAAGATGTTTTTCTGGGAGGAGCAGCCGGACAAGCCAAAAAGCTTTTTATTCAGCAGCAGAACGGCTCTTTTGCTGATAAATCTCCTGCCATTTTTACAGTAGATTCAACTTTTGAAGATACAGATGCTGTATTTTTTGATGCTGACAATGACAAAGACCTTGACTTGTATGTAGTTACCGGAAGTAACGAGTTTTTGGAGGGTGATCTCAGGCTGGTAGACCGGTTTTACCTGAATGATGGTAAGGGAAATTTTACCCGAAATGACAAATTACCCAACCTGATGGAAAATGGCTCTTGTGTGGCTGCCACTGATTTTGACGGAGATGGTGATATTGACCTTTTTGTCGGAAGTCGTATGATTTCAGGTAAGTATGGCTACGACCCGCCGAGTTTTCTGCTGGTAAATGAGGGAGGTAATTTTAAAAACTACACCAAACGCTTTTTGCAGAAAAATGAAATAGGTATGATAACCGATGCTGTCTGGCAGGATTTGGATGGCGATAGTTTTCCGGAATTGCTGGTGGTTGGTGACTGGATGCAGGTTACTGTTTTTAAAAACGAAAAAGGAAGGAAACTAACAGGTTTGGGTATGGGAGCAGGGGACAATGGACGGATTCAGTTTACGCCAAACGCCTCAGCCCCAGGCTCCCTGCTCTCAGGATGGTGGAATTGTATTAAGCCTGCCGATATTGACGGAGATGGTGATATGGATTTTATTTTGGGTAACTGGGGTACAAACACCCGAATTCCGGCAGATACAGCTCATCCGGCTTTGTTGTATGTGAGTGATTTTGACCAGAATGGCACAACTGAGCAACTGATAGATTGTATTTCGGAAGATGGTAACTATTACCCGATGGTGCTGAAAGGTGATTTGCAGAAAGATATGCCTGAAATTAAGAAAAAGTTTGTGAAGTTTTCGGAATATGCAGGCAAACCCATGAATGAAATTTTTGCTGAAAAGCAATTGAAAGAAGCCATTGTCAAAAAGGTCGGAAATCTTAATACTTGTCTGTTACTCAATGATGGTAATTTTAAATTTACTTTAAAAGTATTGCCTATCGAAGCCCAGTTTTCTCCAGTTTTTGGTATTGAAATAGCAGATATAAACAAGGATGGTATTACAGATGTGATTCTGACAGGTAATTTCTTGGATGTAGTGCCGGAAATGGGACGCTATGATGCCAATTTTGGCTTGATATTAAAGGGACTTGGCAAAGGCGAATTTGCTCCGGTAAGTTCTAAAGATTCTGGTTTTCTGGTAAACGGGCAGGTACGGAAAATGCAGTTTATCAAAAATGCCAATGGCAAGAAAATACTCATTCTTGCTAAAAATAACGACAAAGCCCAGCTCTGGCGGTTTGAGAAGTAATAAGAATGGAAATATATGAATTTTTAAATTCCGGGAAGCATCCTTATTATAAGTTAGATATGAAGGAGGAAGAATTGAATAAAAGCAGAAACAAGCTATCAAAATATGTTATAGATGACTGGGTTACTTTTTATTTTGATAAAAAGGGGAATGAGCTGACTTTTATTAAAGAGAAGCTTCATGTGATTACGCTGAGAATGGGGATGTATCCTTTTACGATTAAAAAAGAGAAAATTCCCTATTATAATGCTTTCTCTGAAGTTTTGAGATTGCTGAATAAGCATCAACTCAAGTGGTCATTTTTTAATAAATATTGTTTTGAGAAACAGCTTTGTATTGAAATGGATAGTGGTGTGAGATTGTTCTTTTCCTTTTCTGAAACAGGTGATTACCTCTCTACAATCCACCATGCAGGGGAACTATAAATTAGAATAATGGAAAACTTAATTGCCGAAACTTTAATTCAATTTATTGATAAAAAATTTAAAGATATTAAACTATCAAAGTACTTCTGTGAAATCACAGAGAATAGAAAACTGTTACAGAATTTGGATAACGACAGGTATTATATTAAATGTGAGAATTATGGCTTGGAATTTCTCTTTTCAAAAAGCAAAGTACTAAACAGCATTTATTTAAAATCTCATAATTATTGTAAAATATGGGAAGAAAATGATGAAATTAAACAATTTACAGGGATTTTGCCTAGGAATCTAAAATTTGAAATGCCACCTGAGATAGTACATCAAACACTTGGAAATCCTGATATTTCAGGTGGAGGAGGTTTTTTTGTAGGCAGAATACCTGTTTGGAATAAATATTTATTTGAGAATTATTCGCTCCATATACAGTATACAGAAGATTTAAGTAGTATAGAATTAATTACCATTATGTCTTTGTCTTTAGAATATAAATAATGAAAAATGAAATAATAGGAGACCCCTCCATTTTTGCTATTGAGTATTTAGTTACAAAAAAGAGCTTCAGCTTTCCCTCGTTTGCAATGAGGGAATAACGGTTTAGCGTTTATAACGCATTTTTAAAGATAGTTCAAAATCTATAATTCATTATGAAGAAAATACAATTACTGTTTTTTGTTGCTTTACTGTTATCAGCCTGTCAGAAACAAGGGAAAGATGCTGAAAAACAGTTGTTTGCCAAATTAGATTCCACGCAGACGGGCATAGGTTTTATAAACCGATTGGCAGAAGATGACAAACTTAGCATACTCGATTATTTATATTATTACAATGGTGGTGGCGTAGCAGCCGGAGATATTAACAACGATGGACTGACCGACCTGTTTTTTGTTTCAAACCGGGGCAAAAACAAACTCTATCTCAACAAAGGCAATCTCAAATTTGAAGACATCTCCGAAAAAGCAGGCATTGGCGGGTTTGCCGACTGGAAAACCGGTGTAACAATGGCAGATGTAAACGGCGATGGCTTACTTGATATTTATGTGTGTGCTGTAAGCAATTACAAAGGTCTGGAGGGTTCTAACGAACTCTATCTCAACAACGGTGACATGACTTTTACAGAAAGTGCTGTAAAGTACGGACTTGATTTTGCCGGATTTGCCACACAGGCAGCTTTTTTTGACTACGACAAAGACGGAGATTTGGATATGTATTTGCTTACACATGCCGTACATACCGCCCGAAGCTACGAAAAGGTGTCAGCCCGTGATTTTAAAAGCAATGAAGCCGGTGATTATCTCTTCCGGAATGACAGCCCAGCCCCTAAATCTCCGAAGGGGACTTCAGAAAAATTACAGGAAAAAGAATCTGCTAATACTCAACACCAAACTCCCCCTTCGGGGGCTGGGGGGCTTTTTACAGATATTTCTAAAGAAGCTGGTATTTATCAGGCAGCTATGGGCTATGGATTGGGAGTTTGTGTGGCTGATTTGAACAATGATGGCTGGGATGATATTTATGTAGGCAATGATTTTCATGAAGATGATTATTACTATGTTAATAACCATGATGGTACTTTTACAGAAAGTGTCAAAAAAGCCTTTCCGCATTTGAGTCGTTTTTCGATGGGTTGTGATATTGCCGACATCAATAACGACGGCTTGCCTGAAGTAATGACAACCGACATGTATCCTGAAGATGAAACCACCGAAAAATCTTCTAAAAACGACGATCCACTCGATATTTACCAGTACAAATCGGAGTTTGGCTATCACCAGCAATACAGCAAAAATAGCCTGCAACTTAACTATTCCGGTAAAAAATTTGTCGAGATAGCCTCGATGGCAGGGGTAGCAGCTACCGACTGGAGTTGGAGCAATCTGATGGCAGACTTTGATAATGATGGTATCAAAGACATTTTTGTGGCTAATGGCATTGTCAAGCGTCCGTTGGATTTAGATTATCTGCGGTTTATTTATACTGATTCAGTTAAATATCCGATGATAAATGGTTCTACCCAATACGATAAAAAAGCCATTGCTTTGATGCCCACAGGGAAAGTGCATAATTATATTTTTAAAGGAAGTGACAGTCTGCATTTTGCTGATAAATCTGTGGATTGGGGCTTTGAAGAGCCTGATATTTCAAACGGAGCTACCTATGCAGACCTTGACAATGACGGAGACTTGGAAATTATTACCAATAATATCAATGAACCTGCCGGAATTTATCTGAATAAAAGCCGAGAGCCAGATACTGAGAGCAAGGAGCAGGGAGCAGGGAGCAAAATACAACCTTCGTATTTGAAAATTAAATTTCAGGGAGAAAAACCTAATATTTTTGGTTTTGGGACAAAAGTGTTGCTAAAAACCAAAGGTAAGACCCAATATCAGCAACTCAGTCCTACGAGAGGATTTATGTCGTCTACTGAGCCTGCTTTGCTTTTTGGATTGGCAGATTCAGAAGTAATAGATACGCTGGCAGTTGTTTGGGAAAACCGGAAAATGGAACTCAAAACCAATGTAAAAGCCAATCAATTGCTTACTTTAAAACAGGCTGATGCTCAGTTAGATGAAAGTCGGTTTTATGAAATGTTTTTCCCGAAAACTGTCCCACTTTTTGAGGATATTTCTGAACAGTTTGCCAAAATTTTACCTTATAAACATCAGGAAAATATCTATTATGATTTTAATAGGGAGAGCCTAATGCCTTTCAAAATCTCTACCGAAGGTCCTAAAATTGCCGTTGGAGATGTAAACGGAGATGGTTTGGATGATTTGTATTTGTGTGGGGCAAAATGGCAGGCAGGCAGCTTGCTGGTGCAGCAGGCAGATGGCAGATTTACGACTACCAATCAGGCTTTGTTCAGAGCAGATTCTACTTACGAAGATGTTGATGCTGTATTTTTTGATGCTGATAACGACAAAGACCTTGATTTATATGTAGTTACAGGTGGTAATGAATTTTATGGCAAAAGTGAACAGCTTTTTGACCGGCTTTATCTCAACGATGGCAAAGGCAATTTTACAAAAGGGAAAGACAACCTGCCTGCCATGTATGACAATAAATCTTGTGTAAAACCTTTTGATTTTGATAAAGATGGCGACCTGGATTTGTTTGTGGGTGGTAGGGTAGTAGGCTATGCGTATGGAAAAACTCCCAATTCTTACTTGCTGGTAAATGATGGAAAAGGCAAGTTTTCTGACGAAACTGACAAACTAGCTCCTAATCTTCGTAAAGCTGGACTGGTAACCGATGCCATCTGGTCAGATTATGACAACGATAAAGACATGGATTTGCTGGCGGTTGGCGACTGGATGAGTCCTGTGATTTTTGAAAATAATGGAGGCAAATTTGAAGTTTCTGCTTCTGTAAAAAATTCATTAGGTCAGTTTAGTGGCTTCTGGCAAACCGTAGCAGCCGCAGATTTTGATAAAGATGGAGATATGGATTACCTGCTGGGAAACCTCGGCACCAACACCAAACTTCAGAAAAAGCCTAACGACGTGCTGAAAATGTACGCTGGTGATTTAGATAAAAACGATACTTTTGAGCAGATACTTTCTTGTGGTTCAGGCGAAAACTTTTATCCAATTGCCGGAAAAGATGAGTTTGGTAAACAAATGCCAGCTTATATCAATCCCAAATTTACAGATTACAAATCTTTTGCCGGAAAACGAACCGACGAAATTTTTACCAAAAAGCAACTGGATTCGGCTGTGGTATTAGAAGTAAATAAGTTTGAATCAGTTTATCTTGAAAATCTGGGAAATAAGCAATTCCGACCTCACAACCTGCCTCTTGAAGCACAAACCTCTAAAATTTATAGTTTTTATGTAGATGATATAGACAAAGATGGCAACCTGGATGTCTTATTGGGAGGGAATTTGTATGGAGTGAGTGTTTTTCAGGGACGGTATGACAGCAATTATGGTTTGTTACTCAAAGGGAATGGCAAAGGTGGTTTCAAAAGCAGTCTTCCAACAGACAACGGATTTTTACTGGAAGGGGAAGTAAGAGATATTAAAACCTTAAAAACCAAAAACGGTTTGCTCTATCTGGTAGCCCGAAACGGTACAAGTTTGCAGGTTTTTAAGACAAAGTAAGTTGATTAGGAATTTTTTAATTTAATCCTCTCTGACTAAAACCTGAGAGGATTATTTTTTTAACTTGAGAAAAAATAACCATTTATGAAATCTTATTACTTCTTCTTTTCTGTTGCGGTTCTTCTATTGTTTACTCAATGTAATTCTTCTGAAAAATCTGAGAAAAAACTTGATTCAACCCCAACGGTTATTTCAAAAGTTGATTCTATCTCTCAAAATACGATGGAATCGATAAAAGATTCAGTATTAACGAATGCTGATTTTGATGACAATTTGCCAATAAACCGATATTTAAAAATTGAACTGATTGATAAAGCAACTTATCTCTCCCAAAAATCTACTATTGTCAACTTTTTCCAGCCGGATACACTCACTTTTATCAAAAAGAATAATGTTCTCGAAATAAAATGTGAAAATAAGATAAGAAAGTATGTGGATGTAAATATCGGTGATAAAGTTAGTACAGAGATTGAAGAGTACTATTATATTGGGCGAATAGATAGCCTGAATAAGTATGTTATACGAGGGAGTTATTGGGAAAACTCAGATTATAAATTAGTAGATAAAACGACTGGCGAAGCACAGAAATTTATTGGCTACCCTTACGTTTCTCCTGATAAAAAGTATATTATCAGTATGTATCCTAATGTTCATGGATCATCATATGGAGATTTAGAGTTTTATGAAATTAGTAACAAAATGTCAAAGCTGATATTGACACAAAGGTTCTCTAAATGGCTGCCAACTTATGAGGAAAAAATGATTTTTTGGAGTGAAGATGGCTACTTATATATTCCCGTAAATCACTCTCATTCCTATCTTACTTTATCAGGTTCCGATAATTATCAATACATCAGAATAAAAATAAAGTAAAACCAACTCAAAACAAAAATCCTCCAAATATTTAAAACTTGGAGGAATAAAATTTTACTGAGTCAGGCTATACCGGAGTTGGATGCCGAAACGGGTATCACGTCGGTTATACGAGGTAGAAACCCTTGGATTGTTAATCTGTCTGTCAAAATAAGCCTGTACACTTAATTTTTGGTTTACTGTATAATTTACAGAAGGTTTAATTTGAATGTTCTGGTTACCACCAGTTGGCAAATCATACGAATCATTTACCAAAGTACCTTCATCGTTTATTTTTCTCTGAATTGTATTTTGGTCACGATAGGTAACATTCAACTGAAAAGCCACTTCATTTTTTAATACCCTTCGCTGCCCGTTAATCCGGAATGGTAATTTCAGATTGCTTTTGGTATAGCGAACATCCAGACTTAAATCCTGACTTGTTTGTTCAGTAACCTGATGATTCGACAAATTTAAACCAATATCTCTGCCCCGGTTATACATCACATTTATTGTCATTTTACTGATAGTCCGGACATTGATACCAATCAATGGAGCAAATTTTTCACTGATAACTATGTTGTTAAACACATAAACCGGCAGAAAACGTTTGCTGGTGCCTGTATCTGCCCTCACCGGCAACAAATAGTTATTACCAAGTAAACCTTCCGGCGAAACCAATCCATCTGAACCCCCAATCAATGATGAATTGTAATTTCCGACATTATAAGTAGATGAGTACCCATGTGAAATAGTAACAGAAGAAAAAACACTTTTGAAGCCGGGTAATTTAGATAATCCTGAGTAATCTACTCGCCAGTTAGGTAAAGGAATATTGAAAAATGGACTTGATTTAACTTTGGATGGGTCTTTGCCGGTATAAGCTGCAATAAACGACCCAATCAATACATCCTGAGAGTTAAGTTCATAATTTCCGGCAGATGAATTTCCGGGCTGATTCTGGGTGCTGTTAGGATTTTCTCTTGATAAGCGGTCATTAAATATCTTACGATAAGAAATAAACCTATTGAAAGTTTCAGAAGAATTGGCATCACTTTTCAGGAAAGCCGTTTTCAGCGAAATAAACGACATACTAAAAGTCCCCGTTTTGTTTGCCCCCAGACTCATCGGAGCAAATCCGGTAGTGTCTGTGTTTCTGTAAAGTTCCTGATAGTCGGCACCTCTGTCACGTTTGGCAGTAACAGTAATTTTAAAATCACGGAAGGGCTCCAGCGTGGTTTGAGCAGTAATACTTTCTGTGAAATTCTGCCGGAAGGGCATACTCAGGTACACACTTTTAGAAAAAGCTCCCTGTTCAGAAATTTGATTACGTATAGCAGGATTCTGACTGCCTAAAATAAATGGAATACCTGGCAGCATAGTTTCTTTATCAAGACCGAAGTAAGAAGCCTCTTTCATAAAACCCGGCAAGGCAGTTTGTTCTCTGAGAGCATACGTAAGTGAAATGCTTCGGGCTGTCATTAATGCTCTGAGTATGGCTTTTAAAGCTTTAAATTCCGCAGGTTTTTTGACGGTATCTTTTACAGCCGTTACTGGCAAGTTATTTTTTACAGGTGTTTTGGGTCTGTTAGGATTAGCTGGCTGAGTTTCATTAATACTTTTCAGAAATTTGACCTTGTTGTATAATTTAGTAAGGTCTAACCGGCTGTTTACTTCTCTTGAACGATTGTTTTGAATAGTATTTCCTAAGCTGTCTACCAAATTCAGTGCTCCGGCAGTCCAGTTATAGCCTGCGATATAACGTATATCGGCATTTATCCAGTCGGTCAGTGGGAATTTGTCAAGAGGTAATTTATAAGTAGCCGAAACTTCCTGAGTAAAGAGCTTCATCCTGCCCAGTCTTTTAAGATTATTCCACACCGAATCACGTTTTGCCTGGGTATCAATGGCTCCTTTGGGTTCATCTACAACAGCATTGGCACTGGCAGTATAATCTACTTTCAAACTACGTGTCAGATTCCAGTTTACGCCATATTGCCTTACGAATGTAAAATATTTTTCAAACTGAGGTAAAATGCCATCAGTGGTCAGCAACTCATTGCGAAGTTGGGTTTTTATCAATCTTCTGTCTAAATCTCCTCTAAAAGTAACAGAAGAAGGAAGCAAGGTTACATTAAAATCTTTAACAAGCCTGAACCACGGTGAACTCAGGAATTTAGCCTTTTTGAAGGGCTCAAGAGGTTTTGAATTATTAGTAAAAGTATAACCCAATCCAGCCCTGTGATTGACAAATGAATAAGTTTCGGTAGTAATGTTAGACCTGTTTACATCACTGTAAGCATAAGAAAGCGTAAAGTTCGAAATATCCCAAAGATGTGATTTGCCTTGTGGATTACTCTTCATTTTCTGGATATTAGCCAGATTAAAACTTCTTTTCACCTGATGATCAACCACTACGTTTCGGATAGTCTTTCTTTTTTCTTCACTGGCATAGCTGTCAAGGGAAGCCTGTAGTTCTATATCCTTGTCTAGCGGGTTAAAATGAGGAGTAATACGCTGGTCTTCATAACTTACAAACAAGGGCAGTTTTAAACCAGCCTTTGCCGGAAATAATTTATCCAGACTGATTTGAGCAGAAGCATCCCAGTTAAGTGTATTTTCTCTGGCTCTTTCAGAAATGCGTTGCTGAATGCCCCCAAAACCATAGCCTGTGTAACGGAATGAGCCCGTAACTGTAGCAAAATCAGCCAGCTTGGCATTCAGACGAGCCATAGCTGCTGTTCCGGAGTTACTCACGAAACCATTGGAACTCATTTCATCTACCCACACCGTCACAGACTTGGAAGACTGGTCGGTTGGGGTAAACGGATTTCGGATGCCAATCATCATCAGTTGTACAGAACTCAAATCGGGATTACCTACCACTGTCAGACGATATTTATCGTACTGCCTGCTAAAAGGTACAATCAGACTTCCATTGGCTCTGTTTCGCTGGAGCTTGGTTTCTTTAAGTTCATTATAAGGAATATCAATCAGGTTTTCAGTGAGCCAGACCAGTGCCGGATTTGCCTGTGCTTGTGCTTGGGTGCGGGTTAGAGTCAGGTCAGATAATTTTAAAGGTATTTCCAGTTCATAATAATTGTCCTGAAAATCAGTTCCCAGTCTCACGAACAGGCGGGTGTCGTTATCTCTTGTAAATGGGCTTGTGCTTTCGGCATGTACATACAGTTTAAAGTTTTCATAATTGAGCAGGTCAAGATTTACATTCTTGAAAACAGCACGAGCATCTCTGTCTTTCAGGTTTTGTACAGCAAGTTTTAGCGATTGTTCATTAAGCTGAGGACTGTTGATGGTCGTAATATCCTGGTCACGTATTGTTCCGGGTGGTATTACATAAGCACTGGTAGTACCATTTCCGGCACTGTTTTCTTCAACATTTACTGTTCCGATTGTAAACTTGGCATCATAGGGCTCTATGGCATCTCCAATTCCTTTTTCTACCAAACTCCCTGAAATATCATTGGTATATTCACGCCACTGGCTACCCACTAATTGTAGCTGAGCCATACGTAATACAGTAGCTCTTTCAAAATTAGTCAGAAACATTCGGATAAAACGAATTGACTTGAATCCCGAGATATTGTTTACTCTCTCATAGTCGCCTCTTATTGGAATACGAAACTGATACCAGCTTACCAAATCACCATTGATTGTTGTATCTACTTTATCTACAATAAAATTTTTACCAATTACCATATCCGAAGGGCGAAGGCTCACTTTGTACTGGTAATATTCATCTACATCCGAAATGGTATTGTCAGTGTTCAAATCTTCATTATCAGGTACATTGGTTGCAGCAGCCGTAAAAGTATTAGGATCTGTATTTTCAGGAGAGTTTCCTTCCAGTCCGTTATAGTTTTTGTAGCGTTCCAGAATTTTCAGGTTTCGGGTAGTTGCTTCATCACTGATATAATTCTTATAGTCATCAGCAGAAGGGTCAGCCAAGATGGCTTGTCTGGCTTCTGGAGTGAGGTTTCCCGGAAGTTTGGTTAAAAATGAAGATTGATAACTGGTATAAGCTAATTCCTGTTCATTTTTAAGTCCATCCAGTCCGATGTCCTGATTTTGTCTGGCTCCGGCTGCATTATCAAAAGCATTTAACAAAAACTGCTGGCGTGGCGTAAGTCCCCATTTAGAAGTATAAACTCTCCCAACGGTGTCTCCACTTGCTGGAAAACCATTTTCAAAACCATGCCTGCCATCTTTTACCACATCTTCGGAGATATTTCCCAGGTTAAAATAAAGGTCTCCACCCGGATTTTGGTCAGCCCGTTGTCCGGCAATAAGGTTATAATTTTTATTGGATTTCAGAAAGGGGTCCATCATCCAAAATTCGAGATACTGAATGTTAGCATTATCAAAATCTACATCATAGTTTACAGCCCGTGTGATGGCAGCAAAATTAGTTTTTGGGTTTTTTAGTTTTCCATCAGTAGTTAAATCCGGGTTATAATTATAAGGACCTCTTTCGTCAGGATAATAAGCTATATCCATGAGTGACTGTAATGGGGTTGTTGGTAATACAGCTTTCCCTCTGAAGATTTCCTGTGGTTCTACCCGTCTTACATAGTGATTATTTACATCTTCTTCTGTGATATTGTCTGGTCTCCGGGCAGTACCATTGATGCCTCCGTAAAAAATATTATCAATGTTATACCAGGCTAATTTTGCCCGTCGGTTATTGACAGATAAATCATTTTGAAGTTGCAGATTTTGTATTAACAAGGGCGTTGAACCCAGATGCCAGCGTTGCTGAGGTAAACGGGTAAGATCATAAGGTGTTTCTGCTCCTTCAAAATCGTCCAGATATGAATTGCCCCTGACATAAGGAGAAACACCAGGAATGATACGTGCCACTTCGGCGTTAAATGTAACAGTAGAAATCTCCTTGGTAGAAATAAAAGGCAGCTTATCCAGCATTCGGGTCAGAAAACGAGATTCTTTTTTCAGATTTATATCGGCTCCAATTACAGTATTATTGACGGGTTCATCTCCTATAGCCACACGGGTAAGTATAGGACGTTCCCGCAAACGCATCAGGGTTGCCCCAAGCGTAAAATCTTTACTTACCTCATAGTCTAATCTTGCTCCAAGCATACTTCTTATGGTATTTTGAAACAAATCGGGGCTTTCATAAGAAATATTTACTTGCTGGTTAGAAGCCAGAATGCTCTGATTGATGATAGTTACCTGTCCTCCTTCAATAATATAATCAATCCCTTCGCTCAATCGTCTGCCACCTACTGTTACGATGGCTGTCTGGTCTTGTACGCCCAACCCGCCTAATTGTACATTGTTGGAGGAAGTAGATTGATAACTGCCTTTCAGGTAAAATTTGTTTTTATTTGCTTGTTGTGAAGCTGAATTGCGGGTGGTAGTATATAATTCTGAATAGACGTATTTATTATACAAATCTGCCTGACTCGTAAAATACTTGCCCAGTCTTGACCCGAAAGGCTCTAATACCGGAAAAACAATTCTGCCTAATTGCGGGTCTATGGTAAGGCCTGAAACATAGTCAAAATTACCGTCGGGTAGGGGGTCATTTAACTGATTTAACTGGTCTAAGCCAAAAATCTGAACCAGAGGTACATTTTTTATAGACTCATTGCCTTCGTGCAGGCTGGGATTGTCAATACCTGTAATATCATCTCTATAAATAATCCTAAACTGAAAACCCTGCTGATTGAGTTGCTGGGTATTGAGAGAATAGATGTTTTTCATCATCAAATTCCAGGTAGGCTGATCAAGTTTGATTGATGAAGGACGAAGTAGTTTCAGATAAACCAGCTCGTCTTCTTTCAGATTTTGATAATCTTCAGTAAGTTCACCTACTTTATAAGCTTTTCCGTTAAGGGTATATTCAAAGGCTACTGCCAGTACTTCATCATTACGTAGAGCTGTGTTGAGACTTATGTAACCCAACTGTGGATTAAAAGTATATTCTGTGGATTTCAAAGCCCTTACACCTCTCAAAAGCTCAAAATCAGTTCCTTTTGCCAATGAAAATCCCAGTAAAGTATTGGAAGCATTGTCTGCACTTCGGGTAGCAGACCCATTGTTTACCAGCGTTCTGTAGAGATTATTGGTATTGTTGTCAGCAGGTCTTCGGGTCAATGCAGCTGCCGAAATGTTGGGATTGCCTTTTCTAAAAATCTTGTCAGATTCGCCCAAGTCCATAAAAGCAGCAATGTTTCGGAGCGAAGTAGTATTGTTGGTACGGTTGGTAACATATACTTCCAGACGAGTAATTACCAAGCCTGATGTAACAGTTGGCAGTTTACTGAGCCAGTTTTCATAGTTATCCCGAAAGTATTGCGACAGGAAAAAGTGCTTGTTTTCTTCATACTCTGAAGCCCTGATTTCAAAATTTCGGGTTTGCACCCCATTCTGAACAGATTGTGTATTGATACGGGAGCGTTGCTGTGATGCCAGAAGAGTAACTCCCAGTTTTCCGAATTTGAGTTTGGTCTTTACTCCAAAAAGCGTTCCCGAACCTTGAATAAGTGAAGTATTCAGATTCATGGTTACATTTCCGGCTTCTATACTTTGCAGAATATCGTGGTCAAAACCTTTAAAGTCCAGTTTGATTCCCTGCTCAAACTGAAAACTTGATTTAGTATCAAAATTGGCAGTCATTTTCAGTTTTTCGCCTACCTTACCGGTCAGGTTCATACTGATTTGCTGATCAAAATTGAAAAGCCCATTTCGTCTTTGTCTCACCGGAAATGCAGGATTGTCAACACGCTGTATTTGTCCTCCAAAGTCCAGACTTACAAAACCATTCGGGCGAAAATCAACATAGCTCCCCCCAAAAATATCAGCAAATCCTTTTCCCATATAAATTTTAGGAAAAAGCCTGTTTTCTTTTGCTTCTGTCTTGCCAGTTACATCATTTTTTCGTTTCCAGGCTTCTCTGTAGAGATTTCTATCCTGTAATGCAGAAAACTGTTGAAAAGTAAGCCTCACCGGAGGACGATAATCAACATCACCCACTTTTTCATAAATGGTTACATTACCCAATGAGTCAGCAATAATGTCTGTCTTTATATTTTTGGGATTGGGAGGTAAAAGTGGTGATGTATTACCAGGGTTAGAATATTTATCTCCATACCTGTCACGAAATTTGAAATATGGTCGGCGAGGATTGGGTGGAGTATCCCGTCTGACAGTATCTTGAGGAATTGTGTCTGATTGGGTAGAGAATAAAGAATGATGACGTGGGTCGTTTTTACCCATTGCCAAAATAACTGAGCATACGGCAACTGCCGAGACCAGATTCTGTACTCCTAAAATGTGTTTGCTGACTCTTAACAAAACTATTTCTTTTTTGAGCTGAGGATTAAAATAAACCGACAAATAAAACTATGTAACACCGGAACTTAAATTTTATTGCCGGTTGCCATTTTATGTCTATCCTGCTTTCAGGGCTGCCTTTATGAGTTGTTCGAGGGTAAGTTGATTTCCCTCTTTTTTTAATACAGTATCCAGATTCTTTTCTGCTACATTTTTCTGAAGTCCTAAGGCAATCAATGCTTGTAACGCTTCCTGGCGGATGTTATTGTTACCTCCAATGGCAAAATTTGGAATTTCTACATTGCCGGAAGCCGTTTTTCGTACTTTATCTTTCAGTTCCAGAATAACACGCTGGGCAGTTTTTAGTCCAATGCCTTTAATAGCCTGAATCGTCCGGGTATCTTCAGAAACGATAGCTTGCTCTATTTCTGATGAAGAGAGAGAAGACAACATCACAATAGCTGTATTTGGACCGATGCCGGAGACGCTGATTAAATCAGTAAAAACTTTTTTTTCATTTCCTTCATAAAAGCCATAAAGCGTATGGGCATCTTCTTTGATATGCAAATATGTTTGTAACCTGCAACGCTCTTCATTTTTTAGCTGGGAATAGGTCTGAAGTGAAATTTTGATATGATAACCTATTCCGTTTACATCAATAATTACAAAAGTAGGGTCTTTATACGCCAGTTTTCCGTCAATGTATGCAATCATTTTAGTGAATATATATTAAGGATTTTTTATCAGTTCCTGAATTTCAGGTGTTTCTAAGTTTTCAGATGTAATCATTTTAATGCCTGTATCAATTCTCTTATCAAAAGATTGCTTACGAATGATATTTACTGCGGTTTTTACTCCTAAGTATCCCATTTGAAACGGATTTTGAACAGCTAATCCATTTATTTCCCCTTTCTTAAGTCCTGTAAGCAAAGGTTCGCTGGTATCAAAACCCACAAATTTTACTTTGCCTGCTTTGCCAGTAATCTGTAACGCTCTGAGCATACCTGCGGTTGCCGACTCATTAGAACAAAAAACGGCAGATACTTCTTTTCCATATTGATTAAGCAGGTTTTGAGAGGTCTGAAGTGCTTTTTCAATGGTAGCTCCAGCATATTGATTAGAAGATAAAAGCTCTATTTTAGGAGCATATTCTTTAATCCCGTCCAAAAATCCCTGTTCACGCTGTGAAGTGCTGGCAGATCCTTCCTGATATCGCATGACAATCAATTTGCCTGTTCCACCTGTAATTTCAGCCATGCGTTTGGCACAAAGTTTACCTCCGGCATAATTGTCTGTAGCTATAAAACTTTTGTACTCCTTTGAGTTAAGGTCTGAATCAATAATAACAACCGGAATATTTTGTGAAACAGCCGTTTTGACAGGTGGTACCAGACTACGTTCGTCAAGTGGAGCCAAAACGATAGCATCTGCCTGTTGACTGATAAAATTTTGTACTACCTGAATCTGCATCTGACGGTCGTCTTCTTTTTGTGGTCCCTGCCAGATAATTTCCACACCGGTTTCTTCACCTGCTTTTTTTGCCCCTGCCTCTATACTTTTCCAGAATTGATGAGATGTTCCTTTGGGTATAACTGCGATTCGGAGCTTTTTTTCAGTTTTTTCCTGATTTTGTCCTTCTTTTTTGCCTGAATTACAAGATGTAATAATTAGAAATGTTGATAGAAAAAATACAGGAATAAGACGCAGAATTTTCATGGCGTAGAGAAAGTAAAACAGGAATAATTACAATTTTGAGAAGGTAAAAATACAAAAATCCTTTACTGTTCTAAAAAAACTTTCGTTTGTATTACAACGATATTATAGAAGAATAATTATTCAGCGTTTAGAATAGTAAGTTTTACAGTTTCTATTTTTGTGTTTTTTACTGATAATATTTGAAAACGAAAGTTGGAAATAATAATTTCAGTGCCTGCTTCCGGTATTGTATCAGAATTTGCTAGTAATAATCCTCCTAAAGTTTCATAATCTCCTTCAGGAAGATCTAATTCATACTTTTCGTTGAGGTAAGATATCTCATGTCGGGCACTCAACAAAAAAGAAAAAGCATTGAGTTGCTGCTCTGTCCAGTCTTCATTGGTATCATATTCGTCCTGTATTTCACCAAAAATCACTTCTACAATATCTTCCATTGTAATAATGCCTGCCGTACCACCAAACTCATCCAAGACCACTGCCATACTTTTGCGTTCACGGTTAAATTTTAGCCATACTTCACTAACCAGTGCCATTTCAGTGACAGTAATAACAGGAGTAAGCATTTCACTGATAGTAGCAGGTTTGCGAAATAGTTCTATGATATGGCAATAGCCTAATATCTCATCAATTGTTTCTTTATAAATCAGTATTTTTGAATGTCCGGTAGCAAGGGCTTTCTTTTTTACGGCTTCGGTCGTTTCTGATAGCATGACGGCAGCAATTTCGGTTCTCGGAGTCATGCACTCCTTCACAAGCACTTCTTTAAAAGAAAGAGCATTGTTCAAGATTTCATTATCTATATCTGAATCTTCCTGTGTTTCCTGCCAGTCATTTTTATCTGTTTCCTGCTCATATTGAAAGTAAAATCCCAAACCTGCAAAACGGAAACGATTTTTTTGTTTATCATCAGCAAATCCCAAAATTCTTCCTAAAAGTCGTATGGGTAAAAAAACAATAAGGTAGCTAATCAGATAAAACAGCCGATAAAAAATAAATAATGGAAATGCGGTGAGCAACAATGAACCTTCAGGAAAAGCAAGAAAAATGAGGCGACAAATACTTGTAAATGCTAAACTGATACCAAATAGTATAAATCCAGCAGGTAAACCATACCAGTTTTGAAAAAATCCTTGTCCAGTAAGTACATAGATTAGCATGCCAGTGCTTGTGAAACATAAAAGTGAGCTTCCAAGCAGAATACCGGATACCAGAGTCGGTTTTTGAGTAAGATCAGCTAATATTTTTCCGGCAGCATTACCTTGTCCTTTGAGGTATTCAAAATTTAACTTATCAGAATGGCTCAATGCAGCTTCTGCCCCTGTAAGGAGAATAGTCAGCAGAGAAAGAAAAACAAGCAATAGTCCTTCAATCATTTTCTACGGACAGTTTTTTTTGGAGATGAGCTTGCTTTTTGAGATGTTTTGGCAGGATTATCGAGTGTTTTTGTATCTTCTTTTTCCTCCCGTTTCTGCTTACGCAGGTTATAAATCATCAGAAAAATAAGGGAGATACTGAATATCCAATAACTATTACCTAATCCTTCGAGATAATTTTTATAACGTAGCACCTGATCTACACCTATTACAAATGTTACGATCGTCAGTGAAAAAAGAACAACATCAATTATCTTAAGCTCTTCCAGTTTTTTCATTTTAATAGAATCAATCTTCGGTTAAGATGTTATGTGCTTTTGTACAAATCCTTTATGACCACGTTTTCTTAGCTTGTCTGCCAATTCTTTTGCTGCCTCAATAGGAGCAGCCCCCGCCATTATTCTGTAAACTTTTTTGCCTTTTACCCAGCCCTGCTGAATAAATAAAACAGATTCAATATTTTCTTCTACCAAAGTACGTGAAATTTCCTCGGCGGTTTTCAAATTATCCACAGAAAAAAGCTGTACTCCATAGCCCTGAGGATTTACAGCATTGCCTTCGAGGTCGTAGGTGATAACTGTATTGGTGTTAGTGTTGGCTTTTTCAGTTATCTTTTTAACTTTTATGTTTTTACCTGGAACAATATTAACAGGTATTTTAGTCATGTTATTTTCAGAGGAATCAAGAGCTGCCAGATTTTTTTGTCGCTGTATTTCCGCTTCCAGCATAATAGATTTGTCCTCTTCCTGCATTTCTATTCCATTTCTACCTATAATATGTACTGTTGCTGTCAATACTCCTGTACGAGGCATTCCAAGCTTGGCAGCAGCAGTTTGGGTAACATACATCTCGGGATGGGCAGGGTTAAGCCCCCGGTCGTTTACACGTAATGTAACAGAATAGCCCGTCTTATTATTGGTGATATAAACAATAGTATTAAAAGGTAACTTAGGGTGTGAACAAGTAAGACTATCATTACTGAACTTCTCACCATTGGCAGTTCTTCTGCCTTCAAACATATCACCATAATAACGTACCTGAGCTGTGAATATAGTTCCTACTGTATATTTGTGATGTGAATTTGTATTGGATTGAGCTACTATATTTCCTGAGAATGCAATACAAAAATAAACTAAAAAAAAATTCTTCATAGGCTACTCCATTTAGATTATTATCAGACCCAAAGTCTTGAATTAATACAAAGATATACCTATCTGGATAGTTTTCGCAACCATACAGTATGTTTTTTTTATATTATTTTGCTTGTTAGATAAAATTTTAGAGTTTGTTTAATTAAAGCAAGAGATTGTAGAAACAAACTCAGAAGAAAAATTTAACTTGTTGCTTTGAATATAAAAGTGTTTTAACAGAGAAAAAATCAGGCTATTTTATCGCACTTTTCAAGCCATCCAACAGCAATGGCAGTACCTGTAAATGCTTCATAGGCTATGTTATTTTTTTTGAGTGCATCCTTGGTTACATCAGCCATAGTACTACGGGCAACATCTCTCGGAACGATATGAGCACAATATTTTAGCCCTTTTTCTTTCGCATTTCCTAGTTCATTCTCAAGATAGTCATTAAGTTTTCCCCATTCACCTCTATATTCACGAGTATCAATTATCAGATGCTGGCATTGAGTCAGGTCTAATAATTCCATATATTTTTCCAGAGATTCTTTTATTTTCTCTATTGTCAATTGTTCACTGGTATGCAGGTAAATATACTCACGAGCATTCGTATTGGTTAGTTCGCAAGTAACAAACGTTTCCCCTGATTCATTTTCAAGATTAAACCTGAGTTTGAAAGGAAGCTCACTCATAAGAAAAATGGTTTTTATTTGAAACTAATCGTTAATCAGATTGGTGTTGGTTTGTAACCCTGAGCACAAGTTTCTCAAAAATACACACATATAACCAAATATTCTATTCTCTGATAAAAAAAGTTATATTTTTTTATATACTTCTGTTTCTGGAAGGTTTTTACGTTTGTGCAGAGGTACTGTTTTTTGACCTTTATGCCCACAATAGGCACAATATAAGTGTTTGAGCAATTCGCCTGATGATACTTCAGTTACGGGGGTCAGTATTTGCTCTTTTACTACTTGATAGGTACGATATTCACAATCAGGGCATATTTCGGTTTCATTGGCTGACTGATATTCTTCTATCCTGATTTCTTGTGTTTGTTTATCTATCCACACATCATAGTTCACCGAAAATACATTTTCTTCCTGTTGCATTCCTTCGTCAAGATAGGCATCTTCTTCCTCTTCGTTAAGCAATATCATTTCATTGCCTGATTTGCTCGTTCTTGGCTTATAACGTAATGCCTGTAATCTTTTGGTCATCCATGAAGGATAATAAAACCTGAAAAATGTGAATAGTACATAGCTCATACCTGCTATTGTTATCAAAGCTCCTGCTGCTGAAATCCAGAGCATAAAACTTTCTGTATCTTCTACCCACGAGACTGATTTAAAAGCGAATGCCATCACCAAAAAGATACCTGCTGTCAGTAACAAAGGAGACTCCCATCGGTTTACTAAATCATACTTCTTTTTAAGATCTTTGATTAAAACAATACTAAAAAACCAAGCCGATAATATTACCAAAGCTACTCCCAAACATACAAGAGATAATATATTTAGCAGATAATGAGCAGGATGTAAAGTGGTAATGGGTTGGTTATCAGAGTTTTGTGCAAAAGTGTTAAATAAGATACCTGGCAGGAACAATAAAGCTCCTGAAGTTATTATTCGGTAAGCATATATATGGGGGTAGGGTTGTGCCATACACACTTATGGAAATACTTGCACAAGTACGGAAATTTTTAACAGAAAATAAATTTACGCTTATCTTAAATCTTAATTTCTCATGGTGGTAATGTAAAGTTACCAGCTAAGATATGAAAAAGACGCATATTCTTCAAATCAAAGTATGCGTCTTTTTGATATGTATATTCTTTTGATAATCAGACTTTTACTTTTTCGTACATTTTTGCGAGTGTACTAACAGTCTTGTCAATATCTGCTTCAGTATTGTATTTGCTGAATGAAAAACGAACATTTCCTCGGTCAGGGCTTACACCTAATGCCTGTAATACATGTGAGCCTACATCTGATCCACTGCTGCAGGCACTTCCCCCGGAAGCTGATATTTTTTCAATATCAAGGTTAAATATGAGCATATCGTTTACTTCGGCAGGAGGGAGGCTTACACTTAAGACTGTGTAAAGACTTCTGTCAAAGTTCAGACAATCGCCGTTAAACTGTACGTCTTCTATTTCGGTTTTCAGTTTTTCTATCATCCGGGTTTTCAAACCCAGTATATAGTTTTTGTCTTTTTCATAGTCCCGGTCAGCTATCTCAAGGGCTTTTGCCAGTCCTATTATGCCATATACATTTTCAGTGCCACCTCTCATGTTTCTTTCCTGAGAGCCACCATGAATAAAAGGATGTATTTTAGAACCTGCATTAATGTAGATAAATCCTACTCCTTTAGGTCCGTGAAATTTATGTGCAGCACCTGTAATAAAATCTACTTTTGTATGCAATAAGTCATGTTTATGATGTCCTACTGTTTGAACCGTGTCAGAATGGAAAAAAGCCTGATATGTTTTACAAAGCTCACCAACGTGTTGAATATCAATCATGTTCCCGACTTCGTTGTTGGCGTGCATCAACGAAACAAAAGAACGGGAATTGGTCTGCAGAAGATTTTCGAGGTCATTTAAATCAACATGTCCTTTTTCATCCAGTTTTACAAAACTGAGTTTAATTGTTCCGTCTTTTGCAAGCTCCTGTAAGGTATGCAACACAGCATGATGTTCGACTGAACTGGTGATAGCATGTGTAATCTGATGTGTATGGATACAGGAGTATATTGCCATATTATCGGCTTCTGTGCCACCAGATGTAAAAAAAATTTCGGCAGGCGTAGCATTTACCAGACTGGCTACTGTTTTACGGGCTTTTTCAATAGCTGAACGTACCTCTCTGCCATGCGTATGAATAGAAGAAGGATTCCCATGAAATTCAGTCATATAAGGAAGCATAGTTTCCAATACTTCTTTGTCTAACGGCGTAGTTGCAGCATTGTCGAGGTAGATACGCATAATAATAAAATAAAAGCTTTACTAAATATTTACAATAAAAACAGGGGCAGTACTTATACTTTTTCGGAAATAATTTCCTTAATATCCTGAATGATTTTACGGGCTAAATAATCAGCAGTTGTCGGACTGTCTGATTCAGCATATATTCTGATAATGGGTTCTGTATTCGATTTTCGCAGATGTACCCATTCGGTACCAAATTCAATTTTTACTCCATCAATCACACTCACAGGATTTTTGGCATACTTACGGTGAATCTCTTCAAGTACCAAATCTACATCCAGATCTGGAGTAAGCTCTATTTTATTCTTAGAAATATAATAGCTTGGATAAGAAGCCCGTAAACGTGAAGTGGTAAGCCCTGATTTTGCTAAGTGTGATAAAAATAAAGCAATACCTACAAGCCCATCTCTTCCATAATGTAAATCAGGATAAATAATCCCTCCATTTCCTTCACCACCTATTACTGCCTGTACTTCTTTCATTTTGGCTACTACATTCACCTCTCCCACAGCTGCACCAGTATAAACGCCTCCATGTTTTTCGGTAACGTCTCTTAATGCTCTGGTAGAAGAAAGATTAGAAACTGTATTGCCAGATTTGTTTTTCAGTATATAATCTGCCACTGCTACCAATGTATATTCCTCACCAAACATATTTCCATCTTCGCATACAAAGGCAAGCCTATCCACGTCCGGATCAACCACAATGCCCAAGTCGAACTTGCCACGAGCTATCTTATTTGAAATTTCTGTTAAATGCTCTGGCAATGGTTCGGGGTTATGAGCAAAAATACCAGAAGGTTCCCCATTAAGTATTTCTATTTTTTCTATACCCAGGGCTTTCAATAATTCTGGAACAGCTATTCCACCTACGGAGTTCACAGCATCAACAATGATACTGAAATTACGTTTTTTTATAGCTTCTCTGTCTACCAGAGGTAATGCCAGAATCTGGCGGATATGTTCCTGAAGGTAATTGGTTTTATAGGTATAGTTTCCGAGTTTTTTTACTTCTGCGAAATCAAAATCTTCATTTTCTGCAATTTTTAGAAGTGTTTCGCCATCTTCTGCCGAAAGAAACTCCCCTTTGTGATTAAGTAATTTCAGGGCATTCCACTGTACAGGATTATGACTGGCTGACAAGATAATTCCTCCGCCGGCATTTTCATTGACAACAGCTATTTCTACAGTAGGTGTGGTAGCCATACCCAAATCTGTTACATCAATGCCCAAGCCTTGTAGTGAGGCGGTTACCAGTCGGTTGCACATTTCTCCTGAAATTCGGGAATCTCTGCCAATAACTATTTTGGAGGGCTGTCCTGTATTTTTGAGAAATGTTCCAAAAGCGGAAGCAAATTTTACTATATCGAGGGGTGTAAGATTATGTCCGGCTTTGCCACCGATAGTACCTCTTATGCCGGAAATGGATTTAATAAGTGTCACTGAATTAACTTAGATTATGGAGAAAGTACATTTTTATAGAATATTGATTCTGCAAAAGTAAGAAAATCTATCTTTTGTCTTCACCTCAATCTCAAAATTATCACTATTTTTGCAATTCTGGAGAAGCCTGAGAGAATGAAAACCAAGCTGTCAGCGTTTTTATTTTCTCAAAATAAATATCTCAGTTTGCTGTATAACCGTTTTCGTAATGAAATATTTTAAATTTTACTTTCTTACTATAGGTGTAATTGCCATCGACCAGCTTGTAAAAATGCTTATCCATTTTAACATGCCACTTCATTCTGAAATTCCGGTAATAGGGAATTGGTTTAAACTGCATTATACACTAAATCCAGGAATGGCATTTGGGTTGATATTGGACTGGGAATATGGAAAATTATTTCTGACACTTTTTAGGTTGGTGGCAATGGTAGGGATTATCTGGTATATGAATTTTCTGGCTAACCGACAAGCACCCCAAGGCTTGTTGTGGTGTATGGCGTTGATTTTGGGAGGAGCTGTTGGTAATGTAATTGATAGTACCTTTTATGGTGTATTTTTCCCGGAATTAATAGCAGATGGTGCAACTACACCCTGGTTTCATGGGCAGGTAATTGATATGTTTTATTTTGATATCTGGAAAGGGGAACTGCCGGCATGGCTGGGTGGAGGTTATACTTCTCTTTTCCCTATTTTTAATGTGGCAGATTCTTCAATATTCATTGGAGTAGTAACAATTTTAGTTTTTCAACGCAAATATTTCTCAGAAAGAAGATTGCTCCAGCAAGAAGCAGAAGAGAATGTTACAGAAAATGAAATAATCTCTGAAGATAATCCAGAGATTTCACCTGAAGAGACATCAGGTAATCTAAACCAATCTATATCCTGACAATATGAAAACCAGATTTATTCTGAATTGTATTGTTATAGTTTTTTTTTCTAATCATTGCTTTGCCCAGTTAAGCCCTCCTAACAATATTTCCCTTGTTTTGAAAAAGAGTATTGAACAAAGGCTCTCAACAGTAAAAGGTGATTTTGCAGTAGTCTGTAAAGACTTACAATCTAACGAAATTCTACTTATTAACGAGAAAGCAAACTTTCACGCTGCCAGTACCATGAAATTGGCTGTGATGGTTGAGATTTTCAGACAGGCAGATAGAGGCATTATCAGTCTACAGGATTCGGTGCTGGTAAAAAATGAGTTTAAAAGTATTGTAGATGGCAGTATATACAGCCTTGATATTACAGACGATAGTGCTGATGATATCTACAAAAGGATTGATACTAAAATGACCATCTATGAGCTTGTGTATCAGATGATAACCGTAAGCAGTAATCTGGCTACTAATATACTCATAGAAATTGCGGATGCCGGAAAGATAGCCAAAACGCTTAAAAAAATGGGTATTAAGGATATGAAAGTATTGAGAGGGGTAGAAGACAAAAAAGCATTTGATAAAGGACTTAATAATAGTGTAACTGCTTATGATTTGATGCTGCTTCTTGAAAAAATAGATGAGAGAAAAGCAGCCAGCGACAGTGCCTGTAATCAAATGCTGGATATTTTATTTGCTCAAAAATTTAATGACATAATTCCAGCTCAATTGCCGAAAGATGTAAAAGTAGCTCATAAAACTGGAAGTATTACCGGAGTACAACACGATGCAGGTATTGTGTATATGCCTAATGGGAAGAAATATGTGTTGGTGTTGCTTTCTAAAAACCTGAAAGATACAACAGCAGCAATCAAAGTATTGGCTGATATATCAAAATGGATTTTTGAGAAAGAATTTGAGACAGAGAGATAGGAGACTAATAATAAAAAAAGCTCCATTCTATAAATAAAAGAGTGGAGCTTGGCGTGACCTTGTATATAAATACGACTTAGGCTAATTGTACGTTTACAGCGTTCGGTCCTTTTTTACCTTCTCTGATTTCAAAAGTCACCCGGTCTTTTTCCCGGATTTCCCCCTTTACTTCGGAAATGTGAACAAAGACATCCTTCTCTTCGTTGTCCACCTTAATAAATCCAAAACCTTTGGTTTCATTAAAAAATTTTACAGTTCCACTTTTCATTAAAATTTGTTTTTTTTATAGTTATGTAGCAAAGGTAAGCAATAAAAAACTACTTCTCATAACAATTTGCGAAATAAAATAAAAAATGAGAGATATATATAAAATTTTTTATCATCTCTTTCGTTGAGTTTTGTTGTTTTATATGACAGAATACAGAAATATGAAGGAATAGTAATTATTCAAAAATCGTTTGTTTTTTGAATAACTCAGCTTTTTTTCCTGTTTCTTTACAAAGCTTTTTAGCTTCAGATGGAGTAGTACCACACGCATTGGATGCAAGACATGCAGTTTTGCTTTCTGTCATTTTTCTCTTTAATTCGTTTATGCAGAGGTGCAAACGCCAACCTATCATTAAGTTTCAAAAATGATAGAAACACTTTTGAGAGCCATCATAGTTATGTGTTGTGAATTTTAGAAAGTTTTACTGATTCGTGAGGTTGCTTTAAAATGGTTTATCCAAAAAGGTTTAAAAGGAGAATAAAAATTTTTAAGTTTGCAGATTATGGTTAAATTAGTAATCTACAAACTGAACTAAATGTAAAGGAAACGTATTTTTGTTTCTTGATACATGAAAAAATTATATACAATATTACCCAATACATCTTTATGCTACGCAATAACTGGACTCGCGAAGAAATTACTGACATTTTCAATTCTCCTATACTTGACCTTATTTATCGGGCAGCCACTGTTCACCGCCAATATAATGACCCTCAGGAAGTACAGGTTTGTACTTTACTTTCAATAAAAACCGGAGGTTGTCCTGAAGATTGTGCTTATTGTCCACAAGCTGCCCGTTATCATACCAACGTAAAAGTTCATAAACTGCTTGAGGTAGATGAAGTGCTGGAAACTGCTCAGCGGGCAAAAGACAGCGGTAGTACACGCTTTTGCATGGGTGCAGCATGGCGTGAAGTAAGAGATAATAAGGATTTTGATAAAGTACTCGAGATGGTAAAAGGAGTAAACCAGATGGGTATGGAAGTATGTTGTACACTGGGGATGCTGACTCCTGAGCAAGCCCAAAAACTGAAAGATGCGGGATTGTATGCTTATAACCACAACCTGGATACTTCTGAAGAGTTTTATGATGAAATTATTACTACCCGCAACTATGGTGATCGTCTGGAAACCATAGAGAATGTTCGTAAATCTGGTATATCAGTCTGTGCTGGTGGAATTATTGGAATGGGAGAAAGTGAAAATGATCGTATAGGAATGTTGCAGGTATTGGCAAATTTGCCGGAACATCCAGAATCAGTACCTGTAAATGCCTTGGTACCTGTAGAAGGAACTCCATTAGAAGATCAGGAAAGGGTGTCGGTATGGGAAATGGTACGAATGATAGCAACTGCCCGTATCTTGATGCCTAAAGCAATGGTGCGGTTGTCTGCTGGACGGGTAAGAATGAGTGTGGAAGAGCAGGCTTTATGCTTTCTGGCAGGTGCTAATTCAATTTTTGCGGGAGATAAACTTTTAACTACCCCTAACCCTGAGGTTGATACTGACAAAGAGATGTTTCAGGTATTGAATCTGAAACCAAGAGAAGCGTTTAAAAATGAATTAGTGAATGTATAAATGTGCTTCATAAAGTATATATATCACTTGTAGATAACAAAAAGGCTCTATCTTTTAAATAGAGCCTTTTTGCTACACGTTTTAGCTTTTAAGTTATAATGTCTGATTATTCAGTAGCAGCCTGTGTGGCAACTTCAGATTTGTTTTCAGAGGGTAAACTCACAACTTTTTCTTCCATTTCATTTTGGTCTGCCAAAATATGGAGCAGATTTAAAATCTCCTTATTTGATTTAACATTGTATTTACCTGCAGTAGGTCCATAGCCCACTTTAAGAGTATAAGTATTGGGTTGATTGGCTAAAGATTTAAACATATCTTCATCTGTATAATCATCGCCGGCAGCCAATACAAATGTCCCTTCTGGCATGCGTTCTGCCCATTTTCCGGTAGCATGTCCTTTATTTACACCGGCATTTTTTATTTCAATCACCTTATTGCCTTCCATAATTTGCAAACGGTAGGTAGTAATATACTGAGCCAGTGTATCTATCAGTTCATGTACACGCATTTCTGCAAGTCCGGTATCTACTTTACGATAATGCCATACCAGCGAAAAATCTTTTACTTCAATAAAAGAGCCGGGTGTTCTGTCTACAAATGATTCCATCACTTTGTTAAGCTCTGGCTTCCAGTCCTGGTCAAGTATTCCGGCTTGTGTCCATTCCTGATCAGGATATTTTTGCCATACCCCATGTTCTGCTACAATACCAATATTCAGATGTCCGAGCCATTCCTGTAAATTTTCTCTTTTTCTTCCACTGATTACTACCAGCTGATTATCAGGATGGTCAGCAAGTTTACGCAGCAGAGCCAATAAGCCTTCGGTAGGGCTTGCTTTTTGAGGTTCATCCTGAAAGTCAACCAATGTTCCGTCATAATCCAGGAAAATCAGGCGTTTGGCAGCTTTATTGTAAGCATTTGTAATTTCGTTAACAATATCGTCATCAAGTTGCTTGCGTTGGATGCGTTCGGTAGCAGAACGGGCTTCCTGTAAACGTTTCATAAACACACTTGACCATTGGTGAACATTATACCGCCGGATAGTCTGTTGCATGGCAGTATTGCGTTCCATTTGTTCTTGCGGAGACATAGTCAAAGCCTCATGCAAAGCCCGTACTATGTCATGAATGTCATTAGGATTTACCAGAATGGCTTCGGTAAGTTCTTTGGCTGCTCCTGCCATTTCACTTAGTATCAAGACACCAGTTTGATCAACTTTAGAAGCAATATATTCTTTTGCAATCAGGTTCATCCCATCACGGTATGGTGTTACCAGAGCAATATCTGACATATAATACATGGCAGCCAGTGTATGAAATGCCAGTGAACGATAAAAATAATGAATGGGAGTCCAGCGAAGAGTATTAAATTTACCATTTAATCTGCCAATAGCTTCGTCAATTTGTTCTTTCAGATTCTGATACTGGTCAACACCGGAACGGGAAGGGACTACTACCATCAGTAAGGTAACTTTGCCTCTGTATTCAGGATATTCGTCCAGAAAACGCTCAAAAGAAAGAATCCTTTGCAGAATACCTTTGGAATAATCCAGCCGGTCAACAGAAAGTATAATTTTGAAATCGCCAAATTGCTGACGCAGTTCTATAATTTCCCGGATAGTCTCTTTTTCATAAACAGCTTTTGCAAATTTATCAAAATCAATTCCCATTGGGAATGAGTCTATTTCTGAAACCCGGTTGGCAAGGTTTATTCTTCCCAGATAATGGTTTAATCCCAGAATACGGGTGCAGGAACTGAGAAAATGCCGAACATAATCGTAAGTATGAAAACCTACCAAATCAGCACCTAAAATACCTTCCAGTATTTCCTGGCGGTATGGCAGTGAACGGAAAATTTCGTAAGAAGGGAAAGGGATATGTAAAAAGAAACCAATCGTAGCATTCGGGAATTTTTCTCTCAGCATACCGGGTAACAACATCAGCTGATAATCATGTACCCAGAAAATATCATCAGGCTGTCCTATTTTCTGGACTTCGTCACAAAACTGCTGATTTACTTTTTTATAGGTTTCCCAATATTGTTTGTTGTAACGGGTATATTGGGTAAAATAATGGAACAGAGGCCAGATGGTTTTATTTGAGAAACCCTCATAAAACTTTTCATAATCCGAATCCGACAAAAATACCGGTTGCATATTTTTTTGTGAAAGTTTTTGCCGCAGTTCCATTTTGTCGTATGCAGAGTCAAATGTTCCGCCGGGCCAGCCTACCCAAAAATTTTCTTTTACCGAATCTGTAGAGCTTAGCCCGGTAGCCAGACCTCCCACACTGGATTCGTAAACGAGTTTTTCATCGATTTTCTTTACAGAAATCGGTAATCGATTGGAAATGGTTATGAAACGGGGCATATCAATAAAGTTGGTTTGAAGGTGTCAGAGTCCGGAACAGTAAAAAGAAAAACTGTATCGTGGCAAAATTCATTACAGGTATATTTTCTCTCCACGAATATACACTTTTTTTTAATTTTAGTATATTTTTTGAAAATTTTTACTATTCCAAGAAAAAATATAATTTTATCATAATATACTAACCCGTCTTTTAATCTATAAGCACAAAAAAAGAAGGAAAGTATAAAACAGACAAACATTATTGTATTTTGTTTTATACTTTCCTTCTCTGATGCATCAATTTCTATATTTTTTTTGAAGTACAGCCGGTATTTTTATATTTCCCCTGTATGGTTTCAGCAACATATTTATGTTATTTAAGGGTAAATGAGGCTTCCTGTACATCTCTCGAATTGGTACCTGTAAAGACTTTAAAATCACCACTTTCCAGATGTGATTTGCCGTCAGCATCCATAAAGGATAATTCAGCACTGGTAAGTGTAAAGGTTACTTCTTTGCTTTCACCCGCTTTTAATAATATTTTCTGGAAGCCCTTTAGCTCTTTTACCGGACGTACTTGTGATGCTACCAAGTCCCGGATATATAATTGTACTATTTCCTCCCCATCATACTTTCCGGTATTTTTTACTGTAATAGAAACAGTCAGTTTTTCACCTTTGGTAATTACATTTTTGCTTAAGACAGGTTTTGAATACTCAAAAGTTGTGTAGCTCAAACCATAGCCAAATGGATATAAAGGTGCATTAGGAATATCACGATAACGGGAAACCCAAAAGTTACTGCCATCATTAGTTGGAGAATCAGTATGAGGACGACCTGTGCTAAAATTATTGTAATAAACCGGAATTTGTCCGTCAGCATAAGGAAAACTCATAACAGTTTTGGCTGAAGGATTATAATCGCCAAATAAAATGTCAGCCACAGCATTACCTCCCTGTGTGCAGGGCATCCATGCGTAGAGGATTGCTGCCATATTTTTATCAAGCCACGGAATAATCATCGGACGACCTGTGGAAATCACCACAATTACCGGTTTGCCCGTAGCTTTGAGTGCTTCGAGTACTTTGAGTTGTTCTGACGGAATTTCAATATTTGCCAGACTTCTTGCTTCGCCAGCTATTTTGCCCGATAAACCTACCACTGCAATCACGGCATCTGATTTTTGGGCAGCAGTTACGGCTTCAGCTATTGTATTGGCTGTAGCATTATAAACAGCATCTAAGTTTTGTACATAATTTACTTCATATCCTTTTGTGTAGCTGATGGTTGCCTGAGAAAGTTTATTTTTAATCCCTTGTAAGATGGTAACGACATCTTTTGCTTCCCCTTTTCCTGACCAGAAGTCAAGAGCATCTGTCTGACTTTCTGCCAAACCACCGATTACAGCAATGTTTTTCAGGTTTTTGGAAAGTGGTAAAATATTATTCTCATTTTTTAATAAAATCATCGAACGTTGAGATGCTTCACGGGCAGCTTTGATAAAATTGTCATTAAGCAGTGTAGCTGCCTCCCGGCGTTCATCACTAAAGCGGTATGGGTCTTCAAAAAGTCCAAGTTTGAATTTGTAGTACAAAATCCGGCTCACTGCGTCATCAAGTCTAGCCTGAGTTACTTTGCCTTCTTTGATAAGCTGTACCAGATTTGCCATCACCACTCCCGATTCCATGTCCATATCCGAGCCGGCATTGATGCCTTTCAGGGCAGCATCTTTTCCATCAGCAGCATAGCCATGAACAATCATTTCGCCAAACGAAGCCCAGTCAGACACTACAAATCCTTTAAATTTCCACTGATTTTTCAATACATCCGTTACTAAATATTTGTTGCCTGTTGCCGGAATACCATCTACTACATTAAAGGAGTTCATTACGGTGGCAGCTCCGGCATCTATACCAGCTTTAAAAGGTGGAAAATAAACATTTTGTAAAGCATATCTTGATACATCCACTGTATTGTATTCTCTGCCAGCTTCTACCAAGCCATAAGCAGCAAAGTGTTTCATACAGGCAAGAACATGAAAATTATCGGTTAAATCTCCCTGAAAACCTCTCACACGGGCATAGGCAGCTTTGGAACCCAGATAGGTATCTTCACCGGCTCCTTCCATCACCCTGCCCCAGTGAGGATTACGAGCAACATCAACCATTGGTGCAAATGTCCAATGCAAGCCTGATGCAGCAGCCTCAGCAGCAGCAATAGAGGCAGATTTTTCCATTAAAGCCAAATCCCAGCTACAGGTTTCGGCAAGCGGTATTGGAAAAATGGTTTTATATCCGTGAATCACATCGTAAGCAAATAGTAAAGGAATACCCAACCGACTTTCTTTAACGGCAATCTCCTGCACAGCTCTGGTTTCGTTTGCTCCGATTACATTAAGAAAAGAACCCATCAAACCTTTTCTTGTCATATCCAGTTTGGCTTTGGCTCCGGGGTCACCCTGTGCAGCCGGACCAGTCATTACACCTCCGTTTACCTGGTTAAGCTGACCTACTTTTTCTTCCAGTGTCATTCTGGCAAGCAGGTCTTTTATACGGGTTTCAATGGGTAGTTTAGGATTTTTGTAGGGGAGTGGGGTATTTTGAGCGTGAATGAAAATGGCATTCAACAGAACAAAAACAGATATAAAAATTTTTTTCATCAGGATAAATTAAAATTTTAAGGTTTCAGAAATGTAAAATTAAACCGATGTTCTATAAAAAGTATCTTTTTTTCTGAAAAATATACAATAAGGTATTTGAAAATCAGAGATTTTTATGGAAAAAAGTTGATTTCTGCATCTTCTCAGAAAAAAAGATATGCAATCAAAACATACAAAGATTACCTATGTTGGTGGTTGGATTTCCCTGTTTCTGCTTCTGGTTATGTGTTTATGGAGTTTTTCTCAAAGCAAGCGTCTTCATAAATCATCAATAATTGAAGTATATACATGCAATATTCAACTTGGAAAGGAGTATGGATTTTACCCTTTAACAAGAAATTACAGACAAATTGTTTTGGATGACAACGAGCAGGAAAACAACAAGAAATTTGTAATTATTTATTACAAACTAAAGCAACTGAAAGCTAATCACGATACTATAAATGGTATAGATATAGTATTTGGAGAGAAATGTAAATTTAAAAACTGGGTAAAAACGCTTGACTTATTCCTGAAAATAAAACAAAAACGTTTTGCTCCAACATCAAATCATATCTACTTAGCTCATATTGAGGACATACCTGACCAGAAATTTATTGATGAAATTTTATTATGTGATTTGATTAGAATTCCACGTGAGATTAAAGTTGACAGATGGAAAATCATGGTAAACTATTTTAAGGAAATAAGTTCTTTTCTAAGAGAATACCCGTTCATTTTTGGATTATGGCTGATTTTGGGATTTATGTCAGTCAGGAAAATACTCAGGTAAGTATGAGTATTTGAGCAGAACGGAAAAAGGAGAGGCGATACCTGATTTTTTAATTTAGGGCACCAGCACTATTTATTAATGCTGATGCCCGATACTTGGTTGGTCTATTCACTCAACAGCTGGTTATATTTCTTTATCATTATCAGAATTTATAGGAAACCGTGCCTGATACCAGTCTGGGAGCAAGAGGGTTTACACTATTGTCATCATGGACATAATAACTTAGTACATTGGTTAAATTTGAGACTTTTACTCTTACTGAAAACTTACTGATAACATAACCTGCTGAAACATCAAACTGTGCAAAATCAGGTAAACGCATTAGTTTGAAGGCATCATTATTAACAGTCAGACGTGTGGAACGTCCAGCAAAACGCTCGCCAGTGTAGAAAACTGTAACCCCCAGATTAAATCCTTTAAGCAAGCTTTCTTTATCAAATGCATAATATATACTGCAGTTTGCTGTATGAGCCGGATTGTAACGAAGCTTACTTCCGACTATATATATATTGCTTTCTGTATATTTGGTTTCATTATAGCTATAACCAGCCATTATTGAAAATCCTTTTACTGGCTTTGTCATAATATCTATTTCTAATCCTTTGCTGGTTACTTCGCCGGCAAGTTCCTGTGCATTAGGATAGTCCTTCTTATAGTCTGGGCTATTAGCTAAAATGGTCTGAGCCAGATTGCTGTTTACAATCTTATAGGCAGTAATGTTGGCAGATACTTTACCATTGAAAAGCTCATTTTTTACACCAATCTCATATTGATTCAGAAAAGAAGGTGGCAAACCATTGCCTGTATTATCTGTCCCTGAATTTACATTGAATGAATTGGCATAACTGGCAAACACTGACATGGTTCTCATGGGTTGTATTACAAGCCCTAAACGTGGGGTAAAAGCATCATCCAGACGTAGGGTTGAGGCTGTTTTTCCAGTGCTATAAGTCAGGACATTACTTAATGTTTGCTGGTAAGTGTAACGTACACCAGCCAAAAGTTTGATATAATCTGTAATGCCTATTAAATCCTGAACATATCCTCCACCTCTTGATATCAATGCGTTTGTAAAAGTATTGACAGCTAAATCAGGAATATCATTGCGTTGTTTTATGAGGTAAGGATTATAAACATTCACAGAATCATAAGTAGTTTGGGTTATAAAAGCAGTGGTACGGGTATCATATTTATCTGTTTCTATACCAACCAGCAGATTGTGTTTCAGAAAACCTGTTGAGAATTGTCCAATCAGGTCAATATTAGCTAAATAATAGTCTTCACTTACTTTACTTCTCTGTACACCTCTCACCAGATTGCCATTGGCTTTTACGGTATTGTTGCTGGTATTAGGTCGGGTAGTGCCAAAACCATCTGTGGTATAAGCCTGATAAGAAAGCTGACTTCTAAGCTGCCACTGACTATTGAGGTGGTGGGTAACGGTAGCATTTACACTTTGCTGTTCGGCTTTAAAATAAGACCAGGCAGCACCCAGAAAACGATTGCGTGGAATGTCTGCTATTTCATAATTGATAGCAACTGTGCCATAGTCTTGTGTACGATTGTCTCTCAGCAAATCTCCTTCAAGCAAAATCTCTGTTTTTTTGCCAGCTTTAAGCAAAAAAGAAGGGTTAATATAAAATCTTTCAGAAGTTACACCTTCTCTGTAACTGCCAGCTTTTTCATAACTTGTATTGATTCGGTAAGCAGCTATTTCGCTGTTATTGATAGCACCATATACATCAATGATAGGTTTATAAAAATCATAGCTTCCTGCCCTGAAACTTACCTCTCCTCCATTTTTGAACTGAGGTTTTTTGGTAACCAGATTAATCACACCACCTGCCGACACATTTCCAAAAAGAATAGCACTACTTCCTTTCATCACTTCTACTTTTTCCAAAGACGACATTTCAGGTAAAATGCCATTGTTATATCTTGTTCCATTTTTAAATGTATTAGAGCTACCAAAGCTAAATCCCCGTCCGGCAATTTCCTGTTGAGTCCCTCCTGTAGTTCCCATCAGATAAACTCCGTTTACATTCATAAGAGCATCTCCCATGGTCAGGGTTTGTTGCCTTTCCAATACTTCTTTGCCTATCACCATCACACTCTGAGGTAAATCCATAGGGCGAATAGCAACTTTGCCGATAGTCACATTTTTCTCATTGGCTGAACGGTATTCTGTAACTGTTACTTCGCTCAATTGCTGGGCATTTTCGGCAAGTATAAAATCAAGATTTACAGTTTGTCCGGCAATTACTGTCACTTCTTTTTCCTGACTTTGTAATCCTACAAACTGTGTTATCACAGTATAACTACCTTCTTTTACATTTTTGATTAAAAACGTTCCATTTTCATCAGATGAAGTACCCTTGTTAATATTTTTCAATATAATACTTACAAATGCAGCCGGTTTTCCATCCTGAGTACTGACTTTGCCCCGAATGTTGCCGTTTTGGGCATTTGCAGTGAAGACTGAAATAATTAAAAACAGTAAAATAGAGAGGATATATTTTTGCATTTTCTACTTAATTTTATTTAGATTTAATATAAACAGTGCAAAGTAAATTTCTATTTAGAATAAATCCAAATAAATATAATTTTTTTTCATCAGGCAGTCTGATAACTGACTGCTGATAACTTTTCTCACTCATTGTCGATAACTGACATATTTTTATCTTTGCGAGATGAAACGCAATTCTGTTATCCGTTTTTTTGCATTTGTTGGTGGTATTATTGTTTTAAATCTTATCCTGTCGTCATATTTTTTCAGAATAGACCTGACTGAAGACCAACGTTATTCTATGACAGCTGCCACTATTAGCCAGCTTCAAAATCTGAAAAAAGAAGTGTCAGTTATTGTGTATCTTGAAGGAGATATGCCTGCCGGATTTAAAAGACTGAGAAATGCAACCGAAGAAAAACTACGTGAATTTGAAATATATGCTCATGGTAAGATTAACTTCCATTTCATTGACCCAAGTAGTGTAGGTTATAAAAAAGCACAGAACAAATTTTATTCGGAACTGGCTGCCAAAGGTATTTTGCCCAATAATGTTCATTATACCGAAAATGAACAAACTATTGAAAAACTAGTCTTTCCTTATGCCTTGGTGGTATATGAGGGAAAAGAATTGCCTGTTTTATTGCTGAAAGGCACAAAAGGAACCTCTGCCGAAGAAAAACTGAACCAGTCTGCTGAAAATATTGAATATGAACTGGCAACAGCCATCAGAAAACTGACCATCGAAAAAAAGCAAACCATTGGCTTTATAACCGGGCATGGAGAGCCTGTCGGAAAAGATTCGGTTATTGATTTACGGACAGCTGATTTTATGAAAGGGCTTTCAGATTATTATAACATAGCCCAGGTTGAGTTGTCTGATTTTCCGGATACTTCACTGCAAAATGCTTTGGATGCCATTATTCTTATCAAGCCTGATACTGCATTTAGTGAAGCAGATAAATACAAGCTTGACCAGTTTATTGTAAATGGTGGAAAAGCTTTGTTTTTTATGGATGCTCTGAAAGTAGGAGAAATAGACAACACAGGAACACTGGCAGTTCCGTATGATTTAAATCTTGATGATTTATTTTTCCGATACGGTTTTCGGGTGAATCAAAATTTGATAAAGGATTTGGTTTCAGCCAAACTGCCTATGGTAACCAATCATGTTGGAAATCAGTCGCAAACCGAAATGATGCCATATCGTTATCTGCCTCTGATTAACGGTTTTGCAAACCATCCGATTACACACAATACAGATGTAATTTATACCAAATTTGTTTCAAGCATCGATACAGTAAAAGCAAAAGGCATTACCAAAATTCCACTACTATTTTCTTCCAAATATTCAAAAGCACTGGGTTCACCGGTAATGGTAAGTTTTAATGATGCCCGTCGTGATGCCGACCCTAAAACATTTACTCCTGGCAATTTTCCGGTTGCATATTTACTTGAAGGGAAATTCAGGTCATTGTATGCCAATCGTATTACAGAAATAGACCCTCGCTTTAAAACGTTTAAAGAGTATGGCAAAACCGGTAAAATTGTAGTGGTTTCAGATGGTGATATAGTACAAAACAGTGTTTCAAAACAGGGCAGACCTATGGATATGGGTTATGACCCATATTCAGGGCAGGTTTTCGGAAACCGTGACTTTGCTTTGCATGCAGTAGATTTTCTGCTTGATGAAAATGGACTGATAACTGCCCGTAATAAGCAAATTACACTTCGTCCTTTGGATAAAAAGAAAGTGAGAGAAGAACATGTGCAGTGGCAGGTGCTTAATCTGGTATTACCTATTATAATTACTGTAATTTTTGGACTGGTTTGGAGCTTTTTGAGAAAACAGACGTATGGCAAATGACCTCAAAATCGTCAGATCTCATTAAACTCATTCTCCGGTTTTCTACTTCTTAATTAATTTAATAAAATGACTCTTTCGATAGAAGAAACATTACAAAAAATACTTCGTCCTCATATTCAACAGATTGTACCGTATGCTACGGCTCGTGATGAATTTGAAGGAGATGCTGATATATATCTGGATGCCAATGAAAATCCTTATGGTTCGGTTACCGAAACTGCCTACAATCGTTATCCTGACCCTTACCAGAAAGAACTGAAACAAAAAGTAGCAGCAATTAAAAAAATAAGCCCTGAGCATATTTTTCTGGGAAATGGCAGTGATGAGGCAATAGATTTACTGATACGAATGTCGTGTGAGCCGGGCAAGGATGAGATTATAATCATGCCACCAACGTACGGTATGTATCAGGTGAGTGCAGATATCAATAATGTAAAAGCTGTAAAAGTACCACTCACTCCAGATTTTCAGTTAGATACAAAGTCGGTTTTAGACAACATTACGCCTGATACTAAAATTATCTGGATTTGTTCTCCCAATAATCCTACTGGAAATTTATTGGACAGACAGAGTATTTTACAGATTTTGCAAAACTTTGACAAACTGGTAGTAATTGATGAAGCCTATGTTGATTTTTCGCCGGAGTCAAGCTGGATTGAAGAACTGGAAAACTATCCCAATCTGGTAGTTTTGCAGACTTTTTCCAAAGCTTGGGGACTTGCCAACTTGCGTGTAGGGATGGCTTTTGCCAATGAAATGCTCATCAAAGTTTTTAATAAAATAAAAGCTCCTTATAATATCAACGGACTGACTCAGCAATTACTTACCGAAAGTTTGTCAGATAACAGTTTTGTAGATGCAATGGTTGAAAAAATAGCAGCAGAAAAAGAAAAGCTCATCCAGCAGTTACAAAAGTTACCTTTAGTGAAAAAAGTTTATCCTTCAGATGCTAATTTTTTGCTTGTAAAGTTTGACAGGGCAGCAGCAGTATTTCATTACCTGATAGAGAAAAAAATTATTGTACGTGATCGCTCCAAAGTCAGACTGACTGAAGGTTGTCTGCGAATTTCGATTGGAACAGTTGAGGAAAATATGGCTTTGGTTGAAGCCATCAGGCATTTTACACTTTAACTTTATCATCTCCTGCATTCATGAAAAAAATAATATATCTTTTGTTTGGATTTTTGCTGTTTTCTGGCTGTAATAAGTCTGAAAAGCAAAATGATTCAGACCATAATTCAGAAGAAAAAATAGTAGCTGATACATTAAAAGCAAAAAAAGAAGAAGTAAGTGTTGATACACTGTTGGTTACACCACTGGCAGAAAGCGGAGACCTGGGCAGAGTAACTTTTACAAAAGGGGAGAAGACCTACTTTTATTTTGACAGAAAACTGAAAAAAGGAAAAATTGTCTTCAAGAATGTTGAATACGTTCTTGAAAAAGAAACTTTTGCTTCTGAAAAAGATTCTTATGTGTTTTCAGGGACACAAATTACAGTAGAGGTACCGGAAGTTAAATTTGAAGAGAATACCGGAAGTGATTGCTTTTATGGCAAATGCCCGGTTGTAACGATTAAATCAAGTACTGAAAGTACTCAACTAAAAAACCTGAGTGTTCAGGATTGTCCTAATAATTAAGCCTGTTTTCTTCAAGTAATATGAAAGTAAGTGGTTTTACCTTTGTCAGAAATGCTGTTAAATTCGATTATCCGGTAGTTGAGTCTATCACTTCAATTTTACCAGTTTGTGATGAAGTGGTAGTAGCAGTAGGTAATTCTGAAGATGAAACGCTGGCTTTAATAGAATCTATTGACTCTCCAAAAATTAAAATAATTCATTCAGTTTGGGATGATAGCCTACGGGAAGGAGGCAAAGTGCTGGCTGTTGAAACCAATAAAGCCTTTGCTGCTGTGAGTCCTGATTCAGACTGGGCTTTTTATATTCAGGCTGATGAAGTGGTTCATGAGAAATACCTTGACACCATTCAAAAGCAAATGCAATATTATCTTGATGACAAAGAGGTAGAAGGTTTACTTTTTAAATATCTGCATTTTTATGGCAATTATAATTATGTAGGCAACAGCCGGGACTGGTACAGAAGAGAAATCAGAATTGTGAGAAATGATAAAAAAATATCGTCTTACAGAGATGCACAGGGGTTTAGGAAAGAAGGCGATAAATTGAAAGTCAAGCTCATCGATGCTTACATTTATCATTATGGTTGGGTAAAAAGCCCATATCACCAGAAACAAAAGGAAAAAACTTTTCACCGCTACTGGCACGACGATAACTGGATGGAAGAAATGATAGCCAAAGGTGAGTTATTTGATTATTCAAACATTGACTTACTTAGCACATTTGGCGAAACCCACCCGCAGGCTATGCAGGAACGTATCAATAGGTTGAATTGGGACTTTACATACGACCCTACCCGTAGAAAGCCTAAACTAAAAAAACAAATTTTGCACCTGATAGAAAAATACACAGGAAAACGCCTTTTTGAATATAGGAATTATAAGCTAATTTAACTCGATTTATCGTGCAAAGATTGCTTTTCTCCACACAAAATTTCTTTACAGCGAATTATTAAGTCGTTTGGTATCTTTTTTATCAGCTTTTTTAGTAGGTTGGATACATTTGTGAGCACTACGATAAACAATCTTGTAATTGGCATCAGTACCAGAAATATTTTTCAACAAGAAACTTCAAACAGGCATACATATTATTGTGTGGTTGTTTTTTCTTGTACTCCCAATGTTTTTTAAACCTCCCAGGTTATTACATCCTGAGTACGACAGCATTGTTGTTGTCATCATTATTTCCAATCTTGTATTTATACCATTTTTCTATTTTAACTCTCACTTTCTGATTCCGGTAGTCCTTCGTAAAAAAGGATTTGGAAGATATTTTCTGAGTTGGCTTGTTACAGGGATATTGATATTACTTGTTCATTTTTTTGTCAGATGGTTGCTCGTCAACAATGCAGCACCTCCACCCCCTGTAGCCCCCAGCCTCTTTTTTTTGATTTTTCTGACAGCTATCAGCATCAGTTACAGGCTTATGGCAGATAATATAGAGCATGAGAAAAGGCAAAAAGAATCTGAAAATGAGAAGCTTAAGTCAGAGCTTTCTTTTCTGCGTTCCCAAATCAGCCCACATTTTATGTTTAATGTACTTAATAGTCTGGTTTCACTATCCCGAAAAAAATCAGAGCTGGTAGAACCGGTTATCATTAAACTTTCGGAGCTGATGCGTTATATGTTGTATGAATCTGATGATGCCAGAGTAACACTGGAAAAAGAGATTCGCTATATTCAGACTTATATTGAATTACAAAAAATCCGGTTTGGTAATGAAGTTTTGGTAGAGTGGGAGAGTGTTAAACTGCCTGGAGGGAAGCGTATTGAACCCATGCTGCTGATTCCGTTTGTAGAGAATGCTTTCAAACATGGAATTGGCATGATTGAAAAGCCGGTCATCCATATTGGTTTAGAAACAGATGATGAGAATTTGTTATTTACTGTTAAAAACAAAGTAAATCCTTTTTTTAGTGAGCCCAAAGATAAGCGTTCGGGTATAGGGCTTGCCAATGTAAAACGTCGGCTTGATTTGTTGTATCCGAATGCTCACAAATTACAAATCACTGAAAAAGATGATACCTTTGAAGTAGAACTGACTTTGCTGCTTCGTGACTGAAAATTTATAGAACAGGAAGTTAGCTAAACCATAAAATCATGAAATGCCTGGCAATAGACGATGAAAGTCTGGCTCTGGAACTGCTGGAAGATAATATACGGCAGATTCCTTTTCTGGAATTGGTAAAATGTTGCAAAAATGCCTATGAAGCATTAGAAATTTTGCAAACTGAAGAAATAGATCTGATTTTTCTGGATATTCAGATGCCTGGTATCACAGGAGTGCAATTTTTACAGGGACTTCGTAAAAATCCGATGGTCGTTTTTGTAACGGCTTATGAAGAATATGCTATCGAAGGATTTAATCTGGATGTAGTAGATTATTTGCTGAAACCAGTACCCTTTGAACGTTTTCTGAAAGCTGTTACCAAAGCCAAAGAATTATATGAACTCCGTAAAAGTGATACCAATACAGATACAGAAGCTGGCAATGATTTTATGTTTGTACATGCCGACTATGCTCTGATACGAATAGACTATAAGAATATTTTATTTGTAGAGGGTCTGAAGGATTATGTGAAAATATATCTTTCTACCCAGCCTCAGCCGATTATTACCCGCCTCACCATGAAAGGCATTGCTGATAAATTACCAGAGAGTATGTTTTTCAGGGTTCATAAATCTTATATTGTTGCTCTCAACAAGATTGAAGCCATCCGAAACCAGAAGATAAAAATTGGGAATACTTTTGTACCACTCAGTGAAAACTACAGTCAGGAGCTTTTTAAAAAAATAAATATTGTGTAATTGTGACTGCCTCCAAAGCGTTTTTGTAATCTGGAACTAAAATCTGTATGGTTATTACAAACCTATCTGCTATTTTCAAAGCCTGATTTTAACTCCAAACTACTGATGAACAGACGCCATTTTATCAAAAATTCTGCTACTACCTTCACGGCTGCTTCTCTTTTTCCCAATATTGTTTTTAACAAGCCTGCTCCTGAAAAAAAACTCAGAATTGGCTTTATCGGTACAGGTGAACGAGGAAGAAACCATGTAGAGCAGGCATTGTATCGCTCGGATATAGAAATCCCTGTGATTTGTGATATTGAAAAAACAGCAGTTGCCGAGACCCAGAAGATTCTGCAAAAGTTTAATCAGCCTCCAGCCAAAGTCTATGACAAAAGTCCAACTGATTACGAAAATTTGCTGAAAAATGAAGACCTGGATGCTGTAATCATTGCCACTCCCTGGGAATGGCATGCTCCAATGGCAATTGCAGCCATGAAAGCAGGTAAATATGTAGGTCTGGAAGTACCTGCTATATTAACTGTAAAAGAAGCCTGGGATTTGGTAGAAACGCATGAAAAAACCGGAATACATCTGATGATGCTCGAAAATGTGTGTTATCGCAGAGATGTAATGGCTGTTTTGAACATGGTAAGACAAGGTATGTTTGGTGAACTGATACATTGTCAGGGAGGATACCAGCATGATTTGCGACAGGTAAAGTTTAATGATGGTAAACAACCGTATGGTGGCGGGGTAGAGTTTGGCGAAAAAGGTTTTAGTGAAGCCCACTGGCGAACTAATCATTCTGTAAACCGAAATGGAGATTTATATCCGACTCATGGCTTGGGACCGGTAGCCGAAATGCTGAACATTAATCGTGGGAACCAATTTTTACACCTGACTTCTACAGCCAGCCAAACGAGAGGGTTGCATAATTATATTGTAGAGAATGGGGGAGAGAGTCACCCAAATGCCAAGGTTAATTTCAAATTGGGTGATGTGGTAACAACGATTATCAAATGTGCCAATGGTGAAACTATTATGCTCTCACATGATACCAATCTGCCTCGTCCTTATTCACTCAATTTCAGGGTGCAGGGTACAAAAGGACTGTGGATGGATGATTTTGACAGCATTTATTTGGAAAAAATCAGCCCCAAACCACATCAATGGGAGCCATTTGCCAGCTATCAGCAGCAATATGACCATCCTTTATGGAAGAAATTTGAGAAAGATGCTGAAAATGCTGGACATGGCGGAATGGACTTTTTTGTGCTTCGGGCTTTTCTTGAATCTGTAAAACAAAAAACAGCTCCTCCGATAGATGTGTATGATGCAGTTGCCTGGAGTGTAATCAGTCCCCTTTCTGAAAAATCAATTGCCAACGGCTCTGCACCACAACAAATACCTGATTTTACAAAAGGCAAATGGAAAACCCGTAAACCTGTTTTTGCTTTAGGAGATACCTACTAAAAATGTGTAAATGGTGTGGTTCTTAGTTGATTTGGCAAAATTTTGTTACATTAAAAGGATATTTTGCTGGGAAAAAAAGAACAACACAAAATTCTGAAAAAAGCGAAATACAAAAATTTATTTCTGATTTATACAGTATTTAGCCATGTTATTTGTCTTTATATGGTGAATAATTTCTAATTTTCGCAACATTTACTTACTCTAAATTCATAATTTAATCAAAACATGGCATCTGAAGTTCAAAACAAGGAATCAGTTTCTGTAAAAAAAGGAACTGACCCACAATTTTTTATTTTAGTAATAGTCTTTTTTTTCTGGGGCTTTGTGGCGGCAGCAAATGACATTCTCATCCCCGTATTCAAAAAATTCTTTACTCTTGAACTGTGGCAGGCTCAGTTGGTAAGTTTGGTGTTTTATATAGCTTATACAGTTGGGTCTATTATTTATTTAGCCTTGAGTAAAGCGATGAATACTGACCTGCTCAACAAAATAGGTTATAAGAATGGTATTGCCATTGGATTATTAATTTCCGGAATTGGTGCTTTAATTTTTTACCCGGCTGCTGATACCAATTCCTATACTTTATTTCTTACAGGTTTGTTTGTTGTTGGATTGGGTTTTTCGTTGCAGCAAACTGCAGCTCAACCATTTGCTATTGCTCTTGGTGACCCTGCTTCCGGAGCCAAACGTGTTAATTTTGCAGGTGGTATTAATAACTTTGGTACAACACTGGGTCCTATTCTGGTAAGTTTTGCCATTTTCGGTTCAGTTGCTGCCGGAGCAGCCGAAAAAGCTACTATCAGCTCTGTAAAAATTCCATATTTAATACTGGCAGCAAGCTTTTTCTTTTTTGCGGTATTCTTTCGTTTTGTCAAAATGCCTTCTGTAACACAAAATGAGCCTGTAGAAAAAGGTTTTGGTGCTTTAAAATACCCTCAATTGGTATTAGGTATGCTGGCTATTTTCTTATATGTAGGTGTAGAAGTTACTATTGGAGCAAATCTCAGCGATTTCCTCAAGCAAAAAGAAGGTTTACAGGAAAATGAACTAGCTCCTTATATATCGTTGTTTTGGGCAAGTTTGATGGTAGGCAGATGGACAGCTGGTGTGAGTGTGTTTGACCCATCCCCCTCTGCACGTAAGTTTTTGATGATCATTGTCCCCTATATTGCTTTCGGAGTTTATTTGCTGATAAATTTTGCACGGGGTACTGACCTTGCACCACTCTATATCTACGGGGTTTGCATCATTTCGATTATTATTGCCTTCTTTGTAAGTCAGGATAAACCTGCTAAAATGCTGCTTACGTTTGCTTCATTTGGAATAATAGCCATGCTGATTGGGATTTTTGCTACCGGAAAAGTTGCTTTGTATGCCTTAATCAGTGGTGGATTGTTTTGTTCAGTATTGTGGCCCTGTATTTTTTCACTGGCTGTTGCAGGATTAGGTAAATATACTTCACAAGGCTCAGCTTTCCTGATTATGATGATAATGGGAGGAGGTTTTGTATCATTTTTTCAGAGCTGGATTTCCAAATTTATTGGTATTCAGGAATCATATTGGGTAGCTGTTGTTTGTTTTGCTTATTTAGCCTGGTTTGCCATCAGAGTTCGTAATGTACTAAAATCGCAAGGTATTGACTATGAGGAAGTAGCCAGCGAAGGTGGACATTAAAAATAAAGGATTTTCATAACAAAAAGCCCTTCTATCTGATAAATAGAAGGGCTTTGTAGGTTTTTGCTCTTAAGAGAATTATTGTATCACAATTTTTCTGATGATGGTATCATTATTTGTTTTGATGTGAATGAAATAAAGTCCTGAATGAGTGAGATTCACTTCTGTTTTCTGTTTCTTATCTGTTTTCAGAAAATATACTTTTTCTCCTATTCCATTCAATACTGCTATTTCTTTTACAGCAAACTTAGCATCTGAAAAATCAATGATAAACCTGCCTGTACTTGGGTTGGGATAAATCTTAATTTCACTTTCAGCAAAAGTCTCAGCAGCATTAGGAGACATGGTGAAATTATTTGCACTTACTGAACTTCCGGCAGTATTAGTTACATTAATAGTAGTCTGAAAGAATCCTGATGGCACTTTTACTTCTAAACTGGTAGCAGTTGATGAAATTACTTCTGCTACAATATTTCCAAACTTAACTATGTTATTTGCTTTCACTAAATCAAATCCTGTTCCTGAAATAGTTACTTTATCTCCCGGAACTCCCGTCTGTGGACTAAAAGACCTAATAACAGGTTTTGGAATAATGACTGTTTTTTCATCCAGTTTTACAGCCTTATCAATGGTGAGAGGCACATCATAAATGGTATTGAAAGTAGTGTTGGTTCTGACTGGGTCATTAAAATCAAATATGATGTCTGCATAGTTCTCAATCTTTGTCTTTTCTGAAAGTCCTGTTTTTGGTTTGATAGAGAAAGCAACAAAGCCATTACTGGCTAATTTGTTTTTAGTAGAATCAGGAAGATTGATTTTATTGAATGTCCATGTCAATACTGGTTTGCCTTTTCCTGAAAGATTGAATGAATACTTATGAGAAGCACTTCCTAATTGCAAAGTAGCAATGTCTAAGTTTTCTGAAAGCGTATCAACAACAGTAACTGTGTAAGCTGTATCTGTTCCTGTATTCTGAAATCTAATCAGATATTTTAACTCTGAATCTGTTGGGGTGTAATGATTTGCTGTTGTTCCTTTTGGTTTTACCTGCTTGTCATTAGGGTCATAAGAATCTACAATTTGCTGGCAGTTAACCGAAACCTCTGGTTCAGTATCATCCTGAGGAAATTGATTGACAAATCCTTTGCTTACCACTTCACTCAGATTAGCAACACATCCTTCAAATGTGATATTGGAAGATGATTTTCTGGGGTGTTCAGGTCTTTGGTCAGCTTCCAGTCTCACTGTTTTTCCATTGGCTGGAATAGACAAAACCAAACTATCTCCTTTATTGATTTTAAATCCTTTTTTCAAGGCAAGTGAAGCATTGAGATACAATCTCATCTGAGAGGAATCTGCCATGTTGCCTTCTCCCATGTTTTTAAGCACAATTCTCACCCTGCCATTATCAATACATTTTCCTGACAATACAATATCTGATTTATCCCAGTTTGAGGATGGAGTTTTACAGTTATTGGAAGGAGTAATCCAGGCTTTGGTACAGGCTGTCAGTCCTGTAATGCCAGGCTTACATACTACGGAGTCCTGAATATTGATGATTCCTGATTGATTTACATCCAATGAACCAATAGTAAACACATAATTGCCTTCACTGTCTCTTGTAAATGTTTTATCTGCTTTTTTCAAAACAACATATTCAGGTAGTTGCACATACACTTTTACATTCTCTGCTTTAGCAAAACCTGTATTAGCATAAGAAACAGTGGTAGTATTTAGAAAACAACGCCTGCGTCTGTTGGAGGAGAGTTTAGTTTCAAGAAATGGACAAAGGATTACCTGATTTCCAAAATCTTTTCCTGTAACTGTATTTTTGTAAGTTGTAAATTGTACCAAATAACCATTTAATGAGCATGTTTGATTAATAATTCTACCATAAGTAGTAGCAGGTAATGTCTGTTTAATTGTATAAGTACCTGTATCAACTCGTATAGAATAATTCCCCAATGAATCTGAAACCCCAAAAAATCCATCAGGTTCTGCTTTCACTACTATGCCAGAAACAGGCTTTTCCCCTACATCTTTAACACAATTTCCGTTCAAATCCTGGTAGATAATACCTGAAATGATATTAGGCAGATTTTGTTCGGTAATTTTCACTAAAAAGGCATCATTATTTCCACCGAGAGTATTCTGAAAACCTCCTGAGGCTATTCCTGTTGAACTATTGGTAAGACCAGTCATATAAATATTCCCTAAAGCATCTACTGATAAATCCTCTGCTGTATCATGAGCCTCCCCCCCATAATAAGAAGCCCATAATCTTAGTCCGGAACTATTAAATTTTACTATAAATGCGTCTGTACTGCCACCCCCATAATTATTTTGACCCCCCCCTGAGGCTATTCCTGTTGAACTGGTAATCTGTCCTGCCAAATAAACGTTTCCTTTAGTATCTATTGATAAAGCATATCCTTCTTCCTCTCCAGTCCCCCCAAAATAAGTAGCCCAGATTCGTTGTCCTGAACCATTAAATTTCACTAAAAAAGCATCATAGTTTCCTCCGGGCGAATTTTGAAAACCTCCAGAGGCAATATTAGTTGGGCTTCGTGTAGAACCTGTCAAATACACATATCCCTCTTTATCGATAGCTACATCATAAGCAATATCCATATCAATTCCTCCATAATAAGTAGCCCATAACCTTTGTCCTGAACTATTAAATTTTACTAAAAAAGCCTCATATGCACCGCCATAACTCCCAGAGGCAATATTGGTTGAACTAGTAGTCAGTCCTGTCAAATACACATTCCCTTCTTTATCAGTGGCTAAAGCGTTACCATAATCATCACCACTTCCCCCATAATAAGTCGCCCAGAGCTTTTGTCCTGAACTATTAAATTTTACTAAAAAAGCATCAGAATACCCACCCCCATAATTATTTTGAAACCCCCCTGAGGCTATTCCTGTTGAACTGGTAGTTTGTCCTGCCAGATATATATTCTCTGTTGCATCTATAAATAGATCATTGCTATAATCATAATCAATTCCTCCATAATAAGAAGCCCAGAACCTTTGTCCTGAACTACTGAATTTCACTAAAAAAGCATCTTGGTATCCATTGATTGTATTTTGAAAACCTCCAAATGCTATTCCAGTTGTACTTTTAGTCCATCCTGCCAAATAAATATTTCCAGATTTATCAATAGCTATATCCTTGCCATAATCATCACCACTCCCCCCATAATAAGTCGCCCAAAGTCTTTGTCCTGAACTGCTGAATTTCACTAAATAGGCATCATAACTTCCACCTTGAAAGGTATTTTGGAAACCTCCAGAAGCTATTCCAATTGAACTGCCTGCCTCCCCTGCCAAATACACATTCCCATCTTTATCAGTGGCTACTGCATAACCTGACTCACCTCCAGTTCCTCCATAATAAGTAGCCCAAACAATGGAAGGGTCAATGATGAGATTCTTGGATTTATCATAGTTACCAATTTGAAAAGAAATGGTTCTGCCTTTGAGGATGTAATTTGATTTTACTTCCTGTTTGTTATTTTGGTAAGAGAAAGGTTTGTTTTCAGTGAGTTTTCCCAAAGGGTTACTGATTTCCAGATTTCCATTTTCAAGTAGTTTAATTTTGTCAATGTCTTTGTAACGGAGTTTGATGTCT